>Ga0187857_10000022_pt1 | contig 190792 bp, 155 predicted proteins | sample June2016WEW_8_10_FD_132984 | JGI IMG/M metagenome (GOLD analysis project Ga0187857, IMG submission 132984) | Peatland microbial communities from SPRUCE experiment site at the Marcell Experimental Forest, Minnesota, USA - June2016WEW_8_100 | ecosystem: Environmental > Terrestrial > Soil >... | reverse complement strand
GCCGGACCTCCTCGGCGCCAGCCTGCACTCGCTCTTGGAGCGCGTCGACGAGCTCGAGATGGTGGTCGAGGGTCACGCACACGGCCACGACGTGCGCCCGTCCGAATCGGGCGTGTGGTCCGGGGAAGACTTTTCGATCTGAGACAAGAAGGAGGATGTTGTGTCCGAGCCCTCGGCTCCAGCCGCCGACCAGGTTCTCGACTGCACAGGGTTGGCGTGCCCGTTGCCGGTCGTGAAGACTGCTCAGGCGATCAAGAACCTCGTTCCAGGACAGGTTCTCGAGCTCCTCGCCACCGACCCCGGTGTCGAGCCGGACATGCGGGCTTGGAGCAGTCGCACGGGAAATGACCTTCTGGGCATCACCAAGCAGGATGACGTCTTTCGCATCCTGATCCGCCGGGTGAATTGAGAGAGGGCTTCGATGTGGGCCGGTGACTCTGAGACGAAGATCCTGTACGTGCAGACGCACGGGGCGGACGACCCGGGTCGCAGCGCGACGCCGTTCTACCTTGCGGCATCCGCGGCCGCGATGGAGTTCGAGGTCATGATCTATTTCACGATGTACGGACCCACCCTGTTGCGCAAAGACGTCGTGGACAAGATCGGCCCGAAGGGGGACCAGGGCCAGCCGTTGCGCTATTTCGTCGAGCAGGCAACCAGCCTGGGCGTGCGGTTACTGGTCTGCCAGCCGTCGCTCGAGCTCAACGATCTGAGTCTCGAAGACCTGATCGACGGGGTCGAGGTGATCGGCGGCGCAGCCTTCAATGACCTCGCGGCTTCAAGCGATGCCGTGATCAGTTTCTAGGTCTGCGCGATGAGCGTCACAGCCCTCCCGCAGGCCAAGACGGACGCCCACTACAAAGTCGCCGACGTCGCCGGCTACACCGGAGTGCCCTACCAGACGAAGGTGGGGCTGTTCGAGCAAGTCAAGGAAGATATTCGCTTCGGCGATTACCTGTATGGCTGTTACGAGTGCGGTATCTGCGTTGGTGTTTGCCCGTCAGCCAAGTTCTACGACTTCAGCCCGCGCCGGATCGCACAGGCGGCTGCACGTGAGGACGTGGAGCTCATCTACCAGCAAATGCAGGAGGACATCTGGGAGTGTTCCCAGTGCTTCTCCTGCTTGCGCTGCCCGCGCGGCAACAACCCCGGCGGGCTCATCACGATCATGAGGGAAGTAGCCGTCCGCAACGGGCTGGCCTCGGCCAAGGAGGCCTTGGTCGGTTACTCCCGGATCATCTACAAGATCATGTCCACCGGAACCCAGGTTTCACCGGACATGTTGAGGCCGGACGCCTTCCCGGACTGGGGGCCCGAGACGGCCGATGTGGCGGACAACCTTGATCTGTGGCGCCGCGCCCTGCCGCCCGAGACCATGCACACGACATCCACGGGCTGGTCCGTCGCCGACAGAACGCTGATCGAGCTGTACCTCATCTGGTTCGAGACCGGCGCCCTCGACATGATCGCCCAGGTTGATCCTGGCCTGCACTCGATCCTGCAGGAGCTGATGGAGGATCGCCTCGAGGAAGAAGGCATCGAGCTGTGACAATTCCTATAAGGGCCCCCGTCGACGCGCGTCGACGTGTCGTCTCAGCCGCCGAGCCCGTTGTCGACCGGCGGTCGCTCGAGGATCCCCGTGCAGAGCTGCTCGAGCTCGAGCGTCAGGGCGAGTTGATCGTGCAGAAGATCGACAGGGAAGCAATCAGCGTGGCTACGAAGTACGGACGCGAAAAGCGGATCCAGAAGGCGCACCTGTGGCACCACAAGTCCTGTGGGCAGTGCGGCCACATCCCGGGCTACTCCACGTCGATCTTCTGGGTGATGCGCACGCTCGGCTACGACTACCACGATCCGCATGACCAGACCTCGTGCACGGCCTGGAACTATTACGCGAGTGCGACCTCCAACACGGCGGCCCAGGCGGCCGTGGCTGTGCGCAACTTCGCCGCCGCGTACGAGACGGGTTACTTTCCTCTAATTCATTGCGGCACCTCCTACGGTCACTACAAAGAGGTGCGCGAGCAGCTGATACGACACCCGGAGCTGCGAGAGCAGGTCCGCAAGATCATGGCCAAGCTCGGTAAGCCCTTGGTGCTGCCCGAAGAGATCGTGCACTATTCGGAGTGGTTCCACGCGCTGCGCCACGAGATCGCTGCCAAGCAGGTCCGCGACGTATCGGGAATTGTGGTGACCGTCCATCCGGCGTGCCATTACTACAAGATCGTTTCGGGCGACGCGATCTACGACCCGGACATCTACGGAGGTCAGCGGACCGCCGTCGTGACGGGCCTCGCCGAAGCGCTTGGTGCAGAGGTGCGCAACTACTCGACTTGGTTCGACTGTTGCGGGTTCGGCTTCCGCCACATCCTGGTGCAGAGGGACTTCACCCGCTCATTCGCCACGCTGCGCAAGATCGAAGTGATGAAGGAGGAGGCCGATCCCGACGTTGTGCTGACCCACGACACCGGGTGCGTCACAACCCTCGACAAGAGTCAGTTCGCGGCCAGAGCGCAGGGGCGCAACGTCGGACTCGCGGTGCTCAGCGAGGCCCAGTTCGCGGCACTCGCCATGGGAGCGCATCCTTACCGCGTGTGCCAGTTGCACTGGCATTCGGCCGACTACAGGCCGCTGCTCGAGAAGATGGGCATCGACTGGGAGAAGGCATGGGCTGAGTTTCAGGGTGATCTGCGTCGGCTCGAGAGCGGCGAGAAGCCTTACCTCGACTGGGAGGACGCCAATGGCGCGCACGACAACGAACGGCCCCAGGTAGCTCCTGCCAGGCACGAAGACGACGATTGAGGTGTGAGATGTCCTCTGAGACGGTAGTGGTCATCGGCGGGGGACCAGGTGGGCTGCGTGCTGCGCAAAGCATTGCTGAGATCGGCGGCACAGCCGTACTGATAGAGCAGCGCGAGTTCCTCGGCGGAACGCCTGTCGCGGAGAACTACTGCGGTCTGACGCCACGCGGCGAGCCCGCGCAACCGCAGATCCGTCAGATGATCGACCTGGTTACGGCCAACCCGCTCACCGAGGTCCGGCTTGGTACCGAGATCGCCGGAGTCGCGGGGGGACCCGGTGCCTTCACACTCACACTGCGTCGCGCCGAGAAGGCGGAAACTGAGATGGATGGAGACGAGACGATCGAGTGCGGCGCAATCATCATTGCCACAGGGTTCGGCCACTTCGACCCGGGCCGAGCGACCCAGATGTACGGGTACTACGAGTTTCCCGACGTCATCACCCAGCCTGATCTCGAGGCGATGCTCTCCGAGGGCCGGGTGTTTCGTCCGTCCAATGGACAGCCGCCGGAGTGGATCTGCTTCGTCCAGTGCGTGGGCAGCCGCGACCGCCAAATCGGCAACGAGTACTGCTCGAAGGTGTGCTGCGGCGTGGCCTCCAAAGAAGCCATCGAGATCCGGGAACTGCTGCCGGGCTCGAAGGTCCTGATCTTCTACATCGATATGCGAATGTACGGCTATTGGGAGAACGAGATCTACTGGCCGGCCCAAGAGCAGCACCACGTCCAGTACGTCAAGGGGCTGATCACCGAAGTGCTTCCGAAAGGGGATCGCCTGCTCGTCCGCGGCGAGGACACCACGATGGGCAGGCCGATGGAAATCCTGATGGACCTCGTCGTGCTGTCGGTCGGTATGGAACCGTCACAGGGCACCCGGGAACTCGCGAAGCTGCTCGGAGTCAAGCAGAACAAGTACGGGTTCATTGAGGCGGTCGCCAAACCGCTCGACCCGGTCAGCACCGACCGGGAGGGGATCTTCGCTTGCGGTGCCGCCCTCGGACCCGCTGACCTGGAGGACACCGTTTCCTCGGCCTCCGCTGCAGCCGTGAAAGCCGTCAGCTACCTCCGGTCGCGCCCGGTCGCGACACCGAAGTAAGGCGATGTCTTGGTGGTCACCGGACCAGTAGTCGACACGTCGAGCGCGCAGGAGTTCCAGCGCGAGATCATGGACCGGATCAGCGAAGCGGAGCTGCAGGCCATCGCCGCTGATCTGGACCGCAAGTCCCAGGCGTTGCGAGGCCTTTTGTCGGAAGATCCGGCCCAGCTGAACCGAGCGGCTTTGCGCAACGTGCTGCGCTGGGTGTTCGCGACCCGGAGGCGTGCCGACCAGATCATCGACTCGATCGGCCCAAAGCGGCTGGCAGCTGCCATCGCCGGGCTTCTCACGACAGGAGCGGCGGTATCGGAGCGGATCGACCGTTTCGAGGACTCGCTCAGCGGGCACGCAGCGCAGTCCGCGCTGGTGGGTTTCGGGTTCGATCTTTCGTCGGAACTGCTGCACTTCACCGAACCCGATCGCTACTGGTTGTGGACAAGGTGGATTTGGGATCCCGAGGCTCGCACCGGTGCGCTTGGGCTCGTCACGACCGAGGCTTTGGATCTGAGCGCGGGCGCATCAAAGGGCTCTATGTACATCACAATCGGGCGCGCGATGGCCTTTGTCGACGAGACCGGCAAGGCAGCCGGCTTCACCGCGGCAGGTCCTGGTCTGTTCGGGGTCGACGTTCTGTTGGCCGCCGTATACGGCGTCTACATGCACACGGTTCTGCAGATGCGCTTGACCAGGGAGTTCAACCGGGTGATCCCGCCGCTGCCCGACCTCGTCCGCCGATTGCTCGGCGTCTACCACCTGGAGGGCTAGGACCGTGCCTGTTGGTGGCCGGAAGATCCCGCCGATCGCCGTGGAAGTGGAGGAGGCGACCGTTTCCTCCCCCATCTCTGGGCGCGAGGTGGAGCTCCCTGGCGGGTGGAACCGGATGTTCGAGCCACGGGTCCTGACAAACTATGGCCCGGACGGATTTGCCGCGATCTCGGCGCTGCCGGGCGGCGAGTCGCTCGAATGGTGTTATGGCTGCGGCAAGTGCGTGCCGGTCTGCCCGGTCGACATGGTGGGCGACTACGGCCCGCGCAAGATCCACCGCAAAGTCCAGACCGGAACTCAGCTGTTGGCCGATGCGGACCTGTGGTTGTGCACGACGTGTGCGAACTGCCTGCGGGTCTGCCCGAAACAGGTAGACATGATTGCCGTCATGCCGGCGGTCCGCGAGGCTGCGCTGACCGATGCGAAGGTGCCCGCCGAGCTCCAGGACGTCTTCGAGAAGACCTTTCGGCACGGCAATGCGCTCGGCCAGAATCAGCGACGCCGCGCGCAGTGGGCAGACGGCGCCGGGGTTCCGGTGCGGATCCTGGCGAAGGATCCCTCACCGGTCGATGTGCTGTTCTACGTGGAGGATTACTGGAGTTTCCACCCCCGCGGCCAGGACGCGGCCCGCGCGTTCGCCAGGGTGACCTCGGCGCTTGGCATCGACTGGGCGATCCTTGGCCCGGAGGAGAAGACGCTTGGCGACTCACAGCGTCTCGCGGGCGAGAAGGGTCTGTTTGACGCCCTCGTCGAAGATGTCGCGACGGTCCTGGCGAAATACGAGTTCGCCCGAATCGTGACGCCTGACCCGCACGCCTTCAACGCCCTGGTCAAGGAGTACCCGAAGCGCGGGCACACTTTCGATGCGCTTCACTACACGCAGTTCCTCGCGCCGCTCGTCGATCAGATCGACTGGGCGAGGGAGCTGAACCTGCGCGTGACATTCCACGATCCGTGCTACCTGGGAAGGCAGAACGGTGAGTACGACGCTCCCCGGAGGCTGCTCGAGGCAATTCCCGGCGTCCAACTTGTCGAGATGGACCGCTGCCGGGAGAATGCCTACTGCTGCGGCGGTGGGGGCGGCGGCATGTGGCTTGACGGGTTCACCAGAGACCACACGACAGAGCGCCTTTCCGAGCGCCGGGTGCGCGAGGCCGCCCAGACCGGGGCCGACGTGCTGGTGGTGTGCTGTCCTTATGAGGTGTCCAGGTTCACCGACGCCGCCAAGGCGACCGGCCACGAGAACCTACGTGTTTGCGACGTCGTCGAACTGATGGACGAGGCAATGCAGAACGAGGCGCAACGTGGTTGAGTCGCTGCGAATCGTCGATTTCGGTCGCAGCTCACCGCTGCGCTCTCAGACCTTGTGGCATGCGATCGCCTACGGGGTGTCAGCCAGTGAACGGGTGACTCTGTCCTTCACTCGCCCGGCCGCCCCGTACGTATGCCTCGGCTACCACCGGGGAATCGAAGAGGTGGACCGTGACTACTGTCTGGAGAACGGGCTTCCGCTGCTGCGGCGTATGGTGGGCGGCGGTCCCGTCTACCTGGACTCGGACCAGCTGTTCTTCCAGATCTGCTTGCCGGTCCGGACCATGCCGGCGGCCCGCTGCCAGGCCCTGCGCGTGCTGCTCGAGCCGGTCGTGACCGCCTTCCGCGCGGTCGGGGTACCGGCCGTACTCGATGACGAGCTTGAGATCTGCGCCGGCGACCGCAAGATCTGCGGGCACGGGGCGGCCCAGATTGAGGATGCTGTCGTGGTCTGCGGCAACCTGATCGAGCGGTTCGACCACGAGCGGGCGGCCCGGGTGCTCGCCTTGGCCGATCCTTCCCAACGGGACCAGACGCTCACGCTGATGCGCCGCTTCGTGGCCCCGACCCCACTCGACCCGGCTGCCTTCCAAGCCGCCATGGTCGATGCGTACGCCGCCGCACTCGGGCTCGATCCGGAAGTCGGCGGACTGACCGGGACCGAGCGCACGGCGCTTGCCAGCTTGGACGAAAGATTCACCAGCGATACCTGGCTTGCCGGACCGGTCCGGCCTGGGATGGCAAGAGCCTGTGGACCGAGCGTTCGCCAGGTCAAGGTGCGAGCCGGCGTGTGGACGTTCGGAGCGTCATACGACGGTGCGCGTGTCGCCGCCAGTGTGGTCCGGGGGACGATCGACCTGGTGCGGCTGCACGACCGCGCGTTGAACGGGTCCAGGGATCGGGCGGAACAGGCCCTCATCGGCATCCCGTTGCAATCGGTCGCCCTGGTGCTGGCCGGCTTCGGTGATCCAGGGCGCCGGCTAGCTTTGGCCTTCGCGACGGCCGATCCTGCGAGATTGTGATGGGAGAAGCTCCGCTCGTCATGGTGGCCGGCTTCCCGCTCGCCCTCGACCGGCGCTATCAAGCCGAGACCCACATGTGGGTGCTGGAGACCGGACCTGGCCGGGTGAGGATCGGGATGGACCCACTCGGCATCGAGACGAGCGGAACCCTGGCTCAGCTGTCCTTCTTACCGGCGGGGACCGAGCTCACCGCGGGACGGCCGTTCGGCCAGTTGGAGGCGGCCAAGTTCGTCGGTCCGCTGATCAGCCCGGTCTCCGGCGCGGTGCTGACCGTGAACGAAGAAGTCGCCAGGGACCCGGGCCTGGCTGAGCGGGACCCGTACGGGGCGGGCTGGCTGATCGAGGCGAGAGTGAGCGAAGTCGACAGCGAGCCATCGGGGCTTCTCGCCGAGCCGGCAGAGATAACCGCCTGGTTTGCCGCCAGGATTGCTCACTACCGGCTGAATGGGCTGATCGCGCAATGACCACCGTGCCATCTCCGTCGCGCCCCGCCGAGGTGCGGAGGGCGAACTTCGGTGACGTGATGGACTTCTATGCGCCCGGCCTGAAGCGCTGGCAGACCGCGGAGTGGGTCCCGTCCAGTCCCCGCAGGTTCTTGTCCGTATCTGTCACCGGTTCGGCGTGCGCCCTGTCGTGCGATCACTGTCAGGCGAAGGTGCTTGACGGCATGATTTCGGTCCGGGCCGGCCAGGATCTTTTTGCTCTCGCAGCGCGCCTCCGCGAGCAGGGGAGCGAGGGACTGCTGGTGTCCGGCGGATCCACCCGTGGCGGCGCGGTGCCGTTGCTGGCGCACCTGCGCCACATCCGCCGGATCCGCGAGGAGCTCGGGATGAAGGTCATCGTGCACTCGGGCCTGGTGTCGCCAGAGCTCGCGGCTGGCCTGGCGGCTTCGGGTGTGGACGGCGTCATGCTCGACGTCATTGGAGCTGACGAGACCCTGCGCGACGTCTGCCACCTGGACCTGACTGTCGCTGACGTGGACCGTTCGCTGCAGCTGCTGTCCGAGCGCGCGCTGCGGGTTATTCCGCACATCGTGCTCGGTTTGCACTACGGCCACTTCCTGGGCGAGCACCGGGCCCTTGACATGCTCACTCGTTACCCGGTCTCGACACTGATCCTGTTGGTGCTCGTGCCGCTCGTCGGCACCCCGATGGCGCTTGTGCCGCCACCTCCGGCCGATCAGGTGGCGGAGTTCTTCGCGGCCGCGCGACTGGCTGCTCCTTCGACGACGATCAATCTCGGCTGTGCCCGTCCCCTTGGCCCGCTCAAGGGAGAGCTGGACCAGGTGGCGATCGACCTCGGACTGAACGGCATCGCCTATCCGGCGGAAGGCACCATCGAGTACGCGAGGTCGCGCGGCCTTACACCTCGGCTGTTCGAGTACTGCTGCTCACTCACCTGGAGTGAGGCACAGGAGAGCCGCCTTGCCGGCTTGCAGGTGACCAGGTGAGCGAGACTTGGCGACTACTGGCCGACGACGGCGTCGGGGCGGCCGAGGGACTCGCACTGGACGAAGCACTCATGAGCCGGTACGCACGGGGCGAGCCGGACCGCCCGCCGACACTTCGGCTGTACAGCTATCGCGATCACTGCGCCTTGATCGGCCGGTACCAGAACCTGGAAGCCGAGGTCGATCTGGCCGCCTGCGACCGTACCGGCACCGAGGTCAGCCGGCGGCTAACGGGCGGTGGCGCGATCGTAATGGGATCCGGCCAGCTGGGAATCGCCTACGTGGACCGGGCACGGGTCGGCGAGCGTCCGCGGGAGACCATCGAGGAGCTCTCGGCCGCGCTCGTAGCCGGTTGCGCTCGGCTGGGCATCCGTGCGAGCTTCGGTGGCAAGAACGACCTGGAGGTCGGTAGCCGGAAGATTGCGGGCCTCGGGCTGCATGTCGACTCGGCCGGAGCGATGCTTTTCCACGCGAGCGTCCTGGCCGATCTCGATGTCGCGTTTATGCTTCAAATGCTGCGGATCCCCGCTGCGAAACTGGCTGACAGGGCCGCCGCCGCGGTGGGCGAGCGGATCACGACCGTCTCCGTCGAGACCGGTGTCCCCCACGACGCCGCGACGCTCCGACCGTACATCGCCGACGGTTTCGCGACGGCCTTTGGAGTGACCCTGGAGTCCGCGATGCCTGATCCGCAAGAGCAGGCTCACGCTGTTGCGCTTGCTACCGACAGGTACCGGTCGCAGTCTTGGCTGAGCGAACGGAGCGTTGCCGCAGATGCCAACGGGTCGTCACTGTTGAAGACGCCGGCAGGGCTGGCCAGGATCTATCTAGCCACCCGAGGTGACCTGGTCAAGAGTGTGATGTTCGCCGGGGACTTCAACGAGCTGCCAGCCGCTCTGGTGGCGATGGAGTCCGGGCTGCGCTGGCGGCGCCTGGAGCACGATGCCATCCGCGCGGTTATCGCCCGCTCGGGGGCAGCCGAGGCGCTCGGGGTCGCGCCCGAGCTGCTTGCCGCGGCCGTGATGGAGGCAGGCCGTCGTGCAACCGAACAGGAGGAGGCCGAGGTGCTCCGGACCGCGGACGACCGTTTCTCGTCTGAGCCCGCTGTCGTCGCGGATCCGTGCAGTTTCCCCGAGCCGAGCTGTTAGGAGACACCATGGTCGCTCGCGGGCTTTCGCTGCCGCCTTTGGCAGACATCCCTACCAAGGACAGCCCTGAGTACGTGCGCATCTCCATGGCGAGCGCGATCGCACTGCGGATGCGCTCGGGTCGCTTCAGCCGGGACTTCAGGTTCGGTGGCATCAACCTGTTGCTCAGCTACGCGCAGGGCTGCCGATCCGACTGCGGTTACTGCGGGCTGGCCCGCACCCGCCCGGGCAGTTACGAGGACAAATCGTTCATAAGGGTCGAGTGGCCACTAGTGCGAACTGACGATCTCGTGGAGCGGATGACCCGGTTCGAGCCGGCGCTGACCCGGCTCTGCATCTCGATGGTCACCCACGGCCGCGCATACCGAGATACGTGCGATATCGCGCGAAGCATCACCGAACGGGTTCGGACTCCGATATCAGTTCTCGTGGCGCCGCCAACGCTCACGGGCGAGCGCGTGAAGAAGCTCAAGTCGATCGGAGTCGACATGCTCGGGATCGGGCTCGACGCCGTCACCGAGGCGTTGTTCAAGAGCGTCCGCACCGACGTGCCGGCAGGTGGCCTCAAGTGGGAGAAGTACTGGGATGTACTCACCGACGCCCGCGAGATCTTCGGGCCCTGGAAGGTCAACGTGCACACTCTTGTCGGACTCGGTGAGTCGGATCAGGAGCTGGTCTCGCTATTCGTGGCGTTGCGGGACCGGCAGATCTCTTCCTACCTGTTCTGCTTCAATCCGGAGCCGGGTTCGCGCATGGCCGCCCAGCCGCAGCCATCGCTTCGGCGCTGGCGCCGGGTACAGCTGGCGAGGCACCTCGTCGAGGCCGAAGGCTACGGATTGGAGCAGTTCAGTTTCGACAGTGGTGGCGGGATCGTCCGCGTTCAGGCGGACCGCTCGGCCATTGAGGCAGTCGTAGCGGACGGCAGGGCGTTCATGACCAACGGCTGCCCAAGCGAGAACGGTGAACCCGGATGCACACGGCCCTACGGTTCGTACCGGCCCGCGGAGCCCTTTCGTGACTACCCGTTTCTGCCGGTGGCGGGCGATCTCGAGGAAATCCGCCGCCAGCTACGGCTAGAGGATGTCGTCGAATGAACAGAGAGGTGGGCTGAGGTGCGGATCGTCGTGGCACTGAAGGCGGTGCCCGATCTCGTCGAGGAGATCGATCTCAACGCGGACCAGACCGGCATCGACCGTGAATACCTGACGTTCGTGCTCGGCGAGTGGGACGCCCAGGCCTTGGAAGAGGCGCTGCTGATCAAGGATGCCGGCGGGGCCGAGGTCGTGGCCGTCGGCCTCGCTGACGACCCCGAGATCGACCAGATCCTCTATGCCGCGCTGGCCAAAGGCGCGGACGAGGCCGTGAAGCTCACCGACGCGAGCGGCACGGTGTCGCCCGGACCGGCCGGGATCAGGCTCGCGGACCGGACCGCGCTGTTGGCAGGGTACCTCGAGGCCCAGCCAGCCGATCTCGTGATCTCTGGCGTGCAGGCCGCCGACGACCTGGACGGCCAACTGCCGCCCACGCTTGCTGCACTGCTCGATTTCCCGCATGTGTCGGTGGCCGTCAGCGTCGAGGTCGACGGCGGCTCGGTCATCGTTCGCCAGGAGTTCGCTGGCGGCCGCTCACATGAGCTACAGGTACGAATGCCTGCCGTGATCGGTGTCCAGTCCGCCCGCCAGGCTCCCCGCTATGCCCCGATCACCCGGATCAAACAGGCCATGCAGACAGGTGAGCTGACCGAATGGGCCGTGTCGCCGCGAGCGACAGGAAGAGGCGCGGTCGTGCGCCGGATGCAACGACCGGAGACGAGCGGCCAGGCCGAGATGCTCACGGGAAGCGCCGGCGATGTGGCGGATCAGATCGTGAGTTTGCTTCGCGCGCGGGGTCTGGTGAAAGGGTGAACGACAAGTGAGCAGGAATGTGATGGTGCTCGCCGAACACACCGGCGGGCAGGTCTCCGACGAGACCCACGAGCTGATCCGAAAGGCGCGCGAGCTGGCGTCCGAGCTAGGCGGCCTCACCGAGGTGGCCCTGCTCGGGCAAACCGACTTGTCCGGTCAGCTCCCCGGCGCCGACATCGTGGTCACCGTCGATCACCCGGCCCTGGTCGAGTACTTGCCGGAGGCGTGCGAGTTGGCGATGTTGGAAGTGTTGGCACAGCGATCCCCGCGGCTGCTGCTGATGTCGAATGGGACCATCGGCCTCGACCTGGCGGCAGCGCTCTCGGTGCGGTGGGACGCGCCACTGGCCACCTGTGTCAGCGCGTTGGAGATCGACGAGGTCGTCGTGACCGCCACTGCCCAGATCCTCGGTGGGAAGGTACTCGTCCGTGTAGAGCTGCCCGGCGGGCGCGGGATCGCCACCGTGCTGGGCGGCGCCTTCGGCACCGAGACACCGCAGAGCTCCCTCGCCGCCGAGGTCGTCCACGTCGCGCCGCCGGCCGGGCTCGACGCGCTGCGGATGTCGCTTCGACGGGTCGTGGAGGCCGATTCGGGAGATCTCGACATCAGCTCGGCCGACATGCTCGTCTCGGTGGGCCGGGGTATCGAGTCGCAGGACAACATGGAGATCGTGGCCGAGCTAGCCAACGCGCTTGGAGTCCCGCTCTCGGCGTCTCGGCCTGTCGTGGACGCAGGATGGTTGCCGAAGACCCGACAGGTGGGCCAATCCGGCTTGAAGGTCAAGCCCAGGGTCTATCTCGCTCTCGGCATCTCCGGAGCTCCCGAGCACCTGGAGGGCATGCGCAACGCCGAGCTGATCCTGGCTTGCAACACCGACCCTGGAGCGCCGATCTTCGGCGTCGCCCACTACGGCACGACCGTCGATCTTTTCGATCTGGTACCGGAGCTCGTGGGCAAGGTCCGCGGCTGACATGACAGGCCGGACAGGCCTGTTGGGCATGGAAGTGACACGGCCAGTCTTCGAGGGAGTCGGCCCGCTCGGAAAGGCGGTCTTTTACGCGCTGGCCGCCGTGTCGACGGCCATTTTTGCCTGGGGGGTCTGGTGCCGCGTGCGGAAATACCGGACCGGCCGTGCGGCTGGACGTGGGCCGACGATCCGGGCTGCCCTCGGCAGTCGGCTGCGCTCCATCGGCGAGGGCGCGTCGGTGGCCGAGGGCAACCGCGCGACCGGCGTCGCGCACTTCTTCATCTTCTGGGGGTTCCTGGTTGCTTTCTTGGCGACAGTCATCCTCACGATCGACACCGACGTGGTCCGGAATGTCTCCCGGCTTATCGCCGGACACGAAGACAGCTTCTTTCACGGCACGTTCTTCATCGTCTACACGTTCGCGGTGGACACGTTGGGATTCGCGTTTCTCCTCGCCTTGGTCTACATGGTCGTGCGCCGAGGCGTGCGCAGACCCTGGCGGCTCGGCTACAGCCGGGCGGGCGCACCTGCCGGCGGCTACTCGCGGAGGGCCATGGTGGAGGGAGACTGGCTCTTCTTAGGGCTGCTCCTGGCCATCCTGGTTACCGCCTATGTTCTGACGGGCCTGCGGATCCTCGGTCAGCACATGCCCTGGTTCACCGTGTTCAGCCCTTTTGGCAGGGTTTTCGCCGAGGCGTTCTCCGGCCTTGGCATGACGGCGCGCCAGGCTGTCAGCGTTCATACCGTCATGTGGTGGGTGCACGCCGGTCTCGCGCTGAGCTTCATCGCCTACATCCCGTATTCCAAGGCCGTGCACATGCTGGTCGACGGGGTGAACCTGGTCGCTACGGACCGGTCGGCGACACTTGCGCTGCCCGCGCCTGCGGTGAGTCACCCGGGCTATCAGGAGATCTCCGACTTCACCTGGAAGGAGCTGCTCGACCTTGACGCGTGCACGAGATGCGGCCGCTGCCATGAGGTCTGTCCGGCACGCGCCGGCGGAGCACCGCTCTCGCCGCGCGACTTGATCCTCGACCTGCGCCAGTGGGTGGACACCTCGACAGGGGGGATCACGCTGCTGGATCGCGAGCGGAGACCCGAGCGCACCGGCCCGCTCGCGAAAGCTGATGGAGTCAGGATCGCCGGCGACGTGATCGATGCCGCTGCGCTGTGGTCGTGCACGACGTGCATGCATTGCGTGGACATCTGCCCGGTGGGCGTCGAGCATGTGCCCACTATCGTCCAATTACGGCGCAGCCTGGTCGACGCAGGGACGATGGACGCCACCTTGCAGCAGGCGCTGCAGAACCTGGCCACGCAGGGCAATTCGTTCGGGAAGTCGGCCCGAATCCGTGGTCGCTGGACCCGCGAACTGGACTTCGCGGTACCCGATGCCCGCAAGCAGCCGGTGAAGTACCTGTGGTTCGTCGGCGACTTCGCCAGCTTCGACGAGCGGCTGCAGGAGACTTCCCGGATTCTCGCCAGGATCTTGCATGACGCCGGCGTCGATTTCGGCCTGTTGTACGAGGCGGAGCGCAACGCTGGCAATGACGTGCGCCGGGTCGGCGAAGAGGGCCTGTTCGAGGTCCTCGCAGAGCACAATGTCGAGGTCCTGCGCGGGGCCCGGTTCGAGGAGATCTTCACTACCGACCCACACACGCTCAACGCGCTGCGCAACGAGTACCCCGCGTTGGGGGTGAGCTACCCGGTATGGCACTACACCGAGTTGCTGGCGCAGTTGTTGGAGGACGGCGCGATCCGCTTCCGACCGCTGGACTACCGGGTCACCTACCACGATCCGTGCTACCTGGCCCGTTACAACAGATTGGTCGAGGCACCGCGGCGGATCCTGCGCGCGCTCGGCTGCGAGCTGGTCGAGATGCCCCGCAACGGCGCGGACACCTTCTGCTGTGGCGCGGGCGGCGGCCGGATCTGGATGGACGACGGCTCCCTCGCCGAGCGGCCGAGCGAGAACCGGATCAGCGAGGCGCTCCGCTTGGACGTGGGCCAGTTCGTCGTTGCATGCCCGAAGGACCTGACCATGTTCTCCGATGCGGTCAAGACCGTCCGGGCAGATGATCGGCTTGTCGTGCGGGACATCACGTCGCTGGTCCAGGAGGCGATCGCCAGGCGTGTGGAGCCCGGCGGCGCGGGAGAGACGCTGTGATGGCTGGCCACGATCGCAACAGTGTCGGAACCGGACTGGAGACGAAGCGATGACCATTGTCAACGAATGCAACCTTCCCGACGACTTGTACTACGTGGTGGGCAAGCACGTGTGGGCGCGCCGTGAGGGGGACCTGGTGACAGTCGGGATGACCGACGTCGCGCAGAACATGGCAAAAACCATCGTCGCGGTGACACCGAAGGCCGTGGGCAAACTGGTCCAGAAAGGACGGAACCTCGCGACAGTGGAGAGCGGCAAGTGGGTCGGTCCGGTCTCTGCGCCGATAAGCGGCGAGATCGTGGCGGTCAACGACGCTCTCGTCGCCTCGCCGAGCCTGGTCAACTCCGATCCCTATGGTGCCGGATGGGTCGCCCGGTTGCGCCCGTCCGACTGGGAAAGCGATGTCGCCGACCTCGTCACCGGGCCGGAGGGCATCGAGCTCTACCGACAGTTCCTCGACGCCCAGGGGATCACCTGCGGGTGATGCGAGAGGGCCTGAGGCTTACGCCCCTGAGTGGAATGCCAGCCGGGGGAAACGAAAGCCACAAGCTAAATACATATTAGCTATGTAAACTAGCTGGAAGATGGTTTATGGATGGGCTGATCTTGCTCTCGCGACCCAACCGCAGCACGCAACGCGCCAACCCGCTTAAGCCGTCTCGGCCGAGTTAGGAGAGAAGTGACATGGACAATACGGACACCGCACTGATCGCTTCGGCAGCCGCCTCCCACAAGGACGAGCCAAAGCGGATGGCCATCATCTGCTGGAGCAACGATCTCGACCGGGTATGGCCTGTGATGATCCTGGCCACGACGGGCGCTGCATCTGGCCTGGAGGTGGACGTCTTCTTCACGTTTTGGGGGCTACGCGTGTTACAGAAGAACGACAAGCGGGTCACAGGAACGAACTGGATGCAAAAGGGAGAATCGCTGTTCGACCGTGGCGGCAGCGAGCACCTCAAGCTGAGCAAAGTGCACTTTGCAGGGATGGGCACTTCGATGATCAAGCTGCTGGCCAAGCAACACAACGTCGCTAGCGTCAGCGAGTTGATGGAGATGGCCATCGATGTCGGCGTGCGGTTGCACCCATGCCAGATGACTATGGATCTGTACGGGCTGTCGACGTCCGACTTCATCGACGGGCTCCAGCCCACTCTCGGCGCTGCCAGCTTCATCGACATGGCCGCCAAGGCCGATATCCAGCTCTTCATCTGACAATCACGGCATAGCGCCGGACCCAAACCCTTTAAGAAATGGCCATGGGGCCCACTGCGACTGATCTTGTGAGCTTCGAGGCATACACAGTCGTGCGCTGTTCGTACGCCGGCGTCGTCACTTGCCGTTCAGATGGTTCTTGAAGTCACGCGCCGCTCACGTGACTTGTTAGACCGCCAACTCTTGCGACTTCTACCGCATATGCGTGCATGTGGCGCGGGCAAATCCATCGGTGCGTGCGTAATCCTGGGTTCCACCGCCCAACCTGCTGGAATCCTGACCCGAGCGATGCCCTGGGGTAGGGATCAATTCCTCCGCGGCAGTCTGGCCGAAGCTCGAAGTGTGCGACTCTTCGGGATTGTTGTGTGAAAGATGTCGGCGAGGTCACAAACGCGTGGGCGTGACAGTCGAGCCAGCACAAGAGTTAGCGAATTGGATGTCTGCGAAGCGTGGCTCAGCGTCGCGACAGGGGACGTAGTCACCGCTTCGTGGGTCCTGGAGGTAGGAGGCTCGCGCAGGCTCTCCGCGCGCAATGCGAGCGACTGCGGATACCAAGCGACTGATGTCGGCTTCAGTTGTGTTGATGCCGGCGCTGGCCCGCACTGCCCCCGGCATTCGGGTGCGGTCACCTCGGCGCATCTCGTTACGGAAATCGACAACCTCGTCTTCGGCGAGACCCAGGAGCCGCATCATATAGGGATGCGCGCAAAAACAGCCGTGCCGGACGCCGATCCCCTCCTCCGCCGACAGCCGGGCTGCCACAAGGCCGTGCGGGAGACCTTCCACGGTGAAGGTCGCGACAGGCAGGGTGTCGATGCGAAGATCTGGCCCGAGGACGCGCACCCCTGGGATTCTCGCGAGTTCATCCCGCAATAGGTGGCCGACATGGCAGTCGTGGGCGATAATCGCCGGCCAGCCAATCTCGGTGAGAGCGTCGATCGCAGCGTGCAGTGCCACTGCGCCGACAACGTTCGGAGAGCCGGCCTCTTCGCGGTCGGGAGGGTCGTTCCAGACGACGTCGTCAAGTTCAACGAGGTTGATCGCGCCGCCGCCGACCAGAAAGGGGTCACCTTCCGCGAAAACGGCGCGCGGTCCGATCAGTACGCCCGCCCCGAACGGCGCATACATCTTGTGGCCGCTCCAAACGACAAAATCGGCCTCTTTAGGGAGCGGACGATGAGGCGCGAGCTGGGCGCAGTCGACAACCACGCGGATCTCGCGGCTGTGTGCGGCGTCGACGATCTCCTCGATCGGTGGCAGCCATCCGGTGATGTTCGAAGCGCCGGTGATGGCAAGCAGCCGGGCCCTTGGAACTCGGTCCAGTTCAGCAACGACATCGGCTGTCGCGAATGTCCCGTCGGGTCCGCACTCGACGAAGCGGCAGGCGGCTGCGCGAGACCACGGCAGAAGGTTGGAGTGGTGTTCGACAACGGAGGTGACCACGACGTCGTCGAACCGCAGGCGCAGGCGGTAAGCAAGATGGTTTATGGCTTCGGTCGTATTTCGGCAGATGATCGCGATATCGTCGCGACCGTCGCGTCCAGCGAACGAAAGTGCCGCGTCACGTGCGCTCTCGTACGCGTCGGTCGAAAGGTGAGACTTGTAGCCAGAGCCGCGATGGACGCCCGAGTACGACGGGAGGAACTCCTCGACGCGGCGGAGCACGGACTCGAGCACACCTGTCGAGGCCGCTGTGTCGAGCGCGACATATGGGCGTTCACGGCCGTCGACGCAGGGCACGAGCATCCCGTCACCAACGAGCGGAACGCGAAACCTGGTCACGATCCCTCCTTTTTTCGACGCCGATGCCATCGGGCGGACGCCTCGGCACTAGATCCATTCGATCGGGCGAACGCCGTTGTGATCAGACACTATCATGTCTTATTCGATGGATTCACTTGACTTCACCGTATTGCAAGGATGGCGGCTGGTGGCCCCAGCGAGGCCCGAAGCGGCTCAGCTGACCTAAGTGTCTTCGGCAGCTTCGCGGTGATATCCCTTATTCCCTGTGGAGATGCGGGGAACAGCACTGGTCCGGTGGAGGGGTGTGGCCAGGGCATCTGAGCGTCGGGGCCAGTGGGAAGCGACGGCTGCGAGGTTTCCCCGGGGCCACCTTGTCGTCACTTTGTCAAGGCAACTTCGCAACCAATGGCCCGTGACAACCGCGCGGGCCTAAGGGCGGCATCCGGAAACCCTACCCTGGCCCGCACGAACCTCCCTACATCTCACAAGGCCACGACCCTGATCTCTCATCAAGGACGACACGTCGCGGATCGAAGGAGAACGGCAAGCAGTTCAGCCTGGGAGTGCACGCGGAACTTTCGGTAGATTGCGGATAAATGGTTCCGGACCGTTGCGGCGCTCAGGAACATCGAGCGAGCGATGTCGGGAACGCGCTCGCCAGCTACGAGACGGACGACAATTTCGGACTGTCGGGCCGATAGTTCGCTGCCCCCTGGGAGACGAGTGAGGGCGGGAAGAATCGAGAGAACACCAGCCGCTCGCGCTTCGACCGCACAATGGCGAACCTGTTCGTCGAGCGTGTTTGGTGGGTCGACCGTCGCCGATGCCGACGGGCTTGCGCTGATGACGACCCCAAGCCGCGGCGGCTGGTGCTCGCAAATCGGAACCATCAAGCAGTATCTCCGGATTGCCCGCCCGTGGTCCTCTTCCTCAACGACGACCAGGCGGAGCTCCACGAGCTGATCGAGGCCTTCGCCGGACGCTACCCGAACCCGAGGACCGCACGAGCGCACCGACGCCTCATCCAAGAGCTCTTCCGCCACGCCGGGCGCTCGCACCCGAACCAGCTCACAGAAGCCGACCTGCTCACATGGGCGACACATGGCGACCCCGCCAACAACACGGTCTACGACAGGCTATCGAAGGCCCGTACCTTCCTCAAATGGTGCCAGCGGAACGACTACGCAGACCACAACGTCAGCGACCATCTCTCAGACTTCAATAGCCCGCTCAGAACCTACCGCCGCACATACGGAAAAGTCCAGGCTCAGAACCCCGGACGCTGGCTCACCCACCAGGAAGCCTACGGCGCCCTGATCGGACAATGCCGAGACGGAACCGACATCGGACTACGGGACGAGATCGCCATCGGACTGGGACTCATGGGGATGCGAGCCAGCGAGATAACGAACCTGACGCTCGCCAACTTAAAACAATGCTCAGAGATACAGCAACGGCTCAGTCGCCCTTTGACACTAGAAAACGAAAAAGAGCCGACAGCACTGCTTAGGGGAGAACGTACCTGGGAAAAAAGCAGCGACTTCCGACCGGACAAGTCGAACAGCATCACATGGACGGGCAAGGGACGAAAGCCACGGCAGGCAACCCCCGGAGCATCCCTGGTAGCAGCTCTCACCCTCTACCTAGACCGCTACCGCCAGCACGTAAAAGAAATGTCCCCCGACCTGCCACTGATCTGCCCACAGATGCGAGGCGGACACCGCCAGGGACGCCAGCCCCGCCTGGCCTGGGGAAAGAAGATGGCCTACCAAACGCTCTGGGATCTCATCACAAACCGGGCCGCCGAGGCGAGCCTCGGACACGTCGCACCGCACGACCTACGACGGACCGCCGCCGGGATCTTGCACAGAGCCACGGACGGACACGGAGCGCATCACTTCGACCTCTTGGACATCCAGAAAGTGCTAGGTCACTCGGACCCGGCAACGACGATGCGCAGCTACCTCGAGCCGATGCAGACCGAGGTACTCGACCGGGCCGCATTGTTCCTTACGACCACACGTACAGATCAGAAGCGCACCGAGGAGGGTGGACAGTGGTGAGAGTCACACGTAACACCCCGCCAGACGCCTCCAGAACCGTCCTGGACGAAAGATCACTACTGGAGGACACCTCCAGACCTCCGGACGACCTGGCGGACCACACAGGGCGCCCTCACGTGCTCTCGCACGACCTGACGGCCTCTCAAACAGTCTCCAGAGAACCAAAACACGCAAACATGATTCGAAACGGCAAAACCCGTGACCCCTCCGTCAGAAATCGGGTCCCGGTGGCGCCCGATTTCTGCCGGATGCGACACGACTTTTCACAGAACGGATCACCTTTTCGTCTTTCCGCACCCGGAACCGTCCAGTCCCCGCAGTGCCCGATCGAGGACATGACCACCGTCCGTGGTAGATTCGCCACTGATGTGCGGGATATGCCGAAAGTGCCGATAACAGGGTGCGTGGAGTTGTGAGACAGTTATATCAAGCAGTAGCGGTTTTCCCACCGGCCGGGCCCGTTGCGAATGCGGGTAAACACCGTGACTGCGACATGGTCGGTTGCGGTTCGAGAGGCAGCCGCCGGGAACGCGCTCGCCGCGGAGGGGGAAGCCCCGAAGCTCTGAGCCCTTGGAACAGAGCAGGTGGGCGTCGGAGCTCATGTACTCGATCTGCCAGTCGTGGTCGGTCACCGCCAGGACGACGGGTGACGACCCCAACGTGATCACGTCGAGGCCGGTCGTGGACCCCAGAGTGGGCGAGAGAAGCCACAGTCCGTAGAGCTTGCCGGCACCTTCGACACGGCGGCCCCAGAAGTCGACGCCGACAACCTTCCCGTCCGGTGTGACGATCCGGCGCACAACGTGGTAGCCGTCGACCACCTTGTCGGCGAGGGCCTTGTACGCAGCCTTGGCTGCTTCGCGATCGTGCGGCTCGATACGCTCCAGCACGTCGGTTCCCCGTAGCTTCGCCGCTGGCGAGCCGAAAACGACTGCCGCCGCGTCGTTCGCTGCGACGAACGTGTGAGTACTGAGCTCGGTGAGAATCGCTGCCACCGGCAATTCCTCGAGCGAGCGGATGAGCTCGTCCCTCCCCGCGTCGGCCATGGTAGGGACGCACCCGCCTACGGTGAAAAAGATGGCGTTTGCCACCTGATCAATCCTGCCGAGATGCCGAACGCCGGTTTCAAGCATTCCGGCGACGGGACCGACCTGTCATTGCTCGGTCTCGAGAACTACACCCGTCTCAAGCACGTGATGAGCGCACTAGGCGGCTGACGAGGGGGCTGTCAACTGCTCCGCTCTGAGTAGTCTCTAGATGGCGTACGTGTGTTCCATACTGGAACCGTGAGCCTTTCGGACTGTGCTGACCAGGTAGGTGTGAGCAAGTTCGCTACCTATCGCTGGTTCCGTGAAAGGAACGCTCCCGGTGCCAGCCCAGCGGGTCGGCCGTCTGATCCTTGTGGAGACTCCGTCTCTCGAGGAGGTAACTAACGCACGCTGGTACCTGGTAGCGCAGGTCAGGTCTTCGAGCGCACCTTGGCGTCCAAGTACTTCTTGATAGCGGTGAACTGGCTGGCGCCGTCAAGACCGGCCTCCGCGAGCACGGCCTCGGCCCTGCCGCTGCCGAGATACTTGCCAAAGCGGTAGGGATGCAGTGTCGCCTCTTTGCCGGCGTCGGAAAGTACCCAGCGATACAGTGTCGGCAGCGTGAAACCCGTGATGCCGATGGCCTCGAGGGCGTGCGCCTCGGGAAAGAGGGCATGGCGACGCTCGAGCGGCAGCGCGTCGAACAACTCGGCACTGGCCACGTAGTAGACCCGGGCGTCGATCCCTTCGTTCTCGAGCAGGGGCAGCGCCTGGGTCACGAAGGCGTAGGTCACGGCGCTCTCTTGCAGCACTACCGTCACGTCACCAGTCCCGCCCGGGCGCCGCAGCAGGTAGACCCCGGTCGTCGCCTCCTCGGGTGCCGCGAGGCCGAGAGCGCCGCGGTCCAGGACCTTCACTTCCGGCCGGGTGACGAACGGCGCGATGAGCACCGACCGGCGTGCAAGGGCCATCGCCAAGAGGGGCCAGATCTCTTGTGGTTCCCAGGGCGTGAGGGTGACTGCCGCCCCGGGTGGGAAGTTCTCCTGGAGGAGTTGCAACGCCTGCGGGTCGGCATGAGTCGGTCCGTCCTCGCCGGTCGCCAGCCCGGCATGGGCGCATATCAGGATCAGCGACCTATAGGGCTCTCCACCGACAGCAAGCCGCGCCTGGGCGCCGATGGCGTGCAGTCGGGCAGCGATATGACCGAGTGGTGCCATGAACGCCGCATACGAAGAGCCCACGCCGATGGCGTTGCCGTAGGCCGCGATGCCGGAGAGCACGCCGGCGATGGCGTCCTCGCAGATGCCGCCGATCGACAGCAGCCGTGCCTCAGGGTTCGTCATGGCGTTCCAGTACCCGGGGGCGAAGCCTGCCGCGATCGTCGCCACGCTGGTCGAGCCGAGCAGGTCGGCCGATGCCGTAAACAGCGAGCCCCGCGAGGCGTTGTTGAAGTGCTGCAGCGAGCGGCCGAGGGCCTCGCGCAATGTCGTCGTCGCACCAGGCTCGAAGACCAGCCCCTCGGGTGTGCCGGCCGTCGCCCGGGCGGCGAGCTCGTAGACGGTCTCGACGCGCGCCGCGCCTTGACGCGGGGCTCGGCCGTGCCGTTCCAGACGCTCGCGGGCGGCAGTGAGCCTCGCGGCCAGGACCTCCAGTACGGGTGGGTCCTCCTCGAGGCGGCGGCGAACGATCTTCAGCGCCTCGAAGAAGCATTCCTCGCGGACCTGGTCGCCACCCGGCCCGGCACAGCGTGGGTTGGTGAGGTCACAGGTCGGCAGCGTTGCCTCGGCTTGGTCGATCAGCTCGCCGAGTGCCTCATGGAAGCCGGCAGAGCAGAGCTTGTGCCCCGCGCCGTGCGAGGCGCGGCCTTCGACTCCGTACTTCCAACCCTTGCGGGTGCGGTAGATCACCGCGGTGGGCTGACCGTTGTCGATGGCCAGCGCGCGGCGCTGAGCGGTCACGATCTGCTGGAAGTCGTGGCCGTCCGAGACCTGCACGACGTTCCAGTCGTGCAGGTAGAAAAGCTCGCCAGGTTCCCACTGGACATAGTCGCCGGGCACGTCGCCCTCGCGGCAGACGCGGTCGCTGTCGATCGAGGCCTGGTTGAAATCGAGGTGCACCACAACGTTGCCAAGCGACGCCGTGCCTGCCGCGGCCAGAGCCTCGCTCGCGCGTCCCGGCGTGAGCCCGCCCTCACCCTCTTCGATGTGGACGCGGGGGCAGTTCGCGCCGAAGTGGTCGCGCGCCGCGATGGCGAGGCCGATGGAGCTCGCCAAACCGACACCCGAAGCTCCGCTCGCAAGGCGCACGAAGGGAGTCGCCGGCGTGGGGTGACCGTCCAGGGCCCGCGCGTGCAATGCCGCGAACAGGGGCATTGCGGTATTGGGGTTGCGGCGAAATCCGAGCAAGTCCTCGAGACGCAGCCGATCACGCTCGTTCTTGGGCAGCAGCTCGGGCGCGGCCAGGCGCGCGACCTCGTCGCGCAACGCCCACATCGCGTACAGGCCCATCGCCTTGTGCCCGGCCGCATACGACATGACGTCGGCGTCTTGGCGGTCGGGAGCAGCGAGGTCGTAGTCGAGGCCGTCGAACACGATGCCGGCCACGCAGCGCCCCGACGAGATCGAACCTCCGGGATGGCCCGAGGTCGGTACGTAGTTGTAGAGCAGCGCGCACAGCGAGCGGTAGAGCATGTCGAAGGTCTCGAAGGCTGCGAGCTCGTCTTTCGCGAGCGGGCCGTCGCCCTGTGGCACCGTCTCGGTTGCAGGCACGTAGATAGCGCGCCGGGACATCACTGGGGCCCTCATGCGAGATATCCCTTCAGGCGCCCGAGTCCCTCGACGATCTGCTCGGTGTCGATGCCCGAGTAGGCGAGCCGCAGGTACTGCTCTTTCTCACCCGGCTGCGGGCGGCCGAAATGCACTCGTGAGCACGCCGCCACACCGGTCTCCTCGAGCACCGCGCGCCGGAACTCCTCCACGTCGTCGAAGCCTTTGTCGTACATGGCGCCGGTGACATTGAGGAAGAGGTAGAAGGCCGAGTCCGGCGTGTAGCAGCGGACACCGGGCGTCTCGTTCAACATCCGGATCGCCGCGTCGCGCCGCTCCCGCAGGACCGAGACGATGTGGCGGGGACCGCTCTGGTCGCCGGTAAGGCCCTCGAGGGCGCCGTACTGGATGAAGTGGTTGGGACAGGACTCGTCGTTGGTGTTGAGCTTCGCGATCACCTCGATCGTCTCTCGCGGACCGATCGCCGCGCCCAGACGCCAGCCGGTCATGGCGAACTTCTTCGAGAACGTGTAGAGGATGACGCAGCGCTCGGCCATGCCGGGTAGCGAGGCCAAAGAGGCGCTGGCGCCCGAATAACGGATGTCGAAGTAGGCCTCGTCGCAGAGCACCATGAGGTCGTGCCGTAGGACGAGATCGGCCAGGTGCTCCCGCTCCGCCGCCGAGCAATCGGCGCTCAGGGGGTTCTGAGGTTCGTTCAGGACGAGGAGGCGTGTCCGCGGAGTGACAGCGGCCTCGAGACCGTTCAGGTCGAGGGCAAAGCCATCCTCATCCTCGAGGTAGCCGTAGGGAACGGCGACACCGCCGTGGAACTCGATCTGCGACTCGTAGATGGGGTAACCCGGGTTCGGGTAGAGCACCTCGTCACCCGGATTCATGTGTGCCAGCAAGAACTTGCCGATGACGGACTTGCCCCCTGGCTGGACGGCGACGTTCTCCGCGCTGTAGCTGAGGCCGTGCGAGGCGCTCAGGTCGGCAGCTAAAGCGGCACGAAGAGCCGGAATGCCCGCGTTCGGGCAGTAGCCCGTCTTGCCATCTCTTATCGCCTTGAAGGACGCCTCCACGATGTTGCTCGGAGTCGGGATGTTCAGGTCGCCCAGGTGGAACGGATACACGTTGCGGCCCTGGGCAGCAAAGGCGGCCGCCTCGGCCGACACCGCGAAAGCGGTCTCTGTCCCAAGACGGGCGATCCGTTCAGCGATCCTGGGCCCGGGCAATGTCACCGCTTCGCGGTCCTTCTCGGACACCAACTCTGACCCGTCCGTCTTGCTTTGACCCGAATCCATGTTGCCTCCATTTGTCAGCTGACATCGCACATTGTCTCCGCTGGGCCTGTCGCGTTGTGGCCCGCTCAATGCACGACCTCTGAGTCTGCCACCCAGGCCGCGCGGTGATGTAGTCGAGCAGGTGCAAGCCTTGCAAGCGGCATCAAAGGGCGATGCGCTACGCGCCGGTCCACATCTTTCGGGAGATACCGCTGGGTGCTTCCTCGTAGATACTGCCGTTCTGCCAGGCGATGTTCGAATCACCCCGCCACAGCCCGGACCCGGTCCTTGGTGGTCAACGCCTTTCTGCCGGTCTGATCGACGCCGATGCATTGGAGCACTAGGTCCAGGCTCGTCGCCGGCGGTGCCAGCCACGGCGACGGTCACCGTGTCCGGAACGGGGCTTTGAGGGCAGTGCAGGCGACGGCGGCTACCAGGCCCCCCTCCGGCATCGATGGTGACCGGACAGGCTCTGGGTCAGTGCCAGGGCTGCGAGCAGCGCTAAGGGGGGCAGGTCGGCGATATTTCTTGCTCGCTCGTTGTCCAGTGTCCGTCTGGGAACGCTGAAGCTCAGCAACTTCATGGCGTAGCAGCCGATCGACCCGGCAATGACGACCGGCCACATCAGGAGGGCGCCTCCTCTGGGGTCTCCCGGTGCAGGGCGCACCCGGCCACTCCAGCGACACCGGCAGCAAGGAGGACCGGAGTACCAGAGGGGACGAGCGATACGGCGGACCGCCCAAGACCGTCGAGTCCTAAGTTGAGGCAACAGCAGGGCGACGAACGCTGCTGGTGCCGCCGCGTCGAGGCAGAAGCTGGTCGGCTGACCGAGAAAATGGATAAGCGGCCGACGATCGTCTCTACGTTCCAGCACACGAAGACGGCCACGCCTGTAGTCCAGAACGCGGTCCGTGCCGCCGTCTTGTCGGTGGCAGCGGAAGCCCTCGCCGAGGACTCGTCGATGGTCAGGTGGGCGGCGATCGGGCGCCACCGGCTGGCCCCCAAGGTGTCGGTCAGCCGCTGTAGAGCGCGTTACGGGAGCCGAGCAGTGTCGCCGTGGCTAGGGCGGCGACGCCGGTGCCTCCGCCGGTGAGCACCGCCACGAAGGCGAATTCAGCTAGCCCCGGTGAACATGGCTGTAGAGAGCACCACCGTCTGGATCAACGACAGTCCTGACACGGTGGACAAGGCGCCGAAGGAAACCCGTACGCGCCGGTGGCCAATCCCACTGCGGCGGCGTTCCGCAGAGCAGAGCGAGGCATGGGTGCAGCGATAGGGAAAACAGGGTGGTCTGTGGCGCCAAATTCACCCCTTAATCAGGCACTATGTGGCAGAATATGCTGATGGATTCAGTAGATCGAGCAATTATCGAACAACTCGAGCGAAACGGGCGTTTGACCAACGTCGAACTTGCCGGCTTGGTCGGCCTGTCGCCGTCGCCGTGCTTGCGCCGCGTGCGCCACCTCGAACGCACCGGGGTCATTTCCGGTTACCACGCCCGCGTCGACCCAATGGCCGCCGGTCGGGGATTCGAAGTGGTGGTCTTGATCGACATGATGTTGAAGGACAGGGCCACGGTCGTTGCCTTCGAGAACCGGGTAGGTGAGCTGGCCGAAGTAGTCGAGTGTCGACGGATGTTCGGCGTGCCCGACTACCTGCTGTGGGTGGCCGTCAGCGACCAGGTGGCCTACGAGGCCTTTCTCATCGACCACCTGGCGGACCTTCCGGGGGTGGCAAGGTTGACGTCGCAGTTGACCATGAAGTTGGTGAAGGCGTCTGATCGTCGAAGTGGGTGACGGCGTCCATCCTGGCCATCGCTCGCCGGGCAAAGGACCCGCCAAGCACTTCCAGTTGGCGTATCGGGCCCGCGATGCCGGCCTAGGAGACGGCCCCGATAGAAGGTTGGAATCCTTCCACCAAGTAGCGGCCGTACTTGATGATCCGTTCAATCTCCTCTGGTGGCAGCGGCTTGGAGAACAAGAAACCCTGGCCCCACGCACAGCCCTGATGCTTGACATGCTTGAGCTGTGGCACCTCCTCGATGCCCTCCGCGATGGTGACCAGGTTGAGCGACTTGCCCACTTGGATCAGGGCGTCCAGGAAGCTGGTATCGCCCGACGCGACCCGTGTGACCACGGAAGGGTCGATCTTCAGTGTGTCCACGGGGAATTCGCGCAGGTAGGAGATCGACGAGTAACCGGTCCCGAAGTCGTCAACCGCGATGTGGATCCCGAGACTCGACAGAGCCGAGAGGTGTTGAGCAGTCGTCTTCGGGTCGATCATCAACATCGACTCTGTGACCTCGAGCGTCAGGTAGCCCCGGTTCAGCCCAGTGGTCTCCAAAGCTTCGCGGACGTGGTCGACGAGCACTTCGTAGCGAAGTTGACGGGCACCGACGTTCACCGACAAGCCGACTGGGTGCCCGAGGTCGTGCCAAGCCTTGGCCTGACGGCAGGCCTCTATCAGAACGAAGCGCCCGACGTCGATCATCAGATCCGACGACTCCAACACTGAGAGGAACTCGACAGGGCCGATCACTCCACGCTGGGGATGGCGCCAGCGTAGGAGAGCCTCGAATTTGTTCGGCAGGCCAGTCTCGAGATCAACGATCGGTTGGTAGGCAAGGAAGAATTGGTGGTCGACGAAGGCACCGGCCAGGTCGGAATCGAGACTCAGCTGGTTCTTGACCGCCTGGTACAGCTCCTGTCTGAAGATGACGTGGCAGTTCTTGCCTGCTGACTTGGCCTTGTACATTGCGGTGTCCGCATCCCGCAACAGGTCTTCGGGGCTGTCGTACCGTCCGGTGGCGATGCCGATGCTGGCCGAAGTCGCCAGATCGATCTTGTTGGTCTCGCCCAACCGGAAAGGCTGCCTCAGAACCGCCAGGAGCCGCTCGGCCAGGACGTTCAGCCCCTCGTCGGGCACTTCGGACAACACGACGAACTCGTCGCCTCCGAGCCTTCCCACGGTGTCGCAGTCCCGCACCGACGTGGAGAGCCGAGCCGCCACTGCTCGCAGTAGCTCGTCGCCGATCCCGTGGCCGAAGGTGTCGTTCACAGTCTTGAAGTTGTCGAGGTCGATGAAGAACACGGCGATGCGTAGGTCTTCACTGCGCGCTCTGCAGAGGAGATCGTGAGCTCTCTGGTTGACCAAGAAGCGATTGGGTAGCCCTGTGAGCGAATCGTGGAGAGCCTGGTGGCGCAATTCGGCGGTCCGCTCCTCGACCAGTTCCAAGGCAGAACGCCGCGAGCGTACGAGCAGGCTCGACAACATGGCCAATAGAACCGTGAGAGCCAATACGCTGAAGAACACCGCCAATCCCTGCGCGGCAGGGGAAGGACCATTGGCCCGAGGATTGACCGCCGCGTCAATGACCCATCCCGGATCAGCCGGGAAGGTGAGCATTCTGGATGCCACCCCCGGCTGAGGCTGGCCCGCGTGCGCCAGTACTGTCGGTTTTCCTCCGGACGGGGTATAGGTCAGCACCAAAGAGACGTACTTCTCGTTGGCCTCCGCAGGGCGCAGGATCCTGCTGGCGTCGAAGATGCCCATCGTCCAGCCGACCAGCGTTCGGGCGCGGGCCTCAGTGGTGGTTGGGACCTCGGCCGCGGTGTAGACGGGGCTGACCTCGACGAAGATCGGGAGCTGTTCGAGATAGGCGTTGAGCACAGCAGGGATGGCCGGCATACCCGGAGTTGGCTTGACCACACTGATCACGGATGCCACCGAGGAGCGGCCTGTCTTTGCCGAAGTGTCGAGCAAACCTTCGAACGACGACGCACAGAAGTTGAAGTCAGTCGAGAGGTAGCGACTGACCCAGGACAACAGGACGTCCTTGAGGATCACTTGGTTGGGCAGGAGGTCGACAGCGGCGAGGCGAGTGAGGCAGTAGCCGGAATGGCCATTGATTGAGCTGAGCACGGGAACGGAGTTTGTTGCTGGCACCCCCAAGGGAGGATCACGACGGGTGACCGCCTCGAACCTAGATAGTCCGTTTCGACTAACACTTTCGACGTAAGTGAAGGCGATGCTTCCCGGATATCGCTGGGGAGGGTCGAGCCTGGACAAGATGGCAGCCAACGAGCCGTTGGTGAGCTGAGGATGAGTGGCCACCAGCGCGTTCACCACTGCCACCAGGTCGTTGTCGCGCTCCAAAGCGGTGCCCAGGATGGACCTCACGTTTCCTAGCGAGGACACCACGGCTTGGTGGCGTTGCGAACTGGTGTATGCGTACCACGCCCAGGAGGTTATGGCTGAAACAGTCAGGCCCAGTGCCAGGACGAGAATGACGAACATCTTCCATCCCCTGACCTTGAAAGGCACCCGGTTGACTACGTGAAACGAGCTGTGGTCCGTACGGCCGTCGTCGTCGACGGACGGGTCATCTGGGCCTGAGGACACAGGTTCCTCGGTCAGGTACGGGTGTAGCCCTGGTCGCTGCGGGTTTCTAGTCCGGTCCATCAACATCGCTTCCTGTCGACGGGCCGTTGACGCTTCTCGGTGCAAGATGGCTACGTCGATCCGCCACTAGCCCTTGAGGTGGCGCAGACGTTCCGGCCGTTGGTGCTCTCCTCGAAGAACATCGCGGGACGCCGGGGAGCAGGCAGCCGACGCCATGCCGTAGGGCAAGGCACTCGTCGAGCCGTCGAGAACTGAGCGTGCACGGGGTCACGTACCCCTGCACGTCCTCTGCGCAAATGGCCTGGAGGGTGTGAAGGGCTACGACATCGAGGAGTAGCCCACCTCGCAGTCGTCGATCGAGATTCGCAGTCCTCGGGTACCCAGCTCGCGTACACATTGTCAAACCCGGTCGGAGTCGCCGCCAAGTGCGGACTCGGGGATCTCGACCGTCAGGCGACAGTGATGGAGGCTGAGAGCCAAGACGTAGTCCACGTACTCGGCCAGGATCGTTTGGTCCGAGCCTTCCGTCCCGTGACCGGAAGACCCAGACGTGTCCTGGACCGGGCGACGAGCCGAATCGGCGGTTACTCGAGCTCACGGTTTCCGTCCACGTGCGGCACCATCGGGATATCGGCGGGCTTCTTATGACGATTGAGGAATTGGCCCGCTGTACCTAGATTCTCTCAGTAATTGGCGTGCAAACGGGGGAGCTGGCGCGTGGTCCCCGGATGAGTGTGGAGCCCTGTGCCGACCGTAGTTTCGGACCGCACCGGCATCGTCTGTCTCGGCGAGGACTGGCGCGGGGCGCGAACGTGAAGGTCGGAACCGACTCGCTCCGCGAGCGGTTCGCGAACCAGGACAGAGAGCCGAGCGGGTCGCGGCGCCTCTGTTAGGCAACTTGGCTGCCGCTCCTCGGACATCGGAGCGTTTGTGCCGAGGAGCCATCGCCGACTGTTGGACCAGCCCCTCGCAGTCTGGGCTGCAGCTCACCGGCGGGAAGTTACTCAAGCGACCAAGGACTCGCGCCGAAAGAACAGACGAGAACACGAGGTCAGGGGGTCTGTGTCACCGTCACCACTTCCGGCGAATGAGGGTGCTGTCGCCAGACCCCGGTCTGGCACCGTGAGCACATCTCCCCGCACGTGGAGGCGGTTCCTCCTCCTCGAGGCCGTTCTCGCGCTTGCGTATTTTCCTTTCGGCCTGCCGCCCGAAAAGCCTTTCATATTCGGTTGGCTTCCCTGGATGGAGTGGCCAGGCCAAGTCCCGGCATGGGCGCTCCTGGGATTGTCGGCAGTTGTCGCGATCGCCTACGGCGTGAAGCGCGACCGACCGAATGCTCCAATGGCTTGGTGGTTCCTTGGTGGGGGCGTTCTCCTCTTTGTCACGGGAAGTACGACATACAAGTTCTGGCACCAGGTCGTGGGTCAGCAACACATTCCCTTCCCATCGTTCGTCGACGCGATCTACCTCGCGATGTACCCGGTGCTTGCAATCGGGTTACTGATTCTCGCCAGGGCACAAGTTCCCGATGGCGATCGGGCGAGCTTGCTGGACGGGCTCACGATCACACTCGGTGTAGGCCTACTGTCGTGGGTCTTCCTCATCGGTCCAAACGTCCGTGCACCCGGTGGATTGCTGGTGAGGTTCACTGCTGCCGCGCACCCGCTGGGGGACGTCCTGGTCCTGGCGATGCTGGTACGCCTTTGGAGCGCCGGCGGTATCCGCCACACGGCAGGACGGTTGCTCGCGATAGGGACATTGGGAGCTCTCGTCTCTGACTCATTGTACGGGTTGGCCAAGCTTCACCCCGGTTGGAACTGGAACGACGGCAATGCGGTCGACGTCGGCTGGGTCCTCTTTTGTGCGTGCTGGGGCGCGGCGGCACTGCACCCGTCGATGCGCTTGTTGTCTGAGCCAAGGTCGATCGCACCGCGCGCCAGTCGTTCACGGACGCGACTACTTACCGGGTTCTCGCTCATCGCGCCGGCTGTCCTGCTCGCGGAGACCCTGCGCGGCGATACCGCCGACGCCCCAGTCATCGCCGGGATCGCAGGGGTCATGTTCCTTCTCGTCATCAGCAGAATGACAAGTCTCGTAAAGGTGCACGGGCAAGCTGTGGCACGGGAGCAGGCCCTACGCAGGTCGGTTGCCAACCTGTTGGCCGCCTCGGACCGCGATGCGATCTATAGAGCCACGGTCGCGGGCATCAGGGAACTAGTCCCTCAAGACGGAGACGAATTCAAAGTCACGTTCGCGGTGGCGAACCCGGACGGCGGACCGACCATCGTCATGAGGTCAGGCGGCGAGCCGACTGAGGGGCCACAGGGATTGACGGCCTTGTGGGACACCGCGCAAACGAGCTTGAGCGACGGTGACGTGGAAAGTTACGTAATCGAGACGGGCAACTTGCGTTCTGGTCCTATGGGGCACAGGCCGTCAGAGCAGCTCGTGTGTCCGCTTGTGGCCAGAGATCAGCTGCATGGATTAGTGGTTGTCAGAAGTGCCTCCAGCTTCCCTTTCGAGCTGCGAAGCTCGATCGAGATTCTGACGGCTCAGGCGGCAATGGTGATCGCTCGCGAAACAATGACGGAGGCCTTCCACTCGCGTCGCAGTGAAGCTCGCTTCCAGACTCTTGTGCAGAATGCGTCGGACGTCATCCTGATCGCTCGTCCCGACACGACCATCACTTATCAGACTCCTTCCGCTCACAGAATCCTCGGGTATGCCGACGGCTCGCTCGAGGGCAGACAGTTCACGACCTTGCTCCATCCCGATGACGTCGAGCAGGCATTGGCTGCATACAAGGGCGTGGTGCTTCGAGCCGGAACGTCGATCTCGGCAAAGTGGCGGATCCAGCACTGTGACGGTTCGTGGCGCCACGTCGAGGTGACAACGACCAACTTGCTGCACGAGCCAACCCTCGAGGGAATCGTCCTCACACTGCGCGACGTGAGTGAGCGCACAGATCTCGAGGAAGAGCTGAAGCATCAGGCCTTCCACGACGCGCTGAGCGGGCTCGCCAATCGCGCCCTCTTCAGGGACCGTCTCGAACACGCCTTGGCGCGGGCAAGTCGGTTGAAGTCCTCCCTAGCTGTGCTGTTCCTCGACCTGGACGACTTCAAGCTGATAAACGACAGCCTGGGGCACGCGGCCGGAGACGCTTTGTTGGTGGCGGTTGCCGGCCGCCTCTCCGAGTCACTGAGGGGAGGTGACACGGTCGCGCGCTTTGGTGGCGACGAGTTCGCGGTCTTGCTCGAGGAGACCACTGGTCCGGAGGAGGCCTGTCAGACCGCCGAGCGTCTCATCTCGGCCCTGCGCGCGCCACTTGTGATAGAGGACCACGAGGTCCAAGTGTGCGCCAGCGTGGGGATTGCCCTCTGCCAGGCGGGCCGAGAGGACCCGACCGAGTTGATGCAGGCGGCAGACCTAGCCATGTACGCGGCAAAGACTCACGGCAAAGGTCGTTACGAGGTGTATCAGCCGGACCTTCAGGTGGCTATCGTGCGGCGCCTGGACATGACCGCCGATCTCCAGCGCGCCATAGAGGGCCGGGAGTTCGTCGTGCACTACCAGCCCATCGTGAGCCTAGGCGGAGGCAATGCAGTTGGGCTTGAGGCGCTCGTGCGGTGGCGTCATCCGGAGCATGGGCTGCTTCTTCCAGAGGAGTTCATCACGCTCGCCGAAGAGACAGGCCTTGTCATCCCGCTGGATTGCTGGGTGCTCAAAGAGGCCTGCGCCCACACGCGCGAGTGGCAGTTCTGTCATTCGGACGCCCATCGCTTGTGGGTCAGCGTCAACATCTCCGCGAGGCATTTCCAAGACGAAGGACTGGTTGAGGACGTCTCGACGGCACTGCAGGAGTCAGGTCTCGATCCCCAGTTCTTGGTGCTGGAGATCACCGAGGGAGTATTCGTCCAGGAGGCCGAGTCAGTCATAGAGCGGATGTTGGAGCTCAAAGCGCTCGGCATCCGTTTCGCTATTGACGACTTCGGCACCGGCTATTCGTCGCTGAGCTACCTGAGGCGATTCCCGATAGACATCTTGAAGCTGGACAAGTCCTTCGTGGACGGCGTGGCCGTTTCCGCCGAGGACGGCGCGCTAGCCGAGACGATCGTGCGGCTGGGCAAGAACCTGAATCTTCAGACGATCGCTGAAGGCATCGAGCACGCGCCCCAACTTGAGGCCCTCCGTGCGTTGGGATGCCAGCTCGGGCAAGGCTTCTACTTCAATAAAGGGCTCCAGGCCAGCGAAGTGGATGACCTGCTGATTCGGAACTCGCAGGTCAAGTCCTTGGTGGAGGCTGTATGGCTCGAGAACCCTTCCCTCACTGAGGAAATCGTCAGCTGATCATTCCTTCCCCCTGACCTTCGCCGAGGATCTGACCCGAGTTGACCGTTTGGAGGTCGGACGAACAATCCCGGATCGACGCGGTACGCGCGAATGAAACCACGGTTCGCGCTCATCGGAACGATCGCATGCCAGGTTCGTCACCGCCGTAGGCGCGGACGGACGCGACCTCTCGGTTGTCGCCAACGCGTCTTGTCTTCGACCAACCTTGTCGTCAGCCGAACAGAGGGAACGCCAACTTAGCGACTCACCGCCCTGGCGCGGCAAGGTTGCACGGGGCCGCCGGCTGGTGAGGAACAAGAACTGAGCGATTGAACCGGTGGCCCCTCGGGGTCCTGCACCGGGCCCCTGCCTTCCGCGGAGACCGAACCTCGCCCGCTGAGCAAGCTCGCGTCGTGAAGCGGGTCGGGTTAGAGATGGAACCGCCTCAACGCCCGCACAAGTTGACCAGGGATCGTGAGCGCTCGTGGCGTCCTTCTCGGGCCTCTTCGAACAGACTGCGCAGGAGGTAACGGCTGACCATGTTGGCGCCTGACGACGACACGCGAGAGGCTCCTCTTGGCCTGGGCGGGCCTCGAGCGTCAACGAGACCGTGAACCGAGTGGCGGACAGCAGCTTTCGAGGTTCCGAGGCCCTTTGCCGGGGCACCTGGCGAGACCAGGTCAAGGGCTCGCAGGCTTTCGTGCGAACGGCGCGGGAAGGGCCCGGGTGCGGCCGAGGCGTTCAGCTTCGGTGTGTCGTTCGAGGCAGCGGCCCTGGTTGTTCGTCACCTGGGCCAGAGAGGATCTGCTGAAATGAACGATCTATAGTCTCAGTGACCGGCAAGGCGCGCGACGGCGCGGGGGCTCCCACCAAATGCGACACTCATTTGACCGCAACACTGAGAGTTGTACGCGCGCGCCCGCCTGGTGGCGCCACTTTCGCTGCGTGGGCGTCGCCGTATCGCTTGTGGCGGCCGCGCAGCTTGTCGTTCTGCCCCGGGTCGCGGCTGATGCAGTGATTGCGCAGTCCGACGTAGGGGGGTCGTCAGTCGTGGGTGCCGGCGCCGATCAGTTAGGCACGAACTGGTATCCGAACGCGGGTATCTTGCCGACCCAAGTCAACACCAGGGACTTCGGGGAGCTCTTCGATGTCGCTCTTCCTTCGGTGGATGACGTCACTGCCGGGCAGATTTACGCCCAGCCCATCGCGGCCGACGGCTTACTGCTCGTGGTCACGGAGAATGACAACGCCTATGGGGTTAATCCCACCTCCGGAGCAGTCGTGTGGTCCCGCAACTTCGGCCCCGCGTGGCGGGCCTCGACAATCAACTGCGGAGACCTCGCTCCTACCGTCGGCATCACCGGAACTCCGGTCGTCGACAGCGCGACCGGCGTCGCGTACTTCGTCACTGACACCACCCCGTCGACCGGCGGGGCGTTGTGGCAGATGCAGGCCGTCGATCTGCAGACCGGCCAGGAGGTGGCAGACTTCCCCGTCACGATCCAGGGGCCCGCGACCAACGCGCCGGGTAAGAGTTTCGACGCGGTCCAGCAAATGCAACGACCTGGTCTCGCCCTGGTCAAAGGCGTTGTTTACGCGGCCTTTGGCTCGCACTGCGACCTGCCGACCTGGTACGGCTGGATTGCCGGTGTGACCTTGAAGGGCGTGCTCAACGACATGTGGGTCGACGAAACCGGCAGCGGCGAAGGTGCCGGCATCTGGGGCCCGGGCGGAATCGTTGTGGACAGCGCAGGCAACTTGTACGTGGCGACCGGCAATGGCAACGTACCCGCGGTGGGCCCGGGTCTCGGCGTCCCGCAGCCCGCTGGCCTCGGTGAGTGCGTCATCAAGCTGTCGACTTCAGGAGCACACCTGAAACTGGCCGACTATTTCTGCCCGTCGGACGCGAACGACCTCAACACATTCGACGGTGACCTCGGATCCGGCTCGCCTACCGGGCTGCCCGCGTCGTTCGGCACCTCGAAGGAGCCGGACTTGCTTGTGGAGGCCGGGAAGTCGGGCGAGGTGTACTTGCTGGACCGTGACAACCTTGGCGGTTTCGATCAAGGCCCGGACGGTGGTGACAAGGTCGTGAGCGAAACAGGTCCGCTCGGTGGTGTGTGGTCGCACCCAGCGGTCTGGCCCGGGGACGGGGGCTACGTGTACATCACGTCGGCGTCTAGCCCGGCTGGTGCCGAGGGCGGCGGTGGCGGCGCAGAGATGGACATTTACCAACGGGTCGTGAGCAACGGTCAGGTCTCGCTCAATTGGGTCGGTGACGTGCCGAACATGCCGTTCGGCTCAAGCCCGCCGATCGTGACCTCCGACCGAACGGTGGCCGGAAGCGGGGTCGTCTGGAACATCGCGCGCACTGGCCTGACCAACGCAGCAAACCTGGTGGCCTACGGCGCGGTGCCAGTGGCCGGCACAACCGCCGACCCAGCGGGGGACCTCCCAGTGCTGTGGAAGGTCAGCGTTGGAAACTCGACCAAGTTCAACCCGCCTCTCGCATACGACGGGCGTATCTATGTGGGCAACTACGACGGCCAGGTACTGGCGTTCGGTCCTCGCGTTGGCATCCCGCCGCTTGCCGGTGCCGCCGTCGAGGCCCAGGACACGATCCTCGGCTCGACCTCCGAGACGAGGGCCACCTTCACGGCTTCGGGAGACGTGACCGTCACCGGCGTATCGATCAGCACCTCAACCCTGGGAGCCTCCGGCTCGTTCACTACGCCGCCCCTGGCCGCACCTGTGCAACTCAGATCAGGGGGCCAACTGCCGGTGCCCGTGACCTTCGACCCACAACTCGTTGGCGGCCAGCAGGGCACGTTGACTTTGACCACCAACCTAGGGACTGTTTCGGTCACAGTCAGCGGCCGCGGGATACCCGAGGGGGTCCCAATCGCCGCGACGCCGCCATCGCTGAACTTTGGGATCCGGCCCATCGGAGGCGGTGCCGTCGACGCCACCGTCTCGTTCCAAAACGCATCCTCAACGTCGGTCACGGTCGACTCTGTCGACATCGAGTCCGGGTCACGGGAGCCTTTTTCCTTAGGCGTACTTCCCGAACGACTCCCTGCGATCCCGCCTCAGGCTACCTTCAGCGTGCCCTTGGTTTTCACCCCACCGAAGACCTCCGGAGACTTCGTCCAGACTTTTGACGACCACCTTGTGATCACGACCGATGCCGGCGAGGCGACCGTTCCGCTGGAGGGGTCAGCGGCGCCAAGTCCCCAGATCACCATAAGTTCCCTCCAGCTTGACGTCGGCACCGTCGCGATTGGTCAAAGCGGCATCGTGAGCTTCACCGTCGGAAACCGGGGTGGCACTCCGCTGACGATCACGAAGTCCAAACCCCCCATTGCGCGCGGGTTCAGGGCTGTCACGTCTTTGCCGGAGGGGACGGTGATCCAGCCACACACCCAAGAGGTCGAAACGGTGCGATTCTCGCCCACCCGAGCTGGGCCAGCCTCGGCGACATGGGTAATCAACGGCGATGACACCTCGGGCATCCAGACCATAATCTTCACCGGGACCGGCGCAAAGGAACACAGCCTTCCTTCGCCCCTGCGGCCTGGGTGGCGCCTGAGCGGCCAGGCAACGCTGGCTGGTCCGTACCTGCAGTTGACCCCGGCCGTCCCTGACGCGGCTGGGGCGGCGTTCTGTAAGACGGCGGTCGCACCCAGTGGGCTACGGGCGTCGTTCACAGTCACTCTTGCAGGGGGGACAGGGGGCGACGGGCTCACATTTGCGCTCGCCACCACGAAGACGGTCCCCACCGGTGCAGGCGCGTCTGGCTCGGGCCTAGGTCTTGCCGGGTTGGCCGCGGTGGCGGTAGCACTGCAGACGTTCCCGAACTCACAGAACCCGAGCAGCAACGCCATCGGCGTGGTCACCTCGACCAATGGGGTCGGAGCCCTCACGTGGCAGAAGGTTGTCAACACGATCCCGGCGTTGCGCACCGGTCCGACTCAGGTGACCGTGACGGTGTCACAGGGCCGGATGACCGTTGAGGTCGACGGCTTCTCTGTCCTTACCCGACCCGTGACGCTGCCCAAGTATGTGTACGTCGGTTTCACCGGCGGGACCGGCTCACGTACTGATCGCCAGCAGGTCTCGGCCGTGCAGCTGTCGTACGCCTGAGGCCGATAAGGCTCAAACACCAGCTCGTTTTCCACCGCGGCGTGTCCGGATCCTGGCTGTGTGCCCCCTCTCGATCACCGTCACGCTAACGTTCCTGGATGCTCGGAGGCAGCCCACCCGAAAACTCGCAAGGGCCGACCTTGCGCGACCGCCTGCGCAACCTCGTTCTGAAACCGCTCGAAGTCGACAAGGTCTCCACGGACAAGGCGGTTAGCCGGCCACCGTCCATCGACGAGCTGGAGGCCGACGTCAGGTCAGCCAACGACAAGGAGCGGCTCATAGGGCTTGTGGCCGCACCCTTCGCCGCGGCAATTGGGATTCTCGTGATCAGCGCCCTGATCGTCAACGACCCCCCAGCTCGGTTGAAGAACGGTCAGATTGACACGCTTCACGTCGGCTTGTCGCTCTACTACGACCTCGGCGCCGTGATCCTGGCTCTTTCTGTCTTGATGCTCGTGGCTGCAATGTGGCGCAAACGTGTGTACCTGGGCATCGTGATGGCCCTCTACGGACTTGCCATCTTCAACCTTCACTACTGGGGTTTCGGGGTCCCGTTCATCCTCGTCAGCGCTTGGCTCTTGGTGCGGGCCTTTCGGCTGCAGCGCGATCTGCGCGAGACGACCGAAGGCAACCGGTCGCGTACCGGCGTCCGCCAGAAGGCAGACAGTGGCACGCCTCGGACGTCGTCCTCCAAGATCAACGGGCGTTACTCCTCGCCGACCGGGGCCGGTCGGCGGTCACCGGCATCGAAAGCAAAGAGCAAGCAGCGTGCGCGCTGACGTGGCGCGTGCTTCCAGGTGAACCGATCACGGGCCAGGCCCCCAAGCGGCCCGCTCTCGCCTCGCTAGGCAGCGGCGATCGGCGGGACCTGAGCGGACGCCTCGCGGGCACTTCGGCGTTTGAGAATAGTGGCTCCTAGGAGGAGCCCGAGGATGAGAAGCAGGACCGTCGGGAGAAGGAACACCTTCCAGGAGGCATGTTGCATTGCCATCGCGCGAGGCGTGGAGAGGAGCGTCGGGTCCTCGGGGGCCACGATTCCTGGAAGCGCCGTTCCGGGAGAGTAGAGGGCGCTACCTGGTATCACGTCGCTGTAGCGATGGCCGGTGAGCGTGAACATTCCCGTACAGTCGTAACCGGCCAGATTGCTCCCGCTGCCTCCCATCAGGCCGGCACACCCGGATACTGTGACCTTGACGACGATTCCGTCCTGTTGCAGTCGCGTGATCTGAGCGTTCTTCTGAATGCCGGCGACGAACAGAACAATGACGGTGGCGGCGAGACTCATGAGACAAAGGCTTACGATGACATGTCTAACGCGGCGGACGTCAACATCCACGTGGGCCCCTCGGAGAATCGTGACGGGCTCTTCTGGCTTCCGTAGGCGGCCTGTCGTCACCGCGGATTCACCGAGGCACCTTCGCTGAGAGTTGTCGCTTCGCTGCCATAATCCGCTGGTTCACCAGCCACTCCTTCGTCACTCACCGCGCCGTGATTCGACGAGCGTAGCGGAGCCTCTGTCTCGGACGGCCATGTCTTTTTGTAGGCCCTGCAGTTTGCTTGCTTTGGTCCAATCATCCGGGCGGGTGAGAATCACGGCGCCGACCAGGGTCGGCCTTCGTTTCCCATCCAGTTCACACAGTGTTAACGCCGGCGTGACACAACGGAAACCGCCGGTCTCCATTCTTGGCACCCAAAGGCGGGGCACGTCACCAGCCTCCACCTTGCCGTACCCGGTGCTTTGACACGCCCCGGATTTGGCGAGGACACAGGCCGCAGCATTGACCACGAGAGGAGAGCTCGAGCCGTGCACACGTTGTTGGCGACAGTTCCTGTTCCGTATCCGAGTTGGTTGAATCCGGCCGACAACACCTGGCAGATAACCGCCGCGACCTTCGTTGGGCTTATGAGCCTGCCCGCCCTGGCGGTGCTCTACGCATCGACCGTGCAGAAGAAGTGGGCGGTGAACGTGCTGGCCATGATGTTCGCCGGTTTCTCGCTGGTCCTCGTCGCCTGGGTGCTCTGGTCGTACAAGATGGGCTTTGGTGCCACTTCGATCGGCGGAGGGGTGAGGAACGGCATCCAGACCCAACTGTCCGGCGTGGGATGGCTGAAGCACCTGTTCGAGAACTTCGTCGGCAAACCGGGCGGCATCACCAACAGCGTCGGTGAACAGGGCCAGGCGGTGTCAGCGGCCAATACCGCTGTCCCGTTCCATTTCCCGACCTCGTCGCTTGCCTACTTCCAATTCGTCTTCGCCGCCATCACGCCCCTCCTGTTCCTCGGAAGCGTGCTGGGCCGTATCAAGTTCAGCGCCTGGTGTCTCCTCGTGCCGCTGTGGTCGACCTTTGTCTACGGCGTGGACGCGTTCATGTTGTGGGGAGGCGGTTATCTGGCTCAGGAGGGGGCGCTCGACTTCTCCGGTGGGTACGTCATTCACATGTCCGCTGGCGTCTCGGGTTTCGTGGCCGCCTGGGTTCTCGGCCCCCGACTACTGAGGGACCGAACCCACGCCATACCTAACAACCTCGTCATGGCGGCCGTCGGAGCCGGCATCCTGTGGCTCGGTTGGAACGGCTTCAACGGTGGAGACCCCTATTACGCGGGGGCGAGCATGGCAGCGGCGGTGATCAACACCAACCTCGCAACAGCAGTTGGCGTGCTCACCTGGATGGCCCTTGACGGCTGGCTTTCAGCGGCGAAGAAACCCACTTTCCTCGGCGGCGTGAACGGCATGATCTGCGGCCTGGTCGCGATCACGCCCTGCGCAGGCTGGGTCAACGGTCGGGGGGCGATCTTCGTCGGCCTCATCGCGACCGCGATCGTGTGGGTGGCGTGGAACTTCCTTTCCAGGGTAAGACCCTTCTCGAGGGTTGACGATGCCCTGGGGGTCGTGTACACGCACGGCATCGCCGGCTTCACGGGCGGCATGCTGCTTGGGATCTTCGGCGACCCGAAGATGCTTGAGTACGGCTGCGGTCACCTGGACGCCGCCGGACAGGTCGTCAACACCTCGCAGTCGGCCTACGTCGCGGCTCACGACGCCTGCGTACCGTTCTCGGTGGCCGGCCTCATGTACACCGGTTCCGGCCATCAGCTGTGGGAGCAGTTTCGAGCCGCCCTGTTCGTGATCTTCTGGTCGGCGCTGGTGACCTACATACTGATGAAGCTCATCGGACTCGTGCTGCGAGGATCGCGTTACAGCGACGAGGTACTCGAGGTCGGCGACCTGGCCATCCACGACGAGGAGGCTTTCCCGGAAGGGATCAGCGCAGAGGAAGCAGAAGTCATGGAAGAGGCCCTCGTCCATGCCGGCCTCGACGAGGGCTTGCCGCCGGATCCCGGGCTGGCTCCGAGCACCCATCCGGAGATACCGCACAGCGCTCGAGAACCCTAGCCTTCAGGGACTGGGTGCGGGACCAGGACTCGCAATCCGACAGTTGTCGGGCTCCCACGACCGGTTCGTCGTGGGAGCCCGACGGTGCGCCGCCGCAGCACGAAGGTGCGAGAAGGCTGCGCCATAGGGCAGGGAATTCGCCACATGACCGATGCGAAGCGCTTCAGCCGAGAGAAACGACGACCGATTCTCTGGGAGAGATCAGTTGAAGGTCGCCTATGCGCTTCCCTTGCCGTCCGCCCGGTCGGACCGGCGGGGATGATGCCTCAGACGTGACTTTCGTCACCAGCGGTTGGCGCGAAAGTGGGACAAGCCTGACAGGAGAGACGACGCGACGAGGCGAGCGGACCGACGGACTGCCTAGGATCACCTGGACAGGCTGTCGTACGCACGGGTGGACACCAGCGAGGGAAGCTCGATCGGGGCGGCTTCAGGAGCGACGCCGAACACGTAAGGAGTGATGTGCCCGAAGTTCAAGAACCAGCTACGGCCAAGGCATCCCTTTACAAGGAAATCCTCTACACCGAGGAAGAAGTTGACGCTCGGATTGCGGAGATGGCGATGGACATCACCCTCGACTACAAAGGCACCGACACGCTCTTTGTCGCTTTGTTGAATGGCGCCTTGCCCTTCACCGCCAAGCTGATGCGGGCTATCCAGCATCATGACCCGCACTTTCATCCGAACGTTCAGTCCATGATCGTCAGTCGCTACGGCTCGAGCCGTGAGCCAGGCAAGCCGCACCTCGTTACTGACCTACCGCCCGACTACAGGGTGCTGACCAGGCGCCACGTCGTCTTGCTCGACGACCTTGTCGACGGAGGAGGCACCACCGATTTCACCGAGCGGCACCTGTACGGGTACGGCGCAGAGACCATTGAGCGGATCGTCCTGGTCAAGAAACTGAAGAACCCACCCGTCAAGTGCAATCTCGCCATGTACGGCTTCGAAGCGCCAGATCTATGGCTCACCGGAATGGGCATGGACAACGCCCACCTTGCAACGGAAGCGAATCGCTGGGCCGGCTGGATCGCGATAGCCAACACGGACTGACCTCTGAGGTGTGCGCCTACTCTGTCCCGTCCGCCTTGAACCGCACTATGAGGTGGGCCTTTGTTCCCGTTGTGAGGGCGGCTCATCGCCACAACACGCCTACCGCAGTCCGGATGCCGACCGGTCGACTCGGCCACACGATCTGTCCGGATGGACGGATGTTGGTCGCCACCGAGGCACAGCGGTGACTGCCGCGCCCGACACTCGCACGAGCGGCGCCGACCGGGAGACCCGTCCCGAAATGGAACGCGCCCATGCGTTGCTGGTTCTCGCCGATGGAGAGGTGTTCGAAGGTGAGGCCGTCGGGGCACCGGCCCCAGGTGGCGTAGCCCGTGGGGAGATCGTGTTCAACACTGTGCTCAGCGGCTACCAGGAGGTCATAACCGACCCGAGCTACTCCGGCCAGGTCGTCGCCTTCACGTATCCCCACATAGGCAACTATGGCGTCAACCCGGCCGACGACGAGGCCCACCGCCCGTGGTGCCGGGGCATCGTCGTGCGGGACCTCGCCGAGCGACCCTCGTCCTGGCGTGCGACCGGGTCTCTAGAGGACTTTCTCGTCCGAAACGCGGTACCGGCGATCTCAGGTGTTGACACGCGCAGGCTTACGAGGCATGTGCGTGAGGACGGAGCCATGGGGTGTGCTTTCGGTACAGCCGACGAGTCCGCGCTACTCGCCGCCGCCGTGGCAGAGACCGGTACGACTGGGTGCGACCTCGTTTCGGAGGTGACCACGAGGGTGCCGTACGAGCGAGGGTCGGGACGGCTTCGCGTTGTGGCTTACGACTTCGGAGTCAAGGAGACTGCGCTGCGCTTTCTGGGTCAGTTCGCCACCGTCACGGTCGTGCCCGCCTCCTTCCCGGCGGCGAGGACCTTGGAACTGGAGCCCGATGGTGTGTTCTTGTCGAACGGCCCCGGCGACCCCGCTGCGTTGGGAGCGTTGTCAACCACGGTTGGCGAGCTTCTCGGGAAGGTGCCGATGTTCGGCGTCTGTCTCGGCCACCAGTTGCTCGGCGCTGCGCTCGGGGCTCGAACCTTCAAGCTCCACTTCGGACACCACGGGGGCAACCACCCGGTCCGTAGGCTGGGCACGGGTCGCGTCGAGGTCACAAGTCACAACCACAACTACGCGATCGAAAAGACCTCCTTGCCCGACAGTGGGGTCACCGCCGCCGAGGTGACCCACGTCAGCTTGAATGACGGCGTCGTCGAGGGCCTCCGTTGCCGTCGTCTGGCGGCGTTCGCTGTGCAGTACCACCCGGAGGCAGGCCCGGGCCCACACGACAGCCGTTACCTGTTCGAGCAGTTCCGTGCGTTGATGGAAGACAGCGCCTGATGCCCCGACGCCGTGACATCGAGACGGTTCTCGTGATCGGCTCGGGCCCGATCGTGATCGGCCAGGCGTGCGAGTTCGACTACTCAGGCTCCCAGGCGTGCCGCGTTCTCGCAGCGGAGGGATATCGGGTCGTACTAGCCAACTCGAACCCGGCAACGATCATGACCGATCCCGACCTGGCCGACCGTACCTATGTGGAGCCTCTTGACGCAGCGGTCCTCACTGCCATCGTCGCACGCGAACGACCCGACGCGATCCTTCCTACCGTCGGTGGCCAGACGGGCCTGAACCTGGCGATGGAGCTCACCGAACTCGGCGTGCTCGAAGAGTTCCGGGTGGAGCTCATCGGGGCGAACGCCGAGGCGATCGTTACCGCCGAGGACCGAGCCCGGTTCAAGCGGGCGATGGCCGAGATCGGGCTGGAAGTGCCGGCATCGGGGTTCGCGTCCTCCCTCGAGCAGGCGATGGCGGTGGGGGAGCAGGTGGGGTTCCCGCTCATGGTACGTCCCAGCTTCATCCTCGGGGGGGCGGGCACCGGTACCGCCGACGACCGCGACACCCTTGCCCGGGTCGCGGCCGAAGGGCTCGCCGCCAGCCCCGTGTCGCGAATCCTGATCGAACGCTCGGTTGCGGGTTGGAAGGAGTTCGAGCTCGAGGTGATGCGTGACCGCGTGGACAACTGCGTCGTCGTGTGTTCGATCGAGAACCTCGACCCCATGGGTGTCCACACAGGCGACTCCATCACAGTTGCCCCGGCGCAGACCCTTTCCGATGTCGAGTTCCAGGCCATGCGGGACGACGCGTTCGCATGTGTCAGGCGCGTCGGCGTGGAGTCTGGTGGGTCCAACATCCAGTTCGCGGTCGACCCGGCAGACGGTCGCCGCCTCGTGATCGAGATGAACCCGCGCGTCTCGCGCTCGTCCGCGCTGGCGTCTAAGGCGACCGGCTTTCCGATAGCCAAGATCGCGGCGCGGCTGGCGGTGGGATACACGCTCGACGAGATACCCAACGACATCACAGGTGCCACCCTCGCGAGCTTCGAGCCCACGATCGACTACGTGGTGACGAAGGTCCCGCGTTGGGCGTTCGAGAAGCTTCCTGGAAGCGTGGACCGCCTCGGAACTCGCATGCAGTCGGTGGGAGAGGTGATGGCCATCGGCCGCACCTTCCCGGAGTCCCTGCAAAAGGCGCTTCGCTCACTGGAGCAAGGCCGGGCGGGATTGAATGCGGACCCCGCCGAGACCGCCTACGACTCGCTCGACGACGACGAGCTCATAGCCAGGGCGCGCGAGCCGACCCCCGAACGCGTCTTTCACATGGAGGCCGCGCTCCGGCGGGGCACGACGCCCGATTCACTTGCGGAACTCACCGGAGTCGACCACTGGTTCGTCGATCAGTTGCGAAGGATCAGCCGTGGCCGTCAGCGGCTCGAGGCACTCGCGCGCGTCGGCAAGGGTGTCGGGAGTCTTGATCGCCGGAGTTGGCGGGAGGCGAAACGTCTCGGGTTCTCCGACGCGCAGATCGCCTACTTGTTCGATCGGGCCGGTCCGCCCTCGAGCAGCCGAGAGGTGGACGAGGCCGCGGTGCGCGCGGCGCGGCTCAAAGCGGGGGTGCGCGCGACGTTCAAAACCGTCGACACCTGCAGCGCCGAGTTCGCGGCTCGCACTCCGTACCACTACGCCACTTACGAGGACGAGGACGAAGTATGCCCAAGCGACCGGCCCCGGGTCGTGATCCTCGGGTCCGGGCCCAACCGTATCGGTCAGGGGATCGAATTCGACTACTGCTGCGTACACGCCTCGATGGCCTTGCGCGAGGCGGGTTACGAGACCGTGATGATCAACTGCAACCCCGAGACGGTCTCTACCGACTACGACGCGTCGGACCGTCTGTACTTCGAACCGCTCACCGCCGAGGACGTGGCGAACGTGGTCGACTCCGAGAGCACGGCCGTGCACCGGGCTTCAGGGATGGACGTGGCACCGCTCGCCGGGGTGATCGTGTCGTTGGGCGGCCAGACTCCGCTCAAGCTGGCCCACGTCATCGACCCGGATCTGGTGCTCGGCACCTCGCCCGCTTCGATCGACCTGGCGGAGGATCGTGAGCAGTGGAACTCTCTCTGTCGGCAGCTCGGGATCCCCCAGCCTCCAGGCGGCACAGCTGTGACCGCGGCTGATGCCCTGGCCGTGGCGACGAGGGTCGGCTATCCGGTGCTCGTCAGGCCGAGCTACGTGCTCGGTGGCCGAGCGATGGAGATAGTCTACGACGACGAGCGCCTCGTCCAAGTGCTGCTCATGCTCTCGGACGCACTGAAGGGCGAGGGAGGCGCGCCGACGCAGCGCCCCGTGCTCGTGGACCGGTTTCTCGAGGACGCCGTCGAAGTGGACATCGACGCCGTGCGCGACCTGTCGGGTGAGGTGTTCGTGGCGGGCGTGATGGAACACATCGAGGAGGCAGGCATCCATTCGGGTGACTCCGCCTGCGCGCTGCCGCCGCAGACCCTTCCGGAGGACGTGGTCGCCAGGCTCGAAGGCCATACACGCGCGATCGCCGAGTCTCTCGGCGTCGTCGGGTTGTTGAATGTCCAATTCGCGGTGAAGGACGGAGTGGGATATGTGATCGAGGCCAACCCGCGTGCCAGCCGCACGGTTCCCTTTGTGGCCAAGGCGACCGGCATTCCTCTGGCCAAAGTGGCCGCCCGGCTCATGGCAGGGGCGACCTTGGTGCAGCTGCGAGGCGAGCGGCTGCTGCGTCCCCGCGCCGTGGGGAGGTGGGTGAGCGTCAAGGAAGCCGTACTGCCGTTCAGCCGGTTTCCGGGAGTCGACATCTTGCTGGGCCCCGAGATGCGCTCGACAGGTGAGGTCATGGGAATCGGGACCACCTTCGGACTGGCCTTTGCCAAGAGCCAGATCGCGGCCGGCAATCGCTTGCCCTCGGAAGGCACTGTCCTGCTGTCATTGGCAGACCGGGACAAACCTGCAGGGCTGGAAGCCGCCCGGGCCTTTGCCGAGTTGGGCTTGGAGATTGCGGCGACGTCTGGGACGGCCGCGTTCATGGAGTCCAGGGGCCTGCCAGTGGGGACTGTGGTGGGGAGGGTCGGCGACATCGGCGCCGCGGACGCAGTCGAGCTGATCTCTTCAGGTCGTGTCCAGCTGGTGGTCAACACCCCGAGAGGTCGAGGTTCGCGCGCTGATGGCGTGCGCATCCGGTCCGCTGCTTTGCTGCATCAGGTGCCGTGCCTGACGACGGTGGCCGCGGCGCGTGCTGCCGCAGCGGGAATCGCGGACTGGAGGCGTCACGGTATGTCGGTAGTCAGCTTGCAGGAGCTGCACAGCGACGCAGGGCACTGAGGGGACACTTGCGCGCTTTGGCGTCCAGTCGATTGCTCGGAGTCGGGATGTTGCGATCTCCGCGTCGTGCTGCGGACAACCTGAGCCGACCGAGTACCCGCGACTGGCCGATCGAGAGCTGATGAGCTCACGTCAGCCCCTACATGGGGCTCTTCGGGCGAGCGCGTACGGGGGCCGTTTGGCCCCTTGGCGAACCGATCGCGGGTGACCGGGACCGTCGAACGGGTGCCACTGCCAAGCGCGCGATCTCGGCTGCCCGCGATCCACCGGATTCGGCGTTATCCCCTAGTTGTCCTCTAGAAAGCCACAATCTCGGCTGCCTATGATGATGTCTCTAGACGTAATGGGAGCGGCCCCGCACGAACGGAAAACGTTCCCATCAGCGCAGCCAGCTGGGGGCCGGCGCTCTGCGTGGCCCCCCGCTGGCTGTGGTTCGCGATCGGTTCCACGCAGGAGCTCGTCAGCGGGCGGCATGGTGCTCGGACAGCGAGAACCGGAGGTGCAGCCGGCTCGGGTGACAGCCGCATCCGCGTGCGAGCAGGGAACCGCGCTCTTGCGGAACCCGGCCGTCACCTTCCCGCTGCCGACAGTGCGGACGGGGTAGCTGGGCTCGGTGCGCCGTGTAGCGTCCTGCGGGGCTGCCGTGCGCTTGCGTGGCTGTCAGTTCCCTGAGCCCGGATCGGCGACACGAAAGGTCCGCCATGGTCAGCGTCTTCCGGTACCACGAGATCTCCGAGTCTTCTCATCGGATCATGAACCCGCTTTCTGTCGACAAGCTGATGCTGCTTGGGGACATCTGCCGTGTCCGCAAGAGCACACGACTCCTGGATCTTGCGTGTGGAAAGGGAGAGATGCTTTGCCTTTTCGCAAGCAAGCTCGATGCCTCAGGCGTCGGGATAGACGTTCACCGACCGTTTCTTGCGGACGCTCGGGCACGGGCCGCCGAGCTCGGAGTCGAGCGGGCGGTCACGTTCGTGGAGGGCGACGCCAGCGACCCACCGGAGCTCGGTGAGCGTTTCGACATCGTGAGTTGCATCGGGGCCACCTGGATCGGTGGCGGGCTGTCCGGCACCCTCGAACTGATGGGTCGACTGGTCGTGCCCGGTGGCTGGCTGCTGGTGGGCGAGGTCTATTGGGCAGAGCCGCCCCCTCCTGTTCTCAGGCAGAAACACGAGACAGGGCAGGGGTTCGCCGACCTCGCCGGGACTCTGGATCGCTTCGAGGTGGCCGGCACAGAGCTGGTCGAGATGGTTCTCGCCAGCCTCGACGACTGGGACCGTTTCGAGGCCAGCCAGTGGCTCAATGTCTCCGACTGGCTTGCCGCCAACCCTCGAGACCCGGAACTCGCCGAGATCCTGGAGGTGCGCAACATCTCCCGACACGACTATCTCGCCTACGGGCGCCGCTGCATCGGATGGGGCGTCTTCGTTCTTCGTGCGCAGGGACGGAATTGACACAGAGAGCGGGAAAACGCTCGTGCTTCGGGACAGGGACGGCCCGACGCCGCCTCACTTCCAACGGAAGTGCACGAACACACGCCCGAAATTGCGCGAGTCCTTCTCCACGCGGTCGTACTGGGCCTTGATCTCCTTCTGGTCCAGGAAGCGGAGCACTCGTTTCTTCAATTGACCTGATCCCTTCCCCGGGATGATCTCCACCAGCGTCGCCTTCGTCCTTGCCGCTTCCTCGATGATTTCAAACAACGCGCGATCGATGTCGTGCCCGCGGTTGTAGACGTCGTGGAGATCGAGTTTGAGTTTCAAGACATCATCCTCGAGGCCTGAGCGCCGGCAGCGATGGCCCCTGCGAAGAAAGTATCGATCCGGCCGGCCCCTCGTCGCCTGCGACGGATGTCCGGGCCTCGTTCCGCGAGGCCGCCAACCCGAAGCGCCGGACCGCTTGATCACGATCAGGTCGTGGCACAAGACGCTTGAGCCGTGGCTCTTGGGGTGCCGCGAAACCACCGCGAAACCGCAAAGACCGGCTAGTCACCCGACTCGCGTTGCTCCGGACTTGTTCCGAAGGCATCGCGTAGCGCAGCCCGGAGCTGCTCGGCGGACAGCTCCCCCAAAGCGGCGGCGAGATCAGGGTCGTCGATCGTCGTGGTCAGCTCTCCGAGCTTGATCTCGATGGCACGAGGACGAGGGGGGGCATCGCTCGTTCCGCTGATGGGGACCTGAGCCAGTTGGGCTTCGAGTGAAGCCGCATGCACGCCCAGCCTCGCTAGTGCCTTGGAGCCTTGGCTGGCATCGTCGGCGAGCATGGCGAGGAGCAGTTGCCCAGTAGTAATCGGTGCCGAGCCCGCAAGCTCGCGCGCTCGCCACATGGTCCCGACCACTGCCGGCGACCGCGGGGACTCGGATGCAGAACCGTTGGGCGTGACTTCGAGCACTCGCCTCCGTACCTCGTCCCCGTCCACCCCGAGCAGCTGCATGACAGCGCCAGCGTCGACAACACGGAGTACGCCGAGCGCCAGGTGCTCGGTGCCGATGTAGTTGTGTCCTAGCCGGAGCGCCTCCCGCAGCGACATCTCGAGCGCCTTTTTCGCCTCAGGGCTGAACGGCACCTTTGAGCCCTGGTTGCGCGCTTTGGCTCCCGCGCTACCGGCCACCTTGGCGCGAGCCACTTCCAGGCTCACTCCCAGTTGACCGAGAGCTTTGGCGGCAAGTCCGTCGCCCTGCATGAGACCGAGAAGAAGGTGCTCGGGCCTTATGAGGCTGTGGTTGAGGTTACGAGCTTCTTCCTCGGAGACGACGATGACTCGACGGGCTGGCCTGGTGAATCGCTCGAACATGAAGCAAGCATACGATCTATGTCAAGACAGTGTTATTTGATAGGGTAGGCACGATGGCTTCTGAGAACCCTCATCCGGATGCCCGATTCCCGAGCGAAGAAGACTCGGTGGCAGGGGACCAGGGAACGGCAGTTGACTGGGACGAATTGCTCGCGCAGCTCGCGGAACAGCCACAGGAGGAGGGCTGGGTGACGCTCGATGAGGCGTCTGGTGCCGCCGGTGTTGCCCGCTCGACGCTGCGGTCGTGGTACCGCGCCGGGCAACTGCCGTCACGAATGGTGGCCGGCGTCCATGGACCCCAGCGGCTGGTGCCTCTTGACGCGGTCGTCGACCGAGCGCTCCGGTCGTCGCGCGTTCGCCGGCAGCTCGAGCATGCCAGATCTCTCGAGGCCGAGGTCGAGGAGCTGCGACAGCGCCTCGAGGCGATCGAACGGCACCTCGGTCTCGGTTGAGCCGAAGCCGGCTAGCGGTGGTGGAGGCCGCGGCCCGTTACGCCCGCTGGCTCCCGAGGAGATCGGCGACGAAGGCGGTGAGCGACGGGGCATGAGCGTGGTCACCCGTCCCGCACAGCTGCAGAGGATCGACGTGGACGGCGGTCATCCCTGCCGCCTGGGCGCCGATCACGTCGTAACGCAGGGAGTCGCCCACGTGCACACAGTCTGACGGGCTCGTCTTGAGGGCGGTCAGGGCTAGCTCGAACATCCGGGGGTCGGGCTTCTCGACACCGACTACGTGAGAGTCGATCACGGCCGATACCGGGGCGAAGTCTCCGGAGACACTGCACAAGCCTGTTCTGAGCAGCACCTCCTCCATCCCACCATGGGTGGTGTTGGACACGACAGCCAGGCGGTAGCCTCCGGAGACGAGGCGAGCGAGCGCTTCGGCAGCCCCGGGGGCGGCGACCCAGGCGCTGCCCTGGTACACCTCTGCGACGACGGCCTTCCCGGCGTCATCCTGGTACTGCGGGAGAACGCCGAGCGTTGAAGCGAAGGAGCGGCTCAGCTCGTGCCAGTCCGGATCCGGACTGTCGTCGAGGTGCCTGATCATCTCGTAGTGGGCGCGCCAACATGTCGCGTTGTCCGGATAGGCACCGAAATCCCCGAGAACGAAACGCACCGCGACCGGGTCCGGTAGCAGCAGAACCCCGCCCGCATCTACCGTCACTGACGTGAGCACTCCGACAGCATGCCTCTTTTCGGGAGGCACGGACACTCCGGAGCACCACTTCTAGGGGACTGACAGGGCGACAGCACCGACTGCAATCCCGCACTTCGGGAAGTTCTTAGGGTTTCGAACGCCCGACGTCCTCTCGGAGCAGCGAATACAGGAGTACGTCCACGCGCGCGGTTTGGCGATCAAGGTAGGCACGCAGCAAGCCTTCGCGTCGGAAGCCCACTGCCTCGAGCACTCCTATCGAACCGTCGTTGTCAGGCTCAACGAGCGCTTCCAGCCGGCCATGGCGGGCAAGCCGAGCGCCCAACGGCTCAGCAGGCCGAGGCCAACGCGGGCGAAGCCTTGCCGGCGATGGCTCGCCACGGTCCAGAAGCCGACACCGACAACGCCGGGCTGTTGCCGGTGGAGCAGGCAGACGAGCCCGACGGCGGTGTCGGTTCCTGCCTCGGCGATGGCGAGACTGATCCCCTCGCCCGAAACAGAGCGTTGCCACTGCCTTTCCAGGAAACCAAGGCCGGCTTCCTCGGAGAAGGGCCTGGGCACCGTTGTGCCGTCCGGAATGACCGGGTCCTGGCTTGCTTGTTCGATGCAGGGCAGGTCGTTGTAGGTCCAGGTGCGGAGGAGAACCCGCCCTTGTCTGAGCTCCGGGGGATCCGGAATGGCGTCAGGCCGATACACGGGGTCCACAGCCCCATCATCGCAAACGGGCCGCCGAGTAGGTACCGAGCGAGCCCGTGAGTCATGGCAAAGACATATTCGTGTCGCCGTCCTCTTTGTTGATCGCCCCCGCCGCCAGGAGCGGCATCTGCGGGTGCGCCGATTCGTTCACGCGTCGCACGCGGACTGACGCGAGAAATACCCCCCACGCATCAAAGGTGGAGGGCACTTCTCGCTTCCTGCGCTCGTCGGGTGGACAGCGAGGCCACGCCCGGCGAACGCGGGGCCTAGGCGGTGGTGGTTGTCGTCGTTGCGGAGGTCGTGGTCGAAACGGGCTTGAAGATGTGGAGCACGTGAATCTTCAAGGCGATCGCCTCGATCTCCTCCACATCGTGCTTGGCCTTCGAGAGATCTTTCGTGACCTGCCCGAGTTGGGTGGTCCACGTCTTGATCTGGCTCTCGTTGCCGGGATAGCCCGACGGGGTCAGGGCGAGCGCTTCAGCCGAGACGCCCGTGGTCAGCGATGTCGCAGCGGTCACGTAAGAGCTGACGTCGCCGAGAAGGTCGGTGGCGTACGTCGATCCGAGCTCAGCGACGAACGAACTGAGCTCGGTGGCGAGAGCTGCGTAACCGGTCTCGGTAACGGTGGCGTTGTCAGCGCCTATCACCAGGCCCACCTGGGCGGTGACCACGGCGTACACCCTTTCGTCCTGGACGACGGCCTGGTGAACGGTGTTGAGCTCGGCAAAGGTCGTCGCAGCCGCCGCGTTGGCGGCGTCGGTGACCAGCGCAGCCTGCTCGCTGGTGATGATGCCGGCCAATGCTGTCCGGTCCGAGGCCGTGACGTTGGCAGCGTCGGCGACCTCGGTGCCCAGCAGGGCCAGTTGGACCTGGCGGGCGATTATCTGGTGTTCCAGGGCCGTTTGGGCTTTCTGGAACGGGGTGGTGCTCCTAGTCAGTAGGGACTGCGCCTGCACCGAGGAAGCAAAGACGGAGCACATGCTCGCCGCGGCTATCAGGGCAATGGCTGTTGCTTTGGTGGAATGTGGTCTCATGGTGACTATGTAATGCTTTTGAAATATAGTTGTCAACTAACGGCAGCAAAGAAGAAACAGTTTCCAGAAAGAGGGCTTGACCTGGGCTTTTGAATGTTCGCGGCTACTGGACGGTCGATCTCGTAATGCCTCCGCCGCCGGTTAATCGCGCGGCGAGCGCTACAGGGACCACTGTAAGCGCGAGCACTGCAGTCACGACGACGTTCACCTCGGGGAGCTGCTGACCGAGCCGGATCTGGCCGAAGATCCAGATCGGCAGGGTTGTTTGGGCGCCGGCGGTGAACGTGGTGACGATGACCTCGTCGAAGGACAGGCCGAAGGCCAGCAGGGCTCCAGATACCAGTGCGGTGGCGATCGTCGGCAAGGTGACGTAGCGGAACGTCTGGAGACCGTGGGCACCGAGGTCCATCGACGCTTCGCCGAGGGAACCAGAGGTGCGCCGAAGACGGGAGACGACATTGTTGTAGACGACCACGATGCAGAAGGTCGTGTGGCCGATGACGATCGTGACGAGCGAGAGGTTGATCCCGTCGAAGGTGAAGAACGAGCGGAGCGCCAGGCCGGTGATGATGCCGGGAAGCGCGATCGGTAGCACCAGGAAGAGCGAGACGGCCTCCCTCCCGAAAAAGCGGAACCGGTGGACGCCGAATGCGGCGGCGGAGCCGAGCACGAGCGCGAGGATCGTGGCGGCAACGCCCGCCTTCACGGAGAGCCAGAGCGCGGATCTGACCGCGGGGTCGTCCCAGGCGACGAGGAACCAGTGCGTCGTCCAGTTCCGGATCGGCCAGCTCTGAACGTTGGAGCGGTCGAATGCGAAGATGACGATCGTCGCGATCGGCAGGAACAGGAACACCAACACGCCGATCACCCATACGACGAGAGCGACTCTGGTCGCGCGCCCTTCCATCTACATCGCCTCGAACGCGCCGAGCGCCCGCGCAACGAGGAGGTACACCGTCATGATGACGATCGGCACGAATGCGAGCGCGGCGGCGAACGGGAGGTTGTTCGCCAGACCGATGTTGTTGTAGATCACGTTGCCGATGAGATTTGTGCCGGACCCCGAGCCGATCAGCAGTGGTGTGATGTAGTCGCCGAGTGTCAGCGAGAAAGTGAAGATCGATCCCGCGACGACGCCCGGCAGCGCGAGGGGGAGCACGACGCTGCGCAACGTCCTCCAGTTCCTCGCACCGAGGTCTGCGGAGGCCTCGATGAAGGAGTCCGGTATCCGTTCCAAGGCGCCGTATACGGGCAGGATCATGAAGGGCAGCCAGATGTAAGAGAACACGATGTACATCGCGAGATTCGTGTAGGCGATGTTCGGCGAGCCGAGGCCGAGGTGCTGTGTGGTCCAGTCGAGCGTGCCGTCCTTGGTGAGGATGGCGATCCACGCGTACACGCGCGCGAGATAGCTCGCCCACAGCGGCAGCAGTACCGCGACGAAGAGGGCGTTGCGCACCCGCGGTGTTGCGATCCTGGCCATGAAGTACGCGAAGGGGAGGGCGATGACCGCGTCGGTCACCGTCACGAGGGCCGCAATGAGGACCGTCCGGCCGATGATGGCGGGGACTGGTGCGTCGAACAGGTCTGCGAAGTTGCTGAGGGTGAACTGGTGTTCCAGGTTGTTCGTGAACGGGTTCACGGTCCAAAAGGCCGTGACGAGCATGACGATGAGCGACGCCAGGTAGATAACGAGGAACCAGGCGAGCGGAGGTGAGAGCGTGAGGGCGGCCCTGAGCCAAGCCCTGCGCCAAAGCGCAGCGGAAACCCGGGCCACCCCCGTCGACTCTCGGCCCTCGCGGGCCTCTTCCCTCACCATCCAGGCGTCAGGTCGTCACCCGGTGATCTGCGTCCAGGCGGTTTCCCATTCCTGGAACGGGACGCAGTCGTTCTTGCCGTTGTCGCACTGAGCGAGTGGAGTCTTCCAGAACTTGATGGTCTTGAAGTAGGCGTCCGGCTCGTTGGCGTGAAGCGCCTCGCAGGAGCCCTTCGACAGCTTGTCCATGATGGGGCAGGCCAGTGAATTGTCGGGCGTCTCGCCGTAGGAGACGGCCTGCTCGGCCTGCACCTGCGGGGTGGTGATGTAGGCCATCCACTTGTAGGCGCAGTTGGGGTGCGGTGCCTTGGCGGCAAGCAGCCAGGAGTCCGCCCACCCCGTTGCTCCTTCGCTCGGGATGGTGTCGGCCACTTTGTTCCCGGCCGCCTTGAGCTGCCCGGTCTGGTACGGCCACGCCGCCCCGACGACGACCTCGCCGTTCTCGAACAGCGAGATCTCGGCCGACGCGAGGCTCCAGTAAGCCTTGACGAGTGGCCTCTGCTGTTTGAGCAGGCTCACCGCGGCGTTGAACTGGGTTTGAGTGAGTTCGTAGGGGTCGGTGATCTTGAGGCTGGGCTCGCGCACCGACAGGTAGAGCGCGGCGTCGGCGATCTGGATCGGGTCGTTCGGGATCGTGATCTTGCCCGCGTACTGCTTGGAGTAGATCACCGACCAGGACGTCGGGGCCTTCGGGAATGCCTTGGTCGAGTAGAGCAGGTCGTTCGGCCCGAACTGCAGCGAGACCCCGTAGTGCACGCCATTGATCGTGTTGAAATCCGGGCTCTGCAAGAAGGGCCGGAGTTGCTTCCACGACGGGATCAGCTTGATGTTGACGGGCTTGACGTCGCCGCCGTAGATCAGGCGCAGGTCGGCGTCGCCCGAGGCCGACACCAGGTCGTACTGGCCGCCGCCGCCGTTGGCCATGAGAGAGACCATCTCGCTCGAGGAGCCCGCGTACTTGGCGTTCACTTGGCAGCCGGTCTGCTCCTCGAAGGGTTTCACCCACTCCGACTGGGCATAGCCCTCCCAGGCGATCAGGTTGAGCTGTCCCTCACCCTTGCCGATCGATTGCTGCGGCTTCATGTTCTGGGTCGGCGGCGTCAAGCCGTTGCCGGCATTTCTCGCGGCCGCCCCCGGCGCGGCCGCCGCGCCGCTTTGCCACGCGGCCAGCAGCACAGGCAGTGCAAGTGCCAACGCCATTGCCGCACGATGGTTTCTTCGCCGGGAAACCGTCCGATAACTCATGCTCCCTCCCTATTTTTTTTGGACAACTTCACCCCGCGCCGGGCCGGACGCCCTCCACGGCCTCGATTCGGAATGCCTGACTCGGATGCCACGCCACCCGGACTCGCCGGCCGCGGGCCTCGAGCGCTTCCGCCGCGGCCGTCTGCAGGTTCTGGCTGACCGCGACGAGCTGTCCGCCGCCGTCGAGCTTGACACGGTAGCGCGTGACGACACCGAGGTAGAGCACCTCGTCGACGACCCCGCACTCGACATGGGCGCCCAACGGCGCCGGCTCGGCGCCGTCGAGCAAGAGGTGCACCTTCTCCGGTCGGACTGTGAAACGGTGGCCGTCACGGTCGATCAGGTTCGAGATGCCGATGAAGCCGGCCACGAACTCCGTCGCCGGGCGCTCGTAGACCTCGACCGGTGTGCCAATCTGCTCTATTTGTCCGCGGTTCAGGACGGCGAGGCGGTCGCTCATGGTGAGCGCCTCCTCTTGGTCGTGCGTCACGTAGATGAAAGTGATCCCGACCTCTTGCTGGATCCGCTTGAGCTCGGTCTGCATTTCCTGGCGCAGCTTGAGGTCGAGAGCGCCGAGCGGCTCGTCGAGCAGGAGCACCTCTGGTTCGTTCACGATCGCCCGCGCGAGCGCGACACGCTGGCGCTGCCCCCCCGACAACTGGAGTGGCTTGCGACCGCCGAGTTCGGAGAGCCGGACCATGTCGAGCGTCCGCTCGGCGCGCCGTCGGCGCTCGAGCTTCGGGATCTTGCGGATCTTCAGCCCGTACTCGACGTTCTCGATGACTGTGAGGTGCGGGAACAGTGCGTAGTCCTGGAAGACGGTGTTGACGTCGCGCACGTAGGGCGGCTGTCTGGTCACGTCCGCTCCACCGAGCTCGACCGTGCCGCTGTCGGGACGTTCGAATCCAGCGATGACCCTCAGCAGCGTTGTCTTTCCGGAGCCCGAGGGGCCGAGCATCGTGAAGAACTCGCCCTCGGCGATCTCGAGGTCGACACCGTCCGCGGCCACGACGCGCCCGTAGCTCTTGTGGAGCGCGATGAGGCGCACGGCCGGACGCGTCTTGTCAGACCTCATTGGCAGCCCGACCTCAGTCGCTGCCTGGCTCACCGAGTCTCCCCCGCATGAGGGCGTAGATTAGCTGCCTGTAGATCACTTGTGACACCGAAGTTGCCACCGTGTTCACCGCGGGGTACGAACACGCCCGATCCGCGGATGGCGAACTTCACATTCGACCGCTGGGCGGCGAATCCTGGAGGCGGCGCCCAGCGGCGAGCCCGCAGGGGAATAGCCTGGCTGCGGGCCCATACATCGGTGAGACCGGCGAGGACCGCCTGAGTCCGAGACGTGTCGGGTGACGGCTCCCGGGCTCATCGCTCCTAGACAGTCGTGCCCGACGACCTTCCTGAGCCGGACAAGAGCGCGGGCAACTCATCGATCCGCTGGAGGGTCCTCAACCGGGGGGACGACTGACGGGACGGGGGCCCGCTTTCGTGCAGCGACGTCAGCGGGTATGGCACCAGCACGGCCCATCCTCGTACCGCGACGACCGGCCACACGTCGGACACCTCGCTGTTGCCGACCATCAAGAACTGCTCGGGTTGGATCTCGAGCCGGTGGAAGACCCGGACGTAGGAGTCGGAGGTCTTCTCACTCAAGATATCGATGGTCTCGAACACGTCGGCGAGACCCGAGCGCGCGATCTTGTTTTCCTGGTTGAGCAGATCACCCTTGGTTATGAGAGCGAGGCGATATCCCTCAGCCAGAAGAGGCAGTGTCTCGGCCACGCCCGGCAGCAGGTCCACCGGTCGCGCAAGCATCTCTCGGCCGGTCTCGAGCAGGCGTTCGATATCGGCCACCGGTATTTCGCCATCGCTCATCTCGATGGCCGTCTCGATCATGCAGAGGGTAAAGCCCTTGACCCCGTAGCCGAACAGCTCCCGGTTGCGGCTCTCGACCTCGCGGAGCCGGGCCAGGACTTGAGCAGCCGGGGCGTGCGCGACGAGCAGTTCCACGAGTCGGTCCTGCGCCCGCGCGAAGGCGTCCTCGCTGTGCCACAGCGTGTCGTCGCCGTCGAAGCCGATGACGGTGACGTCTGGTGCGAAGCGGTCCCCGTTCATTCGCCAGACGCTACGGTGAACGCGAGATCATGGTTGACATGAGTTCCCGATCGCCCTTGACGGTCGCACCGGAGGTCCAGGAGGCGCTCGACCAAGGGCGCCCCGTTGTGGCTCTCGAGTCGACGATCATCAGTCACGGACTGCCGCGGCCGCGCAATCTCGAGGTCGCCCTTGAGCTGGAGGCGATGTGCCGTGCAGCGGGGGTCGTCCCGGCAACAGTCGGACTGCCATCGGGCCAGCCCACCGTCGGCCTGGACCCGGAGCAGCTCGAGACACTTGCTACGGCCGCGGACGTGGCCAAGGTCGGCGTCCGCGAGCTGCCGTTGGCGGTGGCGGCCTCGAGGCACGCAGCGACGACCGTCGCTTCGTCGGCGACGCTTGCCCGTCTCGCCGGGATTCGCATCTTCGCCACCGGTGGGATCGGCGGCGTGCACCGCCGGGCCGGCGAGACCTTCGACGAATCCTCGGATCTCCCGACGCTGGCCCGGACTGCCATCACCGTCGTCTGCGCCGGAGTGAAGTCGATCCTCGACGTGCCCGCGACGCTGGAACGCCTCGAGACGCTCGGGATCACGGTCGTCGGCTACCGGACGCTGAGATTCCCAGGCTTTTACGTTGCCGACTCCGGCCACGACATCGACTGGGCCGTTTCCGATCCGGACGAGATCACCGCGGTCATGCGGGCCGCCGACCGGCTCGGTCTCGCCAACGCGATCGTGGTCGCGAACCCGGTACCGGTCGAGCACCAGCTGGACCCGAAGGTTCATGAAGCGTTGCTCGCGGACGCGCTCGCTGCGGCGGAGCGCGACGGCATCCATGGCAAGGCAGTCACACCGTTTCTTCTGGACCATGTCTTCATGGCCTCCGGAGGGGCCAGCCTAGAAGCGAATATCTGGGCGGTGCGCAACAACGTGGCATTGGCGGCACGGATCGCCCGGGCCTGGGCCGAGACGCACGAGTGACGCGACCGTCGGTGGTCGTGGTCGTCGGCGACGTCATCAACGACATCATCGTGCGGCCAAAGCGACCGATCGACGTCGGGACCGACACGCCGTCGCAGATCGAGCGGTCGCCTGGTGGCTCGGGGGCCAATCAGGCCGCGTGGCTTGCAGCGCTGCGCACGCCGGTGCGCTTTGCCGCCAGGGTGGGCGCACTCGACGCTGCTTACCATCGAGAGGTTCTCGAACAACTCGGCGTCGAGACCTGGATCACTTGTGATGAAGAGGTCGCCACGGGCACCATCGTCGTGCTCGTGTCCCCGGACGGTGAACGCTCGATGTTCACAGACCGCGGAGCCAATCGCGGTCTTAGGGCTGGCGACCTGCCGGCTCGGCTGCTCGACGATGCCGGGCTGTTTCACGTCTCGGGCTACCAGCTGTTCGAGCCAGGGGCAAGACCGGCCGTCCTCCAGCTGTGGGCAACCGCGCTCGAGGCGGGCATACCGACCTCTGTCGACCCGGCTTCTCTTGCAGGTCTCCGGGAGGTGGGTCGCGAGTCCTTCCTGGAGTGGACTTCGGGAGCCCGGCTCGTGTTCCCGAACCTGGACGAGGGCCGGCTGTTGGCAGGGCGCGACGAGCCAGACGCGGTAGTCGCTGTCCTGCTCGAGACCTATCCGGTGGTCGCTCTCAAGCTTGGCGCGGCGGGTGCGCTGGTTGCCACAGCCGACGGCAACCGAGTTTCGGTCGCCGCCCAGCCTGCGGAGGTGATCGACTCCACGGGCGCTGGGGACGCCTTCTGTGCAGGCTTTCTGACGTCGTGGATGCGAGGCGCTGAGCTGGGCGAGTGTGCACTTCATGCGGTCCAGGCTGCGGCGAGAGCCACCGGCCAGCTAGGTGCGCGGCCAAGTTCGAGCTGACACGCAGCCGATGGTAAAGACCTTCGGGCCACAAGTCGGCAAGACTGCTGGTACCCTCCCGGGTATATTCGTGAGAGTCGAGGTGCGTTCGAAGGGCAAGCCGGGGAGGTCGCCGTGAGTCGTGAGACATGGGACGAGCGGTACGCAACCGAAGAGCTGATCTGGAAGGCCGACCCGAACCGCTTTCTCGTCGAGGAGCTGGACGCTCTCCCTCCCGGCAGGGCTCTCGACCTCGCCTGTGGCGAGGGGCGCAACGCGGTGTGGCTCGCTTCGAAGGGTTGGCGCGTGACCGGGGTCGACTTCTCTCGCGCCGGACTTGCCAAGGCACGGCGACTGGCGGCCGACAGCGGAGTGGGAGTGACCTGGGTCGAGGCCGATGTGGTCGAGTGGCAGCCCGAAGATGCCTCGTTCGACGTCGTAGCGGTGATGTACCTGCACCTTCCCGCCGGTCAACGCCGCCGGGCGCTGGCGCATGCCGCAGCCGCACTCGCGCCGGAAGGGATCCTGCTCGTGGTCGGCCATGACACCTCCAACCTCCTGGAGGGAACAGGCGGGCCACAAGATCCTGAAGTCCTGTTCTCTCCGGAGGAGATCGCGCGGGACCTTCCCGGCCTTCGGGTCGAGCGGGCGGAACGGGTCACGCGCACCGTGGTCAGCGAGGCCGGTGAGGCCACCGCCATCGACGCGCTCGTACGGGCGGTGCGACCTTCCTGAGCGAGCCGCAACGGGATTTCGCCGACTGTTGGCCGTGCCCGCCCGTCGACCGGCACTTGCAAGGCTCAGGTTTGCAGCGTCGGTGAACGTCGCGCCACGAGGCTTGGATGTGGCTCGTCGGGTTCAGCCGCGACAACGCCAGCTGTAAGGGTCCTGTCGTCCACCCGTCACGACGGCTGCTCCTATTGCCGCGATGACCCACGAGGCACCGCCCAGCAGCGCGCCGGCGGCGACGAGGGCCAGCCCTGTGCCTGGCCGTAGAGCCCTCCTCGTGGCGTCGCCATGAATCACGTGCTCGACATTCTCAAGCGTTCCCGGTCTGCGCGAGCCGGGAGAGCAGAAGCCCTCGCGAGCTTGGTCAAGCCACCGGCCCTGCCCTTGCGCGGGCGAGTGCCGACCACGTCTTGTAGCCACCGTCGAGGTTGCGTGCCTCGAACCCGAGCTCGTGCAGAAGGGCCGTGGCCGTGTGTCCCCGTTGACCCACCTCGCAGTAGACGAGGAAGGGCCCTTTCCCGAGAGTGTCAAGTCGGTCCCGGAGCAAGTCGATGGGCACGTTGACAGACCCAGTGATCGCCCCGGCGCCATGCTCCTCCCGGCTGCGAACGTCGAGGAGCGTCCAGCCCTGTCCGACGAGGACGGCGATCTCGTGGGGATCGACTACGTCGCAGTCGCCGCTGAGGACGTTCCCCGCCATGTAGCCGAGAAGATTGACGGGATCCTTGGCTGAGGAGAACGGTGGTGCGTAGGCGAGCTCGAGATCTGCGAGGCGGTCGGCCGTAATGCCGACCGACATTGCAGTTGCGATCACGTCGATCCTCTTGTCGACGCCGTTCCGGCCGACAATCTGTGCACCGAGGATCGTTCCATCGCGCGGGTCGAAGATGAGCTTCGCCGCCATGCGTGTCGCTCCGGGGTAGTAGGTCGCATGATCGAAGGGGTGCGAGTGTATGGCGCGGAACGGTCGGCCCGCTGCGCGCAGGCGTCGCTCGCTCCAGCCGACCGTCGCGGCAACTACATCGAAGACCTTGACGATGGCGGTCCCAAGGGAAGCGACGGGATGCGACGGTCGTCCCGCGATGTGGTCCGCGACACGGCGGCCCTGGCGATTGGCCACGTTCGCCAGGGCGATCAGAGAGGTCGCGTGCGAGACGGCGTCGGGCTTCTCGACGGCGTCACCGACTGCGTAGATGTCCGGATCGTTCGTCTGGTTCGCCTCGTTGACGGCGATGCCACCGCTCGGCCCGAGTTCCAAGCCCGCAAGCTCGGCGAGCCGGACGTCTGGCCGGACGCCGATGGCACCGACGACGAGATCGGCGGCGAGGACCCGCCCGTCGGAAAGGGTGACCGTGTGTTCTTGTATCGAGGAGACCGTCGCTCCGGTCTCCACACGCACGCCGTGGGCGACGAGCTCGTCACGAACGAGGATCGCGAGCTCGGGGTCGAGCGGGGGGAGCACCTGTGGCGTCGCCTCGACGATCGTGACGTCTATACCCTGAAGAACGAGGTTCTCGGCCACCTCGAGCCCTATGAACCCGGCCCCGATGACGACAGCGGTCGCCGGCGCGAAGTCGACGTCGGAGGCGAGCCGTGTCGCGTCCTCGACGGTCCGAAGCGTGCGGGCCCGCTCGTATCCGGGGATGGGCGGGCGTACGGGAGCGGCGCCCATGCTGAGGACGAGCTTGTCGTAGGGGACGGTGCTCTCCTCGCCGGTGACCGTTGACCGGGTCGTGACACTGTGGTGGGCACGGTCGATGGCGACGACCTCGTCATGGACCCTGACATCGAGCCAGAACCGATCGGAGAGCTGCTTGGGAGTCTGGAGGGTCAGGTCCTCCTCCTCCTCGATGAGACCGCCCACGAAATAAGGCAAGCCGCAGTTGGCGAACGAGACGTGGCCGGAACGTTCGAGGACGATGATGTTGACACCCGCGTCGAGACGCCGGAGGCGGGTGGCCGTCGACATTCCTCCGGCGACTCCGCCGACGATCACGACAGTCTTCGGCGACCGGGTCGATTCTGGACTTCCAGGCATCATCCTCGCCTCACGTTCTCACTTGCGAGAGAACCACAGCTTCCGCTCGGTCCTCCTCGGTTCAGGTGCCTTCTCGGACCCGCAGCGGCACCGCTCCGCAGGAGGCACATGGCCGAGCACTTGCTCGACGTGCGCGCCGCACCCCTTCCAGCTCGGTCTGCCACAGTCACGACATGTAACGGCTCTGCACATACCCCCTAGGGTATCAGAGAGAGTGTGACGGCTGCAAGCCGCGACGAGGCGTGCTCTCGACGCTCAACGCTTGCGCGTTCGGCTCGCTGCCGGGCAGACACGCCCGCGAGTGACCTGTTCGCCGACAAGCGTCAGATGAAGAGGTTGACGTTGGCTTCGTCAGCCTCGGAGAGGTAGGTGGCGACACCCACGAAATCGAGGCCGTCGACCAACTCGTCCTCGCGAAAGCCGAGGAAGTCCATTGACATCTTGCAGGCGATCATCTTCACGCCCTGTTCCCGAGCGCTCGCGATCAGGTCCTCGAGCGACATGACGTTCTGCTGGCGCATAACCCTACGCATCATCCGGGGGCCCATGCCGGCGAAGTTCATCTTCGAGAGGCCGAGCTGTTGAGAGCCGCTGGGCATCATTGCGCCGAACATGCCCTGCAGGAACCCCTTCTTGTGCTTGGGGGCCTGGGGCTTGCGGAGCAGGCTGAGGCCCCAGAACGTGAAGAACATCGTCACTTCGTCGCCCATCGCGGCAGCTCCGTTCGCGATGATGAATGCCGCGATGGCCCTGTCGAGATCGCCGCTGAAGAGGATGATGGTTTTCTTCGTGGTGTCGGCCATGCTCTTGCTTGGCCTCCTTTCACCTTCCGCCGATCCGGCGGACGGTAGTTCCTAATGGGCAGATTTCATCTGACAGCGCTCTTCTGCTTCGCCAGCGCGTAGAAGAAGAGCGCTATCGGTCGGTAGATGGCGTGGGCGAACTTGATGAACGGCAACAGCAGCATCAGCTCCATGGCAACTGACACGTGGAACAGGAACACCCAGTACCCCCAGGACGGCGCGTGCGGAAGGTAGAGCGAAAGCTCGAGGAGGAACCCGGTCACTCCCACTATCCACAGCATGACCAGGAACATCCAGTCCGAAGGCTTCGACTCCTTCACCGCCCGGTTTGACTTTCTCAGCCGATTCAGGATCAAGATGCTCACTCCGTAGACCATCGCTATGCCAGCGAGAGTCCCGAGAAGCCGAACGGGGTACCAGATCGGGACCGGTGTCCCGGTCTTCTTGACTCCGATCAGGGCAAGGAAGTAGTCAAGGAACGTCGCCGCCAACAGACCGAGGAACCCCCACACCGTCAGGGCGTGGGCGACCCAACGGCGCCGGTACAAGGGCTCGTCGTCCTTCTGGGCTTCGTTGCAGTCGGTCCGGTAACGGCGCTGACCGACCGACTCGATCCCAAGGGCGTCCCATAGCGCCGCGCAGGCTCCAGCGAAGGCCGCACGCCCGCTGAGGAGCGTCGAAAGGTGGACGCCCTCCTTGCGGGCGATGCCCCGCGCCATGGTGATCACTCCTGCCGAGCCTGTCAGCAGGATCAAGACCATCACCGAAATGCCCGTGTAATGGATCAGAGGCAGGGGAATGAAGCTGAAGAGTTTCAACGAGGTAGTGGCCTGCGGGCCATGCGCGGAGTACAGGAAAGCGGCGAAGAAGACGGCAACAAGAAGGGCGATCGAGGTCCCTATGACCGGTCTCGTGTACAGCGTGCGCGCAAGTCGAGTCTTGTCGTAGCTCGCGATCGCATAGCGCCGCGCAGCACCCATGTACTCGGAGGGCTCGGCTCGTTGTGGGCAGCTGTCAGAACACGAGGCGCACTGATAGCAGGTCCACAGCTCCTTGCTCGAGAGCAGGGCGTCCTTCATGCCCACCTGGCCGTAGCGGATGATCCGTCGCGGGAACGCCCCGTTGTTGTCCGCGAGTGGACAGATCACCGTGCAGGTCCCACAGCTGAAGCAGGCGGACACGTCGGCCGCTCCGAACCGCTTGATGTCGTCCAGGAGGCCGGTGTCGATCACTGCAGCCAGCCCGCCCGAGGAACCGTCCCCGCCGCGTCCCGCTTCGGCATTCAGCTCGGCACCGGCCACCGCAGTCATGCACGTACCTCCGCATCCATCACCGCGTACTGGAAGTAACCGTCGTCGTCGGGTTCGGGTAGCTCCGCGACCCTGCGGTAGCGACGCATTCCCATGATCCAGAACACCACCTCATCGGAAGGCCGATCGATCGCTTCGGCGATCTGCGGGACCGTGAGCGGCCCGTCACCGAGAGCCTGGAGGATCAGCCTGTGCATGCCGGGCTCCTCACGGATGATCTCCCGGACGTCTCGTACCGGGGTCGTCCTCATGAAACCGGCTCCTTCACCCGCACGGGCGGCTCTCCGGCCATGCAGTCGATCATCGCCAGGATCTGGGCGTTGGTGCTGCCGAGCAGATCGATCGCGCCCACCGGGCAGTAAGGCACGCAACCGCCGCAGCCCTTACAGCTCGTGGCACTGATGACGGCCGTCTCGCGCCCGTCGACCATCAGCTTTTCTATGGCGGCGTAGGGACACGCTTCCTGACATTTCCCGCACCACGTGCAAGTCGTGTCCACGGTGGCAACGAGGGGATCAAGCTCCGCCACGCCCTTCATCAGCATGGCCCCGCTCTGGGCAGCGGCCGCGAGCCCCGAGGAGACGCTCTCCGAGGAATTCTTCGGCCCCTGGCAGGTGCCCGCGATCATGACACCGTCTACGACAGTTTCGACCGGGCGCAGCTTCGGGTGGATCTCGTTGTAGAACCCGTCGCTGCCCACCGGCAGCTTGAGAAGGCTCGTCAGATCCTTGTTTTCGCGCGGCACCATGGCGGTCACGAGGACCACGACGTCGGCCGGGATGGTCAGTTCTTCGCCGTCGGTCAAGGTGTCACGTGTCGTGACCAACAGCGCCCAGCCCTTTGCCTGCCTGACCGAAGGCGCGGTGCCGTCGGGGAATTTCATGTAGACCGACCCGCGCTTACGTGACTCTTCGTACATGAGCTCGAACTTGCCGTAGGTCCGGATGTCACGGTAGAGGTGGTACTGGTGCACCTCGGGGCCGAGCTTGGCCACTTCGATCGAGGCATGCACGGCTGCCGCGCAGCAGTAACGAGAGCAGTACTCGTTCCCGTCCGGCTGGCGGCTCCCCACGCAGTAGATGTACGCGACGGTGCGCACGGGTCGACCGCGGTACGCCAGGGGTCCCTTCGAGTTGTCGACAAGCTCCTTGAACTCCGGCAGGGTGAGCACCCCGTCGATCCCGTACCCGTATTCACCCGTCTCGGGCTCGTAGGTGTCGAAGCCGGTGGCCACTACGATCGAGCCGACCTGGAGCTCGAGCGTCTCGCGGCTGTCGTCGTTGACGCGCACCTCGGTGACGTAATTGCCGAAACTGCCCGACTTCGCAGTGAGCTCCGCGTTGGTGAGCACCACGATCGAGGGCCGCTTTCTCACCTCGGCCACCAACTCGTCAATGAGCTCCCGGCCAGTTCGCCTGTTCGGGTACATCGTGGCAAACCGCGCCACCCAGCCGCCGAGGTCTTTCTCGCGTTCGACGAGGTATACGCCGAGCCCGATGTCCGCCAAGGCAACAGCCGCCCGCAAGCCTGCGATGCCTGCGCCGATCACCATCGTCTTCGGCTGAGTTTCGACCGCGATGGGTTCGAGAGGGATCGACAACCGGGTCTTGGCGATGCCCGCCCTTACCAGTCCGATGGCCTTCTCCGTTGCACCAGCAGGGTCGTCGCTGTGCGCCCAGGAACCCTGTTCCCGGATGTTCACCTGCGTGTACTCGAAAGCGTTCAGGCCCGCCCTCTTGGACACGCCACGGAACGTGACCAAGTGGAGCTTGGGCGAGCATGAGGCAACGACCAGGCCGTCGAGGTGCTGGTCCTGGATCATCTGGACGATGTCTTGCTGGGTGGCGTCGGAGCAAGCGAACAAGGTGGTCTCGGCGTGCACGACGTCGGCGTCGTCCTTGACGGCGTCCCGCAGCTGCGCGACGTCCACGTAGTCGGAGATGTTCCCGCCGCAGTGGCAGATGTACACGCCGATGCGTCGCTCGGTCATGCTGGCGTCCCTACCGCAGTCGGCGACCGCTCGGCACGCGCCTGTTCCAGATGGGCCGCAACCTGGGCGACCGCCCCACCTGCGTGCAGGATCGAGTCGACAATGTCCTTCGCCCCCGAAGCCGCGCCGGCCACGAAGACGCCGGGAATGCTGGTTTGGCCGGGGTTCAGGTCGTCGTCCGGCTCGGCTACGTAGCGCCACTCGTCGAGACCCAGTTTCTCGTCGACGAAGAGACGCTCGGCATCGTCATTGGGACGAACACCAACGGCCAGCACGACCAAGTCGTACTCGGCCTCCATGAGCCTGCCCCCGTTCTCGATGTCCTCGTAGTGGAGCACCAAGTTGCCGTTGTCCTTCTCGGTGATCTTGGCCACGCGTCCTTTGATGTAGATGGCGCCCATGTCCTTTGCCTGCTCGTAGAACTCGTCGTAGCGCTTGCCGGCCGCACGCATGTCCATGTAGTGCATGGTCACGTCGGCAAGCGGCAGGGCGCCCATTATCAGCTGGTTCTGCTTGATCGAGTACATGCAGCAGATCTTCGAGCACCGAGGGTTGTCGACTGTCTGGTCGCGCGAACCCGTGCACGACACATAGGCGATGCGGTCGGGCACCTTGCCGTCGCTCGGACGCAACACCGTGTTGAAAGGTCGCGTCGGGGCCAGCAAGCGGTCCATCTGCATGCCCGTGATGACGTTGGGGTACGTGCCCCAGCCGTACTCCGGTTTCACGTCGGCGGCGAAGAGCTTGAACCCGGTCGCTACGACGACGGCGTCGACGTCCACCTCGACGACCTCGTCGTGCATGTTGAGGTGGATGGCGTCAGCAGGGCATGCGGCCACGCACTCCCCGCACTCCGAGCACACACCGCAGTCGAGACAGCGGCTCGCTGCTGCGAGAGCCTCGGCCTCGGTCATCGGAGGCTCGATCTCGGCAAAGTCCGTGGGCGCCGCCGAGCGCACGGCGTTCGCAGTCGCCGGTTCGCGGTGGGTGTACTCGTCTTGTCGTGCCAGCACCTGAGCCTTGTCCGCGGGGGCCAGGCAGTCATCGAGCGCCTCGAAGCCATCCAGCTCTCGACCCTCAAGCCAGCGGCCGATCATGTGCGCGGCCCGACGGCCCTGGCCGATGGCGCGGGTGATGTCGGAAGGGCCCGACACAACGTCGCCAGCTGCGAAAAGGTAGGGAAGATCGCTCTGAAGGGTCCTCGGGTTGACCTTGATGCAGCCGCCTCCGCCGATGCTCACCTGGCTCCCGAACGGCGCCATGTCAGGCACCAACCCGATCGCGGAGATGACCACGTCACACGGGATGACGCGATCGCTGCCGGGGACCGGCTCGGGACGGCGCCGTCCGGAAGAGTCGGGCTGCCCCAGCTTCATGCGCGCGCAACGCAGGCCGCTGACGCGGCCGGCGGCGTCTCCGACAACTTCGAGCGGCGCGACCAGCAGTTGGAACTCGACGCCTTCGTTTTCGGCGTCTTCGACTTCGACGGCATGGGCCGGCATTTCCTCGCGCCCACGCCGGTAAGCAACCAGGGTCTGGAGCGCGCCCAGTCGTCGAGCGGTCCGGGCCGCATCCATGGCGACGTTGCCGCCGCCCACGACCACCACACACTTGCCCTCTAGATCGGGTGGCTGGCCGAAGCGCACCTCGCGCAGAAACTCGAGACCGCTCATCACGCCTTGCAACTCCGAGCCGCGAACTTCGAGACCTGTCGCGTGGGGTGTGCCCGTGGCTACAAGGACCGCGTCGTAGCCTTGACTCCTCAGCGCGCCGAGGTCGGCGACGGGCGTGTTGGTGACGATCTCGACCCCGAGGGCTGTGACGTTGGCGATGTCCTGCTCTACGACCTCCTGTGGCAGGCGGTAGACGGGAATGGCTTGGCGGAGGAACCCGCCGGGCTCGGGCGCCGCCTCGAAGATCTTGACGCGGTAGCCGTCACGCGCGAGTTGCCAAGCGGCAGTCAATCCCGCCGGCCCAGATCCCACTATGGCCACGCTTGGGCCCTTCGGCGCCCGAACGGTGACGCCTGGGCTGTCCACCTCGAGGTAGTGCCGCTCGGCGATGAAACGCTTGAGGCGCCGGATCGGGAGGGATCCTTCGAGGCTTCCGCGCGTGCAATCGCTCTCGCACGGTGCATAGCACGCCCGACCGAGCGTGCCTACAAGCGGCGTTGCGTCGAGGACCAGCTGGAAGGCCTCCTCGAATTTCCCGTTGCGGACGAGCGACACGTACCCGTGAGCCTTGATGCCTGCGGGGCACGTGCCCGTGCACGGCGAGGTGCCGATGCGCTCGATGACGGCCTTTTTCGGCACTGCTTGGGGGAACGCGATATAAGCGGCCCGCCGCGGGACGAGGTCGGCGTTGAACTGGTCTGGCACCGCGACCGTGCACGCGATCTCACAGTCCTGGCAGCCGGTGCAAGCGGCCCAGTCGACGAACTTGGCCTTCTGGCGCACCGTGGCCCGGAAGCTCCCGTCGTCGTTCCGGCGGACCCCTTGCACCTCGCTGTAGGTCATGTTGGTGATGTTCGGGTGGTTGACGGTGGAAGACATCTTCGGCCCGGAGATGCAGCTCGCGCAGTCGAGGGTGGGGAAGACCTTGCTTAGAAGGATCATCCTCCCGCCCACGCTGGGCTCTTTCTCGACGAGCAGGACGTGGTAGCCCATGTCTCCGAGCTTGAGCGAGGTCTCCATACCGCCGATGCCACCGCCTACTACAAGGGCGTCGTACCTCATGCTGCCGTCTGCGCTGTCGGGCCGAGTTCCTTCAGCATCTGAGAGAACTCGGCCATGTGCTTGACAAAAGGCTCGGCGCAAACAGAACAAAGCGCCGACATCCTCACTCTTTGCGCCTCGTAACCCTTGGCGCGGAACAGATCCTGCGCCTCGGCGGCGATCCGAGCGGAGCGCTCGTTGCAGTCCGGCAGGTACGCGCACTCATCGCCGTCGGTGGCGATGAACACCCCGTCGAACCCGCGCTCGATGGCGTGGAGGATCCAACCAGGCCGGATCCCACTGCTGCAGGGCACAGTGATCGTCGACACGCTCGCCGCATAGCGGAGGTGCCGACTACCGGCCAGATCGATGCCCGGATCGGAGATGTTGTTAGTAGAGAACACCAGGATCCTTGGCGAGAAACCGCGCTCGTTGGCACCGTGGCCGGGCGTCATTACTGGACCTTTTTCAGGAAGAGCCTCAGGTAACCGGAATCCTCGAAATCACCGAGGTAGTCGTGGCCCATCTTCTTCGACCAGGCCGGCAGGTCCCTCTTCGTGCCGGAGTCTGTGGCCAGGACTTCCATGATCCCGCCCACCGGAACTTGACCGATGTTCTTCTTCGCCGCCAGGATCGGTCCGGGGCACGAAGTGCCCCGAGCGTCAACGACCTTGTCCGCCTTCAGTTGCTTCAACTCTTCAATGGCGACTGTCACCGTCCATCCTCCTCGGTCAGCTGAATCAAGCGCGCGCACGCTTGATGGTTCTTGGGCACGAGTGCCCTCCGCACTTCTAGGCGCCGGAGCTGCGTCGCCGGAGCACGCCGAAGACTCCGAGGCCTGAAGCGGCGAGGAGCACGAGCAGGACGCCAGGGATCACGAAGAACCACGTGAACAAGTTGAAGTTCGGCAGGCTGTCGATTTGTGCGTAGTTGTGCACGTTTTCCTGCATCGTTGTTACGAGCGGCTTGTAGTGATCGAGCCCCGGAGGAACGTCGGCGAAGATGGGCACCAGCTGCGGGAAGCTCCCGAGGAGCTTTGCCATCGCCGGGAAGTCCGTCCCAAGGAATTGCTGCACCTGGGTTGGAGTCATGTGAAGCTGCGCCGCGAGCCCTGCGATGAGCTTGGGCGTTTCGGACGCGGCCTGGACGCCCCCGTTGGCGACCGCACGTAGAGGCACGAACGTCTGGTAGTAGTAGTTGACGGTTGTGTTCACGCTGGCGGGCTGCATGATCGAGTGGAACTCGTTCAGCATCGTCTGGCCTGCGCTCGCCTTGCTGGGTAGGGACATGGCGAACGGCGTCACTATCAAGAGGATGCCGATCACCAGGATCGGCCACAGCACTTTGCGCGTCATTGCATTCTCCTTCGCACTGCTCGGGAGGTTCCCGGAAGTGGCCTGCGCCTGGTGGATGTCGGTCGCTGCGCGGTCTGGCAGGTGGAGAACCGGCGGTGGCCGGATGAACAGCGGCTGGGCGCCTCCGTCGTCTCGGTGAAGTCGGTTGCGTTGACGGCGTCCTCGGCAGCCTCGTATAGGTGGTTCTCGCTCAGTTGCGTCATGTCGGCTGACATCGCCGAGCCCACATGCGCCAATGTCGGTGGTAGTGGGGGCCCTGTTTGACCCACGGCGCCTGTCTTGCAGGCCCCGTGGCCGAGCCGCCTTTCGAGCCGGCCTCCGGCGTCCGTCGCTGCGGTGCCGACCCGGGGAATGTGCAGTCGGCTCACGCCGTGCTGCTCATGTCGAGTTCGGACGAAAGGCTTGCGACGATGCGGGATATCCTGGCCGCGACCATGGAGAGGGATGCCAGTACCCTCGCACGTCCCTCAGCGTTCAGCCTGTGCAGAGCCCGTTCGTCGTCCTCGTGCGCTGTGGCCCCGCCTGCGACCAGCATGCCGACGAGCAGAGGACCGATCCGGACGAAGGCCCTTGCGCAGTCGAAGTCCAGCGGTCCCTTGCGGAACCGGATCTCGAAGTCCGGGTCGTCGGCGAGCTGCTTCCAGTCGGCCAGACACTGGGACATCAAGACGGGGTCGTCCGATCGCTCATCGAGCCAGGGACATGGATTGAGGATCTCGGTAACCGGCTCGCCGGCCATGTCTGTGAGGACAATCATCACACCGAGGAGGTCTGCCGCGAGCTCGATGAGCGGCAACACGTACGGGAGGGCCCGCAGCAGGTCCCTCCTGCCGCGCGCTCTGTTCGCCACGAGATCACCGCCGTGCGTTTCAGTCAGCCCCGCGATCTGCTCGGCCGAGAACCGCCACTGTCTGCCGACCTTCGTCGCGGGCAACCGCCCACTCTCGGCCATCCGGTAGACCGTGGACCGATCGACGCCCAGCACCTGCGAAACCTGCTCTGCGCGTAAGAAGGGCCGAGACGGATGCATGTCCTGCCTGTTGCTCTGCATGTCGTGCATCAGGGGCTGCATATCCTGCATATAGTGCACGCTACGAGCGGACCGAGTTCGACGGTAGGGCCGAAAGTCCTCAATTCATCGCAGCAGGTAGAGCAGCGACAGCGAGCGGCGACGTCGCGATCAGCACCAGTGTTTTGATCTCCTGAACGTGAAGCACCTTGCCCGCGTCGAGGGAGGGTCGGCATTCGGACAATGGCGCGCGGAGCAAACCCACGGCGCTCGCGGTCGGGTCTGGTCGGGACCGATTCGCGGCGGCTCGGCGGACTCCGGCGCGCCGGCTGGTGACGCCGGAACAAGGGCAGGACCGAACTTGCGGATGAGATCCTGTCGTCTCACATGTACCTCAACCCGTCTAGCCCGCGAGGCGTCCGGTCATCAAGAAAGAGAGCGTCCGTGACGACCGTCGATCAGTGCTTCGGCCTTCGCAGCCACCGAAAAGCCTCGCGGTCGCCCTGAAGCCAAAGGCGTTGCCACAGGACCGGATTGTCAGTCGACTGACTCGTGTGGCAGGCGATGGCGCGGCTTTGACGCGCTCGATCGACGTGCACGTCGAAGTCGAGCTGCTCACGAGACCGACCAACGAACCCAGTCCCGAGCTGGCGATTCAGCGATGACGTCACCGCTTCGTCAAGCGCCCAGGCGAGCACGGGCAAGTCGGAGAGCTCGGCACAGACAGCGGACTCGGTGGCACGCTGATGGTCCGGGTGGCCTGTGACTCCGCCCTCGTCGAACACGAGCAGCAAGTCGGCGCTTACCCGGTCCGCGACTTGGAAGACCTGCAGGGCCAGTACGTCGAGCCTCTGCCTGGCCAGTTCGCCGTCGGGGTAGTCGAGCAGTTCGACATAACCGATGCCCAACTCGGCTGCCGCGTCGCGCAGCTCGACGGCCCGCACTCTGTCCAGCTCTGCGAGGTCCGCACCGAGAGTCGACGACTCACCGCGGGTAAAGCACAGCACGGCAGTGACCGAGCCAGAAGTGGCGAACGCACTCAACGCTCCGCCAAGGCCGAAGCTCTCGTCGTCGGGGTGTGCACAGACCGCCAGAACAGACCTCGCGGGCGGCAGCTGTGAGGAGGTCTCCGCGCCTGCGGTCATGATCGGACCCCGTACGCGCTCGGGCGGGTACATCCCAGGCTGTTCCGGCCGTCGCTCACGCAGCTTCCAACCGATACCCCAAGGGGTATATTCCAATCGGGTGCTTGCTCAACAGTGGCCAAACTTCGCCTTGCCACGGAACGGGCACAAGTTCTCGTGAGTCAGTGCGTCACGAACGAAGGTCTGACGGCGCGACGGTGGTGATGCTTGCCCTGCCTGTCAACCCGCCGCTCAGGCAAGCTTCATGAACATCTTCTGCACGGCATCGAGCGGATAGCCGTCCGCCTTGGCTTGCTCCGGATTCTCCACGCAATAAGTGAGACCGGCTGCGACGAGCCGGAAGCCTGCCTGCTCCAACGCTTTGGAAGCCGCGGACAGCTGGGTCAGTACGTCCCGGCACTCCCTTCCCTCGTCGAGCATGCGTTCGACTCCCTGGACCTGACCAGCAACTCGGCGTAACCGTTTGCGGACATCGTCCACGACCTCATCGGGAAGCTGCATGGCGCACTCCTCTTGTCATTCCCCGGATCCACGCCGGCCTGGTACGGGGCGAAACCTCGTTCTAGTAACTGTACCCGGTAGAGTATGGCGGGACCTTGTGTAGACAAGCTATCCGGGCGAGCAGGAGGACCCTGGGAAGCGGGTGTCCTTGTACCACGGCGCGAAGGCGGGGTCGGGGGCGTAGTCGCCGGTTCGTGGATCCTGGACGTAGGCGACGGGCGGCTTCGTACCCTGTGCGAGACCTGCGACCGCGGAGAGCAGGCGGTCGATGTCGGCCTCGGTCGTGTTGATGCCGGCGCTTGCACGCACCGCCCCGGGCATCCTTGTGCGGTCACCGCGGCGCACCTCGTCCCGGAACTCTGTAACTTCCGCATCGCCGAGACCGAGGAGCCTCATCAGGTATGGGTGAGCGCAGAAGCAGCCGTGCCGGACGCCGATGGCATGCTCGGCCGAGAGTCGGGCAGCCAAGAGGGCGTGCGAGAGACCCGCGACGGTGAAGGTAGCGACCGGCAGTGTGTCGGTCCGAAGATCAGGCCCGAGAACCGTCACTCCAGGGATTCTCGCCAGTCCGTCGCGCAAGAGGTGGGCGATGTGGCGATCGTGGGCGATGATCGCCGGCCAGCCGATTTCGCCAAGGGTGTCGATCGCAGCGTGCAACGCCACTGCCCCGACAACGTTTGGAGAGCCCGCCTCCTCGCGGTCCGGAGGCTCGGTCCACACGACCTCGTCAAGCCCGACGAGGTCGACCGCGCCCCCGCCGGCCAGGAAGGGGTCACCATCCGCGAAGGCCTTCCGGGGCCCGACGAGCACACCCGCCCCGAAGGGCGCATACATCTTGTGGCCGCTCCAAGCTACAAAGTCGGCCCTCTCGGGGAGCGGCCGGTGAGGTGCGTACTGGGCGCAGTCGAGCACCACAGGGACCTCTCGGCTATGTGAGGCGTCGATTATCTCCTCGATCGGTGGCAGCCATCCGGTGATGTTCGACGCCGCGGTGACGGCGAGCAGCTGAGGCTTCGGCGACCGGTCCAGCTCAGCCACCACGTCGGAAGCCGTGAAGGTCCCGTCGGACCCGCACTCGACATAGCGGCACGTGGCTGCGCGTGACCACGGCAGGAGATTGGCGTGGTGTTCGACGACTGAGGTGACCACCACGTCGCTCGGACGAAGACGTAGGCGGTAGGCGAGGTGGTTGATCGCCTCGGTCGTGTTACGGCAGATGATCGCGACGTCGTCGCGACCCTCGCGTCCAGCAAAGGAAAGCGCCGCGTCACGTGCGCCCTCGTACGCGTTCGTAGCAAGCTGGGACTTGTAGCCCGCGCCACGATGGACGCCCGAGTACGTGGGGAGGAACTCCTCCACGCGACGCAGCACCGGCTCGAGCACTCCCGTGGAGGCGGCAGCGTCGAGAGCGACATACGGGCGGTCCTGGCCGTCGACGCAGGGCACGGGCATCCCGTCACCGACCAACGTAACGGGAAGCCTGGTCACCATCCCTCCTGTCCACCGACGCCGACGCCGTTGAACCTTAGTGGTGCCGGTGACCCCGTCACGGACCGTGACGGGCGGAGGCTGCTCTAGTGGACTAGTTATTCTATTGATTCGCCTATTTACACAAGAATAAGTACAATTATCGATCATGAGCTCGAGACGTGCGACGCTCCCGAAGACAGGCCCGAGTGACTTCGGTTGGCTCCTTCATGGCAGAGCGGTCCAAGTGCTGGAGGACAAGTCGTTCGATCTCGCCGCCGGCCCCGACAGCTCTTTCCTCAAGCCCTACTGCCCGGACGTGGCAACGCTCCAGTCGTGCCTGCAGTGCGGTGCGTGCACCGCGACATGCGACCTTGCCGGAGAGGAAGGGCTCTTCCCGCGCCGGCAGGTGACCTTCGTCCGGCTCGGCCTGCAGGACCGTCTCGCAGCCGACCAGGAGATCTGGCACTGCTACGGCTGCACGGAGTGCTCGTCGCAGTGCCCGTCCGGCGCGAAGCCGGCCAGCATCATGAGTGCCCTCAGGCAATTCGCCACCGACCGTTACGCGTGTCCGCGCGCGCTGGCTCGTGTCGTAAACAATTGGCGCTCATTCTGGCTGGTCTACGTCGCAGTCGCCGCGTTCCTTGCCGCGATGATCGCCGTCACTGGCGCGTTCAGTCCCGGGCCAGGGCCTCTCCGCTACGCGGGGATGATCCCCAACTCGGCGCTCATCCCCGTGTTCTCGCTCCTCACGCTCCTGCCGTTGATGGCCATAGCCGTCGGCGCGTCAAGGGCCTGGCGTGCGTGGTACGAGGGCTCCCTCTGGGCAACCAAGCCGCGGATCCTCGGGCGTTCCATCCAAAGGGCAGTCGCCGAGATCCTCGCGCACAGGAAGTTCTCCACCTGCAAGGAGCGCCGGCTGAGGCCGTGGGCTCATCGGGCGGTCCTCTTCTCGGTCCTTGGTCTCGCCGTGGTATCAGGCGTGATAGCCGTGCTCCTGGCGGCGGGGCGTTCTTACCCGCTGTCGATGGGCAACCCCCTCAAGGTGCTGAGCAACGTCTTCGCCGTGCTGTTGATAGGGGGCACGTGCTACTTCTTGGTGTTGCGCGTCATAGAGGCTTCGCGCGGCAACCGCAGCACTTTCTTCGATTGGGCTTTCCTGGTGAACCTTCTGCTCGTGGGGGTCACCGGCGTGGCAACAGAGTCACTGCGAGTGGCGGACGTGCGAGCCTGGGCCTATCCGGTGTACTTCGTCCACCTGGTGGTCGTCTTGACATTGGCCCTGACTCTTCCCTACACGAAGCTGGCCCACGCCGTCTACCGCGTGCTGGCGGTTGCGGGGAGGCAGTACGACACACTCCTTGCCACAGGGGCTGCGCTCGGAGGGCAGGTTTCCTCACGGTTGTCGAGCAGCGGTGACATTCGAAGCCAGGAATCGCCCCAACCCCTGGACCAGAACGGTCTCCGACTGGTCGAAGCATCACCGGTCGCCGCGGAGGACTTCCTCGAGATGGGTCATGAGGACCTCGCCGCCTACAGCGACGAAGAGATCACCGCGGCCTACTACGCGCTGCGCGATGAGGTCGAGCCGCGGGGCGAGGGGAACTACTACCCGAACATAAAGCGCCTTGTGGGTACCGCCTTCGAACGTGAGAAGGACAGGCGGGAGGTCAGGGCCCTGGTGGGCGAACCGGACAAGACCGAATGGGAGGCTTGGTACCAGAAGGCGGCCGAGCAGCCCTGCACGTGGTGGGTCGAGAATCATCTAGTCGCCCGCCACGCTCTCACGACGTGCCTGTCATGCGGCATGTGCACCTCGGTGTGCCCCGCGGCCGAGCACTTCGAGGAGTACGACCCGCGTTGCATCGTGGACGTGGCGCTCTCGGGCGACGAGGGTCGCCTCGTCGAGCTGCTCAAGTCCGACGTCCTCTGGTATTGCGCACAGTGCGGCTCGTGCAACTCGCGATGTCCTGAGGAGAACGACATCATGGGCCTCGTCAGCTCCCTGCGAACCCTGGCGCAGCTGAAGGGCTACCACCTGGAGTCCGTGCGGGGAAGGCAGCAGTACGCCGGCCGCCACCTGTGGGCCGCCAACCTCTGGAACCGGGCCTTTAGCCTGTACTTCCGCAACGTCGATCCGGCGGCACACCCGGACTTCGGGCCGCGCTTTGCTCGATGGCAGGCCGAGCTCGAAGAACAGTTCATGCGGGTCGGCGGCCAGCCGGACATGGACGGCACCTTTGCCGGCCGCAAAGTGACACCGGAGACACTTGCGGAGCTGAGGAGCTGCATCCGCGCCGGGGGCGCGCTTGTCCTCTGGGACAAGATCGAAGAACACGCCGAGGAAGACGCCGCGAGGCGCGGTCTCGATCTCGACCAGTACTACGACAAAGTGAGGTCGGAAGGATGACTGCCCTGAGCTCCGCGGAGACGACGACCACTACCAAGGCGCCCGGCCGGGCGATGTTCCAGTCGCGGAAGGCGAACGTGGTCACCCACCGCGATTCCAAGCCGATCCCCGACGACGGCTATTACCTGACGACGAGCTGTGTGATGGGAACCTTCTCTCCTTCCGTCGAGCCCCTCATCGCGCGCGTGTATGACCTCCTCGGCCGGCGTTGGGCGATGGGAGGGGCCGGGTCGGCGTCGCTGAACACGTGCTGTTCGGGCATAGTCACCCACGGCAACGTCTTCACGGTCGAGAGCTCGCTTCTCGTCGTGGCCCGGTTGTGGTCGGTGTGCGCCGAGGCGGGCTTGGAGAACCTCACGACTGCCTGTGTCACGTCGTTCGCCATCCACAACGAGATCCTGGATCTCCTCCGCAAAGAACCGGGCCTGGCAGAGAAAGTGGACAAGGCCCTGTACGAGGCTTGCGGGCGCAGGCTTGTCGTCCCGAAGCACATCGTTCACTGCAGCGACGTCTTCTACCGGTACCGGGCGCAGCTTGCCCAGCTCATGAAGTACCGGTTGGTCGACGCAGTCACCGGTCGACCGTTGAAAGTCGTAGACCACGTCGGTTGCCATTACAACAAACTCTTCCCCGACAAGTCCGTGGGCGGCACCGAATACTGCGACGTCCTGACCGCGATGATCCGCGAATGGGGCGGCGACGAGGTCGACTATCCAGAACGCCGCCACTGCTGTGGCATGGGGTTCAGGCAGTGCATGATCCGACCCAACCGCAGCTTCACGGTGGCCTGCGCCCGGAAGAAGTTCGAGAGCATGGCCCCCTTTGCGCCCGACCTGATCATCACCAACTGCCCAGGCTGCGGCATGGTGCTCGACCGTGAACAGTGGGCCGTCAACGAGTTGACGGGTGCAGATTTTCAGATCCCCGTTCTCAACTACGCGCAGCTCGCAGGCCTGCTTCTCGGCTGGGATCCGTACGAGGACGTAGGGATACAGGGCCACACCGTTCCGGTGGAGCCCTTGCTGGAACAGATAGGCATCCCCCAGTCGACACGACCGGCCTATCTGCATGAGGACGCGGAGATGGCGACAGTGGTGAGTCTGAGACCAAGAGGGAGCGCGGCAAGATGACCAGCCCCGTATTGATCCTCGGCGGCGGAGTGACGGGCATGCACGTGGCCACAGCACTCGGAGAGCTCGGTTACTCCTCGATCCTCCTCGAGAAGACGTCGAAGCTCGGTGGCCGGGTGCGCCGGTTGTCGCGCACCTTCCCCTTCTTCGACGATGACGGCTTCAACGACGGTCTCGAGTTCACCTCTCAGATAGAAGAGGAGATGAGGACCCACTCTTGTGTGGACGTGCGCATGGAGACGACTCTCGTCAGCCTCGAAGGTGAGTTCCCCAACTTTCGGGCAGTCTTGAGCGACCGGACGACCGAGGCCGTAAGTGCTGTCGTCATTGCGACCGGGTTCGAGCCGTTCGATCCCTCGGACCTCGAGGAGTACGGGTACAGCCGCTACCCGAACGTGGTGACGGGGCCTGAGCTGGAGTGGATTCTCAACCCACGCGGACCTACCCACGGGGAGATCAGGCGACCTTCTGACGGCAAGACGGTCGACCGGATGGCGATCATCTTCTGTGTCGGCTCCCGCAACCGGCGGATAGGAGCGCGGTTCTGCTCACGCATCTGCTGTTCCTACAGCACAAAGCAGGCCTTGACGGTGGTGGATCGCAACCCGGGAGCCGAAGTTACCTGCTTCTACATGGACGTGCGTACCTATGACCGCGGCTTTGAGGAGATGTACTCGTTGGCCCAGGAGCGGGGCATCCGCTACGTCCGCGGCCGAGTGTCGGGGTGCAAGGAACTGCCCAACGGCGACCTGGTCGTCCGTGCGGAGAACACCCTCATCCAGAAGATCTTTTCTGACCGCTTCGACCTGGTCTCGCTGTCAACGGGCATGCGGCCGTGCCTTGACGTGGACCAGCTGACCGACGTGCTCCAGATCGGGCGAGCGCCAGACGGCTTCTTTGCCAGTCGCGAGTGGTTCAGGTACCCGCACGACTCTACGAGAGAAGGGATTCTCGTCGCGGGCTGCGCGGCGGGAGTCAAGCCCATCCGCAACTGCATCATCGACGGCAGCGCGGCCGTGGCGCGGGTGGCGGGCTTGCTCCGCCAAGAACCGGCAGTGGCGGCACCTTCGGGGAAGAGCTGACAGGATGACTGGAAGGAAACGCCCGGAGAAGAGGTAGGCGTCCCGTGCGCTACGGCTTTGTGATCGACAACCGCAGGTGCATCGGTTGCCACGCTTGCTCGGTGGCGTGCAAGGCTGAGAACCAGGTGCCTCTCGGCGTCTTCCGGACCTGGGTCCGGTGCGTCGACAAGGGGGAGTTTCCTGACACGCGCCGTCATTTCCAGGTGACGCGCTGCAACCACTGCGACCGCCCGCCCTGCGTCGCCGTCTGCCCGGTGGCCGCGATGTACCGGCGTAGCGACGGGATAGTGGACTTCGACCCTTCGCGCTGCATCGGTTGCAAGGCGTGCATGCAGGCTTGTCCCTACGACGCCGTCTACGTGGACCCCGAACGCGGGACGGCCGCGAAGTGCCACTTCTGTGCTCACAGGGTCGAAGCAGGGATGGAGCCCGCGTGCGTAGTGGCCTGCCCCGAACGGGCGATCATCGCAGGCGACCTCGACGACCCCGGAAGCGAGATCTCGAGGCTGGTCGCACAGGAGACGGTCAGGGTGCGCAGGCCCGAGAAGCAGACTCGGCCGAAGCTCTTCTACATCGGCGCCGAGGAAGCGGCGATCGTCCCGGGCCAGGCACGCAACGTGGGCACCTACCTTTTCGCCACGGTCAACGGCAGGGCACGGCAGCTCGCCCCGCCGGCTGCGCGACGCTCGTCGAACAGGGCCACGGTGCCCGCGGTGGTGTCCTACGACGTGGAGCACCTGCAGCCGTGGGGCTGGCAGGTGCCGGCGTACCTCTGGACCAAGTCGATCTCGACCGGCGTCCTGGCCGTGCCGGCGATGGCCCTCGCCGTGGAAGGACTGTCGATCGGGACGAGGCTGGAAACAGTGCTCGGGCTGGTCGGCGTCGTCTTCATGGCTCTCACGGCGGCTCTTCTGGTCTCAGATCTCTCCCGCCCGGAACGCTTTTTCCAGGTGCTCACACGCCCCCAACCGCGATCGTGGGTGGCCCGGGGAGCCTTTCTCCTCCTCGCGTACGGCGTTCTTTGCACGTGCTTCTTCCTGTCCTCCTGTGCCGGCGCTGGCGGGGTGGCGGGAGCGCTTCTCTGGCCGACGGTGGCGGTGGGCCTCCTGGCGGCTGTCTACACGGCTTTCTTGTTCGGCCAGTGCAAAGGGCGGGACCTTTGGCAGAGCCGGCTCCTGCCGCTGCAGCTGGTGGTCCAGTGGGTGCTGGCGAGCAGCGCCGTCCTCGTGCTCCTGCCCGGTTCGCTCGGCGTCACCCCGCGTTTGCGTCATGCCGCGACGGTGGGATTGGCGCTCGGGCTGCTCGTGCAGGGGTTGACTGTGCTCGGCGAGCTGGCCGTGCCTCGTGCCACCGACGCCGTGCGCAGGGCCGCCAGCATCGTCACCCGCGGGTCTTTCCGGGGCACGTTCTGGACCGGCGCAATCGGCGCCGGTTGGCTCCTGCCGGTTGCACTGCTCGTTGCCGATCACAACTCGCCAGTTGCAATGGGGATCGCAGGGGCAGGAGCTCTCGCAGGACTGCTCGCGTTCGAGTGGTGTTTCGTCATGGCGGGCCAGAGCGTGGCCAACAGCTGAAAGAGGAACCGAGTGGAAAACGAGCGCCAGGAGTCCGGGAGCGAGCTCAGTTCCTATCCGCCCGTGGACCGCTGGTCGGACTGGGTCGAGCATGACCCTCGAGCCTGGCCGAAGAGGTCTGAGCGCCACTACCGACTGATCCCGACGATCTGCTTCAACTGCGAAGCGGCGTGCGGGCTGCTCGCCTACGTCGACAAGGAGACAGGTGAGGTCGCGAAGATCGAGGGCAATCCCGTGCACCCCGCGAGTCGCGGGCGCGTGTGTGCCAAGGGCCTGGCGATAATGAACCAGCTCCGATCCGAGGATCGTGTGCTCTACCCGATGAAACGGAAGGGCCCGCGGGGCTCCAACCAGTGGGAGCGCATCACTTGGGACGAGGTTCTCGAGACCTTGGGAGCGCGTATCCAGCGAGCGATCCGGGAGGGACGAGGTGAGGAGGTCATGTACCACGTGGGCCGCCCCGGCCACGACGGGTACATGGAGCGCGTGCTGCAGGGCTGGGGGATCGACGGGCACAACTCGCATGTCAATATCTGTTCCGCCGCTGCCCGCTTGGGCTATTTCCTGTGGCAGGGCACAGACCGGCCCTCACCGGACTACGCGAACGCCCGTTGCATCCTGCTCATTTCCGCCCACCTGGAGGCGGGCCACTACTTCAATCCGCATGCACAGCGGATCATCGAGGCCAAGATGGCCGGTGCCAAGCTCATCGTCGTCGACCCGAGGCTCTCCAACACGGCGTCTTGTGCAGACTCGTGGCTGGCCCCGCATCCCGGCACCGAGGCCGCGGTGCTCCTGGCCATTGCGAAGGTGATCCTTGACTCCGGTCGGTTCGACGCCCCGTTCATGCGCCAATGGGTCAATTGGGAGGACTACGAGGCTGACGGTTTCGCCGCCCGCGGCAAGACTTTCGAGGAGTTCATCACTGCTCTGGGACAGCACTACGCGCGTTACACCCCCGAGTTCGCGGAACAGGAGAGCGGCGTGCCGGCCGCGGCGATAAGACAGGCGGCGAACGACGTGGCTAACGCCGGGAGCCGGTTCGCCTCGCACGTCTGGCGTGCCGCCGCCGCAGGCAACCTGGGAGGCTGGCAGTCGGCGCGCGCCCTCGTCCTGCTCCACGCCCTCACCGGGTCGCTGGGCACCCGTGGCGGACTGTCCCCCAACAGCTGGGACAAGTTCGTGCCCGAGCCGTTCAAGACGCCCCCTGCCCAGGGGCATTGGAACGAACTGCTCTACCCGCCCGAGTGGCCGCTCAGCCATCACGAGCTGTCCCAGCTGCTGCCGCACTTCCTGAAGGAGGGGCGCGGCCGCCTCGAGGTGTACTTCACCCGGGTGTTCAATCCTGTCTGGACCTATCCGGACGGCTTCTCGTGGATGGAGGTGCTCCGCGACGAACGACTGGTCGGCCTGCACGTCGCTTTGACCCCGGTGTGGAGCGAGACCGCCGCATTCGCCGACTACGTGCTGCCGATGGGGCTTGCCTGCGAACGGCACGACATCCAGAGCCAGGAGACCCAAGCCGGAAGCTGGATCGGGTTCCGCCAGCCCGTGTTGAGGGTGTTCCGGGAGCTCGAGCACGGTGAGAAGGTCCGTTACACCTATGAGGCAAACCCGGGTGAGGTCTGGGAAGAGGACGAGTTCTGGACGAGCCTTTCCTGGCACATCGACCCCGACGGCTCCATGGGCATACGCCAGTGGTTCGAGTCACAGACCGAGCCCGGAACGCCGGTCGGGGTGGACGAGTACTACGGGTACATCTTCGAGCACTCGGTCCCGGGCCTTCCCGCCGCCGCAGCAGGGCAAGGGCTGACGCCGCTCCAGTACATGCGCAAGTACGGCGCTTTCGAGGTCACCCGGGACGTGTACTCCGTCAACGAGACCCCCCTGCGCGACGCCGGTGACACGACCCAGGATGGGGACGTGTTCATAAAGGACGGTCACGCCGTTGGCGTGCTCGCCGACGGCCGCGCCGTGGTCGGCTACGAGACCCCGTCCCGAAAGCTGGAGCTCTACTCGACCACGATGCGTGACTGGAGGTGGCCGGAGTTCGCGCTGCCCGAGTACATCAGGAGCCACGTCGGCCCAGAAGCCCTGGCCGCTGCCGGTGGTTCGGCAGGCCCGGACGCAGGCGGCTACCCGGGCGTCGAATGGCCGGAGCACGCTCGCGGCGAAGTCCTGGCGCTCGTGCCCACCTACCGGCTGCCCACCCTCATCCACTCGCGCAACAACAATGCCAAGTGGCTCTTCGAGATCTCACACAAGAACCCGCTCCTCATGTCGAGCGCCGACGCCTCGAGGTTGCACCTTGCGACCGGTGACCTCGTCAAGGTGCACACCGAGATCGGGTGGTTCGTCATATCGCTTTGGGTCACCGAGGGACTCAGGCCCGGGGTGGTCGCCTGCTCGCACCATCTGGGCCGCTGGCGCCGGGACCGGGACGAAGCGATCGAACGTTGGGGCAGCTCGGTTGTGAGCCTCGAGGAGCCTGAGCCCGGCAAGTGGATGCTGCGGGTGAAGGAAGGCACTCGGCCGTGGACGGGCGCCGACCCCGACTCGAAAAGGATCTGGTGGTCCGACGCCGGTGTTCATCAGAACCTCACCTTTCCGGTCCACCCCGATCCGATCTCGGGCATGCAGTGCTGGCACCAGGTGGTCAAGGTGGAGAGAGCGGGCGTGGAGGACTGCTACGGCGACGTCTTCGTCGACACCGCGCTGGCGCACCAGGTGTACCTGAGGTGGAAGAGTCTCTGTCGTCCGGCTCCGGGCCCGGGCAATCTCCGCCGCCCGCAGTGGTTCGCGCGGGTCGCCCGTCCCACGCCCGAGGCATACGTCATGAGGGCCACAGCCGGATCTCTGTAGTGGGGCAGCGCCGGAGGCCACGAGCCCGGATCCCGACGGCGGTTCGGGCGATTCGCTGGCGCTCGGTGAAGAGATGGCCGCTCGCGTTCGGGCTGTCCGCCAGACGCGTCTCGTCGTCCCCGGTGGCAACGGGTGCTTGTGGGAATACCCTAGGGGGTATTACCGTTCAATACCGCAGCGAGGTCGCCGAGGCAAGAGAGGACAGCGGCATGGCAACAGTGAACCTGACTGGAGAGAACTTCGAAGAGGTCGTGTCGTCGAACGACACTGTGCTCGTCGACTTCTGGGCGGCGTGGTGTGGTCCGTGTCGCGCTTTCGCGCCCGTCTTCGAGGCGGCTTCCACCGAGCACCCCGATATCGTCTTCGCCAAGGTTGACACGGAGGCCGAGCGCGGTCTGGCGGGATCATTCGGGATCATGTCCATACCCACCTTGATGGTCTTCCGGGAACAGGTGTTGGTGTATTCGAGGCCCGGAGCGCTGCCGGCAGCGTCTTTGGAGGAGCTCGTCGGGCAGGTGGGCGCACTGGACATGGACGAGGTGCATCGGCAGGTCGCGGCGGCGAGGGCCAAGCGCCCGGCCTGATCCGTCGGCGCTCGCGGCCGCCTTCACCGATTTCGCCTGGCGCACAGATGAGCTGGAACCCTTGGTTGCGCGCCAGCATTGCCACCGGGCCGGTGAAGGACGAGGCTCCACCGGTCATGTGCATGACTGTCGACAAGCTGCGGGTCCTCCCGTAAGTTCAGTCACAACGAATGGAGGCTTCGCGGGTGACGAAACAACCGCTCAACCGGTCCTGGCACGAGCAGCACCGGCTGGGGACGAAAGCGTCGTTGGACGATCGCGTCCAGTGGCACATCGAGCACGCCAAGGTATGCGGATGTCGGCCGATCCCTCCTCCTGTGCGCGAGGAGATGGAGCGTCGCGGCCTTGCTCTCGACTGAGACAGCTCGGGGTTGCCCGCGGTGGTGAGGCAGGCGCCGGACGCGCGCTCAGAGCGCGGCCTGCCGGAACCGAGCGATCGTGTCTCCGTAGCTCTCGAAGGCAGTCATGTCGCAGCCGAGGTCACGCCCGGTCGCGAGGACGGCGCTGTAGGCCGTCGCGATCTCCTTCGGGTCCTTCAGGGCATGCAGCATGCATCGACGGTGATACTCGCTGTGAACCACTGACAGCCCGTACGCCTTGCGGATCATCCAAGCTCGCACGCGAGAGGTGACCCCAGCTGATTCGTCCAGGAACACGCGGGTTTCCGGATAACGGCCAACGGCTACTCCCCGGGCCTCGCAGACACGGAGCGCCTCGCGGAGCGTCGCCATCATTCTTCGCAAACAGACACGATCGCTCACCACGGCTCGGGCTGTGCCCGCTTCAACCAGAGCCGGCCACATCGCGGCATTCAGTGCGTATTGGAGCCAATGCCAGTGCAAGATGTCGTGTTCGTGCGTTGGTGCCAGCCCTGCTCCCGAGAAGATCTCGCTGACCTTCGCAGCCCTCGGCTCAGCGAAGGGATGGACAGCGCCCAAGGGGAGTGAAGGCTTGATTGTGGCCGTCAGCCTGTCTCCCGATATCTCGCCGCCGGCGAGCGCATCAGCGAGCACATAGTTACCGTTCGGCAGTGCGGCGTCGAGCGGTTCCGGCCCGGTCCAAATCGCCGTGAAGATGACGGCGGTGACGTCACCGGGCATTCCTGAAAAGATTCTCAGCGCGCCTTCCAGCTGATAGAGCCGAACCGGAACGAGGACCAGCTCGGCTTCGGCGGGCAATGCTTCGACGAACGTGTACTCGTAGCTTCGCCGGCTACGGCGCTCGTGACCCTTGCGCAGGTCCCACAGGTCGACGTTGACCCGCTCCGGCCTTGTGTGAGAGGGGGACTGCCGAACGAGGTGGTCGACACTCCAGCCCTGTTCGAGCAGGATCGACGCGTAAATGGTCCCGATGACACCGGTGCCCACGACCGCGGCTTTAGGCACCGCAGTGCTCAGTCGGCCGTCGCTTCCTCTTGCGGAGCCGGCTCGAGGCATTCGTACTCGGGCGCCCATACAAAGGCATCGACCGCCTCCTCGAGTTCGGCATCGGTCGCCGGCGGGGCCACACCCCCGTCTCGTCCCTCGCGGGCGACCGCGATGGCGATCGCCCGCGAGATGGATCGCAGGTCGGTGAGACGTGGGTAGATCGCACCCTGTTCGAGCCGCTCCGGCGGGACCATGTCCGCAAGCGTCGTGGCCGCGACGAGGAACATCCTGTCGGTGACCTCCCACGCCTGGGCTGCCACCGCTCCGAGCCCGACACCGGGGAACACGAAGACGTTGTTCGCCTGGCCGACGACATGAGTGCGCCCAGCGAGCTCCACCGGGTCGAAGGGGCTCCCTGTTGCCACGATCGCCCTGCCATCGCTCCACGCGAGCACGTCGGAGGGAGTGGCTTCTGAGTTCGCGGTCGGGTTGGAAAGCGGGAGCACGATCGGGTTCGGCGTTCGCGCTGCCATCTCGCGCACCGCAGCCTCGGTGAAGACGCCGGGCTTGCCGCTCGTGCCGATAAGGATCGTTGGCGCAACGTGACGGATGACAGTCTCGAGGTCGTAGCGGTCGCTCGGTTCGAAACCGAGGCTCGAGAGCTCGTCGCCTGCCAGCGCGAAGGGACGCTTGTCGTCCTGCACCCCGTCGCGGCCCTCGAAGAGCAGGCCCTGGGAGTCGAGCATCGTCACCGCGCGACGGATCTCGTCCTCGGTGCTGCCCTCTGAGCGGATGATGGCCTGGACGAGCCGGGCGATGCCGATACCGGCAGCTCCGGAGCCGAGGAGCACCAGGCGCTGTGCCGAGAGCTTCTCGCCCTTGTGCTCAAGTGCTGCGAGGATGCCCGCGCAGACCACCGCGGCCGTTCCCTGGATGTCGTCGTTGAAACACGGCAGCCGGTGGCGGTAATGGTCGAGCAGCCGGATCGCATTGTGCTGCTTGAAGTCCTCCCACTGCAGCAAGGCATGGGGGTACACGAGTTTGACCGCGCCGACGAATGCCTCGATGAAGGCGTCGTACGCTTCGCCTCTCAGGCGGCGCTTCGGGTAGCCCTGGTAGAGCGGGTCGTGCAGCAACTCTTCGTTGTCCGTCCCGCAGTCGAGGGAAATCGGCAAGGTGAGCTGCGGGTGGAGGCCGGCGCCCGCGACGTAGAGCGCGAGCTTTCCGATCGGGATGCCCATGCCGCCCGCTCCCTGGTCGCCCAGGCCGAGGATGCGCTCGTTGTCGGTGACGACGATCAGCCGCACTCCAGGTTGGCCGGTATTGAGGAGCATCTCCGGGATGCGGTCGATGTCGTCGGGAGTGATCCACACACCGCGGGTCCGCCGCACGACATGGCTGTACTCCCGACACGCACGCCCGACCGTCGGCGTGTAGATGATCGGCGCAAGCTCCTCGAGGTGGTCGACGAGCAACCGGTAGAAAAGCGTCTCGTTGCGGTTTTGCAGCGCGGCAAGGCCGATGTACTGCTCGAGTTCGTCACCCTTCCGGCGGAGATGCTCGAGTTCGAGGGCGACCTGTTCCTCGATTGTCATGGTTCGCCACGGCAACAGGCCGCGGAGTCCGAACGCCGTTCGCTCCTCCTCGGTGAAGGCGGTGTCCTTGTTGAGCGCGGCACAGTCGAGCAACTCACGACCCCGCGCAGACACAGCCCCAACCGGCAGGTCACCTCGACCGAACCGACCCGCGCTCAACACTTGTTCGCTCCCTTCGTTCTCCTGCGTTCACATAACTCGATTCTTCCTTGTGCCGGAAGGGCCGAACGTCACAATCACGCAAGTTGCCAGTGCAAACGACGAAGACGATAAGTTGAGGACGGGTCGTGAGCGTCGCGACCTGGGAGGCAACGAAGGGTATGGGGCTCGAGTCGGAGCGTGGGGGCCCGTCAGCAGAGCTGTTGGCGGAGCTCAACGAAGCAGCAGCTCGCCTCGACGAGGCGGACCCGGTGGAGATAATCAAGTGGGCCGTGAATCGGTTCCCTGGGGAGGTCGCGTTGGCGGCTTCGTTCCAGGACGCTGCTCTCTTGGACATGGCGGTCGGCGTCGACCCCTCCATCGAGGTGATCTTCCTCGACACCGGCTACCACTTTCCCGAGACGCTCGCGTATGTGGAGCGGCTTCGTAGTCGTTACAACCTCAATCTCGTCGTCACGCATCCCGAGGTGGCACTCGACGAGTTCCCGTGCGGGTCGAGCCGTTGCTGTGAGGTTCGCAAGGTGGTGCCCCTGGCCAAGGCGCTCAGCGGCCGCAGCGCCTGGATCACTGGCCTGAAGCGGGTCGACACACCGGAGCGGGCCGAAGCACCGGTGATCGCCTGGGACCCGAGCCGCAACCTGGTGAAAGTGAACCCGGTTGCCGCTTGGGACGATGAGGACATCGACACGTACGTGGCTGCCCACGACCTGCCTCGTCACCCGCTCAACTATGTCGGCTACGTCTCGATCGGGTGCGCACCGACGACCGTGCCGGTACCTGAAGGCCATCACCCGCGTGAGGGACGTTGGGCCGGCACCGGGAAGACCGAATGCGGGCTGCACGTGTGAGTCGCAGGCGGACTCCTGAAAACTGCTAAGGGGAGCCGGCGCCCAAGGCCGCCGCGAGCCTCGGACCATAGCCGTCGGTCAGCGCCTCGAGACTCGCGGCGCTCATGGGTCGGGCGAAGTAGAAACCCTGGCAGGAATCGCAACCGAGTCGTGTGACCGCGAGATGCTGTTCGGCGGTCTCCACGCCTTCGGCCACCACGGTCAGGCCGAGGTCGTGCGCGAGTTGCACGACGGCGCTGACGATCGTGTGACTGGCCACGACCCGCTCGAGGTCGGCGACGAATGATCGATCGAGCTTGACGATGTCGACGGGGAACTGGCCGAGGTAGCTGAGCGACGAATAGCCGGTCCCGAAGTCGTCTATGGCGAGCAGGACCCCGATGTCCTTGAGGTCGTGGAGCACGACAAGTGCGCGTTCGGCGTCGCGGATGAAGACACTCTCGGTCATCTCGAGGGTCAGCAGGCGAGGGTCGGTATGGTCGGTCGCGAGCACAGCGGCAACGCTCGCGGCAAAGCCGGCCAGCATGAGCTGATGAACCGAGACGTTGACCGACATCGCGATGTCGTCGTCCCCGCTATGGTCACGCCAGCGGCACCGGTCCGCCCACGCCTGTTCGAGGACCCACTGTCCGATCTCGCCTATCAGGCCGGACCGTTCGGCCAGCGGTATGAGCGTCGTCGCCGGCACCATTCCTTGGGTTGGGTGCGCCCACCGGAGCAAGGCTTCGGCACCTGTGATCCGTCCACTGCCCGTTGTGACGATCGGCTGGTACGCGGTGTGGAGCTCCCCGCGCGCCAGTGCCCGGTGTAGGTCGCATTCCAGGCCTACATGGTGCTCGGTGAGGCGGTGTTTGTGCAGGCTGAGGAATGGGTGGTCGTGCCCGGCATGGCGCTTGGATCTGTACATTGCGGCATCGGCGTCGTCCAGGAGCCTGTCGCTGACGCAGCTGCTGTTGTCACCGACGGCAACACCGATGCTGGCGGTCATCAGCACCTCGGTGCCCGAGACCACGAACGGCAGGGCCAGGGCGGCCCTCACTCGCTCCATGATCGCAGTGACCTGAGACGGGGTTTCGATGTCTTCCAAAAGGATCACGAACTCGTCACCGTAGAGGCGCGCCGCGGTGTCGCCAGGTCGTATGAGCTGGACCAACCTGTCGGCCACGGCTATAAGCAGGTCGTCGCCGAACCCGTGCCCGTAGGTGTCGTTGACCATCTTGAAACGGTCGAGATCGATGAAGAGCACTGCCGCAGTCTTTCCGGAGCGCTGGCCTCGGAGAGCCGCGTGTTCGAGGCGCTCCAGAACGAGGGTCCGGTTTGGCAAGCCGGTCAGGCCGTCGTAGAGGGAGGCAGCACGCGCCCGCTGCGAGGTCTCCTGCAGGTCAGCTCTGCCTTGTGCGTTCAACAGGTAGGCGGCCGCGACGTCCGCCAATGTCTGAGCGTCTGTCATGGCCTGGTGGGACAGGGTCCCTGGCGTGTTCCGATACAGGTCGAGCGCGCCGAGCTGGCTGTCACCGTGGCGGAGCGGGAAGGTGAACACTGCCGCCAATCCGACCGCCAAAGCCCGGGGACCGAAGTTGGGGAACCTGGTCTCGCTTCGCACGTCCGGCACAGCGACGGCCTCGCCCGCGTGGTACGCGGCAAGGCAGGGGCCTTCGTCCAGCTCGGTCTGCAGCTTCTCGAAACACAAAGCGGAGTCATCCGAAGCGGCGACATACCGAGGCGCCGCACCTGGCGAGATGAGCGTCACACCGGCAGAAGTGACAGGGAGGATGTCGACGATTCTCTCCACAAGGCGATCGAGAATGGACTGGATCGGGAAGTCCGTCACCATCGTCCGAGCGAACTCGCCCAGGACGTCCGAAAGCTTCTGCTCGCTTGACATGGTCCTCCCGTCCAGCGGCTACACGAACTAGGCCGCAGGGTCCGGGCGGATATGACAAAACCGGCTTGGGACTTGGGTGCTATTCACGATAGCGCTGGTCGCAAGCTGAGTGACGAATTGTACCGCAAGAAAGGGTGTAGATCAAGAAACGATTGCTGAACGATGTCACGACCGCGACGATCGGGCTCTGAGCCGGAACTTGTCTCGGTTGGCGCTCCGCGCGGTGGGGTCACTTCCGACAAAGCTGCACCGGCGGACGGGAGCACGTTCAAACGCAAGGCGTCACTGGCCCGACCATGGCACACGGCGCGGCTAGCGTCGGGTCAAGTGCCACAAATTCATCGGAATGACGAAAGCCCGGGCGTAGCTCCGCCTGAGGCCGAGGTGAGAGAGCTCGTCGGCCGCATCGCCGAGCTCGGGGGCGGCACCGAGACGCGGGCCTACCGGATAACGCCGGGGACCGAGTGGCTGATGCGGCGGGCGATGGGGAACGCGGGGCTGCGGACCCAGATGTTCCGTTTTGTCGATGCGTTGCCGGCCATGGCCGACGACGACGACCTGTACCGCCACGTCGAGGAGTACTTCGATGGCGAGGTCCTGCCCCGCTTGTTCGCCGGGGCAGTCGTCCGGTCCGGACGGGTTCCCGGGGGCCGCCGGCTCGTGGCCGGGATCGCACGCCATGAGGTCGCCCGAATGGCAACCCAGTTCATCGTCGCCGCCGACGCCGCCGGCACCGCACGACAGCTCGGGTCGCTCTGGCAGCGTGGTCGCGCTGCGACCGTCGACCTCCTCGGAGAGCACACCCATTCGCACGCCGAGGCCGATCGTTACGCGGACCGGCTTGCGGACCTCGTCACAGTGCTGATCGACGCGAGCCGCCTCTGGCCGCCGAACGACGTCCTCGAACGCGACGACCTCGGGGTCCTGGCCCGCGTCGCCGTTGCGATCAAACCGACGGCGCTCGCTCCGGACTTTGCCGCGCTAACCGCCGAGGCCGGCATCTCATCGGCGGCACGAAGGCTCATGCCCATCCTCGAGAGCGCCGCGTCGGACGGAGCCCAGGTCTGGTTCGATCTCGAGCGCTACGAGGTAAAGCATGTGACGCACCGGCTCGTGCGCGAGCTGCTCGTCCGTCCGGAGCTCGCGCGACTCCAGGCTGGGATCGTCGTGCAGGCCTACCTCAAAGACAGCTACGAGGACCTGGCGGCGCTATGCGAGTGGGCCGTCCGTCGCGAGGTGCCACTCGGGATCCGGCTCGTGAAGGGCGCCTACCGGGACACCGAGACAGTCGTCGCCGAGGCCGCTTCATGGCCCGTTCCGGTCTACGAGCGCAAGGCCGAGACCGACGCCAATTTCGAGCGGTGCGTTCGGCTGCTGCACTCCTACCACGGCAGGATCCGCGCGGCTTTCGGCTCGCACAACCTGAGGTCCCTCGCGTATGCGATCGCGGCGGGCCGTGCCGCCGGGATTCCCGACACCGGCTACGAGGTCCAGCTGCTGTGGGGCATGGCAGAGCCCGTGCACGAGGCGTTCCGGCAACTTGGCTTCCGCCTGCGCGTCTACTCACCGATGGGCGAGCTGATGCCTGGCATGGCCTACCTCGTGCGCCGTCTGCTCGAGAACACTTCGAACGACAGCTTCGTGCGGCTGCGCTTCGCGGAGCACAAGGACCTCGCGTCGCTCGTCGTCAAGCCGGTGGCCGACTTCGACGCGGTGCCTGCGAGCGTTCTCACCTCGGCTGTCGTCACCGGAGGGGTGACCGAGGCCCTCAAGCCGCGTGCCTATGCACCAGAGCCGCTCGTCCGGTGGTTCGCGCCCGAGGCGCCGAGCCTGATGAGAGCCGCTCTCGAGACGGTACGGGCATCCCTCGGCGGCGATGTCGCCGCCCTGGCCGGCGGCTCGGAGCTGCGCACCGCGAGAACCATCGTCTCGGTCGACCCCGCCGATCCCGCGAAGACCGTCGCCGTCTCGGCTTGTTGCGGCCCTTCGGAAGGCGACCGGGCGGTCGCTGCCGCGGAGTCGGCGTTCGAGGACTGGAGCCGCGCCGGGACGGCCGAACGTGCCCGCGTGCTGTTCCGCGCCGCCGACTGGTTGCGCAGGCGCAGGCTGGAGGTCGCGGCCCTCGAGGTCTTCGAGGCTGGGAAGTGCTGGGACGACGCGGATCGCGACGTGGCCGAGGCGATCGACTTTCTCGAGTTCTACGGTCGCCAAGGCCTGCACCTGGCGCAAGGTGGCGAGGTCCAGTCGCCACCGGGGGAGGTCAACCGGTTGACCTGTCAGGGGCGAGGTGTGGCAGTGGTGATCTCCCCCGCGAACTTCCCTCTTGCGATCCCGAGCGGCATGGTCGGCGCGGCCCTGGTCGCGGGCAACACGGTCGTGCTGAAGCCCGCCGAGCAGACCCCCGCGGTCGCCGCCATGCTCGTGCGGGCACTGCGTGAAGCCGGGATTCCCGAGGGCGTCCTGTCGTTCGTGCCCGGTCTCGGTGACGAGATCGGCGCTCATCTGGTCGGCCATCCCGGGGTGAACCTCGTCGCCTTCACAGGCTGCCGACAGGTCGGGCTCGGCATCGTGGAGTCGGCCGCCCGCGCCGCCGAGGGTCAGCGGGACCTCCGCCGCGTGATCGCCGGCCTGCGCGGCAACAACACGATCGTCATCGATTCCGACGCCGACCTCGACGTGGCCGTTCCGGTCGTGGTCCGGTCCGTCTTCGGCTCCGGCGGCCAGCGCTTCTCGGCGGCGTCCCGGATCGTCACCGTTGGCGCCGTGCACGACTTGTTCCTGGAGCGGTTCGTGGAGGCGGCGCGCTCGTTGGCCATAGGCCCGCCCGCCGAGATGGGCACCGAGCTCGGTCCGGTCATGGACGAGGAGTCGGTCAAGCGCGTGCGCGCTTGGCAGGACCGTGCGGAGCAGTTCGGCCGCGTCGTGCTCCGACGCGAGGACCTGCCGGACTGCGGTTACTTCGTCGGACCCACCATCGTGGACGACGCCGTGCCCGGCTCGCCGCTCGTCACCGAGGAGATATCGGGCCCGGTGGCAGCCGTGATCGGGGCCCGTGACTTCGAGCACGCCCTGGAGCTTGCGAACCAGACCGACCTCGCGCTGACGGCCGGGATCGTCTCGCGTTCCCCGTCGCACATCCGACGTGCCTCGGCAAGCCTCAAGGGATCGGACATCTACGTCAACCGGGCGATGACCGGCGCGGTCGTCGGCAGGCAGCCCTTCGGTGGGCAGGGTATGTCGGGCATCGGCTCGCAGGCGAGTGGTGCCGACTACCTGTTCCAGTTCGTGCAGCCGAGAACCGTTACGGAGAACACACTTCGGCAGGGCTTCGCCCCTGTCGACCCCGAGCCGAGCGGCAGGCGCCGGAGCGCAACGTCCCGGCCCGGCACATCACAGACCCGCGGCGTGCGCTTGCCGTGGGCGGGCAGGAGTCGGCGGCGTCGGGGATGACGGCTCCGGTCTTCTCCGGCGTCGGGGTCGCCCTGCTGACGATCTTCGACTCGTCAGGTGCCGTGGACCCGGGCGCCACGGCCGAGCTAGCGGTCCGTCTTGTGGACTGCGGCGTCCAGGCCGTGCTCGTGGCCGGCAGCACGGGAGAGGCTGCATCACTGGCTCCTGAGGAGCGAGCGGTGCTTGTCGCCGCCCTGAGGGACGCGTTGCCGCGACAAGTCGTGGTGTTGGCCGGCTCCGGCGCTCCTTCCGCGCTCCAGGCCGTTCATTTGACAAGGGTCGTGCTGGACGCGGGGGCCGACGCCGTGCTCGCCCTCTCGCCCCCGCAGAGCTCCGACGCGCGGCGCTACTACGACCTCGTCGCCGAGGCTGCCGCCGAGGCGCCTGTGCTCGCATATCACTATCCCGTCGTCTCGCAGCCGGGGCTGCCCGTCGCCGCGCTCGGTGAGCTCGCGGTTCAGGGGCTGAAAGACTCCAGCGGAGACGTTCATCGGCTATATGCCGAGATCGAGGCGTTCACGGGATGGCTGTACACGGGTTCCACGAACCTCGTCTTGCTCGCGGGAGCACTGCAATGCGCCGGAGCAATCCTCGCAATTGCGAATCTGCACCCGGAGTTGTCGATCCGTGCGTTCGAGGGCGACGCCCAGGCCCAACGGCAGCTCGTCGTGGCCGCGAACCAAGTGTCCGGCCCTTGGCCACACTTGCTGAAGCAGGCAGTCTCTTCCCGCTTCGGCACCTCAGCGACTGCTCGGATGGGCTGAACGGGCGAGCCTGACTCCGACACGAAGGCTAGGGTCGCCGACGGCGGGATCGAACGAACGAAACCGGCCGGCACGGCCCTACACTCGGCCTTGATGCAAGCTGCCCTCGAAGCTCGAAAGTGAGCCTCGAGGGCACGACGGCCTGCGTGGGAAGCCCTGTTTGCGGAGCAGCGACGTCTTCTGAGAAGTGGGGGGAAAGGTGGCACTGTTGCAGCCGAGGGTCTCGGCTGACCCAAGGGCGCAGCAAGGGGTCCGATCAGGTCTGAGCCTTCACGGCGTCGGCTACAAGTGGATCGCGCTCTCGAACACGACTCTCGGGATGCTGATGGCGACTGTCAATTCGTCCATCACCTTGATCGCGCTGCCGGACATCTTCCGTGGCATCGGCGTCGACCCGCTCGCTCCCGGCGACGTCGGGTATCTCCTCTGGATGCTGATGGGCTTCCTGGTCGTGACGGCCGTGCTCGTCGTCGCCTTCGGCCGTATCGGCGACATCTTCGGCCGGGTGCGGATGTACGAACTGGGCTTTGCCGTGTTCAGCCTGGGCTCGGTGCTGCTGTCTGTCGACTGGCTCACGGGAGCCGCAGGGGCGTCCTATCTGATCGGAATGCGGGTCGTGCAGGGCCTCGGGGCGGCGATGCTCATGGCGAACTCGGCGGCGATACTGACCGACGCGTTCCCTTCGAACCAACGGGGTCTGGCGCTCGGGATCAACAACGTTGCCGCCATCTCCGGCTCGTTCATCGGGCTCGTCCTCGGTGGCCTGCTCGGTCCGCTCGACTGGCGTCTCGTCTTCCTGGTCTCGGTTCCCTTCGGCGTCGGCGGCACGATCTGGGCCTACCTGAGGCTCGAGGAGCGGGGCGTCCGGCGGGCCGCGCGCATCGACTGGTGGGGCACGGTGACCTTTGCCGTCGGCCTGATCTCCTTGCTCGTCGGTATCACCTACGGCATCCAGCCCTACGGACACGACACCATGGGTTGGGCCGATCCGGTCGTCATCGCCGAGCTCGCCGGAGGTGTCGCCGTCCTCGTCGCTTTTTGTGTGATCGAGACGGTGGTGTCCCAGCCGATGTTCCATCTGCCGTTGTTCAAGATCAAGGCTTTCGCGGCCGGCAATGTCGCCAGCCTGCTCGCGTCGCTCGGTCGTGGCGGCCTCATGTTCATGCTCATCATCTGGTTGCAGGGGATCTGGCTGCCGCTGCACGGCTACAGCTTTTCGTCCACGCCGTTGTGGGCGGGCATCTACATGGTGCCGTTGACGGTCGGCTTCCTCGTGTCCGGGCCGGTCTCCGGCTTTCTTTCCGATCGGTTCGGGCCGAGGCCCTTCGCCGCTGCCGGCATGGTGCTCTCGGCGGCGAGCTTCCTGGCTCTCGAGGTGCTGCCGGTTGACTTCTCCTACCAGTGGTTCGCTCTCCTGCTGCTCGCCCTCGGCACGTCGATGGGCCTGTTCGCGTCGCCGAACCGTGCCCAGGTAATGAACAGCGTGCCTGCCGACCAACGCGGGGTCGGGAGCGGGATGGCGGCGACGTTCCAGAACTCGGCGATGGTGCTGTCCATTGGCGTGTTCTTCAGCCTCATGGTTCTCGGTCTTGCCGCATCGCTACCGGCTCACCTTTACTCAGGCTTGAGATCAGCGGGCGTGCCGGCACGCGACGCGACGCGCATCGCCCACCTCCCGCCGGTCGGGCTACTGTTCGCGGCCTTCCTCGGGGACAACCCGATGCGTGTGCTGCTCGGCCCGACGATCCACCAGATCTCCGCGGCGCATGCCCAGCTGCTGTCGGGCCGGAGCTTCTTCCCGGGGTTGATCTCGGTGCCGTTCGAGAACGGCCTGCGCCGGGCATTCGACTTCGCGGCCGGTGCCTGCCTGGTCGCCGCCGTTGCATCCTGGCTGAGCGGGGAGCGCTACGTGCACCAGGAGCCCGCGGCGAGAGCTCCCGGTGTGGGCGCCGATCTCGGCGAGGTCGCCCGCCTGTCCCCGCAGCAGGCGGCCGAGGTCCCGGTCGCAGCTGACGGCAGCGGGCCCCTACCAGTGGGGCACCCCGTGAGGGCTTAGTGTTTCTCGATGGCCGAGGTTCGCCGGTTCCTGGTACGCACCTTCGGGTGCCAGATGAACGAGCACGACTCCGAGCGCATCGCAGCGGTGCTCGCAACGGACGGCATGACCCGCACCGAGAACCTGGAAGAGGCGGACGTCGTCGTGATCAACACCTGCTGCATCCGCCAGAACGCCGACGACAAGCTCTATGGGCACCTCGGGCAGCTGAAGTCCGTCCAGCAACGGCGCCCCGGTTTGCAGATCGCCGTCGGGGGCTGCCTCGCCCAGAAAGACCGCGAGCTGGTATTGGAGCGTGCACCCCATGTCGACGCCGTGTTCGGCACCCACAACGTCGCCCGGGTCGCGGCGCTCCTGGACCTTGCGCGCTCCAGCGGCGAATCGGTGCTCGAGGTGCCCGATGCGCCCGGCCGCGACGGGGAGACCGACTTCCCGACGGCGATGGCGGTGCGACACGACCAGCCCCATGCAGCCTGGGTGACGATCCAGGTCGGGTGCGACAACTCGTGCGCTTTCTGCATCGTCCCGGCGGTGCGCGGGCCGGAGGTCAGCCGGCCCTTCGGTGAGCTCGTCGAAGAGATCGGCAAGCTTGCGGCCGGTGGCACCGTCGAGGTGACGCTGCTCGGCCAGAACGTGAACTCCTACGGGCGCGACCTCACGACCAAGTGGAGGGGCGTTCAGGTCGAGAAGGCCGATCTCGCCTGGATCGCGGGTGATCGATGGGCGGGAGAAGGTGCCTCGAGGCCGCGACCCCTGTTCGCCGACCTGCTCCGGGCGCTCGGGGCTGTGCCGGGCATCCGACGTGTCAGGTTCACGAGCCCTCATCCGAAGGACCTCCGGCCGGAGACCATCGCCGCCATGGCCGAGACCCCCGCGGTCTGCGAGCAACTCCACCTGCCCCTCCAGTCGGGCAGCGACCGCGTCCTGCGGGCGATGCGCCGCGGCTACACGGCGCAGCGCTATCTGTCGCTCCTAGCGCACGCCAGGGCCGCGATCTCGGACCTGGCGGTGACCACGGACATCATCGTCGGGTTCCCGGGCGAGACCGAGGAGGACTTCGAGCGCACGCTCGAGGTTGCCTCGGTTGCCGAGTACGACAGCGCCTACACGTTCGTCTTCTCGCCGAGGCCGGGCACACGCGCGGCGCAGATGACCGAGCTCTACGTCCCACCCCACGTCGTCGCCGATCGCTTCGAGCGGCTCAAGGTCGTGATCGAGCGGTCCGCGCTCGCACGCAACCTGAGCCGCGTGGGCCTGATCGAGCAGGCCATCGTCGATGGCCCGTCCAAGAAGGACCCCGAGGTGCTCACCGGCCGCACACGCCAGGGCAAGCTCGTGCACTTCGCCCCGCCGGAGGGTGACGACATCGCTCCGGGGACCTTCGTGAACGTGCGCGTCGAGCACGCCGCCCCGCACCATCTTGCCGGGGCCCTGGTCTCGATCGAGCGGGCCCCGGGACGCAGGGTCGGGGAGCGCATACCGGTGGTGGCCGGCTGAAGCTTTCGAGATAGGACCGCAACGCCGGGCCGCCGACCCGGAGCCGCAGGGGCGGCAGCGTACAATGGGCGGTCGTGAGCGTGTTCGGGAAGGTACTTCGCGCGGGCGAAAGCAAGAAGGTCCGCAGCCTCGCTGCAATCGTGCCCTCCATCAACGCGCTGGAGCCCGAGATCCAGGCGCTGTCGGACGCGGAGCTGGCCCGAAAGACCCTCGAGTTCAAAGAGCGCCTCGACAACGGCGAGGACATGAACGACCTCCTCGTGGAGGCGTACGCCGTGGTGCGGGAGGCGGCAGTGCGCACCATCGGTCAGCGCCACTTCGACGTCCAGCTCATGGGCGGTATGGCCCTGCATTTCGGGTGGATCGCCGAGATGAAGACCGGCGAGGGCAAGACTCTCGTCTCGACGCTCCCTGTCTATCTGAACGCGCTCGGCGACCGTGGTGTGCACGTCATCACCGTCAACGACTACCTGGCGAAGCGCGACGCCGAGTGGATGGGCCAGATCTACCGGTTCCTCGGACTGACGGTAGGGCTCATCACCCCCGAGGTGGACGACTTCGCTGCCAAGGCTGCCGCGTACCGCGCGGACGTCACCTACGGGACCAACACCGAGATGGGCTTCGACTACCTCCGCGACAACATGGCATCGATGCGCGAGCACATGGTGCAGCGCGAGCACGTCTACGGCATCGTCGACGAGGTCGACTCGATCCTTATCGACGAGGCCCGAACACCTCTCATAATCTCCGGGCCCTCGAACGAGTCGACGAAGCTCTACTACCAGTTCGCCAGCATCGTGCGGACCTTGCGTCGCGACGTCGACTACGAGGTCGACGAGGAAAAGCGCACCGCCGTGCCGACCGAGGCGGGCATCGCCAAGGTCGAGCGGCAGCTCGGGGTTGTCAACCTGTACGACTCTGTCGCCGTCAACTACGTCCACCAGCTCGAGAAGGCCCTTCAGGCCAAGGAGCTCTACCACCGGGACAAGGACTACCTGGTGGCGGACGGCGAGGTGAAGATCGTCGACGAGTTCACGGGCCGGATCATGGAAGGCCGGCGCTGGTCCGACGGCCTGCACCAGGCCGTGGAGGCCAAAGAGCGCGTCCGGATCCAGGAGGAGAATCACACCTGGGCCACGATCACGCTCCAGAACTACTTCCGCATGTACGAGAAGCTCGCCGGGATGACCGGTACCGCGGAGACCGAGGCGGCCGAGTTCGCGTCCACCTACCAGCTGCACGTCGTGCCGATCCCGACGCACCGCCCCATGATCCGAACCGATGAGCCGGACCTGATCTTCAAGTCGGAGCACACCAAGTTCGAGGCCGTCGTCGAGGACCTGAAGGAGCGCTACGACACAGGGCAACCGGTCCTCGTCGGCACGGCGTCGGTGGCGAAGTCCGAGGAGTTGTCCCTGCTCTTGGACAAACAAGGCATCCCTCACCACGTGCTGAACGCCAAGCACCACGCCCAGGAAGCCGAGATTGTCGCCCAGGCAGGTCGCCTTCACGCGATAACGGTCGCCACGAACATGGCAGGACGTGGCGTCGACATCGTGCTCGGGGGGAACCCGGAAGGGCTTGCGCGTAACGAGGTCCGCGCCCAGGGGCTCGACCTCGACTCCGACGAAGGGCGGGAGCGCTACCAGTCGCTCCTCGCGAAGTTCAAGCAGCAGTGCGCCGCCGAAGCGGACGAAGTCCGGGCCCTCGGCGGCCTTTACGTGCTCGGGAGCGAGCGTCACGAGAGCCGCCGCATCGACAACCAGCTCCGTGGCCGGTCGGGGCGTCAGGGCGATCCCGGCGAGAGCCGTTTCTACCTGTCGCTCGAGGACGAGCTGATGAGGTTGTTCGCGACAGGTGCTGTCAGCTGGGTCATGGGACGAGCCCTTCCCGAGGACGTTCCGATCGAGGCGCGCATGGTCACCAAGGCGATCGAGCGGGCCCAGCACACAGTCGAGGGCCGCAACGCCGAGACTCGCAAAGAGCTTCTCAAGTACGACGAGGTGCGCAACGAGCAGCGCAAGGTCATCTACGCGCGCCGGCTGCAGATCATCGACGGCGAGGACTTGAAGCCTCATACCGAAGCGCTGCTCACCGCGACGGTGGACCGGGTCGTCGCCAACCACTGCCGGAACGACTTCCCCGAGGAATGGGACCTCGAGGGGCTCCTGGTTGAGCTGACGCAGTACTACCCGACGAGGTTCACCGTCGACGACCTCGAAGCGGCGACCAACGTGGCACAGCTCACCGAGAGCATCCTCACCGAGGCCCTCGAGCTCTACGACGAGCGCGAGCAGACGTTCCCCGGCGGAGCCGAGACCGCTCGGGAGATCGAGCGCAACGTTCTGATCCAGATCATGGACCAGCGCTGGCGCGAGCACCTCGTCGAGATGGACTACCTGAACGAAGGCATCCACCTCCGTGGCATCGCGCAGACCGACCCGCTGGTGGCCTGGCAACGTGAGGGATTCGAGATGTTCGGCAAGCTCATGGACTCCATCGACGACGACTACCTGCGCTATGTCATGCACGTCCAGGTCCTTGCGGCACCGGCAGAGGACCCCGACTACGCCCAGGCGGCGTTCGTGGCCGCCGACGACCCGGTCGGCGAACTGGCTCAGGTTCCGGCCGCAGCGGGCGCGGGCGACTCGGCCGAGGCCGCTCCTCTCCCGGCACAGGCTCCGGCCCCGTCGCCCCAACCCAGGAAGTCGCCGTCCGGCGCGCCTGCGAGAGCCGCGCCCTCGCGCGGCACGGCGAACCGGGGTGGCAATGCCGGCGGCGGGGCGGGCCAGCGCCGCCCGCCTTCGGGCCCGATCTCGCCGACCGGGACCCGGATCGTCACCGGGCCACCGGCCAAGGTCGGGCGCAACGAGCCGTGCTGGTGTGGCAGCGGCCGCAAGTTCAAGGTCTGCCACGGCGCGAGCTGAGCGATCATGACCCGGGCATCAGACGCCGGCCCCGTCGGTACGCGCCCTGACCTCGGCGAGGTCCTGGCATCGCTTCGCGTCCGCCTCGACGCGGCGAAGGTCTACCTGAGGCTCGACGACCTGGTCGAACGCCTCGGGGAGCTCGAGCGGGCCATCGCGGAGCCGGACCTGTGGTCGGACGCCGACCAGGCACGGAAAGTGACCTCGGAGTACGGCCGGATCAGGGACGACGTGGAGGGACTGCGCGCCCTCGACACGCAGCTCGCCGATGCCGAGGCGCTGCATCTCTTGGCCGTCGAGGAGGGTGGCGACGAGCTCGCCGAGCTCGAGGGCGAGCTCACCGACGTCGCCGCGACGGTCGCCAAGGCGCTCGACGAGCTCGAACTGCGCAGCCTTTTCTCCGGCGAGCACGACGAGAGGGACGCGGTCGCGGAGATCCACGCCGGCGCGGGCGGCACCGACGCCCAGGACTGGGCGGAGATGATGCTGCGGATGTACCTGCGCTGGGCCGAACGCCGGGGGTTCGAGGTCGAAGTCGACGAGGTCTCCGAGGGGGGCGAGGCCGGCATCTTGTCGGCGACCTTCATCGTGCGCGGGCGCTATGCGTACGGGCTGCTGGCTGCAGAACGGGGTGTGCACCGCCTGGTCAGGATGTCGCCCTTCGACTCTCAGCACCGGCGCCAGACGAGCTTCGCGTCTCTCGACGTGGCGCCGTTCCTGGAAGACATCTCCGACGAGATCGAGATCGACGAGAAGGACCTGCGCATCGACACCTACCACTCGTCGGGAGCCGGGGGCCAGCACGTGAACGTGACGGACTCGGCAGTGCGGATAACGCACCTGCCGACCGGCATCGTCACTTCCTGCCAGAACGAGCGCAGCCAGTACCAGAACAAGGCGAAAGCGATGCAGATCCTCGCTGCCAAGCTCGCAGAGCGCCAGCGCGAAGAGCGCCGCAAGGAGCTCGAGTCGCTGTCAGGGCCCTTGAGCGATGTCGCTTGGGGGAGCCAGATCCGCTCCTATGTCCTCGCCCCCTACCAGCTCGTCAAGGACCTGCGCAGCAACTACGAGACAGGCAACGTCGAGGCCGTGCTGGACGGGGATCTTGACGAATTCATGATCGCGTTTCTGAGATTTCGCAGGGAACATGCGGGTTCCTGAGCGCCAGATGACCTGTTCCCACCTCATCGCGAGCCTGGCTGGTAGCCTGCGACCGGTGGATTTCGTGCCGGGGCATGGGGGAGAAGGGCACAGATGATCCGCTTCGAGAACGTCACGAAGTCTTACAAGGGCTCCGTTGTCGCACTGCGTGAGGTATCGCTCGAGATCTTGAAAGGCGAGTTCGTCTTCCTCGTCGGGGCGTCGGGATCGGGCAAGACGACGATGCTCAAGCTCCTGCTGCGCGAGGAGGTCGCCGATCGCGGTGAGATCTGGGTGGCCGGCAAGGAGATCGGGCAGCTCTCGAACTGGAGGGTGCCGTATCTACGGCGCAATCTCGGTTGCGTGTTCCAGGACTTCCGCCTGCTCCCGAACAAGACCGTGTTCGAGAACGTCGCTTTCGCCCTCGAAGTCATCGGTCGGCCCCGCCACGTGATAGGGACGCAGGTGCCCCAGGTCCTGGAACTGGTCGGCCTCGGTCAAAAGGGCGATCGCATGCCCCATGAGCTGTCGGGGGGCGAGCAGCAGCGCGTCGCGATCGCGCGTGCCTTCGTGAACCGTCCGCTGATCATCCTCGCCGACGAGCCCACCGGCAACCTCGACCCCACGACCAGCCAGGGCATCATGTCGTTGCTCGACCGGATCAACCGCACGGGGACGACGGTCGTGATGGCGACCCACGACGCCGGGATCGTCGACAACATGCGCAGGCGTGTGATCGAGATCGACCACGGGGCTGTGATCCGCGACCAGGCACGCGGGATATACGGCCTCGACCCGACCGTGTCGAGCACGCGGGGCGTCCCGGTCGTGGCGGTGTCGGCGGTGCGCGCGGGGTCGGGGGGTCTCGACCTCGGCGACGACGACGAACCGGTCACGAGTCGTCAAGAGGCGGTCCGGGCCCGCAGAGGGCGGCACTGATGCCGATCTCTGCGGGATACGTCGCGCGCGAGACAGCCACGAATCTGTGGCGGAACCGCTTGATGGCGATCGCGGCGATCCTCACCGTCGCCGTCTCCCTCTCGCTCGTCGGCACGTCGCTCTTGATGCGCCAGGCAGTGAACAACGAGCTCGTCCAGTTGAACCAGAACGTGGACCTGCAGGTCTTCGTAAAGCCGAGCGCGTCGGGCGCCGAGGTGGCGGCACTTCGCTCCACGATCAGCCAGACGCCCCAGATCCGCAAGATCGTCTATCTCGACCACGAGCAGTCCTACAAGCTGGCATGCCGGATCAGCGGCCAGACCGTCTGTAGCGTTCTGAACCCGACGACGACACCGCCGGTGTTCCAGTGCACCTTGACCAACCCCGGGGGGGCGGCCGCTGTCGCGAGCCTCCTGCAACACGTTCCGGGCGTCTTCCAGATCACCTACCCCTCCCAGGCGGCCCACACCTTGACCGCCGTGAGCAACGTCCTGCAGACGGTTCTCCTCGTGATCGCCCTCGTCTTGCTGATCTCGGCGTTGGTGCTGATCTTGAACGCCATCCGGATGGCGATCTTCTCCCGTAGGCGAGAGGTCGGCGTGATGCGCCTCGTCGGCGCCACGAGCTGGTTCATCCGTCTGCCGTTCATGGTGGAGGGCCTCGTGCAGGGGCTCATCGGGGCGATCGTGGCCGCGGGGATCGTGCTGCTCGGCGACCTCGGCATCCGAACGCTGATAAGGCACTTCCGAGAATTCTCGTCCGCCATCGTGCCCGGCCACGACGTGATCATCACCGAGATCCTCGTGGTCGTCATGGGCGCGCTGGTCGGTGCCATCGGGTCGGCTGTGGCCGTGAGGCGGTTCCTCGACGTCTGAGCAGGCCCCGGGAGGCTACGGCACAACGCAGGTAGCGGAGCTAGGTAGCTGTGTTCGTCACGACCGAGGAGCCTGGGAGCGCCCGTCGCCGCAACCCAGGGTCGCCGGCGCGGTTCCCGTCGTCGTGGCGGTGGCCCGTTTCCTGCCGTCAGGGGCCCGCCACTACGCTCTCAGCGACACGGGCCGCAATTGAAGAGAGACCTGGCGATGCAGAGTGGGGACAAGGCGACACGCGCGGCGACTTGCCGACGGGGTCGCAGACGCGAACGCGCCATGCACTTGGCCGTGGCCGTCGCGGCTTGCCTGGCCGGGCTGGCCGGATCTGCCACCTTCGGCGGTTCGGCGACGGCATCGCTCACAACGGTGGGATCGCCCCGAGCCGGGGACCGGTTCGTTCGCGTAGGCGCCGCGCCCTCGGTGCCACACGCAGCCGTCCCTCTCGGCCGCGTGCCGGGATCGGAGACGGTCCAGCTCGACGTCGCGCTCCGCCCCCGCGACCCGGCAGCACTTGCAAGATTCGCCAGCGCCGTCTCGACCCCGGGCTCTGCTGAGTACCGCCGATATCTTCGTCCCGGCGCCTTCGGGGCAGCCTTCGGAGCCACCGCGGCGACCGTGCGTGCCACGACCACCGCGCTCGAGAGACTCGGTCTGCACGTGCGCTCGGTGGCCAGCAACCGTCTCATGATCAAGGTCTCCTCGACGGTGGCGACGGCCGAGCGCGCCTTTGCGACCACGCTCGTGCGCTACCGCCTCGCGTCCGGGGCCTTCGCCTATGCGAACGTTTCGGCACCTCGGATCCCTGCGGCTCTCGCGGGCGGGATCCAGGCGGTGGCCGGCTTGAGCGACCTGGCGCTCTCTTACCCGGCGGGTCTCTCGCGGCCAGATCCGCGCACGGTCGTGCGTGTGCACACCTCGCCCGGGGCTCGCACAACCGGCACGGGCGCCGCACAGCCCTGCGCGGCAGCGGCCGCCGCGGCCTCGTCCACCGGTGGCTACACCGTTGACCAGCTCGCATCGGCGTACGGCTTCTCGGACCTCTACGCGGCCGGCGATCTCGGGGCCGGCGAGACCATAGCGATCTACGCGCTCGAGCCGTTCAGCGAGTCCGATGTCCGCGCCTACGAGGAGTGCTACTTCCCGACCCAGGCAGCCGCCATGGCGTCGGCGGTGCACGTCCTCTATGTCGACGGTGCCAGCAACGGGATCCCGAGCGACCTCGAGTCGACGCTCGACGTCGAGGAGGTCTCGAGCTTTGCGCCGCAGGCGACAATCGACGTGTACGAGGGGCCCAACAACGCGGGCACCGGCCCGCTCGACGTCTTGAGCGCGATCGTCTCGCAGGACCATGCCCAGGTGATCTCGACGTCGTGGGGCAACTGCGAGCCACAAGACGGCGGGTCCGAGGTCGTGTCGCTCGAGGCCAACCTTTTCGAGGAGGCGGCGGCCCAGGGTCAAACCGTCGTGGCCGCGGCCGGCGATGACGGTTCGACCGACTGTGGCCCCCCGAGCGGCAACCAGGCCCCGGTCGCCGCTGTCGACGACCCCGGCAGCCAGCCGTATGTGACCAGCGTCGGCGGCACGTCGTTGACAGCGCTCGGCCCGCCACCGACCGAGACCGTCTGGAACAACGCGGAAGGGGCCAGCGGCGGTGGCATTTCGTCCAATTGGGCGATGCCGGCTTACCAGTCGGGCGCTCCAGCAGCGCTCGGGGTGATCAAGTCGTACTCCTCACCCAAGCCGTGCGGCGCCCCGACGGGGTACTGCCGCGAGGTTCCCGACGTCTCGGCTGATGCCGACCCGAACACCGGCCTCGTGATCGACTGGGGTTCCTGGGGTGGCTGGACGTCCGTCGGCGGCACGAGCCTGGCGGCACCGCTGTGGGCGGCGCTGGCCGCGCTCGCAGATGACTGGCCGACATGCAGCGGGCAGCCCGTCGGGTTCCTGAACCCGGCGCTCTACTCGATCGCGGGATCGGGCGGGTACGGGAGCGCCCTGAACGACGTCACGAGAGGAGACAACCGCCTGTCCTCGATTGCCAAGTGGTGGCGGTACCCGGCTACGGTCGGGTATGACCTCGCGTCCGGTCTCGGGACACCCGATGCCGCAAACCCCTCCGGTGGGGGACTCGTTGCCCGGCTGTGCGCGCTGCCCGAGAGCGGGGGAGTGCAGTACGCCTCTCCGACGAGGTCTTCGATCACGGCCTCGGAGCACGTCGTCGAGGCGGTCCGCACGTCTTTCTCAACGGTCACAGTCACCTTGCGCACCAGGTTCGGACAGCCCGTTGCCTCCAAGCGGGTGTGGCTCGTCGCGATCGCGACGCCACCGGTCGCTGCGGGAACCACGATCAGGCCAATGTCAACCACCACCGACGTGAAGGGAGTGGCCATCTTCGAAGTGAGCGATACGACTATTCAGGACGTCGTCTACCGTGCGACAGACATCACTGACGGCGTCCTGCTGTACCCGTCGGTGGCAGTGGACTACGTGAGACCATGAGGGGCGTGATCCTCGCCGGCGGCACCGGCAGCCGGCTTCATCCCCTTACACGCATCACCAACAAGCACCTGTTGCCGATCGGTGACCGGCCCATGATCAGCTACGGGATCGAGGCGCTGGTGAAGGCCGGGGTCACCGAGATCATGGTCGTGACGGGCGGCACCCACGCCGGCGAGTTCCTGAGGCTCTTGTCGAACGGCCAGGAGTTCGGCGTGGAGCGCCTCCTCTATGCGTACCAGGAGCGGGCGGGAGGCATAGCCGAGGCTCTGGGACTGGCTGCACAGTTCGTCGGCAGCGACGCCGCTGTCGTGATGCTGGCCGACAACATCTTCGGCCGGTCGTTCGTGTCCTCGGTGCGGCGGTTCGGAGAGCGCCCAGAAGGGGCACGCCTCTTGCTGGCCGAGGTCAAGGACCCCGCCCACCTGCGCCATCTCGGCGTGCCAGAGCTCGACGAGGCGGGGAGGATCGTGAGGATCGTCGAGAAGCCGGACGACCCTCCGAGCACGTACTGCGTCACGGGCGTCTACCTCTACGACTCCGGGGTCTTCGACGTGATCCGCACTCTGCGGCCGTCGGGGCGCGGTGAGCTGGAGATCACCGACGTGAACAACCACTACGTCGCTCTCGGCTTGATCGACTACGACGTGCAGGAAGGCTTCTGGGGTGACGCGGGCGAGTCCATCGACGCCTACTACGCCGTGAACGACCACGTTCGTCGTTACGGGGCCAACCTGGACTGAGCCCAGCAGCCTCGGCGCTCGAGCGAGGTCGCGATTGCGACCCTCACCGGGGAGTTCAGTTGGTGCTCAGCGAGGGGTGGGTTGCGGTGCGAACGCCGCCGTCAAGGCGTCCGCAAGCTCGGGATAGACATAGGCGTAACCGGCCGCTGTCAGCTTGTTCGGCAGCACTCTCTGGCTCGCCAGCAGGAGCTCGTCGGCGGCCCCGCGACCGAGCGCCAACCGTAACAAAGGCGCGGGCAGGGCGAGCCTGCTCCGTCGCCCGAGCGCGTGAGCGATCGCGTCGGTCAGTTCCGCGTTGCGCACCGGGTTCGGGGCGGTCGAGTTCACCGGCCCGGTGAGCCGGGCGTCGTCGATCGCGCGAAGGAGGACGGCGATCTCGTCGTCGAGGGACACCCAGCTCGTCCACTGGTTGCCGTTGCCGAGGCGAGCGCCGAGGCCGAGCCTGAAGATGGGGGCCTCGGCTGCCAGGATCCCTCCGTCGGCGCCGCCGGCGCCGCCGAGCACGATCCCGGTGCGGATCGTCACGACGCGGATTCCGCGCTCGGACGCGGGGGTGGTGCTCTGCTCCCACGAGCGGCAGAGATCGGCAAGCACGCCGGTGCCCTGCGGGCTCGTCTCGTCGAGCACCTCCTCCCCGCGGTCGCCGTAGAAGCCGACAGCCGAACCGGAAACGAGAACCTCCGGCGGCCGCTCCAGGGAGGCGAGCGACCTGGCGAGGATGTTGCCGACTGCTATGCGGCTCGAGCGAATCGCCTCCAGGCGCTTGGCGCTCCACCGCGTCGTGATCGGAGCACCGGCCAGATGGACGGCGGCGTCGATGCCCTCGAGATCCCCGCCGGGGACCCGTGATGCGTCGAGGTCCCACCGGGATAGGTCGACGCCCACCTCACCGGGTGCGGGCTGACGCCGCACTACCGGGTACACCTCGTCTCCCCTCGCGCACAGTGCCCGGACCAGGGCGCCGCCGATGAAGCCGCTGGCACCGGTCACCGCGATCCTCACCTGAGGGACCTCCGGGGAACAGGTGCGCTGAACCCGACCACTACGGGTTCGAGCCCCGTGCCGTGGTTGTCAGCCGGTGAACGGGCCACCGAGCGTGTCGATCGGGCCATAGGGCTCGCCAGCGTCCAGATAGCACTCCTCGTGGAAGTGGTCGACCCGGTTCCACGCACCCTCGAGATAGATGTTCGCGATCACCTGGCGTGGGTGTGTGCGCGCCGCGAACTTGATCTGCTTGCCGCAGCGCACGCAGCGCACGTCGTTTCCCGGCTCCACGCCGCGCACCACGGCGCGCGTCGTGCTCACCGGGGCACTCCGACGGCCGTCACGGTTGTTGGCACAACCGGTGCCGGTACAGCGATCCTCACACCCACACGCTAGTGCCGAGCCAGCCCCGATCCGTGCTGACTGCCAGCGTCGCCGTCGCGTCGCCGAGACCCATATCGCGGGCTGACAGTGGTTGGCGGTGCTTGACTACAAGGACATGTCCATCGAGCACATCGTCGTCGACGGCTCCAACATCGCCACCGAGGGCCGCTCCCTGCCGAGCCTGAAGCAGCTGGAGGAAGCCGTCGCCGAGCTCCGGCGCGACCACCCGAACGCGGAGATCACCGTCATCGTCGACGCCACCTTCGCCCACAGGATCGACCCCTCCGAGCTTCAGCGCTTCGAGCAGGCTGCGTCGCGCGGCGAGTACGTGCACCCACCTGCCGGGGCCATCGGGCGCGGCGACGCGTTCTTGCTGCGTGTTGCCGAGAAGGTCGACGCGACGGTGCTGTCCAACGACTCGTTCCAGGAGTTCCATGGCGAGCATCCATGGTTGTTCGAGCGCGGTCGCCTTCTCGGCGGCACCCCGGTGCCGGGCATCGGGTGGATCTTCAGCCCTCGCCAGCCAGTTCGCGGCCCGCGGAGCCACCAGGCGGTGCGGGAGACGGAGCAGGCGAAAAAGCGTGTGACCAAGGCGATAGCCGTGGCGACCAAGGAGGTCGTCGAACCTGCCGGGCAGTCGCCGGCCGCGGCATCGTCCGCGAGTCGCTCGAGGAGCCGTAAGAACGGCGGGGAACCCGAGCCTGTGAAGGGAGCGGACGGGTCCCGAGACGGGGGCAAGCCCACCCCGCTCGCCGTGAACGACCCTCTGGCGTTCATCTCCTTCATCGCCGAGCACCCTCTTGGCGAACAGGTCGAGGGCGAGGTCGAGGGCTACACATCCCACGGGGCAGTCGTCCGGGTCGGCGAGATGCGCTGCTACATCCCTCTCGCCAATCTGGGTGATCCGGCTCCGCGCAGCGCCCGAGAAGTGCTCAAGCGCCACCAGCGCGGGATCTTCGTGCTGACGGCCCTTGATCCGCAACGGCGTGGTGCAGAGCTCGCGCTGCCGGGAATCGCGTACGTGTCCGGTCACCCTCGCGAAGAGACCGTGGCGGCGGAGGTCCGTCTCGCTCAGCCCTCCCGCAAGCGGCCGGAAGACCTGAGCTCTCAGGCTGCGAAGCCGGTAGAGAAGGCGCCTTCGGTGCAGAAGAAGACGGCCAAGGCGGCGGCACCGAAGAAGGCGACGCCAGCAGGAAAGGTCACGCCACCGGCAAAGGCGGGGCGGGCGGCCAAGGCGACAGTTCCCGAGAAGGCGGCAGCGAAGAAGACCCCCACATCGAACAGGCAGGCAGAAAAGCCGGCTGCGCCAAAGGTGGCGACACCTGAGAAGGCGTCACCGGCGAAGGTGACGGTCAAGAAGGTGGCGGTGGCGAAGCGCACAGGGCCGAAGGTCCCGGCGGCACCACGATCGGGAAACAAAGCCGCAGCTGCGCCGGTGGCCAAGAAGGTGCCGACGGCGAAGAGGCCGTCAACCGCGAAGAGCACACCAAGGCCCGGGTCCGTGGCGCAACCGCCCGCGAACGAGAGCGCGCCACGAGCTCGCAAGGCATCTGCAGCGCGTCAACCAATGCGCCCGCCAGTGGGCGCGCCGACAAGAGCAGCCGTCCACGAGCTCGCGGGTGTCGAGCCGCGGGCACGAAGGTCACACCGGACGACGGCGATCGCGAACCGCGCTGAATCGGAGACCACGGGCCGCGGCCGCCGAGGAACGCGCTGAGGACCGCGTTGACCACGGCCGACCCCTCGCCTCGGTTCGGGCGATCCCGGTAGCGTTACGGAGTGGCAGAGATCTCGATCGAAGGGCTCATCCCTCATAGGGCTCCGTTTCTTTTCGTCTCCGAGATCGTCGAGCTAGTCCCGGCGACCTCGGCGCGTGGCCGCTGGCACGTCACGGGGGAGGAGGCGTTCTTCGCAGGCCACTTCCCAGGAGACCCGGTTCTGCCGGGCGTGTTGATGGTGGAGTCCCTGGCGCAGCTAGCAGCGGCAGCGGTGCTCGCCGACGAGCGCTACAAGGACAGGCTCCCGCTGTTCGGGGGCGTCGACCGGGCACGCTTCCGGCGCCAGGTCGTGCCCGGGGACACCCTGGATCTTGAGGTCTCGATCGGGCACCTCTCGGCACGCGCCGGCAGCGGACGTGGAGTCGCGAGCGTCGGTGGACTGACGGCGTGCGAGGCCGGCCTGCTGTTCGTGCTGGCTCCTCGCGCCAAGTGAGGCGGGCAAGTCGATGAGGATCGCGACGTGGAACGTGAACTCGATGCGGGCACGGCTCGAGCGCGTCGAGGAGTGGATGGAGCAGGTCGAGCCGGACGTGTGCTGTTTTCAGGAAACGAAGCTTGCCGATGACGCCTTTCCGGCCGATCGGTTCGAGAGGCTGGGCTACGAGATCGCGCACAACGGTGAAGGCCGTTGGAACGGCGTAGCCATAGCATCCCGAGTCGGTCTCACAGATGCCGAGCCCGGGTTCGCCGTTGACGGCGAGACGAATGGTCCCGCCGACGGTCGTCTGATCAGCGCCACTTGCGGCGGCATGCGGGTGATGAGCGTCTATGTGCCGAACGGCCGTGCCGTCGAGAGCGAGCAGTTCCAGGTCAAGCTCGCTTTCTTGCACGAGCTACGCCGGCACCTCGACGCCAGCTGTAAGCCGAGCGACCCGGTGGTGCTCTGTGGAGACTTCAACGTCGCTCCCGACGACATCGACGTTTTCGACCCGGCCTTTTTCGTCGGCTCCACTCACGTCACCCGACAGGAGCGGGAGGCTTTGGCGGAGGTGCTCGATTTTGGGCTGACCGACGTCTTCCGGGCGTGCTATCCCGGGGCGCCCCACCTGTTCACGTGGTGGGACTATCGCGCCGGCGATTTCCACTCCGGTCGCGGGATGCGGATCGATCTCGTGCTGGCGACGCGACCGGTGGCCGATCACGTGACATTCGCTCTCGTCGACCGCAACGCCCGGAAAGGCAAGCAGCCGTCCGACCACGCACCGGTCGTGGTGGACGTCCGTTAACCTGCGACTCCAGCACTTGACGAGCCTTCTCACCCGTGTAGTATTCCCACTGAGAGTGGTCGGAGGAGTACCCAAAGAGCCAACTGAAGGGGAAGGCTTCAGGTGACCGCGTTGGATTGCGGACTACCTACTGGCGGGCGTCTGCGGGGGCAAGAGAGATGAACGGAGCACTGCATCTGCGAGCAAGTGGCCGCGTTCGGCGCGGAACTGACGTCCGTGAGGGCGGATTCTTGACGGTCGTGCCTGGTAACAGGCAGCGACCACTCATGTCTCGACCACGACAGCCGATAAAGGATAAGTGGTGCTGCTTCGCCAAGGTTTTCGCGGGCTGATCGTGAGCCGCCATCTTCGCAGTTTGTCGCGTCGCTCCCGTGACGCCGCTGCGGTCGCCCGAAGGCGGGTTCGCACGCGACGGGCGGACAACGGCGCGTCGCTGATCGAAGTCATCGTGGCCGTTGTGCTGCTAGCGATCATCAGCATCCCGGTCGCTCGCTTCGTGGTCCAGACCGGTGCTTCGGCGAGCCAATCCCGCCTTCGCGTCGAGGCGACCAACGTGGCCGAGACGGAGATCGAGAGTCTGCAGAATCTGGCGTCCTTCGGGAACATCCTGTCGGGGCAGCAGACCCTCGCCCCGGTCACCGTTGCGCAGAACGGTGGCACGCACGCCGAGACCTTCTATGCCACTGCGACCTACACACTTCAGCCGGACAGCGGAGACACCGGGGACTCGGTCTGTTCTCTGGCCGATGGTTCGCCCCTACCTCCCGAGATCTGGAATGTGATCGTCACGGTCGACTGGAAGAACTCCGGCGGTGTGGTGGAAGGCTCGGTGACCGAGGGGACCTTTCTCGCCCCCGAGGCAGGTGGGGCGATCCCGGCGACATCCGGCGAGCTGGCGGTGCCGGTCGTCTCGGACGTCAGCGGGACCCCGACTCCCTATACGGCGACCGCGGTGCCGATCAGCGTCGTGGGGAGCTGGATCGGCCCAGGATCGCAACCCACGATTCCGTCGACCGAGGTGGTTGCTGCGACCGGCAACACCGGCAACACCGGCTGCGCCGTCTTCCCGAACCTGGATCCCGCCACCGGCTGGCAGTACGAGGTCTGCGTCGGGACCACCGCCACGTGCCCGGTTCCGGCTGCGAGCGCCTACACCTCCCTGGTGACCTCCCAGGAGCTGCCCGGTATCGTGAACGGCGCTTTTGCCACCGTGCCGGCGTTCTCCGAGGGCCCGATCAACCTGTCGTTCGGAACGGCCACCGTGCCGACCGCCATCTCTGTGGATCCAGGAGTCAATTTTGCGGTCTCCTTCGTCACGCAATGCCCGGGTCCTGTCGGTACCAACGGCACCTGTTTGTACAACCTCTCCGCGGCAGGGGGTGGCAGCACCGCACCCGCAGCAGCGATTGACCTGCCCGTCACCGTGTACGAGTCCCCCCAGCTGACGGGGGCCAACAACACGTTCTCCTTCGACACCCAAGCCGTGCCGCGGCAGATCACCTCAATAACGCTATATCCAGGGAACGGCTACAACTGCTGGGCCGGTGACACACCGGACAGCGCTCCCACGTACCCCGACTATTCCGGCCTCTCTGCTACCTCTTGCAACACCGCGACACCGTCGGCGTCGCTTCCCGTCTATCCAGTCGTCATTGCGGCGACATATTCCGGCTCCGGCTTTACTTCCGTTCCCACGGTCACCGCCACGGAGTACCTCGGACCCAATGAGACCATCGCTCTCAATGCGCTCTCGCCGGCGAAGTCGACGGGCGTCAGCGCGACGGGGCTTCCGCTCGGGCAGTATCAGCTGGGCTACGAGACGACGGGCTCCAACAACCTCATCAACGAGTGGATCTGGGTGACCCCCTCGGGTGTCTATCACTCCACGGCGGCCTACACCTCCGGGCCGTCGGGGACGCCGGCGAGCCCTGGCACCGCTATCTCGGTGACGCTATGAAGCACAGAGCCCGCACCTGCGCCGTGTCGCCGCTGGCCGCCTGCCGTGCGCGGGCCGAAGCGATGCGCCGTGGCGGCGACGCGGGCTTCACCCTGATCGAGCTCATCGTGACGATGTCCATCATGCTCATAATCATGGTGATCATGTCGGCGTTCATGGTGGGATTCCAGCAGCAGAACGAGAACGTCGGGTCAACGGTCAACGGGTCACGGCAGGCCCAGATCGCCGGTACCGCCCTGGTCCAGTACCTGCGGGCGGCGGTGCAGATCGCCGGCAGCCCTCCCATCAACGGCACCTGCGCGACCCCTACGACGCTCAATACGACACCGCTCTCGACCAACGCGGGAACCGACAACCTGGGGGTGGTTGCCTACGCCGGGAACCCGAGCACGGTTGCGTCGCCGACGGCGACACCAACGCTGACGCCGATCTACGTGACCTACACGCCCGGCACGAGGCCCCTCCCGTACGGCACCGGCACGCTGACCGTGCAATTCGGGTACGCCGGCGGTACGGGCTGCACAGTGCGTATCGTCAAGACCTTTTACGTACTCGCCCCGAGCGCGCCGATCTTCACGTATTACGCGTACACGTCGGCGCCGTACACCTCACCGCCTAACACCACCAACGTCCAAGGCACCATCGCGGCGATCCCGACCGGTTCGGTGTCTGCCTGTTTGTCGAGCATTGTGGCGATCGGCATCGACGCCACCTTCTTCGCAGGTCCCAGGGCCGTTCCGACCCGCGGCTACGCGGCGGACGTCGCAACGACGCTGAACACGATCGTGTACCTCCACAACACCGTCGCATACGGCGTACCAGCCACGACGACGACCACGGTCGTGACCGGGACCACGATCGCAAGCTCATGTTGAACCCAAAGGCGGTCATGATCCGACACGACGAGAAATCGATGAGCGACGCCAAGAACCGGCTGCGCCGCGCTCTGGTAGTGAGGCGGTCGATGGCGCGGGACGACGGCGGGCAAGCCCTCATCCTGTCGCTGATAGTGATCCTGCTCATCTCGCTCCTCGTGCCGGTCATCCTGGCCAACGTGTTGAGCGAGAACACCAACTCGGCGCACGGGACCGACTTCGAGTCCGCCCTGGCCGCGGCTGAGGCGGGTGTGCAACAGTACCGGAACTACCTGGACGTCGACTCCAACTATTGGCGTTACAGCTCGGCCAACCTGCCCACGGCCGGGGACCCGGCGCTGGTCCAGGGAGGCTGGCAGCTGATCGCTAACACACACCCGACCGAATGGTTCCACTATGTGCCGAACATCGGCTTTCTTCCAAAGGGCAGCGTGACCACGGCGCCGTCGGTGCTGCTCACCGTGACCGGCCGTGCCGGAGCACCCCGCAACTACTCCTACCGCACGATTCAGGTCACCTTCCAGACCACCGGTCTTCTCACCGATGCGTACTTCTCGCAGTACGAGACACTCGATCCGCAGCAGGACACGGCGCAGGCAACCGTCCTTGCCGGTAGCGGCTCGAACCAGACGTCCACCACGCTGACCCCGTACGCGGTGAGCCTGCCCGCCGCGGTGCCGGCCACTGGCGGCTCGACGGAGAACCTGTGGGGGGCGCTCTGCCAGTACGACGACTGGCAGCCCAACGCCTTTATCGACTCCCTCAACGGTACCGCCAATGCCGTGCCCAACCCGTACAAGACGGGGTACGACTACAGCGTCACCTACCCCTATTACGGGCCATGGCGAGGAAACGAGCCGGACAACAACCGCAATAACAACAACACGTTCACCTACACCACTGGCAGTGGCAGTACTTACTGGAACGTCCAGGTCCCGGACCCTTGCGGTCCCGTCTACAATTTCGTGAGCGGCGAGCACTTCGAAGGTCCCGTGTACACCGACGACCAGCTCTGGATCTGTTCGAGCGGCACCGGCCCGACCTTCAGCGACGGCATCGAGGTTGGTGACATGCCGGCCGAAGGCTTCCCCTATGCCTACTCGCAGTGGCCTGCGCAGCCGAAGAGCACGGCTCCCGGGTGGATCGACGACGATCCCCTGGACTGGGACAGCAGTTGTGGCGGCGGCGGGACCAGCACCGGCCAGAGCTTCGGCACGGCCGGAATCCGGGGCGTGCCGCAGGTGTCACCTCAGAATGTCGACAACGCCCTGCTCCAGGCGGCCGAAGTCAATGGTTGCGTGTACACGGGACCGACCATGATCGAGTTCAGCGCCGGAGGGACGTTCAACGTCTGGAGCCCGGGGTCCGCTAATACCACGACCGGCTACGGCGTTGACGCCAACCAGTGCGGGACTTTCAGTTCCACCAGTAGCGTCCCCTATTTCCAGACAGGTCTCTCGATCCCGTCGACCGGGCTTGTCATATATGTGACCAACATTGCTTCCTCGGTCAGCGTGCCTGGCGTCCAAGCGCCCGGTGGCACCCTGACGCCTGCCCAGCTTGCCGCCCAGCTGGCCCCGTACATCACCGAAGGCGCCCTGCCGGCCTCGGCAACCTGCCTGAACCCCTGGAAGCCGTACTCCCCGGCCACGTCGCAGGTCGACTCTCAGACCTGCGCCGTCGTCTCGAGAGAGGGCGATGTCGTCGTGGAGGGCGAGGTCGAAGGCCAAGTCACCCTCAGTGCGCAGAACAACATCGTCATCAGCCGTGATCTGACCTACGAGTGCGCCGACTCGTCCGGGTCTGGAGGTGTCGCTCAACAGGAGTCGTCGTCGTACTCTCTCGCTACCACGTGCTACACCGAGTCCACGCCTGACGTGATCGGGCTAGTCGCCAACGGCGACATTGTCATCAGCAAGCCGGGGGAGTCGGCAGGTCAGGCCGGGGTAGCGGGGACATGTACTTCCGAGTCCGTCGGTTGCTCACCGACGACGCCCCCCGTCGGTTCGAACGCCAGCACGGACGACAACGTGCCCACACAGACCGAGCCCTACGAGTGGCCGGCCATCAACCCCCCGGGGAACAACACGAATGAATTCTGCGGGCAGCAAGGTGTCGGCACCCAAGACGGCACCGAGTCGTCGCAAGCCATCGGCGATGTCGTACCGGACTGTGATCTCCAGAACCCTGTCATCGACGCGGCCATGATCGCCCTCGGCGGCTCGCTCGCCGACGAGGATTGGGACGCCGGGCCGAACGGTGATGGGGCCGGGTCTGCGTGGATAGAGGGGACCGACATCTCGTGGGTTCGCGGGCCGTTCGGCTTGTCAGGTGACACCGGCTACTACAAGGAGTTCACCTACGACACGCGGTTGGCGTACCTGTCGCCGCCTGATATCAGTGTTGTAGCTGGTCTCACCTGGAACGCGTCGAACTGGGTGACGTGCGGGTCGGTGGACGACGTGAATGTCACGGTCCCGAACGCTGCCGGAGTGTGCCCGGTGATCAAAGGCATCTCGGGATGAGGGCTCGATTCGCCGCTGGCTTCAGTGCTCACCGGCAACGGAGGCGATAGAGCGCCTGGCGGGATGTCTAGTTGCACAAGGTCGGGCGAATGTGGACGACCATTCGGACGTCAGTCGGGTGAAGACGTGGCTCGAAGGCCTAGACGAAAAGGGTCCTCCCGTACGTACCGGTCGTGGGAATAGGCGACCAGTCGCACGTGATCGAGGATGGTGCGACCCGGAGCGGGTCGGCCCTGGCCCTTCGCACCGACCTCACCGAGCAGCGGCCGCAGTCACCGGCTCGGGTCCGAGCAGTTTGTCAGTGGACGGGCAGTCCCCAGAGAGGGAACCAGCGTTCGAGGTCGGGTTCCATCGAGAGGTCCTGAGCGAGCGTCACATTCAGCAGGCGTTCGCGGTCCGAGTCGCGCTTTTCTGCGGCCGGGAGCGGCACGAAGGGGTAGAAGGTGCCTCGCTTGTACAGGTAGACGAGGTAGGTGCCAGCCACCTTCGGCGCGCCCGTCGCGGCGGTGGGATCGGCTGCGCCGCCCGGGATGGGGGCGAAGCCGAAGACCGAGCAGAGCAGCTGCGGTCCCCAGCCGTGCTCCTCGAGCGTCGTGTTGACGACGTGGACCTGGTTGATCAGGTCGCCGAAGTCGTCGTCTGCGATCACGACCCAGCGGTATCCGTACGCGTCGGATTCCTCGTGGATCTTGGCGTCGTCGCCGAGGTCGAGCAGCTGCTCGACCTCCGAGGCGGTCTCTGCGAACTGCTGTCCCGTGGCCGGTTTGAAGCAGACCCCCGCCTTGCCCGTGGGCCGCAGCCCCATCGACGCCTCGAGGGTGATCTGAGCGCCGGGGAGCCCGAACAGGTGATCGAGGTTGGGCTTGACGGGCTTGGTCCGGCCCAGGAGCACGTCGAACAGCCTCACGCGGCGCGTCCCATCTGGGCTTCGAGCTCGGTCAGCTGCTGCAGGCGGCGCTCGAGGGTGGGGTGGGTGGAGAACAGCGTCGAGATGCTCACGCCACGCCCCTTGGCGAAAGCGGGAGCGAAGAAGAATGCGTTGAAATGCTCGGCCGAGCGGAGGTCGCGCGTCGGGATGCGCGACATCTCCCCGGTCACCTTGACGAGCGCCTGGGCGAGGAGCCGTGGCTGGCCTATGAGAATCGCCCCCGACCGGTCTGCCGCCAGCTCTCGGTAGCGCGACAACGTCCGGATGAGCAAGAAGCTGATCGCGTAAATCAACGCGGAGAACAGGAGCATCCCGAGCTCGAGAATGGCCAGCTGGCCTCCCGCGGCCCCGCCCCCTCCACCGCGGCCCCTGTTGCCTCCCCCGCCGAAGCCGCCGAACAACCCCGCGTAGAGGAGCACGCGGGTGAGCAGGCCGGCCAGGATCCCGAGGAAGCTGGCAATGGTCATGACTGCGACGTCACGGTGCGCGACGTGCGACAGCTCGTGCGCCAGCACGGCCTCCAGCTCGGGCTCGTTCAGGCGCCGCAGGATGCCTGTCGTGACGCAGACGACGGCGTGCTTCTGGTCGCGACCGGTCGCGAAGGCGTTCGGCATGTCGACATCCGCGATGGCCACCTGGGGCTTGGGCATGTCCGCCATTGCGCAAAGCCGGTCGACTACTCCGTGGAGCTGGGGAGCCTGCTCGCGTGTGACGATCTTGCCTTTCATCGAGTACAACGCGATCCGGTCCGAGTAGAAGTACTGCACGAAGAGCAGGACGAGTGCGATGACGAGAATGAAGACGAGCTTGACCCCTACGAGGAAGAGCACCGTGACGAACAGGGCGTAAAGGAGCCCCAGCAGGAAGACGGTCGTCATCATGCGGGCTGTGAGCCCGCGGTCTGCGGGATAGCGAGTGCGGGGTGACAACGGGCTCAGGACTCCCCTGCGTCCTCGGATGCCAGGAGCTCGCGGAGCTCGGCGAGAGAGGCCGTCTCGTGCGGCAGTGTCAGCCCTGACGGCACGAAACGATCCGCGGGAACAGGCTTACCTTCCGCCCGCACGGTTTGAACCAGCCGTGTGAGAGCGTCACGGAAAGTCGGCTCGTCATTGGCGTCGAGCGCCGCCACCAGCTTCTTGTCGAGCTCCTCCAGCGCGGCGACCTGGCTCTCCTGGAGCTCGTACTGGCCTTCTCCGAGAATGCGCACGATCATGACGCACTTCCCGCATCGTCGAGGGAGAACGGGTCGGCCGGTGCGGTGGGTGCTCCCGTGGCCGGCTCGTCGTGCACGAGCTCGCCGTCGACCGGCTCGTCGGCGGCCGCGTTGCCGGTGCCGAGCTCGCCGCTCGGTGCGGCCGCCGGTGGATTGAGCTCGGACTTCATCTGAGCGAGCTGAAGTTGCACGTCGCTCGAGGCGGCCGCCTTGTCGAGCTCAGCCTGGATCGGGTCCGAGGACCCGGACAGGTCCGTGAGCGTCCCGGAGGCGAGGAGCTCGTCGACCGCGCCCGCCCGTGCCTGCATCTGCGCGATCTTGTCCTGGGCCCGTTGCATGGCGAGTCCCGTGTCGCTCATCGACTCCGAGATCCCCGAGACGGCTTCGCCGATGCGTGTCTGTGCCTGAGCCGCCGTGTAGGAGGCTTTCAGCGTCTCCTTCTGGGTGCGGAAGGCCTCGACGCGCGCCTGGAGCTGCTGGGTGGTCGCCTCGAGGCGCTCCTGCTGTTGTGCCAACTGCTCGTGCTGGGTCTTCAGGCCCTCGAGCTGCGTGGCGATCCCGGACCGCCGGGTGAGAGCCTGGGTGGCCAGGTCCTCGCGGTTTTGCGCCAGTGCCTGGCGGGCCTGGGCCTGCAGCTTGGCGGCGGCCTGCTGCAGTTGCTGGGCCTGCAGCTCGATGCGCTTCTTGGCTGTCGCGACGTCGGCCAGGCCCCGCTTTACCTGTTGCAGCTGCTCGATCTGCTTCTCATAGGAGAGATCGAGCGTTTCGCGGGGATCTTCCGCTTTGTCTAAGACCTTGTTTGCCTTGGCCTGGACGATGTTCGTCAGGCGCTTCATCACACCCATTTGCGCTCCCTTGACAGTCTTGTCCTCAGCATAGGCGGGTCGAAGGCTCCAGCTCGCCGCGCCACTAGGGTGGCCAGCCATGGACGACCAGCTCTGCATCCTGAGCGTGCACGCGCATCCCGACGACGAGGCGTCCAAGGGCGCCGGGACCATCGCGAAGTATCACGCCGCAGGTGTTCACACGGTTCTTGTGACCTGCACGGGCGGTGAGGAAGGCGACATCCTCAACCCCATCATGGACACCCCTGAGGTAAGAGCCGACATCGCCGGGGTCCGTCGCCGCGAGCTGGACCAGGCCGCCGAGATCATCGGCTACACCGAGGTCGTCCTGCTCGGCTACCGCGACTCGGGCATGCCGGGCTCGAAGGCGAACTCGGACCCGCGTGCCTTCGCCGCCCACCCGCTCGACGAGACCGTCGAGCGCCTCGTCGCCGAGATCCGCAGGGTACGCCCGCAGGTGATCATCACCTACGGCGACGACCGCGATCGCTACCCTCACCCCGACCACATCCGGGTGCACGAGATATCTGTGGCGGCCTTCGACGCCGCAGGCGACGAGGCGGCCTTCCCTGGCGCGGGGGAGCCGTATCAGCCTTTGAAGATGTACTTCACGGTCTGGTCCCACGCGCGGATCGTGGCCACGCATGCCAAGTTCCTCGAGCTCGGCATGGAATCGCCCTTCGACGAGAGCTGGCTGGAACGCCCCAGTGACGACGACAAGATCACGACGTCGATCGACCTGACGGGCTTCGAGGACGTCCGCCGGCTGGCGCTCTTGGCGCACGCTACACAGGTCGACCCGACTTCGAAGTACTGGTTCGGGCTACCTCCCGAGATAATGAGGACGATCCATCCCCAGGACGACTACATCCTGGCGCGCAGCCTCGTCGGCACGGACCTTCCCGAGGACGATCTGTTCGCAGGGGTGCGGCACCCGGCGAGCCGGTAGCATCCGCCCGCGGCAAGGATGTAAGCACACGCGGTGCCGGCGGAGACGCCACCGGCGTACTGAGGAGGATGACATGGCCAAGTGGCTGACCCAGGAGTGGCTCGACGAGGGAAAGAAGCTTGCCGAGGGCCAGCCGGAGCGCCCGGGGGCTTCCGCGAGACTGCAGTACGTCATCACCGGCGGACCCGAAGGCGACATCCGCTACTACTGGGTGCTCGAGAACGGGAAGCTCCTCGAATCGCGCCTAGGCGAGCTGCCCGATGCCGAGGTGACCCTCACGGAGAGCTACGACGACGCCATGCGCATCCAGAAGAACGAGCTCGACGCGAACGCCGCGTTCATGCAGGGACGTGTGAAGGTCACAGGCAACATGGCGAAGCTCATGGCGTTGCTGCCGATCACGAACTCGGCGGAGTACAAGCAGCTCCAGCTCGACACCTTGGAGATCACCGAGTTCTGATCCCTCGTCCACGCTTGCGCCGCAGCGCGGCGTGCGTGCGGGCCGGCACGTTCAACGAACGCGCATCAGCTCCCTGAGCGCTCGGTAGCCGAGGAGCTTCACTCCGGTCGCGTCGACCGCTTCGGCCAGCGCCGCCTTGCTCGCTAGCAGCCCACGGTCGGCCGTGCGCTCCTGCCAGTCGGGCGCCGCGGCCCGGAGCTCGGGCGTGTCGAGTGCCGGCCGCAGGCAGACCTCGGTTACCCCGGGCTCGAGGGCGCCGAGCAGCCTTGCCAGTTGCGTCTTCAGGTTGGAGTCGTCGGCCTCGGGGACGCCGAAGGCCGGCCGTCCGGGCGCATGGCCGGCGGGCTCGCCGGTCAGGATGACACGATCGGGTGACACGACCCCGCGCTCGGCGGCCAGGGAGCGGAACGGGAATCCGGCAAGGCGCTGCGCGCCGGCGTCCGGCAGGCGCAGCGGCAGGCGGAAATCCTCGGCCAGGTCCAGGAAGACGTCGAAGAATTCAGGCTTGAGCTGGACGGCGTCCAGGTGGGCATCGAGATGGCTCACATCGAATCCCCAGTAGATGGCCCGCTCGAGCTGAGCCCGGCACTCCCGGCGCACCTCGTCGAGATCCGCGTGGTCCCAGAGGTCGGCCGGCGTCCGCGGGAAGCCTCCGTCTCCGTCGAGAAGGGACGGCGCGTGGGTGATCGGTCCCCAGCGGTACAGATCGTGCTCGGCGTTGAGCGTGAGACCCACGCCGACGTCTTCTCCCCGGTACTGTGCCGCAGCGCCTCGTGCCCAGGGTGCCGGGACCATCAGCGTCGCAGTCGTGGCGGTTCCGGTACGCAGTGCTTCGTATGTGGCGACGTTCCCGGCGTGGAACACTCCCAGCTCGGCACACTTGAGCACGAGCACGCGGTCGTCGGGTCCGTAACCGAGTCGCTCAACGAGTGCAGTCACCGGATTGACGGTAGCCGCAGTGCGCATGTCAGCCGACAAATGCCAAGCTGAGTTCGCCGAGCCGGAGCGCACAGGACAGACCACCTGCTCGCACGGACGAGGAAAGTGGCACACTGACGCGATGGTGTTCTCAGGCATTCTGGCCTCGGGCGACCTCGTTGGCGGGATCGTCGCAGGCGTGATCGTCCTGGCGATCGTGGTGATGATCGTCTCCCGTTCGTTCCTGACGGTGGTGACGGAGTACCAGCGGGCGGTGTTCTTCCGTTTCGGGCGAATCCGTGCGCAGGCCAAGGGCCCGGGCCTGATCTTCCGCATTCCCGCAGTCGACAGGGTCGTCAAGGTGAACCTCCGGGTCGAAGTCGTCGACATCCCCCCGCAGTCAGCGATCACTGCCGACAACGTCACCTTGCAAGTCGATGCTGTCGTCTATTTCCGGGTCGACGACCCCGTCAGGGCCATCGTCGGAGTGGACAACTTCCGGCTTGCCAGCCAGCGCATCGCCATGACGAGCCTGCGTTCGATCATCGGCCGCCACGAGCTGGACAATCTCCTAGCCCACAGGGAGGACATCAACAACGAGCTCAAGGCCCAGATCGCGCTGTCGACCCAGGGTTTCGGCGTCGAGGTGCACGAGGTCCAGATCCGCGACATCTCCCTCCCAGGCGAGCTAGTGCGGGCGATGTCCCGGCAAGCTGAGGCGGAACGGGAGCGCCGGGCCAAGGTGATCGCCGCGACCGGCGAGCTCGAGGCTTCGAGAGAGCTGTCGGAGGCGGCGACGATGCTCGCTTCTTCCCCGGGTTCGATGCAGCTGCGGTCGCTGCAGACCCTTGCGGAGGTCGCGACCGAGCACAACTCCACGTTGATCTTCCCCATCCCGATCGAGCTGCTCGAGTTCATGAGGCGGCCCGGCGCGGTCGACGGCGTCAGCCCATTTGCCGTGCCCCCTCCGACTCCGGCCTCGCCGCCCGCGGCCGCAGGGCCCTCCTTCCCGGCAGCTGTCGCGCCCATTCCGGGTGCCGCCGCGGAGCTCGGTACTCCCGCGCCGGCTGAAGACAGGACGGGCAGCCCGTCGGCCTGAGGCGGACGGAGGCGATCGGGTACCGCCCTTTTTTGAGACGAGGTGGTTGGGCGCGGCCCTCACGTGCCCGATCGGCGGGCGGGCCTGCGGTCGAGGGGGACGATTCGCCTGCCCAATCGGCCGAGCGCCAAGCCGATCGCAACGCCCCCGACGACGTCGGAGGCGTGATGGATCTTCGTGTGGATACGGCTGAGTGCCACCACGGTCGCCAGTGCGTAGTAGGCCGGAGCCAACTTCTCGTCCTCCGCGAGCAGAGTCGCGGCGCAGAACGCGGCAGTGGCGTGGCCGGAAGGGAAGCTCGACGTGATGGGCTGGCGGAACGGCAGCGGGTGAGCCTCCATGGGCCTGGGGCGTCGTCTTCGGAACAGGGATTTCACCCCGATATTGACCAGAACCGACTCGATTCCGGTCGCGACGATGGCGCGCAGTCCTGCACGGGTGTCGCCGGGACGGCCGCGAAGGATCCGCACAAGACCGAGCGCGGTCCAGAGCAGCCCGAAGTCGCCCAGTGCCGTGGCGGTGTAGAAGAGGCGATCCGCGATCCGGTTGCCGCGCAACTGGGCGAAGGCCTCGTCGACTCGCGCGTCGAGCGATTTGACGAACGGGCGAATCAAGCTGACAAGCTTTCCGCCCCGAGGGTGGCGGCCTCCAACGCCGGAGAGCCGGGCTTCGTCAACGGGACCGCTGCGATTTCGGCTGTGCCCAGCTCTGACGCCGCCAGAGTTGGGTCACCTCCGAAGGAGGGGCAGTAAGCCTGGTAGGCGCAGAAACGACACAGGCTCGACGGGTTGGGCCGGAAATCGCACTCCCTGCACGCCCGTTCGATGGCTGACCACACGCCGAGAGCCCGCTGGCGCGTGCCGCGCATTGCCTGATCTGTCGGTGCCGCCGAGATGACGATCCGGTCACGCAGGTAGAGGAGACGGACGACCGATGGCCGTCTTCCCAGTTCGGCCTCGCACATGAGGGCGTACATTTGCACCCCGCTCAAGCGTGACCTGGACTGCTCGGTGCGCGGAGCGCGTCCGGTCTTGTAGTCGACGACCGCCAGGCTGCCGTCTTCCAGCTCGTCGAGGCGGTCGATGATGCCCCGCACCGTGACACCGTCGAGCTCCGTGCTCAGGTTCAGCTCGAGCCCGATCGCGTTCACGCCGTCCGGGTCCTCGAGCTCGAGGTAGCGGTCCACGAGCACACGCGCGTCTACAAGGAAGGCGATTGTCTCGGCCTCGTCGAGCTTGAGTCCCGCGAGCTCGTCGCCGTCCTGCAGCTCCCGCCAGGCTGCATCCAGGGTCTGCTGCGCCGCGGCCCTGCTCCGCGAGCCACGGGGGCGCTCGGTGAAGAGCAGCTCTAGCGCACGATGGACGAGCGTGCCTTTGAGCGCCGCAGGTGACGGCGGCTCCGGCAGGCGCTCGACGACCGAGAACCGGAACGCGAGCGGGCAATTCGTGAAGGCCGTGATCTTCGACGGAGAAAGTGTGCTCGGAAGCGGTAAGTCGGTGACCGGAGAGACCATTGCTGCCAGGCTACGCCGGGGGTGGGTCAAGAGTTCGGATCACCGAGCTGGCGACGACGGACGGCTGCTCGAGCGGTCCGAAATGCCCGAGCCCGGGGACGACCTCGAGGCGGGCATCCGCGAGACGTGCCTCAAGCGGCTTGAGGGCGGCCGGGCCGAAGCTGTTGGTCTCGGCGCCGCATGCGAGCACGACGGGGCAGCCGACCGCGGCGAGTCGGGAGAAGGCCGGATGGCGCAAGCCGTTCTCGTACATGAGCGCCTCGTTCTCGCGCCTGCACCGGAGCCGGACACAGCCGTCGGGCAGGTCTTCGAAGCCGAATTCAACGTAGGCGGCAAGCGCCTCGGGGTGAAGTACGTTGAGAGGGGGCTTCGACGCGTAGTTGGCATAGGCCTCCTCCCGGGAGGCAAAGACCTCCCGACGTTGCCTGGCTCCCCGCGCGAGCGCTTCGGACGCTTTCGATGCCAGCGGGTCGTCGGAGCCGAACACGACCGGCTCGAAGCAGTACAGGGCCGAGAAGGTACCGGGACGCGCCTCCTCGGCCAACAGGAGGGCGGTGCCGCCGCAGGAATGGCCGATGCCCAGGGGCCCCTCGAGCCCGAACGAGTCGACGGCGGTCAGGACGTCAGTCCCGAAACCGACCCAGTCGAAGTCCAGGTCCGGTGGCACTCCGGACTCGCCGTGGCCACGCAGATCCAGTGCAAGGCAGTGGAGACGGGCTCCGAGACCACGTGCCAGCGGGCCGAGCACGTGAGCGTGGAAGCCGGTCGCGTGTACGAGCAGGGCAGGCGGCCCGTCACCTCCGAGGTCGTGCAGGGCAACGGCTACGCCATCGGGGGTCGTGGCTCGGGCGGGCTGCACTGGGCTGCAGGCTAACCACTGGCGCCTGGCGCGATGGCGACCAAGGCGACGGAGCGGCTAGAAAGAGCGAACTGTGCAGCACCTTCTCTCGTCCTGGGGCTATCTCGCGCTCCTGCTTCTGACCTTCGCCGAAGCGGCCTGCGTGCCGATCCCCTCCGAGGTGACGCTTGGCTACGCCGGGTACCTGGCCTCGACCGGCAGGCTCGACGTCGCGGCGGTGATCGTTCTCGCCGTCTGCGGAGAGCTCCTCGGCTCGTTCGTGGGCTGGTCCATCGGCCGCTTCGGCGGGCGTCCCCTCGTGGAGAAGTTGGGCCGCTACGTCCTGCTCACGAGCTCCGACCTGGACCGGACGGAACTCTGGTTCCGCAAGCGCGGTGAGCCGGCGGTCTTCTTCGGGCGCATCCTGCCCGTGGTGCGCACCTTCATATCGATCCCCGCCGGGATCGCGGAGATGGGCCTCGTGCGTTTCGGCGCGGCCACGTTGTCGGGAAGCGCCATCTGGTGCACGGCGATCGCCCTGGTCGGCTACGAGCTGGGCGGGGAGTGGACCAGGATCACCAAGGGCTTCAGTGCCGCGGGTTACGCGCTCGTCGCCCTCGTGGTCGTCGTGATCGTCGCCTTCGTCCTGCACCGCTACGCAGCTGTGCGCCGCGAACGTGCCACGACCCGCCACTAGCTGCGGTCCGGCAGTCCGACCGGGCTGAGCTCAGGCCTTAGGGCAGCGAGCCGCCGAAGCCTGCCCGGAGTTGGGGCTGACCTCGAGGCACGACTCGTCGACCGCCACGAAGTCCTTCGCCGGGATCTGCTTCATCATGTCGATGAGGGTGATCGGCCACTGCGGGAAGGCGCTTCCCTGGAAGTACCAGTTGCTGCCGTTGTCGGCGAGTATCAGTCCGTAGTGCTGCATGGCCGTGATGATCACCGCTAGTTGACCGCAGTACGGTGACCCGGCTTTGCAGATGTCGGAGGCGCTGAAGCTGGCGCTCAACCGGAAACGTGCCCCCATGGGGGGATAGTCCGCACCGCAGGACCCGGCCTCGTGGCGAGCCGGCCAGATGTAGGCGTCGTCGGTGCACTCGGCCGTGAAGCGGATCGCGTGGTCGACCTTGCCGGCGAGCACCTCCTGGTACTTGATGAGACCGGGCAGGATCGGGAGGCCGGCCGCATCGGCCGAGGTCCAGCTCGGCGGGCGGAGGGCGTTCGAGTTCAGGTTCCAGATGGCGCCCGAGCCGGCCGTGGAGGCCGTCTTGGACACGTAGTGCGCGTCCCATAGTTCGTACAGGACGCAGGTCGTCGGGTCGACCATGATGGCGTGCCGGTCTCCCGAGGCGTTGAGGCCTCCCTCGATCGGCGTGGTCGGGCCGAACGGGTAGGGGCCCCTGTCGCTCTCGTCGGCGTACTCGAAGCTCAGGTGGATGAAGGCCTGCGTCTCGGGGTTGATGACCGTCCACGGGATCCCATATGGGTAGCCGCCTTCATCGGGACCGAAGTCGGGATGGAGGTTCGTCGTGGAGGCGGCCATGTTCGCCATCCAGGTCGCGCTGTTCTTATTGACCGGAAGCTTGGAGATGTCCGTGTTCCAGACGTTGTTCGCTGGGAACATCTGGCAGTTCGGCGCGCCGGGCACGGCCGGCCCCTTTGGCGAGGTCGCCCGCGGGACGGCCGCCGCTCTGGCCGAGGAGGGCGCGATCGGGGCGCTCGCGAGGATCACGGGGAGGCAGGCGATGACGGCCACCTGTCCCAGGTGGGTGTGCAGGCGCGATCGACCGAAGTAGTCCATCTTCGGAGTATCGGCCCTCCCGGTGTCGCCTTGAGCCCTTCTTGCGGGTTCGGCCGCAGAGCCCTACGGTCAGCCCGAAGGAGGGATCCGACGATGGACGAATTCGAGAAACTGACCGAGCAGGGAGCCGGCCCCCTCGCTCACCTCCTGGAGGAGGCTGTCGGGCTGGCCCGCCAGGCCGGCGAGCTCACGCTCGGCTACTTCCACTCGGCCGCTCTCGACGTCGAGCAGAAGAGTGACGGGTCGCCCGTGACCCAGGCTGATCGCCAAGCCGAGCGGCTCATCCGCGAGGAGCTCCAGCGGCGGCACCCTGGCGACGGGATCCTCGGGGAGGAGGAGGACGAGAAGCCAAGCGAGACCGGACGTCGGTGGATCGTCGACCCGATCGACGGCACACTGGCTTTCACGCACGGCGTGGGCCTGTACTCGAACCTGCTGGCCCTCGAGGACGAGCAAGGCATCGCCGTGGGCGTGATCAACGTGCCCGCTCTCGGCGAGACCGTTTACGCGGCGCGAGGGCTGGGCTGTTATTGCAACGGCGTACCTGCCCGGGTGAGCGAGTGCGATGAGCTCGCTGAGAGCTACCTGACCACGAGCAGCTTCGGCGAGTGGGACGAGACCGTGCTGCTGCGGGTGAGACGATCCGGTCTCGCACTTCGCACTTGGGGCGACGGCTACGGCTACGCCCTGGTCGCGACCGGGAGGCTGGACGCGATGGCCGACTCATGGGCGCAGCCTTACGACATCGCCGCGATGCCCGTGATCATCTCGGAGGCGGGCGGGCGGTTCACGGACTGGAGTGGTGCGCCGGGGTTCGAGGGCGGCTCCGGGCTCGCGACCAACGGGCGCATCCACGATGCGCTCTTGAAGCTCTTGGGCAGCTCTCCCGGGCGATGAAGGAGACGTCCGAGGTGATTCGCGGCCGTGAGGCAGTGCGATGAGGCCCCTTGTCGGATCGCTGCTCGTCCGTGGCATCGGGGTGCTGGTCACCAACAAACCCGAGCTCGGATCAGGGCCGCTCGGCGTGATGCGCGATGTCGACCTCGTCGTCGAGGACGGCACGGTGGTCTGGATCGGAAGCGCCGGGAGCCCACCGGCAGCCGACGAGGTGCTGGAGGCCGCCGGCCGGTGCGTGGTGCCCGGCTTCGTGGACTCGCACACGCATCTCGTCTTCGCCGGCGACCGGTCGGAGGAGTTCACGGCGAGGATGGCGGGAACCCGCTACAACGCCGGGGGGATAGCGGCCACCGTCGCAGCCACGCGGTCGGCCCCTTCGAGCCTGCTCACGGAGACGGCTGCCAGGCTCAAGCGGGAGGCCGAGACTCAGGGCACGACGACTCTCGAGACCAAGTCGGGTTACGGCCTGACGGTCTACGACGAGTCGCGATGTCTCGAAGTCGCCGGGACGGTCGCAGAGGAGGTCACCTACCTCGGCGCGCACGTCGTGGCACCTGAGTTCCGCGGGCGGGATGAGGACTACGTCGCACTCGTCACCGGCGCGATGCTCGACGCCTGCGCACCGAAGGCCCGGTGGTGCGACGTCTTCTGCGAGAAGGGGGCCTTCGGCCCCGAGGCCGCCCGGGAGATCCTGCAGGCCGGCCTTGACCGCGGGCTGGGCCTTCGCGTGCACGCGAACCAGCTGTCTCACGGTGCCGGCGTCCAGCTCGCCGTCGAGATGGGCGCGGCTTCGGCTGACCACTGCACTCATCTCGACGGGGCGGACGTCGACGCGCTTGCCGGATCAGACACTGTGGCGACCCTTCTTCCCGGGGCCGAGTTCTCCACGCGCTCGCCGTACCCCGACGCGCGCCGCCTGCTCGACTCCGGCGTGACGGTCGCGCTCGCGACCGACTGCAACCCAGGAACCAGCTACACGACGAGCATGCCGTTCGTCATCGCCCTCGCCGTGCGCGAGATGCACATGACGCCCGACGAGGCGTTGTTTGCCGCCACCGCCGGAGGTGCACGTGCCCTTCGGCGTGACGACCTCGGCGTCCTCGCTCCCGGGTTCCGCGGCGACCTCGTCGTGTTGGACGCCCCGAGCGCCGCCCATCTCGCCTACCGTCCCGGCGTCAACCTCGTCGCCGCCGTGGTCCGCGCGGGCCTGCTGTTGGGATAGGGGGCAAGCCCCGGTGCACAGCCGGAGGACGGGAGCGCCGGGCGGCGGGCACCTGCGACCCGATGGGGGGCCGGTGGTCCTCTCGGCTTAAGCTGCGCAGACTGTGATCGATGCGGACGAGTCGCGCGCGCCGGCGCCGCCGGCGGACACCACGGCGTCCGTGCACAAGCGGGGCTGGCGACGCCAGGCGCTCGAATGGGCTCTGGTCGTACTGGTCGCGGTGCTCGTCGCGGGGGGGCTACGGGCGTTCGTGGTGCAGTCGTTCTACGTGCCCACCGGCTCGATGTTGCCGACGCTTCAGATCGGGGACCGGATACTCGTCGCGAAGATCGGCTACACGATCCATCGCGGTGACATCGTCGTGTTCCGTCGTCCGCCGGCAGACACCGACACCGCGGACGCCGATCTCGTGAAACGGGTCATCGGGTTGCCCGGGGAGACGATCTCGTCGGTTCGGGGCACGGTGCTCATCGACGGGAGGCCCCTTGCCGAGCCTTGGCTGCCGAAACTGGTCGGGTCGTGCGCGGAGACGGCGGAGAACATCGCGACGACCAGGATCCCTCCCGACCACTACTTCATGATGGGTGACTGCCGCGGGAACTCCCTCGACAGCCGGGCCTGGGGAACCTTGCCGGCCTCGTACATCGTCGGGAAGGTCGAGGTCATCATTTGGCGCTTCGGCCATCCCTACCTCCACTTCTTCTGAGGCATTTCATCTCAAGGTCCGCGATCACCGGCCTCGTCCCGCAAAGCCCTTTCGCTCGGGTCGTCCTGGTCGTAGCGTGTGTGTCGGGTCCTCGGGTGTAAGCCCTTATCCAAGAGCCGGGCTCGAGGGTGAAAACCGGTCACGCTGGCAGGTCTTCAGACCGCAGGTGTCGTTCCCTCCCTGGGACGCTCCCGAGGGCCCGCTCAAGACAGTGACACCCCCGGAGGGCTATGGCGCGCAAGAGTTGATGGGTGCCGGCGAGCCCCGACCTGCCGTGGCCGTCGGCCATTCGGGAGCAGGACGTGCCCGCGGCGCTGAGCCCGTCGGGCCAGCGGCGCGATCGTGTCGTCGCGATCGCCCGCCGGCGCCGGGCACGCGCGGCCGCGGTACGCAGGAGACGCCTCGTGCTCGCGCTCGTAGCAGTCGTCGCGCTTGTCACCGCGACGGTCCTTTTCACCGGCAAGGCCGGGTCGAAGCTGTCCCCGCAACGCGCCCTGATCGTCGCGCTCGCCACCAGCCAGCTCGGCTACAAGACCGATCCGCCGGACACCTACTGCAACCGCTTCAGTGCCTACTGGCACGCCGGGGCCACCGATTGCCCCAGTTCGAACCGGGACGAGCAATGGTGCGCCGACTTTGCCGCGTGGGTCTGGCGACAGGCCGGTGTCCGCTTCGTCTACGGCCTTGGCCCGGACGACCTGAACGCCGCCTCGGTGAGCTTCTATGTGTGGGGGGTCGCGCACCACACCTGGCACCCGGTCGGTTCGGGGTATGTGCCCCAACCCGGGGACGTCGCGGTCTACGGGCTCGACACCCAGACCCTGCAGGCCCAGCACGTGGCTGTCGTCACCGGCTACTCACCGGGCGCGAGAGGCCCGGACGTCGTGAACGGTGACGGCGAGCGGACCGGCTTCAGCGTCGTCGAGTCGGGCAGCGACCAGTACAAGTCCGATATCACGGGCAACGGCGGACAGCTCGCGGGCTATGTCTCGCCTCCTCCCGTGCCCGTGTCCCATCGCCGCCGGGAATGAGTCGCCCGACGGGTTGATAGGGATCGGACGGCACCGCGGTCAGAGAATCCGCTTGCCCGTCTCCGAGGTGTCGTGGCCGCCAAGAGCTCGTAGCGAAGCCCGGAAGTCTCTCGAGGACAGGAGCTCGAAGAACGGGGCGAGCAGTGGCTCCTCGAGCGAGGAGGCGTTGAGCACGAGATCGAACGGCTCACGCCTGACAGGGACAAAGCCGAGCCCGAACGCACGGGCGGCCGTGAGCACGCCGAGCGCGCAATCAGCGCGTCCCGCAGCAACCGAGGCGGCGACCGCCAGATGCGTCCGTCCCTCCCGTTGGTAGCCGAGGATCGACCCCGGCGCGATGCCCGAGCGAGCAAGCTCGTAGTCGAGAAGGGCGCGTGTGCCCGAGCCTGGCTGGCGGTTCACGTACCGGAGCCCGTCGCGCACCAGGTCCTCGACGCCGCGTAGGCCGAGCGGGTTGCCGGGCGCGACGATGAGGCCCTGTTCCCGAACGGCGAGGCGCACAACGGCGATGTCGCGCCCCGGGAGCACCCGATCCAGGTAGGCAAGGGTGTACTCGCCCGACTCGGGGTCGAGCAGATGTGATCCGGCGAGATGGCAGAGCCCGTCGCGCAGCGCCATGAGACCATCCAGCGAGCCGACCTCGGTTAGCGCAAGTGTCAGCCGCGCGTCTCTGCTGCGCAGGCAGGAGGCCGCGAGGTCCAGCGCCGCGTCACCCGAGCCGACCACCACGATGGTGCTCTCGATTGCGGCAGCCTGTCTGAGGAGCCGGACCTCCACCTCGGCGCCCGCTTCAGGGCCCTCCTCACCCGCAGGTATCCGCAGGAGCCCGTCGGCTCTCACTAGCGAGGTGAGCACGCCCGCGCCGCGAGCAAGCGGTGTCGCCACGAGCCGGCCGCCGACCCGGCCCAGACGGACCCGCACCCACTCGTCCACGTCCAGGGGTGAGGCGATCGTGCGGGCGACCCGCGCACCGGCAGTCGGACGCGCTCTTTCCACCGTGCCCTCGAGCCGCGCGAGCAATGGCGCCGCGAACAGCTCGAAACTCAGCGCTGCCGATACCGGATATCCGGGCGCTCCCAGCACCGGTGTGGAGCCGATCGCACCGAGGACGACAGGGTGCCCTGGCCTGACGGCCACACCGTGCACGGCGAGAAGACCAAGACGCTCGATCACCTCCACCGTGTAGTCGTCGCGACCAGCGCTCGCTCCGGCGATGACCACCAGCAGGTCGCACGCCCCCGCGGCCTCGAGAGCCGCACGGCCGATGCCGTCGGGGTCGTCGGGCTCGATCGGGAGCACGATCGCCTCACAGCCGATCTCGTTTGCCAGTGCGGCGAGCATGAGCGAGTTCGTGTCGTAGAGCTGGCCCCCTGTGATGTCGGAGCCGATGGGTCGTATCTCGTCGCCGGTCGGCAGCACTGCCACGACAGGCTTGCGCCGCACCGGTACCTCGGTGACGCCGGCGGCGCCGCAGGCGGCGACGTCGGCGGCGCGCAATCGGTGACCCTCGAAAAGGAGGAGCTCACCCGCTACGACGTCCTCGCCGATCGACCTCACGTTCTCGTAGGGCATGACGGCGGCCCGGAGCTCGGCGCATCCACCCGTGAACCCGACGTGCTCGCGCATCACCACGGCGTCGAAAGGGTCGGGAAGGGGATCCCCGGTGTCGACGACCTCGTAGGAGCCCGGGGGGATCAGAACCGGTGCAGACTGACTGGCATCGGTCGTGTCCGATGCCAGCACGGCGATGCCGTCCATTGCCGAAGCCTCGAAGGGGGGCGACGACCGCAGGGCCCAGACCGTTCGAGCCGTGACCCGGCCGACAGCCTCGGCAAGAGGAACCAGCACCTCTTCAACTCTTTCGGGGCACGACGCGTTCGCGCACACGCGCTGCCAGACTTCGAGCGCTTCGGCTACTTGAGTCATGTGCGTTTCTCCGCGCCGAAAAACGAGACCACGTCCCCTTCGGCGAGGGGTTCCTCTGGGTCCTGGCTGACCCGGGCCCCGTTCAACGTCGCGACGAGATGAGAGCCGAGCGCCCCACCGATTGCCGCGGCGGCGGCTCCGAGCGTCGCCGCCCGGACCGTGACCGTCTCGGGAAGACCGGCACGGATGACGGTGCCGGACCCTGTCCAGGCACCCGGAATGGCCCCTCGTCCGGGCCACTCGACGCGGACCGCGGGAGCGGGGCGAACCACCGCGTCCTGGTACTCACGGCGATCGTTCAGGTTCGTCACCGACTCGAGTCCCGGGTCGAAACGTGCCAGGTCCCCGTCTGCGAGCAGGGCCGTCTCGTCGAGCTCGCTCCAGTGACACGCGTCGAGCAGGGACGAGACCGAGAGCCGATCGGAGTCCAAGAGGCTCCGGACGGCGGGCGCCAGGCTGACCCGATAAGCGGACGAGAGCGGCTGACGGAACCCGCGGACGAAAGGGACGCACGCGTCGGCACCGTCGCCGAGCCCGCTCACGACGCGCCGGACGAAGGCCGGATGGAGAAAGGGAACGTCCGCCGACGACACGTACGCGATCTCGCCACGACCCGCCAGCGCCTCCAGACCGGTGCGGAGACCGCCGAGCGGACCTCGGCCTTCCTCGAGATCGTCGAGCACCTCGAAGACGTCCGGCAGCGAGGGGAGCGACTGGCCCCGGGAACGGACGAGCACGACAGGACCCCCCACGCCACGGGCGACGATCCCCGCGATGCGACGCACGAGCGTGGAACCGTGCCACTCGAGGCTGGGCTTGGGAGATCCCATCCGCGACGAGCGACCCCCGACAAGGACGATTCCGGCACTGCGGTTCAGGTGAGACAAGGTCCCCTCGGGTCCAGCGCCGCCGCTTTGCCCTCAGCGGGTGCATGTTCAATCGGTGGCGTGCGTATCTCCTGGCTCCGTGAGCTCGTCGGCGAGGCGCCGGGCGATCGCGAGGGCGTCGAGTATCGAGACCCCCGAGCGCGCCGCGAGGTAGCAAGTGACGGGCGCCGCCTTACGCTCGGACGCGTGCGCACTGATTCCCGCGAGCGCGAGGAGGTTCTCGACGTCCTCGTCGGTGATGGGCGGCGCCCCCAACTCTGCTGCGTAACGATCCAACCAACCACGGGTGTCGAGTGCCATGGGTGCCGAGCGTAGCGAGACCGCGCGCGTTCCGCCCTCGGCGCGGGTCGTGAGGGTGCCTCTCGCGATGGGCAAGAGCCCGAGCGCCGTCCTGCGGGCCGCTGGCGGCGATTCCCGGCCGTTCGCGCTCTTCGGCTCGTGGTCGGGCGGGCGTGCGCTGGTCGGCTCCGACCCCATCCTCGTCGTCGAGGACGCTCATGACCCCTTCGCCCTGCTCGACGTGCAACCCGAGATCGCCGCCGTCATGCCCGGCGCGACTGGGGGTGGTTGGGTCGGGTACCTCGGTTACGGCCTCGGACGACTCGTCGAACGGCTCCCCCCCCAGCCTCCGCGTCCCGTACCGGTGGCAAGCTCGATACTCGGCTTCTACGACCACTTGGTTGTGTGTGACGACTCGGGCAATTGGTGGTTCGAAGCCCTCTGGTCCGACGAGCAGTCGGAACGGCTTGAGTCACGCCTCAAGGAATGGCGACGCCGCGCCGGTGAGCCTGAGGCAGTGCCCGGCAGGCACGAATGCGGGACCTTTGCCTTGAGGCCAGTGGCTGAGAAACATCTTGTTTCGGTGTCGCGTGCGATCGAGCACATCCGTTCGGGCGACGTGTTCCAGGTCAACGTCTGTGCTCGGCTCGAGGCCGGGTTCTCCGGCGACCCGCTCGAGCTCTTCTGCACCGGTGCGGACCGTCTGGCACCCCGCTATGGCGCTTTCCTGGGGCACCCTTCGATCGCGGTTGCGAGCTTCTCGCCTGAGCTGTTTCTCGAGCGTACGGGCCGCGCAGTGCGCAGCTCGCCCATCAAGGGAACGGTCCGACGTCAGCCTTGGTCCGCGGGCGAGCGTGAGCAGTTGCTCGGCTCGGGCAAGGACAGGGCGGAGAACCTGGTGATCGTCGATCTCGTGCGCAACGATTTCGGGCGCGTATGCCGCTACGGAAGCGTCGCAGTGCCAGAGCTGTGGAGGGCTGAGGAGCACCCGGGCGTATGGCATCTCGTTTCTGACGTGACAGGCGAGCTGTGCGACGGCGTGCCCGACTCGGAGCTGCTGCGGGCCACATTTCCTCCAGGTTCTGTCACGGGCGCGCCGAAGGTCCGGGCGATGGAGCTCATAAGCGTGCTGGAGGGAACCGCTCGCGAGGTCTATACCGGCGCGGTCGGGATCGCGAGCCCCCTGACAGGTCTCGAGCTGAACGTCGCGATCCGCACGTTCGAACTCTCAGGCGGGCAGGCCTGGCTCGGTATCGGGGGCGGCGTCGTGGCCGACTCGGACCCCGATCGCGAGTTAGAGGAATGCTTCGACAAGGCGCGGCCGTTGCTAGAGGCTGTCGGAGCTGATCTCGGGCCCGTCTGGCCGCGTGGTGCGACGAGTGCGCCGCCGGCCGTGTGGGCACAAGAGGCCCCGATTCATGTCGATCCCGCGGCGGGTGTTTTCGAGACGATTCTCGTCATCGACGGCAGGCCCGTGGAACTCGAGTCGCACCTCGGTCGGCTGGCCGCGAGCGTCTCGGGCCTTTACCGATCCCGGATCTCGACCCGCCTCGGCACACAGGTGACGGAGACCGCTCGCGGCAGGCCAGGTGCCCAGCGCCTCCGCGTCCGCGTATACCCCTCGTCGACAGGGGGTCTGGGCACCGAGATCTCCGTACTGGCGGCCCCGGAGGCGTTCTCCGGCTCGTGCGGATCTCTTGCTGCCCTGGTCCCGTCCGTCGTCGAGAACGGCCTCGGCGGGCACAAGTGGCACGATCGCAGCCTTCTGACGGGTCTACGCGAATCGCTCGGTCTCTCGCGGCACGAGCAGCTCCTCATCGTCGATGTGGACGGTGCCGTGCTCGAGACCGAGCGCGCCAACGTCTTCGCGGTCTTAGGGGGTGTCGTCCGAACGCCACCGGCCGACGGGCGCATCCTCGCGGGGACGACTCGTGAGGTTGTGATCCGCCTCGCGACGCTCGAGGGACTCGAGGTGTCGGACGACCCCATCGCGCTCGGCGAGCTCGAATCGGCGGAGGAGGTCTTCGTGACCAGCTCGATCCGAGGCCTTTGCGGGGTCGACGAGCTGACCGGGAGCCGGTCCTTCGAGGCCGGCCCGATCGGTGCGCGGCTCGCGAAGGCCCTTTGGGCGTGGTGGAACGGCGTTGTCCACTAGCGCACGAGCATTTCTCCCGAGGTTGCGCGCGACCGTTGACGCCAGCTTGGCAGCGCCAACCACAGCGGTGTACAACTCTGCCATGGCCATTTCATCGGTGTACCCGGCGACGGGCGAGACTCTCAAGACTTTCGAGCCTTACGACGAGGCGGAGGTGGAGCGAAGGCTCGCCCTTGCAGACAGCGCTTTTCGCGCCTACCGCCGGACTAGTTTCGACGAGCGCGCAAGGCTCGTGCGTGCGATGGCGGACGTGCTCGAGGCGGACCAGGCGACGATCGCCGAGATGATGACCCTCGAGATGGGAAAGCCCGTCGTCCAGGCCCGTAGCGAGGTGACCAAGTGTGTGGGCGTGCTGCGCTACTACGCCGAGCACGCCGCGGCCATGCTCGCCGACGAGCCCGTTGCCGGCACGGCGGCCAAGAGAGGCTCATACATCAAGTACCAGCCGGTCGGCCCGGTTCTGGCCGTGATGCCTTGGAACTTCCCGCTCTGGCAGGTCATCAGGTTCGCCGCCCCGGCGTTCATGGTGGGCAACGTCGCTTTGCTGAAGCACGCCTCCAACGTGCCCCAGACGGCGCTCATCATCGAGGACGCGGCTCGTCGGGCGGGCTTCCCAGAAGGTGTCTTCCAGACCCTCCTCATCGGCGGTGACCGTGTGCAGCCGATCTTGGAGGACGACCGGGTCGCCGCTGCCACTTTGACCGGCAGCGAGGGCGCCGGTCGCTCGGTCGCGTCCATCGCCGGCAACGTGATCAAGAAGACGGTGCTCGAGCTCGGTGGCGCCGACCCGTTCATCGTGATGCCGTCGGCCGACCTGGACCGGGCGATCGAGGTCGGCGTGTGGGCTCGTGTCCAGAACAACGGTCAGAGCTGCATCGCGGCCAAGCGCTTCATCGTGCACGAGTCGATCGCCGATGAGTACTTCGAGCGTTACGCAGAGGCGATGTCCAAGCTCGTCGTAGGCGACCCCCTCGACGAGGCGACCCAGGTCGGTCCACTTGCCACCGCGCAAGGGCGCGACGAAGTGAACGAGCAGATCCAAGACGCGTTGTCCAAGGGTGCCAAGGCCATCTGCGGCGGTGGGACGACGGACGGCCCGGGATGGTTCGTCCAGCCGACGGCCCTTACCGAGCTCACGCCGGACATGCGTGTCTACCGCGACGAGGTCTTCGGGCCCGTGGCGTCGTTGTTCCGGGTGGGCGACATCGACGAGGCGATCGCGCTCGCCAACGACACGAGCTTCGGCCTCAGCTCGAGCGTCTGGACCGAGGACCCGGTCGAGCAGGCGCGTTTCGCCGAGGATCTCGAGTCGGGCATGGTCTACGTCAATGCCATGACGATCTCGTATTTCGACCTCCCCTTCGGCGGTGTCAAGCGCTCCGGTTACGGCCGGGAGCTCTCACCAGCAGGCATCCGGGAGTTCACCAACATAAAGACCGTCTTCAGCGACTGAGCTGCGACTCCGGCCGCCCGGCGCGGTGCCGGGCGCGCCCGGCACTTTTCCTGGTATGCCCGAGCGGCTTCCGGTGCAGGCGGCGACGCGTCCGAAGCGCTCGTGGCTCTCGTCCCACCTGAAGCCGCCACAATCGCCCGGCTCACAGAGACGGCAATCCCCACGCGGGATCGGCGTGCTGCGAGCCGCCCCGCGTGGGGATCGTGCTGTCAGATCAGGGTTGGGTTCAGCCGACGGATGCGTTCCAGAGGAAGAACTGGCTGAGGGCCGTCGGGTAGACGCCCGTCACGTTCTTCCGGGTCGCAGCCAGGTAGTTGTAGAAGTAGGGGTAGATGATCGGCGTCTCGTCGAGCAGCAGGAGCTCTATCTGCTTGGCGACGCTCCTCTGGCTGGGAAGGTTGGTCGCAGCAACGTACTCCTGGGCCAGTTTGTCGTAGGCGGGGTCGTTGAAGCGGGCGGCGTTCCAGGCGCCGGCGCCTGTCGCTTTGTTGAAGGTCATCAACGGTGCGTTGAGGAACAGGTTCGGCGTCGACCGGTTGCCGTAGTCCACCATGCTCATCTCGCCGTCGAGCCAGTCCGAGGTTCCGTACACGGCGGAGCCGTAGTACTTGTCCGGCTGCTCGATCGTGAGGCTGATGTCGACCCCGATCTCCTTGGCCCAGGTCTTGATGAACTGTGCCAGTTCCGGCATCTCCTGGCGCTGCTCGGTGATGAGCGGCGTGCTGAAGCCCCTGGCGTAGCCGGCCTTAGCGAGCAGCTGCTTGGCCATCGCGATGTTCTGGGCGCGCTGGGGAACCGCCGGCGGGCCGACCGTTGCCGGGAAGCAAGGGGCAAACGGGCTGTCGTTGCCGATGTCGGCGTAACCCTTGAACAGCGAGCTCACGAGCTGGGGACGGTTGAGCGTGAGAGCGATCGCCTGGCGGACCAGGTTGCTCTTGAACGGACCGGTGTCGCAACGCATCGAGAGCTCGCGGTGCCCCGAGCCCTTCAGCTTGATGATGTTGTACGCGCCGGTCAACAGCTGTGGGCTCGTCGAGACGAAGAACTGGTCCAGACAGTCGATCTCGTTGGCCACGAGAGCGTTCGCCATCGGTTCCTCGGCGGCGTAGAAGGTCCACTGCACTTCGCTCGAAATCGCCGGTTTCCCCCAGTAGTACGGGTTGCGGACGAAGGTCGCTCCCACGTTCGTGGTGTAGCTCTGCATCATGTAATGCCCCGTACCGACCCACTGCGATGGGTAGTTGGAGTAGTCGAAGCCGTTCGGGACCACGATCATGTTGTAGTTGTCGGACGAGACTGCATCGAGGAAGGCTCCGTCGGCGGTCTCGAGGTGGAAGGCGATCGTGCCGTCGTCCACCTTCACCACGCCATCGGGAACCAAAAGCCCGCCGAACACCGAGAGAGCGCTTCCGCCGCTCTTCGGGTTGCACTGGGTCTTGAAGCTGTAGACGACGTCGTCGACGGTCATGTCGTTGCCGTTGTTGTACTTGACGCCCTGGCGGATCTTGAAGGTCCAGACGTCTGCCTTGGCGTTGGGGGTCCAGCTCGTGGCAAGCCATGGCAAGTAACCGAGCGCCTGGTCCGCTTCCACGAGGAACTCACCGACGTTGCCGAGGAGCTCGAGGCCGCCCTCGTCGGCGATCGTGAGCGGGTTGATGGCGCCGGCCGGCGTGATGATGCCCGCCCTTATCGTGCCGCCCGACGCAGCCCGCGCGCGGGAGACCGCAGACGCCCGTGGCCGCACACCCGGCAGGCCCTTGGCCTCGAGAATGCCACCGAGGAGCGGCAGCGAGAGGCCGAATGCCGTGCCTTTCTTGAGGAAGTCCCTCCGGGACAGCCTCCCGGCGACGAACTCGTCGATGATGTGCTCTTGGATCGGGCCCCGACCACGTCGGAGGTTGTCGAGCCGTTCGTGATTGACTTCTCTACCGTTGTCGTTGACGTCCATGCGCCAACCCCCTTTGTCGTCCCTCGCGCAAGCGAGTCTTGTCTAACATACTGGACAGACGTTCAGCTACCTGCTTCTGGTACGATACTCAGCCAGACGAGCACGCGCCAGAGTCGAGCGGCGCACCCAGAGCGTAGGCACTTGCAGGTGATCCGAGCGCCCTTCTGTGCAGATGCGAGGAGAGGAGGCATCAGTGGAGAAGCTCGACATCCGCACGCCGTCGACCGCTCCCGCGGTCGTGACGGCGATTCGGGCTCTCGATGCCCTCACGAGCCTTCAGGGCTCCGCGACGCTCGACGAGCTCACTCGGGCGCTCGACGAGCCTCGAAGCTCGGTGCACCGGATTCTCAACACTCTTGTCGAGAACGAGCTCCTGCAAAGGCAGGGGCAGCGAGGCGGCTACCGGATGGGGCCGAAGGTAATGAAGTGGGGCTCGACCTTCTTGCGGGCCGTCAACCTCATCGACGAGTTCCGTGTCGTCGCATCACCCATCGTGGCCCGCGTCAACGAGACGATGCAGCTGGCAGTCCTCGATTGGCCCGACGTCGTGTTCGTGGCGTACCTGGACTCGAAGCGCCCCGTCAGGCTTGCCACCTATGTCGGCCGCCGACTCCCGGCGCACGCAACAGCCGCGGGCAAAGTGCTGCTCGCGTTCTCCGGTACCTGCGTTGTCGACCGGTATCGCGACTACGAGATGCAGAAGCTGACACCGAGGACGGTGACGTCGGTTGAAGAGTTCGAGCGTCAGCTCATGAGGGTTCGGCGTCGAGGCTGGGCCGAGGCGAGCCAGGAAGCCTCGGAGAACCTGACGTGTCTCGCCGCTCCGGTTCACGGCCACGATGGCCGGGTCGTGGCTGCGATGACTTTCTGTGTGCCAGAACCCTCGCTGAAACTGGCATGTCGACAGGAGCTCTCGCGTGAGCTCCTTGACGGGTGCAGCGAGCTGTCCCGCCAGATCGGCGCGGACGACCCTTGCCGTTCCTCCGCAGTGGCTCAAAGCCGCGCGTGACCAAGCCGCCGCGCCGAGTCTTGTTATGGTCGGGACTGTTCCGCGCAGCGCTCGGTGCCGACGCGACTGTCAGCCAAGTGACACCATTTATCGCCTCGCCGCAGCAGTGTTGTGTTGGGAAGCTGCGGATTCGACCGGTCAAGGGGTCGATGGTTACACTCCGCTAGAGAACCGTGTGGATAGACATCCAGCCGGTGAGACATCATGGAGGTGCCTTACGTGAGCACTGCTATCGAGACACTCGCGGCTGTACTCGAAACGCCGGGCAAGGACTTCGTCGTTGAGAAGGTGCAGCTGGCGGCACCAGGTCCGACGGAGGTCCTGGTTCGCATAGAAGCGAGCGGTGTGTGTCACAGCGACTGGAACGCCGCGTCGGGCGCTTCGGCGACGCCGACCCCGGTGGTGCTCGGTCACGAGGGCGCCGGCGTGGTGGAAGCTGTCGGCGCCGCCGTCACGCGGCTATCCCTCGGTGACAAAGTCGTGCTGTCGTGGTTGCCGACCTGTGGGATTTGCCCCGCCTGCTTGAGGGGGGACCTCTCGTTGTGTGCCAGCGCCGGGAGCGAGATGAGCCGGGGATGCCTGCCGAGTGGCGAGACTCGCCTGTCGAGGAACTCCTCGCCCATCTACCACTACGCGTATCTGTCCACCTTCGCCCGTCACGCCGTCGTAGACGAACGGTCCTGCGTCGTGCTCCCCGTCGATGCCGATCTCGAGGCTGCCTGTCTCGTCGGTTGTGCCGTGACGACCGGAGTCGGCGCCGTCTTCAACAAGGCGAAGATCGAGCCGGGTTCGTCCGTCATCGTCTTCGGATGTGGCGGAGTGGGCCTCTCTGCCCTCATGGCGGCCCGGTTCATGGGTGCCGGGACGATCATCGCCGTCGATCCGGTTGCCTCAAAACGCGACCTCGCCACCGAGCTCGGTGCAACGGCAACCCTCGACGGGAGGGACGCCAATCTCGTCGAGCAGCTGCGCGAGTTGTGCGGGGGAGGCGCCGATTACGCCTTCGAGGCGGCCGGGTTGCCATCGTTGGCCGCGATCGCTTTTGACGCCATACGCCCAGGCGGCATGGTCGTGCTGGTCGGCGTGCCCGCCGACGGCGAGCTGGTCTCCTTCCCCGGCAACGTGCTCGTGCGCTCGGAGAAGATCGTGACCGGAACGTTCTACGGTTCGGCGCGCCCCCCGCTCGACATGCCGTTGATCATGCGCCTGTACGCAGAAGGCAGGTTCCCGCTCGACCGTTTCATCACCGAGCGGTACCCGCTCGAGCAGATAAACGAGGCCTTTGCCGCGATGCTCGAGGGCCGGGTCGTGCGTGCCGTTCTCAAGCCGTGGGAAGGAGGCGCTTGATCATCGGGACGCGCCCTTCGTCGCGATCGCACAACCCGGCGTGCCGGCCGTGCCGCCCACGATGTTCGTGAACAAGGCGGCGCTCACAGGGCCGGCACACGGGAACATGACGTGGGGCCCCGTCCAGGGAGTTGCGCAATGTGTCGGCGAGGCGCTCGAACGAGCGCTTATCGACAGCGGCGATGTCGACAACCTCGTCTTGACTGCGACTGTGTGGGTCAACTCGAATGCCGACGATGAAGCAGAGGTCTTCTGTAACAATCAGGTCGCCACGCTCGAAGCACTGCGCAAAGGTGCGCACGGGCTCCCCGCGGCGTCTGAGTGCGTCAGTGCCGCGCGATCACCGTTCAACCCCTTGTTCAGGCCGGCTTGAGGGTCGCCCCGGCCGATCCCAGAGGCAGAGCGATGACCGGGCGGCCTGAGGGTCAGGAGTCCCCGACGGGTTGCGACTCCATTGAGGCAGCAGTCAACGGCCATCGTCGTCCGTGTGCGTCAAGCCGAGGGGAAAGCGACTCAGGCAGAACACAAGGAGTCAGGAAGGAACAGGCGGTAGCGATATGAAGATCAGCGAGTTCTCGATGGACTTGTTCTCACTGAAGGGCAGGACCGCCATCGTGACGGGAGGCAACACCGGCCTCGGTCAGGCCTTTGCACTGGCCCTCGCCAAGGCGGGAGCAAACGTCTTCATCCCGTCCGTCATGGACGACGGCGGTGAGACACGCCGGCTTGTCGAGGCCGAGGGGCAGAAGGCCGAGATCCTCACCATCGACATCACCGGGGACGGCGCTCCGAAGGCGGTCGTCGACGGCTGTGCTGCGAGCTTTGGAACCGTGGACATCGTGGTGAACTCCGCCGGAATCTGCAATATCGCATCGGTCGACAACTTCGGCCGCAGCGAGTGGGATCCGATGATCGCTCTCAATCTGACGGCTGCCTTCGAGCTCAGCTACGAGGCGTCCAAGCTCATGGTGGCGCAACGCTCGGGCAAGATCATCAACATCGCCTCGCTGTTCTCTTTTCTCGGTGGCCAGTGGTCGCCGGCCTATGCCGCCACCAAGCACGGGCTCGCTGGTTTCACCAAGGCGTACTGCGATGAGCTGGCCCAGTACAACGTGCAGGTGAACGCGATCGCGCCGGGCTACTACGCGACGGCAATCACCGAGACCACCCGGTCCAACCCGGAGACCAACCAGCGGGTGCTCGACCACATTCCAGCCGGCCGTTGGGGCGATGCAGCCGATCTGATGGGCGCCACGGTCTTCTTGGCAAGTCGGGCCTCTGACTACGTGAACGGTCACGTTCTGGTCGTCGACGGCGGCTACCTCGTCCGGTGACAGCACCGGGGACAACGTTCGACGGAGGAGAATAGGTTCATGGTGCAATCACGTTCGGATCTGGATCGCGAGGCGATCCGGCAAGGGCTGACCGAGATCGTCGGCCAGGACCAGGTATGCGTCGACGAAGACAAGCTGAAGGCGTCGAGTGTCGACAGGTTCAAGAAATACACGGCTGTCAACGGGATCTTCACCGGTCCCATCCCGGCCGCCGTCGTGTCGGTGACCTCGACCGAAGAGGTTGCGAAGGTCCTTCGTTTCGCGAACGACCATCTGGTCAACGTGGTACCGCGCACCGGGATCACCTCGACCGAAGGTGGGCTCGAGACGATAGTGGAGGACACGATCGTCGTTGACGGCTCGCCGATGAACAAGATCGTCCATATCGACCCGGTGAACATGATGGCCACGGCCCAGTGTGGCGTGTGTCTCGAGGTGCTGGAGGACGCCGTCCGGTTGCAGGGCCTCACGACGGGCCACTCACCTCAATCGAAGCCCTTGGCGCAGATGGGAGGCCTCACCGCCACCCGCTCGACCGGGCAGTTGTCGACGCTGTACGGCGGGATAGAGGACATGGTCGTCGGGCTCGAGGCCGTCTTCCCGGACGGCACTGTCTGCCGGGTAAAGAACGTGCCACGCAGGGCGGTGGGGCCCGACATCAGGCACATCATCATCGGCAACGAAGGTGCCCTGTGCTTCATCACCGAGGTCACGCTGAGGCTGTACCGCTACAGGCCGGAGAACAACCAGTACAGGGGATTCCTGGTCGACAACATCGACGACGGGATATCGGCGATCCGTGAGGTCGTGACCGACGGGTTCCGCCCATCGGTGTGTCGCGTGTACTCCGAAGAGGACGCTCACCAGCATTTCGCCGACTTCCACCAGGACAAGTGCGTCTTGATCTTCATCTGCGAAGGCCCGGAGGCGATCGTCGCCGCCACCGTTGCGGAGATCGACCGCGTAGTTGCCGGATACCACCACGAGGTCGTGGACCCCGAGCGGATCGCGCAGTGGTTCAGCAATCTGAACTGGGGCATGGACAAGATCATCGCCGAACAGGAGTGGATGCTCCGGGAGCACAACCTCGGCTACACGACCGAGATCTCTGCCAATTGGTCAGACATTGGTGCCATCTACAAGGACGCGATGCGCCGTATCCGCACCGAGTATCCCTACGCAGGCGACCTCACGATGCTGGGGGCGCACTCGTCGCACAGCTACCAGACCGGCACCAACCTGTACTTCGTCTACGACTACAACATCGACTGCGAACCGACCGAAGAGATCACGAAGTACCACATTCCGATCAACGCGATCATCGTGGAGGAGGCCCTCAGACACCGGGGCTCAATGGTCCACCATCACGGAATCGGGAAGTACCGGACCGACTGGACCGAGCAAGAGCACGGCAGCGCCTACTACATGTTGCGCACGCTCAAGCAAGCCTTCGACCCGAACGGCGTCATGAACAAGGGCACGATCTTCAAGGCCCAGTGAACCTCGTCCGCGGCCTTTGGAGGCAGGAGTGAAGCGCTACCTGATCGGCATAGACAACGGGTCCCAGAGCACGAAGGTGTCTGTGTTCGACGAGCGTGGCACCGTGGTGTGCGAGGGGCGCCAGGCCCTCCGGCCAAATGACACGCCGCAGCCCGGCGTGGTGGAACACCCGGACGACGATCTCTGGTTCTCCATTGGCGAGGCGAGCCGCCAGGCCATGGCGGCGTTCCCGGGGGATGTCGCGGACATAGTCGGCGTGGGCCTGTGCACGATCCGTTTCTGCAGGGCGCTCCTCAAGGCCGACGGGACATTGGCCACTCCGGTGATGAGCTGGATGGACCGAAGAGTTTCCCGGCCCTATGAGCACATCGACCCGAACGTGCGCTATGTGACGACGTCGTCGGGGTACATCAGCCACAGGATGACCGGTGAGTTCAAGGACACTGCCGCCAACTACGCGGGTGTGTGGCCGTTCAACGCGGACCGCTGGGAGTGGTTGCGCGACGACGAGGGCTTCTCGGACTACCAGGTGCCGCGCCAGATGCTCTTCGAGTTGCTGATGCCGGGTGAGGTGCTGGGCTGCGTGACGCCCGAGGCGTCTCGTCACACCGGGATCCCGGCGGGGCTGCCAGTTGTCGCGACTTCCAACGACAAGGCCGTCGAGGCCCTCGGGTGCGGCCTGCGCTCGCCCGACACTCTCCTCGTCTCGTTGGGCACGTACACCGCGAGCATGACGACAGGAGAGCGCAACATACCGGACGCCAAGAGCTTCTGGTCCAATTTCGCCTCCATTCCGCATCAGTACCTGTACGAGAGCTACGGCATCCGCAGGGGCATGTGGACGGTCAGTTGGTGGCGGGACCTGCTCGGCGAGGAGGCGAGGTCGGCAGCGGAGCGACAGGGACTGGGGGTCGAGCAGTATCTCGACCTCGAGGCAGAGAAGGTGCCACCCGGCTCGAACGGCCTCATGGTGGTCCTCGACTGGCTCGCGCCGACGGAAGCCCCGTTCAAGAAAGGCTCGATCGTCGGCTTCGACGTCCGGCACGACCGGTTCCACATCTACAGGGCCATACTCGAGGGAATCGCCCTGACGATCTACCGGTGTGGCACGGCGATGGGGGAAGAGACGGGGGAGATCTACAACCGGATAGTCGTCTCGGGCGGGGGATCGAACTCGGACGTGTTCATGCACATCTTCGCCGACGTCTTCGGGGTCCCGGCTGTTCGCAGCAAGATGAACAACGCCGCGGGGCTGGGCTCAGCGATCTGCGCCGCTGTCGGGCAGGGCGTTTACGGCTCGTGGGACGAAGCCATCGACAACATGGTGTCCTGGGAGCCGCCCTTCGCCCCGAACGCCAAGAATCATGACCTGTACTTGCGGATGGCGGCTGTCTACGACGAGGTCCCGAGCCTCACGGACAAGATCTTCGAACGGTCCTACGAGATCTTCGGCTGACCGGCTGTCTGGTCGGCGACCTCCGTTTGCGAGCTTCTCAGTTCGCCGATGGGGATGTGGCAACGCATCATGTGACCCGGCTCGACCTCGACGAGCGCGGGCTCGGTGGACTCGCACAACCCGTTCGCGAGGCGTCGCGGACAGCGCGTGTGGAACACGCACCCCGACGGCGAGTGCGCGGCGCTCGGGATCTCGCCCGTGAGCCGGATCCGCTCGCGGGACGTCCCGTCCAGGCTCGGCACCGCCGAGAGCAACGACTCGGTGTAAGGGTGATGGGGACCAGAGAAGACCGTCTCCGCCGACCCGTACTCCATCACGCGGCCCAGATAGAGCACCGCGATGCTGTCAGAGAGGTAGCGCACGACACCAAGATCGTGCGAGATGAAGACATAGGTGACTCGCTCACGGCTTTGCAGGTCGGCGAGGAGATTGAGGATTGCCGCTTGCACAGAGACGTCGAGCGCCGAGGTCGGCTCGTCGCACACGAGGACCCGCGGAGACCCCGCGAAAGCGCGGGCGATGGCGACCCGTTGCTTGAGCCCCCCGGAGAGCTGGTAGGGGCGCAAGGGCAGGTGGCGCTCCTCCATGCGCACGGAGCGGACGATCTCGAGAAGTCGTTGCTCGCACGCTTGGCCGGAGAGCCCGGCCAGCTTCTTGAGCGCCCTCGTGACGATGTGGCGCACGCTGTGGCGTCGGTTCAGCGCGGAGTCCGGGTTCTGGAAGATGATCTGCATCGCCTGCAACTGCTTGCGGTCGCGCTTGGTGCACTCGGGAGCGAGCGGCGAGCCTTCCAACTGGATGACGGATCCCTCGTCGGGCACGCTCAGGCCGAGCAGCACGCGCGCGAGCGTCGTCTTGCCGGACCCCGACTCGCCGACGAGCCCGAGGGTCTCGCCTGGCTTGAGGTCGAGGTCGACACCCACGACGGCACGCACGTGCTCGCCGCGGACGTGGAACGTCTTCGACACGCCGCGCAAGCGGATCACCGGCTCTTCGCCCGGGTCGGGGATCTGCAGCTTGACGTCCTCCGGGGTTGCCCTGGGCAGCTCGGGCGCTCGTTCGTGGTAGTGACAGCGAGAGGTGCGTCCTGCGGCCACGTCGTACATCGGCGGCGTCTCCTCGAGGCAACGCTGGTCCGCGATCGCACAACGCTTGGCGAAGATGCAGCCGACCTGGATCTCGCCCGGCCCGGGAAGGAAGCCCGGGATGGTGTCGAGGCGGCCGTGGTCCTTGCGCTGGCCGCGACGAGGCACGCAGCGCAGCAGCCCTACGGTGTAGGGGTGCCTGGGGTCGTCGAAGACCTCCCGTGCAGGACCCTGTTCTACGATCTCACCGGCGTACATGACCCCGACCCGGTCGCACATCTTCGCGATCACCGCGAGGTTGTGGCTGATGAAGAGCACTGAGGTCTGGAACTGTTGGCGCAGCGACGACACGAGGTCGAGGACCTCGGCCTCCACCGTGGCGTCGAGCGCGGTCGTGGGCTCGTCGAGTATGAGCAGCGAGGGCTCGGAGGCGAGCGCCATGGCGATCATGACTCGTTGCAGCATCCCGCCCGACAGCTGATGCGGGTAGGAGCGCAACACGCGCCCAGGATCCGCGATCTGCACGACGCGCAGCAGCTCCTCGGCGCGCGCCAAGGCTTCGGGCCTCCTTGTTCCGGCGATCTCGTACACCTCGGCCACCTGACGTCCCACCCGGAGCGACGGGTTGAGGGCACGGCCGGGCTCTTGGTACACCATCGAGATCGTGCGAGCGCGGAACTTGCGCAGGGCGCGTTTGTCCATCTCGGAGGGGTCCTGCCCGTTGACCACGACCGTGCCCCCGCTGAGTCGACCGTTGCGCGGCAGGTAACGAGTGATGGCGAGGGCGGTGGTGGACTTGCCGCAGCCCGACTCGCCGACGAGCCCGAACGACTCCTGCCGTCCGATGCTGAACGAGACGTCGCGGAGAGCCAGTCGATCCTTGCCCCGCACTCGGTAGGCCACGTCGAGGTGGCTCACCTCGAGGGTCATGGGTGGTCTCTCCACCGTGGCGGCCTGGTCGGACGACGTTGTAAGGGTCATTGGATCAGCACCGTCTCGATCGCGTCGCCGATGAGGTTTATCGCGATGATGAGCGAAGCGATCGCGAGCGCCGGGAAGAGCGTCTCCCACCAGTAGCCGGCGGCGAGGTAATTGGAGTTGACGGCGATGTCGGCGCCCCAGTCCGGCGTGGGCAGCTGCACGCCGAAGCCGAGGAACGACAGCGTTGCGATCGTGAAGATGGCGTAGCCCAACCGGACGGTGAACTCAACGAGTATCGGGCCGAGCACGTTCGGGAGGATCTCGACGTACATGACGTGCAGGACGCTCTCGTCGCGTAACCGGGCCGCCGCGAGGTAGTCGAGCTCACGCTCCTGCAGGACTGCGGTACGCACCGTCCTCGCGATGATCAGGGAGAAGACGAAGCCGATGACGACGATCAGAGTGAGCGTGCTGGGGCCGACTGCGACGACGAAGAGAAAGGCCACGATGACGATCGGAAGCGAAAGCGCCGCGTCCACGATCCTGCCGACGATCATGTCGAAGGCACCACGGAGGTAGCCCTGTGCAAGGCCGATCGTCGTTCCGACAACCGTGCCCAAGAGCGTGGCGAGAGGGGCGATCTCGAGGATGTCGCGGGCGCCGACGATCACACGGGACAACACGTCCTCGCCGACGTCGTTCGTCCCGAACCAGTGGGCGGCCGACGGCGCGAGCTGGGTGCTCAGAATGTTCGCCCCCGTCGCGTTGTAGGGAGCGAACGAGGGCCCGAAGATGGCGCAGACGATCCACCAGAGGAGGATGAGCGCGCCGATGATGAACGTCTTTGAGCGGACGAGCTGGTGAAGCTGCTCGCGGCGGACCTGCACGACGGACACATCGAGTGCGCCTGCGGCGCCGGCGGACGCGTCGGCCAGGGTTGCAGCCCCTCCGGCCACGGTAGGCGCGAGTGGGTCGATGGCCGCCGTCATTCCGCGTTCCCCAGCCTGATCCGCGGGTTCAACACCGTGTAGAGGATGTCGGCGATGAGCGTCGCGGCGAGGTAGACGATGCCGATGAAGAGAACTCCCGCTTCGAGAGTCGGGAAGTCCTTGTCGTTGGCGGCGTTGATGATCAAGGTGCCGATACCCGGGTAGACGAAGAGCTTCTCGACCACGACGAGCCCGCCGATGAGGTAACCGGTCTGTGTAGCGATGACCGTGATGGTTGGAAGCAACGAGTTGCGAAGCACGTGCCGCCGGATCACCACCCATCGGGGCAGCCCCTTCAAGGTGGCTGTGCGGACGTAATCGGAGTCGAGCGCCTCGATCGTGCCGGCCCGGGCCATTCGGGCTATGTAGCCGAAGAGGATGAACACGAGCGGGATGGCAGGCAGGATCAGGTACTTCAGCTGGACGAAGAACGACGAGCCGGGTGGAGCGTTGGCCGAGACCGGCAACAGCTTGAAGCCGAGGGCGAACACGACGATCAGAACGACGCCGGAGACGAACTCGGGCACCGTCGAGAGAGAGAGGCTCGTCGTGCTGATCAGACGGTCCACGAAGCTCCCTCGGTTGAGCGCCGCGATGATCCCGCCGAGGATGCTGAGGGGTACGACTATGACGAAGGCGAAGGCCGCGAGCTTGAGGGAGCGACCGATGTACGGGAAGATGAAGGAGCTGACCGGTGCCTGTTGCTGGTAGGAGGTCCCGAGGTTGCCGTGCAGGATACCGGTGGCCCAGCTCCAGTACTGAACGAGGAGCGGCCGGTCGACTCCGAGCTTGTGGTCGAGCGTGATCACAGCCTGTTGCGAGGCGAAGGGTCCGAGGATGGCTCTGCCTGCGTTACCGGGGAGCACCTGACCGGCGAAGAAGATGATCATGCTCAAGAGCACGAGCGTGATCAACGCCAAGCCGACACGCTTCAACACGTACAGCGGCAACTGTGCCCTCCTCCCGTATCACATCCCGGCCTGGGCCAACACGGTCAAGTCGAGACTGGAGGTTAACCGGAGGTTAATCAGAGCCAGAAGCTAGCAGGGCAACCGTCTATTCGCCTTTCGCGTAGGGTTCAGCGCTTGTTGCCCGGTTTCGGGCGGCACGGATCGAAGGACAGGCCTGCGAATCCGAGGAGCCGAGTCTTGGGCGGCGAAGGCCTCGACGGTTAACATGGCGAGCCATGCGCGCGGCCCGACGTCGACACGATGCCCGCGCTCACGCCAACCCCGGCGGCAGCTCAAGCACGCGTCGCCGAGAACGGCGGTCACCTCGGTTGGCCACGAGATGCCCGCAGTAGACCTCTCCATCCTCGGGCGGGTCGTCAACGGCGTCAGCGCGCCGGTTCGCGGCGAGATCCGCGTTGCCGGGGGTCGCATCGTCGAGGTGCGCGAAGGCGAGCCTGCTTCCCTGTCGGCCACAAGGCTGATCGACGTCGGAACTGCCTATCTGCTCCCCGGCGGGATCGACTGCCACGTCCATTCGGGCAGCACCACGGCCGAGGGGATCCGGGCTCTCACCGCGGCGGCGGCGGCCGGCGGCGTGACCACCGTGATCGACATGCCCTACGACGTGGCAGCACCGGTCGTGAGCCCGGAGATATTGGCCGCCAAACGCGCCAAGGTCCTGGCTGAAGCGCTTGTCGACGTGGCCCTCTTGGGCACGGTGCGCCCCGGGACCGGTGGCGTCGACGTCGGTCCGCTCGTCGAGGCCGGCGCGGTGGGCTTCAAACTCTCGCTGTTCGGCACTGACCCCCACCGGTTCCCGCGCATTCCAGACGACCAGTTCCTCGAAGTCCTCGCCGCGATCCACGAGCACGGCAGCGTCGCGTGCGTGCACGCCGAGAACGAGGAGATAATCAAGCCCCTTCTGGCACGTGCCCGTGAATCGGGCGATGCCTCCCCGATTGACCACTGCCGCTCGCGCCCGCCGGTGAGCGAGACCCAGGCGGTGCTGACGGCGCTCGAGTACGCCAGGGAGACAAAGGCTCCTCTCCACTTGTGCCACCTGAGCCTCGCCCGCTCGGTGGACCTCGCCCGTTCGTATGCCGCAGAGGGCCTGCGGGTGAGCACGGAGACGTGCCCGCACTACCTGTGCTTCTCCGAGGACGACATGGAGCGCCAACGTGGTCGCCTGAAGATAAACCCGCCCTTGCGCCCGGCCACCGAGGTGGCCCGGCTCTGGGAGCGTCTGTCGGGAGGGGGGATCGACGTGGTTGCCTCGGACCATGCGCCCTGGCCACTGTCGGAAAAGACGCGACCGGCGATCTTCGACAATCACTCCGGGGCCCCGGGCACCGAGACACTTGTCACGGTGCTGGCTGCCGGGCTCCTCGACCGGGGCCAGGACCTCAACACGCTCCCGCACCTCGTTGCAGCGGCGCCCGCGCGTATCTTCGGGATCTCGCACGTGAAAGGCTCTCTCATGCCCGGCATGGACGCCGACATCATGGCCTTCGACCCGGGCAGGCCATTCACCCTCGATGAGCGCCAACTGCACTCGAACGCGGGCTGGAGCCCTTATCACGGGATGGCTTTTCCCGGGCGGGTCATCCTAACGGTCTCGCGTGGAGAGGTGGTCTGGGACGGGTCGCAGCTCCACGGATCGCCGGGTCGCGGCCGTGTCGTGGAGCGTCCCCGGGGGGCACCACAAGGTGGCTGATCCGGACAGGCCCGCCGAGGTCACAGCTCAGCGCGGCCCTCTGCTCCGCTGCCGGGGGTGGCGCCAGGAGGGGCTTCTCCGGATGCTCGAGAACGTGCTGGAGATCGGCGAGCGTCCCGAAGACCTGGTCGTCTACGCGGCGCGTGGCAAGGCAGCCCGGGACTGGGAGTCGTACTCGAGGATCGTTCTGTCGCTCAAACGCCTCGGCGAGGACGAGACGCTCGTGGTGCAGTCCGGAAAGCCAGTCGCCGTCTTCCCCAGTTCGCCTGACGCCCCTCTCGTCGTGATGGCCTGCGGCAACGTGGTCGGCCACTACGCGACCGCGGAGTACTTCGACGAGTTGTGCGACCGCGGCCTCATCATGTGGGGCGGCCTGACTGCCGGAGACTGGCAGTACATCGGTTTCCAGGGCGTTCTCCAGGGCGTCTACGAACTCCTGCAGGCAGTTGCGAGGGACCATTTCGGCGGTTCGCTCGCCGGGAGGTTCGTCCTCACGGCCGGCCTCGGTGGCATGGGATCGGCGCAACCTCTCGCCATCTCGTTGGCGGGGGGCACTGGCATCGTGGTCGAGGTCGACCCGGACAAGTGCGCCCGCGCCCAGGCCCGCGGTCACCTCGCGTCGGTGACCGACGATGTGGAAGAGGCGCTCGCGTTTGCCGGCGACAGGGATGCGGGCAGGGTCATCGGACTCGTCGGCAACGCGGCGTCCGTCTACGAGGAGCTTTGCGACAGCGGCGTCGTGCCCGACGTCGTCACCGACCTCACGGCCGCGCACGACGCGGTCTTCGGTTACTGCCCGGTCGACTACTCGCTCGAGGAGTGGAAAGCCGTTCGCGAGCTGGACCCGGCAGCCGTCGCAGACAGGGCGCGTCGTTCCATGGCCCTCCAGGTCCGGGCGATGCTGAAACTGAAGGCGCGCGGTGCCGTCGTTTTCGAGGACGGCAACAACCTGCGCGTGCAGGCCGCCGCCGCCGGAGTCAGTGAAGCCTTCGAGATCGACGGGTTCGCGGAGAGGTACCTGAGGCCGCTGTTCTGCCGGGGAATCGGGCCGTTCCGCTGGTTGGCCCTGAGCGGTGAGCCCTCCGACCTCGCCGAGCTCGACAGCCTCGTGTGCGAGATGTCCTTCCGTCCCGAGGTGGAGTCCTGGATCTCACTCGCCCGGGAACACGTGGCGATGCAGGGACTGCCGGCACGGAGCTGCTGGCTCGGCCACGGGGAGCGTTCCAGGTTCGCCGTGGCCGTGAACGGGCTTGTCCGGGACGGGCGGCTCGGCGGGCCGGTCGCCTTCACCCGGGACCACTTCGACTCGGGCGGGATGACCCATCCGCACATCGGGACCGAGGCGATGGCGGACGGGTCGGATGCCATCTCCGACTGGCCGATACTCGACGCCCTCTTGTTAGCGGCCTCGGGCGCCGATCTCGTCGCAGTACACGCCGGAGGTGCAGGTTACGCGGGCTACATACAGTCGGCTGGCGTCACGATCGTCGCCGACGGCAGCGCGGGGGCGGGCGAGCGCCTCCGTCGCGGGCTCGACGCCGACAGCGGGCTCGGCGTTTTGCGCTATGCGGACGCCGGGTACGCCGATGCAGTGTCTGTGGCCGGCAGCGCCGGCCTCGGGCTCGGCCTTGAGCGGGAGGAGAAGAGATGACACGAGAGCTGACCGGAGACGACGCCCTCAACGCCGTGTGGGGCGGGTCGCTGCTGGCTTGCGGCGGAGGAGGATGGGTCGACCACGGCATGATGATGGGCGAGCTCGCCACGCGGGTCGGCCGCCCTGTCCTCTGCTCGCCCGATGAGATAGCCGACTCTGATCTCGTCGTCACGGTCACCGCCATTGGCGCGCCGGCGTCGCCGAGCAGAGAGATCCGCCCGCTCGACTACGTGCGGGCGCTGCAGCTGGTGGCAGGTGAGACGGACCGCCCGGTCGTGGCAGTGATGACGGCCCAGAACGGCTCGTCGACAACGCTGAACGGCTGGATCCAGTCCGCCGTCCTCGGCGTGCGGGTGCTTGACGCCGCGGGAGACGTACGGGCGCATCCGACCGGCAAGCTCGGCGCGATGGGCCTTACCACCCGAGCCGGCTACGAGACCGTGCAGGCAGTCGCCGGCGGGAACCGTGAACTGAGCGGCGGCCTCGAGGTGGTCGTTCGTGGCCAGGTGATTGCGACCTCCGACGTCTTGCGCGATGTGTGCGTGCGCGCCGGCGGCTTCATCGCCGCGGCCCGTCATCCCGTGGAGGCGTCCTACGTGAAGCAACATGCCGCCCTCGGCGCCATCAGCTACGCCTTGTCGCTCGGGTCGGCCATGCGTGCCGCGCCTGACGCCGCGGCCGTCATCGACGCGGCGATCGCCGCGACCGGCGGAAGGGTCGTCGCAAGCGGTCCCGTCCGCGAGGTCGACCCGCTCCGGACCGCGGGCGGCTTCGACCACGGTTCGTTGTCGATCGGCGGGTACGTCGTGCGATACCTGAACGAGTACATGACCGTGGACCTCGAGGGCTTGCGCGTCGCCACCTACCCCGACGTCATCGCCACCTTGTCGCTCGAGGACGGGCGGCCGATCTCAATTGCCGAGATGACCGAGGGCCGCGAGGCGGCGCTGTTCGTCGTTGACCAGTCCCTGTTGCCGCTCTCCTCCAGCACACGCGACCGGTTCGCGCTCGAGGAGGTCGAGAAGATCATGGGTATCTCGCTGATCGGGCACGGGGTGCCCGCGACTCGGCCGTCGTGAGCCGACTGCCGTCGCCTCACCTCGGGCGAGTCTCGGACGACTTCGAGACCCTCGCATCATACCGGGACCCGGAGGCCCCGGGCTGGACGCGTCGTGTCTTCTCCGGCTTCGACAGTGCCGGGAGAGCCTGGGTCGCCGGGAGGATGGAGGAGGCGGGCCTGACAGTCGAGACCGACGCGGCGGCCAACCTCATCGGGAGATTGCCCGGCACCGCTTCGTTGCCCGGCGCGATCGTGACCGGTTCGCACACCGACACCGTGCACGGAGGGGGCCGTTTCGACGGCATCGTCGGGGTGCTCGGCGCCCTCGAGGCGGTCCGCTGCCTGCGCGAGGCACGGACCGAGCTCGAGCACGACCTCATCGTGGTCGACTTTCTCGGTGAGGAGCCGAACGACTTCGGCTTGAGCTGCGTGGGAAGCCGCGCGATATCCGGCGCGCTCGACGAGGGTCACCTCGCTCTTGTGGGCCCGGAGGGGCTCAGTCTCGCCGAGGCGCTCGCGGCCTGCGGCGGGCGACCGTCCGCGCTCGAAGGCGCGCGCTGGCCGAACGGCCTGCACTGCTACGTCGAGCTGCACATAGAGCAGGGCCCGGTGCTCGAAGCCGCACGGGGCCCGATAGGAGTGGTGACAGGCATCGTCGGCATCCACCGGCTCCTTGCGAGCATCGTCGGGCAGCCGGATCATGCCGGCACAACCCCGATGAGCCTCCGCCGGGATGCGCTCCTGGGAGCGGCAGAGGCTGCGCTCGCCATAGAGAGGCTCGCCGAGGGAGGTGTGGCGACGACGGGCCGTCTCGAGATCCGGCCCGGCGCCCACAACGTGGTACCCGGAGAGGCCGACCTGTGGGCCGAGGCGCGAAGTGCCGACGAGGAATGGCTGGACGACTTCGGGCGCAGGGTCACCGAAGAGATCAGTGCCATCGGCGCCCGGCGGCACCTCGGCACGACCCTCAGCTGGATCTCGCGCGAGCGTCCAGTGACGGTCACGGACTGGGTGGCGGCCGCCATCGGGGAGGCGGCACGGTCTTTCGGGATCGAGCCCCTCAACATTCCGAGCGGCGCCGGTCACGACGCGTCCCACATGGCGCGTCTTGGTCCGATGGGCATGGTTTTCGTGCCGTCCCGGGCCGGGCGGAGCCACTGCCCGGAGGAGTGGACGGACCTGGAGGATATCGGTCGTGGCATCGCCGTCCTAGCGGAGACGTTGGTAATTTGTGATCACCGAGAGGAGGCGCGCCAGGGGAGGCGGCGCCGCGGGTCAGATGACTGAGCGACTTGTCGAGCTGACCGGAGACGACCTGAGCGTGCAGGATGTCGTCGCGGTTGCACGCGGTCGGACCCGGGTCGCTCTTTCCGCCGAAGCGCTCCGGCGGATGCGCCAGGCTCGCGATGTCGTCGACGCGATACTCGCGAGCGGCGAGCCGGTGTACGGCCTCAATACCGGGCTCGGCTCGTTCGCCCGTTTCCGGATTCCGATCGAGCAGATCAAGCGCTTCTCGTTTGACACCGTGGCCGACCTGAGCTCGTCCTACGGCCGGCCGCTGCCCGCTGACGTCGTGCGGGCGATGATGGTGGCCCGGGCGAACGGCATGGCCAAAGCCGGCGTCGGCGTGAGGTGTGAGCTGGCGCAACTGCTCGTCGAGCTCTTGAACCGGGACGTCGATCCGGTGGTGAGGGAGATCGGCTCGGTCGGCCAGGGCGACCTGTCGGAGATGTCCGACATCGGCAAGGTGCTGATCGGCATCGGGCACGCCGAGGTCGGCGGCGAGGTGATGAGCGGGCGGGCGGCATTGGCACGAGTCGGGCTGGAGCCGATCGAGCTCGCCCCGAAGGAGGCGCTCGCGCTGATCAGCGCCAACGGAGTCACCCTCGGACGGGGCGCCCTCGTGCTGCACGACGTCGCGGACCTCGTCGACCTGCTGCAGGCGGCGGCCGCATTGTCGCTCGAGGGCTTCGCAGGCAATCTCTCGATCATCCATCCCGGCACGAGCGAGCTCCAGCCTCAGGTCGGGCCCAGTACGGCCGCCGACCGGCTGCGCCACATGCTCGAGGGCTCCTACCTGTGGGAACCGGGCGCGGCGCGCAACCTGCAAGATCCGCTTTCGTTCCGCTGCGTGCCCCGCAGCCACGGTGCGCTCTACGACGCTCTCCACTACTCGCGCTTCAACCTCGAGAGCGAGTTGAACGCGGCCAATGACAATCCGCTCGTGCTCGTCGGCGAGGGAGTGATCGTCTCGGGCGGCAGCTTCGACGTGGTGGGGCTCGCCATGGCCTTCGACCTGTTGCGCCTCGCCATAGCGAACGCCGTCAAGGGCACCAACGAGCGCGTGCAGAAGCTGCTGTGGAACCACTTCAGCGGCCTGCCGAGCGCGCTTGCCTTCGACCAGGGACCCACCAACGGCCTCAAGCCGATGGGCCGCTGGTGTGCGGCGCTCGCAGCCGAGGCGCGCTCGCTCGCCGGACCCGTGACACTCGACTACGCAGGGCAGGTAGCCGAGGGTGTCGAGGACGACGCCAGCATGGCCCCGCTCTCGGTGCGCCGGACCCACGAGCTCGTCTCGCTCGTCCACCGCACTGTGGTCTACGAGCTCATAGTGGCCGCCCAGGCGGTCGACATGCGGGAGCGGTGGCCAATTGGGCGCGGGACCACCGTCGTGTACCGGGCCGTGCGCGACCACGTGCCGATGCTGCGCGACGTCCGTGGTTGGGACCCGGACATCGAGGGTCTCGTCGAAGCCGTCGCCCAGGGCGAGCTCGGCGCCCGGATAGCCGCCGCGATCGGCGGACGTAAGCAGGAGCCGCGAGTACTGATGGGGGTGCGCACACCGGACGCGCCCGAGCACTAGGGCGCGAGAGAAGGAGGCTCCGGGGCCCCCTTACTCGGGGTCCGCTAGCACCGGGTCGTGGCCGCTCCGGGCTTCAGGTATGCCCGATCTGGACGCCCGGCTCCGGCACCCGGACGTGAAAGGCGAGCCAGCCGATCGCCAGCCCGGTGCCCAGTACGACTTGAGCAATGGCGAAGGTCGCGCGCGCACCGAGCGGACCGACGACGGCACCGGCGAGAAGCGGGCTGACGACCGTCGAAAAGGCCCACACGAGGTTGAGCATGCCCATCACGACACCGAGTCCCACTCCGGCTCGGTTGGCCCCGGAGGCACCGAGTGGGTACCCGACAGACCACAGGACGGACCGGGCCGCAGCCGTCGCACAGAGCATCACGACGACGAAAAGTGGCGCCGCGCTCGCGGTCGCGGGCGACATCACGAGTGCGAGAACGACGCCTGCGCCGAGGATGGTCCGCAGACGCACAGCGCGCAGACCAGCTCTCTTGGTAACCGCGCTGCCGAGGATGAACACCGCCGCGGCGGCCGAGAACACGATTCCGATCGAGCCCTCGGAGGCGCCGGACTCGTGCAGCTCGAGTGGCCCGAGCAACGTCACGAGAGCCGCCGAAGCACCGGCAATGCTCACAGCCATCGTCGCTCCCAGGATCCTGAGATCGGATGCAGCCGTGCGGATGCTGGAGACGACGCCCGTGTGCTCCAACGGGCAGGTGCCTTCAAGGTCGATCGAGGTCAACATCACCGTCACCACGACCATCAGGACGGTGGCGACGACGAAAGGTGCCGCGAGACCGAAGTACTGGGCGACGAACCCGGCGAAGGCCGGTCCCGCGATGGAACCGAACCCCGATGCCGTGACGGTTCCGGCGAGTGACGAATCGTCGCCCGAGGCCCTCGCCAGCCACGTGAGCGCCGCCGTCCACACGATGCCGTAGCCGAGGCCGAAAACGAGGCGGGAAGCGAGCAGCAATGCGTACGAGGGGGCGAAGGCCTGGCCGAGGGTTGCGAGCACGATGAGCCAACCGGACCACAAGGTCAGCACGCGTGCTCCGAAGTGATCGGAGAGGGCACCGGCCGGCAGCGAGATGACGAGTGCCGCGACGCCGGTCGCGGCGAGCAACCCTGCCGTTTCCACGCCACCCAGCTGGAAGCGGTGAGCGTAGGAGGGCAACAGCGGCGCGATCGCGGACTGGAGCAGCGAGCTGAGTAGGGCGAGGGCGTAGACGAGGCGACGCAGACGGCGAATCCTCGGATCGATCACCCCTGTCTCGTCAAGTACCGGCGGCCCGGCCGGGTGGCGGTGCCTCCTGGTCATCTGTCGTTGTCCCGCAATGTTCAGGGCCGCCACCACTTACCTATCGGAAGCTGGACACTTCATCCTTATATTCATTTTACGACAAGATTGTTCGCAGATAACCTGAATCATTAGTGCCAGAACGATCGATTTGGTCGATTGATAAAAGAGTCGACCTGCGCGAGCTGAGAGCGCTCATCGCCATCGCCGACCTCGGCTCGTTCCGCCGTGCTGCCTCAGAGCTCGGATACACGCAATCGTCGATCTCGCACCAGATCGCTTCGCTGGAAACTGTGCTCGGCACAGAACTGTTCACCCGGCCTGGGGGCCGTGGTGCGGTGAAGCTCACCGCGAGCGGTGCGGCCGCCTACAGAAGGGCTCGACGTGCCCTCGGGGAGGTGGAGGCCATCGGTGCCGATGTCGACTCGGCCCGGCGCGGCGAGCGGGCACGGATCCGCGTGGGCGTGTCGCAGACAGCTGCTGCCGAGCTGATGCCGGTTGCGCTCAGATCGTTTCGCGAGACCCATCCCGACATTGAGGTGGTCCTGAGCGAGGTCGAGGAGATCCAGGCCATCATGAGCGGGCTGGGGCGCGGACGGTTCGACTTGGCATTCGCCCTCAACCCCGAGCCTGATGAGCGGGCCGAGGCCATTCCACTCCTGGAGGACCCGTGGGTCATCCTCACCCGCCGCGACAGCGAGATCGGCGACGTGGAGCACCTCAGTTTCGACCTCATCGACGGAATGGACCTGGTCGCCTGGACTCGCCGCTGGAACAGCCAGATCGAGCTGGAGGAAGCGTGGCGCCGGCGCGGCATCGCACCGCGCATCGTCTATCGGACCGACGACAACCTTGCCCTCCAGCGCCTCGTCGCCGCCGGCCTCGGGCACGCTTGCATCGGCCGGCTCGCCGCTCGGCGGGCCATAGACCCGTCACTCACATGGCTCGCTCCGCGCGAACGCCTCACGACGCGCCAGATCGCGTTGTGCTACCCGCGGCACCGGGAGATCACCGGCGCCGTGTCCGCGCTGATCTCAGCGATTCGGGCCCACCCGACCGGCTGAACCGGGCCGCTCAAGTGAAGACGTAAGCGTCCGGCTCTTCGAGCTCGGTGTCCAAGCCCGCGAGCTCGATCGCGTCCGGTACCCGGACGGATTCGAACTTGTCCAGGATCTTGAGGATGACCCAGGTGAGGATGAACGCGTAGGCAGCCACGAGCAGGCCGGCAGCCACCTGCTTGCCGAAGAGCGAGGGATTGCCCTGGACGAGGCCGTTGTGGCCGGCCAGGTTGACCGATTCGTAGGCGAAGACGCCCACCAGCATCGAACCGAGGAGCCCGCCGATGCCGTGCGCAGCCCAAACATCGAGTGCGTCGTCCCACTTCATGTGGCGCACCAAGGCGACGGCCGCGTAGCAGATGGATCCGGCGAGCAGACCGATCGCGAAAGACGCCCATGTGGGCACGAAACCGGCGCACGGCGTCACACAGGCGAGGCCTGCCACCGCTCCCGTGAAGGCTCCCACGATGCTGGGCTTTCCCGTCCTCCACCAGGAGATGGCCAACCACGTGCACATCGCGACCGACGCGGCGATGTCGGTGTTGACGAAGGCCTGCGCCGCCACGGCGTCGGCCGCGAGCGCCGAGCCGCCGTTGAAGCCGAACCAGCCGAACCAGAGCAATCCGGTCCCGAGTCCGACGAAGGCCACATTGTGCGGGACCTTCTTCTCGCCCGGTGCGAACTTCCTGGACCCGACGACGAACACCGACGCCAGGGCCGCAAACCCCGCACTCGTGTGGACGACCATTCCACCGGCGAAGTCCTCGACACCCCAGTGCTGGAGGAACCCGCCACCCCAGATCCAGTGCACTATCGGCACGTAGACGAGCAGGCTCCAGACGACCAGGAACTTGAGGTAGCTCTTGAACGCGATCCGGTCGGCGAAGGCACCGGTGATGAGCGCCGGGGTGATGATGGCGAACATCTCCTGGAAGATGAAGTGTGCCAGAGCGGGGATATGGGGGGCATACGGGCCCGGCGACGCGCCTACTCCTCGCAGTCCTGCCCACGAGAGGTTGCCTATGACACCTCCGAGGTTGCCGGAGAAGGCGAGGGAGTACCCGACGAGCACCCAGAGCACGGTGACTACTCCCATCGAGATGAAGCTCTGCAGCATTATTGTGAGAAAATTCTTTCTTCTCACAAGGCCGCCATAGAAAAACGCCAGGCCTGGTGTCATCACCATGACAAGTGCGGCGCTGATCAGAACAAACCCGGTGTCACCGTCGTTGATCACCCAGGCCTCCTTTGGCCGATTCTGCGAACTTCACCGTGCGGTCACATGTTTCGCCATTATGTCGCCCACTTCGCGGCGGTGGCCAACTTACCTTGTCCGCATCCGCTTGGCCTGCGACCGTGCACTGTGAACAGGACCGCGACGAGCGGCACTGCGACGGGCGGCGCTGCGATGAGCGGCAATGCGGTGTGCAGGTTGGCCGCCGGCGCCGCCCGCGATCGGCTTACCGGTGGCGGGGTCGACGCCGTTGCGCCGGCACCATGTTCCGAAGGCTTTATAGCGGTACGGCGGTGCGTTACGCCAGGAGACCTTGAAGCCGAAACGCTCGCTCAGGGCTCTGTACATGAGGTGCATGCTGATCGTCGCGAATGCGAGGCAGGCGAAGCCGAACCCGGCCACCGCATAGGCGCATACCCTGGACCAACCCTGGCCGATCAGGAAGAGGACCAGCCACACCGGAGCGGACCAGATGCCGATGGTCGTGGTCGGCCCCGTAAGAAGGTGAAGGCGTGCGGCCCTGTGCCCGATCCGAGGCGACCACCTCGCAAGGAAGGGGGCTCTTGAGGGCATTCGTCTACTTCCTAAGAGGACCTCGGACCGAGAACGGCGGCGTGGCGACTCTCCAAATCACCCCGCGTCAGTGAAGCACAGCATCATTCTGCCCTGTCGGGCAAGACGTGCTCGCAATGGTCCGGCTCGTTGCCGGCTCCAGCGGGTGCGGGGCTTCTTGCCCGGCCGGGAGGCGGGCTATGGGCGTTCAGATCCGTGACGCTAGAGTGAAACCGACGTCGCGCTACACGACCCCGAGGAGCCTGTTGGTACCTGCTCAAGAGTGATCGAGCGTGCGGGCCATATCGCTTCGACGCCTTCTGGGCGCGGGCCGCTGGTTCAACACCGAAGTCGATGGTTACCGAAAAGGAGATCTGACATGGCCATGCCGAGCGACCTTGAGATCGCGCGCCAGGCTCACCTCAAGCCGATTGCCGAAATCGCGAAGGGTATGGGAATCGAACCGCGGATGCTCGAGCACTACGGCGAGAATGTTGCGAAGATCAAGCTGGACGCTATCGCCGAACTCGCCGACCGCCCCAAGGCCAAGTACGTGGTCGTCTCCGCGATCACGCCGACGCCGCTCGGCGAGGGGAAGACGACGACGATCGTGGGGCTCGGCCAAGCCATGCACCACATCGGCAAGAGCGCGACGATCTCGATTCGTCAGCCCTCTATGGGTCCCACGTTCGGCATCAAGGGTGGCGCTGCCGGTGGTGGCTACAGCCAGGCCGTCCCGATGGAATCCTTCAACCTCCACCTGACAGGGGACATGCACGCGGTGACGGCCGCGCACAACATGCTGTCGGCCATGGTCGACAACCACTTGCAAAAGGGCAACGAGCTCAAGATCGACCTGCACAACATCACTTGGAGACGCGTGCTTGACGTGAACGACCGAGCGCTCCGCAACATCGTGATAGGGCTCGGGACCAAACAGGACGGCGTCCCGCGCCAGACCGGCTTCGACATCACCGCCGCGTCTGAGGTGATGGCCATCCTCGCGCTGTCGGCGTCCTTAAAGGACATGCGGGCCCGCCTGGGAAGGATCGTCGTGGGTTACACCGATGACGGCGAGCCGGTGACCTCGGAGGACTTGAAGGGCGCAGGGGCGATGACCGTGATCATGCGCGAGGCCATCAAGCCGAACCTGCTCCAGACGATCGAGAACACCCCGGTGATAGTGCACGCTGGACCGTTCGGCAACATCGCCCACGGCAACTCGTCGATCGTCGGTGACTTGATCGGTATCCACACCGGCGACTTTCTCCTCACCGAGGCGGGCTTCGGCGCCGACATGGGAGCAGAGCGCTTCTTCGACATCAAGTGCCGCACCTCGGGCCTCAAGCCCGATGCCGCCGTGGTCGTCGCCACGGTGCGCGCACTGAAGGTGCATTCCGGGCGGCACAAGGTCGCAGCCGGGCGCCCGCTGCCTCCCGCCATCTTGGAGGAGAACCCTGAAGAGGTTCATCTAGGCGGGGCGAACCTGCGCAAGCAGATCGAGAACATCCAGGTCTTCGGCGTCTCGCCTGTCGTCGCGATCAACGCATTCCCCGGCGACTTCCCCTCTGAGCACGAGGCGGTCCGTGAGATCGCGGCCTCGATGGGAGTCCGAGCGGCGGTGTGCACCAATTTCGCCGAGGGCGGCAAGGGAGCCACCGAGCTCGCGCAGGCGGTGGTCGAAGCGGCGGACGAACCGAGCGACTTCCGTTTGCTCTACCCGAACGAGGCGACGTTGCGCGAGAAGATCGAGACGGTGGCCTCGAAGATCTACGGCGCCGCCGGCGTCGACTACCTGCCGGTCGCGAACCGCCAGATCGACTCCTACGAGAAGAACGGCTATGGGAACCTTCCGGTCATCATCGCCAAGACGCACCTGTCCTTGTCGTCGGACCCCTCGCTGAAGGGTGCGCCCACTGGGTGGCGCATGCCGGTGCGAGAGGCGCGTGCCTCGATCGGTGCGGGTTTCGTGTACCTCATCTGTGGCGACATGAGCACGATGCCGGGGTTGTCGACGCACCCGGCGGCCGAGATCATCGACATCGACGAGAACGGCGAGATTGTCGGGCTCAGCTGACGCGCCGGCATATCTCGAGGTCGGTCTCGGGAGCTTCCTCGAGCTCGTCTCCGCGGCCGAGCCGGCGCCTGGCGGCGGGTCGGCCGCAGCCGTAGCCGTCGGGCTGGCCGCGGGACTCTGCGTGATGGCGGCGCGTTTGTCCACGCGGCAGCTGCCGGACGCGCCGGACCTAGCACTCGCTGCCGCGCGGCTGCGCGATCGTGCCGCTGCACTCTGCCAGGCAGACGCAGAGGCCTACGGACTGGTCGTGTCGGCATCCCACGAACCTTGTGGGCCTGACCCCGAGGGTCGCCGGCGCCGGATAGCCGCGGCCCTCTTGGTGGCGACCGACGTTCCATTGCAGGTCGTGGAGACGGGGGCCGGCGTCGCCGGTCTGGCCGCCAGGATCGCCGAGTACGGGAACCCGAATCTGCTGGGTGACGCCGTCACCGCGGCGTTGCTGGCGGAGTCCGGAGCGAGGGCGGCGGCCGCTCTCGCGCTGATCAACCTCAAAGGACTGCAGGACGACGACAGGCGGAACCGGATCGCCAAGCTGATCGAGGAGGCCGCAGACAGTGCCTCCATCGCGCGGCGCCTGTCGGACCAACTCTCGTCCTGACCGTCTCCTCGACGTCGTCCGTCCAGATGATCTGCCCGACACGGCGACGACCCAACGCCGCCTCTTTCTCTCGTGCCAAGATGGGATTGTGACCAGGAGAACCACCGCATGAGCCCTGACAACGGGCTCATCCGCGGAGTTGCGCGGCGCCACACAGCGCTCCGGGCTGCCCGGCGACGGGGTCATCGACGAAGGACCGCGGTTCCTCGCAGTCGACGAGGACGCCCGCCTTGTTTCGCCGCTGTCGGGGTAGCGGCGCGTTCTGGAGGTCCGAATGAGCTGGTTTGAATGCGTACCCAACTTCTCAGAAGGCCGGGACCAGGCCAAGATCGCCCGCATCGTGGCCGAGGCGCAGAACAGACCGGGGGTGTCGCTGCTCGATGTCGAGCAGAATGCCGACCACAACCGTTGTGTGGTCACCCTCGTCGGTGAGGGGCCGCCGCTTGTGGAGGCGGTGCTGCGCATGATGCGGGTGGCGACGACCGTCATCGACCTTACGAGCCACCGGGGCGAGCATCCACGGATGGGCGCCACCGACGTGGTCCCATTCGTGCCGCTCGGCGAAGCCACCACCGAGCAGGCGATCGACCTCGCCGTCAGCCTGGGCACCCGCGTGTGGGAGGAGCTGCACATTCCGGTTTACCTGTACGGCCAGGCCGCTCGGCTGCCTGAGCGCCAGGATCTCGCGAAGGTGCGTGCCGGACAGTTCGAGGCCATCCGCGACACGATCGGGACGGACCCTGCCCGGCGCCCGGACATCGGCGAGGCACGGGTGCATCCGACGGCGGGCGCGGTGGCGATCGGCGCCCGGCCGGTGCTCATCGCGTACAACGCCTACCTGACTACCCCTGACGTCGCTGTGGCCAAGCGGGTGGCACGCGCCGTGCGCGCTCGTGACGGAGGCCTGGCGGAGGTCAAGGCGCTGGGCTTCGAGATCCACGAGCGCCAGCGCGCGCAGGTATCCATGAACCTGACCGACTACCGACGAACGCCGATCCACCGCGCCGTCGAAGCTGTGCGGCGGGAAGCAGCCCGTTTTGGCGTGGGCGTGGAGGAAACCGAGGTCGTGGGCCTCGTGCCCGAGGACGCCCTGTTCGACGCGGCTGAGTATTACCTGCAGCTCAACAGCTTCGACCGGGGCACCGTCCTCGAGCGCAAGGTGCGTGGCGTGCAGCCATCCGGGGAGTCCCTCTCTGATTTCGCCGCCCGGCTCGCCGCGCGGACACCCACCCCCGGAGGTGGGAGCGCGGCCGCCGCGGCCGGCGCCATGGGGGCCGCCCTCGGGGAGATGGTTGCCGCCTACTCTGCCGGCAAGGACGACGTGACGCTGGACGAGTTTCGGGAGCGGTTCGCCGCCGCCCGCAGTCGCTTTCTGGGCCTGGTCGAACAGGACGCCCAGGCCTACGCGGACACGGTCACAGCGCGTCGGGCGACCAAGTCCCAGCCCGGGCCCGAGGCGGAGCAGGCCTGGACGGCCGCCATCCGGCACGCCGCGGATGTCCCGCTCGAAACCGCGCGCCTCGCCTGGAGCTGCGCAGCCGAGCTCCGCGAGCTCGGCGACCGGGTACGGCCTGTGATGAAGAGCGACTGGACCACGGCGCTGGCGCTGTTGGATGCGGCGCGGGAGGGCGCTGTTGCCAATGTGGTCATAAACGTCGACGACCTGCGGGAGCGGGCGGTCGACATCACTGATCTGGAAGCCGCCATCCGCGAGCTCGTCTAGCTCGAGCGATGCGACGGAAGAGACAGTTTCGAGAAGCCTGGGTTGGGCGAGCCGGTTCGTAGGTACAGGCCGTTCCCTTGGAGCCAAACAGCGGCAAAGGTATTCAGTGCTTCGTCACGCCCTGAGTGCCTGCGTTTGCTTGTGGTCGCGGCCACGATCTGATACAACGAACTCAGCACGCGTGAATTCGTTGGAATCAGTCATATAGCGGCGAAGGTTCCTCGTTCCCAGTAGAGGTGAGGTGCAGGGGACGCGCCGGACCTTTGACTCCTCACCGGGTGTGGGCACGCGGGCGAAAAGTTGCTTGTCACCGTCTTGCCTATCCGCGTCCAGCGTCGACGACAGGAGGCGGTGTGTAATGAGCACTCAGCAGACCTACACCAGTAGCTTGCAGATCGAGCACCGCTCGATCGACTATATCCCCGCCTCGGAGAGGCATGGCACACCGAACCGCCTTTTCTTCATCTGGTTCGGGGCCAACATGCAGATAACTGCGGCTGCGGCGGGGGCGGTCGCTGTGCTGATAGGGCTGTCCTTGCCCTGGGCGCTGCTCGCCCTGCTGATCGGCAATCTCTTCGGCGTCACGTTCATGGCGGCTCACTCGGCGCAAGGGCCGACATTGGGCATCCCTCAGATGATCCAGAGCAGGGCCCAGTTCGGCTTCTACGGCGCGATCGTCCCTCTCGTTCTCGTCTTGTTGATGTACGTCGGATACTTCGCCGCCAGCGCGATCCTCGGCGGCGCCGCCCTGGCCGCCTGGTGGGGCATCAACACCAAGCTGGCCACTGTCATCGTCTCGCTCATCTGCGCGGTGCTCGCCGTCTACGGCTACCGCATGATCCACCAGTACGAGCGATGGGTGAGCCTGGTGAGCGGCCTCGGCTTTGTGTACCTCACGATCCGGCTGCTGACCCTGCACCACATCAGCACGGTCTGGCACTCCGGGAGCGTGCCCTACGGCACCTTCCTGCTCGCCATCACCGTGGCGGCCACCTGGCAGATCACCTACGCCCCGTACGTCGCCGACTACAGCCGCTATCTGCCTGAGGACACCAGCAAGGCGGCGACCTTCTGGTGGACAGCGTCGGGTTCGGTGATCGCCTCGTTCTGGCTGATGGGCTTCGGCGCCGTCGGGCTCGCCGTCGCCCCGAAGCTGTTCAACAACGGGAGCGTGACCTTCTTCACGGGACTCGGCAACAACCACACGGGCTGGCTGATCGCGCTGATCATCATCGGGGGCATCGTGGCAGCCAACGTGCTGAACCTCTACGGGATGTTCATGTCCGCCACCACGACCATCACAGCGTTGCGCCGGATGCAGGTGCACCGCGGGGCCCGGACGGTTTTCGTGCTCGTCGCCGCGGTTATCGGCACCGTGATCGCGATCGCGGCGACCTCGAGCTTCCTCACGAACTTCGAGAACTTCATCCTCTTCCTGGCCTACTTCCTGATCCCGTGGACGGCGATCAACCTGACCGACTTCTACTTCGTGCGCAAGGAGCAGTACGACATCGACTCGATCTTCAGGCCGGACGGGATCTACGGGCGGGTCGACTGGCGGACGATGGCGGCATACCTGATCGCCATCGGAGTAGAGGTTCCGTTCATGAACACGACCTTCTACGCCGGACCGATGGTCTCGCACCTCGGGGGCGGAGACATCTCCTGGATCCTCGGACTGATCGTGGCCAGTGGCCTCTATTACGTGCTGCATATCGGTGTGGACGTGATGCCTCACGCCAAGTCGGTGGCCCCTTCGCAGCCGGCCGAGGCTGTCGAGTCGGCGGATCGGTGACGCGATGACCAGCGGACCACGCACTGTACGCGCGCCGCACGGCAGCCAGCTCACATGCAAGGGCTGGCCGCAGGAAGCGGCGATGCGCATGTTGATGAACAACCTCGACCCCGACATCGCCGAGCACCCCGATCAGTTGATCGTCTACGGGGGCGGAGGAAAGGCAGCTCGCAACTGGGCCGCCTACGACGCAATCGTGGCGAGCCTGCGGGAGCTCGGGCCCGAGGAGACCCTGCTCGTCCAGTCCGGCAAGCCGGTGGGCGTCTTCCGGACCCACGAGTGGGCGCCGCGAGTCCTGATCGCGAACGCGAACCTTGTGCCGCAGTGGGCGACCTGGGAGGAGTTCCGCCGCTTGGACGCCCTCGGGCTGACGATGTTCGGACAGATGACCGCCGGGTCGTGGATATACATAGGGACCCAGGGGATCCTGCAGGGAACCTACGAGACCTTCGCCGCAGTTGCAACCAAACGCCACGGCGGCAGTCTCGCCGGCACAATCACCCTCACCGCCGGGCTCGGCGGGATGGGTGGCGCCCAGCCGATGGCGGTCACGATGAACGGCGGCGTCGCGTTGTGCGTCGAGGTGGACCCGTCACGGATCCAGCGTCGCTTGGACACCGGCTACCTCGACGTCCTCGCCGACGGGGTCGACGACGCGCTCAGCCGGGCCATGGAGGCGAAACGCAACCGGCAGGCGCTGTCGATAGGCATCCTGGGCAACGCCGCCGACGTCGTGCCCCACCTGCTCGCGATCGGGGCGGAGATCGACGTAGTGACCGACCAGACCTCGGCGCACGACCCGTTGATGTACGTCCCGAGCGGCGTGAGCGTGGACGAGATGCCTGACCTCAGGGCCAAGGACCCCGAAGGGCTCACCAAGATGGCACGCGAGTCGATGGTCCGCCACGTCGAGGCGATGATCGGCTTCCTGGACGGAGGGGCCGAGGTGTTCGACTACGGCAACTCGATCCGCGCCGAGGCGAGGACGGGTGGCTGCGAACGCGCCTTCGACTTCCCCGGTTTCGTTCCCGCGTACGTGCGACCGCTCTTTTGTCAGGGCAAGGGCCCGTTCCGGTGGGTCGCGCTGTCCGGCGATCCGCGCGACATCGCCGCTACGGACGAGGCGGTACTCGCCGAGTTCCCGGACAACGAGTCCCTCGGCCGGTGGATCAAGATGGCAGGCGAACGGGTGCAATTCCAAGGGCTGCCGGCGCGGATCTGCTGGCTCGGGTACGGGGAGCGCGACCGGCTCGGCTTGCGTTTCAACGACATGGTCGCCCGCGGCACGCTCAAGGCGCCCATCGTCATCGGACGCGACCACCTCGACTGTGGGTCTGTCGCCTCGCCTTATCGGGAGACCGAGGGCATGTGCGACGGGTCGGACGCGATCGCCGACTGGCCGCTCCTGAACGCCTTGCTGAACACGGCTTCCGGCGCCTCGTGGGTGTCGATCCACCACGGCGGGGGAGTCGGGATCGGCCGTTCCATTCACGCAGGGCAGGTGACGGTCGCAGACGGTACGGCGCTCGCCGCCGAGAAGCTGGAACGGGTGCTCACCAACGACCCTGGCAGCGGTGTCATCCGGCACGTCGACGCCGGTTATGTCGAGGCGGAGCAAGTGGCCGCGGCCCATGGGTTGCGGGTTCCGATGCGCGATCACGGCGAGAAGACGGTGGCGACATGAAGCTCACCGATCGGGACACGGAGATGCTTGACGGGGTCGACGGCGAAGGCGTGGCGCTCGCCATGCAAGTTCTCGTCGCGATCGGCCGGGCGTTCGACGCCGAGCAGATGTGCGACATCTCCCGGGCGCACGTCGCGTTGAGCAACCAGGACGCGGACATCTGGTTCGCAGAGCGGCTGGTAGCAGGGGGAGCGGTGTGCCGGATCCCACCTACGGTCAATCCGGGCTTCTGCCTCGAGTTCTTCCGGCACGTCCCCGGCCTGACGCCTGAGGACATGGAGCCCATGGAGCGCACCGAGGCCGCCTACCGGGCGCTCGGCGCGCAGCTGACCTACGACTGCACGCCTTATCTGCAGGGCAACGTTCCGCGTTTCGGCGAGGTCACCGCTTACTCGGAGTCGAGCGCCACCCCCTACATGAACTCGGTCTATGGGGCACGCACGAACCGTGAGTCGGCCCAGTCCGCCTTGTGCGCCGCGGTGACCGGCCGGGTTCCGATCTACGGCCTTCTCCTCGACGAGAACCGCAAGGGACAAGTGCACGTGCACGTCGAGCCGATGCTCACCGACGAGTTCGACTATCACCTGCTGGGCTACGCGGTGCCTCGAAAGGCCGGCCTGCAGACCGCCTTCATCCCCGTGTTCACGGGCATCCCTGCGAACGTGAGCCCGGAGGCGCTCATGAACTTGGGAGCCGAGTTGAACACGGGTGGCAACGTGCCGATGTACCACATCGTCGGGGTCACCCCCGAGGCACCCACGCTCGAGGCCGCGTTCCACGGCGAGCCTCCCGGCGAGCCCATCGTCATCACCGCCGACGATCTCGCCGAGGAGCAGCAGATGCTTTCCGCGGAGGGCGGCCCCATCGACTTCGCGCTCCTCGGCTGCCCGCACCTGTCGCTCGGCCAGCTCCGGGCGATAGCCGATCGGATCGGTGGTCGCCAGTTCAAGGTTGAGTTCTGGGTCATGACGTCGTTCTACGCGAAGGAGCTCGCCGTCCGCATGGGCATTGCCGAGGTGATCGAAAAGGCCGGGGGCCAGCTGGTCCCCGACACTTGCATCGACCAGGTCGCCTGGAAGCATCTGGCGGGCAAGAAAGGTGTCACCGACTCGCTGAAGGGCGCGTACTACACACAGCGGCGTGACATGGAGTTCGTGCTGCGCAGCGTGGGTGACTGCGTCGAGGCCGCTATCAAAGGAGATGCGTCATGACCGCCCGGGAAGTAACCGTCATCGGTTGCCGGGGCGCGGCGCCGGGCAAGGCGACCGGCCCGGCCGTCGTGTCAACCGACGCCATCTGCTTCTATCTGGTGGACCCACCCACGGGAACCGTCATCGAGTCCGGTCACGCCATCGAGGGCAGGAGAATCGCCGGGACCGTCCTCGTCTGTCCTGGAGGAAAGGGGAGCTCGGTGGTCCAGGCCGACGGTCTCTACCAGCTTGCCAAGGCCGGCACGGCACCGGTCGCCGTCGTCGTCGCGGAGTTCGACACCGTGCTCGTGGCGAGCGCCGTGGTCGTCGGCGTTCCACTCGTGCGCTGCGCCCCCGAGGACTTCGCACGCATCAGCGACGGTGACGTGCTGGACGTGGACTCCGACCGGGAAGTCGTCACGATCCGGTGATCGCCCCCCCGGTCGTACGCTCGCTGCGACGCGGCGAGGTGGAACTGCCGCGGGTGCGCCTGGTCAGGCAGCTCTTCACCGTGCCACCGCCTGTCGACGTGGCCGCGCGGGTGGTCAGCGAGTGGCACCGGCTCGCACCCCGGATCAACCCGACTGCGGGTGCGCAGATCGCGGTGGCCGTCGGCAGCCGGGGCATCGACGGCTTGGCGCCCGCAGTGCGGGCCCTCGTCGCAGAGTTGCGCTCTGCCGGCTGCGAACCATTCATCGTGCCCGCCATGGGCTCCCACGGAGGTGCGACCGCGTCCGGCCAAACCAAGGTTCTCGCAGGTCTGGGCATCACCCCAGAGACGGTAGGGGCCGAAGTCCGAGCGACAATGGACGTGGTGAGCGTCGGCGTTGTGGGCGACGCCCCACTGTGCCTAGACCGGCTCGCCGCCGAGTCCGACGGCATCGTGGTCGTCAACCGGGTCAAGCCACACACGGACTTCGCCGGGCCGATGGGAAGTGGCTTGTTGAAGATGCTCTGCATAGGGCTGGGCAACCAGGAGGGCGCCGACCGGCTGCACAGGATGGGCGTGGCCCGGGACCTGGGTGAGGTCGTGCGCGAGGCGGGTGTCGCGATCGTGCAGCGAGTGCCCGTCCTGTTCGGCGTGGCGATCCTCGAGAATCAGCAGCACCGTGCCTGCGACGTGCGGCTCGTGCCCGGTCCCGACATCGAGTCGGTGGAGCTGGCCCTCCAAGACGTCGCACGAGAGCTCCTCCCCGGTCTCCCCCTCGACGACATCGACCTCCTGATCATCGACGAGATGGGCAAGGACATTAGCGGCGCGGGACTGGACCCGAACGTCATCGGCCGTTCTCTCGGGCCCTGGCAGGTCAAGAGGGATCGGCCCCGCATCACGCGGATCTTCGTGCGCGACCTGACCCCTGCCTCGGAGGGCAACGCCTGCGGTCTCGGCTTCATCGACGTCACGACTCCACAACTCATCGAGAAGGTCGACCTCGAGGTGACCGCCGTGAACGCCATCACGGCATGTTTCCCGGAGGACATGCGGCTGCCGCTGACCCTGCCGACCGACCGTGACGCGATCGGCGCCATGCTCGACACACTCCGGCCGTTCACGGCAGAGGATCTGCGCCTGGTGCACATCAAAAGCACACTCGAGGTCGAGCATCTCGTCGTGTCCGAAGGTTGCCTGCCCGCTCTTCAGGGCCGGTCCGACGTGATCATCGAGGAGGAACCACGATTTTTCGGGTTCGACGAAGACGCCCGACTGGTTTCGCCGCTGCCGGGATAGCAGCGTCCTCGGCAGGCTTCCCGAGCGGTTTGCGCGCAGCGCGCCAGACACTTCTCGAAGCTCTCGACGCCGTGCTCAGGCCGCCCACTGGCACCTCGAGAAGCTAGTCAAATGGTGTCCAGGACTTTCCTGAGCGCGGCGACGACCTTCGCGGGTTCAGGATCCTCCACGACGTAGCGACCGAACACCAAGCCATCAACGGCGGAGCCAAGCTGGCGGACCCGGGCGAGCATGTCGTCGAGGCCGCCGCGTCTCGCACCGCCCAAGAGCAGCACCGGTATCGACGCGTATTCGGTGACTTCCGGCAGTGTTCCTTCGCTGGGAGGCGGGATCTTGGCAAGATCGGCACCGGCTTCTGCCGCCCGGCGGATCGACTGGCGGAGGTTGGACGCCGTGTGAACCGCGACTTGCTCGAATCCCCCGGGAACCACCTCAGCCATGACAGGCAGGTTCCAGCGATCAGCGTGGACCGCCAAGGCTTCCAGGCAGCGCATCGTGGTAACTTCGAGGTCGGAATACGGGTAGACCTCATATTTCAAAGCGGATGCGCCGAAAGCGACAGCCTGCTCGACGACCTGCTGCGGCTCTTGGTGATCCTGGCTGACGCTGATCACGACGGCCCGACCGGTGAGGTGGTTCTCGAAGTGTCGGGCGGTGGACTGCGTCAGCAGGTACGCGTCGACGTCGGCGGACTGCAGGCTGTTCAGGACTCGGCCAGGGTCGGCCAGTGCCGCGACATGTATCGCGCGTGGTTGGTCCATCGCGACGATCAACGCCTTTCTCCCCGGCGGGAGCAGGCGATGCAACCTAAGGAGACGGCCCATGCGCGCTGTGTTAGCACACCAGCGGCGCCTCATGCTGCATGCCAGCTCGAACGGCCCCGGCCCCGCCAGGTGTCTGCCAGCGTCGTGAACGACCGGCAGCGCCCCTCGAGTCGAGGAAGGTCCCATCATCCGCTGCAGCCAATTCGGCGACCACCCCGCGCGCGCACCGAAGCCGAGAAGCGACCGGTGCTGCGCGGTAGGAAGCGGTGTCACATGATGCAACAGCCGACACCCTCGCGTCGCGGAGATCGGCGATCGACCGTTGCGCGATGGCAGGGACTTCACACGTCGGACCGTTGTTTCCGACTCGCACCAGATTGGCGGGCGGTACCCCGGGCGTAACGATTATGGGCGCGGCTTGTGGCGACGTGGACAATGCGGGCCGACAGTCACGGGCGTTTTGCCAAGACCCGATGTGCCCGCGCCTTGCTATGAGTCAAACGCCCGGCCGGTGTGCACCGGCCGGGCGTTTTGAGGCAGATCTCTTTAGCTCTTAAGCGGAGGTCTTGTAGTAGTACGCCGAGATCATGGGGTTGCTGGCGTTGGCGGTCGTTGCCACGACGTTCGGCAGGAACACCGACTTCTTGATCAAGGACTTGTGTCCCGTTAGGTAGTCGTAGGCGTACTGCACGGCCAAAGACCCTTCCTCGGCAGGGTTTTGGATGACCAGGATGTTGATGACGCCCTGCTTGAGCAGGGTGACCTCGGCGGGCTCGGCGTCGTAGCCGGCCACGAAGACCTTGCCCTTCATCCCGGCGGCGTCGACGCCCTTAGCGGCGCCCTCGGCCGAGTACAGATTGGTGCCGAAGATACCCACGAGGCCCGGGTGCGAAAGGATGAGGCCCCTCGCCAGAGTTTCTGCAGTGGTCGGGCTGTCCTGGTCGTAGTCCGCGGCTACCACCTTCATGTTGGTGTACTTCTTCATCTCGAAGAGGAAGCCGGACTGGCGCAGGTCGGTGGTGGACACGCCCTTTTCGACGTTGATGATCGCCACCTGGCCCTTGTCGTGGGAGAGCTTGGCGATCGCGTCAGCAGCAGCCTCGCCGCCCTGGTAGTTGTCCGAGCTGATGGCCGAGGTCAATATCGAGGTGTCCTTGAGGGTCGTGTCCACCGCGATCACCGGGATCCCGGCCTTCACATACGAGTCGATCGGGTTGAACAGGGCCACGTCATCGGTCGGTGCGATCAGCAGGGCATCGGGTTTGCTCGCGAGGACCGACTTCACCACTGGGATCTGGAGCTCCAGGTTCCAGGTCGTGGCGCCTGCCCAGTTGAGGGTTACCCCAAGCTTCTTGGCCTCTTGGATCGCACCGTAGTGCATGGTGATGTAGAAGGGGTCAGTGGTGAGACCAGGGATGAGGGTGATCGTGTACTTGCTGGCGGCACCGGCCGCCGTCGCCCCTGTACCCGCCGTGACGGCGAGCGTCGTGCTCGCCACGAGGCCGAGCACTGCTACCCCGATTGCGGCACGCGACCGCAGGCCACTGAACCAGCGTCTATGGGTCATGTGTTTCCTCCTCTTTCTTTCTCTAGGTATGGGATCAGTCGGGACGTCATGGCTCAGCGCTCCGCCAGGCGCAGGCGCACCTGGTCACCCGCAACAGCGGCGACCACGATGACGCCGGTGGCCACCTCTTGCCAGCTGCCGCTGACGCCGATCAGCACGAGGCCTGTGACCAACAGGGCGATGATGAAAGTCCCCACCACCGTGCCGAGCATGTGGCCCCGTCCTCCGAAAAGGCTGGCGCCCCCGATGACGACCGCGGCGATGGCGTTGAGCTCATCGTTCTGACCGGCCAACGGTGAGGCGTCGGTGAAGTTGGCCATCACCATCATCCCTGCCAGGCCGGCCAGGAGCCCGGATATCGTGTAGACCTTCACAAGGTGGTTGTCGACCCCGATGCCGGCGCGTCGCGCGCCCATGCCGTTGCTGCCTATCGCGTAGGTGCGCAACCCGAAACGGGTGCGGTGCAGGAGTAGTCCCATGAACGCGCAGCTCAACCCTGCCACCAGCACCGGGACGTAGATCCAGCCGCCGATCAAGGTCTGGCCGATGGTGCCGATCTGGGAGGGGAGGTTGATGACCTCGTTGCCACCGTTGATCAACGGGGTCGCCCCGGCCCCAATGGCGGTCAGGCTACCCAGCGTGACGATGAAGGGGGGCAGCTTTAGCCGGGTGATGAGGTAGCCGTTCACGAAGCCGATGAGCGCCCCCAACGCCAGGGCGGTCGCGAAACCGGCCACGGTCGTGAGCGTGACGTTCGCGTGCGCGTTGAGAAGACCCTGCATGACCACTCCCGAGACCATGCCCGTGAAACCGAGCACGGCTCCGTCGGAGAGGTCGATGCCACCGGTGATGATCACGAAGGTCTGGCCGATGGCAAGCAGCAGGAACTCAACTGCATACTGGGAGATGTTCAGCCAGCTGGCTCGAGTGAACAGGTCGTGGGAAGGCGAGAGGAACCCGAATACCAGGACCATGATGACGAAGACGCCCAGCATCCAGTAGTCCCCGAAGCGGTCCACGGCATTGAGCAAGCCTGACCGTTGACTCTCCTCGCCCTCTGGACCAGAACCGTTGGTCGCCGTCCCTGCTGGGGTGAACGCGGAGGGCAACCTAATCGACATGAGCCTGTCCCCGCCCCCGACCCAGCGGCCTATTCACCCGCATGGCGTTCCGTTCCCAGCGCAGCGCCGGTGATCCAGCTGACCATGTCGTCTACGGTCACTTCCGAGCAGCGAAGATCGGCCACGACATGCCCGTGGAACAACACGGCCACCCTGTCAGCGAGCTTGTGCACCTGGGGCAGGTTGTGGGTGATCAGGAGGATGGGAACGCCGTGCGCTGACACCGAGCGGATCAGCTCTCCCACAGTCTCCTGCTGCTCGACGCCGAGGGCGGCCGTGGGCTCGTCCATGAGGAGGACTCGCGAGCCCCAGGACACAGCCCGCCCCACCGCGATCGCCTGGCGCTGGCCGCCGGAGAGTCTCCCTGCCAGGGAGTTCACCGAAGCTATACGGATGTGGGTCCGATCGAGGTCCGCCTCTGCCTCACGGGCCATTCCGCGGCGATCGAGCCAGCCCATTAGGCGGAGAGGTCCTTTCACAGTCTTCTCGCGGCCGAGGAAGATGTTCTGCCATACGCTCAAGTCGGGTGCGAGTGAGAGATCCTGGTAGACGGTCTCGATACCCGCGCGGCGCGCCTCCAGGGAAGAGGCGAACGTCACCGGATGGCCGTCCAGCAGGATCGTGCCTGCGTTCGGCTGCAAAGCCCCTGAAAGGATGTTCACAAGGGTCGACTTGCCGGCGCCGTTGTCGCCTATCAGCCCGACCACTTCACCTTTGTGAACGTCCAGGTCGACACTGCGCAGCGCTTGTATGCTGCCGAAGTGCTTGGCGATGCCCCTGACCGCGATGACCGGCGGCCCCGCGTCGGAAGCGACGCTCTCCGGGACCACGCCAGTGGTAAAGCTCATGCACTCTTCTCCCGTGCGTAAATCTTTCGCAACATTGCAGGTTTAGGCAACGATGTCAAGGGCCTTTCCCGAGTTGCTGATCGGGATCGACGTCGGAACGACGATGATCAAGGCCGCCGTGGTTGGCCCGGATGGCAGGGAGATCTCCTGGGGTAATGCGCCCACCCCGTGGCGGCCGGTTCCCACCGGTGCGGAGGTCGATCCAGGCGACCTCTTCGACGCTGCCATGCGGGCGGCGGGCGAGGCGCTGGACACGGCGCCGGAGGGACGGATCGTTGGAATGGGCATCACCAGCATGGCTGAGACGGTGGTTCTTCTCGGCCAGGACGGTCTCCCGGCGACCGCGTCGATTGCCTGGCACGACACCCGTGGCTCCGAAGAGGCAGAGCAGCTTGCCGGCGAGCTCGGTCGCGACGCCTTCACCGAGTTCACCGGCCTGCCCATGTCCGCCATGTGCACTCTTGCCAAGCTGGCCTGGCTTCGCCGCCACGGTGCCCCCCAGATGTACCGGGCGCTCAACGTCGCCGACTGGGTGCTCCACCGGCTCGGCGCCGAACAGGTCGCCGAAGCCTCCCTCGCCTCACGAACCGGCGCTCTTTGCCTCGTCGGACGAAGCTGGTGGGTGGAGGCCCTGCAGTCGGCAGGAGCCCCAGAAGGGCTGTTCCCGCCAGTCGTGAGCGCGGGGCAGCTGGTGGGAAGAGCTGAAGGCGTAGTGCCCGCACGGTTGCGGGGAGCGGCTCTGGCCTCTGCGGGCCACGATCACCTCTGTGTGGCAGCCGGCTCGGGAGCGACCCGGCCCGGGCAGTTGCTCGATTCTTGTGGCACGGCCGAGGCGGTGGTCAGAGCGGTGGAGCCTCTTCCGGCCCCAGCTCTCCGCCGAGTTGTCGACGCCGGCTTCAGTGCCGGCTGGCACACACTGCCAGGAAAGTACGCCCTCCTCGGCGGCCAAACACTCGGGCTCACACTGGACCGGGTGCTCGCCTTGCTCGGAGTGGACGGCGGCGAGCCTCTTGCCACCTTGGACCGCCAGGCTCGGGGAGTACCCGCCGGGTCTCTCCGTCTGGTGCAGGAACACCCGTACTCGGATCCGTCCATCGTGGGCATCGGACCGGGCGCGTCTCCTGCCGCCTTGTGGAGCGCTGCTCTTGATGCTGTCACCGAAGGAGCTGGACGCCTGGCACAGAACATGGACTCGATCGCCGGGCCCACCGAGGAAGTGATCCTCACCGGAGGTTGGGTCCGCTGCGCGGGCCTGCGGAGGCGCAAGAGGCAGATGTTTCGCCAGGTGACCTGGCCGGCGTTGGCCGAAGCCGGCGCTCGCGGCGCCGCCCTTTTCGGCGGGGTCGCCGCAGGCGTGTTCGACGCTCCGGAGGCCTTCCCCCGGCCGGAGGATCGAAAGGAGGACTAGACCGGTGCCCATGCAGAAGATCATCAACGACCCGAATGCCTTCGTGGACGAGATGCTCGAGGGCGTACTACTGGCACACCCGGACGAGCTGCGGCGAGCGGGGGATACCCGTGTAATCGTCCGGGCCGACGCACCCAGGCAAGGCAAGGTGGGGATCGTGACAGGCGGGGGCTCGGGTCACCTCCCGGTCTTCCTGGGCTACGTGGGTTTCGGATTGGCGGACGGAGTGGCCGTGGGCAATGTCTTCGCCTCACCGTCCTCCGAGCAGATCCTCGAGGCGACCAGGGAGGTCAACGGCAATGCGGGCGTGGTCTATCTCTACGGCAACTACTCAGGCGACGTGATGAACTTCGACCTCGCGGGCGAGTTGGCCGAATCCGAGGGGATCGAAATCGCCACGGTGCTAGCTGCAGACGACGTGGCGTCCGCCCCGAAGGGATCGGAGTCACGTCGTCGGGGCATTGCCGGCATCGCTTTCCTGTACAAGGTGGCAGGGGCACGGGCGGAGGAGGGGGCGACACTTGTCGAGGTGGTAGCCGCCGCTAACGCGGCCGCTGCCGGGTTGCGTTCCATGGGTGTGGCTTTGTCCTCCTGCGTGCTGCCGGCAGCGGGACAGCCCACATTCAGCCTTCCCGAAGGGGAGATGGAGATCGGCATGGGTATCCACGGCGAGCCAGGCGTGCGGCGGGGAGTGCTCGAGCCCGCTGAGCGGATCGCCGAGCAGCTTCTCGGCCACATCGTCGACGACTTGCCTTACCGCCGTGGCGACGAGGTGGCGGTGCTGGTCAACGGGCTCGGGGCAACCCCCAGGGAGGAGCTCTACATACTCTTCCGATCGGTCAGGGAGATCCTTGGCTCCTGCGGGATCGCCGTGCGTCGGACGTGGGTGGGCGAGTACGCCACCTCGCTGGAGATGGCGGGCGCATCTGTGTCGTTGCTGCGCCTGGACGACGAGCTGGCCAGACTCCTCGACGCTCCATGCGAGTCCCCCTTCATCGTGAGAAGAGGTGGTGGGCCTTCGCACGATGGAGGCGGCAGATGAACCCTGGGAGCCCTGGGTTAGCAGGGTTGCTGGCGGTGGCGGCTGATGCCGTCGCGTCCTCGGCTGCCGAGCTGAACCGCCTGGACGGCTTTGCCGGCGACGGGGATCTCGGGATCACCATGTCGGCGGCCGCTCGGGCGCTCAGGGGAGTGCTCGGAGGCAACGAGGAGGCGGAGCCCGACAAGCTGCTTGCCGCCTGTGGCGCCGCGATAGCGCGCGACGCCCCGTCGACCAGCGGCACATTGGTGGCCACCGGGTTCCTGCGCGCCGCCAAGGTGGTGGGGGAACCAGGAGGAGATGCCGTCAAGATCCTGGCCAGCGCTTTCGAGGCAGCTAAGGAGGGCATCCAGGCCCGGGGCAAGGCGGCTGTAGGGGATCGGACCATAGTGGACGGTCTGCAAGCCATCTGTGCCAGTCTGCGGGCTTCCGCTTTCGCGGACCTGAACCTTGTGGAAGCTCTGGGTGCTGCCGCAGAAGCGGCTTCCGCCGCAGCCGATGCCACCGCCGCGATGGAGCCCAAGATCGGGAGGGCGAGCTGGGTGCCCGACCGCGCCAAAGGGCATCCCGACGCCGGCTGCGCCATGCTCGCCATCGCTCTGCGAGGGGTGGCGGAGCGCGTCGGCGGCTAGCGCCCCCGCCTGCGGACGCGTGTGCACGCGTCCCGGCGGGTCCAACGTCGGAGACGAACCACCAAGACTTTCCGATGCACCAGGGCCGAGCACTCACTCACCTATCTGAACGCTTGTGGCGGGGGATGGCCCGGGTTGGTGCTGAGTCGCGTACCGGATCAATGCCCGAAGGTTCTCCGGCGGAGTTCGCGGCGAGACCTCGCAACCTGCACCCACGATGTGGAACGAGCCGCAAGTTTCGTGGCATCTGGCGGCCGCGGCCTCAACGGCCTCGGGCGTCCCCTCGAGCAGATCTGTGACCGTCGAGACGTTCCCGAGGATCACGCGGTCCGGGCCGAGGCCGGCTCTCGCTGCATCCAGGTTGGTCGGGAAGTCAAGTTCGTAGATATCGACCGGCAGGGTGGCCATATCAGGGATGAGGCGTGCCACGTTCCCGCACATGTGCTGACGAATGATCACCTCGGGGTGAGCGTCGCGGATCGATTGCAGGATACGGCGTTGCCAGGGGAGGACGAGGTCGCGGTAGTGCCGGGGACCGATCATGCTGGCGGCTGCATCGCTCATGCCGATCGTGTCCGCGCCGGCTTCGATCTGCGCCGCGGCATACGCGATCGCCACTTCCGAGGTGAAGTCCATCAAGTCGTGGACGAAGCTCGGGTCGTCCACGATGTCGGTCATGATCCTGTTGAGCCCTCGCAGCTCTTGTGCGAGAGCTAGCGGCCCTTCAACCCAACCGACGATCGACGTCTCGCCGCCCAGCTCTCGAAGGCAGATCTCGATCGAGTGGATCCGGTCTTGCATGCGGCCTTTTCGGTGAGGGTCCGGCACGGTGAACTTGTTCAGCCGAGCCTTGTCCACAAGCGCCGCCTGTTGTTCGAGGATCGCAGGGCCCTGGTCCTCGAACCACTTGACGCTGCCGTCGCCGGCGATGTCGATCACTTCGCGCGCTGGGTCCGAGCACATCAAGACGCAGTCGATGCCGAAGTCCCTGACGACCTTGAGCTGGGCTTCCGCCAGTGTCCCGCCATCTCTGGTGTATTCGATATACGGGACCCCAGCATGCCTTGCGGCGAACGTCATGACCATCGGCTGAGCCGGCAGGTGGTCGACTGGCTTTCCCGCAATGACGCCTCGGACTCGGTCGAGTGGACGCATCTTGAGTCTCCGTTCCTTTTGGCATGCCGCCGTAGAGCATGTCCCCGCTCATCGTCGGAGTCGAGCCGGTCTTGATCCCTCGCAGTCGTAGGCGCTTGCGGAGGGCCTGCCCGCCTCGATGGTTGCACCGGAAGGTGCCCGTTGCCCTGCCCAGCGCGTTGTCCGGATCACAGTGGGAGCAAGGCGCCACCGCGCACGAGACCGCTTCGAGGGAGGCTCGATGCTTGGCTTGCCGCGCCGGGGTCTCCCGCAGGCGAGGAGGCAAGCTGGCCACGCTGGTGCACCTCGCGCGCCCGAGCACACCGGTTGGGCGTGGTCGGTATGGTGCCTTGGGCACGACCGGGACCTCCGAGGGGTTGTCCCGATCGCGTTGGCATGTCGGCGCTCACCTTGCCGGCGAGGCCGCCCACGCCGGCAAGGTGAGCCTCTTTGAGTCCCTAGATGGAGCTCTTGTAGAAGTACTGGGCAATCTTGGGGTTGCTGGCGTTGGTGGTCGTCGCCACCACGTTCGGCAGGTACACCTGCTTGTTGATGAGGGACTTGTGTCCCGTGAGGTAGTCGTAGGCATACTGCACGCCCAAGGCACCTTCCTTGGCGGGATTCTGGATCACCAGGATGTTGATGACGCCCTGCTTGAGCAGGCTCACCTGGGCGGGTTCGGCGTCGTAACCGGCCACGAAGACCTTGCCCTTCAGCCCGGCGGCGTCGACACCCTTACCGACGCCTTCGACCGAGTATCCGTTAGTGCCGAAGATCCCTACCAGGTCCGGGTGCGCAAGGATGATGCTTCTCGTCTGCGTCTCTGCAGTCGTCGCGTTGTCCATGTCGTAGTCCAGGGCTACCAACTTCATGTTGGGGTACTTCTTCATCTCGAAGGCGAATCCGGACTGGCGCAGATCTGTGGTGGACACGCCTTGTTCGACGCTGACGATCGCCACCTGCCCCTTGTCGTGAGCAAGCTTGGCGAGCGCATCAGCGGCAGCCTCGCCGCCCTGGTAGTTGTCCGAACTGATCGCCGAGGTCAGTATCGAAGTGTTCTTGAGGGTGTTGTCCACCGCGATAACCGGGATCCCGGCCTTCACGAACTCGTCGATCGGGTTGAACAGGGCCACCACGTCGGTCGGGCAAATGACCAAGGCATCGGGCTTGCTTGCGAGCACCGACTTGACCAGAGGGATCTGGACTGAGGGCTCCCACTGGGTGGCACCAACCCACTTGAGCGTTACCCCAAGCTTCCTGGCCTCCTGGATAGCGCCGTAGTGCATGGTGATGTAGAAGGGATCGACGGTGTTCCCGGGGATCAACACGATCGTGTACCTGGTGGCGGTGCCAGCTGTCGCCGCCCCTATACCTGCCGTGACGGCGAGAGTCGTGCTGGCAATGAGGCCGAGCACCACTACCGCGATCGCGGCGCGCGTCCGCCCGCCTTTGAGCCAATGTCTATGGATCATTCTTCCTCGCAATTTCCCTTTATTGATGCACGGGATGAGTTGGGACGTCATGGCTTGGGGCTCTGCCAACCGCAATCGCGTTTGGCTGCCCGCCACGGCACTGATAACGATAACGCTGATGTCGAGCTATTGCCAGCGGGACTGACATCGGGAACCAAGGCGACGATGGTTACGGCGCCGAATTGATTAGTCGTCGCCTTTCCCGAAAAGAACTGGACTTCCCCTATGTGACATGTAAGAGAGGGGACGACGCACATGGCCGAAACTGCCGGGGCCAGCCGGGAGCGACGACCCTGAGATGGGCCGGTTCTTCGGCGCGCAAGTCGTCATCCGCTGTTGACCGCGCTTGTGGAATGCCCTGTCGAGGTCAGGAAAGGACCGAGCCCATTGACCATGGCGCGCCAGCAAAGGCGTAGGCAGCAGACGACGATTCGCTCGACGGCAAGCATCCCCGCGACGGCCATAAGCAGCGTCAAACGCCTCTTCGCCGCTTCCCGTCTCTTTTCCGGGAGCCACGCATCGGTCGGCATTCGGGTGACGTTGTCGACGAGCCGAGCGCTGGTGGCACTGACCGCGGTCAAGACAGAGAACTCCAGGTTCTCGGCGAACTCGGCGATGAGACTGCGCGACAAGATGGTCAGCGTGTCGCTGGCGAACTGGGCGAGCTTCCCGTCGATGGAGAGGACCGTGACGACTTGGACCCTGGTGCCTCTCGGAGAGGGGGAGAGGGTTGCTGTGACCAGAGCGGTGCTTTTTCCCTGCCCGCGAATCTCGCCACCTTCCGCCTTGAGCACTGCCGTGTGGGCGTCGGCGTCGAGCAACAGATAGCGGGCAACGCCCTCGTACCACACTGTGACCGGCCCGACCTTGACCTTTACCACGCCCTGGTATTCGTCAGCTCCGATCTCTCGAAGCCAGATCCCAGGCAGGTAAGGCGTGATCCTCTCGATGTCAGTGAGGACAGCCCATGCCTCGGCAACCGGCAGTGGTACTTCGAACTCGTCGTTCAACTGCATCGGTACATGCCCCCCTCGCGATCGGTACAACCGCACGCGCGTCTCGCTATTCCCGTCGTGAGCCGGGTTGCTGGCCGCGGCAGGGACTGTGCACAGGTCCAGTTGGCGTTCTCGCTGTGCTGTGACACGAGGACGGCCACTGGCCGGCCGACGATGAGCTGCCCGGACGGCGGTCCGGCCCGGGTCGAAGCCGATCGAACAGGCCGGAGAGGCAGGCAGCTGCGGCCGGTCCTCTGGCCAGGTGACACAGATCGCATGAGGACTCAGAGTTGCGGCTCAGGCGTCGCTGCGCCTGTGAGCGTGCCCGTTCTTGATGCCGTCAAGGATCACGACATCTGCCTATCAACCCTGGCCTTGGTCACGCGGGTTAAGTTTTGGTCATTCATACAGGAGACAGTCTTCAGCCCGAACAGTTCCTGGCGGCCCTGGTTGCCTCGGCGGACGACGCCATAATCGGAGAGACGCTCGACGGGGTGGTGGTGTCCTGGAACGCCGCCGCCGAGCGCCTCTATGGATACAAGGCCGCCGAGATGATCGGCCACAGTCTGTTGCCCCTTTTCCCAGACGACCGAGCGCGGGAGTGGTCCGGTCTGTTGGACCCGGTCCGTCAAGGAGTGACGGTCCGGCACTTCGACTCCGAGCGTCTCAGAAAAGACGGCACCCGGGTCCAGGTGACACTCACGGTGTCGCCGGTGCTAGGACCGGACGGCTCGGTCGTCGGGGTCTCCTCGATAGTCCACGACCGCACCGAGACCTTTTTGCTCACAGAGGCGATGCGCCAGGCCGAGAAGGAGGCCGCCGAGTCGCTCTCCATCCTCGACACCCTGCAGTCCAGTGCCCCGGTGGGCTTTTCGTTCGTCGACCGCGAGTTCCGCTTCGTGCGGGTCAACGAGAAGGCCGCTGCGATCAACGGCGTGCTGGTCAAAGACCACCTCGGCCGGACCATGGCCGAGGTCATCCCGCAGTTCTGGCCGCAGCTCGAGCCTTCCTACCGGGCGGTGCTCGGACGGGGCGAGCCCATCTTGAACGTGGAGGTCGCCTCCGAGACCGCGGAGGACCCGGGACGGCTCCACTTCTGGATCGAGAGCCTCTACCCGGTCAGAGTGCACGGCGAGATCATCGGTGTCGGCGCCGTGTTCGTCGACGTCACCGAGCTCAAGGAGGCTGAGCAGACTCAAAGTGACCTGACCAACGAACTCCGGCATCAGGCGATGCACGATTCGCTCACCGGGCTTCCCAACCGCACCCTGATCATTGACCGCGTGGAACAGATGCTCGCCCGTGGGCGGCGGAACAACGAGACAACAGGCGCTCTTTTCATAGACCTCGACAACTTCAAGGACATCAACGACACCCTGGGCCATCGAGTAGGAGACCAGCTCCTGGCTGAGGTCGCGCGACGTCTCACGACGGCGCTTCGTGAAACCGACACCGTGGGCCGCCTTGGCGGTGACGAGTTCGTGGTTCTGACAGAGGGCGAACCTGGCAGCGGCGAATCGGAGGAGGCGGACCGGTCTGGGGAGGAAGTGTCAGCTGACACCGCTTCGAGCGCTATCGCAGAGCGCATACTCGAGCTTCTTCGGGAACCGTTCGCCCTTGGTGACAATCAGTCTCTGCACACAGTGACGGCCTCGATAGGCATTGCGACCGGTCCGCGAGCGACCGCGGAGGAGTTGCTGCGAGACGCAGACGTCGCTCTCTACGAGGCAAAGGCCGCTGGAAAGCAGCGCTACACCCTGTTTCGTCCCGAGATGCGCCGAGCAGTGGAGAGCCACGTCGAGTTGCAGAAGGACCTTGGCCTTGCCGTCGAACGCGATGAGTTCCTGCTCGTGTACCAGCCGATATTCGAGATCGACAGCTATGCAGTCGTCGGGGTCGAGGCTCTGCTTCGCTGGCAGCATCCGACTCGCGGGCTGGTCATGCCCAGTGAGTTCATTCCGATTCTCGAAGAGAGTGGACTGATCATTGCCGTCGGCCGTCAGGTGCTAAATCGTGCCTGCCAACAGGCAGCTGAGTGGCGTAGGGCGGGTTACGACTTGTCGATGTCGGTGAACGTATCGCCCCGGCAGCTCGATTCTCCCGGAATCGTGACCGACATCACCGATGCTCTGGAGGCGTCGGGGCTCGAGCCCGGTGATCTTGTCATCGAGATCACGGAGAGCATCTTGATGCGCGATCCTGCCGGCACCCTTGAGCGCATTTCGACGCTCAAGGCCTTGGGCATCAGTGTGGCCGTCGACGACTTTGGCACCGGCTACTCGTCGCTCGCCTACCTGCGAAGGTTTCCGGTGGACATCTTGAAGATTGATCGTTCCTTCATCGCTTCGATGACCTCGTCGGAGCGTTCGTCAGCCTTGATCCACACGCTCGTCCAGCTCGGAAAGTCACTCGGTCTGGACACCGTGGCGGAAGGGATCGAGGAGCCACAACAGCTGGCGCGGCTCCGAGCCGAGCAGTGCGACACCGGCCAGGGTTTCCTCTACGCCAAGCCCCTCAGCCCCCGAGAACTCAGCGAGTTCCTCCGGACCCACATTGTCGCCCCGCGCGAGCACAAGGGCGACCTCGCGTCCACATAGCGCACTAGGAGATCACCACCACCGAGCGAAGCACTTCACCCCGTTCCATGCGGTGGAACGCCTCCTCCACGGCGTCGAGCTCGATTGTCTCGGACACGAAGCGGTCTAGGTCGAGACGGCCTTGCAGGTACAGGTCGATCAGCATCGGGAAGTCTCGAGACGGAAGGCAGTCCCCGTACCAGCTGGGCTTTAGCTGTCCACCGCGGCCGAAGAACTCGATCATCGAAAGGTCGATGCGCATTTCGGGTGTCGGCACACCGACTTGGACGAGCGTCCCGGCCAGGTCGCGGGCGAAGAACGCCTGCTTCATGACCTCGGAGTTGCCGACCGCCTCGACACAGACGTTCGCGCCGTTCCCGTCCGTCAGGGCCCGGATCGCTTCGACCGCGTCGTTTTCGGAGGAATTCACCGTGTGGGTCGCTCCGATCTGCTCGGCGATCTCCAGCTTGCGAGGGTCGACGTCGACGCCGATGATCGTCGAGGCGCCGGCGAGACGTGCCCCCGCAATCGCCGCGCACCCGACGCCACCGCAACCGAACACCGCAACGGAGTCCCCGAAACCGACTTCGCCGGTGAACATCGATGCGCCCAGGCCCGCCATGACCCCGCAGCCGAGCAAGCCGGCGGCTTCCGGCCGGGCGCGAGCATCGACCTTGGTGCATTGGCCGGCGGCGACGATCGTCTTCTCGGCGAAGGCTCCGATCCCGAGCGCGGGCGTCAGCACCGTGCCGTTCGAGAGGGTCATCTTCTGAGTGGCGTTGTGGGTGGAAAGACAGTACTGGGGCCTACCGCGTCGGCACGAGCGGCACTCGCCGCAGACCGCCCGCCAGTTGAGAATGACGAAATCCCCGGGCGCGACGGACCCGACGTCAGGCCCGACGGCTTCGACGATGCCAGCAGCCTCATGGCCGAGAAGAAACGGAAAGTCGTCATTGATCCCCCCTTCCCGGTAGTGCAGGTCGGTGTGGCAGACCCCGCAAGCCTGGACCCGCACGAGTGCCTCTCCCGAACCGGGGTCCGGAACCAGGACCTTTGTCACCTCGACCGGTGCGCCCTTGCTGCGGGCGATGACGCCCCGAACCTCGCGAACCATCTTGTCCTCCCCCTCTCGAGAAATGTGAGCGACGCCCATCTTGCTCCAAGTCCTGCGTTCACGGCGCCCGGAGACGCTGGACGCTAGGCGGAGAAAGTGTTGCTGCAGGTTTCGAACCGGGCAGCAGTCGCGGAGTGAACCGCGTCAACATCGAAGACGATGTCAGGTTGAGGGAAGATGGTCGTCGTGGAGCCCGACGGGCGATCCTGCCTTGGGGACGGGCAACCCCGTTCTCATTCGACCCTCGATACCGCGGCGTCCCGCGTACCCGCAGGTAGCGAAGGCCACTGGGACCCTGGTCGCAGGACTCCTTAGAGGCGACGAAATCGTCGGCGAGGAGTAGAGGTGCGGTCTACTTCCCAGTCCGAACACTCGCAGGAACGTCCGGTCGCGCAGTCCGAGAGGTTTTGTTCATCGAGCCTTCACCCATTCATCGCTTTGGTGACGCACCAGATTCAGCCTTAGGTCATTCGTGTCGCGTAGTTTTCTCAGGGGGCCTTCTTTCTGTGTCCCCGGGGGAAAGTGCAGGGATGGGAGCGGTTGGAACCTGCCGGCTCTGACAAAGGGGGAGTCCTTGCAGCTAGTCGATCTCGCCGAGCAACACCGCGCCGATGCAATGGCCGCTGCCGAACGGGGACGTCTCGTCTGCGAGGTGCGCCGAGCGCGTCAGCAGCGCGCCCGAGGAATGGGGACCATGTTGGCAGTCCGTGACATTGGTCGCCGCCTGTGGGGCTGGAGGCTCGCGCACAGCCCGGGACGAGAATTCGACGTTGCCGAGGCCGCCGTCCTGAGCCTTCTCTCGGACGGCATCGAAGTCGTCAATGTGAGCGCGGACGCAGGGGCCGCGGCTGGTCTCGCGGGTAACTGGCCTGCTTCGGAGGCTCTGGGCGCCGGCCGGATGTTCTGTCGCCGCACCGGGGTACCGGACCGGCGCGCTCAAGTGCGAACGAACCGGAGCGCAAACGGCCAACGTGGCACGGACCAGCGCTTGTCCCGTCAGCCGGCCGGCCGCTTCCTGGGAACATCTCGGGAATAGGCCTTCTGTACCTTGCCTTTGAAAGCCGCCCAACGACCGGAAGGAGGACAGATGATCCCCACCCACATGTTCCACGAGTTAAAGCGCGCCAGGACCGGGGCTGAGCAGCGGGAAGCCGGCCTCCGGAAGAGCGAGAGTGCCGCGGCGATCGCACAGGTGGGTTCTCTGTTCACCAGGCCCATCCGTGCCTCGCTCCGCTTCGCTCAGCAACTCCCCGCGAGGTTGGCGACTGAGCAGACAGTGTCGCCCCCAGGAGGCGGCCAACTACCCGACGAATCCGGCCTGCCGGCTGCTGACTAGAGTCGGAGGCCACTGCCGGCAGCGGCCGTCGGAGGGGTTCGGGTCAGCGATGCAATGCAGAATCTGGCCCGTGGCGTTCCGACAGCACGAAGTCGTCGCAGGGCTACTAGGAGCGTGGGTCAGAACCCCAAAATCCCGTGTAATCAAACGGAACTCTGAGATTCCATCCATCTGAAGTGGGAGAACGGAACATAGAAGATGGATTCTGCATAGTTATTCGCCTCGCGACCGATTCTGACCCACGCTCCTAGTGAGCCGAGTCGACAATAATTCCTGAAATAGGACTTCGCCGTCTTGCCACGCGTTTGCCCCTCTATCGGAGACGATGGGAGGCAGTCATGGCATGACGGGGCAGACCGACAGTTGAGGCGGAGCTCAACGACGACGAGAGGGACACGCTTGAACGCTGGGAACGGCGGCCAAAGAGCGAGCAGTCCCTCGCCCTGCGATGTCGAATCGTGCTCGCCTGTGCCGAAGGACTCAGCAATACAGAGGTGGCCAGGGCGCTTTCGCTCAACTCCGGCACGGCGTCGATGGAGGCGGCGTTGTCCTCTCGCGTCTCGACGGTTTGCACGACGAGCCCCGCCCGCCGTTCCCCGCAAGTTCGGTGACGATGTCATCGGCGTCAAGACACTGACGGAAAGGCCGAAGGACGCCACGCACTGGTCGACACGTGACATGGCGTAGCGACTGGCATGAACCGGCTGACAGTGGCTCGCATCTGGCGCGCCTTTCGGGGCAAGCCCTGGGCGACCGACACTTTCAAGCTCTCAGAGGACCCGCTTCATCGAGAAGGTGCGCGACGTCGTCGGGTTGCAGCTGAACCCGCCGGAGCGGGCCGTGGTCGTGCGCGTCGACGAGAAGACCGGCATGCAGGCGCTCGATCGGATTGAGGTCTGCCTGGAGCGGATCACAGCAGGAGGCGATCGGCTGCTCGGTGATCGGGTTGGTCAGTCCCTGTCACACCCGGCCTTGGGTGTCAGTCGTAAACTCGACTTGCCGCATGATGACGGAGGGAGAAGTTATGCCCAAGTACGTCGTGGTTGCTCGCATAATCATCAGGTCAACCAACGCTTTCAGCGAGTCGGGCTTTCCGCTAACGGAGAGGGTTCCGGGTACCTGGCACCTCGCCGAAGTGGATGGCAACGGCAGACTGAGCGGTGCTCACGCCTGCGGATCCTCGGCGGCCCAGGTCGAGGTGAGACACCCAGTTCGCGAGTGGAAAGTCCTTGATCCCTGGTGCCCCGACTGTGAAGTCCAAGCAGGCGATGCAGCTAGGGAGCAAGCCGCACACGAGGCTGAGAGGTCCTATACCAGGCTCTGAAATCCGATCACAGAACGCGAAGTCGCCTGATCACCGAAATCGAGATGCGTTGATCGCCGACAACCGGATGACCTACGAGCTCCTTGAACCGGGTGGATGAGATTCTCGACATCCACAAAGCTCTTGCACCGCCGTGACATTCCGCAGATAAGTGAGTGGTTCCGCTCCCCTTATCGGGTGGCGCCGCCGTGCCCACGTTAGTCCGGGGCAAGTGGGGGAGCGGCACTCGTGCTCCTGGACCTACCAGCACGCCAATGAGGACAGGGACAAGGCCTTCGCGTCGGCCCTTGAGAAGACAATCCGTAGGGCGACCGCTGCGAACCCGAAAATCTCCGGGCACGTTCCCGGCACGAAACGACGGATCCTCAAATTGGTGGGGGACTGAAAGGATCGCCTTGGTTAGGCAATGGGAGCGGGCGACGGGAATCGAACTGCGGCAACGTGGTGGTCCTTTGGATGACTGTCCATTCGGTCGATCTCGGTCTGAGCGCGGCGAATCAGCGGTATGGAACGCTGGCGGCGACGTCAGTCTCGGCGACGGCGTCGGCTCCAGCGAGCCGGGCGTCGCGACGAGTCTTGTAAGCCAAGACGTCGACCGCTCGCAGTCGTCGGTGGGTTGCGACCAAGTGAGCTGGAAACTTTCCGTTGTCCACCAGGCGAACGACGTAGGTCCGGGAGATTCCGAGAATGTCCGCGGCGTCCTGGGTCGTCAGTTCGGTGTCGTCGGTAAGCAGGTGCACCGCTGTGCCCCCAGCGAGATCAACCAGCAGGTGACGAGCGGCCGCTCGCGCTGTTGGCGGCAGCTCGACATCGCCCTGATCGGTTCGCACCGCTAGGGGGCCACCGCCATCGGGACCGTTTACTAAAGATCTTTCGCTAATACACTGACACTCTGGTCATAAAGAAAGGCCACAGTGCCTTAGGAAAGCGAAGCAGAGCTGGGCGTCGCCGCCGACGCGCGAGAGCCCGGTGTCGGCTGTACGGGC
>Ga0187857_10000017_pt1 | contig 207145 bp, 189 predicted proteins | sample June2016WEW_8_10_FD_132984 | JGI IMG/M metagenome (GOLD analysis project Ga0187857, IMG submission 132984) | Peatland microbial communities from SPRUCE experiment site at the Marcell Experimental Forest, Minnesota, USA - June2016WEW_8_100 | ecosystem: Environmental > Terrestrial > Soil >... | reverse complement strand
TTATGAGCCGTGTGCTCTTACCAACTGAGCTACGCCGCCGCGGAGCCCCCTGTCGGAATCGAACCGACGACACCAGCCTTACCATGGCTGTGCTCTGCCGACTGAGCTAAGGGGGCGGTGCCAGTCATCATCGGCTGGCGCTGCCGCGACGGCCGATCATATCCGCGCCGGGCCCGAGAACCCAGCGGGCGCTTCATTACGATGCAGCCCGTGGACATCCGCCGAGCGAATCTGGCCGACGCCGAGGCCATCCGTCAGATCTACAACACCGAGGTCACCGGTTCGACAGCCACGCTCGACCTCGTCCCACGCACGCCCGAAGAGCAGGCGAATTGGATGGTCGCCCATTCGGGCGTCTACCCGGTCATCGTCGCCGAAGACGGCGGCCAGGTGGTCGGCTTTGCGGCCCTCTCGCCGTACCGGCCGCGCCCGGGCTATGCGACGGCAGTCGAGGACTCGATCTACGTCGCGGAACAACATAGGGGCAAGGGGATCGGACGAGCCCTGCTAGGCGAGGCCGTCGACATGGCGAGGACCCATGGTTTTCACTCCGTTGTCGCCCGCGTCAGTGCCACCCAGCAAGCCTCGGTGGCACTCCACCAGGCCTGCGGGTTCGACCTCGTCGGCATCGAGCGGGAGATCGGGCGCAAGTTCGGCCGCTGGGTGGACGTGGCTCTCCTGCAGCGCCTCCTCTGACGGCGCGCCTCAGGCCGGCGGCAACGCCGGGACGCGGTCCCGCTCGCCTAGTTGCAATGCCCTTCTGACTCTCATGACGAGAGGGATGGCGAGGAGGAGGAGCATGGCGAGAGAGGCGACCGCGATGAGGATCGGGTTCGCCTCGCCGAACTGAAGCACGAGCGACCCGGCACCGGGGAGGCCGAGGAAGCAAGCCACGGTCGAGAGCACGATCACCAAGACTCTGAGGCGGTGCTCCGCGATCGCCGCGAGAACCACCATCGACCACGCGACGTACCACGGCTGCACTGCCGGCCCGAGAAAGACGACAGCGAGCAGCGTCAAGCCCATCGCCCGCATGGTCGTTGCCTCCTTGGCCCGCCACAAGAGACGTAACGCGATGACCGCCGCGAACACCAACCCCAGGTCCCTCGCCCCGCTCAGCAGCACCGGCTGATGGTCCCCGAGCCCGAGCAATTCCAACACCTTCGCCGTGCACAAGCCCGCGATCGTCGGAGGATCGCTCCAGGACCTGATCGTTGCGCCGTTCCCCAGCGCCGTCACCCAACCCCACCCGAGCCCGACCATCTCGGACACCGCCGCCATCGCGGCGAGGCCGACAGCCGCTGCCGCGCCGGTTGGCTTGAGCCGGGACCTCCACGACGCTTGGTCGCCCAAGAAGCCCCAACCGATGTAGACGACGCCTATGAAGGCCGGGATCTTGATCATCGCCCCGATCGTGCACAACAGCACACCGACAACCGGGCGCCGTTCGCGCGCGAACCAGAGCCCGGCAACAAGGAAGCCGAGCATCAACGCGTCATTGTGTGCGCCCGCCACGAGGTGCAAGAGCACGAGAGGGTTCAGCACGGCGAGCACGAAGGCGACGGAGGGATCCCGGCCGTACGAGCGTGCCAGCCGCGGCAGGAAGATCCCGATCATCACGACTCCGACGAGGGCGAGCAGGCGGAAGCCGACGACCGCGAGGAGCTCGTCGTGGTGCACCACCGTGGCGTTCACGCCGGCGATCCAGAGGAAGACCGGCCCGTACGGGGAGGTCACGTCGGCCCACAGCTTGTCGACCAGTCCGGAGAACGCGTTCACCCCGAGCACCGCCGGCCCGAACAGGTACGGGCTGATCCCGCGGCTCATCATCTCGCCCTGGGCCGCGTAGCTGTACGAGTCCCGACTGAACAAAGGCGCCACGACGAGGAGCGGGGCCGTCCAAGCCGCGAACACCGCGGCAAAGGATCGAAGAGGAAGGCCCTGGTGGCGCCGGGCGATGCGGATGAGGGCGATCCAGGCCTGCAGCATGACCACCATGCCCCCGTACACCGCGACGAGACCGATGAACAGGTTCTTGTCCGCAGGCAAGGGCGCGCCGGTCACCACCGGCGGCGGGGGGATGCCGAAAAACCACGGGTGACACACCGTGACAGAACCCGGCACGATGCCCGAGCACGACTTCCAGGTGAACGGAGAGCTCGGCAAAGAAGCGCCCCAGGCGATGGCGACAGTGCTGACGAAGCCGATGATCGCCGGCAGCGCCAGCAGTCGCGCGACCGGTGTCTCGCCGTGCACATACGACCGCACCTCGCCAAGAGGCGTACGCATGCGGGCAAGGAACGCGACCCCCCGGTCGATCCGCCGGCGGGCACCAGCGACCAAACCGTTCAGCCGGCCGAGCAAAGGCTGAGCACGCCGAGGCTCGGAACCTCCTGGCTGGGGATCAGGCTCCAAGGTGCTCGACGCCGACATGGCGCGTCCTCTCGGTCTTCTTATGCCGAGCGATCCTAACCAAGGGCCTCCCAATGCCGACGGCGGCGGCGAGGAATTCGATGACACGAGTACACGAACGGGAATTGGCTACGTTCGGACCCGTGTTCCGGACTCCGCGCCATGGTGGTGAGGGACTCGTCGCGCCGGAACTCGCCCGACCCGTGACGACTCGGGTTCGGAAGATCGGCTGGCTCGATCGCAGCGACGCCCTCGTCGTCGCGCTGCTGGTTGGCATCCCGCTGATCGTGCTCACCGTCCCTGCGCTCGCCGGCTACCCCTTGCTCACGGGCGACGACTTGACGCAGAACTACCCGCTCTCGGTGCTGTCGGGCCAGTTCATCGCCCACGGCCACCTCCCTGTGTACGACCCGTATCTCTGGTCCGGGACTCCCTTGCTCGCCGGGGCGAGCGCTCACGCGCTGCTCCCGAGCACCTTGCTGTTCGCGTTCCTGCCGCACCTCGGCGCCTGGGTGCTGGCGGAGGCACTGACGCTCGCGGCCGGAGCCATCGGCGGATTCGTCCTCCTGCGGCGCAACGGCTGCAGGACGCTGGCGGCCGCCCTCGGTGGGTCCACCTTCGGGCTCGGCGGCTTCGTGTCGTCGCAGATCGTGCACATCGATTTCGTGTCGGCCTCGGTGTCGCTCGTCTGGTGCCTCGTCGGCCTCGACGGGATCGCCCGAGACAAGCCCACGCGCCGCGCAGCCTGGGCGCTCGTCCTCGCAGTCGCTGTCGCGTGCATCGGCCTGTCGGGCAGCCCGGACATCGTGATCGACACGCTCGTGGCAGTGGTCGTCTACGGCGGTCACCTGCTGATCAGCGAGCGGGGTCGCGGACTTGCGCGCCTCGGCTGGGCTGCCGTTGGCGGCGTGGCGGGCTTGCTGGTCAGTGCCATCCAATGGGTCCCGACCGCTGAGTTCCTCTCAGTCACAGAGCGCGCCCACGCCAGTTACGCGTTTGCCTCCTCGGGCTCGGTCTCACTGGCCGAGCTGCTCGTCTCGCTCGTGCCGCACGTGCTGGGCGGCGGCCCGATCGGTCTCGAGGCGTACACCGGGCCGTACAACCTTTCCGAGCTGGACGCCTACTGCGGCATCCTCTCGCTGGTCGCCATCGTGGCGCTCATTCCCAGATGGCGCTCCGCGCAAGCAAGCCGCTGGCGCGTCTGGTACCTCGTCGGGGGCATCGGCCTGCTGTTGGCCCTCGGGTCCAACACTCCGCTCGAGCACCTGCTCATCCACCTGCCCGTCGTGGGCGAGCAGCGGCTGCCGAGCCGTGCGCTCATCCTGTTCTCGCTCGCGTCGTCGATGCTGCTGGGCCACTGGGTCGAGGACCAGCTGGCGGCAAATCCGGGCCGAGCGAATCCGCTGTCTGTCGCGAGCGGAATGGTCGCACCTGTCGTCGTGCTGGGTCTCGTGGCTGCTACGACCGTGTCTGCCAGGCCCTACGCGGGACTCCTCCACGCGGTCGCAGGCTCGGGTTGGTCGCTTGGGGCCATCGCTCCTTACCTCATAGTCACGGCTGTCATCGCGTTGGCCGCAGGTGCCATCGTGATCCTCGGCCCTCGCTGGCCGCGCCGACGGCTCGCGTCGGCGATTGCAGCTCTGGTCATCGTCGACCTGCTCTTGTTCACCGCCAACCAGTCCTCGCTCGCACCCGCGTACGCGCGCGCTCTCGACACCGACAACGCGCTGCAGGCGCAACTCGCCGCGAGGCTCGGTGCGGGCGGGCGCTATCTGATCGTCGATCCCGCGCGCACAGACGGCGTTGCACTCAACCAGGTCGGAGCACCCGACTCCAACGTGGTGTCAGGACTCGCCAGCGCCCAGGGTTACGGCTCGCTCACCTGGGCGCCCTACGCGTCGGCAACCGGGACCCACACTCAAGACGACCTCGACCCGGCGGCGCTGGCCGCAGGGGTCTTCGACTCCCTCGACGTCAGGGCGCTACTCACGGTTCCCGACGAACTTTCCGTTCCTCGAGCGCACGGCGTGTTCCAACCCGTCACCAACACCCTGCCAGGCCTCGTCGCTCCCGCGATCGCCGGTGTTGGGCCGGTCCCCTCGCCGATCGACCTCCGAGCCCGCCAGATTGCATGTCGATGGTTCGGACGGGAACTTGTGCCACGGACGGTGACCCTGGACCTCTCCGAGGCCCGGCTCTCCCCGAAGGCCCTTGCCGAGTTCGGGCGCGATGTCCGGCTCGTGTCGGCGAGCGGCGGCAGAAGGCCCCCCATGGCAGTGCGGGTCGTCATCGGCACACCGGGCTCGGCCGAGGTCATCGTCAGTTTCGGGGCTGCGCCAGCTTCGGTCGGCGTTTCGACACAGGACTCGCTCGGTGTCCCGGTGCGGGTCAACTCGATCGTGGTGACGACCCGCTCCGGCTCTTCCTACGGCCTCGACGGGCCCCTCTCCGCCGACCTGACGGCTCCACACTGGGTGGCCGCAGGGACGATCGGGCCATTCGCTGTCTTCTCGAACCAGAGAGCCGACGGTTCGTTCTGGCTCAAGGGACCGAGCGGCGGCGCCATGGGTGGCCTACGGGTTCGCATCGTGAGGTCCTCGCCTTGGACCCCGACCGAGACAGTGTCCGTCACCTCGGCGGCGCCTGCGACCATCGTCAGGGCCGTCGCGGACATCCCAGGTTGGAGCGCGACCGGCGATCATGACGACCGGTCCGCTCCGATCGCCCTGCACCGGGACGGCCTCGTGCAATCGTTCGCGGTGCCTGAGGGAACGACACTGGTCACCTTCGCCTACGCGGCTCCCGGGCTTGCCACCGGGCTTGCCGCATCAGGGTCCGGCATTGCGGCGATCCTCATCCTCGGACTCGCAGCCATCGCCCTGTGCCGGCGTCCGGCCATGGCGCCGGGGCCGCGACCTAGTGGGTCCCACAGGTCCACCCGGGAGCGGGAACGGCACGTCGGAGCAGGCTGAGACGGGGAACGACGTGGGAAGTAGGGGCGACGGTGGGCCGGGAAGGATTCGAACCTTCGAAGGCTGAGCCAGCAGATTTACAGTCTGCCCCCGTTGTCCACTTGGGTACCGACCCGTCGGCGGACACGATAGTGGCCCGAACCGGCGCAATTCGCAAGGCGAAGGCGTTACCGGCCTTGCTAGCGTGCGAGCGTGCCGAGCTTCGATGTCACATCCCAGGTCGATATGCAAGAAGTGCGCAATGCGGTCGACCAGGCAAGCCGAGAGATCGCCACCCGTTTCGACTTCAAGGACACCGGCGCGACCGTCGAGCTGAAGGGGCACGAGATCGAGTTGAACGCGCCGACCGAGGACCGCCGGCGCGCCCTCGTCCAGGTGCTCGAGGAGAAGCTCGTCCGCCGGCACGTCTCGCTGAAGGCCGTTTCCTACGGCAAGATCGAGGAGGCGTCAAAGGGCACGTTGCGCCAGAGCGCCGCACTGAACGCCGGCATCTCGGCGGACCACGCCAAGAAGATCAACAAGATCGTCAAGGACCTGGGCCTCAAGGGCGTGCAGTCCCAGACTCAGGGTGATCAGGTCCGCGTCATCGGCAAGAAGCGTGACGACCTGCAGACCGTGATCGCGGCCCTCAAGGAACAGGACCTCGAGATCCCCCTGCAGTTCGGCAACTTCCGCGAGTGAGGCTTCAGCCGTAGTAGCCCGAGTGGACGTACAGGCAGGGCACGCCCTCGGAATCGAACATCTCGAGGTTGGCGGGATCGTCCTCCACGGCGAGCCGCACCTCGAAACCGCAGGCCCCGAGCCGCAACGTCTCGGTCCGCTTGAGGTCGCGCGCCGGGCGGCCGTCGCCCGCCTCGCGCATGATCAGCAGGTCGTACCGCAGCCGGTGTGACGCGAGCCAGGCCAAGGTCTGCTCGCGCACGCGCTGAGGTCGCGCTGTGAGCAGCACCACCACGAGCTCGGGCGCGAGTAGCTCGAGCAGGCGGGCGACCTCTGGGATAATGGGGTCCTCACCGCACTCGGCGAAGAACGCGTCCCAGTCGCGCCGGAGACCGGCCAGATGGTGCTGGCGGCCGGACGCGTCCGCGAGCACTCCGTCGACGTCGAAGACGACCGCTGGGCCCGGGGCCCTGGGTTCGGCGCGCCAGGTCCATGTTCCCGGGTAGCTGCGCCCGGCGCTCATTCCTCGCCGGCGCCGGTCGCGGCACGGCGACGGAGGTCGGCCACGACCGCGGGGTCGGCCAGCGTGGTCGTGTCGCCGAGGTCGCGTCCCTCGGCGACGTCCCTCAAGAGCCGCCGCATGATCTTGCCGGAGCGCGTCTTCGGAAGATCGTCGGTGAAGATGACGGCCCGTGGCCGGGCGATCGCCCCGATCTTCTCCACGACGTGCGCCCGCAGGGCCTCCGCGTGGTCGTCGCCGACCTCGAAGCCGTGCTTCAAGGTGACAAAGGCGATGATCACCTGCCCGGTCGTCGCGTCGTTGGCGCCCACGACCGCCGCTTCTGCAACGCTCGGATGGTCGACGAGCGCGGACTCCACCTCGGTGGTCGATACGCGGTGGCCCGAGACGTTCATGACATCGTCGACCCGCCCGAGGAGCCAGAAGTACCCGTCATCGTCGACCTTGGCCCCGTCGCCTGCGAAGTAGCGCCCCTCGAAGCGGCTCCAGTACGTCTGGCGGTACCGTTCCGGGTCGCCGTAGATGCCCCGCAGCATGGCCGGCCAGGGCCGCGTGAGCGTGAGGTACCCGCCGCCGCGCTCGACGGTCTTGCCGGCGTCGTCGACGACCTCGGCTTCGATCCCCGGCAACGGGAAGGTCGCGCTTCCCGGCTTCAAGGTCGTCACGCCGGGCAACGGCGAGATCATGATGGCACCGGTCTCGGTCTGCCACCACGTGTCGACGACGGGGCAGCGGCCGCCGCCGATCTGGCGCCAGTACCAGATCCAGGCCTCCGGATTGATCGGCTCACCGACCGAGCCGAGCATCCGCAGGCTCGACAGGTCGTGTGCGGCGGGATAGTCCGTCCCCCATTTCATGAAGGTGCGAATGGCCGTCGGCGCCGTGTACAGCGTCGTTACCCCGTAGCGTGCGATGATCGACCACCAGCGGTCCCGGTCGGGGAAATCGGGAGCTCCCTCGTAAAGCACGCTCGTGGCCCCGTTCGCGAGCGGCCCGTAGACGATGTAGCTGTGGCCTGTGACCCACCCGATGTCGGAGGCGCACCAATAGACGTCGGTCTCGGGCTTCAAGTCGAAGACCGTCCGGTGCGTGAAGGCGACCTGGGTCAGGTAGCCACCGGTGGTGTGCATGATCCCCTTCGGGCGAGCCGTCGTGCCGGAGGTGTAGAGAAGGAAGAGCAGGTCCTCCGCATCCATAGCCTCGGCGGGGCTGTGCGGGCTCTGGCCGGACACCAGCTCGTGCCACCAGTGGTCGCGCCCGTCCTGCATGACGAGGTTCCTCGCGGCCTCACCGAGGCGGCGGACCACGAGCACGTTCTCGATCGAGCGGGCACCGCTCGAGAGCGCGTGGTCGGCGTTCGCCTTCAGCTCGACGGCGTGCCCGCGTCTCCAACCCCCGTCGGCGGTGATGAGCAGCCGGGCGTCGGCGTCCTCGATCCGGTCACGCAGGGCGTCTGCGGAGAAGCCCCCGAACACCACCGAGTGCGCGGCACCGATCCGCGCGCAGGCCAGCATCGCCACAGGAAGCTCGGGGATCATCGGCATGTAGATGGCCACCCGATCACCGCGCTCGATGCCCAACGAGCGCAACGCGTTGGCGCATCGCCCGACCTCGTCGAGCAGCTGCGCATAAGTAATCGTGCGGCGGTCCCCGGGCTCGCCTTCGAAGAAGAAGGCGACCTTGTCGCCGGTCCCCGCCTCGACGTGGCGGTCGAGGCAATTGAACGCGACGTTCAGCCGGCCTCCGACGAACCACTTGGCGAACGGCAGCTGCCAGTCGAGCACCCGATCCCACGGCTCGAACCAGGTCAGGGCTTTGGCCTGAGCCGCCCAGAACTCCTCGGGGTCGGCTTCCGCCTGCCGGTACATCGTCCGGTCGGACACGAGCGCCGAGCGGGCGAAGTCTTCGGGCGGAGGAAAAGTCCGTAGCTCGGCAAGGTAGTCCTCGATCGCGGCGGTGTGCACTGGGCCCCCGCCCCCCCTTGCGTCGCTCATCGTCGCCTCCCTGACCGCTCGCCGGCACACACCGATCTCTCGTGAAGAGCCGACATCGGCCCCACCGGCACCGGTCGCCCACCCTACCGACCGGCGGCTCGGCCGACTGCCACAATGGAGCGCACATGCCCGAGTACGTCACCGTCGCCCGCCTGGCGGTTCCCGTCGGCTGGCGAGTGATCATCGTGAGTGACCTCTTTCTCGGAGCGAAGCGAACGGAGGCGTCTGGTTCCGCTTCCGTGGAGCTCGCCCGAGCTCTCGAACGCGCCGAGGGCCCGGGCGCCTTGGTCGTCGCCGGCAACGCCTTCGACCTGCTGGTACCTCCCGACGGCGACCCCGCAGCGGCACTCGGAGCACACGAGGAGCTGCGCCGGGCGCTCAATGCCTACCTGGCGGCGGACCGCAGTCGGCGGGCCGTCCTCCTGCCCGGCAACCGCGACCGGGCCGTCCTCTACGACCCGGAGGCGAATGCCGCCGTTGTCGACGCCGGTTTCGAGGTCGCGCTCTCGGCCCAGCTGCAGGTGGCGACGGCCGCAGGGCCCAAACAGGTCTGCATCGAGCCCGGGTGGCGTTTCGACGAGCGCAACGCCTTCGTCGATCCGACCGACAAGCGCGACACGCCGCTCGGCCAGCACGCGGTGGCTGAGATCCTGCCGGCGCTTGCCGGATCGACCTCGCCGTGGCTCGCCGGCATCGACCGGCTGGCCGATCCTTCGGGCCTGCCACGTTTCGTGGCCTCGCGCCTCACCTACCGCCGCATCGTCCGGTGGCTGTGGTGGCTGCTTGTCCCCATCGCAGTAGCACTTTTCGCCAGGCTCCCCGACTGGTGGTTGTTCGGCGTGCCGAAACGGCTCGAGCCCTTCTCGTCCTGGTTGCTCGGTCTCGGCCTCACCCTGGTGGCAGAGGTGATCGTGGCCGGAATCGTCCTCGCCGTGGTCAATCACCGGGTCTGGCACTCGGCCGGGCGATCGCTGCTCGGACCGGCAGCCCATCACGCCAACGACAGAGCTCGTGAAGCAACCCGCCCGATCCTTGCCGCGGGAGGCCTCGGTCTGGTGACAGGCCACACGCTCCAGCCTGAGCTCGCGAGGGTCGGCACCGGCTTTTACGCGAACTCCGGGGCGTGCGGGGAAGTCGTGGAGGAAAGGGCGTCGCGCCTTGGCCTGCCCCCGGTCTTCGTCCATCTCCGGCAGGTCTCCTGGGTCGAGATCGAGGGGGGAGCGGAGGTGCACGCGAGGCTTCTCCTCGCGCGCAGGTACCTGAGCCCGGTCACGGTGCTGGAGCGGTTCGCGGCCGGGCGCCTGCAGCCCACCGATAGGGAGCCGGAGGTGGTCGCCTCTTTCCCCGGCGGGCGCGTGTGGCCACAGGTCACCGATTCCGCCCGCAGTCTCAGGCGGGTACGGCGGCTTACCGCTGCAGGGATCGCGATCCTGGGACTCAGCGACCTCGTCTCTGCCGTCGTGCCACCTCAGGTCCGGGGGCGGCTCCACCCCTTGCTCGGCTACATCCCCCTCGGGGTGAGCGAGGCCGCGGGAGCTCTGGTCGCGCTCGCCGGCGTCGGGCTGCTGGCGGTCGCCCGCGGTGTCAGACGGGGCCAGCGCCTGGCTTGGCTCGTCGCGATAGGGCTCCTCGGCGGCACGGTCGCACTGCATCTGATCCGACATGGCGAGGTGGTCCAGTCCATCGCGGCCCTCGCGCTCGTGGCCGTACTGTGGTGGGCGAGGAATTCCTTTCGGGCGCGTTTCGACCTGCCTTCGCTGCGAGCAGGCCTCTCCACGCTCCTCGGCGGGGTCATCGGGGTCACTCTCATCGGCGCGACGGTGCTCTGGAGCGTGATCCCGACGCATCGTGGAGGCCGTCCAATCACCTGGGACCAAGCCTGGTGGGCAACTGCCGGGCGGCTCGTCGGTATCCGCACGGTGCCCCTCAATCCTCGCGTGGACGCGTTCTTGTACCCGGCCCTGCTCGCCATCGGGCTCGGGTTGGCAGCGGTCGCGCTCGTGCTGGCGTTCCGGCCCGTCGTCGACCGGCGCCTCTCGAACGGCCGCACTGACACCACCGAACGCGCCGCCGACATCGTCCGGCGCCTGGGCACAGGGACGCTCGACTACTTCGCCCTCCGCAGCGACAAGCAGGCCTTCCTAGACCGCGACGGCCTGGTCGCCCACGCGATCTACGGAGGCATCTGCCTCGTCTCACCCGACCCGATCTGCGAGCCCGAGGAGCGCGACGAGCTCTGGTCGGCGTTCCGCCGCTACGCGGACGACCGCGGCTGGTCGGTGGCCGTGCTCGGGGCCGGCGAGGAGTGGCTCGGCGTCTACCGACGCTCCGGCATGCACGAGCGTTACATCGGCGACGAGGGCGTCGTGGACGTGCGAACCTTCTCGCTCGAAGGCGGTGCCCGCAAGGGCCTGCGCCAGGCGGTCAACAGGATCGCGAACTACGGCTACACCATCTCGTTCCACGACCCGGCCCGGGTCGAGCCCGCGCTCGCCGACGCCGTCAGGGCCGTCATGGTGCAGCGGCGCCGCGGCGAGGTGGAACGGGGCTTCTCGATGACGCTCGGGCGCATTTTCGACCCTCGCGACCAGGGCCTCCTGCTTGCGATCGCGCATGGCCCCGATGGCTGCCCGGTCGCGTTCTGCCAGTTCGTCCCCGCACCGGGCATACACGGCTACTCGCTCGATCTCATGCGCCGTGACCAGGGCAAGCACCCCAACGGACTCCTCGATTTCATCATCGTCCGGACGATCGAGCGGCTGCGCAGCTGTGGGGACGAGCACCTCGGGCTCAACTTCGCCGCCATGCGGGCCGTCGTCGCCGGTGAGGACGGAGGCGGCGTCCAAAGGTGGCTGCTGAGGCGGATGTCGGACTCGATGCAGATCGAGTCGCTCTGGCAGTTCAACGCGAAGTTCGGCCCCCAGTGGCTGCCGCGATATGTGGTGTGGGACGCGGCCGAGAACACGCTGCCGATGGCACTGGCCATCGCGCGAGCGGAGTCGTTCTGGGAGCTTCCTCTTATCGGGAGGTTCTTCCAACCTCCGGGCAATGGCAAGGGCGTCGAGGACGTCGCCGTGCCGTCGCGTTGAGGTTCAGTGGTTCTCGACCTCCTAGTCCCACCCGGCAACGATCCTGTGTCCGTTCGGCGCCGAGCGCAACGGGCCCTCGCCAACGGGCTCGACGGAACGGAGCTGGAAGGTCAGCTTGTGCCGGGCAGGAGGAACTTCGGCGGGGCCGGCTGTCCCGGCACGAAGAGCTAGGACATCACCTTTCGCGGGACGGTTCCGCTAGGGATTTGCTCAACGACTCGATGTGGGCCTGGTCGGCGGAGGGCAGGAGCTTCTGCTCCGGCGGACACAACTCGACCAGCGCAACGGCGTCGATGGCATTGAAGGTGGTCACGCTCTTCGGAAGGTGGGTCTGCGACTCGACGCTTCTGGCCCCGATCACCACCGATTCCATGGCGTCGTCCACCCCGCCGCCCCGCTTCAGGAAGGCGCAGAACGCCGAGCCGTCGGTGAGCAACGCCTGCAGGGCCACTTCCTGCCTGGAGTCCAAGTGGGAGGAGAGGGAGGGTCCACCTTGGCCAGGTCCTGGAAGTACTGGGCGTCCTGAGCGTAGGAGGTCCTGGGGGCGACGAGCGGCCGGTTGGCCGATGCCTTGGGTCCGGCCGCGGACTGGCTAGCGGAGGAGGAGCAACCGCCGGCAAGAGCCGCGCACACCACGACTGCGACGACTGTCTTGGCGTTGATGATGATGCGGGCCCGGCCGGTCAATCGTTCTCTAGCCCGCCGGCGTGCAGTTGGCCCCGGCAGTGGTGGACGGCGAGTGGATCGGGTCGTTGAGGTTGATCGTGTTGTCGCCGTTGAGCCCGAGGGCGCCGGACAGGTTGTTGCCCTTGCAGGCGGAGTCGTGACCGTCACTGCAGTTGTCCGGGGCGATCCAGCTGAAGTTGGGGACGGTGTTGTCCACGAGGTCGTGGACGAGGCCGTCGGACGGGCTGTCCAGGTTGGCGATGTGGTTGGCGTCGCAGTTGGTGCCACCGTCTGCCGGCGTCGTGAGGGGCCCGCTCGCGCCCACGCCCGAGAGCGACTCGAACCAGGGGAAGGGGAAGTGCTAGGCCACGTACTGGTCGGCGTACTCGGGGTTGTTGGTGCTGTAGGCCTGGCCGTCCGGACCGGTGCCGTTGCCGGCGACCAGGGAGGCGGCGGTGTAGGTGCTGGTGTCAGCCACCCCGACGATGTAGGTCGATGTGCCGTCCGGCGCCACGACCGAAGTGCCGGGGGCTGCATCGAAGTTCGCGCTGAGCGTGAGGGTGTTGGACGTGTTGCTGGCGATGGCGCCGTACTCGCCCGCGCCTGTACCGCCGGTGATCATCACCTCGTCATTGGTGTAGGCGTTGGCGGGCCAGGTCTGGCTGACGTCGAGGAGCGTCGAGGTGGAGCCGCCGCTCGCCGTGGAGCTGACCAGTTCGCTGGCAACCGGGTAACCCTCGGCACCGCTCAGGTAGGTCGGGTTGCTCACAGGGTTCTCGGCCATGCCGTCAGGGTTGCCCGGCGCGCCGCAGGCACCCGAGTCACGGCCGGGGACGCTGTTGGCCACAAGGGAGGTCGAGCCGATCTGCTGGGCGCCGCCGAGGCCCTGAGCGTAGCCCTTCCAGGTCACGCCGGCCAGGTTGAACTGGTCGAAGAGGGTGACGACGTCGGTCGTGTATGTGCACTCGTTGGTGCTCGCCGCGGTGGTGCCGCTCGGCGAGTTGGGACCCAGCTTCGAGACGGCCTGGCCATAGGACCAGTTGTTGTCGCCCCCGACGCTCGTGCCACCTGTGCCGGAGTCGACGATTCCGTCGGCGGCCCCCGCTGTGATCCCGGTGTTGCCGGCGAACACGGTGTTGGCGTTGCTGCAGTCGCTCTGCACGTCGTTTTGGGGGCCTGACCGGACACCAGCGTGACGTAGTTGTCCATGCCGGTGTGGCCGGTGCCGTAGTAGTTCTGCAGCAGGGCACCCTCGGAGGGGGGGTCTGCCACAGGTAGCGGCGTCGTGGATGCCCGAGAACTCCGAGTTGTACGACTTGTTCTCCGGGATGATCAGCCAGACGTGGCTGATCGAGCCCGGCGCCAGGTTGGCCGTCGTGGTGTACCCGTCGCTCGACGAGAGCCCGCCGAAGTTCGGGCCGGGTGTCGTGCCGCCTGCGTGCGCGGCGGCGGGGACCAGCGAGGCACCGCAGGCCAGCAGCCCGACGCCGACGGGCGTCAGCGCTGTTCGGCACCGACGGACGAAAGTGGTTCTCCTGTCTCCCATTGATTCCTGCCCCTTTCGGGCGGCTACTAAGGCCGCGTCAGCTTCCAGGAGCAGTATCGAATTCGGAGGTGAACACCTCCGACCCTGAGTGCCCCACGATCGCGAAGATCGGGTAACGCCTCAATGAAACCTCTACCCCAGATTGGCTCAACCCGTCCGCGCCCGTGAAACCGGCAGTTCACCGGTCGCTTCGGCGGGGAACTGCCCGGCCGACTTCGTGTTCGCCGGCCCGCAGGCCTCAGAAGAGGAAGCCGGCCGCCCTGATGAAGTCGACCAACGGGGCAGGCCAGATCCCGAACACGAGCGTGACCGCCACGGTCACGAAGATCGCCACCGCCGTCGGACCCGGCACGCTCACCGGCCCGAGGTTGACGCTCCTCGGAGCCGCACCGGCCGGAGCGAGCTCCGCTTCCGGGTCACCCTTAAGCGGCAGCGACAGCGAGCCCTCGTCGCGCGCGGCGCCTGGCGCGAGCCTGACGCCGTACATGAGGAAGATGAGGCGTAGGTAGAACGCAGCGGCGATTGCCGCCGACAACATGGCGATGACGGCCAGCGCATACGAGTGGGCCCTCACCGCGGCCGAGATGACGTACAGCTTGGCGAAAAAGCCCGTGGTGAACGGGATCCCCGTCTGGCCGAGTAGCAAAACCGCGAAGGCGAGAGCCAGCACCGGCTGGCGACGACCGAGACCCCGGTACGCGTCAAGGTCGTGGTCGCGGTCTCCCTTGCCCCCGACGACGGTGATGACAGCGAAGCTCCCGAGCACCAAGAATGCGTACACGAAGACGTAGTAGACGCTGCCGGAGATCCCCTTGGCGGTCGCAGCCGCGAGGCCGACGAGGATGAACCCGGCGTGGTTGATCGAGGAGTACGCGAGCATCCGTTTCACGTCGCGCTGTACGAGACCGAGAATCGCCCCGAGCAGCAACGTGAGGATCGCTATCGCCCACAACAGCGGCTGCCAGTCCGTGCGGAGCACTCCGAAGGTGGAGAAGAAGACGCGCAGCAGCGCCGCGAAGCCGCCGGCTTTGGCGATAGCGGTCATGAACCCGGTCGCGGGCGTGGGGGCGCCCTGGTAGACGTCCGGCGTCCACATGTGGAACGGCACTGCCGAGACCTTGAAGCCGAAGCCGACGAGCAACAGGCCGAGGCCGGCGAGCAGGACGCCGTTGGAAGTCACGATGTTGGTGCTCAGGTAGGACGCGATCTGGGGGAGGTTGGTCGACCCTGTCGCCCCGTACACGAGTGCGATCCCGTAGACGAACACGGCCGAGGAGAACGCGCCAAGGACGAAGTACTTCATGGCGGCCTCACCCGAGGAACGTCGCTTAAGGTCCATCCCGGCGAGAATGTAGAGCGGGATCGACATGATCTCGAGGGCCACGAAGATGAGGATCAGGTCGTTGGCCGAGGCCATGAGCATCGCGCCCGAGCCCGCCAACAGCGCCAGCACGTGGTACTCCGGTCCTTCTATCCCCTCGCGGACGAGGAAGTCGTTGGCGATCGCGGAGGCGACGATCAAGATGCAGGACACGAGCACCAAGAAGGCGATGGAGAAGCCGTCGACCGCCACGGAGTCCGCGATCGTCGTGAACGGCCCACGCGCTTGCACGTCGTGCCAGACCACAAGCGAGGCGACCAGAGCGGCCACCCCGATCGCGCCGGAACCGACCGAGTAGAACGCCGTACGCACCTTCGCGAATACGAGCTGGCCCGAGACGAGCAGCACGAGCGCTCCTCCGATGAGGATCAGCTCCGGGAGGATCGCGACGTAGTTCACGTGAGGCATGACGAAGGTCGCCGGGACCACGCTCGAAAGGCTCACTGCTTCGTCCCGTCCGAACGCAGGGCTACACCGGGGGATCCGACCTGCGGCGGGCGCTGGTGCGCCACGACCTCGACGTGAGTGACTACCCGGGTGACCGAGGGGCCGATGCGGTTCAGCAGCGGCCCCGGGAAGATGCCCAACAGAACAATCAGGATCACGAGCGGGGCGAGCGTGAGCCCCTCACGCCAGGAGAGGTCGCGGATGGCGCCCGGCTCGACGGAGGGCTTGCCCTGGAAGGCCTGCTGGTAGGCCCACAGGAGATAGACCGCGGCGAGGACGACGCCGGCGGTCGCCACGACGGCCCACCAGCGATGGGTCAGGAACGTGCCGGCGAGGATGAGGAACTCCCCGACGAAGCCGTTCAGGCCCGGCACGCCGATCGAGGCGAGCACCACGACCATGAACACCCCCGCCAGCAGGGGCACGCGCCGCTGCAGGCCGCGCATCTCCTTGACCGAGAACGTGCCGAGTCGACGGTAGAGCAGGGCGATGAGGATGAACAGGGCCGCCGTGTAAAGGCCGTGGTTGATCATCTGCAGCACCGCGCCGGTGAGCGCCTCGCGGCTCAGGGCGAACGCCCCGATCACGATGAAGCCGAGATGCGCCAGGGATGAGTACGCGACGAGACGTTTCAGGTCGCGCTCGACGGCAGCGACGATGGCGCCGTAGATGATGCCGATCGCACCGAGGGTGATCAAAAGCGGCGCCAAGGTGACCACGGCCCTCGGGAACAGGGCGAGGTCGAAACGGATGATGCCGTAGGCACCCAGCTTCGCCATGACACCGGCGAGGAGCAGTGAGCCTGCCGCAGGCGCCTCCCGATAGGCGTCCGGGGACCATGTGTGGAACGGGAACAGAGGCATCTTCACCGCGAAGGCGGCGGTGAAGGCCAGGAAGAGCAGGACACCGGCGGTCCCCGACAGGTGGGTGTTGGCAAGAGCCCTCACGTCGAAGGTCGTCACGCCCGTCTGCGAGGAGTGGATGGCGACGATTGCCAGGATCCCGACGAACAAGAAGGCGGAAGCGCCCAGGGTGTAGAGGAAGAACTTGCCGGCCGCGTAGCCGCGTCTTTCGTGGCCCCAGCCGGCGATCAAGAAGTAGACCGGCACCAAAGTGAGCTCGAAGAACACGAAGAAGAGCAACAGGTCCAGGGCGAGGAAGCCACCGAGGCATCCGGCCTCGAGCACGAGGATCCAGGCCACGAACGACTTGTCGCCGGCCCTGTCGTCCGAGGCGGCGAGAGCGATAGGGAACAAGAGCGCCGTCATCAGCACCAAGAAGAGCGAGATGCCGTCCATCCCGAGGTTCCAGGAGATCCCGAAGGCGGGGACCCACTGGTGGGTGGAGACGAACTGGTAACCGCCGTCACCGGCGGTGAAGGCCACGGTCGCCGCCGAGGCGATCCCGAGCACCGCAATGGAAGCGACATAGCCGACCAGTTGCACCAGGCGGCGCTGGGCCTTGGGGACGAGGGCCACGACGACTGCCGCCCCCGCCGGCACGAGGACGAGTGTCGTGAGGTAAGGGAACGAACTTGTCATGACGCCCTCGTCAGCACGTAGGCGAGTATCAGCACTATGCCCGCAGAAAGCCCCAGGGCGTAGTTGCGGACGTAACCGGTCTGGAGCTTTCGCACCTGGCGGCCCGTGGCGCGCACGAGCAGGGCGAAGCCGTTGACGGCGCCGTCGATCACCTCGGTCTCGACGACCGACGACGTCTCGACCGCCATCTCGGTCGAGGGGCGCGCGATGAACCTGTCATAGGCCCAGTCGATGTACCAGGCCCGCTGCAAGAAGACCGGCTCGAAGGCGGGGCGTTCTGACACCGAACCCCACACGGCGACCGCGAGGCCGACCCCGAGCAGGGCGAGGGCGGTGTCGACCAACGCGAAGGTCCACACGCCTGCGAGGCCGAAGTGGTGCTGGAACAGGCGCGAGGCGAACACGGGGCGCAGCCAGCGGTCGAGGAAGTCGAAATCCGGATGGATCGGCAGGTTGATGAGCCCTCCGAGAGCCGACAGCGCCCCGAGCACCACGAGGGGCAGCGACATCACCCACCTTGGGTCGTGGGGGTGCAGCGCCGCCGTGTCGCCGCTCTTGCGGGCCTCGACCCACCGCTGCTCACCCCGGAAGACCAACAGGTACGCCCGTCCCAGGTAGTAGGCCGTCAGCACGGCCGTCAACGCTCCTATTGCCCACAGGGCCGGGCTGAAGGCGAAACCGTTCAGGAGCACGTCCCCCTTGGACCAGAACCCCGAGAACACCGGAACGCCGCCGATCGAGAGCCAGCCGATGAAGAACGTCACCGCCGTGAGCGGCATGCGCCGGGCGAGGGCCCCCATCGTCTTCACGTCCTGGTCGTCGTTCATGGCGTGTATGACCGAGCCGGCTCCGAGGAACAGGAGAGCCTTGTAGAACGCGTGCGTGAGCATGAGGAATATGGCTGCGTCGTAGGCGCCGATGCCGGCGGCGAGGAACATGTAGCCGAGCTGGGAGATCGTGGAGTAGGCGAGGATCTTCTTGATGTCGTTCTGGGCGCAGGCGATCGTCGCTCCCAACAGTGCCGTCGCAGCTCCGACGATGGCGACGACGTGCGCCGCGTCCGGTGCCCGGTACAGGATCGGGTTGATCCTGCACATGAGATAGACACCGGCCGTCACCATCGTCGCGGCATGGATAAGGGCCGAGACCGGTGTCGGGCCCTCCATCGCGTCGGCTAGCCACGGATAAAGCGGGATCTGGGCCGACTTGCCGACCGCGCCCGCGAAAAGCAGGATCCCGATCGCCACGAGCGAGGGCTCGCCGACGCGTGCGAGGTTGGCGAAGACCGTGTGGTAGTCGAGGCTCCCGGTGCGCTCGTAGATGAGGAACAGCGCCACGAGGAAAGCCGCGTCCCCGATGCGGTTGAAGATCATCGCCTTCTTGGCGGCGCTCGATGCGGTGTCGCGCTCGAACCAGAAGCCGATGAGGAAGTACGAGCAGACGCCGACGCCCTCCCAGCCGAGGAACAGCAAGAGGAAGTTGTCCGCGAGCACGAGCAGCAACATCGCGGCCACGAACAGGTTCAGGTAGAGGAAGAACTTGGGGAAGTCCTCGTCGTGCTCCATGTACCCGATCGAGTAGAGGTGGATGAGGGCGCTCACCCCGGTGACGAACGCCGCCATCGTCATCGAGAGCGGGTCGACGAGCAGGCCCATGGTGACGTGCAGGTGTCCCGCGTTGATCCAGGTGAACCAGGTTTGCGTGTACGACCGGGCGTTCGCCGGCAACCGGAACAGGCCGGTGAACACGACGACGGTGACGACGAACGAAGCGGCCACCATCAAGGTCGCGAGCCATCCGGCGCGCGGGTTGCCGAGCTTGCGACCCGACACCAGCAGGATCACGAAGCCCGCGAGCGGGAGCAGCGGGATCAGGTAGGCGACGCGGAGCACCGGATCAGCCCTTCATCTCGTGGATGTCGTCCGCTGTGGCCCCGGGCCGGCGCCGGTAGATCGAGACGATGATCCCGAGGCCGACGACCACCTCGGCCGCCGCCACGACCAGCACGAAGAAGACGGCCGTCTGACCAGCGATGTCGTTGAGCCGCCGGGCGAAGGTCACGAAAGTGAGGTTCGCGGCGTTCAGCATCAGCTCGACGCACATGAACATCACGAGCACGTTCCGGCGGATGAGCAGGCCGATCGCGCCGATGGTGAACAGCACCGCGGCGAGTGTCAGGTACCAGGAGGCGGCGACGCTCATGGCCCAGTGACCTCCGAGTCTGCAAGCCCTCCGGCCGGCTCGCCATCTCCTTGCCCGCCATCGTCGGTCCCCGCCTCGGCGCCGTCAGGCTCCGACGCCGTCGGGCCGTCGACGTTGTCGTCGGGCTCCGAACTCGCCCCTTGCGGCGAACCGTTGTCGCCGACCACGCGCCGGGGCCGGCGCGCCAGCACGACCGCGCCGACGACGGCAAGGACGAGCAGTGCGGAGGTCACCTCGAAGGCGAGCAGGTAGGTGGTGAAGATCGAGCGCCCGAGAAGCCCGACGTTGTCAGCCGGGCTGCCTATCGCGCCGCTCACCGATTTCGCACCGGTTGGCCACTGGCCCCGGGCGAGCAGGAGCACCTCCGTCAGACCAAGGAGCCCGACGACGATGGCGACGGGCCGTTGGGCCGGGAGGGGATCACGCTGGATGGCCTCTCGCTGGTCGACACCGAGGAGCATGATGACGAACAGGAACAGCACGACGATCGCACCGGCGTAGACGATGACCTGCACAGCTGCGAGGAACTGGGCGTTCTCCTCGACGAACAGCACGGCTACGCCGAAAAGGGTCATCACCAGCATGAGGGCTGAGTGGACCGGGTTGCGCGCCAGCACCACGCCGAACGCGCCGAGCACGCAGATCGCCCCGGCTATCACGAATGTGATCGCATCGGGGATCGTGGCGGCGAGAGTGTGGGTCACGTGCCGCGCACCTTGCCCCCGAAACGCCGCGAGATCTTGTCCCTCTCGACGGTCCGGATCGAGATGTTCCCCGTAGCCTCGTCGTCGCGGTTGCCGCTCTGGCCGCCCTCCGGCGCGCGGACTCCATAGCCGAGCTCGCCCGACCACTGCACCGCGCCTTCGTACTCGACCGCGCCCGAGGGAGACGTCGCCCTCATCCAGCCGGAGGTGTAATCGGCCTCACCCGGTCGCCAGTCCTCCCACGGCAGCTGACGCGGGAGGCCGTCGTCGTCGACCACCAGCTCATCTTTGGTGTAGATGGCGTCGGAGCGGTTCGTGAAGGAGAACTCGAACATCTTGGACTCGGTGATCGCCTCGGTCGGGCAGGCCTCGACGCAGAGGTCACAGTGGATGCAGCGCAGATAGTTGATCTCGTAGACGAACCCGTAGCGCTCGCCAGGCGACACCGGCGCGTCGGGCGGGTTGTCGAGGCCGCGCACATAGATGCAGTCAGCCGGGCACACCGCTGCGCACAGCTCGCAGCCGATGCACTTTTCCATCCCGTCCTCGTATCGGTTGAGGACGTGGCGGCCGTGCAGGCGCGGCGGTTTGGCCACCTTCTCGCCCGGGTAGGGCGTCGTGACCCGCGGTTCGGCGACCTGCTTCATGGTCACTGCGAAACCGCCGAGGAACCCGAGCGACATCTTCTTGCGTGGCTCGCGCGCCATCATCCACCTCCGTCGGGCTCGCGCACCGCCCGCAGGTAGGAATCGCTCGGGGGGCGCCGGCGCCCCGGCGAGCTCTCGTCCAGTGCCTCGCGGCGTCCACGCCCGACGAGGACGGCTTGCCAGATAGCGCTCCCCACGACCGCGAAACCGATGAAGACCCCGATGCCCCAGGTCGTGCCGACCCGGAACGCGGCCACGACCAGGAGCCATCCGAGCGAGAGCGGGATGAGGACCTTCCAGCCGAGCTCCATGAGCTGGTCGTAACGGAGCCGGGGCAGGGCCGCACGTACCCAGACGTATACATAGAAGAACACGACGGTCTTGCCGGCGAACCACAGGATCGGCCACAGCCAGCGGACGAAGTGGAAGCCGGGGCCGTCCGGACCACCGAAGAACAGCGTCACCATCACGGCCGACATCGTGATCGTGTTCATGAACTCGGCCAGGTAGAACAGCGCGAAACGCAGTGACGAGTACTCGGTGTGGAACCCGCCCACGAGCTCCTGCTCGCCCTCGGTCAGGTCGAAGGGCGGGCGGTTGAGCTCCGCGGTCACAGCGATCGCGAAAATCGGGAAAGGCAGTATGCCGAGGCGGAAGATGTTCCAGTGGAAGAAGCTCGCCGCCTGGGAGTCCACGATCGCCCGTGTCGAGAGCGCATGCGTGACGATGACCACCATGGCGATGGTCAGACCCATGGCGGCCTCGTACGAGATCATCTGCGCGGACGCCCGGATTGATCCGAGGAGCGGGTACTTCGAACCGGATGACCAGCCCGCCAGCATCGTCCCGTAGACCGACACCGACGACAGCGCGAGCAGGAACAGGATGCCGATCGGCGGATCGGCCACCTGCAGCTCGACCACGTGGTGGGCGATCGTCACCACGCCGCCCACCGGGACGATGGTGAAGATCAAAAGGGCCGGCAACAACGCCAGGTACGGCGCCAACCGGAAGACGAACCGGTCCGCCCGCTCGGGCAGCAGGTCCTCCTTGAAGAACAGCTTGATGCCGTCGGCCAGGGTCTGGAGGATGCCGTAGGGGCCGGCACGGTTCGGTCCCACCCGGTTCTGCATGTCGGAGATGACCTTGCGCTCGAACCAGATGGCCAACAGCACCGCCACGAGGAGTACGCCGAACGCGACGAGGACCTTGACCGCGGCGATGACCACAGCGCCGAGATCGACCCCATGGGCGAACAGCGGATCGGGCATCAGGTCACCTTCTCCACTTCTACGTCGACGACCGGAAGGGACGAGTCCAGGAGTGCGGAGGCGCTCGTCTCGGGAGTAGGCGCCGCGTTGAACTGGAGGAGGGCCGCGCCGGTGGGCACGCCGGCGTCGCCGACGGCGACGGCGACCAGCTCGCCACGACCCGACCGCACGCGCACCTCGTCCCCGGGCTCGACGCCGAGCTGCTTCATCGCCTGCGGGGCGAGCCGAAGCTCCTGAGACGGTGCCAGCGGCGCGAGCGACCCGGCCGACCGGACGAGCGTCCCTTGGTCGTAGAGCCCACGGCGAACGACGAGACGCCAGGAGCGCCCGTCGACGGGCGGGAGCGGTTCGGGAACCGCCCACGCGCTCGCATCGAAACCCAAGGGGGTGGGCTGTGGACTGGTCGCGGGCAGAGTGGGCCCGGAAAGCACGAGTTCGTCGTGAACGCTGGACTCGTCCTCGACGCTCTCGCCCTCCTCGCCGCTACCCTCGCCCTCCTCGTCTGCGGGGGCGGTGTCGTCCGCCAGGGCCGCCTCTGCACCCGGCTCGACGCCCGGTGACATCGCCGCCCCCGCGGTGAGCGGCGCTCCCTGCTCGGACACCGAATCGATCCCGGGTGTGGCGATCGGGTCAAGCCTGCGGGGGCGCGCGGTGAGCTGCACCGGCGCGGCTCTGAGCGGGATGACGATGCCATCTGCCGCCTCGGGTGCCGAAAGAGCGGTGACCGTGCAACCGGAGTGTGCCGGGGCGACCCTTTCGATCTCGGCCCAGATGCCTTCCAGGGACTCGAAGCCGAGATCGCCTCCCAGGCGCTGCGCCAACTCGGTTGCGATCACCCAGTCGGCACGGGACACGCCCGGTGGCACCACCTTGGCAGCGAGCCGCGTCACCCGGCCTTCCAAGTTCGTCGTCGTGCCTCCGCGCTCCGCGTAGCCCGCCGCCGGCAGCACGACGTCCGCGAGCATCGACGAGGCGTTGAGCACGGTCTCCACCGCCACGAGGAATCCGACGCTCTCGAGTGCCCGGAGGGCGAGGTCGTGATCAGGGAAGTCCGACAGCGGGTCAGCACCGAGGAGCACAAGTGTCCTCAGCGCACCGGACGCCGCTGCTTCGAGGATCCCTGCGGTATCGAGGCCGCGCCGCGCTGGCACCGATCCCCACTGCTCGCCGAAGAAGGCGCGTCCTTCGTCGAGGCTGACCCTTCCGGGAAGCAGCCCGGGGGCACACCCGAGGTCGATCGCACCGTGCACGTTCGCGCGTCGGAGCGCCGAGAGGAAGCGCGCCGAGGGCCAAGCGGCGGCGAGCACAGCCGCGGCAGCAGCTACGTCGGCCGCCGATTCGGACAGTGACGGGCGACCGAGCACGATGACGACTCGGTCACCGGGCTCTCGGGCGACGAGGCTTCGCGCGAGCTCGATCACTTCGCCGGGTCTGTACGGGGTCCAGTTCGCCACGGGGCTGAGGCCGGTTGCGACGGGCGAGCAGTCGATGATCCGGAGCCCGTCGTTGGCCGCAGCCTGGCGCAGCCTCAGGTGAAGCACCGGCAGTTCCTCGCGCAGGTCGCCTGCGAGCACGACGACGGTGTGGGCGGCGAGCGTCTCCTCGATCGTCGCCCGCGCCAGGCCCGCCACGAGCTCGGCGGGTAGCCCGTCCCCGAGCTGAGCGTCGAAGTTGTCGGTGCCGATGACGCCCTTGGCGAGCCTGACCCAGGCATAGGCGTCCTCGTTCGCGAGCCTGGAGCCGCCGATGATCCCCACCGCCTCGGGACCTGATTCCTCGAGCGCCTGAAGAACCTTGTCGGCGACGTCGCCCAGCGCCTCGTTCCATGTCGCGGGTACGAATCCGGTACCGGATCGCACGAGCGGCTGGGTGAGGCGCTCCGGTGCCTCGACCGATTCGAAGCCGAAGCGGCCCCGGTCGCAGAGCCAGCTCTGGTTCACCGGTTCGGAGTCGACGCCCAGGTAGCGCACGAGCGCGCCTGCCGACGACTGGGCGACCATGCGGCAGCCGACCGAGCAGGTCGTGCAGGTGGTTTCGACCTGCTCGAGATCCCACGGGCGGGACTTGAAGCGGTACGGCGCCGCCGTGAGCGCGCCGACCGGGCAGATCTGGATCGTGTTGCCCGCGAAGTAGGACACGAAGGGGTCACCGGGGAAGATCGCGACCTCGGTCCGGTCGCCTCGTTCCGCGAAGTCGATGAAGGGCTCCCCCGCCACCTCCTCGGCGAAACGGGTGCAACGGGCGCACTGGATGCAGCGCTCCCGATCGAGCAGCACGAGCGGGCCGATCTCGATCGGCTTGGCCCAGTGCCGCTTCTCCTCGGCGAACCGGCTCTCCCCGGGCCCATGCGACATCGCCTGGTCCTGGAGGGGACACTCGCCCCCCTTGTCGCACACAGGGCAGTCCAGCGGGTGGTTGAGGAGCAGGAATTCGAGCACGCCCTCCTGGGCCTTGCGGGCGGCCTCGGACTCGGTGAAGATCTCCTGGCCGTCTGCCACCTCGACAAAGCACGCCGGTTGCAGGCTCGGGCCCCGGGGACCGGAGACCTCGACGAGGCACATCCGGCACATGCCCACCGACTTCATCCTCGGGTGGTAGCAAAAGCGCGGGATGAAGATCCCGGCCCGCTCGGCGGCCGAGATGATGAGCTCGCCCTTCTCGGCCGCAAGGACGCGCCCGTCGACGGTGATGGAGACGCCTGCCGGGGCTTCGACGAGATCAGCCACGACGCACCGCATCGGAAGGGAACGGGCAGCCGCCCTCTTTTACGTGCACGAGCAGCTCGTCGGGGAACATCTTGGCCACCGAGACGATCGAAGGGGGAATGGACGGGCCGAACACGCAGATCGTCGTCTGTTTAGGCGGCCAGGTGAGGCCGGGCGAGATGTTGTCGCAGGCGTCGAGCACGAGAGCGATGTCCTCCTCGCGGCCGAGGCCGTTCTCGAGGCGGTGCATGATCTTCTCGATCCAGCCGCTGCCCTCCCTGCACGGCGTGCACTGCCCGCAGGACTCGCGGTTGAAGAACCGGGCAATGCGCCAAGCGGCCCGGACAGGGCAGGTGTCGGAGTCCATGACGACGACCGAGCCCGACCCGAGCATCGAGCCGGCCTGCCCGACCGCATCCTGGTTCAGCCCCAGATCGAGCTGCTCGGGGCCGAACCACGGCGACGAGACGCCGCCGGGGATGAAGGCGCGCAGCTGCTTGCCGCGGGCTATGCCGCCACCGAGCGAGGGGTCGTAGATGAGGTCCCGGAACGTCGTCTTGGACATCTCGATCTCGAACCACCCAGGGTGCTCGACGCGCCCGGACAGGGCGAACAGCCGTGTCCCGGTCGAGGATCCCTCACCGAGCGCCGCAAACGCATCGCCGCCGTGGACGACGATCCAGGGCAGACTGGAGACGGTCTCGACGTTGTTGACGACGGTCGGTTCCCCGTAGAGGCCGACCGCGGCGGGGAAATAGGGCGGCTTGATCCGCGGGAAGCCGCGCTTTCCTTCGAGGCTCTCCAAGAGCGCGGTCTCCTCACCGCAGATGTAGGCACCCGCACCGGGATGGATCACGATGTCCAGCGCGTAGCCGCTGCCGAGCACGTCGGCGCCGAGGGCACCGTGGGCGTAGGCCTCGTTGCACGCCTGCTGCAGACGCTCAAAGCCGAGGGCGAACTCTCCCCGGCAGTAAATGAACGCCAGCTCCACCCCGGTCGCGTAGGCCGCTATCGCGGTCCCCTCGATGATCTGGTGCGGATCGCTCTCGATCAGCATGTGGTCCTTGAAGGTCGCGGGCTCGCTCTCGTCGCCGTTCACCACCAGATAGGTCGTCGCGGCCTTCCGCAGCATCGACCACTTGCGGCCTGCGGGGAACCCGGCCCCGCCGCGTCCGAGCAGACTCGCCTTGTTGACCTCGGCGGCGACATCGGCCGGAGTCATCGACAGCGCCTTGCGGAGCCCCTCGTACCCGCCTGTGGCGAGGTAGCGCTCGAGGGTGAACGAGTCCGGGAGCCCGACTCGCGACGTGACGATCCGAGGAGCTTTCGTGATCACTCGGGCACCGTCCCTGTCGATGGGGCCCGGGGACCCGATCTCGCCTCTCGGGCGGGCAGGCCCACGCTGCGCTCGACACGACTCAGGACCCCGTGCGCGGGCACGGTCTCGCCCAAGCGGCCCGAGCGCAGATCCTCTGTCAGGGCGTCGAACCGGTCTGGGTCCACGGGGCCGAAGAAGCGGTGGTTCACCTGCACGCACGGGGCGCGGTCGCAGCCCGCCAGGCACTCGGCCTCCTCGAGGGTGAACTCGCCATCGGCCGTCGTCTGGCCGACCGAGATGCCGAGCGAGGCCTCGGCATGATCGATGACCTCGTAGGCGCCGGCGAGCATGCAGGCGATGTTCGTGCAGACGGTGACGACGTGACGGCCGACCGGCTCGGTGTGCAGCATGTCGTAAAAGCTGGCAGTTCCCCGCACCTCGGCCGGCGTGCACCCGAGGAGCCCCGCGATGTCCTCCATCGCCTCTTCGGTGAGCCAACCGTCCTGTGCCTGGGCCAGGTGGCATAGCGGTATGAGCGCGGAACGACGCTTCGGATAACAGGCCACGATCGCCTCGGCCCTCTGGCGGTTGTCGGCGGACAGGCGCGCCATCAGCGGTCCACCTCACCCATCACCGGGTCGACCGAGGAGATGACCGCGACAGCGTCCGCGATCAACCCGCCACGCAGCAGCGGCGGAAGGCTCTGGAGGTTCACGAAGCTCGGTGCCCTTATGTGCATCCGGTAGGGCTTGTTCGACCCGTCCGCTACGAGGTAGCAGCCCAGCTCGCCACGGGGGGACTCGATGGCCGTGTACACCTCTCCGGCGGGGACCTCGAAGCCTCTCGTGAAGATCTTGAAGTGGTGGATGAGCGCCTCCATCGATTCGTCGATGCGCGCCCGTGGCGGTGGCGTCACCTTCTTGTCCTGGGCCCGGTAGTCACCGGACGGCATGTTCTCGACGCATTGGCGAACGATCTTGCACGACTCCCGGATCTCGTTGAGGCGCACGGCGTACCGGTCGAAGGTGTCCCCGACGGTGCCGACGATGACGTCGAAATCGACCTCGTCGTAAGCGAGATAGGGCATCGCGCGGCGGAGGTCCCAGGCCACGCCCGACGCCCTGAGTATCGGCCCTGTGGCGGACATCGCTATGGCGAGCTCCGGCGAGATGACCCCTACGCCTTCTGTACGGTGCTTGAAGATGGGCTGGCCGGTGAATATCTCGTCGTACTCGTCGACGCGCCCGGGGATGGTCTCGACGATGGCCATGACGTCGTCCTCCCACCCGTCGGGCAGGTCCGCGGCGACGCCGCCGGGACGGATGTAGTCATGGTTCATGCGAAGGCCGGTCGTCTTCTCGAAGAACGACAGGATCATCTCGCGGTCTCGAAAGCCGTAGATCATCATCGAGGTCGACGCGAGATCCATGCCGTTGGTGGCCATCCACAAAACGTGTGAGGAGATGCGGTTGAGCTCTGTCATGAGCATCCGGATCCAGGTCGCGCGGGGCGGGATCTCGATCTGGAGCAGTGCCTCGGCGGCGAGCGAGAAGACGAGCTCGTTGTGCAAGGGCGCCAGGTAGTCCATGCGCGTCACGTTCGTCGCGCCCTGGACGTAGGTGAGCTCCTCGCCGGTCTTCTCCATGCCGGTGTGCAGGTAGCCGATGATGGGCTTGGACCGCAGCACGGTCTCGCCCTCGAGCTCCATCATGATGCGGAGCACGCCATGGGTCGAGGGGTGTTGCGGGCCCATGTTGATGATCATCGTCTCGTCTTCGCCGAACTCGACGTCGATGTCGCCCGGCACCAGCACCGGACCTTCGGGCAGGCGGATGGGCGAGCCCTCTTCGATCGCGAGCACGACCGGGTCGGTCTCGTCGCGCTCTTGCAGCTCCTGGAGGCCTTCGGAGGTCTCCGCCTTGAGCTCCTCGTCGTTCACCGTGGACCCGGCGCTTCCTTGAACTGCACCGGCACGCGCCCGACCGAGTAGTCCTTGCGCAGCGGGTGCCCCTCCCAGTCGTCCGGCATGAGGATCCGTGTTTGGTCCGGATGCCCCTCGAAGCAAACCCCGAACAGGTCGAACGCCTCCCGTTCCATGTTCTCGGTGCCGGGGTAGATGTCGAACAGCGTCGGGACCACGGGGTCGGTCTCGGGGACCTGGACCCGCAGGCGGACCCTTTGATGGTGCTCGAGGGAAAGCAGGTTGACGACGATCTCGAAGCGCTCGGCCCTCACGCCCTCGGGCAGCGGTCGATCGAGGTGGCGCAGGTAGTCGACCGCACAGAGGTCCGCGCACATCTCAAAACCGACGTCTTTGAGCGCGCCGGCCACCTCGAGGTAGCGCTCGCGCGTCACGTGGAGCACCTCCTGGCCGTCCACCCCGCTCGAGGTGATCTCGCCCAGGCCGGCCAGCTCGGCCGCGCTCGCGCCACCGGTCGCCATCAGCGGGGCGTCCCCAGGCGCACGGCCCCCGACGGGGGTGCGACCCAGCCGGAGGGCGCCGGCTCCGACGCGAGGTCAATGCCGGCTCCCGTCTCACCCGGGCGCCGGTTGGTGATCTCGCCCAGGCGGATCTTCTCGTGCAAAGTCAAGATGGCGTGGATGAGCGTCTGGGGCCCGGGCGGGCATCCTGGGGCGTACACGTCGACGGGGACGATCTGGTCGACCCCCTGGACGATGGCGTAGTTGTTGAACATCCCGCCGCTCGAGGCGCACACGCCCATCGAGATGACCCACTTCGGCTCGACCATCTGGTCGTAGACCTGCCGCAGCACAGGCGCCATCTTCTGCGAGACGCGACCGGCGACGACCATGAGGTCGGCCTGGCGCGGCGAGCCGCGGAAAACCTCCATGCCGAAACGCGCCAGGTCGAAGTCGGCTGCGCCGGTCGCCATCATCTCGATCGCGCAACATGCGAGGCCGAACGTGGCCGGCCAGACGCTGGAGCGGCGCGCCCACTTCACCAGATCCTCGAGCGAGCCTGTGAGGAAGTTGTGGTTCAGGTTTTCGAGGCCCATGCCTGCGACTCGCTCTACGCTGCTTCGTCGCTCGACGGCCCGATATGGCGGACTGTCGACGACGAGGTTCGGACGGCATCGGACTCGACCGGGCGGACCCGCTTGAGGGGCCCCCAGTCGAGGGCGCCGTTTGCCACCAGGTAGATGAAAGGCACGAACACCGAAGCGGCGAACACCAGGATCTCGACCAGGCCGAACCGGCCCAGGCCCCCCGAGTCCACGGCCCAGGGGAACAGGAAGATGATCTCGATGTCCACTACCACAAAAGCCATCGCGATCAGGTAGAAGCGCACCGGAAAGCGACGCGCCGGCTCGTGGGTCGGCACGATGCCGCACTCGTACGGCGCCTCCTTGGCGGCGGTCGGTCGCTGGGGCGCGAGCAGCTTGGACGCGGCAAAAGAAAGGCCCGCGAATGCGATCCCGAGCACGATCATGAAAAAAATGGGGAGGTAGCTGTCGAGGCTGCCCATAATGCTGGCGTGGTTTCTACCACGCGCGCCCCACGGCGAGCACATCGGGGCCGGTCGCGAGGCGCCGCTCCTATCATGCTCGCATGACCGCAGCCAAGTTCTCCGCGGCGGAGCTGCAGCCTCCCCGTCCCGACCGGTACGAATGCGACGTCCTGGTGGTGGGAGGAGGACCGGCTGGCGCCGCCGCCGCGTACTGGCTCGCGAGCTCGGGCATCGACGTGCTCGTCGTCGAGAAGAAGCACTACCCCCGGGAGAAGCCCTGCGGAGACGGCCTCACGCCGCGCTCTGTCCATCAGCTCGAGCAGATGGGTCTCGGCGCCGAGCTGGCGTCACACCACCGCTACCGGGGCCTGCGGACCAACGCCTACGGGCGAACGATCGCCATGGACTGGCCCGAGCACCCCGTCCTGCCCGCGCACGGTTACGTGATCACGCGCGCCGACCTCGACGGGCTCGTAGCCGCTCGTGCCGAGAAGGCGGGCGCGGTGCTCTGGCAGGGTGCCGAGGCGGTTGCACCCCTGTCGGCGATGGGCTTGCCCATCGGGAGCGATCCGATCCCGGTACGTCGTGGTTCGCCCTTGCGACGGGCCGGCGGCGCCATCGTGAGCGACAAGGCACGCGCGACCTCCACCGAGGTCCGGGCCCGGTACGTGATCGTGGCCGACGGGTCGTTGTCCCGGTTCGGCCGGGCACTGGGGACCGGTCGCAACCGGGACTGGCCTCAGGGCATGGCGCTTCGCGGCTACTACCGTTCGCCACGCAGCTCCGAGGAGTACATCGACTCGTTCCTCGACATCCGTGATGCTGCCGGCAGGGCCGTGCCCGGCTACGGCTGGATCTTCCCGCTCGGGGACGGCCGGGTGAACGTCGGAGTGGGCCTGCTGTCCACCATGGGTCAGGGCAAGCACGTCAACACCACCAAGCTCATGGACGACTTCGTCGCGCAGGTGCCGGCGTCGTGGTGCCTCGACCCGCGGAGTTCCTGCGGTGCACCGGTCGGCGGCCGCCTCCCGATGGGCCTCGGCGTCGGCCCGCGCGTCGGCCCGGACTGCGTCGTCGTCGGCGATGCCTCGGGCGTCATCAACCCGTTCAACGGCGAGGGCATCGCCTACGCCTACGAGACGGGCCGCCTGGCCGCGGGCGCCGTCTCGGACGCGCTCGAAGCCGGCGACACGGGCCCGCTGGCCGCCTACGAACAATCCCTGCAGGACGTCTACGGCCTTTACTACCGGGTGGGCCGGGCGTTCATCGGCGTGCTCTCCCGGCCCGGGGTGATGCGGACCTGTGTCAACACCGGCATGTACAGCCGCCCCATCATGGAGTGGCTGCTCCGGATCATGGCGAACCTCCTGCAGCCCCACGAGCTGGGACCGGCCGAAGCCGTGTACAAGGCGGTCGTCGCTCTGGCGCGTCAGATCCCCGAGCACTGGGCACCCGGCGCCTCGGCCACCTCCAGCGCCGCGGCGGCCGCGGCCTCGATCGTGCGATCGATGTCCTCGGGCGAGTGCGCCAGCGACACGAAGGCGATCTCGTACGGGCTCGGGGCGAGCGCGACGCCGCGTGCGAGCATGGCCCTGAAAAACGGGGCGTAGTACCCGGACCGGGCAGAGCGAACGGCGCCCTGGTAGTCCCGTACCGGCTCCTCAGAAAAGAAGACCGAAAGCAGGGTCCGAAAGCAAGGCACCTGCACGGGTAGCCCGCTTTGTCGGATCGCACGGCTGAGCCCGTCCGCCAGTCGCCCGACATTCGCCGCCAACTTCGCGTAATCCCCCTCGCCGAGGCGCTCCAGCACGGCGAGACCGGCCGCGGTCGCGAGAGGATTGCCCGACAAGGTGCCCGCCTGGTAGACGGGCCCGAGCGGGGCGAGCTGCGACATGACGTCACGCCGGCCCCCGAGCGCAGCAAGCGGCAGGCCTCCGCCGATCACCTTCCCGAAGCACCACAGGTCCGGCTGCACGCCGAGAGCCCCGGTGGCTCCGGCGCGTCCGACGCGGAAGCCGGTGATCACCTCGTCGAAGACGAGCAGGGCGCCGACGCGGTCGCAAGCGGCGCGGAGCCCTTCGAGATAGCCCGCAGCGGGGACGACGAGCCCCATGTTCGCCGCCACCGGCTCGACGATGACGCACGCGACCGAGTCGTCGATCACGGGGACCTCGTTGTAGGGCGCGACGATCGTGCCCGCCACGGCGCTCGGTGGCACGCCGGCCGAGTCCGGGAGGCCGAGAGTGGCAACGCCGCTTCCTCCCCCTGCCAAGAGGGCGTCGCTGTGGCCGTGGTAGCAGCCCGCGAACTTCACCACCCGCTCCCGGCCGGTCGCGGCGCGCGCGAGCCGGATGACCGTCATGGCGGCTTCGGTTCCCGACGACACGAGACGGACCTGGTCGCAACCCGGCACCGCCGCCGTGATCACCTGGGCGAGGCGGACCTCGCCTTCGGTAGGGGCGCCGTAGGTGGTGCCCCGCGACGCAGCCTCGGCAATCGCCTCGAGCACGGCCGGATGGGCATGACCCAGGATTGAGGCTCCCCAGGACTGGACGTAGTCGAGCAAGCGCCGTCCGTCGGCGTCCTCGACGAAGGCACCCTCGCCGCGGGCGACGAAGTACGGCGACCCGCCCACCGAGCCGAAGGCCCGTACCGGTGAGTCGACACCGCCCGGGATCACCCTGCAGGCCTGGGCGAACAGCTCCGCGCTGCGCGGACCAGCGGTGACGTGGCTTGCGACGGGATCCTCAGCCACCGAGCGCCTCGGCCACCTCGGCAGCGAAATAGGTGAGGATCACGTCCGCACCGGCTCGTTTGATCGCACCGAGATGCTCGAGCGCAACGGCTTGGCGGTCGATCCACCCACGTTCGGCCGCGGCCACGACCATGGCGTACTCGCCGCTCACGTTGTAGGCGGCCACAGGAACGTCGACCATCGACCGCACCGCGGCAATGACGTCGAGGTAAGCCAGCGCGGGTTTGACCATGATCAGGTCCGCGCCTTCGGCGACGTCGAGGCGCACCTCCTCGAGCGCTTCGCGGCGGTTCCTCGGGTCCTGTTGATAGCCCTTACGGTCGCCACCGCCGACGATCGTCACGTCCACAGCGTCGCGGAACGGGCCGTACAGCGCGGAGGCGTACTTGGCCGAGTAGGCGAGTATCCCGACATCGGAGTGCCCCGAGGCGTCCAGTGCGGCGCGGATGGCGGCGACCTGGCCGTCCATCATCCCGCTCGGCGCCACGAGATGAGCACCCGCCTCGGCCTGGGCGACGGCGACCTCGCCGTACCGCACGAGAGTGGCGTCGTTGTCGACCTCGCCCCGGTTGTCCAGTACGCCGCAGTGCCCGTGATCGGTGTACTCGTCGAGGCAGAGATCGGCGATGAGGACCATCTCGTCGCCGAGGCTTTCGCGAAGCTCCCTGAGCGCGACCTGAACGATGCCGTCTCGCTCCGACGCACCTGATCCGACCGGGTCCTTGCTGGCCGGCACTCCGAAAAGCACGAGGGCCCCTATGCCGAGCGACGCGAGCCTCTTGGCTTCGAGCACCAATGAGGCGACCGTGTGCTGTGAGACTCCCGGCACCGAGCCGATCGGCACGGGAGCGTCGATCGACTCACGGACGAACAGGGGCGCCACGAGGTCGTCTATCCGGAGTGAGGACTCGGCAACAAGACGGCGCATCGCCGGGAGCCGACGCAGCCGCCGCAGTCTGCGAGCAGGGAAGCCCATCTCGCCGAGCCTACCTCCCGCCGTCCGGCGCGCCCTCTTGCTCCGCCCACAGGGCGAGGGCCCCCACCAGCCCCTCGACGGTGTGCACCGCTGCCACGATGTCGACGCTCAGACCGGCCTTCAGAGCCGCGCGGGCCGTGACGGGACCTATGCACGCCACTACTGGTGGCACCAGCGCCGCACCGGCAAGCTCGAGGAAGCCGTTCACCGTCGACGGCGAGGTGAACGTGACTGCGTCGGCGTCTTCGAGGGACGCGAAGTCGTACGCGTCCAGTGTCGGCCGCACGGTCCGGTACGCCTCGACCACTTCGACGCGCCAGCCCTTGTCACGCAGGCCATTCGGCAGCACGTCGCGGGCATCGGCGGCGCACGGCAACAGGACCTGAGCCTCCCCCGGCCGTACCGGGTCGGGGAAGACCTCGACTAGCGACTCGGCGACGAAGCGCTCCGGAACGAGGTCGGCGACGACGTCGTGGCCGGCGAGCGCAGCGGCCGTGGCATCACCGATGGCAGCGACCTTGACCCCGCCGAGCGCCCGACCGCCTCCGAGGTGCCGCCAGCAGCGTTCCACGGCGTTCGCCGAGGTGAACACGACCCACTCGAACTCCTCGATGCGCGAGATCGCCCTGAGGAGTGCCGCACCCTGGTCGAGCGGGTCGGCGATCTCGATGACGGGCACCTCCAAGACGCGGGCCCCCGCATCAGCGAGCCTTTCCGCCATGCTCGAGGACTGTGCGCGCGACCGTGTCACGATCACGCGCCAGCCCGACAGAGCGCCGGGCGGCGCCGTAGGGTTCACGGCATCGCGGCGGAGCCGGAGCCAAAGAGGATCTCCGCGCCTCCGCACCGGTCGCGAATCTCGGCCGCCAACGACCGGCCCAGCTCGACCGGATCCGCGCCGCTCATCGCCCGCCGAAGCAGGACCAACCCATCCAGGCTCGCGATGAGGCCCTCCAGTTCCACCACGCCGTCCGGGCGCACCGTGCCAAGAGCGCCCACCGGCAGCTCGCAGCCACCACCGAGCTCGCACAGGAAGGCCCGCTCGGCGTCGAGACAGCTATGCGACGCCGCGTCGTCGATCGAGCGCGCCACCTCGGCCGACGTCTCGTCTCCGACACGGCACTGGATCGCCAGCGCCCCTTGGCCCACCTGGGGAAGCATCGTAGAGGTCGGCAAGACTTCGGCTGCGAGCCCGGCAAGGCCGAGGCGCTCGAGCGCGGCGTAGGCCGTGACGACGGCCCCGCCGGCCGGCACCTTGCCGAGGCGGGTGGCTATGTTGCCCCTCAGCTCCTCAAAACGCAGGTCCGGCCTCAACCACGCCAGTTGTGCCCGCCTTCTCGGGGCACCCGTGGCAACGTGCGCTCCGGGACCGAGATCGGCGAGCGTCCGTCCCACGAGCACGTCCCTCGGATCAGCCCTTCTCGGCACGGCGGCGATCGCGAGCTCGCCGGAAAAACAGCGGGAGGGGAGGTCCTTGGCGGAATGGACGGCAAGGTCGGCACGACCGTCCATCAGCGCCTGCTCGACTTCGGTCACGAAGGCGCCCTGACCGCCGATCGCCCCTATGGGTCGGTCCCTGTGCAGATCGCCAGCCGTCTCCACGACCACGAGCTCGGTCCGGATCCGCCGGGCGGCAACTCGTGCCGCCGAGGCAAGTGCGTCGACCACGAGCTCTGCCTGGCAGAGCGCAAGCGGGCTGCCACGGGTCGCGACCCGGAGCGTCAGCACGTGCGCCCTACAGGTCGAACAGGCTGCGCAACGCTTCGGCGAGCCGTTCGCCGCGTGCCGAGCCGGCTGCGTCCTTGAGTCGCACCGTCGGCTCGTGGAGGAGCTTCGCCACGGTGCGCCGGGTGACCGCTTCGACGATCTCAGCAGCTTCGGGTCCGAGGGCATCGAGCCGCGCCCGCTGGTGATCGAGCTCGGCTCGACGAATCGACTCGGCCCGCGCCCGCAAGGCGGCCACGACCGGCGCGGCGGATCTGGCCGCGGATGAGACCCGGTAACGCTCGAGCTCCTCGGTGAGCACCGCGCGCACGGCCGGAATCTCCCCGCGGCGCGTCGACATCTGGGCCTCCGCGAAACGCCGCACGTCCTCGACGTCCAACAAGCTGACGCCCTCGATGTCGGCCACGGCGGGGTCGACGTCACGGGGGATCGCGAGGTCGACCACCAAAAGCGGCCGGACTGGGCGCGACTGCATCGCCCTTGCGACGCGGACCGCGTCGAGCACTACGTCGGCGGCGGAGGTCGAGGTGAGCACGACGTCAGCCCGCCCGAGCTCCTCGTCCAACTTCGAAAGGCCCACCGCTGTTGCGCCTGACTGGTCCGCGACCGCTGCGGCGCGCTCGGGGGAACGGTTCGCGACTACCACACGTGCCGGGGCCGGCGGCTGTGCGAGCGCCTTCGAGAATCCGGCCCCCATCTCTCCGGCGCCTATGACGAGCACCGACCGCCCGCCGAGGCCCCCTTCGATGTTCCCCGCCGCGAGCGCGACGGCCGCGTGCGCGATCGACGTCGTCCCCTGCGAGATCGCGGTCTCGGTGCGCACGCGTTTTCCGGCCTCGACGGCGTGGCGGAACAGAGACCGCAAGACACGGCCGGCGGCCTGTTCGCGACGGGCCAGCTCAGCGGCCGTTCGCACCTGGCGGAGGACCTCGCCCTCACCGAGGACCGGCGAGTCGATCCCGGCCGCCACCTCGAACAGGTGCGAGACCGCCGCTTCGTCGATCCAGCAGGAGAGGACCTCCGACAGTTCCGGTACATCGGTCCCCATGGAGCTGGAACAGGATCGGAAGAAGCTCTCGATGTCGGCCAGGCCGTCGTGGAAGCGCTCGACGACCGCGTAGACCTCGGTGCGAAGGCACGTGGAGAGCACGACCGCTTCGGAGATGTGCTCGCTGCTGCAAAGCACCTGGAGGGCCTTCGGCAGGTCGCGTTCGGATATCGCGATCTGCTCGAAGACATCGAGCGACACGTCCCTTTCGTTGATCCCCACGGCAACGACCGCCACGGCGCGGTTACCTCGTTTCTCTCGGGCGACAGCCTACGGCCGTCACGGCCCTACAGAGACGCGTCGTCCGGGCTGGCGGTGGCTTCCGGGTGGGCAACGTAGAACGCGAGCACTTGCAGCTCGACGGAGAAGTCGACCTGGCGCAGCTGTAGCGGGTGCGGCACCGTCAAGATCGCTGGGGCGAAGTTCAGTATCGCCCCTGCGCCCGCGGATACCAACCGGTCGCACACGTCTTGGGCCGCCGCCGCCGGGGAGGCGATCACGCCGATCCACCTGCTGACGCCCGCCATGACACCCGGCAGCTCTGAGACGTGTCTGATCGGCAGTCCGGCGACCTCCTCACCGATCACGGCGGGATCGACGTCGAAAAGGGCGACCGCCCGGAAGTTCTGGGTCGAGAACCTCTGCGAGCGCGCGAGGGCGCGCCCGAGATTGCCCACGCCGACTATGACCACCTGCCACTCCCGGTCCAGTCCGAGCTCACGGCGGACCTGGCCGAGGAGGAAGTTGACGTCATAGCCAGTGCCCGGCGTGCCGTAGGTGCCGAGGTGCGACAAGTCCTTTCGCACCTTGGCGGCGTTGACTCCCGCCGCTTCCGCGAGCTCCGCCGACGAGACGGTCTGGACGCCGCTGGCCGAGAGAGCGAGCAGGGCGCGCTGATATACGGGCAGCCGCACGACGGTGGGCTCTGGAATCCGACGAACGAAGCGGTCGGCCATCGCGGGTGATGGTAACTACTTCGTGCACTCGCTCACAAACCGCGCTTGTCAAGAGCGCGGCGTCGGCTCAGCCGGCTTCCGTGAAACGCTCCGCGAGGTAGCGGTCGACGTCCTCGTCACGCAGCCGGTAGGACTTGCCGACACGCACTGCCGGCAGCTGTCCCGAGCTGATGAGTCGGTAAACCGTCATGTTCGAGACCCGCAACGCCCGGGCCACTTCGGCGACCGTGGAGAACCTTGCCTTGGCGTATTCGATGTTTGACAGATTCATCACCCCTCTCCGCCAGTCACGAATGTACGCCAATGTGGCTGAAGTGCAAAGTGGGAAAGTCCACAGGCGCCGGGATCGGGTCAGGTTCGGCCCTTCGCGGGTCGTCGGGTCACTCGCTGCGGCCGAGCTCCCGGGAGCGGATCGAGGCCGCGGCGACCGCTTCGAGCACGGCCGAGCGGAAGCCGTGAGCCTCCAGGACACGCAGTCCGGCTGCCGTCGTACCGCCCGGAGAGGTGACGGCGGCTCGCAAAACCTCCGGCGAGTCGCCGGATTCGGCAAGCAGGCGAGCCGAGCCGAGCAGCGTCTGCACCGCGAAGAGACGGCTCACCTCACGGTCGAGGCCCTCGCTGACACCGGCATCGACGAGTGCCTCCGCCAGCAGGAAGACGTACGCCGGTCCCGAGCCTGAGAGCCCGGTCACAGAGTCGAGCTGGTACTCGGGAAGGCGGGCGACGACCCCGAGCGAGGACAGCACCCCCTCCGCCCACTCGAGATCGCCCTCGGTGACAGCGGTACCGCCCGCGAGCGCCGAAGCACCTGCGCCGAGCAGAGCTGGGGTGTTGGGCATCGCCCGAAGGACGACGACGCCGCGTCCGAGCCAGGTCTCGAGTTGGGCGATCGTGAGACCCGCCACGATGGAGAGCACACGGTGGCAGCCCGATCCCGCGATGGTCCGGCACCCGGCCTGAGCGTCAGCGGGCTTGACGGCCAGCACGGCGGACTCCGCGGCGACCCCGGTGTCGGTCACGACGACACCCGGAAAGCGCCTCATGAGATCGGCGCGCGCCGACGAGAGCGGCTCCACGACGGCCAGCTCGTCTGAGAGGGCCCAGCTCGACCTGATGAGACCACCTATCAGCGCGTGGCCCATCTTGCCACCGCCGACGACGACAAGACGTGTCCCCACTGCGATCAGCTCAACACTCGACTAGGGATCGCGAAGTGAGGTCGGCGTAGAGGCGGCGAAGCCGGCCCGCGGTGATCGACCAGCTGTAACCCGCTGCCATGGCTGCACCGGACGCACCGAGCTCAGCCTGCAGCAAGGGGTCCGCGCAAATGCCCGCGGCGAACTTCGCGTACGCCTCGGCGTCGCCGTTCTCGACCAGGTACCCGGTCCGGCCGTGCTGTACGAGCGTCGTCAAGCCACCGACGGCCGCCGCCACCACGGGCGTGCCGCAAGCCGCGGCTTCGAGGGCGACGAGCCCGAACGATTCCGATCGCGAAGGCACCAGGCAACAGTCTGCCGCCCGGTAGTACGTCGAGAGCAGCTCATGCGGTTGAGGGGCCACGAAACGCACCCGGCCGACATGGCCGAGCGTCTCGACCATCGCGTGAAGCGTCGCTACCTCCGCCTCGCCCCTCGGACCACTCGGACCGCCGACGACAGCGAGCTGGGCGCTCGGAACGGACCGCACGAGCAGGTCGAAGGCCTGGAGCGCCACCTCCGCGCCCTTGAGGGGCTGGATCCGCCCTACGAACAGCAGGAGCGGACCCTCTCCGGACAGGCCGAGCGCGCGCCTGGCGTGGGCTCGGTCGCCGGGCGAGAAGAACGCGTGGTCGACCCCTAGCGGCACGACCTCGACCCGGTCCCGGTCCGCCCCGTAAAGCTCCACGAGCTGGTCGACCTCGACCGTGCACGAGGCGAGCAGAGCGTCCGAGCAGCCGATGATCTCCGACTCGGCCCGCGCACGACGGCCCGGTTCCGCGCTCTCGACCTCCTCCGGGCTCGCCTCAGCCTTCACCCGGTCCAGGGTGTGGAACGTCGACACCAGCGGCAGCCCGAGGCGGTGCTTGATCGCATGACCTGCCAAGCCCGACAGCCAGTAGTTGGCGTGGATGGCGTCCGCGGGTGTTTCGTTGCCGCCGGGCATGGCCTGGGCCGGACCGGTCATCCGGTCGATGACCGACTCGGTGAACTCCTCCACGTGGTCTTGCAGAGTCTCCTTGGCGACCGGGACCGGTGGCCCGGCGGTCACGTGGTGCAGGGCGAAGCCGGGCTCGATCGTGACGACGTCGGGAAGGTGAGCGGACCAGCGGCGGGTGTAGACGTCACAGGTCACGCCTCCCCGGGCGAGTGCCGAGGAGAGCTCGCGGACATAGACGTTCATTCCGCCGCCGTCCCCGGTACCGGGCTGGGCCAACGGCGACGTGTGCATGGAGAGAACGGCCAGCCTGCGCATAAGGTCCAGCCTAAAGCGAAATCATGCTGAAGTCCGCCAGGGCTCGGGGCGGAGCCACGAGATCAGGAAGGGTCACGCGGCGGTTGGAGGGGTGAGGACCGTCGTGCCGTCGTCGCAGATGACGACCTGCCAGCCGAGGGATCGCAGTTCGCTGAGCTTGCGCCGGGCACGATGTTCGGGTGTTTCGCGGCGGTCGTAGTAGTCGATGCCGAGGTCGTTCCATTCGACACCTTCGGCGAGGATGTGCCAGACGCCGACGAGGAGGCTGTGGCCAACGGCCTTGCGAGCCCGCAGCTTGCCACGCCGGCCGGCGATGCGCCGGTACTGGGCGGCAAGGTAGGTGCCCTTAGATCGGCTGGCGGACATGGCGGCCGTGGCCAGATGCCGTTGCAACCAGCTGTTGCCATGGCGGGCCGTGCCGTGGCGCGACTTGCCGGCCGATTCGTACTGGCCAGGACAGCTCCCTGCCCAGGACGCGAGATGCGCCGCAGTCGGGAACCGGGACATGTCGACACCTATCTCGCCGATGATCGCCTCAGCCATTCGCTTGTCGATCCCGGGAGCCGTCGTCAGACGGTCCCGTTGTTGGGCGAAAGGGGCGATCACTCGGTCGATCTCGACCGAGAGCCGTTCGATCGACTCGTCGAGGTAGTCCAACAGGGAAAGCACCTCGCTGACAAGAAGGGCGTGGTGTGCCCCGAACCGGCTCGTAAGGGCGGCTTGGAGCTGAGGGAGCTTGTGGCGAAGCTGGCCCCGGGCGAGCTCGGCGAGCACAGCTGGGTCTCGGCTTCCTTCCACGAGCGCCATGAGCATGTCGCGCCCTGAGCGACCGAGGACGTCTGAGGCCACACTCGACAACTTCACCCCGGCGTCTTGGAGGATCTTGTCCAAGCGCTGGGCCTCCCGGGTGCGCTCTTCGACCCGGGTCTTGCGGAACCTCGTCAGCTCACGCAGCTCGCGGATCTCCAGAGGTGGAACGAAGCTGGCCCGGACGAGGCCGTGCTCCATCAGCCGGCAGATCCATTCGGCATCGGCCATATCGGTCTTGCGCCCAGGGACGTTGCGCATGTGGCGGGCATTGAGTAGCCAGCACTCCAGGGCGTCCTCGAGAATCCAGAAGACCGGCTTCCAGTACACCCCGGTCGCTTCCATCCCCACCCGGGTCACTCCGTGAGCGACCAGCCAGTCCCGCAAGGCCAACAAGTCCGCTGTGAAAGTCGAGAACTCCGCCAGCTCAGCGACACGGTCCCCGCCGGGGCCAGGCACTCGCACACAGACGACGACCATGTCCTTGTGCACGTCGATCCCGGCGCAACGCTCGACAACTACCTCCATCGGCTGCTCCTTTACTCGTCGTAAAGTGCCGATCCGGAGGGTCTCAGACAAGAAATCTAAAGCACGCGCTCGAGGCGGCAATCATGGTGCTCGAGATCCTCACGCCACGCTAATGGTCGGGCTCAGTCGCACCAAGTCTGGCCGGCGTCGACGGAGCGGCACCACAACAGATTTCCCCAAACATCAGTGGGCCGCCAGGCCCCTGGGCGCTAATGAGGAAGACTCGGCGTCAGGCCCGTGGCTCTTCCCGTCCGGTGTCGCATAGGCCATTCTCCCGTCGGAACGACAAGTAGATCCGCACGAGCGCCTGGCGCTGCTCCTCGACCAGGTAGGGGTCCATGAGGATGTGCCTCACGACGTCGTCGTCACGGCGCTCGTCCTCGAGGATCCCGGCTCTCACATAAAGCGTCTCAGCGGAGATCCGCAACGCCTTCGCGATCTGCTGCAGGATCTCGGCCGAAGGCTTGCGCAACCCTCGCTCGATCTGGCTCAGGTACGGGTTCGAGATGCCCGCGATCTCCGAGAGCCTCCGCAGCGACAGCCTGGCGGTGTTCCGCTGTTGCCTGATGAACTCGCCTAGGTCCGCCCAGCGGTCGGACGAGTCGCTCGGTGTCATCCGGCCTTCACGTAAGCAGGCTGTCCGCGTCCGCCGCTCCGACTTTGTACCGTTCGACGATCGCCGACTGGAGTTGGTCAATCTGATCGTGGAGCCTTCTGCGCCTCGTGGAGACGCTCGTCTCGGCGGAGCGGAGCAGCCCCGCCAGCGACCGCAGCTCATCGTCGCCGAACGCTCCCAGGTTGGCGCCGGGCAGAAGCGGCTGACGCGTCTCGTCGCCTTTCATCTCAGCGGCGAGAACCTCGACGACGAGCTCCTCGAGCGCGAGCTCCGACTGCTCGGTCCACCCCTCGGCAACCCCGGCCATGGTGAGGCGCGGCTCGTGAGGAGCATGCTGCTGCGCAGGTGCGTTGCCACTGATTCCCGCCAGGATCGTCGGCAGGTCCTCGAGGAGACGCCCCGTGTCACCGCGCACGCCCCTGCCGCGAGCTTCGAGCTCCGCCGCGACGATGTCGAGCTCGCCCTGGAGCAATCGCCGGACATAGGAGAGCGCGACTTCCGCCCGCTGGCAGGCATCTCTGCGAATCCTGAGCTCGCCCACGGCTACCGCTTCCAGGTCGCTCGTCAGCTCAGGCTCCAGCAGCCGATCAATGTCCTTCTGGTGCAGGGCCATCCTGAACGAGCGTACCGCTGCTCGAACCGGACTGCCGGAAGAACCCGACCCGGGCAGGTGGGAAGTAGCGGTACACGGCCCTGCCCACGAGACGGGAGGGCTCCACAGGACCGAACGTCCGGCTGTCACGGCTGGCGGCCCGATTGTCCCCGCGCACCTCGACACCGTCGGGGCCGAGTGCCACCACCCTTTTCACGAGCAGGCGCGCGGGTTGTGACGGGTCGTGAAAGGCGACGAGATCGCCGACTCGGGGACGCAGCCCGCCCACGACGACCAGTCGGTCGCCATGGGCAAGTGTCGGCATCATGCTCGTGCCCTCTACCCTCACGCGCCGAAACCACCCTCGCGCCCCCGCCACGAGAGCGATCACGGACACGCCTGACGCGGCACACACGCCCAGCTTCGAAAGAGCACGTCCGGGGATCCGCGACCCTGCCCGATCACTCAAGGGCGGGAGATAAGGTGAGCGATTCCTAGTCACCGATGACCAACCAAGGAGCTGAAGGATGCACCTCACCTCGCGTTTGCTCACCCTGCTCGACCGCCTGAGCAGCCCGGTGACCGTCCACGCCCACTGCGACCTGCCGTGCGGTGTCTACGACCCCGCCCAAGCGCGGATCGAAGCCGAGTCGGTCAAAGCCATCATGGAGAAGTTCAACGCCTCGGACGACGAGGTGTTCAGGCACCGCGCCATCTTCATCAAAGAGGAGCGCGCCGACCTGGTCAAGCACCACCTCTGGGTGCTCTGGACGGATTACTTCAAGCCTGACCATCTCACGAAGTACCCCGAGCTCCACAGCCTGTTCTGGACGGCCACCAAGACGGCCGGCGAATCCAAGAAGACGACTGACGTCGCTGTGGGCCAGAAGTTGCTCGACCAGATCGCCGAGATCGACCGCATCTTCTGGGAGACCAAGAAGGGCTGAGCGGCTCTCGGCACCCTGACCGCGAGGATCCCTGCTCATCCGCCCGACACTGGCGGCAGCACGGCGACCTCGTCGCTGCCGCCAACCGCCGCGTCGCGGCCGGTCGGCTCGCCGTTCAGCCAGATCGCGCTGAAGGCGATGACCGAGGCGAGACGAGTCCCGTAACGCTCGACGGCCGCGTCGAGCACTTCGCCTACCGTGGCACCGTCGACCTCCGCCTCGCTGGTGCCCGCGCATTCGCGCGCCTGAGCGAACAGCCGGAGTCGCGCCAAACCCTCAGATCCCAGCCGAAGCGCCGGGCGCGCCGGGCGGCGCGTGATCGGCGCAGCGTCGCGTGAGCGGCGAGCGTGCTAGCCGGTCGTCGCCGATCGCCCGCCCGCACGCTTCGCACAAGGCGTAAGTCCCCTCGTCCAATCGCTGCAGGGCCCGTTCGACGTCCTCGAGCTCGCCCTCGGCGTTGTCGAGCACCCGGAGGTCGCCCGGGTCTGCGGTGTCCACGTCGCTGATCGTACCGGCGGCCGGCGGTTTCGGGGGGGAGGCGCCAAAGCCGGTCCCGGGCTCAGTCGTCGTCCAGCCACCTGCGAGTTGCACCAACGACCTCCAAGCCGGGCCGCGACCAGATGAAGCGCTCCACGGCGTCGAGGGTCTCGACGACGACCCGCTCGCTGGCCGCGGCCGCGGCCACCTCGACCAGCGCGCGCTGGTGCAGCTCCTGGTAGTCCGCCTCGGCGACCGCCACGGCGAAACGTGAGCGAGCGCCATCGATGAGCGGGCGAAGGACGGCGCGTTTCTCCTTGAGAGAATGACAAGCCGGAAAGTGCAGCTCGACAACGAGGGCCCCGATCACCGGCCAAGCATGCCCGAGTCGCGGCACCGGCGAGGACCGTGAGCCGTTCCCGCGCCGAGACCCCGATCTACGCCCCGCCTGCCCGGGAACTAGCATCCGGCCGGGAAGGCATCCCCTACCGCGCGAGTCGCGGTACCAACGAGGAGAACACGCCGTAATGGCACAGAGTGGCAACCGCCCCCCGCGGCGTGGCCAGTCGCAGAACCGTGGTGGCAGGTCGCCGAGCAGCGACGGCGCAACCGGCAACGGCGAACGAGGCGAGTCCGCCGCCGAGAGGGCACGCGAGAGGCTGGCTCAGCAGAAACTGTCGGGGCAAAAGCGCCAGACCGCCTCGCAGCGGGCGCGCGCGGGAGGCCCTTCAACTCAACGCGCGAAGGCGGGCTCGTCCCCCGCCCGCCGGGCGAGAACGGGCGGGGCCGCCTCCCGGCGTGCGTCAGCGAAGAATGCCCCCCAGCGCAGCACCGCCATGACGGCAGGGATCTTCGGCACGGTGCTCGTCGTGCTGGCGATCCTCGTCATCGTCCTCGTCTCGGTCACGGGCAAGTCCACGCCCGCGAACGCGGGATTCGGCTTGAAGCCCGCGCCGGCGGCCGTCGTAAGCGCCATCAGTCACGTACCGGCGTCGGCCTTTGCCGCCGCGGGGTCCAAGATCACCTCGGCCGGTCCCTACACGATCGCGCTGAGCGCTACCAAGAAGCAGCCCCCGCTGACCTCGGACGGCAAGCCGCTGATCGTCTACATGGGTTCCAACTGGTGCCCGTACTGCGCGGCGAGCCGCTGGCCACTCGCCGTGGCCCTGTCGCGCTTCGGCAGCTTTGCCAAGCTCCACATAACCGAATCAGGGATAGCCACGGACGAGGCCTATCCCGGCACGCCCACCCTGAGCTTCTACGGGTCGACCTACACGAGCCCCTACGTCTCGTTCTCGGGCACCGAGCAGTGCAGCGACCTCATCTCGTCCAGCACCTCGACGGCCACCGAGGACTGCAACGGCTACAAGCCCCTGGAGGCGTTGTCGCCGGCGGTCCAGAAGATCCTCCTCAAGTACGACTTCCCGCCTTTCGAGTCGAAGAACAACGAGGGTGGCATCCCGTTCATCGATTTCGGCAACAAGATCATTGAAGACGGCGACTTCATGGACCCGTCCATCCTCGCGGGCTTGACCCACGTGCAGATCGCCGAGAGCCTGGGCAACCCGATCGCCTCGCCGGCACAGCCGATACTCGTCTCGGCCAACTTCTACACGGCCGCCATCTGCAAGCTGACCAACGACAAGCCAGGCTCGGTCTGCGAGATGCCCGTCGTCAAGCAGGCGGCCAAACAGCTGAAGCTGTGAGCCGCAAGAACGCCCGGCGGCGGGCACACCAGGTGGCGCCGCCGGTTCAGCGCAACAGGTCCCAGGCGGCTACCTCAGGGCCGAAGGCTCGACAGGTCGCCGCGGGCCGTCACCGGGCCGGCGGCGTCGTTCAGGGCCGTCCCTGGCGGCCGTTGGCCACCGGCGCCATCTGCCTCGTCGGGATCGCAATCTCGATCTACCTGCTGATCGTGCACTACGACCAGGGCGCGCTCATCTGCTCCAACAGCGGCACCGTGAACTGCTTCAAGGTGCTCACCAGTCCGTCGTCTGTGATCTTCGGCGTGCCCGTGCCGATCTTCGGGATGGTCTTCTTCATCGGGATGGGCGTGATCTGTCTTCCTTTCGCGTGGCGCTTCGATGCCGCCTGGCTCGCCTGGGGACGGATCGCGGCTGCCGTTGCCGGCATCGGAATGGTGGTCTACCTCGTCTACCAGGAGGCACTCGTGCTGCACACGATCTGCCTGTGGTGCACGGGCGTCCACGTGCTCACCTTCGCCATGTTCCTGATCATCATCACGGGCTGGGAGGACACCGGTTACGCTCGGTCGCGCTACGGAGACTGACGAGCGCGCAATGCAGGTGCTTTCTGGGCCGACGGTCGGCGTCGGCGTCACCCGTTCCTCAAGTCGTGGCCTCCTCCATGGACTCGGGAAAGCGGCCGGCGTGAAAGCTCACCAGCCCCGCCGGTGCCAGCCAGCTCATCAGCTTGAACACCAGGACGCCGGCGCGCACGGCGGGGTCCTCCAAGAGCAGCGAACGCGCCTCGCCGACTCCCGTGGAGAAGATCATCACCCCTCGCAGAGTGGGGTCGTCCTGGTCTTCGAACGGACCCGCGACGAGGAGCTGCCCCGCTCGCCCGAGGCCCGCGAGGTAGGCGAGATGGTCGTCCTGGATCGAGGCGGCCCGCTCCTCGTCCAGGGCAGGCATCTCGGCCGGGCGGAGGTACAGACCGAAGGTGAAACGGTCGAAGTCCATGCACCAAGCTAAGCCCTTCCGGCCCCGGTGCCGATGAAGACAACCGTGGCCAGTCTCGTGCCTGTGGAGCCCGCAGCCGTCGGCATCGTCGTCGCTGTCGTCTTCTTCGCCTGGGGCTGGGCGCGGGCGGCCCGGTTCCGCGCCGAAACCGGCAAGCCCCCCTGGACCATCCCGCCGGCGGGCTGGGGTGCCATCCACGTCGTGCTGCTGCCGATCGGCTGGCTCATCTTCTCGGCGGCATCGCGAACCACCAGGGTGGCAGACTTCTCGCTCACCCACCGGTCCAGCACTGCGATCGCCGACACGGCCGAAGAGCGCGAGAAGCTGCGAAGGATCCGCTTCGAGCTGCCTCTGTTACGCTCGCCACAGCCCGATTCGCGCGGCTGGCATCCCGATCCCCTGCATCAGCGGGCCTTCCGCTTCTACGACGGCAAGCAGTGGACGCGCGATGTCATCGACGACCCGGCACGGAGAGCAGCCGAGGCGGTGGGGGATCCGCGCGCTGATCTCCGACGGCGCCTTCGCGCGTTACCGCCGCCCTCGGACGCGACCCCGTCGTGGCACGTCGACCCGCTCGGCCACGGCCACTACCGCTATTTCGACGGCTCGAGATGGACTGACAAGGTTCACCAGGCCCGTTCCTCCTGATCCTCGCTCCGGGGGGAGGGCTCGAACCTCCAACATCCGGCTCCAAAGGCCGACGTTCTGCCGATTGAACTACCCCGGAAGGAAACTCCCCACCGCATGTTTACAACAGTAAAAGCCCTCGCCGGCCACTTGGGGCGGCACCGGGCGACTGGCACGCCAGTGGGGAGCGGCCCGTGGCCCAACGAGTGCACCAACCGACGGGCGAGCCCGCGTGAAGTTCGGCTAGCGTTCTGCCAGCCATGGGATCACTCATCAAGAAGCGCCGCAAGCGAATGCGCAAGAAGAAGCATAAGAAGATGTTGAAGCGCACCCGCTGGCAGCGACGCGCCGCCGGCAAGTAGCCCTGCTGCGGGGAACCGCCCGGCGAGGCGCATCCCCTGCCGCCGCCAGGCTGCCAGGGGTCGCGAGGCGCTCGTCACATGTCAACGGTGCTCGCCGCAGCGACGACGACAGCTTGCCTGTGCTCGGCCCGCACCGCGCCTTGGAGTTCGACCACAAGATGCGCGGCCACTTGCGGCTCGCGTTCGAGGTACCAAGTGCCACCGCTTCCGGCCAGCCGCGGCTTGTCGCCGGCGACTGCGGCTATCAGGTCTCGCCACCAGGCCAGGCGTGGCTCGACGACGACGGCGGCAGGCTCGAGGTCGTTCCCGTGCTCGCCGGTCGGACCACCGAGCGCGTCCCAGGCCCTATAGACCTCGGGAGTCGAGACCGTCAAGGCAGGTGCAACGAGAACCGCCGTGAAGGCCTCGAAACCGAGGGGCTCCACCAGCTCCCCAATCCCCCTCACGAGCGCCCGGCCGCCCACGACGCAGAACGGCACGTCCGCGCCCAGGCCCGCCGCGAGCGCCGGGTCCGTAGCCCCCGCCCATCGGAGCACCGCGGCTGCGTCCGACGAGCCGCCTCCAAGGCCGGCGCCGGTCGGGACGCGCTTTCGCAGCCGCACCCGGGCACGGCGTCCGACGGCTGCCAACGCCCGGGTCACAAGGTTCTCCCGGCCCAGTGGAACGGCGCCTTGTGCCGAACCGGCGGGACCGTCGCCAAGGACCCAGGCCACCTCGTCCACGACCTCGAAGCCATGGGTGCCCTCTTCGATCTCAAGCTCGTCCGTGAGATCGATCGTCGCCATCTCGGCCTCGAGCAGGTGGTACCCGTCGGGGCGGACACCTACGACTCGTAGCGCGCGGGTCAGTTTGGCGGGAGCCCGAACGTGATCGACCGGCGGCATGCGACTAGCTTGCCCCACTCCTCGATGCCGAGCTCCTCGGCCCGGGAACGGCCGTCGATCCCGGCTGCCGCAAAGGTGGTTTCGTCGACGAATCCTTCCAGCGACCGGCGGAGCATCTTCCTGCGCCCACCGAAGCCGGCCCGGAGAAGAAGGTCGATCTCCGCGTAGCTCGCCACATCGGGATCGATCGCTGGAGACTCGCGTCGCACGAGATCCACGAGCACCGACTCGACGTTGGGGCGGGGCAGGAACACGCCGGGCGAAACACGTCCGACGATCGCTGCGGTCGCGAAGTAGTCGACCCTCACCGACACGGCGCCGAAATTCCTCGCGCCCGGAACAGCGACGAGCCGCTCACCAGCCTCACGTTGGACCATCACGAGCATACGGCCGATGGCAGGCACGTCTCGGAGAAGGTCGAGGACGAGTGGAGTCGCGACGCTGTAAGGCAGGTTGGCCACGAGCACCCAGTGCGGTGCGGCTGCGAGCAGCTCGGCCCAGTCGCAGGTCATGGCGTCCGCTTCGACCACCGACACCCCGAGCGGCTCGACGATCTCGCGAAGGACCGGCGTGATGCCTCTGTCCACCTCGATCGCCGTCACCGCCGCCCCGCTGGCCGCGAGCGCGACGGTCAGCGAACCGAGCCCGGCACCGATCTCGACCACATGGTCTCCGGTGCCGACCCGGGCGAGCCGGGCGATGCGTTCGACGGTGTTCGGGTCGGCGACGAAGTGCTGCCCGAGCGCTTTCGACGGGTGGAGGCCGTGCCGGCGCAACAGGCGCGCAACCTCGCCGCGGCCAGGCGGGCGCCGGAAGGGAACGGCCGGTGCGCCGCTTGCAGGCTCGGCGATCTCAGACTCCGAACCCGAAAGCCTTCTCGGCGTTCATCCAGCTGACCGCGGCCAGTACCTCGGGCTCGAAGCCCTTCAACTGCCCCACCGCGTTCCCCACGACTGTGACGTTGCTCGGAGAGTTGCGACGCCCGCGGTTTGGGACAGGCGTCAGAAATGGCGAGTCCGTCTCGATCAACAGGCTGTCGAGTGGGCAATGCGTGACGACCTGGCGGATCTCGCCCGCGTTGGCGAAAGTCACTATGCCGCTGAACGAGAGGATGCCTCCCACCCGCAGGCATCGCCTCGCCTCCTGCTCGCCGCCCGTGAAGCAGTGGAAGATCGTCCTCTCGGGCACCCCTTCGCGCTCGAGGATCGAGAACGTGTCGTTCCAGGCCTCCCGGGTGTGGATGACGAGCGCCAGACTGTGGCGATTCGCCAAAGCGACCTGAGCGGCGAAGACGTCGCGCTGGACATCTCGCGGTGAGTTGTCGTAGTGGTAGTCGAGACCGCACTCTCCGATGGCCACGACACGGGACCGGCGCAAGCCCTCGCCTGCCACCAGCTCGTCCAGGAACTCTGTCACAGAGCTCAGCCCGGCCTTGGCGTCGTGGGGGTGCAGCCCGACCGTTGCCCAGACCTCGGCAGCACTTGCTCCAGGGGCGTGCGCGTAACCCGGGGACGGGCCCGGAGCCCGGTCTCCCGAAAGCTCGTTCGCCAGGAGCACGGCCCGGCGGGACGATGCCGCGTCGGTCCCGACACAGACCACGCGCCCCACCCGGGCCGCGCGAGCCTGGGCAAGGGTCGCGGCGGGATCCGGCTCGTCTTGCAGATGGCAGTGGCTATCTGTCCAGATGGCCGACTGCCGCGAAGCCCGCTCGGAAGGCGAGGAGGAGGGCGGCGTCCCGGCAGTGGGCTCGGTCCCGACCGGTCCGGTTGTCTCGCGTTGCGCCCGCCGCGCGGTGCCACGCCGGCGTCGCAACCATGAACCCTCTTGCTGACCCCCTCGACCTGTCTGGTCGCTCGAATCGTTCACGTCGCCTCTTTCGTTCAGCCCTCAACGCTACGCCGCGGGAACAGGGGTGCACCCTTTGTCACGGGGAGGTCTCCGGGATAGCCGCCCCACTCGAGGATGCCCTCTTCCCCGGCCGCACCGGGCTCGTCGGGCCTGCCCTTGAGCCCGATCCGCGCCCAGATCTCGCCGGCCGCTGCAGGCATCACTGGAGACACGAGCACTGACACGATGCGCAGCGCCTCGAGCGCGTCTCCCAGCGAGGCGTCGAGGGCCGGACCGGGCGGCAACTTCCAGGGCTCCGCGGTCTCGAGCTCGGCATTAGCGACTCGCACGAGGCGCCAGGTCGCCTCGAGAGCTTCATGAGCCGCAAACCGTTGCCAGGAGTCCCGGCACGCTGCCACCACCTCCGCCGACACCTCGCTCAACCGCACAGCGGGCGAGGCGGCCCTCGGGGCAGGACCGATCCCTCCGCACTTGCTCCCGACGACCGCCGCGACCCTGGCGAGCAGATTGCCGAGATTGTTCGCGAGGTCGGAGTTGTACCTCGCGACCAGGCTCTCGTAGGTGAAGTCCCCGTCCGAGCCCAGCACGACGTCGCGCACGAGGTGGTAGCGGAGGGCATCGACGCCGATGTCGCCGGCGAGGGCCACGGGGTCTATCTGGTTCAACCGCGTCTTGGACATCTTCTCGCCGCCCACGAGAAGCCACCCGTGAACGATGTAGTGGGCCGGCGGGTCGATGCCCGCGGCGAGGCACATCGCCGGCCACCAGACGCAGTGAAACCGGATGATGTCCTTGCCGAGCAGGTGGTGAGCCGCCGGCCACCACTTCAAGAAGCGCTCGGTGTCCTCGCCGTAGCCGATGGCGGTGATGTAGTTGACCAGGGCGTCGTACCAGACGTAGAAGACGTGCGCGCCGTCCCAGGGGACGCGCACGCCCCAGTCGATCGAGGTCCTGGTGATCGAGATGTCCTGGAGCCCGCCCTTGATGATCCCGAGGGCCTCGTTACGCCTGGAGTCAGGGAAGATCGCGTTCGGATGGCTCTCGTACCAGTCGAGCAGCGACTGCTCGAAACGCGACAGCTCGAAGAACCAGTTCTCCTCGGTGAGCCACTCCACCGGCCGCTCGTGCACCGGGCAGAGGCGGCCTTCGAGCAGGTCGCCCGCCGGGTAGTACGCCTCGCACGACACGCAGTACCAGCCCTCGTACAACCCCTTGTGCATGTAGCCGTTGTCGTAGATCGCCTGCATGAACCTCTGGACGCTCAGGTGGTGGCGGTGCTCGGTCGTGCGGATGAAGTCGTCGTTCGAGATGTCGAGGGCGGCCCACGAGGCGATGTAGCGGCGGCTCGTCCGGTCGACCCATTCCTGGGGCGTGAGCCCCTGTTCCTCGGCGGCGCGGGCGTTCTTCAGCCCGTGCTCGTCGGTGCCGGTGAGGAACCAGGAATCGTCACCGATCAACCGGTGCCAGCGGACCAGCACGTCCGCGTTCACCGTCGAGTACGCCGTGCCGAGATGGGGGGCGTCGTTGACGTAGTAGATCGGTGTCGTCAGGAAGAAACGGTCGGGCACCCTCTCAAACTACTGGCCGTTGCGCGCGAGAGAAATCTCGTAGGCAAGCCTCTTCGACACGCCGAGCTCCTCGGCGACCTCGGCCGCCGCCTGGCGGCGGCTGACGCCTGCGGACATCCGGTTCGCGACTGCCCTTCGGACCTCGACTTCGCTCGGAGCCGGATGCTCGCCAGCCGGAGCTGCCGCCACCACGATCACGTGCTCACCGCGGATAGCTCCCGCCGTGCTCCGCTCGCACGCCTCGGCGAGGGTCCCGCGCCATGTCTCCTCGAACAGTTTCGTCAGCTCCCGGCAGACCGCCACCCTGCGATCGGCGCCACAGCAACTCGCCAGGTCCTGCAAGGTCGACGCGACCCGTTGCGGTGACTCGTAGATCACGCTCGGATGTGGCGCCGCCGCTATCTCGGCCAGGCGCCTGGCGCGCTCGCTCCCGCGCCTTGGCAGGAAGCCCTCGAATCTCCAGCGTGCCGTCCCGAGCCCGGCGACCACGAGGGCGCTCACAGCCGCCGATGGCCCGGGCACGGTCGTCACGTTGTGACCCGCGGCGATAGCGGCGACGATCACCAGCTCACCCGGATCGGAGAGTGCCGGCGTGCCGGCATCGCTCACCAGCGCGACCCGCTGGCCACCGCCCAGCAGCTCGAGGATCTCCGCGACCCGCTCACGCTCGTTGTGGGCGTGCACCGAAAGCAGGCGGGAGGCTCGCAGTCCCAGGCGGGCAAGCAGTTGCCCGGTGTGACGTGTGTCCTCGCAGCACACGACGTCCGCCTCTCGCAACGCCTCGGCAGCCCGTGGCGAGAGGTCTCCGACGTTGCCGATCGGGGTCGCGACAACTATCAGCTCGCCGGGGCGCGTGTGGCCCCCGCTCACCCCTTGATCTCCAGACCGTCGCCCGGGGCTAGCTTCCATCGCCCGAAGGCGCCGGCCTCCGCCTCTAGCACGGCGCGGCTGCCCCGGCGTGGGAGCGCGATCCGGTACGGCGGCACCGTTGTCGTGGCGATCACGCGAAGATCGTCGGTCAAGAACGCGACGTCGATGGCAAACCGCATCCCGACCGTGTGCACCGATCTCGTGTGGCGCAACAACAGGGCGCCCTCGAAACCGCTCTTGCCCAACAGGCCGCGGGATCTGGCGGCGAGCGACGAAGCGACCTCGACGCTCGCGAGCACCTCGCCCTCACGCAGCAGCCATGCCATCTAACCGTCCCCTCGCGCCCCAAGCCAAGGAAGATTCCCAACGCTACCGAACGGCCGGCTGCTCGTGGGAAAAGCGCCAGTTCGCAAGCCACTACACTGTCCCGCTTGTGTCCAAGCGAACCGTCAAGCGGAAGCTCCGCAAGAAGAAGAAGGCCAACCACGGCAAGAAGCCGAACTGCGGTCGCGGCTGACCGTCACAGCTTCCAGTTCGCCCCGAGGCGATTCAAGACGCCTGCCAGCACCGAAGGCCTGTCGGAGATGATCCCATCGACGCCGAGGCCGACAAGGTGCTCCATCTCCTCAGGATCGTCGATCGTCCAGACGTGGACCGCGAGCCCGCTCGAATGTGCGGCCTCGACGAAGCGCTCGTCAACGACGACTAGTGGGCCATAGCGCGCCGGGACCTGGAGGGCGGCGTAGCGCTCGATGCCTTCTTGGGGCGGCAGACCGGCGTGCAGCCGCCTGTAGAACTCGGTCGTCACGTCGGTGCCTGCCGCGACGCCCGTGCCTGGCGAGTACCTGGCGAACTCGTCGATCGCACGATCGAAGAACGACGCCACGACCACGTCGTCTCGCCGGCCGTGCGCGCGGAGCACCTCGGCCAGCGCCGCCTCGTAGGGGACGACCTGTGGTGCGCTGCGTTTGATGTCCAGGTTGAGCACGACCCCCGGGAAGGCCTCCAGGACCTCCGCGAGCGTCGCGACGCACAGGTCCCGGTCGTCGGGTGCTCTCCCGCGCAGCACGTAGTCCCCCGCGGGACGGTCTCTGACGGCTCCCTCTCCCGGGCAGAACCAGTATGCGTTGTCGAGGTGGCGGACCTCGTCGAGGCGGAGCCCTGCGATCTCGCCCGTGGCGTTGGTGGTCCGCTCGAGCGTCGGGTCGTGGCAGACGACGAGCGCTCCGTCGTTGGTGGCATGGACGTCTAGCTCGATACCTGTGGCTCCATTCTCGAGCGACCGCCTCATGGCATGTAGCGTGCTGGAGGGTGCCTCCTTGGCGCCTCCCTGGTGGGCATAGGCGATCACCCGTCGCTCGAGCCAGGGATTGTCGCGCACACCCGCTGTATACCAGCTGAATGCGCTTGCGGCGCAACTGGGGGCTAGCCTCGGCTCGCCATGATCGATCACATACTCCTCGACGTGATCGCGGCCCTCCGCGAAGCCTTCGAGGGCGCGCTGTTGGAACAGCAGGCTGTCGAGGAGCGGTTCCAGATCGACGTCTTCCTCGGTGACGTCGCCTTCGAGACCTCCTACAGCCTTCCCGGCGAGGACAGTCCGCCCCGCGTCCGCGCGGACCTGAGCCTCGACTGGCCGACCTGGAGCCAGAGCGCCTACCGGTCGTGGTCGATAGGCGAGCCTCCGGCCGAGCCGCCCGAGCTCATCGTCGAGGTCGCGCTGCGCGTGCAGCGCCTCGCCGCCACACCGGATCCCGCTCTGGTCCTCGCCGCTCTGGCCGGTGAGGGACCGGAGTTCGGCTCCGAGCACCTGGAGCAGTCCGGGCCGATGATCGAGCAGCTGTACGAGCCCTCATCGGACACACCAGCCTGCGCGATCGAGGTCGCCTACCAGGGCAGCGTCCGGCTCGAAGAGCCGCTCCTCGACGATCCGACCAAGCTCGACGGCCAGGTTGCCGGGCTCGCTCGATGGGTCGCGTCGGCGCTCGTGCGGCTGGCCGACCTCGACTTGACCTTCCTACCGCCCGACGAGGACAGCAACCGGGTCTGACCCGGGGCCCGCCGTATCGCGCTACCAGGGCTCCGTGAGCCCGGCTTGCACCGCCAGCACGTGCAACGAGACGTGGGGCTGCGCGCCGAGGTGTGACACGACCTCACCGGCGGCGAGGGCACCGAGCCGGCCCGAGGCCGCCAAGGGCGCACCACGGATGATTCCGTAGACCACACCCGCCGCGAAGAGGTCGCCCGCACCCGTGGTGTCGTCCACACGGTCGACCGGCGGAGCCCCGACGACTGCGCGTTCCCCACCGCTCAACAGGACCGCTCCTCGCGCTCCGAGGGTGACCGCGGCCATGAGTCCCGGGCGCTCCAGGGCGTCGAGCGCTCCCGACAGGTCGTCGACGCCGGTGAAGCGACGAGCTTCCTCTTCGTTGGCGAACAGCAGGTCGACCTCGCTCTGGACGAGCTCGTTCAGGAACGGACCGTGCCGTTCCACGAGGAACGGGTCCGACAGGCTGAGGGCCACGAAGCCACCGCCGCCTTTCGCGAGCTCGACGGCCCGCTCGAGGGCAACGGCCGTCCCGGGTGAGTCGAGCAGGTAACCCTCGATGTACACCGCTGCCGCGGTGGTCCCGGCGAAGGCCTGTTCGACAGCCGCTGGGTCGATGACGACGCCCGCACCCAAATTCGTTGCCATCGTGCGTCCCGAGTCGAGGCTGACCAACACCAGGCACTGGCCGGTACGGAGTTCGGCGGCGCTGTGGCTCAGCACGCACCGGACACCGACCGATCCGAGGTCGAGCTCGTACTCGGTGCCGAGCACGTCATTGCCGACGGACCCCACGAAGGCCGGATGAGCGCCCAGAGATGCGAGCCCGACGGCGGTATTGGCGGCCGATCCCCCGGCAACTTGGACCCAGTCACCGACGAGTCCGGCAATCCTCTCGATCTCCGCTCCGTCGACGAGGGTCATCGCCCCCAGCTCGACGCCGGCTGCCTCGATCGTCCGTGCGCCCACGTGTGCGACACGGTCGACGATCGCGTGCCCCAGGCACACGACGTCGATCTCTTGGTTGCCTGACTCCTCGTCAAAGGCACGCTGACCAACGCGCGATGATCCGGGCTCCGGCACGAGTCCCGACCGTAGTCGGTGAGGGACCGGTGACGGCCAATAAGGCCGCACACGGCTAATCTTCGATGTCCGTGACTTTGAACACCGACGAGATCGACTACAGGCTGTCCCGCGACGTCGCACCAAAGCGATACGAGTTCACGATCGCTCCTGACCTCCGAGCTGCGAGCTTCCTAGGCCACGAACGGATCGAGATCGAGGTGGTCGCTGCGGCACGCTCGATCGTCTGCAACGCCAACGAGCTTCAGATCTCCAGCGCCACGTTGAGCCGCCAGGGAGATCCGCTTTACGCGGTCGACCTCGACATCTCCTTCGACGAGGTCCTCGAGCGGGTCACCTTCACGCCACCGGGCCCGCTCAGGCCGGGCGCCTATGTCCTCGAGTGCGACTTCGCCGGGGTCTTGAACGACAAGCTCCGCGGCTTTTATCGCAGCACCTTTCGCGACGAGGACGGCAACGAACACGTCATAGCGACGACACAGTTCGAATCGACCGACGCGAGAAGGGCCTTCCCCTGCTGGGACGAACCGGATCGCAAGGCTGTGTTCTCCGTCTCGCTCGAGGTCGACTCGGACCTCCTCGCGATCTCGAACGGTGCGGAACGCGCCGTGATCGAGCTGCCCGGCGGCAAGCGTCGCCTTGAGTTCACCGACACGATCCCGATGTCGACCTACCTTGTCGCGTTCGTCGTCGGCCCCCTCGCAGCCACCGACGCACTTGATGTTGAGGGGACCCCGCTTCGTGTCGTCCACACCGCGGGCAAGGAACGGCTGACCACATTCGCACTCGAGGCGGGCGCCCACGCGCTGCGCTTCTACACCGAGTACTTCGCCCAGCCGTACCAGGGCGACAAGCTCGACCTCGTCGCGATCCCCGACTTCGCCTTCGGCGCGATGGAGAACCTCGGGTGCGTGACCTTCCGCGAGGCTGCTCTACTCACCGATCCCGCCAACTCCTCCCGCAACGAGCTGGAGCGCGTCGCCGGGGTCGTCGAGCACGAGCTGGCGCACATGTGGTTTGGCGACCTCGTGACAATGGGCTGGTGGAACGGGATCTGGTTGAACGAGGCGTTCGCGACCTACATGGCCCTTTGTTGCCTGGACGACTTCAAGCCCGAGTACCAGTGCTGGGTCGGGTTCAGTCGAGACCGGGAGATGGCCCTCGCCCTTGACGGTCTCCATACGACGCGTCCGATCGAATTCCCGGTGCGCACGCCCGACGAGGTCGACGCGATGTTCGACGCTCTCACCTACGAGAAGGGCGGCAGCCTGCTTCGGATGCTAGAGAAGTACCTCGGCACGGAACGTTTCCGCGAAGGTGTCCGCCGCTACCTTGCCGCTCACCGCTACGGGAACACCGAGACCACAGACCTTTGGGACGCGATCGAAGAAGCTGCCGGGGGTCTTCCGATCCGCGCGCTGATGGACTCGTGGATCTTCCAGGGCGGCCATCCCCTGGTGACGGCGACCTCGGACGGCTCCGGGGCGCTCCTCACTCAGACGCCCTTCTCGTACCTGCCGGTCGCGGACCGGCCCGCGGGCTCGGGTCCGAGCGCGATCGGCTCGCAGTGGCTCATCCCCGTGGCGCTGCAGAGGCGGCCCGACTCAGACGAGTTCGCCGAGGCCCCGCGCTACTACGAGCTCCTGCGGGAGAAGCCCGTCACCGTCCCGGCCGGTGAAGGGATGCTCGTGGTCGACGCCGGGGGCCATGGCGTCTACCGGCTGCGCTACGAGGGGGTCCTTCTCGAAGAGATCCTCGCCGGCTTCGACCAGCTCGAGCCGCTCGAACGTTTCAGGCTCGTCGCCGACACCTGGGCCTGCGCACTGGCCGGCTCCGCGCCCCTCGAGCAATTCCTCGCGCTCGTCAGGCGACTCGAGGGCGAGAAGGACCCGTCCGTTTGGACCATGGTCGCCGGAGCGCTCGGGCTCTTGGACTTCGCGGTCGACGAGTCGGACCGCGGTGCGCTCCAGGCCTTCGTCCAGTCGCTGCTCGGACCGGAGCTCGAACGGGCCGGATGGGACCGTCGCGAGGACGACGACGGAGAGGCGGCAAGGCGTCGAGCAGTTCTCATCGCAGCCCTGGGCACGATCGGTGCCGACCTGTCGGTGCAGGCCGAGTGTCGCGACCGTTTCCTCGCGCTCGACAAGGGCGCCTTGCTGGACGCGGACACCGCATCGGCCATCCTCCGCGTCGTGGCGAGCACCGCCCGGCGCCCCGAGTACGAAGCGCTGCTCGCACGGTTCCGATCCCCCTCCGACCCGATCGAGGAGCAGCGCTACCTCGACTCGCTCAGTTATCTCCGCGATCTGCAACTCGTCGCGGAGACCTGCGAGCTGTGCCTGACCGAGATCAGGAGCCAGGACGCTCCTTACCTCCTCCGGTCACTCTTGACCAACCGCGTCGCCGGTCCCCAAGTCTGGGAGTTCGTCTCCGGCCACTGGGACACGCTCCTAGAGCGTTATCCGGCGAACTCGATCACACGGATGCTGGAGGTCTCGCGCCTTTGCCAACTTGACTCCGATGGCACACCGGGGCTCTCGCGCAGAGTCACTGCGTTCTGTGCGGCACATCCCCTCGGCGGCCAGCAAAGGGCTGTCGACCAGAGCCTCGAACGCCTGGCTGTGAACGTTCGTTTCGTGCTCGCGCACAGGTCGATTCTCGGGTCCTGCCTCGCCAAAGCATGAGCTTCGGCGGCAAGCGTGGATCTCGCCGTCGCGGTGACGACGTTCGCGTTGGTCATCCCGGCGGAGCTGCCCGACAAGACCTTCGTCTCCTGCCTCGTCCTCTCGTCGCGTCACCGCCCGCTTCCGGTCTGGGTCGGCGCTTGTTCAGCGCTCGTCCTCCAGTCCGCCGTTGCCGTGGTCGCCGGTGGACTGATTTCTCTGCTGCCAAAGCTCGCCGTGCGGTCGCTAGTGGCGGCGCTGTTCCTCGGCGGAGCCGTCTACCTCCTGGTGACCACCGAGCACGCCGAACAGGAACGGGCCGAGCAGCTGGCCTCCGGAGAGGAGAGGTCGCTGGCCGACAGGCGCTCGAGCTTCTGGCGCGTCACCGCCATCACCTTCGGCGTGGTCGCCCTGGCAGAGTTCGGCGACATCACCCAGGTGCTGATAGCCAACCTCTCCGCACGCTACCGGGACCACTTGGCAGTGTTCGCGGGCGCCGCGGCCGCGTTCGCTCTGGTGTCTGTAGTAGGGGTGCTCGCGGGCCGCACCGTCACGCGCTGGGTGCCGCTTGCGATGGTCCGGCGCCTCTCGGGCCTGGCCCTGCTCGGCCTGGGCATCTACTCGGTCGTCTCGCTGGCCACGGGCTGACCGGGGCCTTGCGATGAACGCGCGCGGCTGAGCCCTATGTCGAGAGACCAGGATCTGCTCGAAGCTGCTCGCGTGACCAAGGGCTTCATGCCCGACGACGAGGGTCTCGCGCTCACCGCCCTGGCCGAGCGCTCCACGCTGGCGGGCTTCTCCTCCATCGTCGAGGTCGGCGCCTACTGTGGCCGGTCGACCCTCTACCTCGCTGCGGGAATAGCCCGGGCGGTGGGCCAGGGCGCGGCACCCGCCGTGGTCTTCAGCGTCGACCACCACCATGGCTCGGAGGAGAACCAGGCTGGCTTCGAACACCACGACACGACGCTCGTCAACGTCGAGACCGGCCGCATGGACACCCTGCCGCTCTGGAGAAAGGCCGTCGAGGCATCTTGCGCTGAGGATCTCGTGGTCGGCGTCGTCGGTGACTCGCCCAGTATCGCTGCCCGTTGGAACGTCGCCGCCGGCTTGGTGTTCATCGACGGGGGCCACGGCGAGGCGCCTGCCTCGGCGGACTACCTGGGTTGGGCGCCACGCGTGGCCGACCAGGGCTGGCTCGCCATTCACGACGTGTTCCCGGACCCCGCCGACGGCGGGCGCCCCCCGTTCGAGATCTACAGGCGCGCGCTGAGCTCCGGCGAGTTCGAGGAGGAACACCGAGCGCAGACTGGGAGCCTGCGCGTGCTCAGGCGGCTGCCCGGATCCGGCTCCGCATCGAGGTCGAGGCCGCTGGGAAGCGACGAGCCGACAAACAGCTGAGCGGCCGGGCTGAGCATGTGAATGCAGTCTTCGGCCAGCACGATCGCGGCCGCGGTGTAGGTCGAACGCTCGCCCGCCGGGTAGGTCACCTGCTGCGGGTACACGATGCCGGTCGTGTACGAACCATCCGGCCAACGGTGCTGCCGGGCCCATCCGAGCAGGGTCTCGGCCTCGTCAAGACGCCCGATCGTGGCAAGGGCGATGGCGCACTCTGCGGTCTCCGCGGCGGTCACCCATGGACGGTCCGAGACGCAACGCACGCCCCTCGGTTCGATCACGAACTCGGACCATCGCTCCTCGATGCGATCCGACGCCGTGCGCCTGTCGAGCGCACCGACCAGCACCGGGTAATACCAGTCCATTGCGAACTCGTCCTTGGAAGCGAAGCCGCTTCCACCGTGGGCGACAGCGTGTCGCAGACGGCCGGCCGCGAGCTCCCAGTCCGGGTGCTCGCGGCCGAGCTCGAAGGCGCAGGCGATGGCGCAGCGGAGACTGAAGTAGGCCGAGGAGGACCCCGTCACAAGTCCGTAGCGCCCCGGTGTCCCGTCCGGGTCGACTGACCACACGAGCTCGCCTCCGGGACGCTGCCAGTTGATGACGAAGTCGATGGCGCGCTCGACCGAGGGCCAGAGTTCCTCGAGGAAACCCGAGTCCCCAGTGGCAAGAAAGTGGTGCCAGACTCCGGTCGCCACGTAGGCACAGACGTTCGTGTCGAGACGGGTCTCTTCCACCTGGCCGCCTGCCAGGTAATAGGTGTGCCACGCCCCGTCGTGGCGCTGGGTCGCGCGGAGCCATTCATAGGCGCGCTCCGCGTCGTGGAGGGCACCGCCCACGGTCAGCGCCATAGCGGCTTCCACGTGGTTCCACGGGTCGGCGTGCCCGCCGGCGAACCACGGGATCATGCCGTCGCGCAGCTGGACGGCGCGGATCGAGTCGATTGTCTCGGAAAGCAAGCGGCCGTCGGCAACCTGGTGGGGGGGAGCGATCATCGACCCGCGCGCCTCAGATAGACGACCAGGCTCTTGCCCAGGAAAGGGTTGAGGATCTTCTCGGGAACGCGAGTGACGGGCGTATGGGCCGTGATGTCCCAGACCAGGAGGTGGTGATAGCCGCGAACGGCGAGGCAGCTCTCGTTCTCCAGCCCGACCAGGCACCTGAGCCACCAGTACGGGCTGTGGAGCGCGTGCGCATGATGGGACGCGACCGGCTCCAGGCCTGCGTCCTCGAGCCTCCCGAGCAGCTGGCTTCGCCGGTAGATCCGCACATGGCCGCCCGCGACGGCATGGTAGCGCTGCGAGAGGGCCCAGTTGACGAGCTCTGGACCGAATCGGGGCACGCTGATCGCGAGCATGCCGCCCGGCTTGAGCACGCGGGCGAGTTCGGCCATCGCCGCAGAGTCGTCGGGCAGGTGTTCCAGCACCTCCGCACAGATGACCCTGTCGAAGGCGCCGTCTGGGAACGGCAGCCTCAACGCGTCGCCCCTCACAGCGGCTCCTGCGCCACCGTCTCCGACCTCCCCGGACTCGACCATCGCCGCCATCATCCCGATGACGCCCTTGACCTCGACCGCGTCGGCGTCGAGGGCGACGACCACGGCACCGCGACGGAGGCACGCGAAGGCGTGCCGGCCACCGCCACAGCCCAGGTCGAGAACGCGCTCGGCGGGGCGCAGGCCGAAGCGGTCGAAGTCGACGGTCAGCACGCGAGAAGCTCGTAGTACTGCTCGGCCGTGGCTCGAGCCGTGACCGGCCAGCTGAAACGCTCGGCTGTGCGCTTGCGGCCTGCCGCCCCGAGGCGCAGGCGCAGGCGCGGGTCGCCGAGCACCGTGAGAATCGCCTGGGCGAGCGCGCCTGGCTCGTTCGGCGGCACGAGAAGCGCCGCGGCGCCACTCGGCCCGGTCACCTCGGGCAACGCCCCGCCGGTGGTCGCGACGAGCGGGACTCCACAAGCCATGGCCTCGATCGCCGGCAGCGAAAAGCCCTCATAGAGCGAAGGCACCACGGCGACCTCGGCCTCGGCGTAGAGATCGACGATCGACTGGTCGCTCAGCCCCGAGACGAAGCGGACCGCGCCTTTAAGCCCGAGGCGGTCAAGCGCGGCAGGGATCGTGCTCCCGTCCCGCAAGCGGCCTACGACCACGAGGTGGGCGTCTTGGCGCTCCGTACGTACCTTCGCGAGCGCCTCCAGGAGCGGAACAAGCCCCTTCATCGGCGCGTCGGCGCTGGCCGTGGTCATGATCCGTCCCGGCACGCGTGCGACCCCCGGCATCGGCCGGAAGACGGCACCGTCGACGCCTACCGGGACGACGGCGATGCGTTCGGGCGCGACCCCGAGCTGGTCGGCTATGTCGCGCCGTGACGATTCCGAGACGGTCACGATCCGCTGCATCCGGCGTGCGACCCTGGCCTGCATACCGACGAACCCGTACCAACGCTTCAGCGTCAACCGCCGCTGCCACCCGTCGGCGTGGGCCAGGTCGAGCTCGCGATCGACCGTGATGGGATGGTGGATGGTCGCGAGCACGGGCCAGCCGTCGTTCATCATGCCGACGATCCCCGAGCCGAGGCATTGATTGTCGTGAACGAGATCGAACTCGCCGAGGTGGCCGGCAAGGAGGCGTCGCGCCCTCAGGCTGAACGTCAAGGGCTCGGGAAACCCCGCCGTGCACATGAGCGCGAACTCGAGGAGGTCGACCGGTGCGGTGAACTCGCGCAGCCTGGGAACCCGGAACGGATCCGGCTCGCGGTAAAGGTCCAGGCTCGCCACCTTCACGAGCTCGACGGGCTCGGCGAGCTCCGGATAGGGCGGTCCCGAGAACACCGTCACCGAATGACCGAGCGCGGCGAGCTCACGTGTGAGGTGACGCGTATAGACACCCTGACCGCCGCAACGCGGGTTCCCCCTGTAGACGAGGTACGCGATGCGCAGGCGGCGAGGCCGAGCTGGCTCTGGCATGACCGTCTAGCCTCCCGTGCACGGCTCCGATAAGCAAAGCGGCCGGCGCCAGCCGACCACAGCAGACCCTTCCCAGTCCCGCAAAGTCTTCACTACTATGAAGCCGTGCGGATCGCCGTGTGCCGATCACGCTGGGTCTTAGTCTGATGGCCGCCGACATCATCCACCTTTCCGGCATCGTCCATAGCCCGCTGCTGGGCAGTGACGGGGAGCGGATCGGCCGGGTCGACGACGTCATCGCGCGCCAAGGCGAGCAGGCACATCCCCCGGTGACTGGCATCGTCGCGAGGATCGCCCGGAGGGAGCTCTTCGTCCCGATCTCGATGATCGAAAGCGTTCGTCCCGGGTGCGTCCAGCTCCAAGGCGAGACGCTCAACCTCGCCCGCTTCGAGCGCAGGCCGGGCGAGCTTCTCCTCACGAAAGACCTGTCCGGGAGGCACCTCATCAACATCGTCGGCGCCCGTCTCATCCGTGCCAACGAGATCGAGATCGCGCTCGTCGACGGCACCTTCGAGGTAATCGGGGTCGACCCGACCAGCCGGCCCGTTCTTCGCAGGATGCTCCCCCGCCCGCTCGCTCAGCGCATACCGGCCAAGGCCATCGTCGACTGGGAGAGCATCCAGCCCTTCGTCTCCCACGTGCCGACGGCGATGCTCCGCATCCCTTACCGAAAACTGGCCCGGCTTCACCCCGCCCAGATAGCCGACCTCGTCGAAGCCGCTTCACACGAGGAGGGCGAGGAGATCATCAACGCCGTCGGCCAGGACCTCGAGCTCGAAGCTGACGTCTTCGAGGAGCTCGACACCGAGCACCAGCTCGAATTCCTCAGCACCCGGACGGACAAGGAGGCGGGCCGCCTGCTCGCGACTATGGAGCCCGACGACGCCGCCGACCTGATCGCCGACCTCGACCAGGACAGGCGGCTCTCGGTGCTGGAGGCCATTCCGCAGCCGACACAAGCGAAGGTCCGGGCGCTGCTCAGCTACAACCCTGAGACCGCTGGAGGCCTCATGAGCCCGGAATTCCTTGCCTTGCCCGGGAGCACGGTCGTCTCTGACGCGCTCGAGGAGATCCGTCGCAGCCCGGTCGCGCCTGAAGCGCTCGGGGTCATCTACACGATGGACGAGGACGGACGCCTCACGGGCACTGTATCGGTCGTCCGGCTGGTCAAGAGCCCGGCGTCGGCGCGCATCGGTGAGGTCGCGGACCTCGACCCGGTGGCGGTCAGGGCCGATGCCGACCTCCACGCGATCGTCCGGAAGATGTCGGACTTCAACCTCGCCGCGGCTCCCGTCATCGACGACGAGCACCGGATGATCGGCGTCGTCACCGTCGACGACGTGCTCGAGCTCCTCCTGCCGACAGGGTGGCGCCGCGACTTCGGAATGACCGCCGCCGACGAGTGAACTCGGGCCTGTGGACCGCGCCGGTCCGCATAGGTCCCTTCGGATGTCGCCACAGGAGCCGAGCGGGTAATATCCTGCCTGCAAGCAGCCATGCCTTCTCCGGCAACGGTGAGCTGAGTGCACCCGGCCGTGCCGGGGTGAAGCCGGTACCCGTCGGCGCCACTCGTTCAAAGGCAGGCTGACGATGGGCCAGGAAATGGAGCACCCCTGAGTACCGACGGTTGGTTACCTGACCAACTTCGCGCGCACGTTGCTTCAGGGCAGGAGCGGCCGTCCCGCTGAACCCTCCTGACCTCTGGTGTGCTTGCGCGATCAGCTACGCCTACGCACACCGACGACGCCAATGCCGGCGCGAGAGGTCACCATGGTCACGAACCTGCAACCTGGCGAGGACGAGGAGCCCGAGGAGCACTCCTCGGCAGTTCTCGACAGCGCGCACGTGGGCGACATCCAGGGGGCTTTCGGCACGATCCGCGAGCACGATCTTGCTGCTCGACGATCCTGGGGCAAAAAGCTCCTCACGCTGCTCGCCATAGTCGGCCCCGGCCTCATCGTGATGGTGGGCGACAACGACGCCGGCGGCGTCGCGACTTATGCCCAGGCCGGTCAGAACTACGGCCTCACCCTGCTGTGGACCTTGCCGTTGCTCATCCCGGTCCTGATCGTCAACCAGGAGATGGTCGTGCGATTGGGGGCGGTGACAGGCGTCGGCCACGCCCGGCTGATCAAGGAGCGCTTCGGCAGGTTCTGGGCGGCCTTCTCGGTCGGCGACTTGTTCATCCTGAACTTCCTCACGATCGTCACCGAGTTCATCGGCGTGAGCCTTGCCCTCAGCTACTTCGGCATCTCTCCGGACATCTCGGTCCCCATTGCCGCGCTCGGGTTGATCGCCATAACCACGACCGGCAGCTTCCGCAGCTGGGAGCGTTTCATGTTCATCTTCGTTGCGGTGAACTTCCTCGCCATCCCGCTCGTGATCCTGGTCCATCCCCAGGCCGGCCCTATAGTACGCGGGTTTCTCATCCCGGGAGCCGAGGGTGGGATTACCTCGACCGCGGTGCTCTTGATCATCGCGATTGTGGGAACCACGGTCGCGCCGTGGCAGCTGTTCTTCCAGCAGTCCAACATCGTCGACAAGCGGATCACGCCACGCTGGATCAACTATGAACGGGCAGACACGTTCTTTGGTTCGATCGTCGTGGTGATCGCGGCCAGCGCGCTCCTCGTGACGGCTGCCTTTGCGTTCCGGGGCACCCGGTTCGCCGGCCACTTCACGAACGCAGCGGGCGTGGCGAGTGGACTCGAGCACACGGTCGGGCACGGAACGGGAGCGCTCTTCGCGCTCGTGCTGCTCAACGCCTCGATCATCGGGGCCGCCGCCGTCACACTTTCGACGTCCTACGCCTTCGGCGACATTTTCGGGATGCGCCATTCCCTTCACCGCAGCTTCGCTGACGCGAAACAGTTCTACATCCTCTTCACTGCACTGGTGATCTGCGCTGCGGGCATCGTCCTGATCCCCGGCGCGCCGTTGGGGCTGATCACGACCGCCGTTCAGGCGTTGGCAGGAATTCTCCTGCCGAGCGCGACAGTGTTCCTCCTCTTGCTCTGCAACGACAAGGAGGTTCTCGGGCCGTGGGTCAACCGCCCATGGCTGAACGCATTGGCAGGGTTGGTCGTCTCCGTGCTGCTGGCGCTGTCGCTCATCTTGATGACGACCACCGTGTTCCGGAACCTGGACGTCACCTCGCTCGCCATCGTGCTGGGAGGGATCATCGTGGCCGGGTTCCTCGGCGTGGGCTCGTGGGCGCTCCTTCCTGGCCAGCGTGCCAAACGTCGCGTCGCCATCCAGGTCGCCGCGGCCGCCGAACGCGAGACCAAAGTCCGGCGTGAAACCTGGAGGATGCCTCAGCTTGCCCTCCTCGAGCGACCCGTATGGTCGCGTGGGCGTACCGTGTCAATGCGGGTCCTGAGCCTCTACCTGGTCCTGGCGGTCGTCCTCCTCATCGTGAAGGCAGTGCAGATCGGGGTCGGCCACTGACACCGGGGCGGGCACTCGCCGAGGGGCCGCAGGATAGCCTCCACGGGGTGAACAACATGCCAGCGTGGGGCGCCCGGTGACCTCGACGAGCGGTCTCAAACAACCTCCCGGTCGGCTGAGCTCCGGGCCGGGGCTCCGGCCGGAGGACGTCCACGCGATCGAAGAGCTCGCCAAGGCGTGCGTCGCGCTGGACGGAGGACGTCTCAAGCTCGAGCGAGACGTCCTCCGTTCGCGGCCTTTGGATCGGGTCAACGACTTCCTGTGGACAGCAGAGCGCGGCCTGGTCGGCTTTCTGGGCCTCTACGGTTACCGCCCGGACCAGGTCGAGATCTGCGGGATGGTCCATCCCGCAGCGCGCCGGCAGGGTGTCTTCTCACGACTGTTCGAGGCCGCGACCGCCGAGCTGGCCCTACGCGGCGTGCCGCTGGCCCTCCTGGTCGTGGATCGCCTCTACGAGCCCGGGGCGTGCTTCGCCCGGCACGTCGGGGGCATGATCGAGCACTCGGAGCACCGTATGAGTCTGCAACGGGAGCCTGCCGGCATCGTCCCCGATCCGCTCGTAACCATCCGCGAAGCGGCGTTGGCCGACGCGAGCTTCGTCGTGTCGTGCCTGATCGATGCTTTCGGCTTTCACACCGAGCGGCTCGACGACGAGGAGCTCGCGGCCCTTGCCAAGCGGTACCCCGGAACGCTCGTCATCGACTATGCGAACGAGCCGGTCGGAACCGTCCGCGTCGACCGGGACGACGACATGGCGGGCATCTACGGTTTCGTCATCGTGCCGGAGCACCGGGGACGCGGGATCGGCCGGCAAGTGCTGTCGTCTCTCGCCAGGGACCTCAAGGCCGAAGGCGTGAGGGAAGTAGGGCTCGAGGTGTCAGTCACGAACGACGCCGCGCTGCACCTGTACTTGAGCTGCGGGTTCGACGTCATGGGCACGGAGGACTACTACGCGGTGGGACTGGGGTCCCGGGCCACCGATCCGCAACGCCGCGTCCTGTAGGCGAAGGACTGACAATCCCCTACGACGAAGGACGGGCTCTGTCCGGCGGACGAGCACCGAACGCCAGCAAGTTGCGCCCTTGAGACGCGCCTGAGCCCTAACGTTGGCGTCATGCGCTATCGAACGCTCGGAGGAACCGGCATCCAGGTCAGTGCGTACTGCCTCGGCGCCATGATGCTCGGTGAATGGGGCAACAAGGACCACGAGGACGGGGTGCGCATCGTGCACGCGGCCTTGGACGCGGGAATCAACTTCGTCGACACGGCGGACGTGTACTCGCACGGCGAGTCGGAGGAGATAGTCGGAAAGGCTCTGAAGGGCCGGCGCGACGACGTCGTGCTCGCCACGAAGGTGAACTTCGGCATGGGCCCGGGAAGGAACAGCTCGGGCAATTCGCGCCGCTGGATCCGCTACGAGGTCGAGCAGAGCCTGCGGCGCCTCGGCACCGACTGGATCGACCTGTACCAGATCCACCGCCCCGATCCGCGAACCGACATCGAGGAGACCTTGTCGGTGCTGACTGACCTGATCCGGGAAGGCAAGGTACGCGCGATCGGTTGCTCGACATTCCCCGCCGAGTTGATCGTCGAGTCGCATTGGGCTGCCGAGCGGCGCGGGTTCGAACGTTTCCGCTGCGAACAGCCCCCGTACTCGCTTTTCGCCCGTGGGATCGAGGCGGCAGTGCTGCCGGTCTGCGAACGCTACGGCATGGGGGTGATCGCGTGGAGCCCGCTCGCCGGCGGGTGGCTGACCGGCAAGTACCGTCACGGCAAGGAGATCGACATGACCTCCGGACGGGCGTCTCGGGTCCCACAGCGTTTCGACCCGACCCTTCCGGCCAACCAGCACAAGTTGGACCTGGTCGACCAGCTCGAGGCCGTGGCCACCGACGCCGGGATGTCGCTCAGGCACCTCGCGCTTGCCTTCGTCGTGTCGCACCCGGCTGTGACCGCCGCCATCATCGGGCCGAGGACCATGGACCAGCTGCAGGACCTGATCTCGGGTTGCGAGGTCGCGTTGGACGACGCCACGCTCGACCGTCTGGACGAGATCGTCCCACCAGGAGTCACGTTGAATCCAGCCGACGCCGGCTGGCAGGGCGAATCACTCACGCAGCCGTCGCGGCGCCGGCGACCCTTGGAAGCGCGCGCCGCCGGCTGAGGTCCTCACCAGCGCGGTACGTAGCCTCCGCGGCCCATAACGGCGCTCTCGAAGGGATCCACCGACTCGTCCACGCCTCCTGTGACCTCGGTGACCCACGCCAGACGCTCCTTCAAGAGGCGTTCGACACCTCCCTGCAGCGTCACGGCGGATATCGCGCAGGACCCACAGGCGCCCTGGAGCTGCACCTCCACGACGCCGGCGTCGTAGTCGACGTCGACGAGGGCGATGTCGCCACCGTCGGCCTGCACAGCGGGGCGCATGAGCTCGAGCAGATCGTCGAGGGCTTCCTTGCGTCGATCGCGCTCGGCGTCGTCGATCGGCCCGATGTCGGACCTGGTGGGAATCCCCACGCTGGCGGCCACCGGGGCAGGCGCGTCCGGGGACACCGGCCTCGTAGCCTCATCCTGCATCGCCGACCCCTCCTCCCGTTCGTGCCGCGCCGTGAGCCTTGTCCACCCTGATGATAAGAGGTCGTAGGCTTCATCCATGCAGCTCGTATTGCTCGCAGCAGGTCACGGCCGTCGCTTCGGGGGCTTGAAGCAACTTGCTCCCGTCGGGCCGGGCGGCGAGGCGCTGATGGATTTCACGGCCCGCGACACCCTCGCCGCAGGGTTCGGCGGTGTCATCCTCATCGTGCGAGAGGAGATCCAGAGCGAGCTTCTCGACCACGTCGGGTCGTTCTGGCCGCCGGACCTCCCGGTCGTGCCTGTCGTCCAGGGGCCCATCGCAGGCACAGCTCAGGCGGTGGCGTCGGCCCGACCCTTCATAGACGGACCTTTCGGCGTCGCCAACGCCGACGACCTCTACGGAACCTCAGCTCTCACGACGCTCGCGGAGCATCTCCACGAAGGCTCCCCGGGCGACCACCTGATCGTCAGCTACCAGCTGCGCGACACGGTCATCACCGACAGCCCGGTCACCCGAGGGCTCTGCGAGACCGGGGAGGGCCACCTCCTCTCCCGCATCGTGGAACAGCGGATACAGCGACTCCCCGATGGGGCGTTCGAGGGATCTCCTATCGCGGGACCGGACGCGGGCCGCTTGCAACGCCTGAGCGGCGACGAGCAGGTGAGCATGAACCTATGGGGCTTCGCAGACTCGATACTGAACGAGCTCGACAGTGCGCTCGACGCGTTCGACCCCGAAACCGCGCCGCACGACGAAGGCAAGCCGCCCGAGCTCCTGCTGCCCGACGTGGTCGGTCAGATCGTGGCCGGAGGCAGGGCACGTTTCCTCGTCGTGCCGTCGAACAGCCGTTGCATAGGGCTCACACACCCTGACGATTTACCGCTCGTGCGCTCGCTCGTCGCAGAAGGGCTAGCCGGCTGAGGCTTGCCATGACGCGATCGCGCCGGCTTGTGCTGGCTCTAGTCGTCGACCTGGTGCTCGTCGCCGCCGAGGCCACCGGCGGGGTGTTCGCCCGCTCGACCGGACTGGTGGCGACCGCTGGTCACGACCTGGCCGACGCGGCCGCGCTCGGGTTGGCCCTCGTCGCCACCCGGCTCGCGCTGAGACCTGCGACGGCGTCGAGATCCTTCGGTTACCACCGGGCGACCATCCTCGCCGCCCTCGCGAACGCGACGGCGATCGTCGTCGTGGGCATCGGGGTGCTCGCTCTCGGCGTATATCGGATCGCCCACCCGGCACATGTGCACGGCGCGCTAGTGGTGATCGTCGCGGCAGCCGGTCTCTTGGGCAACGCCGTCGCCGCCGTCCTGCTGCGCGAGCACACCACGGACCTGAACTTCAAAGCAGTGGCCCTGCATTTCACCGGCGACGCGGCCGCTGCCCTCGGGGTGATCGTGGCGGGAACCGTGATCCTCGCGACGGGACGTTTCGAGGTGATCGACCCGATCGTGGCTCTCCTCATCACCCTGCTGATCGGAGCCGAGGCCTGGCGGCTCGTGCGCGCGAGCCTGGATGTCCTGCTCGAGTCGACACCGCCCGACCTCGATGTCGCCGCGCTCGCCTCGGCGATCTCGGGCATCGAGGGAGTGACCGCCGTCCACGACCTTCACTGCTGGAGCCTTTCGAGCGAGGTCCGAGCGCTCTCTGCTCACGTCGTGCTGGACGGGCACCCGAGCCTCGAGGAGGCTCAGGTCGTCGGGGAGCGGGTCAAGCTCTCCGTCCAGAATCGCTTCCACGTCGCGCACGCGACCCTGGAGATGGAATGCGAGCCCTGTGCCGAGGACATCGCCGACGCCTGTGCAGTCGAGGTCTACCGCACCGTCGAGTAGCACTCACCACGGCTCCGGAACAGCACCTGTGCTCGCGGAGCGCGCCTGCCGATAGCGTTCGGGCCGATGTGTGGTCGTTTCGTCGCGAGCCGCCCCGTCGAGGAGATCGCCCGATTGCTCGATGTCGGCAAGATCGAGGTCCCGCCTGAGCTTCTCGTTCCACGTTGGAACATCGCCCCACAGGCGATCGTGCTCGCGGTGACGGTAATGCAGGAGGATCCAGCTCTCAGGCGCCTGTCGGCCTTCCGTTGGGGCCTGGTCCCGTGGTGGGCGAAGGATCCGTCGATCGGAGCGCGCGCTTTCAACGCGAAGGCGGAGACGGTTAAAGAAAAGCCGATGTTCCGCAACGCGATCGAGCGACAACGCTGCATCGTTCCCGCCGACGCCTTCTACGAGTGGGCCCCGGCCGGCAAAGGCGACCAGGTCCGGCGCAAGCAACCTTGGTGCTTTCGGCCTCGGGCAGGCTCAGGGCTGTTCCTCATCGGCGGACTCTGGGAGCAGTGGCGACGGAGGGACGCCGAGCCCGACACGCGTCTGCTCACTTGCACGATCCTCACCACGGACGCGAACGAGCTCGTCGGTCGCGTCCACGACCGCATGCCGGTACTGATCGCGGAGGAGGACCTCGAGGAGTGGCTGTCTCCCGAGCCGCTCCCTGCCGGCGAGCTCCGCAGGCTGATCCTTCCTGCGCCGAGCGAGGAACTGGAGACGTTCCGGGTCTCGACCAGGCTCAACGACGCACGTGAGGAGGGACCCGAGCTGGAGGAGCCCATCGATGCCGGCGAGCCGGGCGGCGTCGCGCCACCAGGCGATGCTCGCTTGTTCTGACGCGCCCGTCGGCGTCGCTCAGGCAGGGCCGCGCTGCGCAGGACCCTCGGGCCCGCTCGGTTCGTCAGCCCCGCTTGAGCGTCTCGGTCTGCTGCGCCCGCTCGATCCGCCTGCGCCTGGCAAGTGCCCTGCGCGTGACGTCCGCGATCCCGGCGCCGTCAAGCCCGAGCCTGGAAAGGATCGCATCGGGCTTTGCATGCTGCAAGAACTCCGTAGGGACGCCGAGCACGACCTGGCGCGGCCCTTCGAACGCGTTGGCGTCGGCGACGCGGGCGGCCTCGCCAACCAGGTAAGAGCCCGCACCGCCATGAGCCAGCCCGTCCTCGGCAGTGACGACGAGCCTCGAGCGCGCCATCGCCTCCAGCAGCTCGGGGTCAGCCGGGCGGACGACACGGGCGTCGAAGACGTCTGTTTCGATGCCGTCGTTGAACAGCTCGTCCGCCGCCGCGACGACCGCACGCGTCAGCTTGCCTATGCCGACGAGGACGACCTCGCCGGTCCCCTTTCGCAGCCTGCGCGCTCTGAGACCGGTCCCAGGCGGGGCGATCGGGCCCGGCGACGGCGTCTTCGGCCACCGGATCAGGGAGGGACCTTCGAGCTTGAGCGCTTCGGCGAGCATCGGGGCGAGCTCGGCGGTCTCGGCGGGACAGAAGATCGTGCATCCGGGTACCTGCAGCGCCTGGACGAGGTCGTAGATGCCGTGATGGCTCGGCCCGTCGTCCCCGGTGACCCCCGCGCGTCCGGCGCAGATCACGACCGGCAGCTTGTGAAGCCCGACGTCAAGGTTCCACTGGTCCACCGCTCGGCCGAGGAACGTCGAGTAGATGGCGACGACCGGACGCAAGCCGAGCATCGCCATTCCCGCCGCAGCTGTGAGCGCGTGCTGCTCGGCGATGCCCACGTCCACGAAACGCTGCGGAAAGCGGTCCTTGAACGCGAGCAGCCCGGTCGGGCCGGGCATGGCTGCCGTGATGGCCACGATGCGCTCGTCGGCGGCGGCCAGATCCACGAGCGCCGTCGAGAAGACCTCGGCGTAGCTCTCCCCGGCGTCAAGCGGGCCGGGCACGCCGTCGTCGTCGGTCGACCCGTTCGACTGAGCCCCGGCAACCGTTGGCGAACCGGGGCGAGCCGACGCACGCCCCGCGGAACGTCCTGTCGGCGCTGTCGCCGGAGCCTTCAGGTCGTGCAGACAGGCGATCTCGTCGGCCTCGGCAGGCGCGTAGCCCTTTCCCTTGGTCGTGACGACGTGCAGAACGATGGGGCCCTGCCAGCTCGCAGCGCGCCGGAGGGACTGCTCGAGCCCGCCGACGTCGTGCCCGTCGACTGGTCCGGTGTAACGGATCCCGAGCGTCTCGAAGAACATGCGTGGCTCGACGACCTCACGGATGGCCGCGCTGAGCCCGTGGAACGAGGTGAACGCGAGGGACGAGACGCCGCCGGGAAGGTCCTCCACCAAGTGGCGCACGCGATCACGGACCTGCAAGTAGCGCGGGTCCAGGCGTAGCTGGGTCAGCGATACCGACAACCTCGAAACCGTCGGCGCGTAGCTCCGGCCGTTGTCATTGAGCACGATCAGCACCCTGGCCCCGGAGTGGCCGAGGTTGTTGAGCGCCTCATAGGCCATGCCACCCGTGAGAGCGCCGTCGCCGACCACCGCCACGACGCGCCGTTCGCCGGCCCCCCGCGCGCTCTTGTCCCGGAGAGCGAGAGCGGTGGCGATCCCGTGCGCGTAGCTGAGCGCCGTCGAGGCGTGGGAGTTCTCGACCCAGTCGTGAGGGGACTCCGCCCTCGACGGGTAGCCCGAGAGGCCGCCTTCTTGCTTGAGGCCGACAAAGCCTTCCCGGCGGCCCGTCACGATCTTGTGGACGTAGGCCTGGTGCCCGGTGTCGAACAGGAGGATGTCCTCGGGGGAACTGAAGACCCGGTGCAGCGCAAGGGTGAGCTCGACGACACCGAGGTTCGAACCGAGGTGCCCACCGGTGCGAGACACGGCCTCGACGATGAAGTCACGGATCTCGACCGCGAGCTGGTCGCACTCGGCGAGTGAGAGGGCCTTGAGATCGGCAGGCGAGTGGATGGAATCGAGGATCATGACTGGGTACCCAACGTCAGGCTACCGGACTGGCGCGGCACAAAGCTGACCACCCGGTCGCCGGGTCCATACGTGGAGCGGACCGGCCGCGGGGCGCCGGAGACCCCCGGATGGGTGCCGGCGGCCCCTAGCTCACGGCTCGTGCCTGCGATCACGTGTGAGCAGCTGCGCGACGAACCTCACGACTCGCTCGCGGGTCGCCTCGGCACTCTCGATGGCGGGGACGTCACCGTCAAGGTCCGCCACGACGACGCGACGGCTGTTCTCGAGCTCCGGCCGGAGTGCCACGACTACAGAGGCGTCGCGCCACTTCGGACGCTCGAGCAGGAACAGGAAAGCGAGCAACGACTCGCGCTGCTCCCCGACGCACTCGTAAGGTTTGCGCCCTGCGGCGTACAGGTCCCGGAATCCCTCGACCTGCCGGATGTCGTCGAGGAGGTTCTCACCGAAGATTGCCGAGAGGCGATCGGGCTCGAGGAACGGCGCCAACATCAAGAAGACGAACCGGCACTTCGGGCACCTCCCGCACCAGAGATCGAAGAGGGTGCCGGAGCGGTAGGCCTGATTGCAGCTCACGAAACTGGAGTGATAGGCGGGCAGGTCCGCGAACCACCTCGCGATCTCGATCTCACCGCACGAGCGCAACGGCGAGGAGTACTCGATGCTGCGCGAGACCGATTCCCGGATCACCGAGCGCAGTCCGAGTTCGCACTCGGTGCTCTTGCTCCACTGGTGGTTGACCGCGACGTCCCTGATGAGTGAGGTTGCCTCGTCGGCGGAGCGTTCCAGCGCCATGAGCGTGGTGTCATATCCGTAGACGTACCCCGCTGCCACGACTATCAGCGAAACGATCGCAGTGATCGGAACGTGACCGTTGAGAGCCCCGGCCGAGTTGAGCTCGAGCAACCTGGGTGAGATGGTCCGTTTCACCGAGGCCAGCGGCAGGCCGGCGACCTCGGCCGTGCGCCGCATGGCGGGTCGCGGGTTGATCGCAACCAGCCAGCTTGTGAGCTCAGGCGGCGGGCTTGCCGCCTTGAGGGCCTCGACCAGCACGATCGAGTCCTTGCCACCGCCGACTGGCACGGCGACCCCCTCCGGAGGAGCGTCATTACCATGAGCAGCGGTCATCGCGGACCCCGAACCCTCACGGAACGCTCCGGAGCGCAGCTCGGGTGCCAGCTCCAGCTCGAAGTTGAGTGGCACGTCCAAGCCGTTCGCCACGGCGAACTCGCGCAGACCCTTGTCGTACAGGTCGTGGACCAGCGCCACCTCCCCGCCGCTGAGTGGCCCGGTCTCGACGACGATCCTTGCCGGCGCCGCCGCTTTGTAGTAGCTGACGCCCGCAGCGAGATGCACCAGCCGTAACGCTCTCTCGACTCCGGACCCTGCACGCGATCCGAGCGGGAACCCGCCGAAGTCGACCACCTCCTCGAAGTGGTGCGCGTCGTCAAAGGCGTAACGGAAACGGGCAGCATTGCGTGCCGGATCGAAATCGAAACCGACGACTCGAAACGTCTCCACGCCCGCCAGCTCGGGCGCCGTCACGAGGTCTCCGCGTGGCTCGAGTCGCTTTCCGCTATGCCGGCGACCTGGCGGAAGCGCCGGCTGCGATCGAGGTAGGAACCTTCGTCACGGGGAGTCGGCGACGCCGGCGAGAACAGCACCACCGCGACATCCGGGCGAGAGGACGCGAGTTCCACCGCAACCTCGAGCGATGGCACCGGCTGGCGTTGGACACTGCTCGAGATCTCGTCGAGCGCGGTCCCGATTGCCGCACCGGCGTCACCCATCAAGTAAACGACCGGCTGCGGCAAGCTCGACTCGATCGACCTTGCAAGCGCTGTGTAGTCGAGTCCGCGATCGTGTCCGCCGACGATCAAGGCGACTCTTCTCCCGGTGAAGGCCTTGAGCGCGGCAACCGTCCCCTCCGGGTTGCTTGCGAGGGCGTCGTCGATGTAGCTGACGCCGGCGGCGTCCCCGATCGGTTGGAGCCGCGACCGGGGCGCCGACACCGTGCAGAGCTCGCGTTCGAGCCGGTTCTGGTCGGGCAGCTCCCCGGTGGTCAGGAGGGCAGCGGTGACGGCTCCGCAGGCGTTGAGGAGATTGTGCTCACCCAAGAGCCGGAACTCACCGAGATCCAGTGCCCCCAGATCGGAGACGACGACCTCGGCACCTTCGAGGCGGACCGGACCGCTGTTGCCGTACAGCACCCTGCCAGTCAGCCGTGAGCTCCGCGCAACGGCCTCGTCGCAGCATCCGTTCACCGCAACGGGGACGTCGGCGCGATAGGAAAAGAGGCGGAGTTTGTCCTCGTAATAGTTCGTGAGGCTCCGGTGCCAGTCGAGGTGGTCCGGCGCCAGCAAGGTGAGAACGCCGACCGAGGGTGACACCGTCACCTCTGCAGCCTGGAAGCTCGATATCTCCACGACAAACACGTCGTGACCATCGTCGTCGTACAGCTCGGTCAAGGGACGGCCGATGTTGCCGGCGAGAGCGACGTCCAGTCCGTAGGCGTCGAGAGCAGCCGCCGTGAGCATCGCCGTGGTCGTCTTGCCCTTGGACCCGGTCACGGCAACGACCCGCCTGTCCCGGAAGTCCTCCATGAACAGCGCCGTCGGAGTCGTCACCACCGCGCCGAGCCGGGCTGCCGCCACAAGGCGCTCGTCGTAGCGCGAGACGCCGGGTGAGTGGACGACGAAGTCGAAACGGCGATCTTCGAGAACCGACGGCGGCTGCACATCGATTCCGGCCAGCGCAGCCTCCCCCGCCTGCCGGGGACCCGTCAGACCGCTGGGATCCCCTGCAACGTCGTCGACGACGACCAGTTCGGCGCAGGTCGGACCGACGCGCCGAGCGAAGCACTGACCTTCCATGCCTGCTCCGAATATCGCGACGCGACTACCAGCGAGCGCCGCGATACCTCCTATCAGCGGCACGCCGCGATCGTACACAGGCGCTCGAGCGACTGGAGCGACTCGGGAGGGCGACAGATAGCGTTGCAGCGTTCACAGCATTCGGGTGTCGGTAACCAGAGGTGGCAGTCATGACGACCGGAGCGGCCGTGGGCGCACCGCGCCGTCAGCCGGCGGACCGGTCATGATCGTCGGAGTCCTGTCGAGCACCTTGTGGCCGAACGACGTCAGCCCCCGGACGCCATCACGAGGTGAAAGTCGCGGACGGCCGGGCCGCAACCACGCCTGAGCGGGCACCGGGTCGCCGTTCGACTACTGTCACAACCCCGATGACCTCCTCGACTGCGCCGTTCGATCTCGTCGTCGCGGAGGCTGCTCTACGGGGAATCGTCGGTCCGCGCTGGATCGGCGTGCGAGACGGCGCGATCGTCACGGTCGCCGAAAACCCGCTGCGCGCCATCACCGTCGTCGAGGCCGATGGGGCTCTCGCGATCCCGTCGTTTGTCAACGCGCACATGCACCTGGACAAGGTGTACACGCTCGACGTGCTCGGTGATTCCGCTGTGACCGCCTACGCCGGCGAGCAGATGGGCGGCGCGATGGCGTCGATCGAGCTCGCGTCATCGGTGAAGGACACCTACGACGAAGCAGTGATCGAGGCGAACGCGCGACGGTGCCTGCTGTCCGGCCTGCGTCACGGCTTGCGGCACGTGCTCGCCTTCGCCGATGTCGACACGCGCGCCGAGTTGAGGGGCATAGCGCCGCTCCTGCGACTGCGCGAGGAGTTCCGCGGCGTGATCAATCTGCAGGTCGTCGCGTTTCCACAGGACGGGTTGCTGCGCGACCCCGGCGCCGAGGAACTCGTGCGCGAAGCGGTCGAGCTCGGCGCGGACGTCGTGGGCGGAATTCCCTGGATCGAGTACACCGACTCCGACGCACACGAGCACGTGCGGCGAATGTGCGAGCTCGCCGCGTCGACTGGTCGCAGGGTGGCGATGCTGGTGGACGACGCCGGTGATCCAGCTCTGCGCACGACCGAGATGCTCGCCACCGAGATGCTCAGGTTCGGCCTGCACGGACGTGGCATCGCGAACCACGCAAGGGCACTGAGCCAGTATCGACAGCCGTCGCTTCTTCGCCTCACCCGCCTGGCTCGCGAGGCGGGGCTCGGCTTCGTCAGCGACCCGCAAACAGGCCCGCTCCACTTGCCTGTGTTCGACCTTTTGGACCAGGGCCTGCTCGTCGCGCTCGGCCAGGACGACTGCGAGGACGCGTATTACCCGTTCGGGCGACAGAACATGCTGGAAGTGGTGTTCCTCGCAGCGCACCTGCTCAATGCCACCGTCGGCCCGCGGCTCGACGCGCTGATGGACGCCGTCACCACCACTGCGGCACGCGTCATGGGCATCGACGGACACGGACTCGAACCCGGGTGCCAGGCCGACCTGGTCGTGTTGGATGGTTCGACGGTGCGCGAAGCGGTCTCCCGGCACGCCGCGCCGCGCTACGTGATCGCCGGCGGTCGGATCGTTGCCGAGAACACCGCCTACCACGTGACCGTTTTCGACGAACACTGATCAACGCGGCGCGCCACGGCGGCCGATGCAGGAGTCAGTGGGCTCGGCGGCTCAGCCAAAGGCGAGGGCATCCAGCTGGCTGCGAGCCCGACGGCTGCCGGGGATGTCGCCCTTGGCGTCGCACAGCTCCAACGCGCGCTGCAAAGAGAACCTTGCGTCTTCGGGCCGTCCGACCGATGCTTGCACCTCGGCCCTTCCAACGTGGACGTCGGCGATCCATGAAAGTTGATCGCTGCGCTCTACCCACTCGACTGCTTCATCTGCGAGCAGGACAGCTTGGTCGTGGTCGCCCTCTCTGGCTGCGATCTTGGCCAAGAGGATGCGCCAGAGCGCCTGGGAAGCCACGTCCTCCGGGAGTGCGAGGCTGCGTCCCATGCCGGCCAGGTCTCTCGCCGCCTCGATGTCTCCCTGGCGCAATCGGATAACTCCCAACATGGGGGCCACGGTGGAGAGATAGGACCTTTCGTCGGCGCGGACGAGCTCGTCGAACATGGACGTGAGATGGCGCGCCGCCGCTTGGTCGTCGCCAAGGACAGTTTCAGCGCAGGCGGAGGCGAAGGCCAGATGAAGAAAGTGCATGGAGCTGTGCATCTCTTCGAACACGGACCTGGCATCCCCAAGTGCGGCACGCGCTTCGGCGGGGCGGTCCCGGTTGGCGAGGAAGAGACCCTCGAACATGCGTCGAGTGCCATAGGCGACTCCGCCGGCGTCATCAGACGGCGCTTCCAGGCGGATGAGATCGAGCGCCACGTCGGACGGGCATGGCCCATAGAACATTGCCGCGTACCGGAAGGCCCGGGCCTCCTCGACCAGGTGATGGTCGCCGCAACGTGCTGCGTGGTACATCACCTTCTCGGTGACCTCCACCATCGGCTCCCAACGTGCCTCCAGGTTCAACACGGTGTGCCTTGCCGAGTAGGCGAGCGCCAGTCCCTCGTCGTCACCGGTCGACTCGAAGTACTTCAAAGCGTCTGCCACCGCGACTGATATCTCCGCCGTGGTGAGGTCACCCTCGGTATGCCCGGCGGCCTCCAACCACGCCAGTCGGGCCCGCAGGGACAAGCTCCGATCACCGCACTGCTCGGCCTCGTGGAGCACATCGTCGAGAACGGCCCGGGACGCGCCCATCTCCTGGGCTCGGTACAGGGCCACGCCGTGACGACATCGAAGGTCCAACCCGAGCAAAGTGCCTGGGACGAGATCGGTGGCGCGGCCGTAAAGGGCTGAGGCCGAAAGGAGGTCAGTGGCCATCAGTCGCCACGCGACCGTCGCCAGACGCGTCGCAGCCTCCTCGGCGCGCGCAACGCCATTGTCGTCGGCAGCGCCCATCGACCGTCGCAAAACCACGGCCTCCGCCAGGTGATGTCCTACGAACTCGTCGGCCTCGCCGGCAAAACTGTCCGCCCGCTTGTCGAGCCATCGGGCAAAGCGTTCGTGGAGGTCGGCCCGGCGAAGTTTCGGCAGTGCCCCGTAAGCCGAGTCGCGCACGAGGATGTGAGTGAACTCGAATCCGTCCTCACCAGCCAGGTCAGTTCGCGCGGCGCGGATCATCTCCTTTCGCATCAACGAGCGCAGATGACCCGAGACCGCCGATGGATCGAGTGCGGTCAGCTCCGCCACTGCGCCGGAATAGAAGAGCTGGCCCACCACCGACCCGGCATCGAGCACCTGACGTTCGCCGGAGGACAACCGTTCGAGGCGTGCGGCGAGCAGCGCCCCGATGGTTGGCGGCACGGTCACCGTCCCCAGGTCGCCGGCGAGATGCCACCCGTTGGCGTCATGGTGGAGCAGGCCGTCGTCGACCAGCATGGCGAGCAGCTGCTCCACAAACAGCGGTGTGCCGCCCGCCCCCGAAACGACGCGGTCGAGCGCCTCGGCGGGTAGGCCGGCCCCTCCGAGGAGCTCATCGACCAGCTGGGCGGACTCGCGCGTCGACATGGGTCTGAGCAGCATGTTGGTGACGTTCAATTTCCCGCCACCCCAGGTCGGGTGGTCGTCCAGGAACTCGAGCCGAGCCAGGCACAGCACCACCAGCGCCGCGTCACGGGTCCAGTCGACAACGTCCTCGACGATGGCCAGAAAGGCGGGCTCGGCCCACTGGAGGTCTTCGACCACCCAGATGACCGGGCCTGATCGGGCCATGGCCTCGAGGAAGCGACGGACCGCCCACTGCACTTCCTCGATGGTCGCCGGCGCTCCCCCGAGCCCGGCAAGAGGAGACAGCAGCCAGGTGACCTGCGCGGCGTCGGTCGCGTCGCCGTACGCCTCAGCCAGGCGCGCCCGGCCCTCGTAGTCGTCCTCCGTACCAGTCAACCCGACTGAAGCCCTTAGCATCTCGAGCAGGGGCCATAGCGAGGTCCCGTCCCCGTAGGACAGGCAGCGACTGCGGATCACCCGCACACTTGGCGCCAGCATGGCCAAAAATTCGTCGGTGAGCCGGGACTTGCCCACCCCGGCCGCGCCAAGGAGGGTGAACAGCTGGCAACTGTGGTCGGCCTCCGCGCGCTCGAAGCACTGGCGCAACATGGCCAGCTCCCGGTCGCGTCCGACAAGCCTGGCACGTAGCGTCGCAGGGGTGCTCGGCTCCTCGGTGACGCCGACCACTGATCGGACGCGCCACGCTGGCACCGACTGCGACTTACCTTTGAGCTCGAGCGGCGGGACGCGTTCTGCTTCAGCCCATTGCCGCACGAGGCGCCACGTCGCCTCGCCGACGAGCACGTCGCCAGCGCCGGCGGCCTGCTCGAGCCGGGCGGCCATGTTCACTGCGTCGCCGACGGTGTGGTCGGCCGGGCCGCTCACCAGCACCTCACCGGTGTTGACGCCGATGCGAGCGGCCAACTCGATGCCCCAGCGTTCGGACAGCTCCGGGTTGAGCTCAGCGAGCGCCCGGTGCATGTCGAAGGCGGCTCGCACAGCCCGAAGGGCGTCGTCCTCCCGGGTGGTGGGAACGCCGAAGAAGGCCACGACGGCATCGCCGATGAACTTCTCCACCTTCCCGCCGTGACCTTCGACGGCCGCCCTCATCACGGCGTAGTAGCGCTCCAACAAGGCCCGCAAGTTCTCGGGATCGGTCCGCTCACCCAGACTGGTCGAGCCCACGAGGTCACAGAACAGTGCCGTAACGGTCTTGCGCACTTCGTCGGTGCTCTCGGAAACCAGCCGAGCCCCGCAACTCGCGCAGAACTTGGCGTCCTGAGTCGTTGGCGATCCACACTCGCCGCACACCCCCACCATCTGGGGAATATTACCCAGCCATGTATGCGCTCGGTCCTGGCCATACACCGAATCGAGACGGCGGACACGGGACGTAGTGGTCAAAGCTGTCAACGTGCCGACAAGAGTGCGGAAGGCCCTTCACGGCATACCGGATCATCCGATCTGAGCGGCCAGCTGGCGGGCCGGGGAACTATGCCGGCATGAAAGGTCCAGGTATACGATGATCTTTAGAGGAGTTCCGTGAACTTCTCAGACGAGCCGACACAGCACGGCAACCGTGTGGCGACAGCGGTTGACGTCGGCGACATCGCCGAGAGCGCTCAGCGCGCATCGGAAACACGGGCAACGCCAATAGAGAACTGCTTGGATCGACCTTTTGGGGGGACACGTGGCGACATTCGTGGTGGTTCTTCGGCTCAGCCTGGCGGTGGTGTATGCCGCGGCAGCGATCGGAAAACTCCTGACCCCGGGGAGCACCGATCTCCTGATCGAGACTTTTCGGCTGAGTCCCAAATTGAGGCCGGCGGTCAACGCGCTCTCCGTGCTGGAGTTGGGCGTCGGTGCAGCGTTGCTCTTCCCCCTGACCTCGCGAGTCGCCGCGGCCGTCTCTTGCCTGCTCCTGTCGCTGTTCTGTGCGCTGGTCGTCGCGAGCATAAGCCGAGGCCTTGCGGGCACCTGCAACTGCTTTGGGCGGCTGCATTCCTCGAAGCTCGGGTGGTCGACGGTCGTCCGCAACACCGTCCTCATCTCGGCCTCGGCGATCGTCGTCGTGGCTTCCGACCAGCCGCGTGTCTCGTTGCTCGTGAACGTCTTGGCTGGGGCCACGCGAAACGTCTGGATCACAGTCGCGGTCGCAGTCGTCACCGTGTCTTTCGTTACGGCGCTTCTGCTCAGCTGGGCCCTACGGGGGCGAAGTCGTGAGCTCACCGACGAGGGAGCTCTAGACGGAGGGACAGGGCCGTTCGCCCAGCGCCACGGCCCGCCAGTCGATCCCTCGTCTGCACAAGTCGTGTTGCTCGACGGACGGGTGACAACCCTCGCGGAAAGGCTCGCCGCTAACACGCGCAACATACTCGTGTTCATCGATCCGGCATGCGGTCCCTGCCGGTCACTGCTGCCGGACCTGCAGCGTTTGTGGTCCCACACGACCGACAGGCTCCTCTTGGTCACCCGTGGTCCGGTAGACCTCAACCGTGATCTGCTGGCCGAGTTTCCCAGGGATCGGTCACTTGTAGACGTCAACGACACGCTGATGATCCGCTACGGCGTTCGCGCCACCCCATCGGCCGTAGTGCTGAGCGCGTCCGGCTTCCGGCAAGAGGCTCTCGCCGTCGGACCCGCCGCCATCCGGGATCTCGCCAGTCATCCCGCCTACGACGGACGTGCACCGGGGTCCACCGGCAAATCCGGTGCGAGCCCGAACGAACCAAGTCGTCAGGTGTCCGACTGGGGCCTGTCACCTCTGACGTCCCCGCTGCAAGCAATGCTCAGCCGTCGAGAGACCTTGGCGGCGGGCATGAGCGCCGGTGTCTTGACCGCCGTGGCAACACGTCTCGGACGGGCAGTGGATCTCACGACGAAGCTGCTGTCACCAAGGGATAAGGGAGTCCAGTGCCCGACGTGTGGGACGTGCATGATCTGCGAGGCGCCGGCGGCAGGCTCACGGCCGAAGAAACTGGATTGTCGTCCCTGTCATGAGAAGTGCACGGCGAACGACCTTTGTGCGAACTACGCAAACAAGTTGCCGGCTTACCTGAGCATCCATTCCTACCTGCTCGCGCAGGGGTTCTCGCAGAGCGGCGAGCCGGCGGCCCTTGGACTACAGCAGAACGGGACGTTGTCATTCATTGGAACCAACACGAGCTTCACGAGCAAGTCGTCGGCGAGCCCGGATGCGCTGCTCATGTACACCCTGACCAACACCGCGGGCACGGCGTCGGCGGCGATCTTCAACTCCGAGGGCAAGATCACGTCCGTCGTGGCGACGAACTCGGCCGGCCAGGTCGTCACCATCGACGTCCCTGTCAGTCCCGCGCTGCCGAGTGGTGCCGCGGCGCGAACGACCTCGGTGGAGGGCGGCGCGCGGTCAGCGATCGATTCGGATCTCGCACACGAAGAACCTCGACCCCAGTCCGACACCTTGCCCGAGCCAGAGAGAACCTATGTCGGCGATGAGGTGGCGAGTTGCGAGGAGGTGTGCAGCGCGGCATTGGCGCTTTTGATCGGAGTACTCACGCCCCTCGCGGCCGCGGGAGAGGCGGCCTCGATAACGACGATCAAGCTTGCTTTGCCTTTGGTGAAAGGCATTCTCTCCGCGGTCATCGGCGGCGGATTCTCGAATGACCTCGCGCTGACGACAATGGGTGCTGCCTACACCGGTGCCTCGCTCTTGAATCTTGGCGAGGAGAGCGAGTTCAGCGCGGATATCGCGAAGGACAAGATAACCTCAACCGCGGAGCAGGTCATCTGTTCCACGCTCGTCTGCACGATAAAGCTCGAGGGTTGTTGCAACTACACGGGAGCGTGCTACGACCTTGACGCAGTATGTGAGAGAAACTGCCCCGGGGGCTTGAAGCATCCACTCGCACACTGTGACGTTTACCTCACGCGACTCGGGAAGAAGATAAAGATCTCGACCCTCGTGCCGGGACTGTGATGAGCTGTGGGCTCCCTGGACTTACAAAGCAAGCCGGCAGTCGTGAAGCTGGAGCTGCGCGAACACGGGTGCAACGCTGAGCTGACCTCTGGCCCTACTTCGGCGGCTTAGCTCCCCGATCGGGCGCTGTTCGACCTCAACGTGACGTCAGCCTGGCTGACGCAGGACCGCGGCGACTGACTCGGGATCGTCACAACCCACGATCAGCTCGTCGAACTGAGCACCCTCCAGATCCACCCGGACACCGCGCGGCGTGTCGTGATGTACCACGGCAAAGATCTTGGCTTCGCGCGAGGTGAAGGTGCCGATAGCTACCGACCCCGGTATGCCGGTGCCGACACGAAACCCGTGGACCGCTCCAATGGCGTCATCGAGCACCTCCACCATCTTGACGGAGCTGAGCGGCACTCTGACCTCTCCGTGAACGGCTTCCATCTTCTCCACCGCCCTCAGGCGCACCACGAGCTCGTCTCCGTCGACGGTTATCTCGGCCATGTCGTCCTCCCTGACTAGCGGGTCCTGCTCCGAACAAAATCATCCACCGTTTTCCCCAGGGACGGGGGCGCCAGCTTGTATCCATCGGCCCTGTCATCTGAAGAAGGCCCCTCAGGCGGGAATGGCATGCCCGGTTCCCGTGTCTTTGCGACTCTGACCTTCCGACACCGTGGAGCGATCGAGAAAGCGCGCGAGGGCGTAGACAAGGACCGCCAAAACGACGGGCAGACCCAGCATGAGCACCAGGCCAAAGGCGGGATTGTGGGCGTCACTCCAACGAGACGCGTTGAAGTTGGCGACCACCAAGTCGATCGAAGCGGCAGCACCTGCGGCGCCGATAAGCACGCCAAAGGCCACAAGACCCCCCGGCTGGGACGCCTGGAACGCAGCACGCCCGCTGTCACGCACAGCGAGGGCAGCACGGCCATGGCCCACGTCACCGAAGAGCCGTCGACCGCGTCGTGAACCCGTTCGCAGTCCCCGAGAACCCGAAGTGACTGGCCACCGGGTCGGGCAGATGACTCCAGAGAACGAGCGGGGGGACGACAGCGACGCAGCACACCGCCAACGGGATGAGGCCCCCGAGCACCGGTCTGATCAGTCGGAAGGAAACCATTTGGCGCGCTCGCTCCGGGTGGCTGGTGAGGCTGACAAGACTCTACCTACCTGACTTCTTGTCGAAACACTCGGCGCGATGAGGCCGAAGGTGATGATCGGGGCTGCTTGCAAAGGTTGGCCGAGGCGGCGCCAGCCGAGGATCAGGGCGGAGTCCGCAGGAGGTCGGTCAGGTCATGTGCGAGTACTCGTGGTGCGTAGGCGGAACGAACGTCTCCTTTATCGATCTCGGGCTGGTCCAGCGGAGCAGGTTCAGTTTCGACCCGGCCTTGTCGTTCGTGCCGGAACCACGGGAACCTCCGAAGGGCTGGCGGCCGACGACCGCACCCGTTGGTTTGTCGTTGACATAGAAGTTGCCCGCGGCGAACCGGAGCGCTCGCTGAGCCTCATCGATCGCGGTCCTGGAAGTGGCGAACACCGAACCGGTCAGCGCGTACGGGCTCGTCGTGTCGACGAGATCAAGGACTCTCGAGTAGTCGTCATCGGGGTAGACGAACACGGCCAGGATGGGGCCGAAGTATTCGGTCGTGAAGATCTCATGACGGGGATCCTCGCCGAGCAGGATGGTCGGCTGGACAAAGAACCCTTCTCGGTCGTCTGCGACACCGCCTGCGAGGATCTCCACCTGCTTCTCGTGGCGTACCCGCTCGAACAATTCACTGTGTTCGGCAAAGGCGTGAGCGTCGATCACGGCCCCGCCGAAGTAGCGGAAGTCGGTCACGTCACCATAGGAGACGGCCTTGGTCGTGTCGACCAGTGCGTCGCGGAGCCCGTTGTCCCAGAGCGAACGGGGCAGATAGGCGCGGGAGGCAGCCGAACACTTCTGGCCCTGGTACTCGAACGCTCCGCGGACCAGCGCGGTTACGAGCGACGCCTGGTCGGCGGAGGGGTGAGCGATCACGAAATCCTTGCCGCCCGTCTCGCCGACTAGGCGCGGGTAAGCGCGATAACGGTCCAGGTTCTCCCCGACGATCCGCCACATCGAATTGAATGTCCACGTGGATCCCGTGAAGTGCAGGCCTGCAAACTCGGGGTCGGTCAACGCAACGGCACTCATCGCGGCGGCTCCACCGGTAATGAGGTTTATGACACCGGGGGGCAGGCCAGCGGTCTCCCACAACTGCATCAGGAAGTCCGCGGCCAAAAGCTGCGTGGAGGCGGGTTTCCACACCACCGTGTTGCCCATCAGCGCCGGGGCGGTGGGAAGGTTGCCGGCAATCGCAGTGAAGTTGAACGGCGTGATAGCCGTCACGAATCCATCCAGTGGCCGGTGGTCGGTGCGGTTCCATTCCCCGGGCGCCGAACTCGGCTGCTCAGCGATGATGCTGCGAGCAAAGTGCACATTGAACCGCCAGAAATCGATCAGTTCGCAGGCGGAGTCGATCTCCGCCTGATGCACCGATTTTGACTGGCCGAGCATCGTCGCCGCGTTCAAAGTGTCTCGCCATGGTCCCGCCAGCAGGTCTGCGGCCCGCAAGAAAACCGCTGCACGCTCGTCGAAGGGGAGATCGCGCCAAGAGAAAGCGGCCTCCTTGGCTGCACGCACCGCGGCGGCCACGTCTTCCTCGGTAGCCTGCGCGGACTCCCCCAGCACGTGGCGGCGCTTGTGCGGCTGGACGACGCTGAACGGGCTGCCCGCGGCCATCCGCCGTTTGCCAGCGATGGTCAGCGTCAGCTCATGCCTCTCGCTCGCCAGCTCGGCGATCCTGCGGTGCAGCGACTCGCATCGTGGGCTGTCAGGTGGGTACTCGCGCACCGGCTCGTTGTAAGGAAAAGGTACAGACGTGATGGCGTCCATTAGACGATTGGCCTCCTATGGATCCGAGCCTGTTTAGTATTCTTCGTTGCCCATTGATGACGAGCCACATGGGCGAGCCGAATGAGTAGTGAAAAAGGCCGGGAGCGGCCTCTTTCTTGGTCACGCTACTAGGCGACTTCGCGCCCTGCTGCGATGGCCGCCTTGTCGGCATGCATCGCCCCGGACTCGGACGACAACAAGGTGCCGGCCGCGCCATAGAGGGCACCTCCAAGCCCTCTCCTCTCGCCAGTTGCTTCCTGCTGCATCTGTTCTCTCCCCGAGAGCACCCCATGGCCTCGTTGTCTTCTGGAGCCCGAGAGCGGTTGCTCCCCGGGTATCCTGTCCTCATGACAGAGAGCTTCGCGCGCCAAGCGGAGGAGATCGCCAAACACCAGGCCGAGGTGATCGCGAACGAGGCGGAGATCACGAAACGGTGGGCCGAGGAGCTCCGGAAACAGACGACGGAACCACTTGCCACGCCTGTGGTTCACGTTCGCGGGCGGTACAAGTACACCGTTCAGCTTCTGAACCACCCCTTCAGCCATGGGGGCCAGTTCGGCCGATTGGCCCTCGAGAACCTTCTCAACGACATGGCGCAGAAGGGTTGGGAGTTCGTGGAGTCGATGCCTCACGAGGACGGGCGCCTGTTCGTGTTCCGCAGCCTCGGCGAGTAGGACCGCTCCGGGAGGTAGCGCTGGGACCGACCGGCGCCGACGACACCGGGAAGGAACTGACCCCGCTGGAGTGTCCCGTTCACGGCGGGCGGCAGATACCCGGTTCATCTTTTCCGAGGTAATTACGCCCTCGAATCGTCGCACCGGGCAGGACGCGGAACGGAACGCGCCTCCCAAGCCCGCGACACGCCCCGTGTCTCGCCTCGGTCGCAGGTGTCGACCGGGGACAGGTCGAGGTGTTGGCATGATGTTGGGAATGGTCACCATGTCGGTCGAGCAGTTCGAACAGCTGGTGGCCGATGCCCTCGACGGAATACCCGCAGAGCTTGGTGCGGCCATGGAAAACGTCGCTGTCATGGTTGACGACCACAGCCCGCCTGGAAGGCTGCTAGGCCTCTACCAGGGCGTCCCGCTGACAAGCCGGGGGGCCCACTACTCGGCGACAACTCCGGATCGCATCACGATCTTCATGGCCACGATCTGCCGAGCGTGCCAGACGCAGGAGGAAGTTGTCGACACGGTGCGCCGGGTTGTGATCCACGAGGTCGGCCATCACTTCGGTATCGGTGACAGGCGACTTGAAGAACTGGGGTGGGGATGACCGGGCACCGTGACTCAAGGCAACGGCGCCCGGTCATCATTGGCGGCTAGGCAGGTCTCGAACGCCTTTCGCTCTCGCCGTCCGCCTCGGCCGGGCGATCGCCGCCAGATTTGAGTACCACCAGAGTCATGGGTCGCTGCGTCTGCGACCCTGCCAGTCGGTGTTCTGTTCTCAGGAGAACGTGTAGTTGGGGATCCCTACGCCTGAGTGGACCGGTTGAACGTTCATCGACGACTGGCGAGGACAGACCTGGACCGAGAAGTGCTCCACCTCATCGGCTTCGCCTGCCGGCTTTGGAAGGGTCTGGCCGGGCGGGACGACCCTCAACCCTGCCGCTGCGACGCCAGGACCTGCGCACAAGGCACCCGTATCCACGACACCCAGGATCGCGTGTGCGGTCGCGCCAGGCTGGAGAGTCACCGTGGTCGGGACACCGCGATGGGATGCGGGCTCACCGATCCGGACGCCAGTCACACTGACACCCCACACGCTGGGGTATCCGTGCAGTGTGCACGGCTGGCGCCCGACGTTGCTGAATTCGAGCTCGTAGTAGACGGTGCCGGCGGTGCCGTCGCCCTCAACCGCCGCCCAGACTTCAGTGCTGGCACCGGTGCAGCTTCCGATCGAGGCGCGGACGCCCGAGGTTGCCGATGCTGCCAGGGTGGCCGTCGGGAGCAGAATCACTCCGCAGGCCAGGGCGACACCGACGGCGAGCCGTCGGCAATCACGCAGCTTAATTCTCACGGTTGTTCCTCCTTGGTTGGTCTTGCTCCACGAATCGCAAACCGATCGTGACGACGGGCGGCATCGGGAGAAGCGGCACTGCACTAGTCAGGGCGCTCTGTGACGCTGAGTACCGCCGCTCGAACTCGCCTTGGTCAATGCCCTCGACCGCCATGAGACCTCCCTACCCACTACAACGCTTGAGTCAACCATCGCGCTGCAGCCAACGTCGGCGGGTCTCCGATCAGGCAGAAAGGTCGCCCGTCGAGCGGTCGCCCACGGCCAGGCCGCCCGCGGTGCCGGCTTTCCGCGCCGGACCGCGATGTGAGCGGCGACGCGCCACCTTTGGAGCTTCCGGCTCCGTGCCGCCACGAACACGCTTCACCGCGGCGTTGCCGAGGTTCGTCCCACCATCGGTCTCGTGGGCCGTGCCCGCAATGGTGCTCGGGAGAACTTTCTCCTGTCCTCATGCTGGCACTCGGATCGCATTGAGGCGACCAGGTGGTTTGAGGGACGCCTTGCTCGCGTTTCGTGGCGAACAATTCGTGATTGGAACGCCCACCATGAACGACTAGCGTCACGTCAAGCTTGGTTCGGTGCGAGAGTCACCGCGGACCTGTGTGCACCGGGTGTCCTCCGCGGCTCAGGCACCTGTATTGCTGCCGGACTTGAAGGCTGCGTGAGACCGAGGGGGTTGTTCGTCAATGGCTGACATCAGGTTTCTCGGATGTGATCAGGATGCGTTCTGCGCGAGTGTCGCCCGACACGTCAACGAGTTTGAGGAGGATTCAGGGCATCGGGTCGACGTGCAGTTGATCGATAACGACGCCTACTTCACAAACGAGTTGACGCCTTATCTCGAGGGAGAGGATCCGGCCGATGTCTACATGTCGGGACCGGTGCTCATGTGGGAACAGCTCGGCGCCGGACACGTCGAGCCATTGGACCCGTTCCTCGAGCGTGCGAGCCGCGACTACGACTCCGATGACTTCCTAGCGACCCTCATACGTTGCAATCGCTGGAGCGGACGATTCGGAGACCCGCTCGGCGACGGCCCACTTCTCGAACTGCCGGTCAACTGTGAGTCGTACAACCTCGCATACCTGCCCGCCGTGCTGGAGCGGGCCGGTGCCGAGGTGCCGAGCACATGGGAAGGGTATTTTGCAGTCGCACGTCAGATCGCCGAGAGGGCTGAACCGTGTCGCGGGTTCGGTCAGCGTGGGGCGAACGTGTGGCACACCATCTATACGGGCTTCGCGAGTCAGTTGTGGTCATACGGCGCCCGCGACTTTGACGAGTCCGGTGCCTGCGTGATCGCCTCGCCCGTCGCGCTGCGTGCGACTAGCGACATGCTCGCGGCCCTCCGGGACGCAGGTCCGACCGACTGGCTGAATCAACGCTGGTACGAGCTCGCTATCGACTTCGCCAACGGAAAGTACGGGTTGATAGTCGATTCCGACCACTACGTCGCCTACTTCGAGAATCCGAAGGTCTCCACAGTGAATGGCAAGGTCGGCTATGCGCTTCCGCCAGTGGGTCCGAACGGCGGGCGCAGCTCGAATCTGTGGACCTGGTCGGTCGTGATGAACGCGCACTCCCGTGACAAGAGCACGGCGTGGGAGTTCATGGAATGGGCGACGGGGAAGTCGCTCCTCCTCCGGTCCGCTTTCGAGGGCAACATGAACCCCACACGCAAGAGTGTCTGGGAGGACACGAGCTTTCAGGAGCGGGCGTCAAGCTGGGGAGACTTCGCCACAGTCGCAAGGCACCTCGTCGACGAGGTCGCGGATGTCCTCGTCACGCCGGCTGTGAACTACATCGACGTTGCACGACGCTGGACCGGTGCAATCCGCGACGCCTATGCCGGTGCCGATTCGCTCGAGGGTTGTCTGAGCAAGGCGGCTTCGGACATAGAGGCACTCGTCGCTCGGTAATCGCGGAGTAGCGCCCACGACGACCGATCTGCGCCCACACTGATCGAATGGAAGACGCTTCCCCCGAATTCAATGACGTCGTGTGCGGGCTGCTCGTGAGGTCCGGACGAAGTCTGTTAGTGCACCGGAATATGTCGCGTCGGTGGGCCCCGGACTGCTGGGACGCCCCCGGCGGTCACATCGAGCAAGGCGAGTCGGATTTCGACGCTCTTGCACGCGAGATGCTCGAGGAACTCGGAGTCGTAGTCCTCCCCGACGGCGCCCACCTCGTCGCTCGTTTGACCGGACCCGACTACGACGCTCGCGTCTTTTTCGTCGACGCCTGGTCCGGCGAGCCGGAGAATCGAGCACCCGAAGAGCACGACGATCTCGCGTGGTTCGACGAGGAGCAGATCGCGCGTCTCGTCCTCGCCGACCCGGACCTTCTCGACATCGTCGTCGATGCACTCGGCCATGCGGCAGGGACGGACGACTGACGGCGCCCGATTGAAGGAGAGCTTTCGGCAGACCGCGACCACTGGGCGGGTGCGCTTGCACTCGGATCCCGGGCGTACCCGATCGCCACGCCGTCGTCGAGCCAGGGACTCGGCGCGGTCCCCCCAACCGGTCGCTTCGAACGGACGTCACGAGGAAGTGGTGGTACTACGAGGCAAACGAGTACGGTCACCCACCTTGAGAACTGCCCTCGAGGAATCCAGGCTTGAACGATCACACCGCGATCCGTAGGTCTTCCCAGCTCCTGACCCCGATGAACCAGGTTCTCCGCGTCACTTGGTACCGGTTCCGGGCGACATTCGACCGCCGCTGGGGCGGATATCTGAGCGTGGCGCTGCTGATCGGGCTGATCGGCGGGATCGCCATGGCGTCGATAGCAGCCGGGAGACGCACCCAATCCTCGTATCCCACCTTCCTTGCGAGCACCAACCCGTCCGACATGACCGTGTCGGTCTTCGTCCCGGTTAGCGGTGGGCCAGCTGCACCACTGACGGCGAAGATTGCACACCTGGCAGGCGTGAAACGTGTCAGGACCGTTTTCGTGCCTCTTGTCGTGCCTCTTGCCAAGAACGGCGCCCCTCGCCTCGCCACGTTGGCTCAAGTCTCGGTTCTGGGCAGTCTGGACGGAGCGTTTGTCGATCAGGACCGCCCGGCCATCGTGCAAGGTCGGGCCGCGGATCCGAATCGAGCCGATGAAATGGTCATGACCGCCAGCGCTGCCAGTCTCCTCGGCGTGCGCGTCGGCCAGGTCGTTCCCATGGGGTTCTATACGAACGCCCAGTCTGGGCTACCGGGCTTCGGAACTGCGAGCGTGGCGCCACGCCTCCGATTCCAGGTCAGGCTGGTCGGTCTCATCGTCTTCAACAACTCCGTCGTCCAAGACGACATCGACCGTGCCTACGGCTTCGTGCTCGTGACGCCGGCGCTGGTACGAGCGGTCGTGGCGGTGTCGCCGGAAGCGGCCGCGCCGGAGGCCTACGCCCTGCAGCTCGACCACGGTGGCCTCGACGTTCCTACAGTCGAGCAGGCGATCGTCCATCTGCTCCCGCGGGACGCGACCGTCGAGTTCCATGTGACGTCGCGAGTCGTAACCGAGGTGGAGCTCGCCCTCAAACCGGAGTCCGTCGCTCTCGGCGGGTTCGGGGCGATCGCCGCATTGGTCTGCTTGGTCCTCGGGATCCAGGCCATCTCCCGCCAGCTCCGTTGGGTGGACGACGACCGCCGGGTGATGAGGGCGCTCGGAGCCAGCCCAGCAGTCACCGCGGGTGACGGGCTGATCGGCGTCCTCGGTGCCGTGGCCCTCGGCTCGCTCGTGGCCGTTGGCGTAGCTGCGGGACTGTCTCCGCTCGCTCCCTTGGGACCGGTGCGCCCCTTCTACCCCGATCGGGGGGTCGCCTTTGACTGGACGGTGCTCGGCATCGGTTTTGCCGTGCTCGTAGGTCTGCTCGGACTTGCATCGGTCGCTCTGTCCTTCCGAGGGTCGCCCCGTCGGGTTGAGCGTGCCCGGCAGGGTGTGACTCGCAGCTCGAGCGTCGCCCGCAGCGCGGAGTCGGCCGGGATGCCGGTTGCCGGTGTGGTCGGGGTGCGTTTCGCCCTCGAAGCAGGGAGGGGTCGCACTGCGGTGCCGGTGCGATCGGCATTGGCCGGCACCGCCCTCGCGGTCGTAATGGTGGTGGCGGCTCTCTCGTTCGCGAGCAGTCTGCAGACACTGGTCTCGCATCCGGCCCTGTACGGATGGAATTAGAGCTACGCGCTCGATCCGACCAACAACGTCCCTCCTCAAACCCTGGAACTCCTGGGACACGACCCCGACGTCGCCGCCTGGAGCGGGTTCGACTACAACAACGTCGACATCGATGGGCAGACCGTCCCTGTCCTCTTCGCACGCTCACTTGGTGAGGTCGTCTCTCCACCCATCCTGTCGGGGCACGGGGTGGACGCCAACGACCAGATCGTCATCGGCGCGGCCACTCTCGCGGTGCTCCACAAGCACGTCGGCGAAGCCGTGTTCGTGAGCTACGGGACCCCGGCAAACGCCCCCCTCTACATACCGCCGACCCGGTTGGTGATCGTGGGCACCGCGACGTTCCCCGCCGTGGGGTACGAGAGCTTGGTCGCCGACCACACCTCGATGGGCACCGGCGCACTGTTCTCGGAGGGGATCTTCCCGGCGGCGTTCCAACGAGCCGTCGGGAGCCCGGACCCGAACCTCAACGGTCCGGAGCTCGTTTTCGTGCGGCTCCGAAACGGCGTCAGTCCCGCAGCCGGCCGAACCGACATGCAACGTGTCGCCAACGAGGCGGACAGAGTGTTCGCCGCAGACCCTCACACACAGGGCAACAACATCGTCGTCCTCGGCGTCCAGCATCCGGCGCAGATCGTGAACTACCGCAGCATCGGCTCGACCCCGGTCATCCTGGCCGTGGGCCTCGCCGGAGGCGCGATCGTCGCTCTCGGCCTCACACTCGCCGCCTCGGTGCGGCGGCGCAGGCGAGACATGGCGCTCCTGAAGGCTCTCGGCTTCACCCACGGTCAGCTGTCAGCCGCGGTCGCCTGGCAGGCGACAGTTACGGCAGCCATAGGCGTCGTGGTAGGGATACCGCTCGGAATCGTCATAGGACGTCAGCTCTGGACCTTGTTCGCCAACAGTCTCGACGCGGTGCCTGACCCCACCGTGCCGGCGCTGTCGGTGCTCCTCGTCGGCATAGGGGCCCTCGTGTTCGCGAACGTCGTCGCCGCCCTCCCCGGCCGTAGCGCCGCCCGAACCCCGACAGCTCTGGTGCTGCGAGCGGAGTGACCCTCCGCGAAGACACGCATCCCAACAGGTAAAACCGACGGTATCGCAACCAACAGGTCAAACGACCCGAGGGCGCTGCCGACCCCGATCATCGCGAGCGGCGCGCGACAGGACGTGTCGGATACGGTCGAGAAGATGATACGTGCAGCGATTCGAGCGGACATCCCCGTCCTCGTCGAGTTGATCGGTGAGCTCGCGGAGTACGAGCGGGCGCGTGACGAGGTCGAGATCGACGACATGATGCTCGAGCGCGCGCTGTTCGGGCTTGAGCCGAGCGCCTTCGCGCGGGTCGCGACGGCCGACCGCCTCATCGTCGGTATGGCCTTGTACTACAGGAGCTTCTCCACCTGGACAGGACTGCCCGGCATCTACCTCGAGGATCTCTACGTGCGGCCCGCGCATCGCGGACTTGGGATCGGAAGGGCGCTGCTCGCATCGTTGGCCCGTCTCGCTCTCGATGAGGGCTGCAGGCGGTTGGAGTGGTCCGTCCTCGACTGGAATGAGTCGGCGATCGCCTTCTACCGGTCGATCGGTGCCGTCGCCTTGGACGAGTGGACCCGGTACCGTCTTGCCGGGCCGGCGCTCACGGACTTCGCGAGCTCCTTGTGACCGTCACGAGCTCTTGTCCACGAAGCTTCTCGCCCCATGGGCTAGCGCGCTCGAGGGCCGGGGCAGGCCGGGGCGGGCGATCAATCGGGAGACTTCGAGACAGCTGAGAAGGCCCTGGACGACAGGACGAACTGAGCTCGCTTGTTCACTGCGGCGTCGGAAGACACGAGGTCCGCTCGCTAACGTCTTCGACATGACGATAGAAACTCGCATCCTCGGACGTACCGGAGCAGAGGTGACCGTCCTCGGGTACGGGGCCATGGAGCTACGGGGCCAGCCGCGAGGACCGGCGATCAACGACGAGGACGCGGGCCGGCTCCTCAATGCGGTTCTTGACGGGGGCATCAACCTGATCGACACGTCGATCGACTACGGACGCAGCGAAGAGCTGATCGGGCAGCACCTAGGCCGCCGCCGAGACGAGTACTTCCTCGCTTCAAAGTGCGGATGCCTCATCGACGATCCACCCGTTGGAGCAACACCGCCGTTCCCGCACGACTACAGCTCGGCCAACGTCCGGGCTGGTCTCGAGCAGAGCCTTCGCAGGCTCGGGACCGACCGCCTCGATCTCTTGCAGGTCCACATGTCGCCGAGCCGCTCCCAGATGGAGGCTGACGGGACGATCGAGACGCTCGTGACGCTGCGGGACCAGGGCAAGATCCGTTTCCTCGGCATGTCGGGAACGCTTCCCAACCTGCCCGACCACATCGCCATGGGTGTCTTCGACGTCTTCCAGATCCCCTACTCGGCGATCCAGCGCGAGCACGAGGACCTGATCGCTGATGCGGTCGCAGCCGGAGCAGGCACGCTCATCCGGGGCGGCGCGGCCCGCGGCGCTGTGTCGGAGGACAAGGGCTGGCGCCAGGCGCCCATCGGGCTCGCCGAAGGAGAGGGGAAGCGCCGCTGGGATGCCTCCGGAATAGAGGACCTCCTCGGCGAGATGAGCCACTTCGAGTTCGTCCTGCGCTTCACGCTGAGCCACCCGGCCTTGTCGAGCACGATCGTCGGTACGTCCGATATCGACCACCTCCGTTCCAACCTGGCGATCGCCGAGAAGGGTCCGCTGCCCGCCGACCTCTACCTAGAGGCCAAACGCCGCCTGGACGTGGCCGGCCAGTAGCCCGCCTCGGCGCTCCTGTCACCTCGGCGCGCTGTTGGCAGAAGAAGCGCCCTAGGACGACACTGACGTCAGGCGGGAAAACAGCGGGAGCTGTTTCCGGCTCGCGAGGCCGAAATGGTACAGATGGAGCTCATCGGCGCCTGCGTGCAAGAGTCGTCGTGCGTGCTCCTCGAAACCGTCGGGCTCCACGGGAACGAGGAGATTCACGTACGCCGCCACGCTGACTCCTGGCGGCACGGAGCGCCGGGCTTCCGCAATGGCGTCCGCGCCGTGCGGCGACGTTGCCTCGACAGGAACCAGCACGGCGTTCGCACGTCGTGCCGACTTCGGCGTGAGCCCCGGCGAGGCCCCCGTCGCCCAAGGCTCTGGCCGAGCGTGCAAGGTGATCCTCAGGGAAGGCTCGGCATCCCGCAGCGCAGCTATAACCCCGTCCAAGAGGGCGTCTGTGTGGCGCTGCCGACTGGTCAACAGCAGCTCCGCCATCTGTGCTCCGAGGATGTCGTATGGGGTCGCCGCGCCTGGGTCGGCCCAGTCCTGGGCGGATTCGAAGGCCTCCCGCAATGTCCGCACAGTGCCGCTGGCATCCACACCATGAGCTTCCCAACCTCGTTGACAGGCGTCGCAACAGCAGATCGAGAGGATCAGCTCCGCGAGCGGCGTGTGTGCCATGAGCGTCTTCTCGTGGTGACCGCCGTGCTCGGATCCCAACTGACCGTAAGCCTCGAGCGAGATCCCCTCCAGGGGAAGGCCCTGCACGGCCTCGGCTGCGAGAACTGCAGCGTATTCGCGTACATCAGCATTGGCAGGACAGAGGGCCCACTCATAGACGTCACCGAAGCAGTTGCGCACGACCAGGTCCCTGTGCTTGCGTCCCAACGCGCTGTTGTGGGTCAGCACCACCCAGGCGCTGACCTGCAGCCCGCCGGCGTCGAGAGCCTCGACGGCCCGCTCGAAAGAGTCCTCGGAGCCCATCCACGGCGCGCTGAACGGTCTGAGGCGGTGTCCCGCCCACACGTCGGCTCGTACGGGACGATACAGTGCCGCGCTCTCCGCGACGACGAAGCGGTGCTGCGGATGCTGCGGCGTCGCCGCCCGCACGCTGTGGTACGCGGCGGCGACGCTCACGTGCTCGAACCCGGTGGAGACAAGTCGCGAGACAAGAAGCGGGTCGCCCACTACATCCCAAGGGTAGAGGTAGGCACTGACCTGTGGCGGCTCGAGACTCGGGGCGAGCCGGGAACTCTGCGGGCTATCTCCGCTCCCCACCGATACCCCCTCCGGAGGCGACAAAAGTACAGAGTATATTATGTGCTGTGTACGAGGCGCTGGTACAGGACCAGCTCGAAACGAGCATCCAACCCCGCTTCGGGTCTCGTGGCGACCTGATCGCCAGCGAAATCAAAAGGGCCATCCTCTCAGGTCGCTACGGTGCCGGAAGCCCCCTTGTCGAGCAGGCGATCGCCGACGAGCTCGGCACCTCGAAGACCCCGGTCCGCGATGCCCTCAAGGCTCTGAGCGGAACGGGGCTCGTGACCTCGAGCAGCCACCGCGGCACCTCGGTCAGGACCGTGGACGCGTCGATGGCCTTGGCCGTCTGTGACCTCCGCTTGCTCCTGGAGCCCGAAGCAGTGCGACGCACGATCCTGCGCGGACTCGACGCCGAAAGCTTCAAGGCAGCAATGGCGCACATGCTCGCCGCTGAGAGCGGTGAGGACCTGTATCGACGAAGCCTGGCAAATAGGGCCTTTCACCGTCAGCTCTACGCCGGCTGCGGGAACCCTGCCCTTGTCAAGGTGCTCGACGATCTGACCGACGTGAATGCCCTGATCAGCGTCACCGTGTGGAAGCATGTCGGCAGCTGGGCCGGCGAGGCGGTGGAGCACCGCAAGATTGCCAAGGACGCGCAGGCCGGGCGGGCAGAGTCGGCCGCTGATCGCCTGCGAAGCCACATCGAGGTCTTCCAGCGGCGGGTCGTCGAGGCCCTCGGCAAACCCTGAGGCAACGGTGCCACCGAGGATCCGCCACGGCCAAGAGAAGAAACAGGAGCGAGAATGAACTTCCACCAGTTACGAGAGTCCCTCAGCGGTGTCGTGGCCGTTCCGGCGACGCCCTTCAGACCCGACGGCGGCATCGACGAGGCCGGCTATCAAAGGATCATCCGCCGCCTCGTCGAAGGTGGCATCCGGACTGTCACCCCGAACGGGAACACCGGGGAGTTCTACGCCTTGTCCCCCACGGAAGCGAGGCTTGTCACCCACCTTGGGCTGGAGGCAGCCGATCCTGACACAACTGTCATGGTCGGAGTCGGTCACGATGTCGCCTCCGCCCGCGAGGCCGCCAGGCAGGCACAAGCGGCGGGCGCGACGATGATCATGGTCCACCAGCCTGTCCATCCCTACGTCTCTGTCGAGGGCTGGGTCGACTACCACCACGCCGTTGCGAGCGACGTGCCCGAACTCGGAGTCGTCCTCTACGTGCGCAACGACGCGATCCCCGGCTCCGCCTTCGCCCGTCTAGCCGACTCCTGCCCCAACGTCATCGGGGTGAAGTACGCAGTTGCGAACCCGGCTCGTTTCGCGGCGGTGGCTGCGGATGCCGGTTCCGGGCGGTTCACCTGGGTGGCCGGGCTTGCCGAGCTCCATGCGCCCGGGTATTTCGCCGTCGGGGCCACGGGGTTCACGTCAGGACTGGCGAACGTCGACCCGTCGACGTCGCTCCGCTTCTGGCATGCGCTCGCCTATGGCGAGCACGACATCGCGACGGAGATCTGGCACCGGGTGCGACCTTTCGAGGAACTGCGCGCCGCCAACGCCAGCGCGAACAACGTCTCGGTCGTGAAAGAAGCGCTCTGCCAGCTCGGGATATGTGCCCGAGACGTAAGGCCGCCGAGCTCGTCGCTGCCCACCGAGACGCGGACGAAGGTCTCCGAGATCCTCCGGCTCTGGGGGCTGCTCACATGACCGAGGGACGTGAGGTGCTCCGCAGCAGCCAGTGGTTCGAGGGCGACGGGCTGCGGGCTTTCAGCCACCGATCACGGGCCCGCCAGCTCGGCATCGGTGCCGAGGAGCTCGCCGGCAAACCCGTTATCGCGATCCTCAACACCTGGAGTGACATCAATCCCTGCCACATGCACCTGCGCGAGCGTGCCCAGGCGGTCAAGCGCGGTGTCTGGCAAGCGGGCGGGTATCCCGTCGAGATGCCCGTGGCCACGCTCTCGGAAACCTTCCAGAAGCCGACACCGATGCTCTACCGCAACCTGCTCGCGATGGACACCGAGGAGATACTGCGTTCCTACCCGTTTGACGGCGCCGTCCTGATGGGTGGATGCGACAAGTCCACGCCGGCGCTCCTGATGGGTGCGGCGAGCGCAGACAGGCCGATCATCTACGTGCCGGCCGGCCCGATGCTCACGGGTCACTGGCACGGGGAGACCCTGGGCAGTGGCACCGACATGTGGCGGTTCTGGTACGAAAAGCGCGCGGGGACCATCAGCGAGGCCGAGTGGGACACCCTCGAGGCCGCACTCGCCCGCTCGCCTGGCCAGTGCATGACCATGGGCACCGCCTCGACGATGACAGCTGTCGCCGAGTCGCTGGGGCTCACCTTGCCGGGCGCATCGTCCGTCCCTGCTGTGGACTCGGCCCACCACAGGATGGCTGCTGCGAGCGGCTCACGCATCGTGGACATCGTGCGTGAGAACCTGACGATGTCGAAGATCGCCGACAGGAGGGCATTCCTCGACGCCGTTACCGTCGTGCTCGCCCTCGGTGGCTCCACCAACGCCGTCATCCACCTGGTGGCAATGGCGGGACGTTGCGAGGTGGAACTGGACCTGGACGACTTCGACCGCCTATCCCGGTTCACTCCCGTACTCGCCAACATCCGTCCCGGAGGCGAGTACCTGATGGAGGACTTCTACTACGCCGGCGGTCTGCCCGCCCTCATGGCGCAGATCAGAGACCTCCTCCACCTGGAGCGGGCGACCGTCAACGGGCGAAGCCTCGGGGAGAACCTCGACGGGGCCGCCATACACGACGAACGCGTGATCCGGCCCCGTGAGAACCCGCTGTCAGAACACGGTGGCCTCGCCATCCTGCGCGGCAACCTGGCCCCAGACGGCGCGGTGATCAAGCATCTCGCTGCGTCGCCGCATCTCCTGTGCCACACCGGGCCCGCCGTCGTGTTCGAGGACTACCGTGACATGCAAAGCCGCGTCAACGACCCCGATCTTGTCGTCAGCGCCGACTCGGTCCTCGTCCTCCGCCATGCGGGCCCCCAGGGCGGCCCGGGCATGCCCGAGTACGGCATGCTGCCGATACCCGACAAGCTCCTACGCGAAGGCGTCCGGGACATGGTCCGCGTCTCAGACGCCCGTATGAGCGGGACGAGCTACGGCACCTGTGTCCTGCACGTGGCGCCCGAGTCGTTCGTCGGCGGGCCGCTGGCCTTGGTCCAAGAGGGTGATCTGATCACCCTCGACGTGACCAAGCGCCTGCTGCAACTGGAAGTCACCGACGACGAGCTCCGCCGACGCTCGCAGGAGTGGACACCGCCGGCGAGGATCTTCGAGCGCGGCTACGGCGCCTTGTACAGCGAGCACATCGGCCAAGCCGACCAGGGATGTGACTTCGACTTTCTCGCACGAAGGGGAACCGCCGTGGAGCCGAACCCACGGTGACGATCCCGCGAACAATCGTCATCACCGGCGCCGCCGGACGGCTCGGGACCTATCTGCGCTCGTCACTCGGCGACGTCGCCAGGAGCGCGCGCCTGGTCGATGTCGTCGCGCCGCCGCAGGCTGCGCCAGGCGAACCGGTCGAGATCCACCAGGGTTCGGTCACCGATCCCGACCTGCTCGACGCGGTATGCAACGGTGCGGACGGGATCGTCCACCTCGGAGGCTTCGCGGGCAATGCCCCCTGGCCTGACCTCTCCGAGGTCAACGTTGGCGGGACCTTTCAAGTCCTCGAGGCGGCCCGCCGCCACGGTGTCGAGCGGGTCGTGGTGGCAAGCAGCAATCACGCGGCGGGCTTCCACGTGCGAGGGCCGCTGCCGCTCGCCGACGACGTGGCACCGCGGCCCGACAGCCTCTATGGCGCCAGCAAAGCGGCAAGCGAAGCCCTTTGCCAGTTCTACAGCGTCAAGTTCTCGATCGACGTCGTCTGTCTGCGCATCGGCTCGTGCTTCGACGCTCCCCAGAACCACCGGATGTTGTCCACGTGGCTCTCGCCAGCCGATTTCGTGCGGTTGACGAGAGCATCGCTGACGACCCCGCATCCGGGCTTCCACCTCGTCTGGGGCGTGTCCGCGAACACACGTCGCTGGTGGTCGACTGCAGGTGGCGAAACCATAGGCTTTCATCCGCACGACAACGCCGAGACATTCGCGGAGCTGTATCCCGGAAGCCCCCCCGAGCCCGAGTACGTAGGGGGAGTCACGATCTGAAGACAGGGCCTGTGACCGGCGGGCAAGAGCCTCGGCGGTTCGCCGCGATCGAACTTCGAACACGACCCTGCAAAGGAGCCCCCGTGACTGACACCGACACCAATCCTCACGAGAGTTCGTTTCTCGACGTGTCCGATGTGGTCGAAAGAGCGGTTGCCGCCGCACCAAGATGGCGGGCACTCGGTCCCGCGAGGCGAGCCGACATGCTTCGTGCGGTTGCCGACCGCCTGGACGACGCCAGCGATGAGCTTGTGCCCTTGGCCGTCGCTGAGACCCACCTGACCGAGACCCGCCTGCGCGGGGAGCTGGTCCGGACGACCTTCCAGCTGCGGTTCCTCGCCGGAGTGGTCGAGGGGGGCGATTACCTGCAGATATGCATCGACACACCGGACGACCTCTGGCCGCCCGGGGCGCGGCCCGACCTGCGACGGTCTCTGCGGCCGCTAGGCCCGGTTGCCGTCTTCGCTGCTGGCAACTTCCCCTTCGCCTTCAGCGTTGCCGGTGGCGATTCCGCTTCCGCGCTGGCCGCCGGATGCCCGGTGGTGCTCAAGGCGCACCCGGGTCACCGGCAAGTGTCGGCCCGGTGCGGTGAGATCGTCTGGCGGGCGCTGCACGACGCCGGGGCACCGGAGGGCACCTTCGCAGTGATCGAAGGCGACGAGGCAGGGCGCGCTCTCATCACGCATCCCGACATCAGCGCGGTGGCCTTCACAGGATCGGCGAGGGTGGGACGAATGTTGTTCGACATCGCCGTCGGACGGCCAAGGCCGATCCCTTTCTACGGGGAACTTGGAAGCGTGAACCCCGTGTTCGTGACGATGCGAGCCGCAAAGGCTCGCCTCGACGAGATCATCTCCGGTTACGTCGCTTCGTTCACCTTGGGGGCCGGGCAGTACTGCACGCAGCCAGGCGTTCTGTTGCTGCCCGTCGGAGTCCTCGACCGTGACCGCATCCGCTCGACGGTCGGTACGCAGCCGTCCGCCCGGCTTCTCAATGATCGGATCGACTGGGCGTACCGGGAGGGTCTCGAGACTCTCCGGAACCGTCCGGGCGTCGAGGCGATCGCGGAGGGGAGCACCCAGTCGGACGGCGCGAGGACGCCCACCCTGCTCCGCACGACAATCGGGGGCCTCCTGTCGGACGCCGACCACCTCCTCGCGGAGTGCTTCGGGCCCGTCTCGCTCGTTGCCGAGTATGACAACGAAGCCCAGCTGATCGAGGTTGCGGGGATGCTCGAAGGCCAGCTCACCGCGACGGTTCACGGCGAGGTCGACGACATGATCGTTCCGGAACTGCTCGAGACGCTCGCGGACAAGGCAGGCCGAGTCATATGGAACGGCTGGCCGACCACGCTGGCGGTGACATGGGCCATCCACCACGGCGGCCCGTACCCGGCGACTACTTCACCGTTGCACACCTCCGTCGGGGCCGCGGCCATCGACCGCTTCCTTCGGCCGGTCACCTACCAGAACGTCCCCGACTCCTTGCTGCCGGCCTCGCTGCGCGAAGGAAACCCCCTTCACCTTCCACGCCGCGTGGACGGCCACTACGACGCCGGATCGCCTCCGCCCTGACATGCATTGCTCAGCCGCCGGGCGGCGGCCCGGCTGCAGGGGTCACGGGCCGGTCCCGGGCCGCGAGATGACCGGCACAGGCCTGCAGGACGAGAAAGCCGAGGAGCACCGCCAAAGGAAGGCTCCAGCTGTGAGCGAGGTCGTACAACGCTCCGACCAAAGTGGGGCCGACTGCCGCGATCAGGTAACCGACGCCTTGGGCCATCCCGGAAAGGGCCATGGCCTCGTGCTGGTTGGAGGACCTGAGCACCATCATCATGAGTGCGAGGCTGACCGAGGCTCCCTGTCCGCCACCGAGCAGCACAGCCCAGAGCGCGTCCAGGTGGTGCGCGTCGACGAGAAGCCCCGTCAACCCGAGGGCCGCTAGCACCACGGCCCCGAGCACCGCGAGACGGACGTCGCCGATGCGGTGGGCAATCCAGGGCGCGACCAGCGCGGAGGCGATTGCGACGGTGTTGGTGACCGCCAGCAGCAGGCCGGCGCTCACGACCGGGACGCCCCGATCGTGGAACACGGTCGGAAGCCACGCGAGCGTCGAATAGAACTCCAGTGACTGCATGCCCATGAACATCGTCACGGACCATGCGACAGGGCTTTTCCAGAGCACAGCGGTCGGTTCGCTGACGACCAGGACCTCGGTCGCCGGGTGCGCGTGCGTTCGGAGTGGCACGATGACGGCGATCGCCACGACGACCGGGAGCGCCCAGGCACCGATCGCCAGCCGCCAATCGCCCCCGAGAGCGCGGGCGAGCGGCGCCGTGGTAGCAGCCGCGAGGGCGGATCCGGCGCTGAGCAGGGCCGTGTAGAGGCCGGTCATGAGGCTGACATGCCGGGGGAAGTCGCGTTTGACTATGCCAGGCATCAAGACGTTGGCGATCGCGACCGCAATGCCGATCAGGAGGGTGCCGACGAACAGCCCGGCATAGTTCGTCGAGCGGAGGAGGATGCCGGCGAGCAGCACGACGAGACAGCCAAGGAGAACCCCGCCGGTCCCCCTGCGACGTACGAGACGGGGAGCAACAGGAGCCAGCAGACCGAAGCAGATCAGCGGCAGTGTCGTGAGCAGCCCCGCACCCGCGGCAGAAAGCCCGGTGGACCTTCTGATCGCGCCGAGGACCGGTGAGAGCGCGCTCATCGAGGGTCTCAGGTTCAACGAGACGAGCAGCAGGCCCGCAGCCAGCAGGAATCGGCGACCGCGTGTGGCCGTCTCCGAAGGTTCAGGCACGCCTGAGCTTCCCAACCGAGGTGACCGGCACCTCGAGTCGTGGGCGGGTGGCCATAGCCGGTTCACGCTACTGATATCCGCTCAGCTCGTCGACGTGCAGACTGACCGGGACCTTCCTCTCGTCCTGCCACCTGGCTGCTCGCATCGCGTGTGACGTCTCCGTGGAGCTCCTCGGGACTGGGCGCCGGATTGAGCTTGATCGACGCTGCGCATGCCTACGCCATCTCGGACGAGGACTTCGACCGCAACGGGCCGCTGGTCCGCCGCGCCCTTGCAACCGACGGCTCGGGTGCCACCGACCGAGCGCCTTTCCGAACTGGCGGAGAGCTGCCCCGCAGGCGCAAGGCGCCGGCGGTCAAGGTGGAGTAGTCGGCGGGCAGGACCGGAGCCGTTGGGTGTGCGGATCAGTCCTTGATCGAGACCCAGCGCCAGGTCACGCCCCCGTCGTTCGACTCGTAAAGGCGCGTCGTGGTCGTGGCCGAGTCGCCACTGCGGATTAGGGCGTAGGCGCGGAGCGGGTCGCTGAACCCGGCCCAGACGACCGACGGGAAGCTCGACATTGAAATGACAGCCGAATAGCTCCTGCCCCCGTTCGTCGTACGGTCGAGCGTGGCTATCGGCCCGTTGGTCTGCGGTCCGGGCCAGACGAGCGCGTCCGACGAGGAGGCAACGGCAAGGCCCACGCTGTTGGGGAACTCTCCGCCCCGTGCGACACGCCAGCTGCGACCGCCGTTGGTCGACAACGTCACTTCCGCCATCGTGCCAGTCGGGCAGGCAGCCCAGAGCGCCGGACTCCCGTCTGCAGCAGCCGTCACCCTGCCGCCGAGGCCGGGATAGCAGGGGTCGACCCGCCGACTGAACCTCACCGCCTTGTCGGCAGAGTACAAGAGCACGAGAGGCGGCTCGTTCCCGCTCAGGAGGTACAGGTTCGGGCCGTTCACAGCGAACTGCGCGCCGTAGCCGAGCGTCACCGGCGTGGACACCTTCCCCCACTTGAGAGATCCGACCGCCGAGCGGAGCAGATCCATCGACTGGCACTTTGCGAAGCCTGCCGGACAGGTGAGCGCGTACGCCTCCCCGTCCGCCACCTCGAGCTCCGCCAGCGGGCCCGGGGTGGCAACTCTCGCCCAGGACGTGCCCCCGTTCGTCGTTTCCCACAGCTGCGGATCGAAGGCGTAACCGTCGAGGGCGTTGGCGAATCGCAACTGTGTCACATCGTTCGCGCTCACCGGCGGGCTGGGGATACCGGCGAACCTGGCGCCAGCGTCAGTCGTGCGGACGATTGCGCCACAAGTCCCAGATCCGGTGAGGCATCGCGCGCTCCCGAGCATCCACCACTCGTCGAGGCTGACAGCGGTGAACGAGAGCGCCTGGAAATCCGCCGGTACCACGCCTCCGCGCGGGCCGATTCCGGTCACAGGGATCGAGGCCGTCGGGACCACAGATGAGGCCGTCGGGTGATGGCCCGCCGTGCCGTGCGTGCTGCCGGAGCCGAACAGGTGCAATTGCGGCAGGGGCACGAGGAAAACAAGAACCGCGACGAGGACGACCAGTCCGGAAAGTGCAGTTCTGCGTCGTCGCGCGTACCGACGTAGCTTGGTGCCCCTTTCGATCGCTTTGGTGGGATCGAGCACGTGCGCCAGGCCAGAGGCGCTCTGCGCGGCCTCTTTGAAGAGTCGATCGACGTCGCTCGAGCTCTCGTCCATTGCTGTCACCTCCGGGTCACTAGTCGGGCGTCCGACTCGATCTGGGATGCGAGCGCGGTCCGGGCGCGGTGGATCCACGAGCGCACGGTGCCGGGGGGCGCCTTCATCTCCCGCGCAACGTCGTCGACGCTGAGGTCGAATACGACGTGCAGGACGAAGGCGCGCCGCTGGTTCGCGGGCAGATGTGCCACGAGCCGGGCGAGATCGAGGTCGTGCGCGTCCAACGGTTGGTACGCCTCTGTCCTGGACGGGGCGCGTGCGGTCTCGAGGGCGAGGTGCCGCCAGCGGCTGACCGCCAGGTTGTGGAGCACGCGGCGGTTCCATGCGTCACGGTTGGCGTGCGTGGAAACGACGTCCCAGTGCTGCCACGCGCGGGCATAGGTCTCCTGAGTCAGGTCGAGAGCCTCGTCCGTATTGCCGACGTAGAGGAAAGCCGCACCGATGAGGGCCTTTCGTGACGCGAGGTACCACCGCTCGAACTCCGCTTTGTCAGCGTCCTCGACCGGCATCAAACCTCCCTGTCAATTAGAACGCTCCAGGCGACGATCGCGCTGCACCCCACGTGCCGAGTCCCGGCTGGCGGACAGGACCGGTCCAGGAGCCGGCCGGCTCCGCCCACTTTGACAGCGCTCTCTCGGCAAGCCGCGGTCGGAGGATCCTGACCACCTCGCACCCAGCCGCCCGGGACCGAGTGGACGCTCGCCGCCAAGCCGCGCGGACCAGCGTGCGTGGGGCGCGCGAGGCGCCGCCAGCGTCGAGCGTCAGAGCACCTTGGAAAGAAAGACCCTCGTGCGCTCCTGCTGTGGGTTGGCGATGACCTCCCGCGGCACGCCTACCTCGACGACGACCCCCTCGTCTATGAACACCAGCGAGTCGCCGACCTCACGGGCAAAGCCGATCTCGTGGGTGACGACGATCATGGTCATCCCCTCCTCCGCCAGTGCGCGCATGACGTCGAGGACCTCCCCGACGAGCTCGGGGTCGAGCGCGCTCGTGGGCTCGTCGAAAAGCATGAGCTTCGGCTGCATGGCGAGCGCCCGGGCTATCGCGACACGTTGCTGTTGACCACCGGAAAGCTGGTTGGGGTAGGCATCGACCTTGTTGGACAACCCGACGCGGTCCAACAGCGCCCGGGCACGAGTGGCGACGACTGCTTTCGGCTCCTTCTTCACGAGCACCGGCGCTATGACCACGTTCTCGAGCGCTGTCATGTGAGGGAAGAGGTTGAAGCGCTGGAAAACCATCCCGATCTCGGTGCGCCGGCGACACACGTCCCGGTCGCGCATCTCGTGCAGGCGCCCTCCACGCTCCTCGTAACCGACCAGCGCCCCGTCTACGTACAGCCGGCCCGAGTTGATCTTCTCGAGGTGGTTTATGCAGCGCAGAAAAGTCGACTTGCCAGAGCCCGAGGGTCCCAGCAGGCACATCACCTCACGGGGCGCGACCTCGAGGGTTATCCCCTTCAGCACCTCGAGCAAGCCGTAACGCTTGTGCACGGCCTCGGCGCGGATCATCGGCTCGGCCATCTAGGGCCCGCTCAGCCCACTCGGCGAAAACGGGACGCGGCGCAGCGTAGTGAGGTTGCGCCGGATCCTCTGGATCGGCGTGAGTGGGAGCGCATAGGAGGTGCCACGGGCATAGTAACGCTCCACGTAGTACTGGCCCATCGTGAGCACCGTGGTCATTAGCAGGTACCAGAAGCTCGCCATGATGTAGAGAGGGATCGTCTCGTAGGTCCTGGCGGCAATGTTCTCTGTCTGATAGAGGAGCTCGGGATAGGTGACGACGACCGCGAGCGAGGTGGTCTTCAGCATGGAGATCGTCTCGTTGCCGGTCGGCGGGACGATGACACGCATTGCCTGGGGGAGCACGATCCGCCGCATCAGCGGCGCGCGGCGCATGCCGAGGGACTGTGCCGCCTCGAACTGGCCGTGGTCGACCGAGAGGATCCCGGCTCGCACGATCTCGGCGTAGTAGGCGCCTTCGTTGAGCCCGAGCCCGAGCAGAGCCGCCACGAAGGGAGTGACGATGGTGTTGGCGTTCAAGTGCACGAACTCGGGCCCGAACGGTATGCCGAAACTGATCGTGGGCTGGAGCACTGCGATCACGTACCAGAAGAGAAGCTGTACGTAGACCGGGGTGCCACGGAAGAACCAGATGTAGAGCCAGGCCGCACCCGAGAGAATGGGGTTGGGAGACAGCCGCATCACAGCGAAGAGCACTCCGAGGACGACCCCGACCGCCATGGCGACAAAGGTGAGCTCGAGGGTCTTCTCGACCCCGCTTACTACCGGCGTGGCGAAGAAGTAGTTCCCGACGACGCCCCAGCCGAAGCGCGGATTCGTGACGATGTCGTGGACCAGCATCGCCGCCAGCACAAGCAGGACCGCCGTCGCGGCCCACCGTCCCGGATGGCGCAGGGGCACCGCACGGATCTCCTCCGGGCGGTGCCCCTCGACGCTGTCGATCGTCACCGGCTCACCTCCGGTTGGGAGCCGTCAGTTCGTTCAAACGATCGCCGGCTTGGTGATGGCGCCGGCTTGGATTCCCCACTTGTCGAGGATCCTCGCATAGATCCCGTCATGCATGAGCACCTTGACCGCAGCAAGAGTCGCGTTGTCGAGCTTCGAGGACTTCGCGAAGGCGAAGCCATACGGCGCTACCCCAAAGGCCGGGCCGTCCAGCTTGAACTGGCCCTTCGACTGCTCGACGATGTATCCGGCGACTTGGGAGTCGGCGAAGCCGATCTGGGCGCGCCCGCTCGAGATGGCGAGGTTCGCCTCGTTCTGGGTCGAGAACGGAAGCACGGTGTCGGGCTTCATCTTGGCTTTCTTGCACAGGGCCACTGCGCTGGTGGCGTCGGTCTGCTCGGTCGTGCCCGTCTCGACAGAGACCGTCCGGCCGCACAGGGCCAGGAGCGAGCCGGCGAGCTTGAGCGAGCTCGACTTCTCGACGTAGTAACCCTCGCCGGCCTGGAAGTAGGTGACGAAGTTCACCTGCTTCTCGCGAAGAGCCGTCACGGTGAACGACGAGTTGCCCACGTCGAACTTGCCCGCCTGCAAACCGGCGATGATCGTGTCGAAGGTCGCGTCGACATCGACCCACTTGACTCCCATGACGGCTCCGAGCGCGGCGCTGAAGTCCGCGTCCATGCCTATGATCGTCGTGCCGTTGGCCGCGACGAATTCGTCGGGCGGGTAGGTGGCGTCCATGGCGGACACGATGGATCCCTTCGCCTTGATGCTCGCCGGCACCAGGGCCGCGACAGTCGGGTCCTTCGGCGGTGTCGGGATCGCGACGGTGACGTGGTGGGTGCTGGCCGGCGTGGCGAACGCGGTCCCGATGCCGGGGACCAGCAATGCAGCGCCGCTGAGCGCGACGGCGACGACGGCGATCCGGGACCTCCGGCAGCTGCGTGATGACTCGTGGTTTCTCATTTGCACTTCCTCCCCGCTCGGTTGCGTCGTCCCCCAAGCTCACGGAAAGCCCCGCGCAAGATTGCCTGAGGTTATAGCACCACGCCCGGCGGTCGCCATACCGACAGGCGACGACTCCAGCCAGAGTCGCCGGGCTGCCACAACGGCTGACGAACGATGCCGCGGCGCTGCCCGGGGAGTCGTAATCTTCCGGCCAACGGAGGGGGGTGTGGGATGCGTTGTCCAGCGTGTGGGGGCGAGAACTCCGAGACCAAGCGATTCTGTGAGGACTGCGGCCACCTGTTGCTGCCTGTCTGCCCCGCGTGCGGGGCACAGCTCGGGCCCGGCAAGCGGTTCTGCGGTGAGTGCGGGACGCCGGTCGTGGCCTCGGGGACCACGGTTCCCCCGCTTGGCGAGCCTGCGCAGACGGGCCAGCCACCTGAGAAGGTCGTGCCGGCACCGACCGAGCTCCGTCATGTGTCGGTGCTGTTCTGCGATCTCGTCGGCTTCACGACCTTCTCCGAACAGCGCGACGCCGAGGAGGTGCGAGAGTTCCTCTCGGGCTATTTCGAGCTGGCACGCGCCATAGTCGCCCGCTACGGGGGCGTCGTGGAGAAGTTCATCGGTGACGCCGTCATGGCACTGTGGGGAGCCCCGGTCGCCAAGGAGGACGACGCCGAGCTCGCGGTGCGCGCCGGGCTGGAGCTCGTCTCGTCCGTGGCCGCCTATGGAGCCGAGCACGAGAATGCCGGGCTGTCGGCCCGCGTCGGTATCGTGACCGGCGGCGCCGCCACGACCGAGACGCCCGAAGAAGGTCTCGTCATCGGGGACCGGGTGAACACCGCGGCGCGCATCCAGTCGGCCGCCGCTCCAGGGTGCTGTTACGTGGACGCCATGACGCGCGCCGCCACCGCGGCCGCGATCGCCTACAGCGACGCCGGCGAGCACAACTTGAAGGGCAAGGCGGAGCCTGTTCGCCTCTACCAGGCGACCCGGGTCGTGGCGGCGACGGCGGGCTCGCAGCGTTCAGGCGTGCTCGAGGCTCCCTTCACGGGACGCGACCATGAGCTGCGGCTCGTAAAGGAGCTCTTCCATGCCTCGGCCGAGCGGCGCTCCGCACGGCTCGTGCTCGTCTCCGGTGTCGCCGGCGTCGGCAAGTCGCGTCTCGCGTGGGAGTTCTTCAAGTACATCGACGGCCTCGCGGACGGGGTGCTCTGGCACGCTGGTCGTTGCCTCTCCTACGGCGAGGGCGTCAGCTACTGGGCTCTGTCGGAGATGGTTCGCGCGCGCTTGCAGATCGGCGAGGAGGACCCGCTCGGGGCAGTGGCGGAAAGGCTGACCTCCGGTCTCGAACGATGGATCCCGGATACGTCCGATCGCGAGTTCATATTCCCGCGCCTCGCCCAGCTGCTCGGGCTGTCGAGCGAGCAGTCCCTCGCTCGCGAAGAGCTGTTCCTGGGCTGGCGCCTGTTCTTCGAGCGCCTCGCCGAGCACCTGCCAGTGGTGATGGTCGTCGAGGACCTGCAGTGGGCCGACTCCGGAATGGTCGATTTCCTCGACCACTTGCTCGACTGGTCCGCAGACCACGCCATCTTCCTGCTCGTTCTCACCCGACCGGAGGGCGCGGACCAGGCCGGGCTGGTTCTCAGCCGTCGCAACCTCACGACGCTATCGCTCGACCCCCTTTCCGACGAAGTGATCGGCCAGCTCCTCGACGGGCTGGTCGCGGACTTGCCCGCGGCCAGCCGCGCCCGCATCGTCGAGCGCGCCGAAGGGATCCCGCTCTACGCGATCGAAACTGTGCGCAGCTTGCTCGACCGAGGCGTCCTCAGAAAAGGCGAGGACGACCTGCTTCATCTCGTCGGCGAGCTCGGCGAGCTCGAGATCCCGCCTGGCCTCACGGCCCTCATCGCCTCTCGGCTGGACGCGCTCTCGCCCGCCGAGCGACGCGTGGTCAAGGAGTGCGCGGTGCTCGGCGAGTCCTTTCCGCGCCAGGCCATCGAGGCGGTCAGCGACGCGGGTCCAAGCGAGCTCGACGAGATCCTGCCCTCGCTTGTTCGCAAGGAGGTCCTCACCGTGAGGGCCGACAAGCTCTCGCCCGAACGCGGGCAGTACGCGTTCACCCAATCGCTCATCCGGTCGGTCGCCTACGACATGTTGACGAGAGCCGAGCGCAAGGCTCGCCACCTCACGACCGCGACCCACATGCGTCGCGTCTTCCCGGACGAGGGAGCCGAGGTCATCGAAGTGATCGCCGCCCATCTCCACGACGCCTTCAAGGCTGCCGGCGACGACCAGGACAGCGACGCGTTGCGGGCACTGGCAAAGGACGCTTACGTCCAGGCTGGTGACCGGGCCGAGTCCGTGGGCGCCCCCGGCGCCGCCGAGACGGCTTACCTGACAGCCTCCGAGCTCAGCTCCGAGGACGAGGAGCGGGCTCGCTTCATCGAGAGAAGTGCCGAGATGGCTATGCGCATCGGGGCGGACGAACGGGCCCTGGCGGGGTTCGAAAAGGCCGCGGCTGCTCACCTGGCGGCAGGTCGCGTCGTGGACGCGGCTCGGGTGGCGGCCTGGATCGGGACCATGTTCGTCAGGACCGGCAGGTCGGAGCAGGCGGTCGGTTGCCTGAGCGACGCGCTCTCGTCTCTCGACCCCGACACTGCTCCCCCCGGGGTCGTGGCCCGCCTCGAAGAGCGACTGGGAAGGGCTCTCATGCTCGCGGGCCGCAGCCCGGACTCCGGCGAGCCGACCGAGCGGGCGCTGACGCTGGCCCAGCACCACGAACTCATGGAGACCTACGCCAACGCGCTGCAGATCAAGGCCTACCTGTACACCGGGGCTGGCCGTGTCGAGGAAGGGATATTGAACCTGGAGGGAAGTCTCGAGATCGCGCGCAAGCACGGTCTGGTCCAGGTCGAGTCCGCGGCGCAGAACCTCCTGACGGACCTGTGCATGATCTATGACCGCCCGGGGGCAGAAGAGCACGCTCTCGCCGGCCTGGCACTTGCCCGGCGCCAGGGCGCCCGTGGCCGTGAGGCCGACATGGTGGGCAACCTCATGTACGTGCTGATGCTGGCCGGGCGCTGGGACGAGGCCTCTCGTTGCGCGGACGAAGCGCTCGAATCGGCCGCTGGCGAGTCGTCGGTCGACACATCGCTGCTCCACTTCCGCAAGGTGTTCCTCGACGCCCTCCGCGGTGAGGTCGCAAGTGCACGGCAGCAGTTCGCATACTGCGAGTCCTGGAGAGACGCAGAAGACGTTCAGGCCTCCGCTATGTACTCGAGCGGCGCAGGCGCGCTCGCCCTTGCCGCCGGTGAGCACAGGAACGCCCTCGATACGACGACGCAGGCAATCGAAAAGGCACTCGCCGCCGGGCTCCCGCTCGCCCACGAGGTCGTGCGCCTCAGCCTTCCTGACGCCATCGACGCGGCAATCTCGGTCGGCGACCTCGAAGCGGTCGATCGGCTGCTCGAACTGTTCGCCAACCACCCGCCGGGCGAGATACCCCAGTTCCTCAGGGCTCAGGTGAGGCGCGGGAAAGCACTCCTAGCCGGTGCGAGGGGCGACGACGCCGAAGTCGAGGAGGACCTCATCGCCGCCGAGACCGCCTTTCGCAATCTCGGCTACCCGATCTGGCTCGCGCGTGCGCAGCTCGACCGGGCCGAGTGGCTCGCCCGCCGAGGCAGGCCTGACGAGTCGGCACGGCTCGCTGAGGATGCGGCCGCCGCCTTGGAGAACGTAGGTGCGGTTCCGATGCTCGCCCGCGCACGGCGGCTTGTTCGAGAACAAGGTCATCGGGTCACGCTTACAGGTAATCAGCTGATTTGACGCGCCCGGACTTGGTCCGCCGACCACGGCCCCCGACGCTACGCACCCAGCCACCTCCCGCGACCGTACGGACCCTTTGGGGTCAATCCCGTCGCCTCCCGCGCCGATACTCATACGGTGGCGTTGGCACTCCGGACCGGGCAAAGTGAGGCCGACGCGAGAACGGTGGCGCCTTTCAGCCCTGGCTGGACGTCGTGATCGAAGCCGTGAAGCACCAGGCAGCGACCGAAGCTCTGCGCGAAAGCGAAGCTCGCCTGAAGGCGCTCCTCTCCTCTTTGGACGATCTTGTCTTCGAGCTCGACGAAAACGGCACCTACCTGGAGATCTGGACCGCAAATGACGCACTGCTCGCAGTGCCCCGGGACGAACTGCTCGGCAAGACCCACCGTGAGGCGCTCGGCGAGGAGATCGGCCTCAGCCTGTCCAAAGTCATCAACAAGGTCCTCGAAACGGACCGCCCGCAGTTCTGGGAGTACCGCCTCGAGGTCCCGGCAGGCAACCGGTGGTTCCAGGGCAGGGTCGCGCCCATCGCCGGATCGGACGGCGCCCTCAGGAAACTCTGCCTGCTGGTCCGGGACATCACCGAACAGAAGGCGGCCGAGCAGGCCCGCGACGAGGCCGAAGAACAACTCAGGCACCAGGCCCTGTACGACGGGCTCACCGGTCTGCCCAACCGCATGCTCTTTCATGAACGGGTCAAGCACGCACTCCAGGCTGCCCGGCGGAACGACCAGAAGCTCGTACTCTTGATGCTGGACCTCGACCGGTTCAAGGAGATAAACGACACGCTTGGCCACGCAGCCGGGGACGAAGTGTTGCGGGAGGTTGCCTGGCGGTTGTCGAGGATGACCAGAGGGAGCGACTCGATAGCGAGGCTCGGGGGCGACGAGTTCGCCATCCTGCTCCCGAACGCATCGAAGACCGATGCCACCGCTGTCGTCTCACGGGTGTCGGCCTGTCTCGAGGAGCCGATCGTCGTCCAGGACCTGCCGCTCAGGGTCGACGCAAGCATCGGACTCGCGGCGTTTCCCAGAGACGGCGGTGACGCAGATGTCCTGATTCGGCACGCCGACGTCGCCATGTACACCGCCAAGGCGGCGAACGGAGGGTTCGCCGCCTACGAGAGCTCGACCGATCCGCACACGCCTGACCGGCTCGCTCTCATCGGAGAGCTACGCGACGCGTTGGAGCGGGAGGAGCTCGTCCTCTACTACCAACCGCAGATGACCCTCGCCACGGGCAGTGTCATGGCCGTCGAAGCCCTGATCCGTTGGCAACACCCTCAACGTGGCCTCGTCCCGCCGGACGAGTTCATTCCCTTAGTCCAAGAAACGGGCCTGATCAAGCCCCTCACTCACTACGTGCTCGACCGGGCGCTGCGCCAGTGCCGGTCGTGGACGGAGCGCGGGCGCCCGATGAAGGTGGCCGTCAACCTCGCGATGCGCAACCTCATCGATGCGGACCTGCCGTGTGACGTAGCGGACCTGCTCGAGCTCAACGGCGTCTCCGCGGACCGCCTTGTGCTCGAGATCACCGAGAGCGCCGTCATCTCGGACCCGCTGCGGACCGAGGCCGTCCTCGCACGCCTTGCCAAGATGGGCGTCCGGCTCTCGGTCGACGACTTCGGTACGGGTTACTCGTCACTCACGTACCTGACTCGCCTCCCGATAGACGAGATCAAGATCGACCGGTCGTTCGTGACGAACATGAACAGCTCGGCCGACAAGGAGGTCATCGTGCGGTCGACGATCGACCTCGCCCGCAACCTCGGGAAAGAGGTTGTGGCAGAAGGCGTCGAAACGGCCGGGGTCCTGCAACGGCTCGAGGAGCTCGGATGCCATCTCGTGCAGGGCTACTACGTGAGCAGGCCGTTGCCGGCGGGGAAGCTCGATGCCTGGCTCAGCGAGTCCGGCAAGTTGCCAGACGCCGTCGCGAACGACGATGACGGTGCCGTCACGCCGCTGGCGGTCTTGTCGTCCGGGGCACTCTCGCCCCGAGATCCTGAGCCTCGAGGCGGCTGAGACCGGGTCGGACAGCTGGGCGCCCCGGCCTGCAACAATCAGTGGCATGCCCCGAAGGTCCCCGGACCGGCACTCGAGCCGGGAAAGCGAACAGGGGCGTCCTGGTGTCCGCAAGAGCGGCCGGGCCGGCAGCCCCGACGGCCGAGCCTCAAGCTGGCTCAGGACCGCCGAGAGCTCGTTCGTCGACGACCCGATGGGCGCCGGCACTGCGCAGATCCACCGGATCCAGCCCTACCAGGCGGACAAGACCTACATATGCCCGGGATGCAACCAGGAGATCCGGCCGGGGACCGGCCACCTCGTGATCGTCCCGGTGTCGGACCCCACCAGCAGGCGACATTGGCACTCGCCCTGCTGGGAGCATCGCGCACGTCGGCGCCCGACCGGGCGGTGACGGCCGGCAACTGGACCCGGCCTTCACAGACGCGTTCTTGGGGACCCCGAGTCTTACCTGCCAGGACTGGACCGCCTCAAAGCCATGACCATGGTTACGACAAGGCGGCTTCCTCAGACCTCGTCTTTGGGCAGCGCCTCCACGTTCACGTCCTTGTAGGTGACCACGTGCACCGATGACACGAACCGCGCCTGGCGATACATGTCCCAGACCCACGCGTCACCGAGCTCGACCTCGAAGTAAGTCGCACCGGGGCCCGACTTGGGTGTGACCTGGACGTTGTTCGCCAGGTAGAAACGGCGCTCGGTCTCGACGACGTAGCGGAACATCGAGAACACGGCCCGATACTCACGGTAGAGCTCGAGCTCCACCTCGGCCTCGAACTGGTCGAGGTCCTCCTCGGCGCTCATGGTCGCTTGCCTAGCACGTCCCCGGCTTCGCGACCGCGCGCGCCGAAGGCCTCCGGAGCACCAGGAGCCGAGACGATGATCTGGTACAACCTCTCAGCGGACGTCGCGCTTCTCCTTAATCTTCGCCGCCTTGCCCGCACGATCACGCAGGTAGTACAGCTTGGCGCGGCGAACGTCGCCCTCGGTGATCCGCTCGATCTTGGCGATGATCGGCGAGTGGACCGGGAAGGTGCGCTCGACACCGACCCCGAAGCTCACCTTGCGCACGGTGAACGTCTCGCGGATGCCAGAGCCCTGACGGCGGATCGCAGCACCCTGAAAGACCTGGACGCGCTCCCGGTTGCCTTCGACGACTCGGACGTGCACCTTCAAGATGTCTCCGGGACGGAAGTCCGGAATGTCGTCGCGAAGGCTCTCGCGGTCGATGAGGTCGGTGGGGTTCATGACAGGTCACGCTCCTCGAGGCGATCGGACGGGTCGCCGGCAGTTTGCCGCTTACCGGATTCCGAGTCCGACCATTCGGCTCGTCCCGTTCCGTAGGCACCTAGAGGATAGCCGTGCTCGCGGAGGAGGCGCACCTCGTCGGTCGAAAGACCGCCTCGGGCGTCCAAAAGATCCGGCCGTCGCTCGAGGGTGCGCCAAAGCGCCGCGGCGCGGCGCCACCGTTCGACCCGGCCGTGATCACCGCCACGCAGAACCTCAGGGACTTCCCAGCCCCGGAACACGGCCGGACGCGTGTACTGCGGGTACTCCAACAGCCCGGTCGTGAAGCTCTCGTCACCAGCGGAGGCGGTATTGCCGAGCACCCCTGGAACCAGCCGGGCCGTGGCCTCGACGACGACGAGGGCCGCCAGCTCACCGCCGGCGAGCACGAAGTCGCCCACCGAGAGCTCACCGTCGACGAGGTGGTCGGCAATCCGCTGGTCCACACCCTCATAACGCCCGCAGAGAAGTGAGAAGGCCGCCGGTCCGCAGCCGCGCCCTTGACCTACGAGCTCCGCGGCAACGGACTGGTCGAAGCGCCGGCCCCCAGGTGCAAGCAGGTAAAGCGGCCGCGGCGGGTCAGCGAGCTCGACAGCCCCGAAAACCGGCTCCGGAGCGAGCACCATGCCCGCCCCGCCGCCGAAGGGCGCATCGTCCACCGTGCGGTGCGGGTCGGTCGCTGCGGAGCGCAAATCGTGAATACGGATGTCGACAAGCCCGTCCCGCCGGGCCCGCCCGACGACGCTGGTCGTGCAGTACGCGTCGACCACCTCGGGAAAGATCGTGAAGACGTCGATGCGCAGGGACGACGCCCTGTCCGGGGCAGCCGGGGGGGCCGAAGCGGTCGGAGCAGCCGGCGACCTGGGCTCTGTCACTCGAACAGTCCAGTGGGCACATCGACCACGAGGCGGCAATCCTCACGGCCGACCACGAATCTCAACGGCACGAGGTTCCCGTCCTCCATCACGAGCAGATCGCTCGCGGGGTTTGCCTGGACCGCGACCACAGTTCCGCGTCTTGTCCCGTCGACCTCGACGACTTCCCTGCCGACCAGATCGTGCACGAACAGCGATTCCGGGTCTTCGATCGCGGTCGCCACGAGCAGGGCACCTCGCAGCTCCTCGGCGGCCTCGCGCGTGTGAACCCCCTCGAATTCGACCAGGTAACGCCCCTGAAAAGGCCGGGAGCTTCGCACCTCGAGCAGGCGGGGACTCGGCAAGTCGGCCGGCCGTGGCGGGCCGGGCTTACGGGGCGGCTCCGGGGCGCCACTCGGCCGGGGTGTGGGTGGCGCGGCCGCCGCGTAGCACGTGAGCTCTGCCCCGGGAGCGAGCCGCTCGGTGCGATTGGTGACGAGCGTGACCACGACTTCGCCCGTCAGCCCGTGCGGCCGCGCGATACAGCCCACTTCGAGGAGTGGCTGCTCGTTCCCGTCGCCACCCGAGCGCGGCACCATCTCGTGCTCAGTCGACGATGTCGACCGACGCCTCCTGGCCGTCGCGGGCCGCCGCTGCACGCACGAGGGTGCGCAACGCCTGCGCCGTGCGTCCCCGCCGCCCGATTATCCGCCCCATGTCGCCCTGGGCGACACGAAGGGAGAGGCGGATGCCGCCGCGGGTCTCGCCCACGTCAACCGCCACGCCCTCAGGGTCGTCCACGATGGACCGCGCGACGTGCTCGAGCACCGAACGAGCAGTGCCGCCCTCGACGCGGTTGCCCGCGTCCTCGTCGGCCGCTTCGCCCTCCCCGTGCTCGCCCACCGCCACGGCTCTCGGGGCAACCTCGTCGAGGTCGTCGAACTCCTCGCCTTCGTCGAACTCGTCCTCGTCTTCGAGCTCGTCCTCGTCTTCGAGCTCGTCCTCGTCTTCGAGCTCGTCCTCGACGTCCTCGAGATCCTCATCGCCGTAGGCCTCGTCCGCCGCGTCCTCGGCGCCGGGGGGTCGAAAGGCACTGAAGTCCGGCTCGGCAAAGGGGTTACTTCCGCTGTCGGTCATCGCGTTACTCAGCTTTCGGCTTCGGTTTGTGAATCACTTGCACGGGCTTGCCTGGCGGCAGCCTTGCTGGCAGCCACCTTCTTGGCGGGCGCCTTCTTGGCCGGCGTCGCGGCGCGGCCCGGGCGGGCATGGCGTTCGGAGACCTGCTTAGCAGGACGGCTCACCTCGAACTGCTCCCAGGCTCCCGAGACCACGAGCAACTTGCGGACGGTCTCTGTAGGTTGCGCGCCCTTGGCCAGCCAGCCCAGGACTCGGGCGTTGTCGATCTCGATCGTGGATGGATCCATCCGGGGCGCGTAGGTGCCGACGGCCTCGATGAACCGCCCGTCTCGGGGCGAGCGGCTGTCGGCCACGACGACGCGGTAGGTGGGCTGCTTCTTCTTGCCCATGCGCATGAGGCGGAGCTTGACGGTCACGGGGTTTCTTCCTTCTTTCGTGGTGGAGACAACTAGCGGCTCGGGCCGAGGCCCTTCGAGGATGGTGTGACGCGACCGCCCTTGACCTTCTTGCGAGTGCCCTTGCTCGACTTGGACGGGTTACCCGGCCGGCCGCCCATGAGTTTGGCCATCGGCCCGATGCCCCGCATCATCTTCTGCATCTCCTTGAACTGCCGCAGGAGATTATTGACCTCGGTGGTGGAGGTGCCACTTCCGCGGGCGACCCTGAGCCGACGCGAACCGTCCAGCACCGTCGGGTCGGCGCGCTCGAGGGGTGTCATCGAGCAGATGATCGCCTCGATCTTGCCGACATCGCGATCGTCGACCTTAGCGTCGCGCATCTCCTTGGGCACACCCGGCATCAGTGACAACAGCCCTGTGAGCGGGCCCATCTTCTTGAGCTGGCGGAGCTGGTCAAGGAAATCGTCGAGCGTGAAGGTCCCGGTCTGCAGCCGTTGGAGCGCCTGGCCCGTGACCTCCTCGTCGTATTCGCGCTCCGCCTTCTCGATGAGGCTGAGAACGTCGCCCATCCCGAGGATCCGGCTGGCGAGGCGATCAGGGTGGAAGACCTCGAAGTCGGCCACGCGTTCGCCTGTGGACAAGAACGCGATCGGCCGCCCCACGACCTGCTTGACCGAAAGAGCGGCGCCGCCGCGCGCGTCACCGTCGACCTTCGTCAAGATGATGCCGTCGAGCTGCAGGGCCTGGTGGAAGGCCTCGGCGGTCTGGACGGCATCTTGACCCGTCATGGCATCGACGACGAAGAACGTGTAGTGAGGGCGTACCGCTTCGGACACACGCCGTACCTCGTCCATCAGCTCCCGGTCGATGGCGAGTCGGCCGGCCGTGTCGACGATGACGACGTCGCGACCGAGGCGCTGAGCCTCGGCCAGCCCTCCGCGGGCCACCGAGACGGGATCGGTCGGCTCGGAGAAGACGCCGACGCCGATCTCGGCCCCTAGCACACGCAGCTGCTCGACGGCCGCAGGGCGTTGCAGGTCGGCGCCGATCAGATAGGGATGGCGCCCCTGCTGGCGGAACCAGCGGGCGAGCCCTGCGGAGGAGGTCGTCTTGCCCGAGCCTTGGAGGCCGGCAAGCAACACGACCGTCGGGGGCTTCGACGCGTAGCTGATCTTCAACGCCTGACCGCCCAAAGTGGCCGTGAGCTCCTCGTTGACCACCTTGATGACCTGCTGGGCGGGGGTCAGGTATTTGGCGAGCTCGGCCCCGCTGCACCGGGCGCGGATGGCTTCGATGAGCTCGCGCACGACCGCGAGGTTGACGTCGGCTTCGAGAAGCGCAACCCGGATCTCGCGAAGGACCTCGGCAACTTCGGCGTCGCCGAGGCGGCCGCGGCCGCGAAGGCGCGTGAAGATTGCGTCGAAACGATCCGTCAATGTGTCAAACATGAGTCAGCTCAGGTTAGTCGGGCGGCGGCCCTGGCACCGATGGGCAGGACGAGCGCGTGAGTGTCAGCCGAACAAAGCCGAGACGAACTCGGTCGGATCGAACGGCACGAGATCCTCTGGGCCCTCGCCGACACCGACGAGCTTGATCGGCAGTCCTAGCTCAGACCGGATCGCGAGCACCACACCGCCTTTGGCCGTGCCGTCGAGCTTGGTCAGCACAATGCCTGTCACGCCGACCGCCTCGGTGAACTGACGCGCCTGGACGACACCGTTCTGGCCGGTCGTGGCGTCGAGCACGAGGAGTACCTCGGTCAGTTGGCCTGGGGGTCGCTCGGCCACGCGGCGCACCTTGCGGAGCTCGTCCATCAGGTTCACCTTGGTGTGCAGCCGCCCGGCGGTGTCGGCGAGCACCAGCCCTGCCCCCCGGGAGGCCGCGTGCTGAACGGCGTCGAAGATGACCGAAGATGGATCCGCGCCGTCAGAGCCCCTGACGATCCGGGCGTCGGCACGTTCGGCCCAGGACTCGAGCTGCTCTCCGGCAGCGGCCCGAAAGGTGTCCCCGGCCGCCAGGACCACGCCCCGCCCCGCTTTCGTCTCCCGCAAAGCGAGCTTGCCGATCGTCGTGGTCTTGCCGACCCCGTTCACGCCGACGAAGAGCCACACGGTCGGCCCCTCTCCCTCGGCGTAGGCGAGCGTCTCGACGTCACCCTCGAACAGCGAGGTGAGATCGTCCTGGAGCGCCTGAAGGAGAGCGGGCGGGTCGGTGGCGGAAAGGGCACCGCTGTGCAGTCTGTCCCGAAGGTCGCGGAGCACCCGCGTCGTGGTCGTGACGCCGACATCAGCCAGGATGAGCGCCTCCTCGAGCTCCTCGAAGGTCGCCTCGTCGATGCCCTTGCGGCCTCGGACCTGATCGAGATAGCCGGCCAACAGGCCTCGGGCGCGCCCGAGCCGGTCCTTCAGCGCCGGGTGGACGGCTTGGATCTCGAGCTGCGGCGCGGTCCCCGGTTCGGCCGGGGTGGTGACCGAAGGCACCGGCTCCGATGGGCGAGCTTTCGGAGCGCGGGCCCGCGTGAGCACGGCGTCGCGACGCCGAGAGCGCGTCCCGGCGACGAGCGTCCCGGACGCGACCAGCACGACGGCGACGACGATGAGGACGATCACAAGGGCCATGACGTGCGCAGACTACCGGGCGGGAGAGAGCTCGAGGAGCGCCCCGATCGGCAGCGGAAGCAGCACCAGTCGTCGTTACTCGAGGGCCGCGCTGCGGGCGGACGGGCTCCCCATGCGCTCGCTCACTACCTTCGACGCCCCCCCGGGCTGCATGGTCACGCCGTAGAGGACGTCTGCTGCTTCCATTGTCCGCTTCTGGTGACTGACGACGATCAGCTGAGCGTCGGCACGGAACTCCTCGACGAGGTCAAGGAAACGATGAAGGTTCACGTCGTCCAGCGCGGCTTCGACCTCATCCATGACATAGAACGGGGACGGTCGGCTGCGGAATACGGCGAAGAGGAACGCGAGCGCCACGAGCGACCGCTCGCCTCCTGAAAGGAGGGAGAGACGCCGGACGTTGCGGCCGGCCGGGCGGGCCTCGATCTCGATACCGGTCGACAGCAGGTCCTCGGGCTCGACGAGGCTCAAGCGGCCGGTGCCCCCGGGGAACAACATGGTGAACAGGCTCTCGAAATGCCGTGCAACGTCCGCGAACGCCTGTGTGAAGACGCCCACGATCTCCTCGTCGACAGCGCGGATTACCCGTCCGAGCTCCCGGCGGGCGTTGCGGACGTCCTCGAGCTGCTCGGCGAGGAACCGGTCCCGCTCCTCGAGGGCCGCGAGCTCCTCGAGTGCCAGCGGGTTCACCGGTCCCATCAACCTGAGCTCACGGTCGAGCTCGCGTACCCTGGCCTGGGCCGGGATGCCGGGCGGCAGCTCGGGGCACGGCGCCGCGATGGCCTCGTCCGGTTCGCACTCGAGCTCGCGCCGAAGTGCCTCCACCGCCGTCTCGAGCCGGAGCTTCGCCTCGGCGCGCTCGAGCTCGACCCGCTGCAGAAGCTCGCGAACCGCTGTCAGATCGCGCTCGGCGGCGACACGCTCGTCTCGCAGTCGGCGCAAACGCTCCACGGTGCTCGTGACCGCGAGCTCCTGTTGCCCGCGCTCGTTTCGCAGGCGGTCCCGGACCGCCGTCAGCTCCACCTCCAGGCGAACGAGCTCGCCCGCGATGTGCGCGAGCGCGAGCTCGGCGGCTTCGAGCGACTCGCGCCGCGAAGCCGCGTCCGAACGGGCCGCGTCGAGGCCGGCGAGCCGCCGCTCAACCTCGTCACGGCGGGTCGCGAGTAGTGTCCTCCGCTCCTCCAGCCCTGCGGCACGTGCTCCGAGCTCGGCCTTAAGAGCGGCAAGAGAGCGGGCGCGGTCGTCGAGCGCCTTGCGGACGCGGGCCGTCTCCTCCGCCACAGCGAGAGCCTCGAGCTCGGCCCCCTCAGCAGTGGCAAGCTCGGCCTCGCGCACTGCGAGCTCCGCCTCCGTCGCCGTGAGCAGCACCAAAGCCGCCTCGTGAGCCGACAACACGCCGCTCCGCTCGGCCTCGAGCTGCACGAGCCGTTGGGTCAATTGCGCCTGGGCAACCTGCGCCTGTGTGCGAGCTGCCACGGAGTTGTCGAAGCGTCGGGTGGCTTCGACGGTCGCCGCGCGGGCACCGGCGAGCGTCTCGCGATCGGCGTCCGCCTGGTCCATCGCCGTGCGCGCGAGCTCGGCGGCGGACTCGGCGTCGCGGCGGACGCTCTCGAGTGCTGCGCGGGTCGCTCCCGAGCGCGCCGCTCCGATCCGCCAGCCCCGCGCCGAGAGGCGGTCGCCCTCGAGCGTCACGATCGTGCTACCGGGCAGCTCCTCGGCGAGGCGAAGCGCCTCGACGAGCCCGCCCCGGCAGAGCCAGACGCCGGCGAGGAGCCGGTCAAGCACGGCGCTCACGCCTGGGGCCTGTGACCTGACCCGATCCCGCAGCCACTCCGCCCGGCCGACGAGATGGGTCGGCACCGGCCCTGGTAGGGCAGACGTCACCTGGGCCCCGCCGGTCGGCAACACACCGCCATGGAGGCCGGCGTCGTGGAGACGGTACAACGCGTCACGCGCAGCACCCATCCCGTCCACCACGACCGTGCCGAGGGCGTCCTCCACTGCCGCCTCAAAACCCCTCTCGCAGCCGTCGTCGATGTCGACGACATCAGCGAGCGTTCCCAGGACCCCCGGCAGTCCGGCGAGGCGCTCGGCTCCTGCGCGCGCCCGGGTCTCGTCGAGCGCCGTCTGCAGAGCCTCCACCCGGGCTTCGAGTACGTGCGCGCGATTCGACACGGCCCGTGCACGCGCCTGGCTCTCGCGCTCGCGCACCTCAGCGACCTGTTCGGCCGCCACAAGACCTTCGTGCTCGGTCCGGAGCCGCTCGTCGACAACCTTGGACGCCTCCAGCTCCGCCGCCAGCTCCGCCAGGCGCAGCTCGTGCTCCTCGCGTACGCGATCAAAGCTGGCAAGGCGCTCGGCAAGGCGCGCCGCATCCTCCCGGGCGCCCGACAGCCGGGTGAGTGCCGCGTCGTGCTGCTGGCGGGCACGGCGAGCGTCCGTCGGCGCGCCAGTACCGGGCGAGCTCGCGGGCCACACCACGGCGGCGCCAACGACACCGCCGGAACCTGCGGCGGAGTCGAATGCCTCCTCGTCGCGCTGCAGCTCGGCCTCGAGCCCTTCGAGCTTCTCGCGTTCGGGCACGAGTGAGCTGGCCGCCGCCTCGGCCGCGAACAGGTCCTCTGCCAGACGGGACGACTCGGCCTCCAGTGAGGCGACGACATCCACTTCGGTCACGGTCGCGAGCGACCCAGCGACTGTGCGGCGCCGTTCGGCTACCACGTTCGCCACACCTCGATGGCGCTCGATCAGGCGCTCGGCACGGCCGAGCCGGTCCGCGCCGTCCCAAGCCTGCAGCTCGGTGAGCGCGGACTCGGTCGAGACGACCAGGTCGTCGAGCCGCGCCAGCTCGTTGCGCTGGGTGACTTCCTGTGCCGTGAGCTCGGCGTGCGAGCGCTCGGCTCTCCCGAGCCGCTGTCCGAGCGAGACGAGCTCGCGACCCGCGAGATACAACCGGAGCGCCCGCAACTCCGCTACGAGGCCGTCGTGCCTACGTGCCGCCTCAGCCTGACGCTCGAGCGGTCGGAGTTGGCGGCGCACCTCTCGTTGCAGGTCCTGCAACCGCAGCAGGCTCTGCTCGCTGGCCTCCAGGCGACGCTCAGCCCTCTCGCGGCGGCGGCGGAACTTGAGCACCCCTGCCGCCTCCTCGATGACCATGCGCCTGTCCTCCGGGCGCGCCTGGAGCACCGAGTCGAGTTGGCCCTGGCTGACGATCACGTGCTGCTGGCGCCCGACGCCGGCGTCGGAAAGGAGCTCTTGTATGTCGAGCAACCGACACGGCGCCCCGTTGAGCGCGTACTCGCTCTCGCCTGTGCGAAACAGCGTCCTCGTGATCGTGACCTCCGCCACCTCCACCGGAAGGCGTCGGGAAGCGTTGTCGATCGTCAGGGAGACCTCCGCCCGCCCGAGCGCGGGCCTTCTCGTGGTGCCGGCGAAGATGACGTCGTCCATCTTCGTCGAACGGACCACTTTGGGCCCTTGGGCGCCGAGCACCCAGGCCACGGCGTCGACGATGTTCGACTTGCCAGAGCCGTTCGGGCCCACCACCACGGTGATGCCGGGCTCCAGCTCGATAGTCGTCGGGTCGGCGAAGGACTTGAAACCCTTGAGAGTCAGCGTCTTCAGGAACACGTTGGAATCACGTTATCCGGGCTGGAGCAAAACCCCGGGGATTGGCCGAACGCCTCAGCTCACCAACCGGTCAAGGCCTCAGGCTTGGCAGCCTTCGCACAAATACGCGAACCGCGCCCCGATCTTGATCCGGACAACCAAGCTCCGACAACGCCGGCACGGCTCGCCCGCTCTGTCGTAGACGGCGTGACGCTCCTGATAGGACCCCAGGTCGCCCGCGAGGTCGCGATAGCGAAGGTCCCGCAACGACGATCCCCGCGCCGCCACGGCCTCGCGGAGCACCGCGCGGGCGGCCTTGGCGAGAGAGGCGACCTCGGCGCTGGTCAGCGAACCGCCCGCGCGGTCGGGGCGCAGCCTCGCCCGGAAGCAGATCTCGTCCGCGTAGATGCTCCCGATGCCGGCGATGATCCGCTGATCGGTGAGAAGGCTCTTGAGCCGGGCGCGGCGGCCGGACAGGCGCGCCGCCAGGTAGGCGGTCGGCAGCCCCTCCAGCAGTGGGTCGCGCCCGAGATGCGCAAGCTCGCAGGGGACACCTCGGCGATCGACCTCGGAGGTGACAAACCATTCCCCAAAGGTCCTCGGATCGACGAAGCGCAGCTCTGTCCCGTCCCCCAGTCGCACCACCACGTGTGTGTGCGGGGCAATCGGCGGACGTTCCCGGTCGCTCAGGTAGAGCAACTGGCCGCTCATACGCAGGTGGACGACCAGCACCGCGCCATCCTCGAGGGACAACAAGAGGAACTTGCCGCGCCGGCCGGCTCGGGTGACTGTCCGTCCCACTAGACGGTCGGTGAGCCCGGCCGGCGACTGACGTCGTACAGTCCGGCGCCCGAGCACCTGGACCTCGCGGATCCGGCGGCCGACGACGGTGGCCTCGAGGCCGCGGCGAACTGTCTCGACTTCGGGAAGCTCGGGCACCTATGTGGTGGGGACGTCGCCCTGGCGCGCCTCGATGACCGCGAGGGCAGCAGCGGCCGCCACGCGCTCGGCGATCTTCTTCGAGGTGCCTGTGCCACGACCGAGGACCTCCCCGCCCACGGTCACCTCCGCAGAGAACACCTTGGCGTGATCCGGGCCCTTGTCGGTCACCGCGTACGTCGGGAAGTCCAAGTTGAGCTGCGCCGTAAGCTCCTGCAGCCAGTTCTTCGGGTCGCCGAGCCGGCCCTCGGCGATCGCCTCGATGGGGTCCTCCAACAGGCCGACGACAAGCCGCGTGGCGGCCTCGAGCCCGACGGAGAGGTAGACCGCGGCGATTATCGCCTCGAGGCAGTCGGCGAGGATCGAATCCTTGGACCGGCCGCCCGAAGTCTCCTCTCCCTTGCCCAACAGGACCGCCTCGCCCACGCCGAGCTTGGCGGCGACCGGCGCCAGCGCCTCGGTGCTCACGACCGACGCGCGAAGCCGCGCCAGGTCTCCTTCGGACAGGTCCGGGAAGGCCCGGTAAAGGTGGTCGGCGACAACAAGGCCCAGGACTGCGTCCCCGAGCAGCTCGAGACGCTCGTTAGAAGGCAGGCCACCCCACTCGGCGCAGTACGAACGGTGAGACAACGCCTGGCGCAGCAAGTCCCCGTCAACGGCGTACTCGCGAAGCGCCCGGCTCAGCCTTCCGCTCTTCGGCTGAGGCTCGCGCGTTTGACTGCTCAGGCCGCCTCTACCTTCGCGCTCACGTAGTCCACAGCGTCACGCACGGTACGGAGGTCCTCGAGATCCTCGTCGTCGATGCGGAAGCCAGGAAGTCGGTCACTGAGTTCCTCCTCGAGCGCCTCGACTAGTTCGATCAGTGCGAGCGAGTCCGCGTTGAGGTCGTCAGCGAACGAAGAGGACTCACCGATCTCAGAGACGTCGATCTCGAGTATCTCAGCGAGCTGAGACCGGACGAGTTCGAGCACCTCGCCACGGCTCATGATCGCACCGGTCTTCTCGGCCACCTGGGCTCCTTCGTCTTGATCTCGCACAATGTTAAAGCCTGTCGACCGACAGTGCGCGCTGGCCACCGCGGCCGCGAGCAGAGTCGGCTCGGCAGATCCGCGAATCGCGCCCGGTCCGACGTTTAGGACTTCGCGACCGCCTCGCGCAACGACCCCACCATGTCGCCGGCGGCGGCTTCGTGGGCGACGCGCACTGCATTGAGGATCGCTCTCGCCGATGAGCTACCGTGACTGATGACACACACACCGTCCACGCCGAGCAGCATCGCTCCGCCTGTCTCCTCCGGGTCGAGCCTCTTGGCGTACACGTGGAGCTCGGGACCGAGCACAGCGCCCGCACCACGAGTCTCGGGGGACGTGCTGATCACCTTGCCGAGGATGTCGAACAGGGCCCGCAGCGCTCCCTCGAGCGACTTGAGCGCCACATTGCCGGTGAAGCCGTCGGTCACGATCACATCGACGTTGCCATTGAGCAGGTCGCGACCCTCCACGTTTCCAACGAAGTCGACTCCCACTCCGGCCGCCAGGAGCGCGTGCGCCTCCTTGGCGAGCTGGTTGCCCTTCGTGGGCTCCTCCCCGATGGACAACAGCGCGACCTTCGGGTCGGGGATGCCGAACCGCCGGGTCATGAAGGCGGACCCCATCTGAGCGAACTGCACGAGCCACTCGGCATGGCAGTCCGCGTTGGCGCCGGAGTCGACGAGTACCGTCGGGCGCCCGCTGACCGCCGGGATGAGCGCCGCGATCGCAGGGCGGGCAACGCCCGGCAGCCGGCCCATGCGCAGCAGGGCACTGGCCATGGTGGCGCCGGTGTTGCCCGCGCTCACCATCGCGGATGCCCGACCGTCGTGGACCGCCTCGGCGGCGCGCACGAGCGTCGAGTCCTTCTTGGTCCGTACGCTCTGGGCGGGGTCGTCGTTCATGGCTATGACCTCGGACGCCGGTATCACCTCCAGCCCGCCTGTGTCACCGAGCGAACCGTCGGTCGGACCGACGAGCACGACGGGGATGCCGAGCTCCTCAGCGGCGCGCCGGGCTCCAGCGACGATCTCGGCCGGGGCTCGGTCGCCGCCCATGGCATCGACTGCGACGGGCAGTGGGACGGGGGACGGCGACGCCGTACCCTCACTGGTGGTCGGCGCCACGACGGTCAGTCGACCTCGACCGCCTGGCGACCCTTGTACCACCCGCAATGAGGGCAGACGACGTGCGGCAGCTTCGCCCGGTTGCACTGCGGACAGAGGCTGCGCGAGGGCGCCTCCAGCGTCCAGGCCGACGCTCGCCGGCTCCGGCTCTTCGACTTCGAGGTCTTCTTCTTCGGGACAGCCATCGTCACTTTCTCCACTCGGGTATCGCTTCGAGCGCACCGAGCCCGGTGAGGCCGGCCCACCGCGGGTCGGTCTCGTCCGTGCAGGTGCACGTCTCGTAGTTACGGTTCACGCCGCACTCGGGGCAGAGCCCGAGGCAATCGGGCCCACAGAGCGGCGCGAGCGGCAGCTCGAGGATACAGGCATCGTGGGCAAGTGGCTCAAGGTCGAGCCAGTCGGCGGTCATCGCGTACTCGATCTCGGGGTCCGCCTGGTCTGTGTAGACCTCACGAACCCGGGCGACGAGGCGTCCCGTGGCCGGTTCGAGGCACCGGCTGCACTCGCCCTCCCAACTGGCCGAAACCGTCCCGGTAACGACCACGCCACCGATCACCGACTCCAGTACCAAGTCCAAGTCGACGGTAGAACCCGCCTCCACACTGGAGTTGCGCACATCGAGATCGGGGATCGGGCCGCGGACCTTCAGCCGGCGCAAGGTGCCGGGATGCTTGCGCAGCACGGCCACCGCGACGACAAAGGGCCCGCCACGGCCGGTCCTGGTCATTCCAGGTCCTGGTCGAAGAACCCCTCGCCTGAGAGCCAGGCGTCGTCGCCGGGTTCGCCCTGTGCATCGTCGCCGGGCTTGGGCTGGGGTGGCGGCACGGAGGCGAGCCGTTCGCGGCCGGCCCGCACCGTCTTCAGCGTCCGGTCGAGCACGATCTCGAATCCGGCAAGCTTCTGGTCGACGTAGTCCTCGGCCTCGTGGCGCATCTGGCGCGCTTCGGCCTCGGCATCCTCGACTATTCGCACCGCCCTGTGCTCGGCCTGGCGGACGATCTCTGTCCGCTGGACCATGCGCTCGGACTGGACCCGGCCGTCGCTGACGATGTCGGCAGCCTCCCGCCTGGCGGCGGCAAGCAGCTCCTCATGGTCCTTGAGCATCCGGCGGGCGCGGCGCAGCTCCTCGGGAAGCTCGTCACGGATCGCCTCGAGCAGGTCGAGCACCTCGTCCCGGGTGACGATCGCGGACGACGAGAGCGGCATGGACTTCGCGGAGGTGATGATCTCGATGAGCTCCTCGACCAGATCCTCAACGCCGCCTGGTTCGCCAGCCGGTTGGTCACCGGCTCCAGGCTCGGTACCTTCGTTGTCGTGGATGTCGGTCACGGTCGCAGCTCCTTCAACCGGCGGGCAACGGGAGGCGGCACAAACTCGCTCACGTCGCCCCCATAGCGAACAACTTCGCGGATGAGCTTCGAGGCGACGAACGAGTGCGCCGAGCTCGTCGGCAGGAACAGCGTCTCGATGCCTGAAAGGTGCTGGTTCATCTGCGCCATCTGAAGCTCGTTCTCGAAGTCGGACACGGCCCTGAGGCCTTTGACGATCACGTTCGCCCCGACCTCGAGGGCGACCTCGACGACCAGGACCGACATCGACACGATCCGGACCGAGTCCACGTGGGCCAGGGACTCGGCGATCATCGCCTCGCGCTCCGACACGTCGAACAGGGGCTCGCCTTTTTGTGGGTTCGTGACGACGGCCACCACGAGCTCCCCGAACAGCCTCGAGGCGCGCTCCGCGACCTCGAGGTGCCCGTTGTGGAACGGGTCGAACGAGCCGGGGAACAAGGCGACGGTCAAACGGTGTCCTTCTCGGTGGCGCTCGGATCACGACGGCCGAGCCCTTGGGGTTCGACCAGCGTGACGAGCGTACCGCCGTAGCGGTACTCGCGGCGGACTAGGAACCTCTCCCCGGGCGCGACCGGGGCGGACGACTCCAGGACAGCCAGGTCCGCTTCCAGCAAGTCGAGCAGCGACGGCCAGTCGTCGAAGGAGTAAGGCGGGTCGACAAGGGCGAGGTCGTAGTGCGTGCCGGCTTCGCGGACAAGGAACTCGAAGACGTCCGCCCGCACGACGCGAACGGCAGGCGAGTCGGCCAAGCCGGTCGAGTCGAGATTGGCGCGAATCGCGGCGACGGCCCGGCGGTCGGCCTCGACGAAACAGACCGAACCGGCTCCACGAGACAACGCCTCTATGCCGAGGGCGCCGCAGCCCGCGTAGGCGTCGAGCACCGACGCTCCTTCCACCGCGCCGCGGCTGGCAAGGATGTCGAAGATCGCCTCACGCACCCGATCACTCGTCGGCCTCAGGCCTGGCAGGTCGGGGGCACGCAGCCGGCGTTGCCTCGCCGTGCCACCGATAACACGCATGCCTCAACGGTAGAACGGCGAGGGCCCCCAAGTGCTCGAGGATCGCAATGCGAGTGGATCAGCCCTTCAGTACGAACTCCTCCGACTCCTCGGCCACGAACAGGTGGACCTCGTCTGCGAGCAGGGGATGCGCCGCGAGCGTCGGGTCCTCGTCGATTATCGCCTCGGCCACCTGCCGGGCCGCCCGGACCAGCGGCTTGTCCCGGCGAAGTGACGCGAGGCGCAGGTCGCTCCTGCCCTTCTGGCGGATCCCGAAGACCGTGCCCTCGCCTCGCAGCTCGAGGTCGACTTCCGCCAGCTCGAACCCGTCACTGGAGTCCTCGAGGGCACCGAGGCGCTTCGCGGCCCCGCCAGTCACGCCCTCCGCCAAGAGGTAGCACCAGGACTTGTCTCTGCCCCGGCCGACCCTGCCCCGGAGCTGATGGAGCTGGGCGATGCCGAAACGGTCCGCGTCCTCTATCACCATCACGGTCGCGTTCGCCACGTCCACGCCGACCTCTATGACCGTCGTGGCAACGAGCACCTGCAGCTCGCCGCGCCGGAAAGCAGCCATCGTGGCCTCTTTCTCCTTGGACGGGAGCTGGCCGTGCAGCAGGCCGACGGCGAACCCGGCCAGCTCACCCGCGGAGAGGCGCGCGTACTCCTCCACAACCGATTTCGGTGGTTGCCTCGGCGTCTCCTCCGGTCCTAGGCCAAGGCCGGCGATGGGAAGCGTCGGGACCAGAACGCGCCCGGCGTCACCATAGGGCTCGGGCTCGTAGTCCTCGATCTCGGGTCCCTCCTGCAGGGACTCCGGCTCCTCGTCCTCGGGCTGGCCCCCTCCCACGAGCGGGCAGATGACATAGGCCTGGTGGCCGGCCGTGATCTCCTTGCGCACCCGCTGCCAAGCAGTCGCGCACTCGTCGGGCCCGTTGAGCCAGGCCGTGGTCACCGGCGTCCGCCCGACCGGCAGCTCGTCGAGCACGGTCTGGTCGAGGTCGCCGTAGACGGTCATCGCCGCAGTGCGCGGGATCGGCGTGGCGGTCATGACGAGCACGTCGGGGTGCCGGGAACCCTGCTCGGTCTCGGAGGTCGCGCTGGGGCCTTCACCGTCGCCGAAGCTGCCGTCGGGGAGTGTCGCGGGTCCCTTCTCCCTCAGCGCCGCCCGCTGCTCGACCCCGAAGCGGTGCTGCTCGTCGATCACCACGACCCCGAGCGAATGGAAACGGATGTTGTCGGTCAACAAGGCGTGCGTGCCCACGACAAGGTCGAGGCTCCCGGTCGCCAGCTCGGCTTGGATCCTTGCCCGCTCGCTGCCGGTGGTCCGGTTGGTGAGCAGCGCGACCTCGAGCGGGCGCGCTCCTCCTATGCGGGTGGCGTCTGGGACCTCCAGCCCGGCGAGGAAGCTGCTCGCGGCCAGGTAGTGCTGCTCGGCCAGAACTTCTGTCGGGACCATGAGGGCTCCCTGATGGCCGCCCTGAACTCCGTAGAGAAGGGTCGCCAGCGCCACGACCGTCTTGCCTGCTCCGACGTCGCCCTGCAGGAGGCGGTGCATCGGGTGCGAGGCGGCGAGATCGGCGGAGACCTCCCGGATCGCCCGTTCCTGGGCGGTGGTCAGACGGAAGGGCAGGTGCCCCAGGAACTCCCCGACGAGGCTCGCCCGGCCAGGAGGGGGCGTTACGAGGTGAGGGATCCCGGGGGCCTGGGTCGCGGCGGCGCGCTTTTGCATTACGAGGATGAGCTGGAGCCTCAACAGCTCGTCGAAGGCAAGCCTGCGCCTCGCGACGTCCCTCTCCTCGAAGCTCTCGGGTGCGTGTATCCCCCGGAACGCCTCCGTGCGTCCGAGCAGGCCCAGCTCGTCCAGGACCTGCGCCGGCAGCACCTCCGCGAAGCGGCCCGTGCGCTCCAGTGCCTCGGCCACGTAGCCGGCGATCTCTGTGGAGCCGATCTTGGCCTTGCCCGACTGCGGGTACACGGGCACTAGGCGGCCCGTCTGGTCGCCGACGAGGTCCACCACAGGGTTGGTCATCTGGCGGGCACCCCGGTAGATCTCGGTGCGGCCGAAGACCACGACCTCCGAGCCCACCGCCAACTGGCGGGCCCGCCACGGCTGGTTGAAGAACACCAGCATGAGGCGCGCCGTCGAGTCCTCGACGGCAACCTGCACCATCGTCTTCCCGCGGCTCGTGCGGCGGGCGGAGACACGCTGCACGGTCGCTGTGACCATTGCCTCCTCGTCCTCGGCGAGCGCCCCGATATCGGACTGGTGACGGCGGTCGATGTATCGACGTGGGTAGTGCATCAGCAGGTCCAGCACGCTCTCGATGCCCATCGAAGCGAGGCCCGCGGCCTTGCGCGCCTTGACACTTCGCAGCTCGCTCACGCCCTTGTCCCCGAGAAACCGCAACGTGCGGCCTCCCGCCGCCCCGTTCACTCGACCGAGACGAAGTACGGGTAGAGCGGCTGGCCGCCGTGGTGCAGCTCGAGGGAGACGCCCGGCCGGTTCTCGCGCAGCCATTCGGTGACCCGCCGGGTATCGGCCGCGGTCGCGCCGGCGCCCTCGATCAAAGTCACGATCTCGTCGCCGTCACCGAGCAGCTTGGCGAGGAGACCGCATGTGGCCTCCGGGAGCGTGCTGGCAACCGACTCGATGCCGCTTCGCGAGAGCCCGATCCAGTCCCCGGCCTCGATGCGGCCCGCCGCCGAGTCGCTCGCACGTACTGCCCGGGTCACCTCCCCTGCGCGCACCCTGCCGGCGGCCGCCTGCATGGCACGTGCGTTCTCCTCACCGGTGGCCTCGGGGTCGTACTCGAGCAGTGCGGCGAAGCCCTCCTGTATGCCGGCGGTATTGACCACGAACGCCGGCTTGGTCGAGATCTCGCAGGCCTGCTCGGCAACGGGCACGATGTTCTTGTTGTTCGGGAGGATCACGACCTCGGCTCCCGGTACCGATTCGACGACCTCGAGGATCTGCGCAGTGGACGGGTTCATCGACTGTCCTCCGGCCACGATGTGGTGGACACCGAGCGAATAGAAGATGCGGCGGATCCCGTCGCCCGTCGCCACGGCGACCACTGACGTCACCGGCACCGGCTCTTCGGTGCTCGGCGTCTCGGCATGGAGCTCGGCCGCGCGGCGCACCCACGACTCCTCCTCGACCTGGTCGAGCAGGTCGGTGACACGAATGTCACGTGGGCGGCCCACGTCGAGCGCGGCTTCGACCGCCGCCCCGATGTCGTCGGTGTGGATATGGCAGTTCCACAGGCCGTCGCCACCGACGACAACAATCGAGTCGCCGATGCCTGCCCAGACGCTCTTGAACGCCCCGAGGGTCTCGTCAGGGGCCTCGAGAAAGTACATGACCTCGTAACGCGGCCCCGGGCCTCCCGCCGCTTCGCCGACGCCGGTGCCTGCGGGTCGGAGGGCTGGACCGTCGTGATCCGAACCCTGCCCGCCGGTGTCACGGCTCGCGCGTGCGAGAGCGTCCAAACGCGGCGCGGACTGGTCGGCAGCAAAGCCACTGGCGATCTTCTCGGCGACCTCGGGAGGTAGCGGCAGGCGATCGGCGATGGGCCGCCCGTCGATCACGTGTAGGAAGGCGTCGTACAAGAGCACGAGCCCCGCCCCGCCCGCGTCGACCACACCGGCTTGGGCGAGCACCGGCAACAGGTCGGGCGTCCGCCAAAGCGACAGGACGGCGGCCTGCCTCGCCGCCTCGAATACCTCCAGCAGGTCCCCGCCGGCCCGCTCGTCGACCTGGCGCGCGGCTCTGGCCGCGTCGGCGGCGACGGTGAGCATCGTGCCTTCGACAGGACGCATGACCCCTGCTCGCGCCGCGGCGCTGCCCTCTGATAGCGCCACCGCGGCCTCGTGCGCCCCGACCACCGGGCAGGGGGCGAACGTGCCCGAGATGCCGCGCAGAATCTGACAGAGGATGACCCCGGAGTTGCCCCGTGCCCCCATGAGGGACCCGCTCGCGATCGCCCGACAGGCAGCGCCCATGGCGTCGCCGTCGGCCGCGGAGAGGTCCAGGCCGTCCAGCGCCTTGACGACGCTCTCGACCGTGAGGGCCATGTTCGTGCCGGTGTCGCCGTCGGGCACCGGGTAGACGTTGAGCCTGTTCACGACACTACGGTGACGCTCCAGGCCTTCGGAGAAGGCGCGCATCACCATCACGAGGTGCTCAGGAGTCAGACCGTCGGCGAGATCCGCTTCAACGCGTCGAGCGGTCACCGGTTCACAGCGCGGCATGGCGCTACCGGTGGTCGCGGATCGGTTTCGCACGGCGCCATTCCAATGGATGCTAACGTCAGACCTCGTCCATTTGTAGGAACTATCTCTTGAGGAACGCGTCAACGTGGCAGCCGTATGTGAGATCTGTGGGAAACACCCGGGCTTCGGGATGAACGTGTCCCACTCCCATCGGCGCACGAGGCGCCGCTGGGACCCGAACATCCAGCGTGTTCGCGCGCTCGTGAACGGGACCCCGACCCACTTGAACGTGTGCACGTCGTGCATCCGTGCCGGCCGGGTCGTCAAGCCACCGCGGCGGATCCTCGCCGGGCGTACTGCCTGACACCTGCGCACCTCGGCGCGGTACTCGCTCGCGCTCAGCTCAGGCGGTGTTCCCAACCCGAGGCCCCCAAGGGCTCGGTTCCGATGAGGCGTAGCCTCGGATCCGCGACGCAGGCGCCGATGCGGATGGGCGCCCGCAATCCCGCAGCCTCGAAAGCCCTTTCGATTGCGCCAGGGTCACGGGCTGCGAAAACGAGCTCGTAGTCCTCGCCACCGCCAAGAGCTTCCTCACGCGTCGACCCCTCCGCCGTCGGGACAGCGTCCAGCACGACCCCGACGCCCGAGGCGGTAGCGAGGCGGTCGAGATCGATCCCGAGCCCGTCGGAGACGTCGATCATCGCCGTTGCCCCGCCTGCCGAGGCCGCCAGCCCCTCGGGCACGCGTGCGACCGGCCGGCGATAGGCAGCGGCGAGATCCAGGGACGCCTTCGGCGCACCGGCCCCTCTCGACGTCCCCGCAGGACCTGCCAGCAAGGTCGCGTCACCCCCTTTGCCCGCGCGCAAGGCCCTGAGCCCTGCCGCCGAGCGGCCGAGGGCTCCCGTGACGAACAAAAGGTCACCTGGGCGGGCGTTGGAACGAAGGACCGCTTCCCGGTCCCCCGTGGTGCCGGTGATCGCGACCGTGATCACAAGACGCGGGCCGGACGACAGGTCGCCGCCGACGACGGCGCAGTCGTAGGCGGCTGCGGCCTCGGCGAGCCCGCGGACCAGCCCCTCGATCATGACCGCGGTCGCCCCCACGACCGTCACGAGCGCGTGCAGGGGCCTTCCGCCCATCGCAGCGATGTCGCTCACGTTGACGACGAGCGCCTTCCAGCCGACGTCCGCCGCGTCGACCAGGTCCAGGTCGAAATGCACGCCTTCGACGACGGCGTCGGCCGCGAGAAGCAGGGACTTGCCCGCGGGACAGGCGACCACCGCGGCGTCGTCGCCGATCCAGATCTCGCCTTCGGGTGGTTCCGGCAAGCCCCGTCTGATGGTCTCGATCGCGGCCAGTTCGCCGTTGCTACCTGACATAACTGCGGACGCTACCTCCAAGACGGGACACCTTACCCGGCACGGCGAGCATGCCCAGGCGAATTGGGAGCAGAAAGTACCGTCGTCTACGATCGCTCAATGGCAGAGACCCGCAACCGCAAGCTCCTCGACTGGGTCGACGACGTCGCTGCGCTCACACAGCCCGACCGGGTCGAGTGGTGCGATGGTTCGGCCGACGAGTACGAGCGACTGTGCCGACTGCTCGTGGATCGGGGAACCTTCACCAAGCTGTCCGAGGCCAAGCGCCCCAACAGCTACTGGGCCCGATCGGACCCGGCGGATGTCGCGCGCGTCGAGAGCCGCACGTTCGTGTGCTCGGACGATCCGGAAGATGCCGGCCCGACCAACAACTGGATGGACCCCGTCGAGATGCGCGCGACATTGACGGAGCTGTTCCGGGGGGCGATGAGAGGCCGGACCATGTACGTCGTGCCTTTCTCGATGGGTCCGCTCGGGTCCCCGATCGCGCACGTCGGCGTCGAGATCACCGACTCGCCGTACGTGGTCGTGAACATGCGGATCATGACGAGGATGGGCGCGGGAGTGCTCGAGGTGATAGGCGACGACGGCGACTTCGTGCCGTGCCTGCATTCGGTCGGGGCCCCTCTCTCTCCCGGGCAACACGACGTGGCGTGGCCCTGCCATCCCGAGCAGATCTACATCAGCCATTTCCCCGAGACGCGGGAGATCTGGTCGTTCGGGTCCGGCTACGGGGGCAACGCCCTGTTGGGCAAGAAGTGCTTTGCCCTGCGAATCGCGTCGGTGATCGGGCGCGACGAGGGCTGGCTCGCCGAGCACATGCTGATCTTGAAGCTGACCTCCCCCGCCGGAGAGGTCCGCTACGTGACCGGGGCCTTCCCTTCGGCCTGCGGGAAGACGAATCTCGCCATGCTGGTCCCGACGATGCCCGGCTGGAAGGTCCAGACGATAGGCGACGACATCTGCTGGATGAAGATCGGACCGGACGGGATGCTCCGGGCGATCAATCCGGAGGCCGGCTTTTTCGGTGTGGCGCCCGGCACGAACATGGTGACCAACCCGAACGCGGTGCTCACGCTGGCAGCCAACTCCATATTCACGAACACGGCCCTCACCGACGACGGCGACATCTGGTGGGAGGGGCTCACCGCGGAGCCGCCGGCGCATTGCACCGACTGGCGGGGCAATGAGTGGACACCCGAGGTCGCGACGCCTGCGGCGCACCCGAACTCGCGTTTCACAGCTCCGGCCAGCCAGGATCCGGCGATCGCCGAGGAATGGGAGAACCCCGAGGGCGTGCCCATCTCGGCCATCTTGTTCGGCGGCAGGCGAGCCTCGGTGGTCCCGCTCGTGCACGAGGCTTTCGAATGGGCGCACGGTGTGTTCCTGGGCTCGATCATGGCTTCGGAGACGACCGCCGCCGCGACGGGGGCCGTCGGCGAGCTGAGGCGCGACCCGTTCGCGATGCTGCCGTTCTGCGGCTACAACATGGCCGACTACTGGGCGCACTGGCTGTCGCTGGAGGACCGGATGGCCTCGGCGAACCTGCCACGGCTCTTCTATGTCAACTGGTTCCGCAAGTCCGCCGACGGGCGCTTCTTGTGGCCCGGATTCGGCGACAACTCCCGCGTGCTCGAGTGGGTCTTCGAACGCTGTGCCGGCAGGGGCGAGGCCGTCGAGACGCCCATCGGCTACCTCCCGGCTCCGGGCACGATCGACATCGAGGGCCTCGACATCACCGAGGAGGACATGACCGAGCTGCTGCGGGTCGACCGCGACGAATGGCGCGCTGAGCTGCCCCCGATCGTGGAGTATTTCTCCCTGTTCGGCAAGCGCCTGCCGCCTGCCATCGCCGACCAGCTCGACGCGCTCCGTCAGCGCCTCGGCTGAGAGTCGCGCTGACGCCGACCGGCCTACTGGCTCAAGCGGGGCGCTCGTCACCCGGTTGGGCGGCACCGGGACGATCATCGACGTCGAGCCGTCTGGGGCGAGCACCGCGTAGTCTCCTGCAGGCAAGCTCGGGAACACGGCCGCGTGAACCGTGGCGACGGGACCCACGCGTGGCAGCACCCACACGTGCATGCGATGTGACGGGTCCGAGGCAGGGTGGATCTCGACCTCGCGGCCCTCGCACCGCGCGAGCGCCGTCAGGGCGAGCGCACCGCGGTGCTCGCCTACGTCCAACAACGCAGCACGGCTGGGCTGGGTTGGCCGGACCGCCTCCCCGGCCGACGAAACTTCGCCCGCGTGGGCGTGCGCGGCTCCGCCGGGGCGGAAGTTCACGAGCCGTCGCATCGTGATCGCCCCACTCCTGCCCGCGTCATCACCTCACCCGGCAACCGGGAGGTCCTGCGCCGAGGGTTGTCGTAGAGGTCCCAGGAGTCGCCCAGATACGGGAAGGCGTCCCGATAGCTGAGGCCGAAGGCGCTCAGGCTCGCGACGTTGGCAGGTTCAGGCGCGGTGCCGCCGAAGCCGTAGAGCGCCCCGGCGGCCGCGTCCGGCTTGAACCACTTCACGACATCGCCGAGGAGCGCACGGGTCACGGCCTTTAGCTCGATGCTCACGACGTCGTCGAAGACGCGCCGGCCGTTCGGGAACCCAGCGACGTCACCACCCACGACGCCGAGGATGGCGGCGTTCGCCGGTACTGCCGGTTCGATCGCCACGTTGAGGCGGAGCATGTCCGCCTCGATGGTTCCCGTGTCGTTCTGGAACCCGGCGATGGGCCCGGCCGGCACGCCTGTCAACAGGACCGCGTCGAGATCAGGGCGAGTGTTCGAGGGGCTCCCCGTGTGAGCGGCGAGATTGGGGAACGCTCCGGGGTACAAGACGTTGAGCAGCGTCGCGAGGCTCGGGTGGTCGTAGTAGCCCGAGAAGGCAGCATCGCCCGCTGGGGCCTGTGTGTTCCAGCAGTCCTTCACAGAGTCACGGGTAACCACTTCGCGGGTTCCGACCATCATGTGAACCTCGCCGCTGCGCGGATCCGGTATGTGCACGACGAGCGGCCCGGTGGCGGGGCGACCCACGGGCGCAGCGACGCCGTCGCTGTGAACCGTCGCGGGTCTTGGTGATACCGACGCCAGCTTGGGGAATGACGGAACGGCAACGAGGATGCCCGCCGCTGCGACCCCGGTCCCACCTCGCTTGAGAAACGTCCGTCGAGTGATGCTTTCCATCTCGTGCCCCCCTTGTCGAAAGAGGCCTATCCCGCACCGCGACGGCGACTTGGCCCTTCGCCACGCCCGGACTGGGGCTCTCCCGGGCCGGTCCCGGGTGCCTCTCGACAGGGCTACGACACAGGGTGGTGGTGCGGATGACCAGTCTGCGGTCCAGGCTGGACGCGGCTCAGTTGAGCGACGTGCCTGGGAGTTCGGCCCCGCCCGCGCGGCGCTGAGTCAGACGGCTGTGGATGACGGCGCGGCGCATCGAGACATGGAACCCGGCTGCGACGGCGCAGGTCACGCCGATCAGAACGTCCCCCGCCTGCAACGAGAAGCCGACGACGACGGCCAACAGTGCGCACAGCACCCAGACCAGCTGCAGCTGTGTCTCGAACCTCGCAAAGGCGCGCCCGAGCAGTGCCGGGGGCACGTTCCGCTGTGCGATCGAGTCGAAGGAAGGCTTGGCCGAGGTGGTTGCAAAACCGATCGCGAGAGTGAGCAGCCCTTGAGCCCACAGTGAGCCCAGGACCGCGACGATGACCCCGACAAATGCGGACAGCACGAGCGAGTAAAGGATCAGCTGCTGCTCGGACAGGTACCTGCGCAGCACTGGCACGAGAAGCGACCCGAGTAGTGAACCGATCGCGCTCGCCAGGAGCACGAAACCGAACCACCATGTCGCAGCGTGGAGATGACGAAGGGCGAAGGCAAGGAAGAAGGTGAGGAATCCGACCGAACCCCTGATCACCGACATCGCCGTGAGCGAGAGCACCACATCGGGGACATAAAGCGGCAGTCCCAGTCGCTGCCGTTCGCGAGCAACGTTGATCCGCACCTGACGCTTCCGGTCAGACGCGGGCGGACGCTCGTAGAGCGGGCGACCCGCGCCCTGCGGCCGACGGTCGTCGTCGGGGGCGGGCGGTCCCAAGATCGGCTGGCCGTCGGGCGTCGCTGCCGCCGGTTTGGCGAGGACCGAGTCAGCGCTCCTCGGAAGCCGGACCGCTGCCACGCCGCCGAGGAGGAAGACGACGAAGGCCAACCGCAGCACCCACGGCGCCCCGAGCTGCAGGAAGCCGACCGCCACGGGAGATGCCAAAAAGCCCGCGAGAGTGGCGAGCACCGCGAGCTTCGCGTTCGCGCTCGCGAGATCGTCCTCGGTCTCTGTCATGGACGGCACCAATGCAGCCTTGGCAACCAGGTACAGCTTCGACAGCACCAGCACGCCGAACGCCTCGGGGAACAATAGGAAGCCCTTGATGTCGCCGGCCATCAAGAGGACGAAGACGGCGCTTCCGACAGACGCGACGGCCATGGACGTGCGCCTTGCGTACCTGCCCCGGTCGAGCAGCGGGCTCAGCGCGGGCGCGACGACGACGAACGGCGTGATCGTCAGCAACAGGTAGAGCACGACCCTGCCCTTCGCAGCTTCAGGCGAGATCGTGAAGAACAGAGTCCCAGCGAGAGAGATGGTCACCAGCGTCGTGCCCGCCGAGAAGATCGTGTGGACGAGCGCGAGCCTGCCGAAGGGCTGCGACTGGTCGAAGAGGTCGTGGACTGCGCTGCGGAGGAGCCGGGTGAAGCGAGCCCAGCGCGGGGAGCTGTCCACGTTGCCATGGTACGTGGCTCCCCGGCGTCGAAGACCCCGCTACGATGCGGCCACACCGAACGAGGAGGTCACCAGTGGGAGTTCGTGCCTACGTGTTGATCCAGACAGAAGTTGGCAAGGCGGCCTCAGTCGCGACGAGGGTGTCGGAGATCCCCGGGGTCGTGCAAGCCGAAGATGTGACGGGCCCCTACGACGTGATCGTTCAGGCCGAAGCCGAGACAGTCGACGACCTCGGCAAGATCGTCGTCAGTCGCGTACAACTCATCGAGGGCATCACGCGCACGTTGACCTGCCCCGTGGTCCACCTCTGATCAGACAGTGGTCGAAGCGACCACTGTCGCTGGCAGGCGCGCCCGGGGGGCGACGGAGTCCAGGTTCGCGCCCTACAAGCCGCCGGGGAACGTCTCGCGGGGTCTGAGCTCACCGAGTCGGGTCTCGCCGAGTCCCGTCCCTGCGTCCTCGCGGTAGGCGGCGTAGCCGGTCCGCTCGAGCTCCTCGGCAAGCTCGGGTCCTCCGCTCGCAACGATCCGGCCCTCCGTCAGCACGTGGACGTGTTGGGCGGGCAGCTCGGCCAGCAGACGGCGGTAGTGGGTGATCGCGATCACGCCGAGGGGCGGATCGCCTTCGCGCGTTGCCCGCTCGATGCGCCTGGCCACTTGACCGAGCGCATCGACATCCAGGCCGGAGTCGAGCTCGTCGAGTACCGCGATCCGCGGCCGCAAGATCGCGAGCTGGAGGGTCTCGTTTCGCTTCGCCTCGCCGCCGGAGAGGTCGACGTTCAGCGGGCGCGCCAGTATCGCCGGCGGAATCCCGAGCTCCGCGGCCTCTTCAGAAAGGCGCGCGTCGAGGGGCCCGGGCTCGGCTTCTGTACCACGGCCCGCAGCAAGCAACGACTCGGTGAGCGCCGACGCGAGCGGCACCCCGGGCACCTCGATCGGGTACTGGAACGTCAGGAAGAGCCCTGCCTGCGCCCTCTCGAAGGGCGCCAGATCGAGCAGCTCGACTCCATCGAGCGTCACGCTCCCACGCGTGACCTCGTAGCCGGGACGGCCCATCAGCACGTGCGCCAGCGTGCTCTTGCCCGAACCGTTCGGGCCCATGACCGCATGGATCTCCCCACTGCGGACCTCGAGGTCGATGCCGCGCAGGATCTGGCGGGAGGCGACTCCGGCATGAAGATCCGAGATCCTGAGCACGCTGGCAGTCAACTGATCACCGCGAATACGTAACCGGAGTCGACCTCGATCGGCACGACCTCGACCGGCCTGGTGGCGGGCAGGCTCTGAGGTGAGCCGTCCAGGAGGGAGAAAGTGCTCCCGTGCCGGAGGCACTCGATCTCGCACTCGTCCGCGAAGACCTCCCCCTCCGAGAGCGGGTAGTCCTCGTGGCTGCAAACGTCGACGAGCGCCCTGAAGCCGGACGCGCAATGAACCAGCGCGATCGCTCCTCCTTCGATCTCGAACCGACGGACATGTCCGACCTCGAGATCGCCGGTCGCGCACAGAAGGACGCGCAAGGGGTCAGCTCCCACCGGTGACCCTGTCCAGACGCGCCGCGACGGCCGCGGCGAGATGGGCCCGAACGCCGGGCGCCGCGACACGCACCCAGAGGTCCTCGAAGAAGCCCAACAGGATCAGGCGCTCGGCAATCGCTGGTGGGACACCCCGAGACTCGAGGTAGAAGCGCTGCTCACGGTCGATCTGACCGACGGCGGAAGCATGCGAGCACCGGACGTCGTTCTCCTCGATGTCGAGATTGGGGACCGAGTCAGCGTGTGCGCCATCGCTCAGCACGAGGTTCCGGTTGGTCTGGAAGGCATCGGCGCCCTTTGCGCCGCGCCTCATCCTGATCAGCCCCGAGTAGACCGAACGCGCCGTGCCCCCGACAGCGCCCTTGAAGACCAGGTCGCTCTTGGTGCGCGGTGCTGCGTGCTCCTGCAGGGTACGGAAGTCGTGCACTTGGGTCCCGTCACCGAGGTACGCGGCCAACAGCTCCGCACTCCCGCCCTGGCCCGCCAGGACCGACTCGGTGCGAAAGCGTGCGTACTCGCCGCCGAGCGAGGCCGTGAACGTGCGGACCGTGGAGTCCCGACCTGCGCGGATCCGCTGATGCCCGAGCTGCCAAGCACCCTCGCCGAGCTCCTGGATGGCGCTGTAGGAAAGGACGGCGCCATCCCCGACGGCTATGTCTACGATCGGGATCACCAATAGCGAGCCGTCACCGGAGACGAAGAGCTCGATCACGGTCGCTTCGGCCGCCTCCCCGGCATTGACCACCGTACGAGCCGAGACAGCTTCCGCGACCTCTGCCGTCCCGCGCGAGCCGAGAAGGTGAACGATGACTATCGGGTGGTCGATGCGAGCCCGGGCGGGAACCGAGAGCACGACCGCGTCACGGAGAAAAGCGTCTGCAAGATGGTCGAACACGTCGGGCTCGTGCTCTTCCTTCCCGGAGTCCGAGTTCAGCTCCGTCACCTGGTCAAGGGCCCGCGAACCCCTTGGATCTCCTAGGACGCTGCCAAGGACGGTCCCTCCCGCAGCCGCTGCGGCGGACAGCTCGAACGAGACCGGAGCGCCGTCTATGACAACGGCGAGACCGGATCGCTCGCCGACTTGTTCGAGAAGGGCTGCGGACTGTGGCCAGGCGTCAACTTGGGGCGCCGGCCGGAGACGAGCCGTGGCACCGGTTCCGCTCGGCACATACCGGTCGAGGTCGAGATCCGAGATCCTGCTGTAGCGCCAGAGATCTTCGTCGACCACCGGCGCTGGGCTCGCTGCGAACTTCTCCAGCGCGTCGAGGCGTCGGCGAGCGAGCCACTCCGGGCCGCCGAGACTCCGCGCGACCTCAGCGGTGAAACAAGCAGGTAACTGCATCGTGATCAGGGCAGGAGGTTAGTGGATGCTCGTCATCGAGGCGAAGAGCCCTTGCGCTTGAACCAGCTACGGGGACCGGAGCCACTGGACCCCGAGCGCCGTTCCTCCTTGTGCTCTCGTTTGCGCGCCTCCGCGGCTACGTCCGGCGCCACCGCAGCGATGATCTCTTCGGCATTCTCGAGCAGGTCGGCAGCGTCCGCGGCAGGTACCTCGGGCGGCTCCTCCTCTAAGGCCGGTTCGGTGAGCTTGCCGTGGGTCCAACCAGCATCCGCGAGACGACGCTCATAGACCGGGCAGTTGTCCGGGCACCGCCAGGGCGCGTCGGGTGCCATGTCGAGCACGCAGAATCTCGCGACCTCGCCACTCGCGTAGGTGCGGCTCTGGTAGTGGCGACAGTCCTCCCGCATCGGCATTGTGATGGACGTTACCTCGCCACGAGGTTCAAAACGCCAGCAGGTCCGCGCGGGTCGACGCTCAAGGGAATTCAGCCGACCGAGCCGTCCATCTGGAGCTCGATCAGACGGCTCCATTCGACCGCGTACTCCATCGGCAACGTCCGGGTGATCGGCTCGATGAACCCGTTCACGATCATGCCCATCGCCTGCGTCTCGCTCAGGCCGCGGCTCATGAGGTAGAAAAGCTGGTCGTCACCAATCTTGGACACTGTCGCCTCGTGGCCGATCTCGGCATCACGCTCGCAGACCTCCATGTAAGGCTTGGTCTCCGAGACCGAATTCTCGTCCAGGATGAGTGCGTCGCAGCGGACGAAGGACTTTGCCCGCCTGGCGCCCTCGTCGACGTGAACCTTGCCCCGATAGGCGGCGTGGCCGCCGTCTTTCGAGATCGACTTCGAGACGATGGTGGAACTGGTCTCCGGCGCGCAGTGGAACATCTTCGCCCCGGTGTCGAGGATCTGGTGCGCCCCCGCGTAGGCAACTGAGAGGACCTCACCTGACGCCTTCGGCCCCATCAGATACACCGATGGATACTTCATCGTGAGACGTGAGCCGATGTTCCCGTCGATCCACTCGACATGCGCCTCGGCTTCGGCACGGGCTCGCTTGGTGACGAGGTTGTACACGTTGGTGGACCAGTTCTGGATCGTGGTGTAGGTGATCCGGCTGCCAGGCAGCGCCACGAGCTCGACGACCGCCGAGTGAAGCGAGTCCGACGAGTAGACCGGTGCCGAGCAGCCTTCGACGTAGTGAACCTGGGCACCCTCGTCCGCGATTATCAGCGTGCGCTCGAACTGGCCCATGTTCTCGGCGTTGATCCGGAAATACGCCTGGAGGGGCATGTCGACTGTCACCCCGGGCGGGACGTAGATGAAAGAGCCCCCCGACCAGACGGCGGAGTTGAGGGCGGCGAACTTGTTGTCGCCCGGCGGGATGATCTTGCCGAACCACTTGCGGACGATCTCGGAGTGTTCGCGAACAGCGGTGTCCATGTCGGTGAAGAGCACGCCGAGGCGTGCCAGGTCCTCACGATTTCGGTGGTACACGACCTCGGACTCGTACTGTGCGGTCACTCCGGCCAGGTACTTGCGCTCGGCTTGGGGAATTCCGAGCTTGTCCCAAGTGCTCTTTACGGACTCTGGCAGCTGTTCCCAGTCGTTGACCTGCGCGTCGGTGGGCTTGATGTAGTAATAGATGTCGTCAAAGTCCAGGTCAGGCATCTTTTCGGCGAACCAACGCACCATCGGCTTGCGCTCGAAGCGACGCAGCGAGGACAGCCGGAAGTCGAGCATCCAGCCCGGCTCGCCCTTCATCGCGGACATCTCCCGAACGATCTCTTCCGACAGCCCCTTGCGCGGCTTGAAGACGTAATCCTCGACGTCACTCCAGCCGAGCTGGTACTTGCCGAGATCGAGCTCCGTGATGGCCATCAGGCATTCCTCTCCGGGGAGTTTCTCCTACGCAAATAGTAACAACTCCGGGACGGGACGCCTACCCGCGGCCAGCGCCAATGACCGCACCGCCCTTCGCTACGCGTGCGCCGCCCGAGTCGACCTAGGCCGACGCCGGGTTCAGTTCGACGTTGAAGGGTTGCGTGATGCTCCTGGGGAGCTCCGCCACCAGGCCGTTCACTGTCAGACCGATGTACTCCGGTGCGCCGAGCGTCATAACGAGCGCGCCTGATCCTGTGTAGGTCGCCGACTGACCAGCGCTCAAAGTCTCGGCAAACAGCCACGGGCCTGCAGTGGTGTGCTCGATACCCACCCAGCACCTCCCGCCGGTCGCCTGGAACGCCAACGTGTAGCTGCTCGACGGCACGGTGAACGCGATGTTGGAACCGGACACCGAAGTGGGCTGGAGGGTCGTCTGGAGCGTCGTCGTGGTGGTCGTCGTGGTCCGCGCCCCGCCGCCGTGGCGAAGGGTCGTCGTCGTGGTCGCCTCGTGAGGCCCCGCGCCGCCGCTCAGGGAAATCACGGCCGCAACGACCGCCACAACGGCCGCCGCGGCGACGACACCGGTCGTGGCCCGCCGCACCATCACCTGGCGATGTCGCTCAGCTGACGACCTGTACGCCTCCGGGCGGGCACGAGCCTCGGCCGTTCCCGGCAACCGCGCTCGGGGGTGCGTGGAACCCGGATGGGCGCCGACCTCAGACGCTTCACCCAGCGTTACGTCGTCTTCCTCGCCGTCACGCTTCTCGTGGCCCTTCGGCGTCACGCCGACAGTCCGGTTCGGGACGGAGAGGCGAAGCTTCGGCTCGCCGGCCGGCGGCAACCGCGAAGAAGACAGCTGGCCCTGGCCGGGCATGCGGGCACTGCGGCGCGCAGGTGGGACCTCCCCGCCCGCCTCGTCGATGCGCCTACCGACGTGAGGATGGCCTGTCTCCTCGTGGGGAAGGATTCGGAACCCTGTGGACTCGGTGCGCTTGGAGACCTCGCCCAACACGCCCAGGGCGCGCTCATATGTCTCGACGGACTTGGTGGCCGACCTACCCGAAACGATCCGTGCCCAGACGATCGCGGCCACGACGAGCACCGCGAGGACGACAATGACGAGTGCGATCACGCTCCTCAACTCCACAGCTGGCTACGCACGCTCCCATTCAAGCCGAATGCCGAGACCAGGGCACCGCGCCCGTCTGACGAGCCGACAGCGTTCAGGTTCTCAGGCCATGGCGAGGGCGGAGGTGGTCGGGGATCTCGCAACGGCGCGGGTTGGCCCGATCACGCGCTGACACGACCGGGTCGGTGACGCCCCAGTCGGCTTTCAGGTCGGGGTCGTCCCAGGCAACGCCGAGCTCGTCCACAGGGTTGTAGTAGGAGTCGACGAGATACGTGAGCGTCAGATCCGTGACCGCCGCGAACCCGTGGCCGACGCCAGGGGGTATGAACAACCCACGATCGTCGTGCTCGCCGATCTCGAGGATCTCGGTCGCCCCGTCGGTTGGCGAACCGACCCGAAGGTCGTGCAGGACGACGCGTGCCCGGCCGCGCGTCACGTACCAGTAGTCAGACTGGTGGAAGTGGTAGTGAACGCCGACGACAGCACCCTGCTGACGGTCCGAGCGGTTGCCTTGGACCATCTCGCGGCCGAGGGGGAACCAGTTCCTTCGGTACGTCTCGATAAACCGCCCACGGCTGTCGCCGTAGACGTCCGGAATCACGATCATCACGTCCGCGATCACGCTGGACGCTTCCACTCTCGGCAACGGTCGCCCTCCTTCAATCGATTCTGAGACCCTGAGAAGCGGCCTCCGGCAGGCTAGTGCTGTACGCCCGCAAGACCAAGAGACGACGACTCTGAAGAGTCCGCGTCCTTCCGAGTCATAGCCCTCGCGCCTGACCTCTGACCTCCTTCAGCGCTCATTCCCCGGGCAATTCTCTCGGAGGCCTCGTGGAAAAGGCGAGCTGCCAGTCGTTCTCGCTCTCCCCGTCGATGGTGAGGCGCCAGGTGAAACGGGTGTTGTCCGGGAGCGGGAGCGGGCTGAAGTTGACCGCGACGGCCACGTCGACCGGGCTTCCCTCAGGCACGCCTTCGGGACGGCCTACCTCGAAGTCGCCCCGCACCTCGATCGGCTGTGGACCATCGGCGCCCTCGACTATGACCGGGCGTCCGTCCTCGTCCATCAAGAAGAGCTCCCAGTGGTGCGGGCGCGTCGCCTCGTGCCAACCGACGTCCACCTTGATGGCGATCGCAGACGGCATCGGCTCGGGTCCGATCAGGCTCCAACCCCCGCCGAGGATGAACAGCTTCCCGTCTGCCACCTGCGCCGCGTCGCACAGCATCATCGTCACTCGCACGCAGCAACGGTAGCCCGGCACGGTACCGACTGATCAGTGAAGTTTGAGTACCGTCGTCGCGATGAGCGAGCTCGGCCTGCGCAACGACCTGTACCGGCGACCGCTCGCGACAGCACTCGAACGCCTGGGCCTCGAGACCGGGTGGCGATGCGTGGACGTCGGTGCCGGCACAGGTGACGTCTCGGTGGCCTTTGCAGGGCTCGTGGGGCGCGAAGGACGCGTCTACGCGGTCGACAGCGATCCCCGGGCCCGGGACGAGGTTGCCGCCGCCGCGGCCGCAACTGGAGGCGCCCAGGTGATCGCCATCACCCAGGCCGGTGAGGACCTGACATTGCCGGAGAGCGTCGACCTCGCATATTGCCGTTTCTTGTTGATGCACGTCCTCGAGCCCCGGGTCGTCCTGCAGCGGATGGCCGCCTCACTCAGGATCGGGGGCTATCTCCTGGCCCAAGAGCCCATCACCTCGGCGGGACGGATCGACGGTGTTGCGATGTCGATGCCAGCGGCGAGGCACCCTGACGTGGGGGCCCTGCTTCCCAGAATGGTTCGCGAGGTCGGCTTGGAGCTCATCGACGCCTGGGCCGAGGCTCCAGCGGGCGCCGGGCCGGGCCCGGTCGCGACCTATCTCGAGGAGCTCACGGAGGTGGAGCCGGGAGATGCCGCGGTGGTGCTGCCGCCGCTCGTCACGGTCATCGGGCGTCGCAGGGCTCCGGAGAGCTCCTCGGCGCGTGGCTGAAGCAAGCCCGGCTCCTGCGAGCCCGACATCGCGAAAGCGATACCGGTTGGGACCGGCTCAGCCCACGAACGACTCGACCTGCTTGACGAGCTTGTCCTCGATCTCGAGGTTCCAGGCCGTTTCGGCGACATCGACCAGGAGGAACAGGTCCGAGACCAGCAGGGTCTCAAGGGCCGCCGCCGCGAGGTGCTGAAGCCATTTGCCTATCCCGATGCGCACGAGGCAGTCGCCAGGCGAGCCGGAGACGGTGATCGTCAGGGCGCGGTCGGCATCGACCACGGCCGCAAGGAAGCCGCCCTTCTTCGCCTGGATCACGGTCCCGTGGGCACTGGCAACAGAGCTCTGCACCGTGAAACCGTCCGACTTCAGGTACTCCTCGATCTTCGACTGCAGGTCGGCCAGGTCGACCTGCTTGCCCTGGAACTGCAGAACTCTCTCACCTATCACTTGGCGCTCCTCTCGACCTCTGGGTGGGCTCGGCTGCCCATGATGAGCGCCGCGGGTGAAGCGCTCCTGAGCACGCTACCTGCGTCCGCCGCTTCCGGAACGTCGCCCGGCCGGGATCACTTCAAAAGACGCGACAGGCGGCGATCGGCGAGTACACGGCCTTTGGTCTGACAGCGCTTGCAGTAGACGACCTCGTGCGACTCGTAAGAGACCCTGAGAAGGGGCTCGCCGCAGACCGGGCAGGGTAGGCCGACCCGATTGTGCACAGCAAACCCGGTGCCGAGCTTGGCCTCGGTGAGGCCCCCTGTTCGCTTGCGCTCCGAGGTGACCGCCGCGGACAGGACCGAGCGTATCTCGGCCACCAGGCGCCGGCGCTCTGCAGGGTTCAGCGACCTGAGGGAAGAGAAGGGCGACAAGCCGGCGCGGTTCAGCGTGTCGTCCGCGTAGCCCCTGCCGATGCCGGCCACGAACCTCTGATCCCGCAGCAGGGTATGAAGATGACGCGCGTCCTGACTCGTCATCAGGAGGTCTTCGAAGGCCTCGTCCGCTGGCTCCGGGCCGAGGCCGTCCATAGGTCCTTCTTCGCCGGCAGCCAGCACCCACCAACCCGCCTTGCGCTCGTGACCATGCTCTCGAACGAGCACTGCAGTGCCGTTCCCCAGGACGAAGCGAACAACCGCACCCCTTGGCCTGGTGTGCTTGGGTGGTACCTCGATGTCCAGACGACCCGCCTGCGACAGGTGAACCAGGACGCGGCGACCCGACGACAGGTTCCAAACGAGGTACTTTCCCCGGCGCCCCACCCCCTGCACATTCTCCCCCTCGAGGCCCTGGTCCGCCGGCACAACGGTCTTCAGCCCCGAGAAGCCCAGTAGCTCGACCTGCTCGATGACCGCCCCCGCGACCGCGGCATCGAGACGTTCCGCAAGGGCCTGCATCTGGGGAAGCTCGGGCATGTCACGCGGTCCGGGACAACCTGTCCGGCAATTCGCGAGTCCGGCTCAGGACTCGGTCGGGCCCGAGCACCGAAGGCCCCCGCGTTCGCCCCGCGCGACGATCTTGAGCGCCATCTTGCGGCTCGCCTCGTCGATCATCTCGGCACCGAACATCACGGCGCCTTTGCGATCGTGATCTGTCGCCTGCGCGTAAGCATCGAGAATTGCCCAAGCCCGGTCGAATTGTTCCTGAGTCGGCGAGAAGACTTCGTTCAAGATCGCGACCTGGTCCGGGTGTACAGCCCATTTGCCGTCATAACCGAGAGCATGTACCCGGTTGCAGTAGTCACGGAACAGCTCAGGCTCACGGATCTTGAGGAACGGGCCGTCAATGACCTGGATCCCGTTCGCTCGACCGGCCGTCAAGATCTTGCTGAAGACGTAGTGGAAGTGGTCACCCGGGTACTGGTCGATCTGGACGCCACCGGTCAATACGGGCATCTCGATAGAAGCGGCATAATCGGCCGGCCCGAAGACGACCGCCTCGAGCCTCTTGGACGCGGCACAGATCTCCTCCACGTTGATGAGCCCGCGCGCGGTCTCGATCTGTGCCTCGATCCCGATGTGACCGGCCGGAAGGCCGCTGTTGAGCTCCACTTGGGCAAGGAGAAGATCGAGCGCGATGATCTCGGGCGCCGCCTGCGTCTTGGGCAGCATGACCTCGTCGAGACGCTCGCCCGCCGCGGCTACGACCTCGATCACGTCCCTGTAGGTCCAAGCGCTGGCCCACCCGTTCACCCGGACGCACAGCACGCGGTCGTCCCAGGGGAGATCACGGATCGCGTCTACGACCCCCGCCCTTGCTGACTCCTTCTCAGCAGGCGCCACGGAGTCCTCCAGGTCGAGAAAGGTCATGTCGGCCGGGATCGAGGGGGCCTTCTCGAGAAAACGCGAGCTCGAGCCGGGCACCGACAGGCAGGACCGGCGCGGCAGGTTGCGGGAACGCTCGGACACGGCATCGATGGTACGACGACACCCGGGCACGGGCCGCGGCGCCCACGGACCAGTCCTGCCGTGCCATCGTTATCGAGCCGACGGCGTCTCGTCGATCAGGTCTTGCGGGGTGAGCTGCTCGGTGACGAGGCGGGCGAACCGGCCAGGGTCGCCTGCGACGAACGCCCGGCAGAGTGCCACGCCCTCCACATAGCAGGAGATGTACGACCTCCAGATCGGATGGAGGAGGAACTCGACCGCCTTCTGCGCTCTTGCCCTCGACGTCAGCTCGAAGCGGGCCACTTCGTCGATGACCGTGTCGGGATCGGCCCCGTCCTCCCACAGGCGGAAGGCGGCATTCGCACGCACGCCGCCGAGTGCCTCTCGCGCCTTCCTCATGGCCGCGACCACATCGGAGTCGTAGCGGATCCCGAGCGGTGTCAGGTGGTCGGCCACAACCGCGTCCGGACAGGGGCCCATCACTATCTCGAACCCAAGGTCAGCGAGTCCTTCGGAGAGCAGGTTGTGCGGCGTCCCGATGACGACGACCGACTCCTCCCAGCACCGGTTGCGACGGAGAAGGCCCTTCTCCTTGCGGACGTGCTCGGTGTGATGGCCCGGATAGGCCTCGTGTGCCACGAGGGGACCGACAGACGTCGACAGCACCGGTAGGTCGGTGTTGATCGCGACCCTTGATCGCAACCCTCCCAGGTAGTAGTTGAAGCCGCTCCACGGCTTGCCGCCGACGAGCTCGAAGTCGACGCTTTCGCCGGCGGGCAGGCCGAACATGAGCCGGGTCCTGTCACGGAGGTCCTCGGCGAGCGAGGCGATCACAGCTTGCAGCAGGTCGACGGGAACCGTCCGCGACTCCCGCCAGGACACGCAGCGATCCAGCAACGGTCCTTTGCCCGGCACGACCTCGTCGAGGCGGTGGTGCGCCGCCTCGAACTCGTCCTGCTCGAATCTCCGCGGGCGAACGCCGTAACAGGCCTCGACCTCGTCCGCGTACGCGATTTGCTCGCCGGCCAGCTTGCGCGCGGTGGTGAGCAGACCGACCGCCTGGGCGCGCAGGTAGTGACGCCTCGACGCGTCCCTCCCCGCGTCGTCCACGGCCTCGAGCTGCCGGTGGCCCGGCGCCGCTTGGTCGCCCGGGTCGCCGAGCGGCTCACCCGCGTCTATGGCGGCCAGAAGTGACCGTGCCTCCGCCACAAGATGGCCAGGGGACATGATCGGCGCCGCGGTGACGCGGGCTGCGATTCGCTGAGGCCCGTAGTAGGAGTCCACGAGCCCGGGCACGTGACGGTCCATTGCCAAGCCGAGCGCCAGGTAGCGCTCGACGACCTTGGGCGTCATTCAGAGCTCAACCGATGCGCGAACGGAGAAACTCTGTCGTGCGCTGCCAGGCGAGCGCCGATGCCTCGGCGTCGTAGACCTCGGGACGCGTGTCGTTGAAAAAGGCGTGATCGGCTTGCGGGTAGATGTGGATATTCACGTCGTGGTTGCCCGAGTCCCTCAGGGTGCGCACGAGTGCCCTCGCCGACTCGGGGCTTGCCGATTCGTCCTTCCCAGCGAAATGGCCGAGAACCGCACCGGTCAGCGCTGAATAGTCGGGCTGCGCTCCCTGCCAGGGCACGACACCGTAGAAGGGCACGACAGCTCTCACCCTGTCCGGGCGCTGCGACGCGAGCATCAGGGCCAGACCACCGCCCATGCAGAACCCGACGACCCCGACCCCGCTTCCACTCGAGCGGGCGGCGACCTCGTCCACGGCGCCGCCCATGTCTCTCCCTGCCCGGTCCAGTTCGAGCGCCATCATCAGTTTCGCGGCCTCGTCGGGCTCAGTGACCTTCCCGCCGTGGTACAGGTCTGGTGCCAGTGCCACAAAGCCTTCGTCCGCGAAGCGATCGCACACGTCCTTGATGTGGTCGACCAGTCCCCACCACTCCTGAATCACGACGACTCCCGGCCCGCTCCCGCTGGCTGGCAGGGCGAGATAGCCGACGTCGGTCGAACCGTTGCTCGGAAACTCGATCATCGATCCCATGGGTGCGAAGCTACTCCCGCCGTGGAGCAAGTTCAGGCATTGGCTCGATAGCGCGAGGATTATCCCCATGCCCGCGAGCCGTCTCCCAGGATCGCTGCGCGTCCTGCTCGGGGCGAGTTTCGTGTCGTCGATCGGCTCAGGGTTGACACTTCCGTTCCTCGTCATCTACCTGCACCAGGTTCGGCACATTCCTCTCGGGATCTCAGGCCTTCTGATAGGGGGCGTCGCCGTTCTCGCCCTGCCCGTCAGCCCCGTGGTCGGCGCGCTCGTCGACCACATCGGCGCCCGTGAGGTGATGCTCGTGACCATGGTCGTGCAGGGTCTCGGCATCGCCGGCCTGGCGACCGTGCACAGTGTCTTGACAGCCGTGCCCGCGATGTTCGTCTATGGGCTCGGCCAAGCTGCCGCTTGGCCTACGTGGAACGCGCTGCTCGGAGTGATGGTCGGCGACGACAACATCAGTCACCTGGCCTTCGCCCGCAACTTCCAACTCCTGAACCTCGGCCTCGGCATCGGTGCGATCGTCAGCGGGCTAGTCGTCCACGTCCGTGATCCGTGGACCTTTGTGGCGATCTACCTCGTAAACGGGGCTTCCAGTGTGATCGTCGTCCCCGTGGTCGCGCTCTTGCCCCGCAGCGCCTTTCGATCGACGCGTGATGCCGGTGCAGCGGCGCCGGCAGAAGAGGCGGCCTCGCGAGCCACGCCTCGCGACCAAGCTCGGCATGGATACCGGGCCGTGCTGAGCGACGGCTTGTTCCGCAGGTACCTAGTGATGATGACCATCCTCATGACCGCCGGCTACGGTGCCTTGAACACGGGCTTCGTAGGCTTCGCCACGTCGGTGGCCAAGGCTGGTCCCGGTACGATCGCGGCCGCGTACGCGGCCAACACCGGGTTCATCGTGCTGGCGCAACCGCTGGCGCTGCGAGTGGTCGGCCGAACGAGGCGCACCACCGCACTCAAGATGGTCGCAGCCGCGTTCGCCGCTTGCTGGATCGTGCTGGCGGCAGCCGGTCTGACACCGGGGTCCAGCGCCGCCCGGGCACTTGTCATAGCCACCCTGGTCGTATTCGCGACGGGCGAAGTGCTCCTGAGCCCGGTTAGCGGCCCGCTCGTGAACGACCTTGCGCCGCCGGCGCTTCGTGGCCGTTACTTTGCTGCGTCCGCCATGTGCGTCACGGTGGCCAACGTCGTGAGCCCGGCGATCTCGGGTGCGGCGATCGGCGCCGGTCTTGGCATCTTCCTGCTTGGCTTCTTCGTCGCCTGCTGTGCCGCAGCCGCTGTCGGTGCGGAATGGTTGGGCCGCGCCCTCAAGCCTTCACAGAACAACGCGCCCGAGAGCCGGCCGCCGGCCGTCGGCGAGCCGGTCGCGGGTTAGCTGAAAAGACCGGGAAGCGGTCATCCGCCACGAACGACTAGCTCGGGCGCCGGAGGGCATCCGCCACGACTCAGGACCCCGATCGGGCTCTCGAGACCTGACGGCCCGGCCAAGAGATCGAAAACGCCAGGTTCTAACAGCTGGACACTGTCGCCGGCCCGCCTCATGACCTCTCCGAGCAGCTGGCCGTGCAGTACCCGACCGACACCCGCGACTCCCCAGAGCGGAACCGAGGCACCGCGTGCGGCGTGGGCGACATCGGCGGCCGCCGCCGTGACCAGTACACCACGACTACCAGCCGCAAGCGCCTCCACGAGCACGACTGCTGCGCCCTGGACAGCTTGCTCGGCCTCGCCGCAGTCCCAGCTGCTGGCTTGGGAGACCACTGCCGCAAACAGGCGAACCTGCGCACGAAGCCGGGGCGACGACCCCACCACGCGCACGACTGGCACCGGGCGCTGCGAACAAGCCTCCAGCACAGTCTCGGCGGGAAACGCCACGACGAGCGGTGCGTCACCGACAAGACGATCGCCCAGCCCAACAGCGAGCAGCTCGGCCGTCGGATCCGAGACGAGCTCCCCGACCGCACGTCGAGCTGCTTGGTCGGGATCGGGCGCGACGAGCACCGTCGCGGCCACCCACCAGAGCGGCCCCATGGTGACATGAGACTCCACGAGCCGCCGGCACGCAGTCACAACTGCCGGTGGCTCGTCGAGGGCGAGCTCTGATAACGCCCACGCGGCCTCGACTGCCAGTGTCGTGGGCGTCTCGTCGCGGTCCCGGGCGATCCACCGGAGGCGCTCGATGGGGTGCATCCGGACGGAGGTTACCGGCGTAGCTCCGACGTAGCGCCGAGGGTCGTAGGGAGCCGACTCTCGTCGGGTGTGCTCAGCCGACGATGCCGCCTTTGGTCATGGCGAGCACGTCAAGTGCCCGGTCGACCTCCTCCTCGCTGAGCAGCCCCATCTCGAGCACGACGCTTCGCAGGTCCTTTCCTCCGGCAAGTGCCGCCTTCACGACCCTGGCCGCCTGCTCGTAGCCGATGTAGGGATTGAGAGCCGTGGCGATCGATGGGGAGGAGAGCGCGTACGAGCGGCATCGCTCTTCGTCGGCGACGATCCCGGCGACGCACTTGTCGGCCAGGGCAAGGCTCACCGCTGAAAGCAGGCGGATGGACTCGAGGAGGTTGCTGCCGATCACCGGCATCATCACGTTGAGCTCGAAATTACCAGCGGCGCCTCCGAACGCAACGGCGGCGTCGTTGCCGACAACCTGCGCAACGACCTGGCAAACGGCCTCCGGGACCACCGGGTTCACCTTGCCCGGCATGATCGAGGAGCCCGGCTGGAGATCCGGCAGGTGGATCTCGCCGATGCCGCATCGCGGGCCCGAGGACATCCATCGAAGGTCGTTCGAAAGCTTGAAGAGCGACACTGCGATCGTCCGGAGCGCACCGGAAGCCTCGACGAGGGCGTCCCTGGAGCCCTGAGCCTCGAAGTGGTCACGGGCCTCGGTAAGCGGCAAGCCGGTAGCAGAGGCAAGCCGCTCGATCACCTTTGCCGCAAAGCCTGGCTTCGCGTTCAGTCCGGTCCCCACGGCCGTTCCGCCCAGCGGCAGCTCCGCCACCCGTGGCAGAACACCCTCGAGGCGTTCCACGCCGTACTCGACCGCCGCCGCGTATCCGCCGAATTCCTGGCCCAAAGTGACGGGCGTCGCGTCCATGAGGTGGGTGCGCCCGGCCTTCACGACGCCTTCGAATTCGTCCTGTTTCGCGCGCAGGCTCGAAGCCAGACGCCGGAGGGCCGGAATCAGATCGCGCACGATCCCGCGGGCGGCTGCCAAATGGATCGCGGAGGGGAAAACGTCGTTGGTTGACTGTGACGCGTTGGGCTCGTCATTCGGGCGCACCTCCCGCCCGAGCCTTTCATTGGCGAGATTCACCAGCACTTCGTTCATGTTCATGTTCGTGGACGTGCCCGACCCCGTCTGGAAGACGTCTATCGGGAATTGATCAAAATGGCGCCCGGCTGCCACTTCTTCGGCCGCCTCGGCAATTGCCGTCGCCACACCTGAGTCGATGGTCCCCATTTCGGCGTTCACGATCGCTGCCGCGCCCTTGATCATCGCCAGAGCCACCAAGAGCGCGGGTTCAACGGGCTGGCCGGAGATCGGGAAGTTCTCAACAGCGCGCTGTGTCTGTGCTCCCCATCGCGCTCGCTGCGGTACCCGGACCTCACCCATCGAATCGTGCTCGACGCGATAGCCGACAGCGGCGTCGCCGGCGGCCTCGGAATCTCCCATAACAGTCATAGAGTCAACGTAGCTGTCAGAAGGGCGGCCATGACAATTCAGGCGGAACTATCGTAACGACGCTGTAACGTCCATATTTCTGGCCGGAAAGGCTCCATCGCAGGTGAGACGCTATGTGCTTGCAAGCCTTTGCACACCGAGTTAGGTTGCGAGCACTGTGAGACCTGGCACTGGGCGCCTCGTCGTTGAGGCTGCAAGAGGCTCCGTCGCCGCGCCGGATGCGTCGGCTAAGCGGCGCCGCCGCGCAGCGGTCTCGCTGATCATCTCCGGAATGCTGCTTGCTGGCATCGGCACGCCGCTTGTTCTTGCGGGCATACCTGCCGGTGCTGACCAAGTTGCAACGCTGCAACAGCGCGCTCAGTACATAGCAGCCGAGATCCAAGCAGCCAATGTCAAGCTGACCATCCTCGACGAGAGCTACCTCCAGGCCAAGGCTCGTGTCGCGTCCCTCGGGCAACGGGTCGCCAACGCGACAGCGGCAATTGACAAGACCGAACAGGCGCTCGCTCAGGACCAGGCGCATTTGCGCCAGGTTGCCATCGAGGCATACGTCACCGGCGGCGCCTCACAGAGCCTCTCGGTGGTGTTCAACGGCACACAGCAGACTGCCGGCATGCAACAGGCCTACCTGCAGGCGGCGTCCGGCAACCTGAGCGAGTCCGAGACCACGGTCGAGATCAACCAGCGAGCGCTGTCCATCGATCGGGTCGTTCTCGATCACTCCGAGCAGGTCGCAAAGGCCAATGAAAGAGCGATCACGACCGACTTGGCGCAGGCACAGGCCATCACTGCGAAGTTGACGAGCGAGGAAGCGAACGTAAAGGGCCAGCTCGCAGCTGCTGTGGCAGCAGCTGAACAAGCCAGGGCGGCCGCCTACGCCGCCGCTTTGGCGGCGGCGGCCCGGCAGGCGGCAGCGACCCAGGCCGCCCAACAGCAGGCGGCTACGCCTCCGACGCCGGTCCCGACACCCTCGCCATCGCTGCCATCGGCATCCGGCGACACAGCAGGTCAGATCGCCGTGAACGCCGCCCAGAGCCAGCGTGGAGTCCCTTACGTGTGGGGAGGTGCCACAGCGGGAGAGGGTTTCGACTGCTCCGGACTGACCATGTGGGCATGGAGCCAGGCCGGCGTCTCGCTGGCCCACGGGGCGACAGAGCAGTACTACGAGATCGAGCACGTCTCGATGTCGGACCTTCAACCGGGTGACCTCATCTTCTACGGCGACGGCTACCTGCTCTACCACGTGGTCATGTACATCGGCGACGGCATGGTCGTGCAGGCCGAGGAGACGGGCACCGACGTGATGGACACCCCGATACCGCCTGGTGCCTACGGCGCAGGCAGGCCCTGACCTCCCCCGAATCCGAGAAGCTCCCTAGCAGCTGAGCTGCCGGAGGGGCGGCCGTCCGCGTACGCTGCGCCCATGCGCGCTGTGATCGTCGAGGCTGGGTCCGTCGTCGTGAGGGAACGGCCTGACCCGGTCCCGGGGGCCGGCGAACTGCTCGTCCGTGTCCAGGCAGCGGGCCTGAACAGGGCGGACCTGCTGCAGAGGGCCGGCCTGTACCCGGCCCCGTCGGGGTGGCCGGTCGACATCCCGGGCCTCGAGTTCGCGGGCATCGTGACGGCAGTTGGCCCTGGTAGCGAGCGGTTCGTCGTCGGTGATCGGGTCATGGCGGTGGTCGGAGGAGGGGCGCAGGCCGAGCTGGCGACCGTCCACGAGCGCACTGCCCTGCCGGTGCCCGACGGACTCGGTTTCCTGGAGGCGGGTGGGTTCCCGGAGGTGTTCACGGTCGCGCACGACGCCCTTTTCACCCAGTGCGGGCTCAGACCGGGCGAACGGGTCCTGGTGAACGGTGCCGCGGGTGGCGTCGGCGTCGCGGGGGTCCAACTGGCGTTGGCAGCAGGCGCCACGGCCGTGGCGAGCGTGCGCGCTGCGCAGCTGCGCGGCGCTCTGGCAGCTTTCGGCGCCACAGCGGTCGACCCGGCCGACACGGCGGCGCACGGCCCTTACGACGTGGTCTTGGAACCGATCGGTGCGCCAAACCTCAGCACCGATCTCGACTCGCTTGCTGTCGGCGGCCGTATCGCGATCATCGGTGTCGGCGCAGGTGCACGCGGTGAGATCGACCTGCTGCAGCTCATGGAACGTCGTGCGCGCATTCATGGCGCGACGTTGCGGGCACGCCCACTCGAGGACAAGGCCGTTGCCGCGCGCCTCGTCGAGCGGCAGGTCCTGCCGCTCCTGGCGACAGGACGTGTCCGCGTCGTCGTCGAGGAGGTGTACGAGTTGGCGGACGTCGGCGCCGCGTACGAACGGTTCGCGGCGGGAGACAAGCTCGGCAAGATCGTCCTGAACCTCGCCGGGTGACGCCGGCGGCGCCTTGAGACGCCGCCCACTGTCAGCGCAGACCGGCCATGACCTGGGCATTCTCCGGAGCTCCGGCCCGCGGGGCTTCACGGTCGGTCAAGAGAAAACGGACATTTTCATCTACCGGAATATTCCACTAGTGGAAATGTTCTACCCCACATGACATTACGGAACCCGCCCGGAGTCCCCGTCTCATGATGTCGATCGAGCGAACAGCTCCTACCTCCTCGAACAGTTCAGGGAACGTCGCGACGGCTGGGCTCTCGCCTCGCGAGCTTCTGGTCGACAGGTATTGCGAGCTCCAGCCGCAGATGCAGAGGCGCTTCAGCGCTCTCTTGCACAGGGAGCTGCGCGACGAGCTTCATGCCGTGACCGACCACCAGCTCAGCGTGCTGACTTACCTTCGCGGCCAATCGGTGACGATGCGTGAGCTCGCGAAGGAGCTCGATGTCGGAGAAAGCGCAGCTACGGCGGTCGTCGACCGCCTCGTGCGACAGGGACTCGTCGTCCGCTGTGACGACCCGTCGGACCGGCGCATCGTCCGCCTGGCGCTGAGCGTTGCGGGCGAGTCGCTGGTGAACAAGCTGCACGAGAGCGCCTGCCGCAAGACGGCAAATCTGCTCGTGTCGCTTTCCGACGACCAGCTCGCGCAACTTGTCGCTGTGATGGAGATGCTCGACGCCGCTGCCCTCGCCGATGAAGCGCTCACCGGCGAGACCGGCACACAGCAGAACGCCGAGGAGGGACCAGCGATATGACGACCACCGACCGTGTCCTCGGCGCCGACCGCCCGCTGGCCACTGGCCAGGGAGCCGGCCCTGTCGGGGCGACGACGAACCACGGGCACACAGGCGCGGCCATGAGCCACCGCCAGATCCTCGTGGTGTTCTCCGGACTGATGCTCGGGATGCTGCTCGCCGCGCTGGACCAGTCCATCGTCTCAACGGCGCTGCCGACCATCGTCGGCGACTTCCACTCCCTCAACCGCCTCACGTGGGTCGTGACCGCCTATCTCCTCACCTCGACGGTGAGCGCTCCCCTCTACGGGAAGATCTCCGACCTCTACGGGCGAAAGCGCATCTTCCAATTCGCCATCATCATCTTCCTCGCCGGCTCCGTCCTGGCCGGTCTCAGCCGGAACATGGACCAGCTGATCGCCTTCCGCGCAGTGCAGGGTCTGGGGGCCGGTGGGCTGATCGTGCTGGCGATGGCAATCGTGGGCGACGTCGTGTCCCCTGCCGAACGTGGCCGCTACCAGGGATATTTCGGTGCAGTGTTCGGAATCGCGAGCATCGCCGGCCCGCTTGCCGGAGGCTTCCTCGTCGACCACGCCTCTTGGCGTTGGATCTTCTATGTGAACCTTCCCATCGGCGCGATCGCCCTTGTCGTCACGAGCATCGTGCTGCGCGACCGCGCCGTGCGCACCCGCCACAAGATCGACTACCTCGGCTCTGTGCTCCTGCTCATCGGCGTGTCCGCTCTGCTCTTGGTCACGACCCTGGGAGGCTCTCCGCAGGGTTACGCGTGGCTGTCTCCGCAGATCATCGGCATGATCGTGATCGGTCTCGTCTTCGTCGCCGCCTTCCTCGTCCGTGAGCACTACGCGTCGGAGCCGATCGTCCCGCTGAGGCTGTTCCGCAAGCGGGTCTTCTCGGTGGCGAACGCCGCGGGCTTCATAGTCGGCGTCGCGATGTTCGGCGCGATCATCTACCTTCCGGTGTACCTACAGGTCGTCCGAGGAGTGTCGCCGACGACCTCCGGCCTCATGCTGTTGCCCATCATGGCCGGCCTGTTCACGGCCTCGATCGGAAGCGGCCAGATCATCGCGCGGGTCGGGCGGTACAAGATCTTCCCGATCCTCGGCACCGCCTTCATGACCATCGGGATGGGGCTGTTCTCCACCTTGACGATTCACACCTCTTTCCTCGTGACCTCCGCTTTCATGCTGCTCACCGGATTCGGGCTCGGTCTGGTCATGCAGGTGCTGATCCTCGCGGTCCAGAACGGGGTCGACTACAAGGACCTCGGGACGGCGACGTCGCTGTCCGCCTTCTTCAGGTCGATGGGGGGCGCTTTCGGCACCGCGCTCCTGGGCGCCGTCCTCAACGACCGGCTCGTCGGCAACTTGCGGAGGGCCCTGCCCGCCGCGGCACGCCCTCACGTGCCTGAGATTGCCCGTGAGATCGTCGGCAGCCCCGCCCAGTTGAAGCTTCTGCCGCAGGCTCTCCACTCAGCGGCCACTGTCGCTTACGTGCACACCATCGACACGGTCTTCCTGATCGCGACACCAGTGGTCGCCCTCGCCTTCTTCCTGTCGCTCGCACTGCCTGAGATCCGCCTCCGCAAGACCGTTCACACCGTGGTGAGCGAGCACGGCGCTTCGTCCGCCACGGCCGAGTCGGGCGAGACCATCGTCCTCTCGGGCAGGCCGTCGCCCACCTTCGAGCAGTGAGGAGGCCTCCGGTCCCGAGGCGCGGGGCGGGCCGTTGGCACGCCTGGTGACGCGACTGAGGGATACGCCGGGGGGTCCCCAGGCCATTCTCAGGGCTTTCCTCGGCGTGACCTTCACCTACGCCGGCCTGCAGAAGCTGACGAACCGTTTCTTCTTCCAGGCGGCCAACCCGGGGTCCATCCAGGCACAGCTGCACGCGGCGGTCACGACGAGCCCGATTGGACCGCTGATCAGGGTGTCGGCCCATGCTCCGGTACTGGTGGGTCTGCTGATCGCCTTCGGCGAACTGGCGGTCGGTCTCGGTACCCTGGCCGGGCTGTTCGGGAGGGTCGCCGCCACGGGCGGCATGGCACTGTCTCTCCTACTCTTCCTCTCCGTCTCTTTCAACACCACCCCGTACTTCTACGGCTCGGACATCGTCTTCTTCTTCGCGTGGACCCCGCTGGTGGTCGCGGGGAGCGGCGCTTGGTCGCTCGACGCGGCACTCGAGGCACGTCACGCAAGCGAACGTGCCGCGGTTGGGGCCGTCCCGGGGCGGCCGGCGCCGGACCTGGACCGCCGGGCAGCCATGCGCAAGGTGGCCTCCAGCCTCGCGCTCGCGAGCCTCGCCGTCGTCACCGCCGCCATCGCGGCAGCAGTCGGGAGGATGTTCGGAGGCACCTCGGCCCAGACACCGGGAGCGCCCCTGCTCTCACCACCGAGCACCGAGCCAACGGGCAACAAGCCGCCGAGCACCGGCTCGTCGGAGGGCACGGCCATCGGGCTCGCCAGCGACGTGCCGCTCGGCGGCGCCCGGGAGTTCACCGACCCCGCCCAGGGGATTCCTGCTTATGTGGTCCGGCCATCCGAGGACTCTTATGTCGGCTTCAGTGCGGTGTGCACTCACATGGGTTGCACCGTCGGCTTTTTTCAGCCGGCACTCCAGTTTCGTTGCCCATGCCACGGCTCGATCTTCTCCGCCGTCACCGGCGAGGTCCTCCAGGGTCCCGCCGCGGCGCCCCTTCCCAGCATTCCCATCGAGAAGTCGGCCGATGGCACTCTCCTCGCCGACGGGTAGCAACACCTCGCCGCGGCAACTGTCAGGCGTACTGACGATCCATTGGCGTCGCGTTTGAGTAGGATGCTTCCCGTGTTCAATTTGTCACCCGGATGTCACAGATGGTGACCCCCGCGACACGAGGGGCGCCCTCGGCACGCTCAGGCCGCTCGACTGGCACCACAACCTCCCGTGCACGGGCCGTCACGACCCGCTCGGCGCAAGTGCAGGCCCCCCGCTCACCCTCTGGTGCGCGACCAAGGCTCCCCCGCGCTTCCACGCGCTCCTCCCCGCCCGCCGTGGCGACGCCCGCGCGCCGGGCACCGGTGGGAGACGACGAGGAAGCCGACGGACGTCGGCTGCGTGCAGCTCGCAACTATGAGGCCGTGGTGGGCGCCGTTATCGACATCGTGCGGGAGTGTCCACCCCATGCCATATACCTACCGAGCGCAGCGGAGGTCGCAGCGCGGGCTCGGGTTTCGGAACGAACCGTGTTCCGCCACTTTGCCGACCTCGATGCGCTGTTCGTTGCCGCTGCCGCGAGGATTCGTCCGATTCAACTCGTCTACCTCGCTCCGAGGCCCGACGCTCCCGGCCTGGAAGACCGGATCGAAGTTCTCGTGGGCCTGCGGTCAAAGCTGTACGAGAAGATCGCACCTATCAGGAGAGTCTCGATCTACCTCAGCCAGACGCATCCACTCGTGGTCGAACAACTCGCGGAGGCCTACGCGACCGCCCGCGCCCAAGTTGCCGACGTCTTCGCCCCTGAGTTGTCCCGTCTCGACGCCAGGCGCCGCTCGCTGATGCTCGACGCGCTCGACCTCGCTTCGAGCTGGGCGGCGTGGGATTCCCTGCGGACCGTTCAAGGTTGCTCGGTTCCCCGTACGCGAAAGATCGTCACCGAGATGTTGACCGACCTGCTCGCAACGGTGCCGAAGGCCAAGCGCCGCTAGGTCAAGCGCAAGCTGATCCCGGCCGCGGGCGAGCCGGGAGTGTTTGTTCGCGGGTATGTTCGAGCAGCGCGATCCGTTCCAGGATCTGAGTCCGATGAGCTGGAGATGACCAGATATGCCAATGCCCTACCGCCGCCTCGGCCGATCCGGCCTCAAAGTGAGCCTGCTGTCGTTCGGCTCGTGGATCAGCTTCGCCAACCAGCTGGACGACGACCTCGCGGTGCGCTGCCTCGCCGTCGCACGTGAGGCAGGCGTCAACTTCTTCGACAACGCCGAGAGCTACGCGGGCGGTCAGTCGGAGGCGATCATGGGCCGGGCCTTCAAGACGCTCGGTTGGGAGCGCTACGAGTACGTCGTCTCGAGCAAGTTCTTCTGGGGCATCCACGACTTCCCGAACATGACGTACACACTGAACCGCAAGTACCTCATACAGGCCGTCGACGCGTCGCTCAAACGGCTCGGGCTCGACTTCCTGGATCTCATCTTCTGCCACCGCGCCGATCCGGAGACACCGATCGAAGAGACGGTCCGGGCGATGTCCGACATCGTCAGCTCCGGCAAGGCGCTCTACTGGGGCACCTCGGAATGGGCTGCAGACGAGATCGTCGCTGCGATCGAGATCGCCGAGCGTCACCACCTCTACAAGCCCGTGATGGAGCAACCGGAGTACAACCTGCTCCACCGCAGGCGTGTCGAACAGGAGTACGCCCGATTGCTCGAGGACTACGGGATCGGCCTCACGACATTCAGTCCCCTCGCCACCGGCCTGCTCACGGGAAAGTACCTGGAAGGGATCCCGGAGAACTCACGCGGCACTCTCGCGGGCTTCGAATGGCTCCGTCCCAATTTCGAAGACCTCCGCAAGAACGACAAGGTGCGGGCCCTCAAGGCGATAGCGGACGACCTCGGCTGTCCGCTCGCACAGCTCGCCATCGCCTGGTGCGCCTCCAACCCCAAAGTGTCGACGGTCATCATGGGCGCGAGTCGCGTCGAGCAGCTTCAGGAGAACCTGCGCTCGCTTGAGGTGCTCGAACGGCTGGACGACGAGGTGATGAGGCGGATCAACGAGGTGGCCGGCGAGGTCTGAACCCAGGACATAGTCGCTCAAGCCGACCGCATTGCTCGGCGCAGCAGTGGCGGCTCGTGCAACGTCGCCGCCACTCGAACTCGTGCGTCGAGTGCCACCGCACCCCCGGGGCTCGCGATGACGGGATTCAGGCTCAGCTCTCTGACCTCGGGAAAGTCCTCGGCGAGCCGCGCCACCCGCGAGAGCACTTCAGAAAGGGCCTCGAGGTCGACCGGGACCGAGCCGCGATAGCCGGTCAAAAGCTGAGACGACCGCAGCCCGCCGACCAGGTCACGGGCATCCTCTGCCGTCATGGGCACCAGCGACCAGATTCTGTCGCCGAACAGCTCGGCCTCCTTACCACCGAGCCCGAAGACCACGAGCGGCCCGAACGACAGGTCCTCCACAACGCCGACGACCGTCTCGACGCCGTCGGGGCCCATCGGCTGCACGATGAGCGGCACGCCCGGCCCGAACCTGCGTAACAACGATTCGGCAGCGGAGGCCACCTCTTCGCCAGAGCCGAGATTCAGCCGGACGCCTCCGACATCGCTCTTGTGCACAAGGTCCGGTGCGTCGAGCTTCAGGGCGACTGGATACCCCGTCGCCTGCGCGGCTTTGACGGCCTCGGCCGCGCTCGACACCCGCAAGCACGACAGGATCGGTATCCCGTAAGCCTGGAGCAGGGCGAAGGCTGCGATCGTGTCGAGCCACACCGAGCTCGACGGGGACACGGCCGGACCGGGAGCGGGAGCCGGGCCGGGGCCGGCGCCGCTCGCCGGTGTGGCCATCAGTGCCTCCTCCACGATCTGGCATGCAGAGGCGGTATCGAGATCGTCGAAGCGGGGCACCGTCCCCTCGGGCCGAGCCACCCATTCGCCGTACTGCGCGATCCGCGCGACTGCTCGAGCCGCAGACTCGGGATCGGCAAACCAAGGCACGTGTCGAGGTCCGGCCCGCAGCGCCTGGAGGGTCTGGTCCGTGGCGATGAAGTTCGCCAGCACGGGCTTGGTCCCGATCGCACCAGCTCGGGCCACGGCCTCGGCGATGTCATGGGCACCGACGAGCACCGGCGGTGTGAAGGTGACAAGCACCACGTCTATGTCGGCGTCGGCGAAAAGGATCTCGAGCACGGACCGGTACTCCTCGGCGTTTGCCGAGGCGACCAGGTCGACCGGGTTCCCTACGGCGGCTCCGTGGGAGACGACACCGAGCAGCCGGCTCTGGGTCTCGGGCGCGAGCTCGTGGACCTCGAGACCGTGACTCTCGCACGCGTCGGCGGCGAGAACCCCGCAGCCTCCGGCATTGCCCACTATCGCGACTCGCCTGCCTGCGGGAAGGGGTTGGTTCACCAGGACGTCGGCGACATCCAGCAGTTCCTCCAGCGTCTGGACCCGGATGACCCCGGCCTGGCGGAAGAGTGCATCGGTGGCTTGGTCGGGGACCGCGCCGGCGACCCTGGTGTGGACGCCGCGGAGACCAGATGCCGTGCGAGCGCTCTTCACCGCGACGATGGGTGTCTTGTGGGCGACACGTCGCGCGATCCGGCTGAACTTGCGGGGGTTCCCGAACGACTCCAGGTAGAGCAGGATCACACCGGTTTCCGAGTCACCCTCCCAGAACCGCAGCAGGTCGTTGCCGCTCACGTCGGCCTTGTTGCCGAGGGAGGCGAAGCTCGAGATCCCGAGCCCGCGGGCCGTGAGCTCGCCCAACAGAGCGATCCCGAGGCCGCCGGACTGGGAGGAGAAGGCAACCCGGCCAGGCGGTGGTGCGTGCTCGGCGAACGTGGCATTCATCCGGACTTGGGCACAGGTGTTGATGACTCCCATGGAGCCGGGCCCGACGAGGCGCATGCCGAAATTCCGGGCGAGCTCTACGAGTGCGCGATCGGTGCTCGTCCAACGGACCTCGGGCGTCTCCTCGCCAGAGGTGACGATGACGAGGCCGCGGACCCCTTTCACGCCGCACTCGTGCACAACCTCGGCCATCTGCTGAGCCGGCACCGCGAGCAGTGCCAGATCGACGCCGCCCGGTATGTCCGAGACGCTCGCGTACGCCCGCAGGCCTTCGACGGGCTCGGCCTGCGGATTGACCGGGTAGATGGCACCTGTGAACCCCCCGGCGAGGAGATTGCCGACGATGTCGTGGTCCGCAGAGCCCGGCTCTGGGCCCGCCCCGATGACGGCGATCGCCGTCGGACGAAGGACGTGCTCGATCGAGCGGACCGCCGCGGTCCATTCGCGCTCCTCGACCCGTTCGATGTACTCCGGTTGGGCCGCGAGGCCCAGTGTCACCCGGACGACCCCCGAATCGAGAAGAACGTCCTCGTGGAACCCCGCCGAACGGAAGACGCCGATCATCCGGTGGTTGTCGGGGAGGACGTCGGCCACAAAGCTCCCGATCCCACGTGCGACCGCGGCCGAAGCGAGATGCTCGAGCATCACCGTGCCCAGGCCCCGTCCCTGGTGGTCGTCCCGCACGACGAACGCGACCTCGGCCTGCCCCGCTGCGTCTTGGTCGGACCTGGGCGGCGTGCCCGTTGCGAAGCCGGGCGGGACCTCCCCCGCCGCCGTGGGCAAACGGTCGTAACGGGCCACCGCCACGAGCTCTCCGTCAACCACGGCAACCAGCGCCAACCGGTCTTGATAGTCGACAGTCACGAGGTGCGTGATCTCCTCGTCGCTTATCTCCCGGCGCGGCGCGAAGAAACGGAAGTACACCGTTTCTCTCGAAAGCCTTGACCCGAAAGCGCGAAGCGCCGGGCCGTCGACGGGCCGAATGGCTCGCAGCCGGGCCGTGCGGCCGTCCGACAGCAGGACGTCACATTCAAGCTCGGCGGGATAGCTCCCACCGGTGCCGGGCTCGTCAGCTGGGCTCATCCCGGTCGCTCCAGAGGCCATTTGTGCGGTCAGCGCCCCTTACGAACTCGCTGAGCACTCGGACGCTCAGCCCGCGAGTGCCTGCACGTTGGCGATGGGAACCGCGCCGGTCGGAGCTTTCAGGTGTAGAACCTCGTCCCAATCGCTGAAGCTCGCAGAGATCAAGTGGGCGGCACTCCCACTTTCCTTCGAGGTCCCCTCGACCGATATCGGGAGCGCCGCTCCCGTTGTCCTCACGTACATGGTGAGGTCCAGGCTCGCGGTCTTCGTGCTCTCTGTCGCCTTGACTGCCACAGCGAGACGGCCGAGCTTCGTGGACGTCTTGCCCTTCGTAAGTGTGCCTGTGAGCTGCACGAGTTGACCGGCGGCCGTCTTGACCGCCAGTGAACCGGCAAGGGCGGAAAAGCTCGAGCTCGAGGCAGGGACCGAGATCCACTTGCCGGCGAACTCGTCCGCCACCTTCGCGCCCATTCCGGTAAGGCCCTCCAGGCCGGACGCGTCGCCCTCGAAGTAGGCCGTCCCGCTGGCGAGCAGGACGGTGACATGCCCGACGTGGGTTCCCTGGTGGATCGTGATGTGCTGCTCGCCGCCGGCGGTGCCCACGTCGGCGACGACGCTCACTCCGCTGTTCCCCGAGGTCGCCGACTCCTCGAAATGAAACGAGCTCTCTCGCTTGGTCGCCGTGACGGCAGCCGCGACTATCTGTGCTCCCGACTTCAGCTGGACGCCGTTGGACGCGTTCGACCCGGCCGAGGAGCTGCCGCAGCCGGCCGCGAACGCGATCGCGGCAGTCAACATGACGAAGAGGGGGCGAGGACGCATATCTCGACGCTACCAGTGTGCATCACGACTACTGGTTGTGGCACTCCGAGCGCTCGACCCGTGCGCCAGGCAAAAAGCCGCTCTCGGACCCGGATCAGCCCGCCTCGGCAACACAGCGGTTCACGCAACTGCCTATCGCCTCTATCGCCGTCGTGAGCACCTGGCCGGGTCGGAGGAACACCTTAGGGTCGCGTCCGGCCCCAACCCCTCCGGGGGTTCCCGTCGATATCAGGTCGCCCGGGCAAAGCGTGGCGAACTGGCTGATGTAGCTCACGATCGCAGCCGGCCCGAACAGGAGGTCCGAGGTGCGCCCGCGCTGCATCACGACGCCGTCGACCTCGCAGCGCACTTGGAGATCGGCGGCATCACCGATCTCGTCGCCCGTCACGAGGACCGGGCCGACCGGAGTCGAGGCGTCGAAGGCCTTGCCCTGCAGGTATTGGGTCGTCCTGGCTTGCCAATCGCGCATCGAGATGTCGTTGACGACGGTGAATCCGGCGATCGCGTCCCGCGCCTCTTCGATCGTCGCGCGCCGGATCCCACGGCCGATGACCACGCCGAGCTCCACCTCCCAGTCGACGGCGTTGCTCACCGACGGCAGCACGAGGTCGTCGTGCGCCCCGATGAGACCCGAGGCGAATTTGGCGAAGAGCGTCGGGTAGCCGGGCAGAGCCCTTGACATCTCGAGTATGTGGGCCCGATAGTTCAACCCGACGCAGAAGATCTTCTCCGGGTGCGGCACGAGTGGAGCAAAGGACGCTTCCCCGAAGACGATCTCGCCGGTGGTCTCGAGAGCCTGTATGGCATCCACGCGCGAGCCCAAGTCCGTCGAAGCGAGCAGGGCGCCGACGTCGCTGGCCCGCAGCAGCAACAGGCGATCGCCCTCGAGCCGGGCGGCGCGGGTGCCGTCTCCGGTCCTGACGGTGGCGAGCCTCATATCTCAGCTCCTTGAGCGATCGACAACGGCACGGCTGTGAGCCTAAAGCAACGCCCACAGTTGGTCCGCCGCGAATGAACAAACGGATCCTCGCGCCGAGGAACCTCTAGCGGCGCAGCAGGCACTCCACGACAAGCTGTGGCTCGGTCTTGGTCACAAGCTCGATCGCCATGCCGCAACTCGGCGACGGCACCTCCTTGCCGACGCGCACGACCGCTTCCCAGACCGCCCGCTCCCCGTCCGTGTCTTCCACGACGAGCTGGGTCCGGCCCTCTCCAAGCTCCGAGCCGCGCCGAGTCATGTCGAAAAGCGACCACCCGATCTCGCCGAGCACAGCACGCTCGAGCGCCTGCACCGTCGGCGAGGCCAACCCCCCGCATCCCCGGTAACGGGGCAGGAGGTCTTCCATCGATCCGTTCCCCTGCACGACCCTGACCAGCGCCGCCTTGTCGCAGAACGCCCATGCGGTGCCCTGCGGCAGCACCAGCGCCGTCGCCGCGAACCGATGACCGCCTGTGTGACTCGTCCTCCACACCCTGACGTGCTCCCCGAGTTGAGTAGGGTCAGCCAGGAGCTCCTGGGCAAGCGCCGTCCCGAGCGACCCGCAACATCGGTCACGCCTTCCATGGGTGCAGACGAGGACGTCGGTGATCCCGTCTGCGACCGGCGCCTCGTCGAGGATCCCCAACGCGGCCTCGATGACCTCGTCGGGACCGACCACGAGCTCGGTCCGCTCGAAGCGTGCACCCCCGCCGACAGGCCACCGGTACGCGATGACATGACTCGAGCCGCCCGTCGGGGCGGGCACCAGTCCTTGAAGGCGCATCCCGGCGCTTCGGACGAGTGCCATCACAGGCGCGAGCGCCGGATCGTCTCCCAGGTCACGCGGCCAGGGAAGCGGCCATTCGAGCAACAAATAACCCCGATAACAGCCCGCCGTACCGATCGGATCGAGATTCTGCTCGCGGGCCCAAGATGAGCAGGCCAGACCGGACCCGGAGCCAACCGGGCGCTCCTGTCCGATGCCGGCGCTCATGAGCGGGACCCTACCTGCACCCGGAGCGTCGCGGATCACGGCCCACGACGAGTGAAACTGACCCGCCGTCCGATACCGCTCGACGTTCCCCACCGGTGATGGAAGGATTCTCGGCCATGGCAGTCTTCCACCGGCGCCAGGTTCTCAAGGCCGCGGGGTTCGCCGGCCTCGCCGTGCTGGTCCCCCCCGAGCTGCTCACCGGTTGCAGCACGCCGTCCTCGCCCTCGTCGCAAGGTGCGGTCGACCGTTCGTACCTGGTATTCGACAAGCACCAAGCCAAGGTCGTCGAGGAAGCGACCGCTCGGCTGATCCCCGGTCCTCACGACGAAGCGTCGGAGGCGGGACACCCTGGAGCGCGCGAAGCGAACGTAACGCGATACATCGACACCTTGCTCGGCGCGCTCACGCTCCGCCCGCCCAGGATCTTCGCCGGTGGACCGTTCAGCAACCGGGCCGGATGGCCGGTCGACGACATGGCGAAGTTCCTTCGCCTCACCCCGGCTCAGGCGAGCGGCTGGACGAGCCGCCTGGCGAGCCTACGAGCTCGGTACCGGGAGGGCGTCGAGACGCTCGACAAGATGGCGGGCGGAGACTTCGCATCCGTGAGCACGGCCGAGATGGACGAGATCCTCGCCCAGGATCCGGGCGGCTTCATGACTCTCTTGTTCGCACACGCTATCGAGGGCATGTACTCAGCCCCCGAGTACGGCGGTAATGCGGGTCTCGTCGGATGGAAGGACATCGTCTGGCCCGGCGATCGCCAGCCTCGCGGCTACACCGACGCAGAGGTGGCACTCTCCGACGGGCTGGACGTCTATGCGCCCAAGGGCATCGGCGCTCAACTGCTCCAGTTGCTGGCCACGTCACCGTGACGAGAAAGCGCGCTCTCGTGGTCGGTAGCGGGCCCGGCGGGTCCGTTGCGGCGATGGTGCTCGCGCGGGCCGGTTGGGACGTCACGATCTTCGAGAAAGGCGCGAACTACTTCACTGACCTCAGCTCCGACCAGCCCGGCACCGTGTTCTCGAATGACGAGCTGAAGATGAGCCGTGCTTTCTCCCTGCCCGACCCGACCTCCGAACCGCGCGTGTACCGCTCGTCGCCGCAGGCCCAGCCGATCACCGGCGCGGTCCAATCCTTGCCTCAGACCGTCGGCGGAGGCACGGTCCACTGGGACGCGAAGACGCCCCGGCCCTGGGACATCGACTTCAAGAAGCTCTCGATGCTGGGCCCCGTCCCGAACGCGGACATCGCCGACTGGCCCTTCGACTACGCAGATATCTCGCCGTACTACGAGCAGGTCGAGGAGCTGATTGGAGTTGCGGGCGACATCGACCAGTTCCCCAGAGAGCCGACCCTCGCGCATGCCCCGCGTTCCAAGGCGCTGCCGATGCCGGCGGGCCCACCCGAGTACTCGTCCCTCCTCGTCTCCGAAGGCTGCAGCCGAGTCGGGCTACATCCGTTCCTGGCCCCCATGGCGATAAACAGCCGCACGTACCAGGGGCGCCCCCGATGCGACAACTGTGGGTTTTGCTCTGGCTACGGATGCCCCATCCTCGCCCGGGTGGGTGCTATCGCGCCTTTGCGTGAGGCGCTGCGGTCCGGCGCGGAGCTGCGTGACGGCTCGATGGTCGTCGAGGTCGAAACGGCCGGTCGCAAGGCGACCGGCCTGAGCTGGCTCGACGATCGCAACAACCGCCACACCGAATCCGGCGACCTCATCGTGCTGGCGGCCAACGCCATCGAGACCGCCCGGTTGGCACTGCTGTCCGGGCTGCCCGACCCCTACGACCTCACCGGCCGCCGAGTCATGTTCCACTGGTTCTCCGAGGGATCGGGCATCTTCTTGTCGGAACGGCTCCACAACTACCGCGGCCGCGACCACACCCATGACATCGACGACTTCGCGGACCCGGAATTCCCTGGTGCCAGGAAAGCAGCGAAAGCCGCCGGCCTGCCTTACTTCCGCGGCGGCAAGGTCGAGCTCGGCGGAACCCAGCTGCCCCTCGACGAAGCGAGCAGCTACCAGGAGGTGCTGCGCCTGCTCGCGCCGCAGAAGCCCTTCGGGGCGGAATTCAAGCAGTTGATGCGCTCGAGCCTGCTGAGAGACCGACTCTGTGGCATCGAGCTGATCGGCGAGGACCTCCCGTACGCGACGAACCGTGTCGATCTCGACCCCAACGTGCGCGACTGGCGGGGTATCCCTGTCGCACGCGTCACCTACGGCCCGGGTCCTTCGGAGATCGCCGCCCAAGCCTTCTACATGCCCTGGTTGGTCAAGCTGCTGAAGGCGGCCGGTGCAGACGTGGCGATCGCGATTCCAGAGCTCCCCTCCTCCCGGTTCCCCATCGCCCAGGACCAGGTGCCGGCGACCGAGCACGTGATGGGGGGAATGCCGATGGGGGAAGACGCCAAGACCAGCGTCACAGACCGTGATGGACGCCACCACCACCTCGACAACGTCTTCGTGGCGGACGGCGCGGTCTTCCCGACCTCGGGAGGGCACAACCCGACCCTCACGATCATGGCAACGGCGCTCCGCCAAGCGACAACCTGGGCGAGCACCTGATCCCGCGCGGCCTCGGTGCTTTCCAAGGCCTTGTCGAAAGATGCTGTGGGCACAGACGACGCCAGGGGATGTCGCAAAGGTCCGGGCGTAGACTGCATGTGACAGGTCTCTTGAAGGAGCGGCAATGGATGACACGACTTCGGGTTGTTTGACGGACCCGATCGTCCCGTGGCACGTGCCGACACCTTTGAGGCGCGAGAGCCGGAGCGAGTGAGCACAGACGCGCTGTCGGCGACTGATGACGCGCCGGGCCAGGACCTGCCGGGCCCCGACGCAGCAGACCTCGCGGCGGCGGCGCTGTCGATGGCGCGCCGGTTCGCCTCGGGTGCAACGCTCTGGTGCGCGGCACCCTCGTGGCCTTGGCACGCCCGGCACGTGGCCGCCGAGTTCGTTCAGCCCGTGCAACCCGGCGAGCGCCCCCTGCCCGCCGTGACGGTCCCGGATGGCCCTTTGTGGGAGAGCCTGCGGCCACTCGCACGTGCCGGTGACATGCTGCTCGTCGTCTCGAGGACCGACGACCCGTCGGTCGCCGGGCTGAGGCAACGGTCCAGGGCATGGGGAGTGCTCACCGTGTGGATCGGCGCGGGTCCGAGGCCGGAGCCTGGATCGGCCGATTACGTCCTCTGGGTGAAGGGCGACGAGACGGTCGCCTCGTGCGGCGGGCATTTCGCCCTCCTGTTCCATCTTCTCTCCGAGCTGACCTACGTCTGTCTCGAGCGTCCTGATCTTCTCGCTCCCGAGCCGGTGCTGTGCGGAGACGAGGTCTGCATCACGTGCTCGGACGAGGGACGCCTCGGCGAGGTGGTCGCGATCGGGGCTGACGGGTGCGCACAGGTCCGTACGCCGGCCGGCCTCGAGACCGTGGACACGAGCTTGATCGAAAGTGCCCGTCCGGGTGACCTCGTTCTGATCCACGCCGGCGCCGCGCTGACGCTCGTCGAGGGAGCGCCCAGATGAGCCGGGAGAGCACCGGGTTCCAACTCGTGGGTCGACAAGACTCCGGCGAGCTGCTGGATGACCTCACGGCAAGGGCCGCAGCGGAGGCTGAAATGAGCTGTCGCCTGCGAAAGTCGAGCCTCGAAACTCTCGGCAGTGAGCTGGAGCGGGCTGCCCGAGCAATAGCGCAGCGCCTCATTGCGGGCGGCTTCATTTACACCTTCGGCAACGGTGCGGGCTCGAGCAGCGCCGCCTGCGTCGCGCCACTGTTCAGCCGGTCACCGGGCGGCATCGCACTGCCGGCCCGGTGTCTCGTCGACGACCAAGCCGTGCTGACCGCGATCGGCAACAATCTCGGCTACGAACTCACCTTCTCGCGACAACTGGCCACCTTCGCGCGAGCCGGCGACGTCACGATGGGTTACTCGACTGGTCCAAACGCGGACAACGTCATCCGGGCCTTCGAGGAGGCCGCACGCCGAGGCATTCTGACCGTTGGCTTCGCCGGTCGCGCGGATGGCCCCATGGCGGCATGCGGTGTGATCGACCACTGCTTCGCCGTGCCGTCGCACAGCGTGCATCGGATCGAGGAGGCCCAGGCGGCACTGAGCTGTCGCCTCTGGGCGATGGTGCAGCAAGAGCTGAGGCCAGAAGGTAAGCGACGAGTCGCTTGGCCCCAGCAACCGGCTGCGAGGCAGGAACTGCTCGAACCCGAGGAGGCACTTTGAGCGGCGAGGATCCGGGCCGTAGCGAGTCGGAGACCGCCGCATCGGCACCCGCGGCTCCGGGCGAGACCTTGAGCGGGCGCGAAGCAGCGGTGCTCGAGCGCATCGAAGCCTTCCGGCGACGGCGGCCTCGGTTCCGGGACGACTTCGTCACCTTGGCGCACGGTGCCGGGGGCAAGGCGTCGGCTGCGTTGATCGACGCCGTTTTCTTGGATGCTTTCCAGGGTCTCGAGCGCCCGCCCCTGACCGATGCCGCTCTCATCGCGCTCGCGCACGGTGAGATGCTCGCGTTCACCACCGATTCGTTCGTGGTGAAACCGCTCCGTTTCCCTGGCGGATCCATCGGTCACCTCGCGGTCCACGGGACGGTCAACGACCTCGCGGTGATGGGAGCACGTCCCCACTGGCTCTCGGCCGCGTTCGTCCTCGAGGAGGGTTTCGCGATCAACGAGCTCCGCAGGGTCGTCGCCGACATGTCCGAGGCGGCTGTGGCGTCCGGCGTGACGATCGTCACAGGTGACACCAAGGTCGTCGGCCGGGGCGCGGCCGACGGGTTGTACATAACAACGACTGGTATCGGCATCGTCCCTCCAGGCCGCAGGCTCGGTGCAGACCTTGTCGAGCGCGGCGACCGTGTCCTCATCTCCGGCACCATCGCCGACCACGGGATGGCGGTCATGTTGGCGAGAGGCGATCTGGCTCTCGAGGCGGAGCTCAAGTCCGACACCGCCCCGATAGCCGCGCTCGTCGAGCTGTTGTTCGCCGCCGCCCCCTCGACTCGCTGGCTGCGGGACCCGACCCGTGGCGGCGTCGGGACGGTCTGCAACGAGCTGGCCCACGACACCGGGCTCGCCGTCGTCTTGGACGAGCCCGCCCTGCCGATCGATCCGGCGGTCGGCGGGGCCTGCGACCTGCTCGGAATAGATCCTCTGTACGTCGCCAACGAAGGCAAGCTCCTGGCGGTCGTTGCCGCCAAGGAGGCCGACGCGGCCGTCGAGGCGCTGCGCAGTCATCCGCTCGGCGCCGGCGCCGTGCTGATCGGCGACATCCGCGCAGAGCCTCAGGGCATCGTCGTGCTGCGCACCTCGTTCGGGGGAACCCGGATCGTAGACATGCTGGTCGGCGACCCGTTGCCGCGGATCTGCTAGCGCCTTGTGAGCGAGTTGCCTCGGCTCACTGAACGCCGGCGCGTGAGGGTCACCGGGACGGTGCAGGGCGTCGGTTTTCGCCCGTTCGTGTTCCGCCACGCCGTGTCGCTCGGGCTCGTCGGCTTCGTTCTGAACGACTCCTCCGGTGTGCTCATCGAGGTCGAGGGTGACGAAGCCGACGTGGCAGAGCTGTGCAGGCTGCTGAGCGAAGCCCCGCCGCCTCTCGCCCGGGTCACGTCGGTCGACTGGGCCACGCTGCCCAGTGAGGGAACCTTCGACAGCTTCCGCATCGTCGACAGCACCGCTGACCGAGTCCCGAACGTGGCGGTCAGCGTCGACAGCGCCACGTGCGACGACTGCCTGCGCGAGGTGGACGACCCTCATGACCGCCGGCACGGTTATCCCTTCACCAACTGCACCAACTGCGGGCCCCGCTACACCATCGTGCTCTCCGTCCCCTACGACCGGCCCGCCACGACCATGGCCGGCTTCAAGATGTGCGCCGAGTGCCAGGCGGAGTACGACGACCCGGCGAACAGGCGGTTCCACGCCCAGCCGAACGCATGTGCCAACTGCGGCCCGCGGATCGCCTTCTACGACCCGACGGGCCGACTTCTGGCCGAAGCGGACGCCGCGCTGGATGCGCTGGCAGAGGCCCTCTGCGCAGGCCGGATCGCCGCCGTGAAGGGGATCGGCGGCTATCACCTGGCATGCGACGCGAGCGATCACGAGGCGGTGGCCGAGCTCCGCCGTCGTAAGTCGAGGGACGACAAGCCGTTCGCCATCATGGTGCCCGACCTGGAGATTGCGAGGTCCTTGTGCGTGCTCGATCCGCAAGCCGAGTCCGCGCTCTGCTCGGTCGCGCGCCCTATCGTGCTCGCCCGCCGCAGACCGGGCTCCACGATCGCGAGCCCGGTGGCGGCCGGGATGCCCGACCTGGGACTGATGCTGCCTTACAGCCCCTTGCATCACCTGCTCATGGCCAAGGTGGCACGACCACTCGTGTTGAGCAGCGGCAACCAGTCCGACGACCCGATCGCCCACACGAACGAGGACGCGTTCGCCCGCCTCGGGCCGATGGTCGACGGCGTCCTGGCACACGACCGCAGGATTCACATCCGGTGCGACGACTCGGTCGTGCGTGCGTCAGGGCGTCGCCTGCAGATGGTGAGGCGATCCCGCGGCTATGTGCCAGAAGCCCTGCCTCTTCCGCGCGAGGCGGCCCGCCAGGTGCTCGCCGTGGGCGCCGAGCTCAAGAGCACGGTCTCGGTGGCCAAGGAGTCCTTCCTCGTGTGCAGCCAGCACGTCGGCGACCTCGAGCACCTCGCCACCTATCAGGCGTTCCTTCAGGCGACGGCTCACTTGTGCGAGTTGTTCGGGATCGAGCCTGAAGTGGTCGCCCACGACCTGCACCCGGAGTACCTCTCGACCAAGTACGCGCTCGACCTCGATCTCGAGCCGTGGCCCGTGCAGCATCACCACGCTCACATTGCCGCCTGCATGGCCGAGCACGGGCGCACCGACGCCGTGCTCGGGATCGCCTTCGACGGTCTCGGCTACGGCACTGACGGGACCATGTGGGGCGGTGAATTCCTTGTGGCCGACTTCAACGGCTTCGAACGGGTCGCACACCTGCAGCCCGTCCCGTTGCCGGGAGGCGTGGCAGCGGTCCGCGAGCCATGGCGGATGGCGCTCGCCTGGACCGCGCATGCCGCGGGCGCGGACGCAGCCGCTCGGCTTGGCGCGGCGCTCGATCCACGCTGGAGCCAGGTCCTTCCTCTCGCGGTCGCGGGCGGCGATCAGCAGCGCTCGATCGTCACCACCAGTGTCGGCCGGCTGTTCGACGCCGTCGCCGCCCTCATGGGCCTGCGCTCACGGGTCACCTACGAGGGTCAGGCCGCGATCGAGCTCGAAGCGCTCGCGCGCTCGGTGCCTCGGGCGTCGGCTCGGGGCTACCCGACCGAGATCGCGGAGGCTGCGAGCCCCGGCGGCCTCGACGTGCTCGATCCGTCGCCTCTCGTCGCCGCCGTGTTGAGGGAGGTCGAAGAGGGGGCCGACCGCGCGGCGGTCGCCGCCGGCTTTCACGAGGGCCTCGGGCGCGCCACAGCCGCTCTCGGCGCGCGACTGGCCCGCAGACACGGCCTCGACACCGTCGCTCTCAGTGGAGGAGTGTTCCAGAACGTGCGCTTCAGCGACATCGTCGAAGACGCTCTTGTCGCGGAAGGGCTCACCGTTCTCGTCCACGAGTCGCTGCCTCCGAACGACGGCGGGATCAGCGTCGGGCAAGCGGCGATCGCTGCGGTCGGCACGCGCCCGGACTGACCGGTCCAACTCGCAGTGCTAGCGGGGACCGCCGCCCATCGTGGCAGCGACCTGCCTGTGCAGGCGGCCGAAGTTGTAATAGGCGGCGCACGCGCCTTCGGAGGAGACCATGCAGGTGCCGATAGGGGTCTCCGGTGTGCACGCGGTGCCGAACACCTTGCACTCCCACGGTTTGATGGCGCCCTTCAGCACTTCGCCGCACTGACAGGCTTTCGGGTCCTCGACGCGCACGCCCGGCACGTCGAAACGAAGCTCCGCATCCCACTTGGCGAACTCCGGCCGCAGCTTGAGGGCGCTCTCTGGGATGAAGCCCAGACCGCGCCACTCGAACTGCGGCCGGACCTCGAAGACCTCTTTCATCATGGCAAGCGCCCGAGGGTTGCCGGCCTCGCTCACACAGCGCGTGTACTGGTTTTCGACACAGCACCGGCGTTCGCTGAACTGGGTTAGCAGCATCGCGATCGCCTGGAGGATGTCGAGCGGCTCGAAACCGGCCGTCACGAAGGGCTTGCCGTACTCCTCTGGAACAAAGCGATACAGACGCTGGCCGACAACCGTCGACACGTGACCCGGCCCGATGAACCCGTCGAGGCGGAGGTCGCGGGACTCGAGGATGGCCCTGATCGGAGGCACGATCGTCACGTGGTTCGAGAAGATGCTGAAGTTCACGACCGCGTCCTGCCTTGCCTTCAGGACAGTTGCAGCCGTCGAAGGAGCCGTGGTCTCAAAGCCCACGGCGAAGAACACGACCGGCCGCTCAGGGTTCTCGGCGGCGATCCGCAGGGCGTCAAGGGGCGAGTAGACGACCCGGATATCGGCTCCCTGTGCCTTTGCGCCCAGCAAGCTGCCTTTCGAGCCGGGAACGCGCATCATGTCGCCGAAGGAGGTGAAGATGACGCCGGGTACCTGTGCCACCGCGACGGCGTCGTCGATTCGGCCCATGGGGATGACGCACACCGGGCAACCAGGGCCGTGCACCAGCTCCACCGATGTCGGGAGAAGATGTTCGATGCCGTGACGGTAGATCGTGTGGGTGTGGCCTCCACACACCTCCATGAACTTGTAGTGCCCATCGGCTGCCAGTTCTGTGATGCGGGCGACCAGGGCACGCGCCGCTGCCGGGTCCCTGTATTCATCGACGAATCGCATGAAGCTCCTCCCCCGCCCGCAGGCGAAGTCCCGTCATCCTGAAGACCACCACGATCCGGTGGCCGCAGTCGCCCCTACGCCTGTCCGGTCGTCGCTACGCGATCTGCGATTCGATGACTGCTTGGACCTCGTCGTCGTAGGCCTGGCCCATCAGCTGCAGGCTCTCGAGCGCTCGTTGCGCCTCCTCCTCGTCGATCTTGGCCAAGGCGAAACCGACATGGATGAGAACCCAGTCGCCCGGCACCACGTTCTCATCCTCCAGCAGGTCGATGTTGACGTTGCGCCGTACGCCGGCGACATCGACTTTGGCCAAGTGCCGGTTCGAGTCGAGAAGCTCGACAACCTCACCGGGGATCCCCAGACACATGGCTGTTCCTCCTCCAAACAAGCGCGCGAGGGAGAGACCGTCGTCGCCCCTCTGAAACGAGACTACCGGCCGCAGCGACGTCAAAGGCGGCGTGCCCGGTCCAAGTGACCACAGGGTCAGCCAGTCCGCAACCGACAGCTCATCACGCACCGGGGCCGTCCGGACACTATCCGTGCACATTCTGGTTGCGACACGGGTACGATCTGAGCACATAATCACCTGGATGACCCGTGGGAGCAGCGTGAGCTTTGACCGTGAAGTTCGAACCGGGCGAGCCGTCGGTGCGGGACGCCGGCCGACGGGACCCATCGCCAGCATTGTGATAATCGCCGGTGCCGCTTTGCTCCTCACCTCCGCTGCGATCCACCTGAACCTTTGGGCGAACGGCTACCGGTACAAGGCGACGATCGGACCGCTCTTCTTCGCGCAGGGTGGCGTCGGCATCCTGCTCTCGGTGGTGATCGCTCTCGTCAGGCGCGTGTTCGTCGCGGTGCTGGGAGCCCTGTTCGACGCGGGGACGATCGCGGCACTGCTCGTATCGGTCCATGTGGGGCTCTTCGGTTATCACACCGACCTGAGCGCTCCCTGGGCGAGGACGTCGATCGTCATCGAAGCGGCTTCGGCCGTCGTGCTCCTTGTGGGCGGTGCTCTCTCGGTGTGGGTCGAAAGGGCTCACATCCGTCGCTGGCGATCGCTGAAGACACCCGCGACCTGAGTCCGTCAGCTGTTTCCGCTGACCCTTTCGGGCGTCACGAACACTGCGGTCCGCCCTTCGGCTTCCATGACCCGGTCGAATTCGTCCCAGTCCTGGTGAGTGCCACCGGCGGCGACGAAGACACGCCGGAGCAACCTTGCAAGCTGCGCAGGGCCGAGGTCCTCAAGCCGGTCCTCCGGTCCTACGAGCCGGACCGGGCCCTCCACTGCAACCCAGTCCGCGCCGTGGCGGAACACGGCCGTCGCCCGGCCGCTTTGGCGCATGTGCTGAAGCTTGCGAGCGCCACCGGCAGCGACGAAGCCGACGCACGTGTCCCCGACGTCCGGGAACTCGAGGACACCCGCCCTCACGACAGATGCGTGGATCGTCCCGTCGGACCGGGTCGTGGCGACCACGGCCAGGGAGTCCTGTCTCGCGAGGCTGCGGACGTGGTCTAGGTCGTTGGGCATCTCTCCTCCTGTGTCGCTCAGAATGATGCCGCAGCAACGCCTCTCGCGACAGCCAGTTGGGATGGTGGCCCGTCCGGCACCGGCCGCGCAGGCCGTTAGCGTCCGACGGCATGACAACCCCGTGGACAGCTCCGACAGTCGCGCGGACAGAGCCCTCTCGCACCGCGGACGACCGCGAATCACTCGAGCAATGGCTTGACTTCCATCGCGAGACGCTCCTCATGAAGTGCGCCGGCCTCAGCTCCGAGCAACTGAAGGCACGCCCGGTCCCACCCTCGGGGCTGTCGTTGCTCGGCCTGGTCCGCCATATGGTCGAAGTCGAGCGCTGGTGGTTCCGCATGCACGCCGGCAACGAACAGATCGGCTTCGAATACTGCATCGACGACAGAGACAGCGCTGACTTCGACGATCTCGACGACGCCGATGCGGCAGCTGACCTCGCGACCTTCCGGCGGGAAGTCGAGGCGGCACGCGCCGCCGTGCGCGACAAGGATCTCGGGGACCTGGTGCAGAGCCGCGGCCATCGTCCCGAACAGGTGCGCAACATCCGCTGGATCTACGTACACATGATCGAGGAGTACGCGCGGCACAACGGCCACGCCGACTTGATCCGCGAGTGCATAGACGGCGCGGTGGGTGATTGATCGGTCATGCTGGTGACCGCGAGTAAGCAGTCAACTGAGGGTTGGTCGCGAATGTCCGGCAAGGCTTTGTGGGGACGGACCGGTCTGTTTGCTTTGGTCATCTCGGCTGTCTTGACATTGGTGACAGCAGCCGGAGCCGTCGTGCCGGCGCTGGCCGGCCACGCTCGAGCACGAGCCGGACCGGATCTCGTCGCAGTGATCGTGGAACCCTCTAGGCTCGGTTCCACCACCGGGATGACACCGGTCTACGACTTCGTCCTGTCGGCGAGGAAGTCGGTCGACATGACCATGTACGAGCTTGTCGACCCGACCATGGTGAGCGACCTCGTCGCAGACCAGAGGCGCCACGTGAAAGTGCGCGTCATCCTCGACACAAACCGCGAGGCGAGCCGTAACGGGCCCGCTTTCCAGGCCCTCCGGGCGGGCGGCGTCAATGTCGTGTGGGCTGACACCAGCTACGAGGCGACGCACCAAAAGACCATAACGGTCGATGGTGCCGAGTCGCTGATCCTGTCGGCGAACCTCACCGCCGAGTACTACGCGACGACCCGTGATTTCGGTGTCTTCGACTCCAATCCCAAGGATGTCGCGGCTATCGAGGCGGTCTTCGACGCGGACTTCGCGCACGAACCCGTCAGTCCTTCGGACGGATCTGACCTCGTCTGGAGCCCAGGCTCGCAGGCCCAGATGCTCGCGGTGATCAACGGCGCCGGCCACACCCTCTCGATCGAGAACGAGGAGATGGGCGACTCGACGATCACGGACGCGATCGTGGCCGCTTCGAGGCGCGGAGTGAACGTCGAGGTCACGATGACCGAGGACAGCTCTTACGACAGTGACTGGGACGCGATCGTCAGTGCAGGGGGTCACGTGCATCTCTACAGCGACGGCTCCTCGGACCTGTACATCCATGCCAAGACGACGATCGCCGACGCCGGCTTCAGCGATCAGAGGATCTACGTCGGGAGCATCAACTTCTCTCGGGCCTCGATGGACGACAACCGGGAGCTAGGCGTCATCACGACGGACGCGACCATCGTCCACGACGTCAATGCGGTCGTGGCCGGGGACTATTCCGAGTGCACACCGGCCACGGAGTGCAGCAACTACCACTGACCATGCGACGGCCCCACGACGGGTGAGCGCCTACTCGCAGCCATCGGAGCGACATGACAGCACCACCAAGGAGGCAGGGTTCCCTTCGGCGGTTGAGAATGCCGTCCCGGCGCCACGACGACCAACCCGACCGCCGCGATGGGTGGACACGCAAGGTGCCCCTCCGACTCACCCGTGGCCTCCCCACGACAACGGCGGGCAGGTCGATCGGGGTACCGGCTGAGCAGGGCGCCACGATCGTCGACGCGTTGATCGCGAACGGACGGCGGATTCCCGACCGTCCGGCAATGCTCCAACGCACGGCCGAAGAACCGACCGAGGGGGACTGGAAAGCACTGACCTGGGGCGAGTACTTGCTGGCAGCTCGTCAGATCGCCGGGGGTCTGGCCGAACTCGGCGTCGAGCGCGGTGGGCGGGTCGCGATCTTGTCGACCAACCGCGTGGAATGGCACCTCACAGACCTTGGAACCCTTCTCAACGGGAGCGTGACCGTTCCCGTCTACCCGACCAGCGCGCCAGCCCAGGTCGCCTACATCCTCGGGCATGCACAAGTCGAGGTGTGCCTGGTGGACACGCGCGCCCAGCTGGCCAAGGTCCTTGGGATTCGGGACCAGTTACCTTCGCTGAGGCGCGTGGTCATCGCAGACGGCGCCCGGCGCGCCGGTGACGCCTTCGTCGTCAGCTTTGACGGGCTCCGGGGCGCGGGCGCGGACCGGCTGAGGCGCGATCCGAGGGCTATTGAGGAGCGGTCCTGCCTGATACGGCCTGAGGATCTCGCGACGATCGTGTACACGAGCGGCACGACTGGTCCTCCCAGGGGAGCGATGCTCAGTCACTCGAACATCATGTGGGTGCTGCGCAACGTCACGCCTGTCTATGACATCGGCGAGAGCGACCGCCTCCTGTCCTTCCTGCCTCTCAGCCACATAGCCGAGCGGATGATGAGTGATTTCCTGCCGATAGCCGTATCCGGTGAGACCTGGTTCGCCCGCAACCTCGCCACCGTTGCCGAGGATCTCCCGGCGTGCCGGCCGACGGTGTTCCTGGCGGTGCCGCGGATCTGGGAAAAGCTCCGCGAAACGGTGGAAAGCCATTTGCGCGCCCAAGTGCTGCCTGTTCGCGCCGCTGTGCAGCGCTACATAGACCTCGGCCTGCGCAATGTCGCCTTCGAACAGGAAGGCTCTCCGATCAACAGATCTGCGCTCGCCCTCTACCGAACCCTGGACCTGACAGTCGGGGCCACACTGCGTCAGCTGCTCGGCCTCGACCGTGCCCGGGTCCTGATCACGACGGCGGCGCCTGCGCATCCCGAGCTCATCAGTTGGTTCCACGCCGTCGGGCTGCCTCTGCTCCAGCTGTACGGCCAGACGGAGGGTTGCGGGCCGACAGCCGCCAATCGGACCGGTCGCGTGCGCATCGGCACAGTAGGCACCGCGCTACCCGGAATGAGCGTCAAGATCGCCGACGACGACGAGATCCTCGTGAAAGGCGGCAACGTCTGCCTCGGCTACCTGAACGACCCCGAGGCGACAGCCGAGCTCATCGACGACGACTGCTGGATGCACACCGGCGACACCGGAGCTCTCGATGCTGACGGGTCCCTGCGCATCCTCGGCCGGAAGAAGGACATCATCATCACCGCGGCGGGTGAGAACATCGCACCAGAGGCGATCGAGGTCGACCTCACGAACCACCCGCTCATCTCCGAAGCGGTTGTCGTCGGAGAGGGACGCCGATACCTCGCCGCCCTTGTCACCCTTGACCCGGATGCGCTCACGCGCTGGGCGCGACGCCACATCAAGCTCGGCGATCTCGAAGCTCTCGCCGCCGACCCGGATTTGCTCACCGAGATCCAGGCCGCGATCGATCAGGCCAACACCAAGCGGTCACACGCCGAGAGCATCCGCAAGTTCCGCGTGCTCGCCCATGTCCTGACCGCCGAGGACGGAGAACTGACCCCGACGATGAAGGTCAAGCGAAGCATCGTGTACCAGCACCACGCGGATGTGATCGCCGAGCTCTACGCCGAAGGATGAGCGTCGCTCCGCCGACCCGGTGACTATCGTCTCGCTCGATGCCCAAGCACAGGACGCAGCCGACGCGCGGTCGTGCCCGGTCCGGGCGAGTCGTCGCCTTCGGCCTCGTCGTCGCCGGATTCGCGGCGAGCGCAACGGCGGCCGGCGGGCGGCCGATCACCGGGCTCAGCGAGGCCTTGGTCGCACGATCCGGTGCACCTCGGTACATTCACGCGTCACACAGCCTGCAAGACGTTGCTGGCGCACCGATCCCCTTCGGAGCGGCACAGTATTTCGGCACGATCGCGCAACAGAACTCGAGCTCCGCAGTGGTCGCCATGGCCGCCAGCCAGAGCGGGCTCGGCTACTTGCTCGTGACTGGCAGTGGCGGTGTGTTTGGCTTCGGTGACGCCAGGTTCCACGGCTCGGTCGCCGCCTGGCACAAAGCTCATGTCGTCGCGATCACCGCGACCGGCAACGGAGGCGGCTACTGGCTGGCGTGCGACAGTGGTCAAATCTTCAGCTTCGGTGACGCCAGGTTCCACGGCTCACCCGGCGGCCAGCTCAGCACTCCGATCGTCGCCATGGCGGCCACCCCAGACGGCAAGGGCTACTGGCTCGCGGCCTCGGGCGGCCGAGTCTTCGGTTACGGCGACGCCGACGTTTACGGTTCGGCGACCCCTGAGCTCCATGGTGACCACATCGTGGCCATGGCGGCCACTCCCGACGCCAAGGGCTACTGGCTGGTCGCGTCAGGCGGGCGCGTCTTCCATTTCGGCGACGCCGACTCCTACGGATCGGCCGCCGGTGAGCTCGGCAGCGACCACATCGTGGCCATGGCGGCCACTCCCGACGCCAAGGGCTACTGGCTGGTCGCGTCAGGCGGGCGCGTCTTCCACTACGGCGACGCCCAGTCCTACGGCTCGGCGTCCGGTGAGCTCGGCAACGACTACATCGTGGCAATGGCGGCCACACCCGACGGCAGAGGCTACTGGCTGCTGGCGTCGACCCCGCCACCCGTGGGGCTCCCGGCACCTGGGGCGGGCTTTCTTGCCGGCCACGTCACGGCGATCGGTGACTCGGTGATGCTCGATGCCCAGCCCGCCCTCGAGGCGGACATCCCGGGCATAGACGTCGAAGCGGCCGTCAGCCGCCAATGGGATGCGGGCGTCGCGCTCGCGCAACAACTCAAGAGCGAAGACCGCCTCGGGGCGATCGTCGTGATCGACCTGGGCACCAACGGCCCGGTGAGCACGCAGCAGTTCATCGACATGATGAAGGTCCTCTCCGGCGCCTCCCGGGTCGTGTTCGTCACGGTGCATCTTCCCCCGCACTACTCGTGGGCGAACTCAGTAAACGCCACCTTGGAGCAAAGCGTCCCGAAATACCCACGGGACCGCCTCGCTGACTTCAACAAGCTGGCGGACGAGAACCCGCAGTGGTTCTACTCGGACGGCGTTCACATGCCGATCGGCGGAGTGGGGGCCCAAGCAATGGCGAGACTCATCAAATCCGAGATCTGAGCAGCCGGGGCCTGGAACGGTCCCGATCGTGGCCGGTTCGAGGGTGGAAAGCGACACCGTGACCGGCACAACCAGGACACGGGATCCCGGCTCGGGCTTCACGCGCTGTCGGCGGATCGCGATGGCGGGACATGAGCGTCGCCGGCGCCAGCGCGACGCGACCGCAGGCCCGTCAGCGCGAGCCGCCACCCCAACATCGCGACCCCGAGAAAGCCCAATGTCACAAAGACGAAGGCCACGGCTGTCCCCTGGCCGGCGACCACTCGGAGGATCATCCCGAGCCCCACAGTCGAGACCAGGACCGTCCCGCCGTCCAAGAGGGAGGCCCCATCGCGCCGTCGGACTGCAACCGTGACCCAACCTGCGGCCAGGCCCGAAAGGAACGGCCACCCAGTCGACACCAGCCCGACGACGCTGAGACCGTGGGCGTGAACAGCCCGGCCGATCGCCACGAAAACGAGAACGGCCAGTGCGTCTGTCGCCATCTTTGCCGGACGCATTCGGCGGCAAAGCTAGTGCGCCCCGCGCCTCGTAGTCGTCTCCCTCAGGACAGCTCGGCGCGAACCAGGCGAGACGCGCTCGCGTTGTGTCGTCTCGCGGAGGCTCTGCACAGGGTCACACGAATTCGACCCTGTGCGCCCTCGTCGATTTGTGCACCACTAGCGATTCTGCTGGAGCCAGTCGTACAGCGCCGCACGACACTGGACACAGACGAGGTCGCCTAGCAGCTCCTCTGCTCCAAACGGCGTCGCCGGATAGCAAACGCCAATGACGTGATCGGGAACGACCAGGTCCGCAGCCAGCTCTGCGACGACACCGTAGACGCGCTGGCTCGACGACGAGCTGTCGACGTCCCAGCCGTTACGGTTCAGCTCCTGCAGGGAAACGAAAGGGTCGCTCCCGTCCAGTTCGAGCTCCCTTCGCACGATCGCCCGGGCCGTCTCTGGGATCTTGGCTGGATCCTCGAGCCTGCCGCCGGCGAAGTCGAGGGTCGCCCTGCCCACGCCGGGCCGGTACGAGCGTGCGGGCAGGATCATTCGGCCGTTCTGGATGGTGATCACCAAGAGCGAGTCAGACTTCTCCACGCGCCAGTACTCGATCTCATGTCCAGCTGTGTCCTGCAACCGCTCACCGATCATCGTCAAGAAGTGCGATCGGACTTCGACCACGCGTGACAGGACCTTCCAGCGCTCGGCGTCGTCTCCTGCAGTCATGAGACCTCCCCCGGGAACAAGAACATGTCCTGAGGGTACCGATGCCACGGTGACATGAGCGGGTCGATCGGCCGTGGCGCTGGGATCTCGGTCAGGGCGCGAGACAATCTCGGGCGTGGCGACGCACTGGCGGCACCCGAACCAGCGAGCACGCGATTGGCTGCCGACCGAGCTGCGAAGGACGACCGTCCCTGCGTGCGTGCGGGAGTGGGTCGAGCGGCAGGTTCGCGCCGGGATCGTGCGGGTGCGGCGACTGCCGGGCGCATCGTCGACAGCCGTGCACGCCATCTACTTCGACGACAACAGGCGGCTCGTGTTGCGCAGGTACGTGTGGCCCGGCTTCCTCCGAGAAGAGCCGATTGCGCCGCGTCGCGAACTTGACGCGTTGCTGTTCGCCGAAGCGAAGGCCCTCCCGGCGCCCAGAGTCGTGTCGGCGGACGTGACGGGCCAAGAGGTCGGCGACGGGGCTCCGGCAATCCTGATGACGTTCGTTCCCGGCCGGGCGGTCTCGGTCCCGGACCTCTCCCTCCTGGCCGAGGTGGCCGCGGCCATTCACGAGACCGAACCCGGCCAATTCGGTCACGACTACTTCCCGTGGTACGAGGAAACCGTCTCGGAGCCTCCTTTGGCGACGCGTCGACGCGCACTGTGGGAGGAGGCGATCGCCCTCCGCGCCAGTGCCATGCCGTCGTATCGCCCGACGTTCATCCATCGCGACTTCCATCCCGGCAATGTGCTCTGGTCTCGGAGCCGCGTGTGTGGCATCGTCGACTGGGCCAACGCTTGCAGGGGCCCGCGGGATTGCGACATCGCGCAGTGCAGGGCGAATCTCGTCGCGCTGGCGGGTCAAGACGCCGCCGACACTTTCCTGGCCGCTTACGAGCGTCTCACCGGAGCGCAATACGACTTGTACTGGGATCTGGCCTCGATCATCGAGCACAGCCCGGAGCACTGGACGCCGGAGCGACTGGCCGCAAGCGAACCATGGCTGGCCCGAGCGGTGGCGGAGGTCTCCGGACGCAGACCCCGACAGCGTTAGCGGCGCGCCGGTCCTCCCACCAGGTTCCCCACACGGTCCCGGCTGTGAGATATTCCTTGACAGATATATAACTGTATTGGCATATTTGTCGGATGACGTTTGCCGTGTTGGCCGAGCCTGCTCGGCGGCGGATCCTCGACCTGCTGCGAGAACGGGAACGCTCGGTCGGGGAGCTTGTACTGGACCTGCGGCTGAGCCAGCCCGGCGTCTCCAAGCACCTCCGCGTGCTGCGCGAGGCAGGGCTTGTCAACGTGCGCGTCGACGCTCAACGCCGCCTGTACCAGCTACGGCCTGAGCCACTCGCCGAGCTCGACACGTGGATCGAACCCTACCGGCGCTTCTGGTCGGGACGACTTGACGCTTTGGAAGCCCACCTCGAGAGAAGGGACTGAACCGTGGCCGGATCGCTGTCGTACGAGGAAGGCCTATATGTCCTGCGTTTCAAGCGGCACCTCGGGCACACCTTGGACCGCGTGTGGCGAGCCATAACGGTCCCTTCCGAGCTCGCCCACTGGTTTCCCGGCAAAGTTGATATCGACCTGCGCATAGGCGGCGAGGTCACATTCACGAATGCCGAACTTGACATCGACGCCGAGCTCCTGCCGACGGTGCGCTGAGCTGACAGACCTCGACAGCCCCGATACCCCCTGGACACGGGTACACCTGGGGCCCGGAGGCGCCTCGACTTCTATGATCGCCGGGTGGAGTACGCAGACTATGACGTCGTGGTGGTCGGTAGCGGTTTCGGGGGTAGCACGGCGGCTCTGCGTCTGACCGAGAAGGGATATCGCGTCGCTGTCTTGGAGTCGGGCCGCCGCTTCGACGAGACGACGCTCCCGAAGACCTCATGGCGACTGCGCTCGTTCTTCTTTGCGCCGAAGCTCGGCCTGTTCGGCATCCAGCGGCTGTCCCTATTGAGGAACGTGATGGTGCTGTCGGGTGCCGGTGTGGGCGGAGGTTCCCTAGTCTACGGAAACACGCTCTACGAGCCTTTCCCGGCTTTTTTCGCGGACGCCCGATGGAGCCACATCACCGACTGGCGCGCGGAGCTGGCACCGTTCTTCGACCAGGCCAAGCGCATGCTCGGCGTCGTCGCGAACCCGACCATGACCGCGGCAGATGACGTGATGCGGGCGGTTGCCGAGGAAATGGGGGTCGCGGAGACCTTTGGCCCCACGCCGGTTGGGGTGTTCTTCGGCGAGCCCGGCCTCGAGGTCGACGACCCGTACTTCGGCGGAGCCGGTCCGGCCCGCCGTGGATGCACCCAGTGCGGTGAATGCATGACCGGCTGTCGCCATGGCGCCAAGAACACGCTGCTGAAGAACTACCTGTACCTCGCCGAACGCGGAGGCGCCGACGTGCATCCGCTTACGACCGTCACCGGCATACGGCCGCGGGCCGACGGCCGGTACGAGGTCGCGACGGAACGCACCGGTGCGTGGGCACGCAAGCACGGGAGAACCTACGTCGCGACAGACGTCGTGATGGCGGCAGGAACGATGGGCACCCAGAAGCTGCTGCAGTCCATGCGAGACGAAGGCAGCCTTCCCAAGCTCTCCCCGAGGCTCGGCGAGCTCACGCGCTCGAACTCCGAAGCGATCATCGGAGCGCGCACGTTCCGCCGCGACGTCGACTTCTCCAAGGGTGTCGCCATCACGTCGTCGTTCTATCCGGACGGCCAGACGCACATCGAGCCCGTCCGCTACGGGCGGGGCAGCAACGCCATGGGGCTGCTGACCACGGCGCTTGCCGATGGCGACGGCCGGTCCCGCGTGCTGACATGGGCGCGCGAGATGCTGCGCCACCCGCTGATGATGGCGCAAAACCTCAGCATGCACCGGTGGTCGGAGCAGACCATCGCAACACTCGTCATGCAGACACACGAGAACTCCATGACGTGCTACACGAAGGAGGGGCTCTTCGGGCGACGGCTCACATCCAGGCAGGGCCACGGTGAGCCGAACCCGACTTGGATCCCGATCGGGCATGACGCCGTCCGGCGCATAGCCAGGCGCATCGGTGGCTTCCCCGCAGGCGGCTGGAACGACGTCTTCAACATCCCGATGACGGCGCACCTCCTCGGCGGTGCCGTGATCGGGGACTCCCCCGAGAACGGGGTGATCGACCCGTACCACCGTGTCTACGGCCATCCCGGTCTCCACGTCGTGGACGGTGCCTCGGTCTCTGCCAACCTCGGTGTCAACCCGTCGCTCACGATCACCGCACAAGCCGAACGGGCGATGGCGCTGTGGCCGAACAAGGGCGAGCCGGACCGACGCGCCCCACTGGGCGATCCGTACCGGCGAATCGACCCGGTCGAGCCTCACGACCCCGTCGTCCCCGCTGCGGCTCCCGCCGCACTACGCCTGAGAGCGGCGCCGCCGAACTCGTGAGGCTCGGCAACCTCGACAGGTCGGGTTCGCGGGCACGATCGAAGACCGCGGGTGTCAGGTATGCGGGAAGGAAGCGACGCTCAAGGTGTGGTCCCAGACAAGGACGTGGTACCGGCCAGGCCTGTAGACATGAGCCGGTGTGCCCCAGGTCATGGTCGCGGCCCTGAAGTAGCGATTACTCGACCTCCTCGTTGACATGGCGTATACGAAGAACTGGAACCGCTGACCGGCGTACCAGCTGGCGGACGACTGGGACATCATGCGCTCCACACGGTCCGCTTCGATCGTCACGGGCCTTACCATGACCGCACCATTGCTCTCGACGGTCGTGATGGCGGCAGACCAGTAGCCGCCGAGCCCGCTTGTGAGATCGTGAGCTTCGAGCCAGGCCGCCAAAGAACTGGCGGGCTGTGTCGGGGCAGGGCGAGACAACGCGTAACCGAGTCCCGCCGCGAAACTCAACGACACGGCCAGTCCTGCGGTCGCGAGCGCGCGAGCGGTCCACCCGGCCGGGACCTTCGACCACGCCCGTGCGACCATGCGCCCGGTCAGGACGCTGGCGAACACGATCGGCACAACGAGGAAGTGGACCCCGACCCCGTTGGCCCCCGCGAGGATCACGAACATCACCGAGGAGCCGAGCGTTGCGAAGAGGAGCATGTCGTCAAGGCGCCAGAGCTCGGTCCCGCTCGACGGAGGTGCATTCGGTGAACGCCCGCGGATGACACCCGCGACGAGGCTCACGAGGGCGACGAACAAGCAAGCCAACATGCAAGCCGCGCCGACAGCGTGCACGGCGAGCAGTCCGACGGGGACCCCGCCAATGGCGCGGGGGCCGTTCGTCCAACCAACGAGATGGGCCCCGTAGGTGAAGAGGTGCCCCACGTTGGTGAGCATCTGGCCCAAGTCGGCGATCCGTAGGGTCGCGCCGAGTTTGAACTTGCCGAGCGTGTCGGCGAACCGGAGCGCGATCTCGCCGATCCCGCCACTGGCGACGGCGGCTGTGACCTGCGCGATGCCGCTTTGCCACCTCCGCTCGCGCAGCATCGTCACGAGGCCGGCAACGAACAGTGGTGCTACTGCAAACGCGACGATCATCAGGTCGCCCAGCATCCCGAAAGCGAGCAAGACAACCGCCAGCGCCCAGCCCCAGCCGAAACGCCCCCGTCGTAGTGCCCCGAATGCGACGAGCGCGTACAGAGCCGTGGCGACATGGAAGCCTTTCCCGACGAACCAGAAATCCATGGCGGGAGTGGCAAAGGCGAGAAGGGCCACGACGGCGACGGCGCCGACAAAGCCCGCGGGGACACCGTGACCCTCGAACGTGAGGAGAATTCCGACCGCAATTGTCAGCGCGGCCACGACGGCGGGCTCTGCGTAGAGCAGCCCTGGGCGAAGCCCGACGAGCCGGACCGCGAGAGCATAGAAAAGCGCGTCGCTTGTCCAGTAACTGCCTGGCGCCAGGATCCAGCCATGAAGCAAGAGGTGACCGTCGCCCATTGCCTGGCCCACGAGGATCGTGGTCGCCTTGTCCGAGTCGGAGGCGCCGGCATGGACCGACGCGGCGTAAAGGAGCGCGAGAAGACCAGAGAAGGCACCGACTATGGCCGCCGAGACCGCGGCGAGTCGAGGGCGGGATCGCCTTGCCCATCCAGCTCGTGACTCGGGAGCCGCACCGTCGATGTCGACCGCGGTCACAGAACTAGGCCCCTGACCTCGCCCTGGCGCTTGTTGCGCGGCTGGCAATCTCGGCCTTCTCGAGCGCTGGGGCGAGCGACCCGCCGGCGTCTGCACGCATCAGGCCCGGCCGCGGCCTACGCCGCACAAGTGGCCAGGCCGCCCACGCGAGAAATGCAGCGACGACTGCCAGAGCGAGCCATGTGGCGATGACCAGCCGCTTCGGCATGTACCAGAGATGGACGACGAAACGGCCGGCCGGGACCGGCGCCTCCAACATGACGCCCTCGTAGAGCGACAGAGGCAGTGCGCGGCCGTCGATGGTGGCGTGCCACCCTGGGAAGTCGGTCACACGCATCACGAGCCGGCTTGGCGTCGAGGCGTCGATGGTGAAGGTCCAGCTGCTCGTCACGGGATGCTTCACGGAAGACACCGGACCCGACGCGCCCGAGCCGACCTTTGCGGCCAAAGAGAATCGTGCCGCGCCGGGAACCGCGTAGAGGCGCTCGCCCGCGAACGACCCGACATAGCGCGTATCCGATGGTGGCGGCACGTCAAGCCGCGTCGGCTGCAGGATCCACTGGATCCCGTACTTACGAGCGAGAACGGCCGAGTCGATGTCCGGTTCGACATAGGGCGCTCCGCTCTGGAGTATGAAGTACGCCTGCGGGATCAAGGGGTCGTAGCCAGCGAACTCGGCGAGCCCGTAGCCGAGGTTGGCTTCCGGGTAGATACCGGCGTGCGCGATCTTCCGCGACTGCCAAGGCGTTCCCGTGTCTATCCCGACGAGACCCGATCCCACGACCGCCTCCAGCCGTGCGGTCGCCGGCGTGACGACGAAAAAGCTCTTGCTGTAGGAGTTGATCCCCACTCCTGAGAACACGAGGAAGGCGGCCTCCGCCCCAAAGAGCAGCGCCACCGCCCCCATGACCGCAGCTCGGGCGGAGCGACGGTGGGCAAGCCTGCGCACGGGAAGGAACAACATGCCGGCTAGAACGCATGCGGCGACGAGCCCGATCGGCCACCAGAGGCTGTCGAGCCTCAGTTGGTGCTCCAACGTCGGGAGGTCGTTCTCGACTGCCCCGCGCCACAGAAGCTCCACGAACACGGCGACAATCGCGGTCAGGCCCCAGTACGCGGTCAGCATGCGACGCTCGCCGCGGGCGCGGATGAGGGTCTCGAGTCCCAGAGCGGAGAGCACGCCGACGGGCAGGCCGATGACCGTGCGCATCCGCTTGATCGCCACGCCATGCAGGCTCGAGTGGCTCACGAGGTCCGACACGGCGTGGAACGACTTGGCCTGGTAGGAGATGACCATTGTGACCACGACCAACGCGACCATGGCGACGACCGTCGGGTGCCGCCACCAGCGCAACACGGCGGCGCCGGCCAGGACGAGCGCGATCACCCCGACGTAGACGACCGTCTCGTAGTAGTCGCCGTGCGCGTAGAACCAGGTGCTTCCCTTGATCGGCAGCCCGTCGTACCCAGGAGCGACGAGGAGGCCGAGGGAGTTCACATCGACGCCACGCACGCCCCCCGCGCCCGTTGCGCGATGGCTGCCCTTCACGATCTGCAGTCCCGGGAACCACAACGGCGAAGAGAGCACAGCTCCCGCGACGATTCCGACGGCGACGCGGATGACGCCCGAGAGCGAGAGCCCGCGCCTGGAGAGAAGTGCCAGGACTGCCAGCACGACAAAGAAGGTCAGGAGCGCCGCCGCGACGAAGAAGTACGCCTCGGGAAACCCCGCGAATACGCAGAAGGCGACCGACAGCGCCAAGAGGATGACATAAGAGCGCTTCCCTTTCCAGCGGTACGCGAGGATCACGAGCGCCATGATCCAACCGAGCCAGGCCACGACACCTGACAACGGCCAGGCAAGCCAAGCGGAGAAAGCGCCCGAGAGCATGAAGATGACCCCGCCGAACGCCGAGGCTAAAGGTCGCAGGCCGAGCACGCGACAGAGGACGTACGCACCGGTTCCTGCGATGAGGAGCTTCATCGCCACGACGACGAGGAACGCGAACCGGAGCGGGACGAGATAGCTGACGAGATCGGGCAGGCTCAGCACGGCCGACTGGAAGTTGAGGAACTGGTTCAATCCGAGCAGGCTCAGGTCGTTCCAAAGCGGGAACTGGAGATGGTGGATCGCTGTCCAGTCAAAGGTGTTGAAAGGCACCATCTCGCTGACCGAATCGCCGTTCAGCCAGTTGTGCGGTATGCCGGGGTGGGCGCTCTGACCTAGTGAGGTGAAGCCGAGGACGGCGTCGAAGGCGCCGAAGCTCCAGCCGTCTTTGACTGCAGGCGACAGGTAGGCGAGGACAAAGCCGACGATGGCCGAGACGCCGAACACGTCGCCACGGCGGCGCGCCCACCAGCTGGCTACATGCCTGCGGGATCGTGCGTGCACGCCTGTCACCAGATCGACTCCGGTGTTCGGCTGGCTGTCAGGATTGGTTGGTCTTTCGCGAGTCTTGTGCATCTGAACAGCGGCCGTTCACCGGGCTCGCGACTTCCCCGCGATTCCGGCGCGCCCAGCTGGCCGAATTCCGCGTGTGCGAAGGCTGGTCTCGAGTAAGGCAGCTGCTCGACCCTGCAGCGCTCCCGCAACAACGGGAGGGATCCAGGGGCGCCTGTCACGTCCACCGCTCACGCGGAAAACAAAACGTCGTCGTGCTCACCTCGCCCACCAGGAGCGACGAACCTCGCTGTGATCGTGATCTGGCGCCACTCGGCTCACGTTCGCATTCGGACCTAGTCAACCGCGCGCGCGGACATGCTGCTCGTAGCATGCAACGGTCTGGCATGGCCACAGTGTTGCAGCTCCACCTCGAGCTCTGCGAGCGGCACGGCCCTTGGCGTCGCGACTCGTGGACCAAGTCGCGCGTCCTACACAGATCCATTCGGGGCGCCAGGTAAGCAGCGGCGCAGCCATCCGCCAACAAACAGCTCAAGTATCGGGGCAACCGCGGATCTGGAACCGCGCTTCTAGCAAGGTTCGGGCCGGGGTCGTCGTTTGTCAGCCATCACGCCACTTCTGCTCGCGAGCAGACACGGACAGCGCGTTGCGCAACCGAAACTACCGCCTGCTGTGCCGACGGCAGAGGGTCGCCGAGAACCGCCCAGTTCCCGGGTCTCCCGACGGCCATTTGCGCGTGTGGTCGCTAGTCGCGGCGTTGCAGGTCCCGATCGGTTGACAAGACGGGAATCGGCGACTGAGCAAATTGTCGCGTGCCTTCACCACGCCCGAGAAGCCCGCCGGTTGCCTGCCGCGTGTGGCGATCCATGTTCGGACGAGAGTGGCCGTCGAGCGCCACCATGGTGAGATCACGATCGAACCACTACTGACTGGGACCCGAATGCGCGTGCGCTCCCGACTCGTCGTGCACCAGGCCCGTAAAGTCAGGACGAACTCGGAACAGCGCGCCCGGACACAGTCCGGCAGTTGCCTGTTGGCGAAAGCCAGACCCGCGTCGGTTTCCTTGCCGGGCGTCTTGTCTCGTGGTCGCTGCCTCGAGCACGGCTCGGCTCCGCGAGGTCGGTCAGGCAACCCGGATGGTCTTCCCGACCACGGAACCAGCAGGACTAGCCCTACCGAAACTCACGGCTGCGTGGTAAAACACAGCGGGGATTGTCGCGGCCGAAACCGCTCGTATCCATCGATCGAAGATGGTCCGCGCGAACAGGGGGAGAGAAATGGGGTTGGGGAGGCTTCGTCGCGGGGTCTTGATCGCGGCCGCTGCCAGCGTGCTGGCCGCCGTGCCTTGCGTCGCGTCGGGGGCGACGGTACAGGCTTCAAATTTCGCCGGCAGTTCGCTCAGGCTAAGCGGGCCGACGTCGAACAAGATGGGCTCGGCCTTCAAATACACGATCTCGGGCACCGCCCTCAGCCCTGCTGACTACGTGGTCGCGTGGGAACAGTTCTATCCACAGGAAGGGTGCGCGACCACTTACGCGGCAGAGAGCACACGCACGTTCCTGCCCGACACCTACGGCTTGACGCTGTTCGAGAATCGGAGCGTCTCTCACAACTACTCGATCGTCGAGGAATTTGGCGCGGACCACCTCGGCAAGCATGGTATCTGCGCCTACCTGATCGACCTCACGACGGGTGATACCTACGCCTATGCCGGTCAGTTCTGGACGAACCACAAATGACCGGCGCGGTTGCCTTGGGGCTTCGAGGCACGTGACCTGACCGGTCCGCAGGAAGCGGGCGGCAACGCAAGCCGGCCGCGTTTGGCCTACCCGGGCGGACGATTCCGCCCTTCAGCCGAAGCGCAATAGCGTTCCCCGTGACGATCGGCACTGGCGACCGCCACAATCATGTGCCGTCGACTTCAGCTGACGACTGCCGCCGCCCGAGCGGCGCGGCTCGCCTGGATCGTCGCGAGGCCAAGCCAGCCGAGGAGCCAACCGTTGGCGATACGGGACAACAAAGTCCGCGCCTCGTCACTGGGACTCCTGGCCGCAATGGCGACCGCGACCACGACGGGACCGCACCCCGCGACCGTCAACGCCGAAGCAGCAGCCTGATGCCCGGCGTACCACGCTTCATCGCTGCGCAAGGTCGACGGGATACGGATGCCGGCAAAGATATTCCGCGGTAGGCGCCCCGTCGCCGCCATACGTCCGAGCACGACGATGATCACGCCGCTCAGTCCCAACCCGATCGCCTTGGACACGCGCACCACGTTACCGAAGACCTCATTATGGGCACCACCAGAACTGCGGCGCATGTGTCCACATCGCCAGTGCACCGCTTCCCGCTCAACAGTCGCGCCCTCCCCCACCTGATCGCCGTCTTGCACTCTGAGGCAGCGGCGCGTCGCGTACCGCACTGCCCGCGTCGGGGGTGCTGGCTGCTTCGGGTGCCTGATGTACGTGATGGTCCCCGCAGTTTTCGTCCTGGTTTCGCTGTGGCCTTACTTGCGCCGCCATAGCGACCACAAGGACGGCTGGTCAGCCGAACTACGGCATCGGCAGTATGTAAGGCTCCTTCGGGACTCCTGAGAGGGTGAAGTCCGCCGCCGGGGCGGTCGCTTCCTCACTGACCAGCTGGTACCTGCGCCAGAGGAAGGCGATGTAGCCGACATCTGTGAAGGTGGCAAGACGCCCGTCGCGCATCAGACACCAGGTGTCCTGACCACTATTCACCGTGATACATGCTTGGAGATGCGGTCCGCAGCGAGTACAGAATGGTCCGCGCGACCATGCCGTTCGCTGCCAACCCGATAGAGACGAATACCGACTGCTTGTGTCCCGGCACCCTGACCCGGAGCACGAGAATGGAGTACGCGGGCGATGTTGCCGGGCAAACGGTCAGGCCATGAAAGTCAAGGCAATGCTTCGAGAACGCCAGGTGCAGGCCCTCCATGGCGAGTTCACTGAGCGTCTTGGACCCGGCGTCAACTTCGACTCCGTCTCCTGGGTAGACGGGTCCCGGGTTTCCCCACGCTGGGCACGGGAAAGCTGCCAAGACCCGGTCAGTGCTCAGAACTACCTCTCCTCCGCCCACTCCGCCATCGACAAAGCCCACACCCGGCGACGAGGCGCAGGGCGTTTCGACGCCGTAGTTGTAAAGCGTCCGAGTGACCGGCCACCATGCGGGCACAGCGAAGGCCAGCCCTTGGAATGTAAGTGTCTTCCAGTCCGATTGGACTGGTGGCGTGGAACCGGGCTCAAGGGCCACGGCGCGGGGTGAACCTGTGAGCGTGGCGAGGATGCGCTTTGCCAGCGGACCCTGCGCTATCAGTTCCACCCCGAGCGACGGAGCGTAGTAACCGGCGTAGGTGACTGCGGTCAGGAGACGGTAGACGCGTACTCCGTTGAGCATCGTGGACTTCTTCTGTACGAATGCATCAGGCGGTGGTTCACGGACCGAGACCAAGAAGACCATGGTGGGGTGACGCTCGGCAACACAGTGGAGCGTGAAACCTGGTGGTGCTTCGACCAAAAGCCCACCTGGCCCAGAAGCCGAAGCCCCTTTGCAAGAAAAGCTCTGGCCCGGATAGGCGACGGGGAAGTCTGGCGGCACCGAAACCTGGCCACCGCCGTACGCTACCGGCACCCATCCCGCCGGTGTAACCGAGAGGTCTACAACTGGGAGCCAAGTCTTGAGCGGTTGAGTATTGAGAAAGACCGTCGTGGTAGTTGGCACAAGGGTCTGCGGACTCGTGCACGCGGTGAGGGCCAGCGCACTGACCACCATCGCGAGGGCGCGCCATCTCACTGTTGCCATCCTCCCATGAAGCCCGAAGAGGGCAAGTACGCGTATCGTTGTCGCGCCCCTAGATGCACATCTTCGTGGCTGGCTCCGGATGACGCCGAGCCGCTCGTCGAGAAGTTCCGGCGCACCGTGTCAGAGCTGTCCGAGGACTAGCGCCGCCGCAGCTCCCTCAATGCCCGCACGAGCTGACTGAGGATCGCAATCGCACGCTCTCACTAACGCGCGGTCAGAACAGATCGATTAGGGCGCCACACGTCTTCGCGGTAGTTGAGTCACAGGTCACGCAGAAGGTCCTGATCTGTGCTCGCGCCGCGGTCGGAGCTCATGCCGTCGCCCGCCCTCCAGCGTTCGCTGATCGGGTGTTCACGACTGCGACAGCAAATGAGTCAGGGAGCGAGCATCGCGCACGGTCCGATCGGTCGGCCGTTAGGTCTGCGGACACCCTCGGCCTTCAATCGTGCGCAGAAGCGCTGGAGCTCTGCTCTCTGTTGCGCGATATGTGGCCCAGTGCCGTTCCCCGAGTTCATCCCGCCAGCTGCGTTCGTGCCTGAGCCACCTGTATCCACTGTCGGGGAGTTGATCGTCTGCGTCGTCGTGCCTGAAGGGGTGGTCACCAAGGCGGACGTGACGGTCGCGATTCCGGGCCACCAGGCCAGAAAGAGGCCATTGCCGACGGTGGTGACCACCTGAGAGCCGTCGCCCAACGCCAAGGTGGCTGCGTACACTCCCGAAGCGACTGAGCCCTCAGCGACCGTGTAGGGCTGACCGTTGGCGGACTCGGCTTGGAGGCGATCGAGGGTTATCTGCCCGGCCGCGGGCAGCGCAGGCTGATTGCCTTCTGCGATGCTGAACTGGGTGCTGTCCGGACCGCTCATGCACATGAGGGCTCCTGGAGTACTGGTTTTGGTCCCGAAGGGAAGCAAGGCGAAGGGTCCGCGGGTGTCGGCGAGGGTTACCTCGGTGGGCAGCGCGGGCGCGCCCGGTGACGGATTGGTGGGCCCGACTGACCATGCGGTCTCGGCGGCTGTGATTTGGCCCAGTGCCGGTGTCGTTGGTGTCGCGGTCCAGGCCGCGAACGCCGAAGGAGCACCAGCGCCGAGGAACACGACTAGGGCAGTAATGACGCCGCTCGTCACCAGACCGGCGCTACTGAGCGCGAACCCTCGTCGTTGGCGATGCGAGCGATGAGCTGTGATCTCCTGCACGAGGTGGCCCTCGCGGACAAAGAGGCGGTCATCGCCTCAGATAGGGGATCGTGGGGGCTTCCAGGTCGCTCACCAGTACTACTCTGACAACGTGGGTTTGATCGTTATTGCCGCGAACTTCTGGCGCGCGCTGGCGAGCCGGGACCGGACGGTACCGATGGGTATGCCGAGGGAGGCAGCCGCGTCGGCATAGGAGAGTTCACTCCACAGCACGAGCAGCACCACGTCTCGTTCGGCCTGGCTTAGGGGTCGAAGCGCTTCGATTGCTCGGGCCAGAGCCTCCTGGGCGTCGATGTGATTGATCGCATCGTCTTCAGGGCTCGCCCGATCCGAAGGAGGGGGGACTCGAGCGAGTGCGGATCGATACCGATACAGAGAGCGCTCCGCGTTTCGAGTGACGTTGTCCGCCACGCCGAGCAGCCAGAGCAAGGCGCTCGTGTTCGATAGTTGCAACTTGCGGCGACGGCGGAATGCTTCCAGGGACACGACGCTGGTCAGATCCTCTGCCAGATTGAGATCGCCCGTCCGCCTGGCGCAGTAGGCGTACACGGCTCGCGAATGGCGCTTGAAGAGCTGGCCAATCGCCTCGGGACCTTAGCGGCCATGGAGACCAGGTCTCTGTCACTAGCCTCGCTGTAGGAGCGCACACCTATTAGTGTCCACAAGGCCTCCGAGAGCTCGATTAGTGCTCGGCCCTGAGCGGCACCGGGCTTGGGCGGCACTTCGACATCGATTCGTGCTTGCGAACCCTTGCGACGTCGAGTCTGATGTCCGCCGCCGGCGAACACATTCCACCGAGAAGCGCAATAAGCAAGTGGGAGTGGTCAGGAGGCAACCGATGGAAGAGACGGACGAGCAGATCCTCAGCTGGTCGACTATCGGCGACTCGAGCGCATTCATCGAGCTCACCTGGCGCCATGGCGCTGCCATACACCGCTACCTGAGCCGCCGGGCGGGGCGCGCTCAGGCCGACGACCTACTTGGCGAGGTGTGGGTCCAGGCCTTCAGGTCGCGCGCCACCTACGACCACGCCTGGCCCGACGCACGACCCTGGCTCTACGGCATAGCTCGCAACGTCCTCCGCGCTCACTGGCGTGCCACCGCGCGGCCAGCACCTCGAATCCCGACTGCTGTAAGCGATCCGTGGCCCAGCGTCGATGAGCAGCTCGATGCCAAGGCACGCCGGCCGGAGCTGAAACGGGCCCTTGAAGGTCTCACCGACGACGAGCGCGAGGTTCTCCTCCTCGTTACCTGGGAACAACTGAGTCAGGCCGAGATCGCGTTCGTGCTCGGTGTGCCGGCTGGAACGGTTCGCAGCCGCCTGCACCGCGCCCGAACCGCCATGCGCGGCCAGCTCGGTGCAGAGGGCTTGCTCGCCAAAGACAAGCTGTTGAAGGAGAGCTGAGATGGACAACCTGGAGCTGCTCGAACATCTCGGAGCAGTTGAGCCGCCAGATGAAGCAGTACTGCTTCGCGCCACTGCGATGCTGGAAGCGGAGATCGCCCGTGTATCGGCACCAGTGGCAGGCGACGAGGCAGCGGAGAAGTCACCGAGATCGCGCTGGCACAATCGCGTACTCGTAGGCGTCGCCGTGGTGGTGGTCCTAGCTGCCGCGGCCATCGGTGTGACGAGCAACCTGCTAAGCAGCTCCTCCTCTGCTGCTGCGTCGGTACTGCGTCACCTCGCGCGAGTCGCTTCGGTCCAGTCCCCGGCCGCTGTACCCGGGTCCGGCCAGTACCTCTACGTGCAGTACGAGAGCAGCTATCTGCACAAGGTCGCCACGGCCGGTTTCGGCACCAGCCCGCCCGGCGGCTTACCGGAGAGCTACACCTACTTCCAGATCGACCGTGAGCAGGTGTGGGCGAGTTCGAGTCGCGATGGAGAGTGGATCGAGAACCTCGGCCCGCCGACCTTCCTCAGCCCAGCGGACACTGCTGCGTGGGTAGCGGACGGCAGCCCCTCGATACCGACCGGAACCTCGGCCTCCAAGCTCGGACCCGATCCCCTCTACTCGGTCATCCCCACCCTGCCGACCGACCCGGTGGCGCTCGGCAAGCGGATCTCAAGCCGCAGCATCGAAAGCGGCCCTCCAGGCCCTGCGGAGGACTTCGTCCAGGTCCGTGACCTACTGCGAGAGTCGGACGCCCCGCCAGCAGTCCGGGCGGCGCTGTTCGAGTACGCCGCGACTATCCCCGGTGTCGTAGCGCTCGGCACTGTCAGCGACCACGACGGGAGATCCGGCATCGGCCTCGGCTTCATCACCGACGGACTGCGCACCGACCTGATATTCGACCCGGCTACGAGCATGCTCCTCGGAGAGGACGAGACTGTCGTCGCTTCGGGATCAGGTCTCGGTTATCCGGTAGGCACTGTTTTCTCCTGGACCGTCTACCTCGGCTCGAGTGTCGTCGATTCGATGCCTTCGATCGCTTCGCTTCCTGCCCCACCGCCGCCGCCTGTACTGGGTGCGAGCTAACGCGTACGCATCCTGATGCAGGATGACAGTCCTGTGTCCCTTCCTTCGACTTCAGCGCAATTGATGTCATTGGTGGTTTCTCCCTACCGGCGAGAGCAGAGGCGTGGACTCGCGGGCGGCCGTACGGTGCCTTTGACCGATCACGTGGCGACTGCGGTCGTGCACTATCCGTGCATTAAGCATCGGGCAAACACGGGCACCGGTGGTACTGAAGGGCAGCGAGCTGATAAGTGAACATTGCCATCTGACCTGCGCTGATAAGCAAGAATCCTGAAGAAGCAGCCCCGACAGGATTCGAACCCGTGTCTCCACCTTGAGAGGGTGGCTGGATCTCCGCTGAGAGCTGATGACCTGCGTGCTTTCCGCGCACTCTCAGGCCATTCTGCGGTTGCTGCTGAGACCTGCGGCGGAAAGTCGGTTGGCCAAATGTTGGCGGGACAGACCTCAAGCAGTGGCACTGGAGAGGCCGTTCCCGAAACGAGCTCTCCGTAGCACGGCGTGCTACACTGGCAGCGTGACGAGAGAAATCTCCCAGCGAGAACTGCGCAACGAGAGCGGCGAGATCATGCGTCGCCTGGACAAGGGTGAGACGTTCGTCGTGACTCGAAACGGAACCCCAGTCGGAGAGCTCGCGCCCTTGAGGAGGCGTCGATTTGTGACTGCGGAGGCGGCGCGCGCCCTGTTCCAGGGTGCACCTGCCGTCGACCTCGTCAAGCTCCGTGCCGATCTTGATGAAGTCGCTTCGCAGAGCGCTCGCCCCCGTGCCTGACGCGCGCCCTCCCCGCGGTCTCCTCGACACCTCGGTTGTCGTGGAACTCGAGCAGATTGAAGTGACCTCGCTTCCGATCGAAGTTGCCATCAGCGCCATCACAATGGCCGAACTGGCTGCCGGACCCCACGCCACCTCCGACGCCGAGGAACGAGCGCGGCGACAAGATCGGCTTCAGCGTGCCGAAGCGGCATTCCACCCTCTCCCCTTCGATGGTGAAGCGGCCCGCGCGTACGGGCGGATCTATGCGGCCGTCGTCGCCAAAGGGCGCAAGGCTCGCGGTGCTCGCGCTGTAGACCTCCTGATCGCGGCGACGGCGTGTGCCGCCGAGTTGCCTCTGTACACACGGAACCCCGATGACTTTCGGGGACTCGAGAAACTCGTCGACGTCGTCACCGTGTAGCTCTCGCGGGCGAACTCCTGGCACAGACCGCTCTCTGGATGGCTGGCAGCCCCAACGGGATTCGAACCCGTGTCTCCACCTTGAGAGAGTGACTGGATTACCGCCAAGGGACGAGCTGGCCTTTCGGTGCTCCTAGAGCTCCCGTTGCAGCGCCTGCGGACGCCTGCGGCTGAAAGTCGGTTGGCGAAATGTTGGCGAGACGGGCAAGAGCTGGCCGTTCTGCCGGAGCCGCCTACGCCGGGCCTTCGTAAGACAGGAGGGTCCGTCGCGCGGGACTCGGCAAGCCCATCCCAGCTAGCACCTAGGATTGTGAGCGTGGGCATGCAACGGGCTGCTGCAAAAGAGCCCAGGGTTCCGAGCTTGGCCATGCTGCGCTCGCACAAATCCGACATCCTTCGGGTGGCGAAAGCCCACGGCGCATCGAATGTCCGGGTATTTGGCTCGGTTGCCAGAGGGACGGCAACACCTACGAGCGACGTGGACCTGCTGGTCGACTTCCAATCCGGACGCACACTCGTCGACCATGTGCGTCTCTGGCGAGATCTCGAGGCACTGCTTGGCACGGGTGTCGACGTCATCAGCGCTGGAGGTCTCACCGAGCGCGACGACGACATCAGAGCTGACGCGCTAGCGCTGTGAGCCAACCGAACGATCGTCGCGCCATCGACAAGACCGCGCTGACCTGCTCGACGCGGCTGCCGCAGCAGCCGAGATCGTGGTTCGCGGTCGGGATGCTTGGAATGACGATCGAATCCTGAGGCTCGCCGGCGAAGCCGTCATCAGTCGGATCGGGGACGCCGCCAGCAAGTTGCCCGACAACGTTCAAGCGTCGATGCCAAGCGTTCCCTGGGAGGAGATCCGGGCGAATCGCGTCCTCGTCGCCCACATCTATCACCGCATCGACTACGGGATCCTCTGGGAGACGTTGAGACGGGACCTGCCGAGACTAGCCACTGAGTTGGGGAACTGGCGGCAACAAGAGCGCTCCCTCGGCCGAGATCGGGAGCAATACCCCAAGCGGGATTCGGGGCCCGACATCGGCTTTTGAGTTTGCCATGCGTCCCCAAACGACACCAGAGGAGGGTTCGTGGCGGCAGCCCCAACGGGATTGGAACCCGCGTCTCCACCTTGAGAGAGTGGCTGGATTACCGCCAAGAGACGCCGAGCTGGGCTTTCGGTGCTCCTAGATATCCGCTGCAACCCCTGCAGACGCCTGCGGCTGAAAGTCGGTTGGCGAAATGTTGGCGGAAGTCCAGGAGCTTCCACAACAAACGAATGCTGATACGTATGTTACATCTGTGTATGCTACGTCAATGCCTAAGACTGGCTTCTTCGGTCGAGAGCGAGAACTAGCCGCGCTTGACGCCGAGCTCCGAAATGCGAGCGCATCCGGTGCGGGACGCCTGATAGCCGTTCGCGGACGCCGTCAGGTCGGCAAGTCACGACTGGTCGAGCACTTCGCCGAGCGAAGTGGCGTCGCGTACGGCGTCGTTGCCGGCATGAAGGGTACGCCAGTAGACGTGCAGATGCGGCGGGCCGCCGAGACGCTCCGCTCCTCGACGCGGCCGCTGCCTGCCGTCGAGGCCGGCATGGCTCTCCCGTCAGGGAACTGGTATGACCTGCTCTCTCGGATGCAGTTCGTGCTGGATGACGATCCCGCGATCCTCGTGATCGACGAGTTCCCTTGGGCAAATGATGCGAACCCTGGTCTCGATGGGCTCCTCCAGTCGCTGTGGGACCTCACGTTCGTCAGACGACCGGTCCTTGTCCTTCTTATCGGCTCCGACGAGGCGATGATGGATCGACTGTTCGCGCACGACCGTCCGCTATTCGGTCGCCTCAACGGCAATCTCGTCGTCGAGCCTTTCAACCCGACGGAAACAGCGCAGGCTCTCGGAGGGTCGCGCGCCGCGGTCGAGGTCTTCGACACACAGCTCGTCACGGGAGGTTTCCCCGAGCTCGTCGCGCATGCGCGAAAGTTCAAATCCGTCGGGGCCCTCGTCGAGGACGCTCTTTCTCGTCCCCACACACTGCTCGCGGACATCGCCCAGATCAACCTTGCCGGTGAGCTCGCGGACGGTGCCAACGCGCGCCTCGTTCTCGAGGCGATCGGAGCCGACGAGATCGGCGTAGTCAACTTCTCGCGCATTGCCGCGGACCTTGGAGGTGGTATCGCGGCAAAGACGGCGGTGAGCCGGGCAACTGACATCCTCACCGACACCAAGCGCATCCTCGCCGTCGACATCCCCGCCGGGGACAGGGGCAGCCGCCTCAAGCGTTACCGAGTGGCCGATCCGTACCTGCGCTTCTGGTTCCGCTTTGTGGAACCCCAGCTCCGCAATATTGATGTCGGTCGCTCGGATCTGGCGCTCACGGCCTTCTCTAGCGGCTGGAGCACTTGGAGGGGCAAGGCTATTGAGCCGATCGTCCGCGACGGCGTGCTGCGCCTCGCCCCACACCTTGACACGCCGTTTGATTCGATCGAATCGGTCGGTGGCTGGTGGGACCGGCGCGGTGAACATGAGTACGACATCGTCGGGTCCGCGCGCGGCAGCACTCCGGTGGCGATCGGCTCAATCAAGTGGAGGGATAAGGCAACGTTCGACGCGAATGACCTCGCCGAACTTGCGGAAGGGCGTGCAGTGATACCGAAAGCAGCCGGGGCTCGCCTCGTCGCCGTCTCGCCGCGCGGCGCTGCCTCAGGTGTGGGAGCCGACCTTGTGCTCGATGCCGCGGACCTGCTCAGCGCCTGGCAGCTGTGAGTTCTGAGCAGCCCCAACGGGATTCGAACCCGTGCCTCCACCTTGAGAGGGATGTACAGGGGTATGTCGTGACCTGGGGCCCAGGTGGATTGCTATTTCGCTTTCTGCCCTTGCCCGGATTTGACCGCGTTTGTCACCGGCAACGCGGACTTTTCGCGGACTTCGAGCAGGCCCCATCTGTCAGCGGACCTGCCTCTTAGTCCGTCCCGGAACGTCGGTTACCGCGCCGCCGTACCATGCCTGCCATGTGGCCTCCTGACTTCGAGCCATGCCACGACCTCAGCCCTGCGGAATGGCTACGTCCCCGGCTCCTGCCCTGGGGAAGTGGTACGGGCACACCGGTCACCAGCATCGTGCCCGTCGGCTACGACGCCTACGTTCGTGTCTTTCACACCGTCGGTGCTCCGGCCCCGGCTGAAACCGTCACCTGGCAAGAGGTCGCTGATTGGAGCGGGTGCGTCTTCCATCCGCTGGCCCAGTTCGAGCGGATGTCGATACCGATGAGGCCCAATCCGGGACCCCCTCCCTTTGACCAAGCCCCTTTCCAGGGAGACCTCACACCAGCGCTCTGCGACGTGCTCGTTCGACAACTGGCGGGGTTGACCGAAACCCCAGCCTTCTGCCATTTCGCCATCTGGGACGGCGCGGGCATCCTGGTTGGTGGCCGGTCCAGTGCCCGGTTCAGTAGCCGCCGCCCCCTTGGCTGGCTGAGTCGCCCGTCTCGTGGTTGGTGGAATCGTCGGTCTCGTCTCAGGGCGGTAGGCCACGCCGTTGAGCGGCCCGGCATCGGTGATGGCGAGGACACGGCCTGGCACGAGGAGGTAGCTCGGCTGCGTGCTCTCGATGCTGAGGTCGCGGCCTGGCAAGAAGAAGTAGCTCGGCTGCCGCGCTTCGAACACCCTGGCCGGAGCTACCTGCTTGGCCGCGGACCGATTGGCGTCGCTGGTGAACTAGACCGCCAGCCGCTAGCCCCCGACTCCTGGCAAACGCTCGGATTGACTCCACAATTGTGGTGGCCAGAGGACCGGGCTTGGGTGGTCGCGACCGAGATTGACTTCGACTCCACCATCGTCGCGACCACGAACGCGGGGGCCGAGGCGCTGCTCACCTGCGAGGAGCTGGAGGCACTGCAGGTCCCGCCCGATGGACGGCTAGACCTCGACGGAGACGAAATCAACCTGCCCTACTAATGGCGTCTGGCTCCGATTTCGGAGGTTCCAGACCGACGGTGGCTGCACTCCCCCGCTAGCCCTGCCGTCCAGGCTCGGTAGACCCTTGTCGAGTACGAAACTCACCGGCCGCCAAGGCAGCTCGAACCGGGCCGGGCCGACGGCTCGCTTGGACGCGGCAGGTCCAACCGCCATCGGGCAGGATGGAGGGGTGCCGAAGACCTACAAGCTCGGACCTGCACGACGTGCAGTCAACATAGTGATG